>Ga0209025_1000036_pt1 | contig 404113 bp, 341 predicted proteins | sample AraplaMF_Col_mLB_FD_184256 | JGI IMG/M metagenome (GOLD analysis project Ga0209025, IMG submission 184256) | Arabidopsis root microbial communities from the University of North Carolina, USA - plate scrape MF_Col_mLB (SPAdes) (version 2) | ecosystem: Host-associated > Plants > Roots >...
ACGCTTCTTTCAACAACACCATCATCACGATCACCGACCGCCAGGGCAACGCGCTCTCGTGGGCGACCTCGGGCGGCGCGGGTTTCCGCGGTTCCCGCAAGTCGACCCCGTTCGCCGCCCAGGTGGCGGCCGAAAAGGCCGGCCGTGCTGCGCTCGACTACGGCGTCAAGTCGTTGGAAGTGCGCATCAAGGGCCCGGGTCCGGGTCGTGAGTCCGCCGTTCGTTCCTTGAACAACGTCGGTTACAAGATCATCAACATCATCGACGTGACGCCTATCCCGCACAACGGGTGCCGTCCGCCGAAGAAGCGTCGCGTCTGAGGAGCTGAAGAAAAATGGCTCGTTATATTGGCCCCACCTGTAAGCTCGCCCGTCGCGAAGGCGCCGATCTCGGTCTGAAGTCGTCCGCTCGCGCGCTCGACTCGAAGTGCAAACTGGAGCAGAAGCCCGGTCAGCACGGCCCCACCGCCCGCAAGGGCAAGCTGTCCGACTACGCCACCCAGCTTCGTGAGAAGCAGAAGGTCAAGCGTATCTACGGTCTGCTGGAACGTCAGTTCCGCAACTACTACAAGAAGGCCTCGACCAAGAAGGGCAACACCGGCGAGAACCTGCTGCAGTTGCTGGAAACCCGTCTCGACAACGTCGTCTACCGCATGGGCTTCGCCGTGACTCGTCCGGCTGCCCGTCAGCTGGTCTCGCACCGCGGCGTCACCGTCAACGGCAAGTCGGTCAACCTTCCGTCGTACCAGGTCAAGGCCGGCGACGCGATCGCGTTGTCCGAGCGCGCCCAGAAGCAGCTTCGCGTGCAGGAATCCCTGACCGTGTCGTCGCAGATGGACCTGTCGCCGTCGTGGGTCGAAGTGGACAGCAAGAAGTTCAGCGGCGTGTTCAAGGCGGTTCCGGATCGTGCGGACCTGCCGGCCGACATCAACGAAGCGCTGATCGTCGAGTTGTACAGCAAGTAATAGTGCAGGGCATCCGCCGGCGTCCCTCAGGATCCGGCGGAGAACCCGCAACCCAGGTCGGTGCGCCATGCGCACCGGCCGCTCTCTCGTTAAGAGAGGGCTCCAAGAGCTAAAGCCTCCCGCCGCCCCCCGGTGGAGGTCATTGGAGACACCGAAACATGACGGTTACCGCCAATCAGGTACTGCGCCCGCGTGGTCCGCAGATCGAACGCCTCACCGGCAATCGCGCGAAGGTCGTGATCGAGCCGCTGGAGCGCGGTTACGGCCATACGCTGGGCAACGCGCTGCGGCGCGTGCTGCTGTCGTCGATCCCGGGTTTCGCCATCACCGAGGTCGAAATCGATGGCGTGCTGCATGAATACACCACGGTCGAAGGTCTGGAAGAGGACGTGCTGGAGGTTCTGCTGAACCTCAAGGACGTCGCCATCCGGATGCACACCGGCGACGCGTCGACGCTGTCGCTGGCCAAGCAGGGTCCCGGCATCGTCACCGCCGGCGACATCAAGACCGACCACAACGTCGAAATCCTCAACACCGACCACGTGATCTGCCACCTGACCAAGGATACGGCGATCAACATGCGTCTGAAGATCGAACGCGGTTTCGGCTACCAGCCGGCGGCTTCGCGCCGTCGTCCGGACGAAGAAACCCGCGCGATCGGCCGTCTGATGCTGGACGCGAGCTTCTCGCCGGTCCGTCGCGTCGCCTACGCGGTGGAAGCCGCGCGCGTCGAACAGCGCACCGACCTCGACAAGCTGGTGCTGGACATCGAAACCAACGGCACGATCGACGCCGAGGAAGCCGTGCGCACCGCCGCCGACATCCTCACCGATCAGCTGTCGGTGTTCGGCGACTTCACCCACCGCGACCGCGGCGCGGCGAAGCCGGCCACCAGCGGCATCGATCCGATCCTGCTGCGCCCGATCGACGATCTCGAGCTCACCGTGCGTTCGGCCAACTGCCTCAAGGCCGAGAGCATCTACTACGTCGGCGATCTGATCCAGAAGACCGAAGTCGAGCTGCTCAAGACCCCGAACCTCGGCAAGAAGTCGCTCACCGAGATCAAGGAAGTGCTGGCTCAGCGCGGCCTGTCGCTCGGCATGAAGCTGGAAAACTGGCCGCCGGCCGGCATCGCTTCGCATGGGATGATGGGGTGAGAGCCAGCGCTTGCGCGGCATAGCCGCGCGCTGGCTCGAACGCCCTGCGCATCGCGCAGGGCCGGGAACGAAAAGAGTCCACGCCGAGGTTTCCCGAAGCGTGGATTTCTGATTCGAACCCAGCTCCACCCGCAAGACCGCTTCACGCAACACCTATTCCGACGGACATTCAAGTCCGCGGTACGCCGATCAAGGACCGATCGGTTCGGACCACCCGCAGTCCAATGCTCCAACGCCCGGATGGCGACAGCGAAGTCCAACCGTTTCAACATTCATCAGGAATCACAGTCATGCGCCATCAGAAATCCGGCCGTAAGTTCAGCCGCACCAGTGCCCACCGCGACGCCATGTTCACCAATATGGCCGCCTCGCTGATCAAGCACGGTCTCATCCGCACCACCCTGCCGAAGGCCAAGGAGCTGCGCCGCGTCGCCGAGCCGCTCATCACCCTGGCGAAGAAGGACGGCGTGGCCAATCGTCGCCTGGCGTTCTCGCGCCTGCGCGACAAGGAAGCCGTCGGCACCTTGTTCGTCGAACTCGGCCCGCGCTACGCGTCGCGTCCGGGCGGTTACCTGCGCATCCTCAAGTGCGGTTTCCGCGCTGGCGACAACGCGCCGATGGCCTACGTCGAGCTGGTCGATCGTCCGCAAGCCGCGGCCGAGTAATTCCGCCGCGCCGGGCGACCGGCGCAGTGGTGAAGCATCTGCAAGCCTCTACCGTCCATGGCCGTTCGCGGTCGTGGCGGCAGCCAGCAAAGCCCCGGCCCCGGCCGGGGTTTTTGCGTTCTGGCAACGGTTACTCACGCAACGGTTGCGGTCGAAAGCGACGCGCCGTTGCAGGATTCGGTCGTCCCATGCAGCGGAGGGGGTTTCAGGGTCGTGAACGGGCGGCAACTTTCGTCCCCGGGCGCAGTCGATGTTGCTGCGACGAAATGCCGCGTTGCGAAAATACATGCCGATTCGACATTGGCACGACCCGACCCAGCCCCGTATGGTGTGAGCATGAACCCCTTCAAAGCCTCCTTCCGGATTCAATTTCTGCTTGGTTTTCTGGCCTGCGCGGGCCTACTCGCGTATGCCTTCTACCTGCAGCTCTACGAGCACCTCGAGCCGTGCCCGCTGTGCATCTTCCAGCGCGTGGCGTTCGCCGCGCTCGGCCTGGTGTTCCTGCTCGGCGCGCTGCACGGCCCCAAGAAGCCCGGCGGGCGTCGCGGTTACGGCGTACTGGCCCTGCTAGCCTCGCTGGGCGGCATCGCGGTCGCCGGCAATCACGTGCGCCTGCAGCACCTGCCGCCGGACCAGGTCCCGGCCTGCGGCCCGGGCCTGAACTACATGCTCGACGCGATGCCGATCACCGGCGTGATCAAGAAGGTCATGACCGGCTCGGGCGAATGCGCCAACGTGGACTGGACCTTCCTCGGCCTGTCCATGCCGGCCTGGAGCCTGGTCTGCTTCGTCGTGCTGGCGCTGTGGGCGGCCTATGCCGCGTTCCGCGGCCGTTGAATCAGATAAGCCTTCGCCGTCCCTTCGCCGTCTCCACCCTCCCATCCATCCCAACCACCCACCACACACCGCGACACCAACTGGAATCAAGGAAATGAGCGCTTCCGATCGCAACAGCAACCTCCGTGCCGTCAACCTGCCCGCCGACTGGAGCCCGACCTCCTGGCGCGAGCGCACCGCACTGCAGTTGCCCAGCTATCCGGACGCGGCCGATCTTGAATCCGCGTTGCAGGAATTGCGTCAGCTGCCGCCGCTGGTGACCTCGTGGGAGATTCTCTCGCTCAAGCAGCAACTGGCCGAGGCGCAGGAAGGCAAGCGATTTTTGCTGCAAGGTGGCGACTGCGCCGAGAGCTTCGACCAGTGTTCCTCGGACGTGATCTCCAACCGTCTGAAGGTGCTGCTGCAGATGAGCCTGGTGCTGGTCCACGGCATGCGCAAGCCGGTGGTGCGGGTCGGGCGTTTCGCCGGCCAGTACGCCAAGCCGCGTTCGGCCGACAGCGAGACCATCGACGGCGTGACCCTGCCGAGCTACCGCGGCGACATGGTCAACGCGCCGGCCTTCAACGAGGCCGCGCGCCGGCCCGATCCGCGCCGCATGATCAAGGGTCACGCGCGTTCGGCGATGACGATGAACTTCGTGCGCGCGCTGATCGACGGCGGGTTCGCCGACTTGCACCATCCCGAGTACTGGAACCTGAGCTGGGTCGGCCATTCGCCGCTGGCCGACGAGTACCGGCGCATGGTCAACGCGATCGGCGACGCGGTGCGCTTCATGGAGACCTTGTCGGGTTCGGAAGTGCACAACCTCAACCGGGTCGATTTCTACACCTCGCACGAAGCATTGCTGCTGCCGTACGAAGAGTCGATGACCCGGCAGGTGCCGCGTCACTGGGGCCACTTCAACCTCAGCACCCACTACCCGTGGATCGGCATGCGCACCGCCGCGGTCGACGGCGCCCATGCCGAGTACTTCCGCGGGATCCGCAACCCGATCGCGCTCAAGGTCGGTCCGTCGGTCACGCCGGATCAGCTGCTGCGCACGATCGATCTTCTGAATCCCGAGGATGAGCCGGGCCGGTTGACCTTCATCCACCGCATGGGCGCGACCGCGGTCGCCGAGAAACTGCCGCCGCTGCTCGATGCGATGCGCCGCGACGGCCGCCGCGTGCTGTGGGTGTGCGATCCGATGCACGGCAATACCGAGAGCACCAGCAACGGTTACAAGACCCGCCGCTTCCGCAACATCCGCGCCGAGATCGAGACCTCGTTCGAGCTGCATGCCGCGGCCGGCACGCGATTGGGCGGTGTGCATCTGGAGCTGACCGGCGAAGACGTGACCGAGTGCTTGGGCGGCGCGCGCGAGCTGACCGAGAGCGATCTCGAGCGCGCGTACCGTTCCACGGTCGATCCGCGTTTGAACTACGAACAGGCGCTGGAAGTGGCGATGCTGATCGTGCGCAAGCAGGCGCAGATCGCGGCGCCGGCCTGAGGCGGGTTGTCGGTCATCGGTTCGCGAGGACGATGAGCGGCGAACCTAATCGGGCCTTGATGGCGGCGGGTGCGCTCAGCGCGCTCGCCGCCTTTTTGCATCTGGGCTGCATCGTGTTCGGCGCGCCGTGGTATCGCGCGCTGGGTGCCGGTGAGTGGATGGCGCGGGCTTCGATCGCGGGTCACTGGTATCCGGTGGTCGCCACGTTGGCGATCGCGTCGGTGCTGACGGTCTGGTCGCTGTATGCGTTCTCCGCGGCGGGTGCGTTGCGTCGTTTGCCGTTGCTGCGCACGGCGCTGGGTCTGGTTACCGCGGTGTATCTGCTGCGCGGGCTGGCGGCGGTGCCGATGATGAGTGTGTTTCCGGGCCGCAGTGTGAGTTTCTGGCTGTGGAGTTCCGGGATCTGCCTCGGTATCGGCGTGGTGCATCTGATCGGTTTGCTGCAGGTGTGGAAGCGGCTTGGGCGGTCGGTGTAGTGCGAGCTTGAATGCAGATAGTAGAAACCCGCCCATGAGGCGGGTTTTTCGTTTTTGGGACGCGGCGGTGGAAGGTGTTTGCGTCGTGTGTGCGATGTCGCGGTCGCGGCTTGCGCCGCTCCTACAGGGGGCTGATGGGGCTAACGACGCGGGGGCGAACTCAGGGACTCAGCGTCACCCGATACCCTGGCGGCGTGCGCGCGAGGGTCAGTTGTTCGAAGGCGTAGCCCAGCGACAGCAGTTGCGCGTCGCTCCAGCGCTTGCCCATGAACACCAGGCCGATCGGCAGGCCGGAGGCGTCGCCCATCGGCACGGTCAGGCTCGGGTAGCCGGCGACCGCGGCCGCGCCCCAACTGGCGCCGCCGAACGGGTCGCCGTTAACCGGATCGACCATGAAGGCCGGGGTGGTGGCCGGCGCGATCAGCGCGTCGAGCTTGTGCCGCTTCAGCGTCGCGTCGATGCCCTGCGGGCCGGCGAGCTGCCGCGCCTGCGCGGCGAACTTGCGGTAGGCCGGGTCCTTGAGGCTGCCCTTCTTGTTGGCTTGCTCGAACAGTTCCTGGCCGAAGTAAGCCTGCTCGCGCGCGGCGTGGGTCTGGTTGAACGCGATCAGTTCGGCGAGCGTCTTCACCGGCGCGTCGCTTTCGCGCAGATAGCGCTCCAGGCCGTCCTTGAATTCGTACCGCAGCACCTCGCCCTCGGCGCGGTCCCATTGGCCCGCGGTCGGAATCTTGACCTCGACGATGGTGGCGCCGGCCTCGCGCAGGGTCTTGAGCGCGCGTTCGAGCGCGGCGTCGATCGCCGGCAGTTGGCCGACGCCCGATTCGCGCAGCAGGCCCAGGCGTGCGCCCTGCAGCGCATCGCCGTTCAAGCCGGCGACGTAATCGGCCAGACGCTTGCCGGCGCCGGCCTGCGCGGCGCTGTCGCCGCCGGCGTCGGCCGCCGCGAGCACGCCGAGCAATAGCGCGGCGTCGGCGACGCTGCGCGCCATCGGCCCGGCGGTGTCCTGGCTGTGCGAGATCGGGATGATGCCCTGGCGGCTGACCAGCCCGACCGTGGGCTTGAACCCGACCAGGCCGTTCATCGCCGCCGGGCACAGGATGCTGCCGTCGGTTTCGGTGCCGACGCCGACCGCGGCCAGGCTGGCGGCGATCGCCGCGCCGGTGCCGCTGCTGGAGCCGCAGGCGGTGCGGTCGAGCACGTAGGGATTGCGGGTCAGGCCGCCACGGCCGCTCCAGCCGGAGATCGAATGGGTCGAGCGGAAATTCGCCCATTCGCTGAGGTTGGTCTTGCCCAGGATCACCGCGCCGGCGCGGCGCAGCGCGGCGACGATCGGCGCGTCGGTCTTGGGCCGGTGTTCGGCCAGCGCCAGCGAGCCGGCCGAATTGACCATCGGCGTGGCATCGATGTTGTCCTTGATCAACACCGGGATGCCGTGCAGCGGGCCGCGCAACTGGCCGGCCTTGCGTTCGTCGTCGAGCTTGCGCGCTTCGGCGATCGCCTCGGGGTTGAGTTCGATCACCGCGTTGAGCTGCGGGCCGGCGTCGTCGAGCGCGGCGATGCGCTCGAGGTAGCCCTGGGTCAGGCGCAGGCTGCTGAGCTCGCCGCTGGCCATGCGCGCGCTCAGCGCGGCGGTGTCGGCTTCGGCCAGGCGCAGCGGGTCGGTCGGTAGGAAGCCCTGGGCGGCTTCGTCGGAGGCCACCACCGGCCGCGGCGCGCGCACCGCCTGGGGGCCGGCGCATCCGGCCAGCGCGAGGGTCAGCGCCGCGAGGCCGAGGCGGGCGGTGCAATGAAAGGCGGGCATGGCCGGTTCCTGATCGTGGCGCGCGTGGGATTCGCCCGAGTATGCCCGCAGTCGGCGACGCGGCAAGCCTGTTCGAACGGCCCAGGCGCACGGGCGGAACGACCGGGTGCCTGCGTGCTTGCATCGTGCGATGTGGATGGCACCGTTACGATGTCTGATGGCGTCGTCGTGGGCCGCAGCGGATGGTCGCGGCCACGCGGATTTCTATTCGAATGGAGGCAGCGATGAATTCGAACATCCCGACTCAGGCCGCGCCGCGCGACCCGCGGATCGATGCGGCGATCGCCCGCCTGCTGAGCAATCGCGACGACGCGATCGAAGGCACGTTCTGCCATGACCTGTTCGAACTCGGGGTGTTCGACGCCGGCTTGTTCGAATCGCTGGTCGCCGACATGCAGTTGGTATCGAGCGACGCAACCGCGCGCAGCGCGCATCGCGCGACCATCGTCTGGATCGCGCTGGGCGTTTGCCGATGCGTGTTTTCCCATTTCGACGTCGACGACGGCTATCGGATCGTCAATCTCGACGACGCGCTGTATTCGACATGGAGCGGCGATTATTTCGAGCGGTTGCGCGAGCTGCTGGACTGACGGTTACTGACGCGAGTTGCCAACGCGGCGTCAATCGGTCGCGGCCTTGGCGCCGGTCGCGCGCAAACGGCGATAGACGAACTCCGGCGCCGGCGCGGCCGATTCGGCGTCGGCCAGGGCGCGAACCCGCGCGTGATCGGGCGATTTCTCGCACACCGGATCGAGGGTGTCGGCGCGGCCGCTGAGCGCCAGCGCCTGGCAGCGGCAACCGCCCCAGTCGATTTCGCGGCGATCGCAGCCGCGGCAGGGCTCGGGCATCCAGTCGGTGCCGCGGTAACGCACGAACGCGTCGGAGTCGCGCCAGATGTCGCCGAGGTTGCGTTCGCGCACCGAGTCGAAACGCAGCTCGGTCAGGGTTTCGGCGGCGTGACACGGCAGCACCTTGCCGTCCGGAGTGATGTTGACGAAGCGTTGCGCCCAGCCGCCCATACAGGCCTTGGGCCGTCGCGCGTAGTAATCGGGAGTGACGTAGTCGATGGTGAGGCGGCCGCGCAGGCGCTGGCGTGCGTCCTCGACCACGGCGGTAACCGCGTCGAGTTGCGCGCGCGTCGGCATCAGCGCGGCGCGATTGCTCAGGCCCCAGCCGTAGTACTGGGTGTGCGCGACCTCGAGCCGGCCGGCGCCCAGCTCGAGCGCGAGTTCGATCATCTGCGCGACGCGTTCGGCGTTGTGCCGATGCACCACGGCGTTGAGCGTCAGCGGCAGATCCAGTTCGCCGCACCAGCGCGCCAGCGCGAGCTTGCGTTCGTGGCTGCCGGCGTAACCGGCGATGCGGTCGGCGCCGGCGGCCTGGCTGTCCTGGATGCTCAGCTGCAGATGATCCAGGCCGGCCTGCTGCAGCTCCTGCAGGCGCTCGCGCGTCACGCCGACGCCGGAGGTGATCAGATTGCAGTACAGGCCGAGCGCGCGCGCATGCCGCAGCAACTCGGGCAGGTCCTTGCGCAAGGTCGGTTCGCCGCCGGAGTAGTGCACCTGCAGCACGCCGAGTTCGGCGGCCTGATCGAGCACGCGCAGCCAGTCGGCGGTGGCCAGTTCCTCGCGCATGCCGACCAGTTGCAGCGGGTTGGAGCAGTACGGGCACGACAGCGGGCAACGGTGGGTCAGTTCCAGCAGCACCGCCAGCGGCGGCGCGGGCGCGGCTGCCGGCGCCTTGCGTGGCGCAAGCTCCGGGATGGTGCCGGCGACGCTGGCGGCCTCGACGCTCATGGCATCGGCGCGCTCAGCGTGAGCATGCGTTTTTCCAGCAAGGTCGCGAACAGTTCGATCACGTCGCCGTGCACTTGCTCAGGCTCGGCGCCGTACTCGGCGGCCAGCGCCTGGACGATGGTGTCGACGTCGCTGGCGGCGTCGACCCGGGCGAGCACGGCGTGGGCGATCTCGTCGAGTTCGACCACCCGTTCCGGCGCGAGCAGCACCCATTGATCGCGCGCGCGGTCGTGTTGCAGGCGAACCCCGGCGGGGAAGCGCGGCACCGCGCTCGCTTCGATCGTGGCGCTCATGCGCCGACCTCGTCGGGGCGAAACGCACCCGGAGGAATCAAGCGCGGTTCGACATACGCCAGATGCAACGCATCGAGCATCGACCACAGCACCTCGCATTTGAACCGCAACGCCGCGCATACCGCGTCCTGCTGCTCGCGGGTGAGGGCGTGGCGCTTGACGTAGTCGAGGGCGAAGTCCGCGTCCTGCGGCGCCTGGTGCAGGCGCGAATCGAAATAGGCCAGCGATTGCCGCGATACGAAATCGTAATTGGCCAGCATGCCGCTGACCCGCTGGCCGATGATGGTCGGCGCGAACAGTTCGGTCAGCGAGGAGGCGATCGCTTCGAGCAGGCTGCGTTCGCGCACGAAGTGGATATAAGCCTGCACGGCGAAACGCGTCGCCGGCAGCAAGGCGCGGCCGGATTCGACCATCGCCCGGTCCAGGCCGAGCGCATCGGTCAGATGCAGCCAACGCGCGATGCCGCCGTCGCCGTCGCGCTCGCCGTCGTGATCGACGATGCGCTGGCGCCAGACCCGGCGCAGTTGCGGATCCTCGATGCGGGCGAGCAGGGCGGCATCCTTGAGCGGGATGCAGCGTTGATATTCGAAACGGTTGAGCGCCCAGGCCTGGACCTGGCCGCGGTTCAACTGGCCGCTGTGCAGCAGGTGATGGAACGGGTGTTTGTCGTGATAACGCTCGGCGCCGATCGCGCGCAGCCGCGCTTCCAGTTGCGCCGGGGTCAGCAGCGCATCGTCGCCGATGAAGTCGGTGTCGATTGCCTGGGTCGCGCTTGCGTTCACAGCTGCAGCTCCATGCCGTCCTCGGCGACTTCCCAGCCGTGCGCGCGCGCCTGCGCGCGTTCGGGCGAGTGATCGTCGAGCAGCGGGTTGGTGGTGTTGAGATGGATGAACAGTTTGCGCCGCACTTCAAGCGGAGCGAATGCGGCGAGCGTGCCGCCGTCCTCGCCGCCGTCGCCGGCGATGTTCATATGGCCCATGCGCGCGCCGGTCTTGCTGCCGACGCCGGCGCGGACCATTTCGTCGTCGCGCCACAGGGTGCCGTCGAACAACACCAGCGAGGCGCCGTGCAAGCGCCCGCGCAGGTCGTCGGTCATCGCGGCGCAGCCGGGGATATAGAGGAATCGTTCGCGGCCGTCGCTGATGTCCAGGCCGACCGTTTCTTCGTCGCCGCCTTGCAGATTGCCGTTCGCGCGCGACTCCATGAACAACGGTACCTTGCCGGGCACGCTGAAGGCGGTGACGCGCAGGCCCAGCGGCGCGTCATGGCCGGCGACCTCGATCGGCGTATCCAATGTCAGCGGTTTGCGCGCGACGTAATCGGGATGCAGCGAGTCGAAGATCGGATTCTGGCTGAGCACGTCCAGCACGCGCGAACTCGCCCACAGATCGAAGCGCTGGCGTTCGCGCATCGATAAAAGCCCCGCGATGTGATCGATCTCGCCGCTGGTCAGCAGCACCGCCTCGATCGGCGAGTGGCGCAGATCGCGTTTCGGCCACAGCGCGGGCTGGGCGAGGATCTGCTGACGGAAGTCGGGCGAGGCGTTGATCAGCAGCCAGCGCTGGTCATCGGCGCTGACCGCGATGCTGGCCTGGGTGCGGCGCTGGTGGCCGGGTTCCTGGCGCCAGGCGCGCTGGCTGCCGGGGGTGTTGCAGTTCCACTGCGGATAGCCGCCTCCGGCCGCCGCACCGAGTACGAGGATGCGCATCACCGATGATCCATCGAATGGCTGCGCGGCCCCGGGCGCGTTGCGACGGCAGAGGCGGGCATGCTCAGAACAGATCGCCGGAGGAGTACGAATTGATTTCGCAGCCGACCGAGATTTCGCGGATCTGAGGCTTGGACCAGGTCTTCATGAGCGTTCCTCGTGGTGGGGAGTGAGCCGTGCCGGCATCGACAGCGCGCGCAGCGGCCTGCGCGCGTCCGCATCGGATGGTTCGGATGCGCGGGCTGCGCGATGCGGCGCGCGACCGGCGTCGCGGCCGATCGCCGCGACCTGGAAACCATACACCGGCGCGGCGCGCGATGCCTGTGACTGCAGCCCGATCGGGGTGGAACCCAGGCACGGTGCGGTTTAATCAGACGCTAACAATTCGGGCCGGTCGGCAACGGATTCGGGGGTTATGCGGTGCGGTGAAAGCCGCGGCGCGTTTCGATCGGATCGCTGCGCAGCTTCGGCCGATCCGATCCGTTCCGATCGACGTCGGCGCAATCCGCGCGTGTCGACGGACTTGACCCGGAGCGCGCCAACCGTTGCCGTGAACGACGCGAAAAGCGTCGCGGCCGAGGCCCGTGCTACGAACGATTGGGTGATGCGCGACGCGCGGTCACCGTCGCCGCTTGAGGATGTCGCGCGCCAGCACCCACACCACGATCAGGTTGACGATCAGCACCGCCGTGGCCAGCCAGCCGGGATGGCGGAACATCGCGTAGACGTCGAACGGCAGGTACAGCGCGGCGCCGAGGCAGCCCAGCCACGAGGCCCAAGCCTTCGCCTTCCACAGGCCCCAGGCTTCGATCAGGTGCAGCAGTCCGTAGGCGAGCACGACGGCCGCGGCCAGATGCACCGAGTGCGGGCTGATGGTGTGGGCGAGCCAGGCCAGCGAGCCGTGCTCGGGATCGAGGTGGAAGCGCTTGATCAGCTCGCCGATCCAGCGTTGCAGCGGCGCCGGCCCGAGCAGTTCCAGGCCGCTCGCCGCGCTCAGCGCGAGCGCGCCCTTGACCGCTTCGACCGCGGCGATCACATGCAGGCCCGGGTGGGCCTTGGGGTTGGCGTCGTAGTGCGTTTCGGATTCGGTCATCGGGTTGGATGGGCGACGTAGTGCTCAACCAGTCGTTGAGCCAGCGGCATGTCCATATGAGTCTGATCGCACAGCAGGCGGATCGCTTCGAGTTTCTTGTTCGCGTCGGCGAGCTTGCGGATGTCGGCGGGCAGGCGGAACTCGCCTTCGCCCAGGCGTTCGCGCGCGACCTTGCGTGCGACCGGGCCGCCCAGGGTGCCGCGGATTTTCTTGATCGCTTCGATGGTCTCGCCCTTGTCGAACAGCGCTTGCACCTCCGGCGGCCATGCAGGAGCGGCCGGTGCGGGCGGTTCGGCGACGGACGCCGGCGCGGCTTCGGGCACAGGCATCGCCGGCGCAGCGGCAACGGCCGCGGGCGCGACGTGTGCGGCGGGGGCGGCGGATTCGGCGGGTTTGGGCCGCGGCTCGGGCGGCAGTTGCGGTTGCGGAGGGGACGGCGTGGCCGTCGCCTCGGCCTGGGTCGTGGCCGGGCGCTTGCGCGCGCCCAGCCACCAGCCCAGCAGCAGTCCGGGCGCGAGGCCGGCGAACCACCAGATCAGATCGTGTAAGTCCATTTCACTTCGATCCTTGCAACGCGCGCTGGTTCCCCAAACGCGCGGCTTTTACTGCAATTACTGCTTAACCGGTCGTGCGATCAGGCCGCGCGCGAGGCGCGCTTGCGATCGCTTTCGGTCAGGAACTTCTTGCGCAGACGGATTTCCTTGGGCGTGACTTCGACCAGCTCGTCGTCTTCGATGAAGTCCAGCGCCTGCTCCAGCGTGTACTTGATCGCCGGGCTCAGCTGGATCGCATCGTCCTTGCCCGAGGCGCGCATGTTGGTCAGCGGCTTGGTCTTGATCGCGTTGACGGTGAGGTCGTTGTCCTTGGAGTGGATGCCGATCAACTGGCCCTCGTACACGTTGTCGCCTTCGGCGGCGAACAGCTTGCCGCGCTCCTGCAGCGGCCCAAGCGAATAGGCCGGGGTGGTGCCCGCCGCATTGGCGATCATCACGCCGTTGATGCGCTTGGCGATCGCGCCCTGTTCCTTCGGACCGTAGTGGTCGAACACATGGAACAGCAGGCCCGAACCCTGGGTCAGGGTGCGGAATTCGTTCTGGAAGCCGATCAGGCCGCGCGCCGGGATCATGTAGTCCAGGCGCACGCGACCCTTGCCGTCGGACACCATGTCCTTGAGCTGGGCCTTGCGCGTGCCGAGCTTCTCCATGACGCCGCCCTGGTGCTGCTCTTCGATGTCGACCACCAGTTGCTCGACCGGCTCCATCAGCTTGCCGTCGATTTCCTTGATGATGACTTCCGGGCGCGACACGGCCAGCTCGAAGCCCTCGCGGCGCATGTTCTCGATCAGCACCGACAGGTGCAGTTCACCGCGGCCCGAAACCAGGAACTTGTCCGGATCGGAGCCTTCTTCGACCTTCAGCGCGACGTTGTGCAGGGTTTCGCGCTGCAGGCGCTCGCGCAGCTGGCGGCTGGTGAGGAACTTGCCGCCGCTGTGTTCCTTCTGGCCGGCGAACGGCGAGTTGTTGACCTGGAAGGTCATGCTGATGGTCGGCTCGTCGACGGTCAGCGCGGGCAGGGCTTCCGGGGTGTCCAGCGCGCACACCGTGTCGGAGATCGACAGGTCGGCGACGCCGGAGATGGCGACGATGTCGCCGGCCTCGGCTTCCTCGGTCTCCAGGCGCTCAAGGCCCATGAAGCCGAGCACCTGCAGGACCTTGCCCTGGCGCTTCTTGCCTTCGCGGTCGACCACGCTGACCGGCATGTTGCGGCGGACCTTGCCGCGCTGGATGCGGCCGATGCCGATCAGGCCGACGAAGTTGCTGTAGTCCAGCTGGCTGATGCGCATCTGGAACGGGCCGTCGAGGTCGACTTCCGGCGGCGGCACGTGCTTCATGATCGCTTCGTACAGCGGGGTCATGTCGCCCGAGCGCGCGGCGTCGTCGAGGCTGGCGTAGCCGTGCAGCGCCGAGGCGTAGACGATCGGGAAGTCGAGCTGCTCGTTGGTCGCGCCGAGCTTGTCGAACAGGTCGAACACCTGGTCGATGACCCAGTCCGGACGCGCGCCCGGGCGGTCGATCTTGTTGACCACCACGATCGGCTTGAAGCCCATCGCGAAGGCCTTCTGGGTGACGAAGCGGGTCTGCGGCATCGGGCCGTCCATCGCGTCGACCAGGATCAGCACCGAGTCGACCATCGACAGCACGCGCTCGACCTCGCCGCCGAAGTCGGCGTGGCCCGGGGTGTCGACGATGTTGATGCGGTTGCCCTGCCAGGTGATGGCGGTGTTCTTGGCCAGGATCGTGATGCCACGTTCCTTTTCCTGGTCGTTGCTGTCCATCGCGCGCTCGGCGAGCACCGTGCGTTCGGACAGGGTGCCGGACTGCTTCAACAGGCAGTCGACGAGAGTGGTCTTGCCATGGTCGACGTGGGCGACGATGGCGATATTGCGCAGGCGTTCGATGGACATGCGATTGGACGCCGGAAGGCGCTATAGCTGAGGAAGATAGCCGGCCATTATACCGGGCAAAGGTGGCAAGTGCCTGCCGGGGCGGGCCCTGTTCATATTTTGCTGAATTTATCGGCGATCAGCGCCGGGAAATCGGTTTCTTCGATGGGCGCGGCGCGGGTCGCGCGCGGCGGATGCCCGGCCGATTGGGGGCGGATGGCCGTTCCAGGGGCCGTGATCTGTCCGGTCAGGCGCCCCGGAACCGCCCAGGCTCGGCGCCTGAGAGGGCGTTGGCGGTGGCGGGTTCGGGTTCCGGGCCGGCTCGGCTTCACTGGCCCCGGGCCGCCGCGATCCGCGCCAAGCTGGAGTGGCTCCAGTCCGGGTGCGCCCGGCCGGGTGTGCCACCGCCGGGCCCGCGGCGGCCGGACGGCCGCTTTTTCGCTTCGGTACCATTGTGGATTGCCTCGACAGTCGCCATGTCGGCGGGCGAGCCAATCCCCATCCCCTTCGCTACATCTGGAGTGCGTTGCATGAGCCTGATCGCCACCTTCGACACCTCGCGCGGCCCGATCCGCGTCGAACTCGCCGCCGACAAGGCGCCGCTGACCGTCGCCAACTTCGTCAACCTGGCCCAGCGCGGCTTCTACGACGGCCTGGCCTTCCACCGCGTGATCCCGAACTTCATGGTCCAGGGCGGCTGCCCGCAGGGCACCGGCACCGGCGGCCCGGGCTACCGCTTCGAGGACGAGACCCGCAACGGCCTGGGCCATCAGCGCGGCGTGCTATCGATGGCCAACGCCGGCCCGGGCACCAACGGCAGCCAGTTCTTCATCACCCACGTCGTGTGCGACTGGCTGGACGGCAAGCACACCGTGTTCGGCAAGGTGCTCGAGGGCCAGGAGATCGTCGACACGATCAAGCAGGGCGACGCGATCAACTCGATCAAGATCGAGGGCGACACCGCCGCGGTGCTGGCCGCCAAGGCCGATCGCGTGGCCGACTGGAACAAGATCCTCGACGAAAACAAGCGCCCGTAAGGGGTGCCGGCCGCGGCGCGCTGAGCGGCCGCCGCGGACGAACGAAAAAGACGGCCTCGCGGCCGTCTTTTTTTTGCTTCGGTTGCGGGCGCCGCCCGCGCGAGCCGCGAGTGCGGGTTTCGGCGCGACGATGCGAGCGTCGAGGCCCGCACGTCGCGCCCGCTCACCGCGCTGGCGTCGGACGGATGGTCCGACCCGCGCGCATCGCCCTCACTGCGCGAACTGCATCCCGTCGAGCATGCGATTGACCGCGAACACGTCGCGGTCGTGGTCATGCTCGCCCGGCGCCAGCCAGACCAGCGCGCCCGCGAGACTGGATCGCAGCCCCGTGCCCGTTTTCAAGTGACAGGATATGCAAGGCGCGGTGGCGGATCGGGCACGGCGAACGCCCCGGCGCGGGCAGGCGCCGGCGGCTCGGCGGGGCGCGGCGAAACCGGTCCGGCGCCGGCGCTGTGCTACCATTTTGCGGCTCGAACCCGTGGTTCCGGCGATAGTTTTCGGCCATTCCCGCGTCGTCGGGGATGCGGTTCCGGCAGCGATCGCCGCGGCGTCACGGCCGTTCGGCCCATGCAGCTCTTCCGCACACGCTCCGTCGTACATCACCCCACGAGCCATCCCCACGAGGTTCTCACGATGCCCCAGCTCGCCCGGCGCATCGGTCGCGCCAAGCCCAGCGCGATCATGCAGGTTGCCGAAAAGGCCAAGCGGCTCAAGGCCGAAGGTCGCGACATCATCAGCTTCTCGATCGGCGTTCCCAACTTCCTGCCCGGCGATCACGTCTACGCCGCCGTGCGCGAAGCCCTGGCCAAGGACAGCGGCCAGTACGGCAGCAACCGCGGCGCCGATGCGCTGCTGGACGCGTTCATCGAGCACATGAGCAAGATCGGCCTGAGCGGTTACGGCCGGGTCAACTGCGCCACCGGCATCGGCGCCAAGCACGTGATCTACAACATCGCCGAGGCGCTGTTGGACGAAGGCGACACCATCGTCTTCCCGACCCCGTACTGGACCAGCTATCTCGACATCGCCGAGATCGTCAACGCCAAGATCGATCTGCTGCCGTGCCCGGCCTCGCAGGACTACAAGCTCACGCCCGAACAGCTCGACGCGGCGCTGGCGAAGAAGCCGCGCGTGTTCCTGTTCAACAATCCCTCCAACCCGACCGGCATGGTGTACGGGAAGGAAGAGATCGATGCGCTGGCCGACGTCGTCGCCAAGTACCCGGACACCTGGGTCATCACCGACGACATCTACAACCGCATGGTGTTCGACGGCCTGGGCTATCACAACTTCGTGCATTCGCGGCCTGAGTTGCGCGATCGGGTGATCTTCATCGACTCGCTGTCCAAGACCTACGGCATGCCGGGTTGGCGGGTGGGCTTCATGGCCGGTCCGGAAGCGGTGGCGCAGGCCGTGACCACGATGAACTCCAACCACATCACCAACATCCCGGAAATCGTCACCGCCGCCGCCGTGGCCGCGCTGTCGGGTCCGCAGGACGTGCCGACCGCGCGTTGCGCCGAGTTCCAGGCCAAGCGCGATCAGGTCATGGACGTGATGAATTCGATTCCGGGCGTGATCTGCCCGCGTCCGCAGGGCGCGTTCTACGTGTTCCCGGACATCAGCGTCGCGTTCGGCAAGACCCATGGCCCGAGCGGACTGAAGATCGGCAACGACATGGACTTCTGCAACGCGCTGCTGGAAACCAAGGGCGTGGCCTGCGTGCCGGGCTCGGCGTTCGGCGAGCCGCGCGCGCTGCGCATCAGCTACACCTGTCCGACGCCGCAGCTGGCGCCGGGCCTGCAGCGGTTCCAGGAATTCTTCGCCGAGCTCGCCTGAGCCCGGCGCGGAATCGTGGTCGGCCTCCCACGGCGATCGTAGAGACGAGGATTTCGACATGCGCGTCACCACCGTGCTCTGGATCGCCCTGGCCGCCGCCGTCGGCATCGGCGGGGTCAAGCTGATCAAGGCGAACGGCTTCGACCTGTTCGCCTCGCGTCCGGCCGAACTCAAGCCGGACGATCCGCGCCACACCACCGGCGACAAGCGCATCGTGATGCTGGCCGCGGAGTGGTGCGGCTACTGCGAAAAACTGCGCAAGGATTTCGAACTAGCGAACGTGCGCTACAGCCTGATCGACATCGACACCGAAGCCGGCCAGCGCGCGATGGAGGCCGTCGGCGCGCGCGGCGTGCCGGTCACCATCATCGGCCAGGACATCGTCTACGGTTACAACATGGACGAGATCAAGGACCGGGTGGAGCCGCTCGGTTACCGCCTGTAAGCGAACTTCCCGGCGCGCGGCGCAGGCCGCGCGCGGTTTCCAATCAACCCCGCGGGCCGCGTGCCCGCCATACCGTTCACTCGTGAAGGAAAGACCCCGATGAAGACCCCCGTCCGCGTTGCCGTCACCGGTGCTGCCGGCCAGATCGGCTACTCGCTGCTGTTCCGCATCGCTTCCGGCGAAATGCTCGGCAAGGATCAGCCCGTCATCCTGCAGTTGCTGGAACTGCCGCTGGAGAAGGCCCAGGCCGCGCTGAAGGGCGTGATCATGGAGCTGGAAGACTGCGCGTTCCCGCTGCTGGCCGGCGTGGTCGGCACCGACGACGCCGAAGTCGCGTTCAAGGACGCCGACGTGGCCCTGCTGGTCGGCGCGCGTCCGCGCGGCCCGGGCATGGAGCGCAAGGACCTGCTGCTGGAAAACGCCAAGATCTTCACCGCCCAGGGCGCCGCGCTGAACAAAGTGGCTTCGCGCAACGTCAAGGTGCTGGTGGTCGGCAACCCGGCCAACACCAACGCCTACATCGCGATGAAGTCGGCGCCGGACCTGCCGGCCAAGAACTTCACCGCGATGCTGCGCCTGGACCACAACCGCGCGCTGAGCCAGCTCGCCGCGAAGGCCGGCGTGGCCGTGGGCGACATCGAACGCCTGGTGGTGTGGGGCAACCACAGCCCGACCATGTACCCGGACTACCGCTTCGCCACCGTCAACGGCCAGTCGCTGAAGGACAAGATCGACGACGCCGACTGGAACGCGAACACCTTCATCCCGCAGGTCGGCAAGCGCGGCGCGGCGATCATCGAAGCACGCGGCCTGTCCTCGGCGGCGTCGGCGGCCAATGCGGCCATCGACCATGTGCGCGACTGGGTGCTGGGCAGCAACGGCAAGTGGGTGACCATGGGCGTGCCGTCCGACGGCAGCTACGGCATCCCGGAGACGGTGATGTACGGCGTGCCGGTGATCACCGAGAACGGCGAGTACAAGCGCGTGGAAGGCCTGGAAGTGGACGCGTTCAGCCGCGCCGCGATGGACAAGACCCTGGCCGAGCTCGAGGAAGAGCGCGCCGGCGTGGCGCATCTGCTGGGCTGATCGATCGCGCGATGCGATGGATGAACAGGGCGGCTTCGGCCGCCCTGTTTTTTTGTGGGCGAGTCCTTCTCCCGTTTACGGGAGAAGGTGGCCCGAAGCAAACACCCTTGGGGTTTGAGGGGGCGGGTATTCTGGCTTGCGACGCGAGCTTCAGCCTGCAGGCCCTCATCTCAGCCGCACCCCGGCCCAAACGCATAGCGTTTGGGCGTTCGCGAACCCGCGAGCCAATGGCTCGCAAGCGGCGCTCGCTCACCCCGCAAGCGGGAGAGGGAGCAGTAGCAATGCCAGGACCTGTCGACGCGGAGGCATAAGCAATGGGCGGCTACCGGGTTCAACCCCGGCGCCCCATCCCTGCGACCGTGTAGCATCGACCCCGCTAATGAATCCGAGCGGACCCACCCGATGAGCGACACCCTGCGCATCCTGATCGCCGACGACCACCCGATGTTCCGGGCGGCGTTGCGCTTCGCGCTGGGCGAGATCGCGCCCGGCGCGGCGATGGTCGAGGTGTCGAGCCAGAGCGCGCTGGAGGCGGCGATCGCCAGCGGCGAGGAATTCGATCTGGCCATGCTCGACCTGATGATGCCCGGCGCGATGGGCTTCTCCTCGCTGGTGTACGCGCGCGGCGAACGCCCCGAGCTGCCGGTAGTGATCATTTCCTCGAACGAGCATCCGCGCACGATCCGCCGCGCCCAGCAGTTCGGCGCCTCGGGCTTCGTGCCCAAGTCGGCGCCGTCGACGGTGCTGGCCGAAGCGGTCGAGGCGGTGCTCGCCGGCAACGTCTGGTTTCCGCCGCAGCAGGTCGAGCGCGACGAGAGCGACGCGCAACTCGCCGACCGCCTGGCCCAGCTCACCCCGCAACAGATGCGGGTGCTGTTGCGGCTGGCCGACGGCCTGCTCAACAAGCAGATCGCCTACGAGCTGTCGTTGGCCGAGAACACGGTCAAGATCCACGTCACCGCGATCCTGCGCAAACTCGGTTGCCACTCGCGCACGCAGGCGGCGGTGTTGGTGAAGGGCTTGTCGCTGGAAGACGATGCGGCGGGGTTGCACGATTAGGTTTTGCTGCGCGGCCGTCGAGGCGGCTGTGGTTGAGTTCCAAATCGGCGCTGTCGCTGAAGACAGTCTGTGGTGCGGCGTTTGCACCGGCTGATGCGAACAGCGAATCCCCCGCGCACCGATCGCCACCCAGGATCGAACCACGCCGGGCGCTCGCCCCCTTTTCCAAAGTGGGCGCCGATTTCAGCCGTGGCTTCGCGCGAATACTGCTCCCGGCTAGCGCTGCCTCTGCCTCTGCCGTCGCTGTTGCTACTGACGTCGCCGTTGCTAATGCTGCTATTGCTATTGCGGTTGCGGTTGCGGTTGCGGTTGCGGTTGCGGTTGCTGTTGAGATTGCCGTTGTCGTTGCCGTTGCTGTTCCCCCCTTTGCAAAAGGGGGGCAGGGGGGATTTGCTTTTGCTTCACCAGCCACGACGCGGAAAACGCCCGGTGCCGGCAGATCGCCCATCGACATCGCATCCGCGCGCTACGCAACCACGACCGCGAAGAACACAAATTCGCGCCGTATCGGCCTAAGCCTCAACCCCGCGCATCACCACCCGCGTAACCAACGCCCGCAGCGCCGCCGGCTTCAGCGGCTTAGGCAGAAAACTCCACCCACGCTCGCCGGCGCGCGTACGCAACCCGGGATCGGCGTCGGCCGACATCAGCACCACCGGCGGCATGCGCTTCCATTTGGCTTCCAGCTGCGTGCCCAGTTCGAAGCCGGTGCTTTCGCCCAACCGGTAATCGAGCAACAACAGCTCCGGTATCGGCAGATGGTCGGCGTGCGTCAGCGCGCAGGCCGCGGTCGCGGCGGTCTCGATCCGGCAGCCCCAGTCCTCGAGCAGGCGCTGCGCGGCCTGGCGCGAATGCGGGTCGTCGTCGATCACCCACACCTGACGCCCGTACAGCGGCGAGTCTTGATCGCGATCGGCGCCGGCCACGAGGCCGTCCTGCGTCGCCGACAGCGGGCTCGCCGCGGCGTCGTCGACCGCCGCGCTCGCATACGGCACCTCGACCGAAAACACGCTGCCGCGCCCCGGCCACGAACGCAGGCCGATGCGATGGTCGAGCAACAACGCGACCCGGCGCACGATCGCCAATCCCAATCCCGCGCCGCGCTGCGGCGCTTCCACCCCGGTGTCCAGGCGCTGGAATTCCTCGAAGATCAGCTCGCGCTTGTTCGGCGCGATGCCCGGCCCGGTGTCCCACACTTCGATGCGCACGCCGTCGCGCAGACGCCGCGCGCCGAGCACGATGCGGCCGTCGCGCGGAGTGAACTGCATCGCGTTGGAAAGGAAGTTCTGCACGATCCGGCGCAGCAACACTTCGTCGCTGTCGACGATCGCGCTGCTGGGCAGGCAATGCAGATGCAGCCCGCGCGATTCGGCCAGGATGCGGAACTGGCTTTCGATCGCGCTCAGCACGCGCGCCAGCGGCAGCGCGCCGCGTTTGACTTCCAGCGCGCCCGATTCGAGCCGAGAAATATCCAGCAGGCTCGACAGGATGTCGTCCTGCGCGGCCAGCGCGGCCTCGATGTGATCGGTCAGCTCGCGGCCTTCGGCGTCGACGCGCCGGCGCAGCGACGACAGGTACATGCGCGCCGCGTTCAACGGCTGCAGCAGGTCGTGGACCGCGGCGGCGACGAAGCGGGTCTTGGAGCGGTTGGCGCGTTCGGCTTCGCCCTTGGCGCTTTGCAGGTCGCTGGTGCGTTGCTCGATGCCGCGTTCCAGGCTGTCGGCGAGCGTGCGCAGATCGCGCGCGGCCTGCTTGTACGCGGTGATGTCGGCGTAACTGGTGACGAAGCCGCCATCGGGCATCGGATTGCCGCGGATCTCGATCACCGTGCCGTCGGGCCGCTCGCGTTCGTGCAGATACGGCTGGCCGCGCTGCAGATGGTCCAGGCGACGCCGGATCGCGTCTTCGGGATCGCTGCCGAGCAGGCCGCGGCGCGCGTTGTAGCGGATCAGGTCTTCGATCGGGCGGCCGACCTGCAACAGTTCGGGCGGATAACGGAACAGTTCGGCATAGCGCTGGTTCCAGGCGACCAGCCGCAGTTCCGCATCGACCACGCTGACGCCCTGCGGCAGATGCTCCAGGCTGTGGCCTTCGCCCAGGCTCGCCTGCCGCGCCGCCTGGACCACGCCGTCCTGCGCGTTGCGCAAGGCTTCGGCGTGATGCTCGACCATCTTCTCCAGTTCCTGCCGGCTGCGCAGCCGCAACGCGGCGATGCGGTTGCGCTGCATCAGCAGCAGCACCACCGACACCAGCAGCAGCCACGCGCCGGCCGCGACCGCGCGCGCGATCCACGCGGTGCGAATGCTCGGCGTGGTATCGCGCAGCAGATGCAAGGTCCAGTCCTCGCGCGGCAGGTGCAGCGACTGCCACAGCATCGGTTCGCGCATCGGCGGATCGCGCAGGCGCACCACGCGCGCGCCGTCGCCGACTTCGCGTTCGACCCGCACCGTGGCCGGCCGCAGGGTCTGCCCCTGGTATTGCCGGGTGCTTTGCAGTTGCAGACTCTGCGCCGGCGTCGGCGTGCGCAGCAGGCGATAGCGCCATTGCGGCTGCGCGGTCAGGAACACCACGCCGCTGGCGTCGCTGAGCAGGACCAGATCGCCGCGTCCGCTCCAGTCCGAGCGGATGTCTTCGAGTTCGACCTTGACCGCGACCGCGCCGACCGCGCCGCCGCGTTCGTCGTGGATCGCGCGGGCGATGAAGTGGCCCGGCACATGCGTGGTCACGCCGATCGCGTAGAACTCGCCGGCGCCGTCGCTCATCGCCTTCTGGAAATACGGGCGGAACGCATACGACTGACCGACGTTGCTGTTGGGCAGATCCCAGTTGCTCGCGGCGATGCCGATGCCCTTGCTGTCGATCAGGGTCAGGGTGCTGGTGCGGTTGGCGAAATTGAGCTGGACCAGACGCTCGTTGGCGCGCTGGCGCTGAGTGCGGTCGTCGGGGTAGGCGAGGGTGGCGCGCAATTGCGGATCCAGCGACAACACCGCCGGCATGATCCGGTAACGGTCGATGTGCTGCTCGATCACCTGCGCGCGCTGAGCCAGCAGCGCGCGCGCTTCACTGGCCTGGCGTTGCAGCGCCTGCGAATAGGCGATGCGCCCGGCGATCAGCATCGACAGCGCCACGCCGATCGCGATCAGGGCGATCCACAGGGCGGTTTGCAGCTGGCGGCGGTGGGGGAGCAATGGACGGCGGGAATCGGGAATGGGGAATCGGGAATGGGAAAAGCGCGAGCGAGGCGATCGGTCAGGTGCGTTGGGATGGCAGGCGACGATTACCCCGCAATACCGGCGTCGTGATGCGTAAGCCATCGTCGCGACCCGAAGCCGCAAAGTCAAAGCGCCCGCGGACTGCCGCTTTTACGACTCCCGATTCCCCATTCCCGATTCCCAGCCCTCAAAACTGCAACTGCGCCCGAACCTCCATCACATCCGGATCCCCCGACAACAAGCCCTTGTCCGCCTTCACCTGCACCCAGTTCGCCTGGAACTTGAAATGCGTGGTCAAGTACCAGTTCACGCCGAGGGTCAGATCGCGCTGCCGACCACCGGCGGTGCCGCCGTCGTCGAGATCGAGTTCGCCGTAACGCGCGAGCAGTTCGACCGCGCCATAGCCGTGCGCCGGTTTGATGTTCGCGACGTTGTTGCCGGTGTAGGGCCGGGTTTCGCCGGTCAGCACCCAACTGCCGGTGACGTAGTAACCGTCGGCGGTGAAATCGCGCGCGCCGTTTTCGCGTTGCGCGGTGGCGCGCAGGTACTCGGCCTGCACCGACCACGGCCCGTCGATCCACAGCGCTTCCAGGCCATTGCGCAGCACCTTGTCGGTATTGCGCAGGCTGCCCGAATCGACGAGCCGCACCGCGGTCAGGCCGTTCATCGGCCGCGCGCGGAAGCGGGTCGACGGGCCGAAATACGCGCCGCGCCCGTCGGTGAAGCCGTGAGGGTTCTCGACCGACGCGGTCAGGCCCAGATGCACGACGTGGTCCTTGTCCTTGACCGGCGTCCACACCGCGCGCCCGGCCGCGGTGGTGCCGGGGTTGTCGCCCTGCAGATCGTGGCCGAAGAAATACGCCGCGCTGAGCGCATAACGCGGCCGCTCCAGCGACCATTCCACGCCGGTGCGGCGGGCCTGATAGATCGCCTGCGACGCCGCCGACAATTCGATCATGCTACCGCTGCGCGACGCCGCCACGCTCTCCATGCTGACCGGGGTCTTGAAGTAACCCACACGCAGCTTGCCGTAGTCGGCGCCGAACAAGGCCTTGGTTTCCATGCGCAGAGCGACGTCGAGCCAGACCTTGGCTTCGAAATCGAACACCGCGGTGAAGTCGTACACGTCCTTCTTCTTCAGATTCACGCCGAACTCGCGGCGACGGAAATGGCCGTCGTCGGACAGCGCGGTGGCGGCAGTGCCGTAGCCGTTGTCGCCGGAAAAGTCGACCACGTCGTAGGCGACGTTGGCGGTGCCGGAAATCTCGGTGCCGTCGTCGAACGTGTATTTGGTCGGCCAATCGTCGAAGTTGGCGGCGCGCGCGCCGCACGGCAGCGCGGCGGCCACGATCGCGGCGGACAGGGCGAGGGCGAGGCGGTCGATACGGATCATCGGTCGGAACTCCAGGTCGTGACCGCCGTCCTGGCAGCAGGAAACCGCGCCGGGCGCAGCGCGTCCGGCTCGTAGTGATGAGGTTGGATGAGCCGGGCTGATCAAACAGCCCGGCGAAGCTGCGGCGGCGCTAGATCAGGCGGCTTTCTCGGCCAACGGCCCGTGATGATCCGACGGCAGATCGTCGTCGAGATCGGTCGCGCTCGGCGGATTGGCCAGTTCGTGATTGAGCTTGTCGCGGTCGAGTTCGTTCTCCCAACGCGCGACCACGATCGTCGCCACGCCGTTGCCGATGAAGTTGGTCAGCGCGCGTGCTTCGCTCATGAAGCGGTCGATGCCGAGGATCAATGCGAGACCCGCGACCGGCACCGACGGCACCACGGTCAGCGTCGCCGCCAAGGTGATGAAGCCCGCGCCGGTGACGCCCGAGGCGCCCTTGGAGGTCAGCATCGCCACCATCAGCAGGGTCAGTTCCTGGGTCAGGGTCAAATCGACACCCAGCGCCTGGGCGACGAAGATCGTCGCCATGGTCAGGTAGATATTGGTGCCGTCGAGATTGAACGAATAACCGCTCGGCACGACCAGGCCCACCACTGACTTGGAGCAGCCCAGACGTTCGAGCTTGCGCATCAGCGGCACCAGCGCCGATTCCGACGACGAAGTGCCCAGCACCAGCAGCAGTTCGTCGCGGATGTAGCGGATGAAGCGCAGGATGCTGAAACCGGTGAAATGCGCGATGGTGCCGAGCACGATCAGGATGAACAGCGCGCAGGTCAGATAGAAGCTGCCCATCAGCTTGGCCAGCGGGCCCAGCGAATCCACGCCGTACTTGCCGATGGTGAAGGCCATCGCCGCGCCGGCGCCGATCGGCGCGAGCTTCATGATCATGCTCATCATGCCGAAGAACACCTTCGACACCGCTTCGAGCAGGTCCATCACCTTCTCGCCGCTCTTGCCCATGTGCAGCAGGGCGAAGCCGAACAGCACCGCCATCAGCAGCACCTGCAGCAGGTCGCCGTTGCCGGTGAAGGCGTCGGTGAAGGTCTTGGGGATGATGTGCAGGATGAAATCGACGGTGCTCTGGTCCTTGGCCGCGGCGGCGTATTTCTCCACAGCGCTGGCGTCGAGCGTGGCCGGGTCGACGTTGAAACCGGCGCCGGGCTTGAGCGTGTTGACCACCACCAGGCCGATCACCAGGGCGATGGTCGAGACCACTTCGAAATACACGATCGCCTTGACCCCGACCCGGCCGACCTTCTTGACGTCGGACACGCCGGCGATGCCGAGCACCACGGTCAGGAAGATGATCGGCGCGATCAGCATCTTGATGAGCGAGATGAAGCCGTCGCCGAGCGGCTTGAGCTTGACCGCGATGTCCGGAAAGAAGTGCCCGAACACGCCGCCGAGCACGATCGCGCCCAGCACCCACAAGTAGAAACGCGAACCGGACTTCTTCATGGGCGGGATTCCTGTACTCGTACGACGGCGAAAAGGGTGGGGAAGGGAGTTGGGTGCGCGTGCGCGACGGCGGCCATCAGTCGCGATCGATGGTCGAATGCTTGCGGGTGTCGGGCATGAAGAAATAGACCAGCAGCGAGCAGGCGATGCAGATGCTGACGTACCAGAAGAAGCCGCTCTCCATGCCGTGCTGCTTGAACTGCAGGGCGATGATCTCGGCGGTGCCGCCGAACAGCGCGACGGTCAGCGCATACGGCAGGCCGACGCCGAGCGCGCGCACTTCGACCGGAAACAACTCGGCCTTCACCACCGCGTTGATCGCGGTGTAGCCGCTGACCGCGCCGAGCAGCACCATGATCAGGAAGAACGCTTCCAGCGGCGTCTGCGCATCGCGGATCCAGTGCATCACCGGCACCGTCAGCACCGCACCGAGCACACCGAACGCGATCAGCAGCGGACGCCGGCCGATCCGGTCCGACAGCGCGCCGATCAGCGGCTGCAGCAGCATGTACACGAACAGGGTCGAGGCGTTGATCAGGGTCGCGGTCGATTCGCTGAAACCCGCGCTGAGGCTGAGGAACTTCAGCATGTAGTTGGAGTAGGTGTAGAACGCCAGCGTGCCGCCCATGGTCAGGCCGATCACGGTCAGCACCGCGCGCGGGTGCTGCATCAAGGTGCGCAGCGAACCTTCCTTGCGCTGCGGCGTGTCGCTGGCCTTGAGCTTGGCGAACGATTCGGTCTCGTGCATGTTGCGGCGCAGGTACAGCGCGACCACCGCGGCGATCGCGCCGATCGCGAACGGAATGCGCCAACCCCACGAGCGCAGTTGTTCGTCGGTCAACACGAACTGCTGCAGCACCACCAGCACGAGCACCGCGAGCAACTGGCCCATGATCAGGGTGACGTAGAGGAAGCTCGACCAGAAGCCGCGGTGCTTGCTCGACGCCATTTCGCTCAGGTAGGTGGCCGAGCTGCCGTATTCGCCGCCGACGCTCAGGCCCTGCATCAGGCGCGCGGCCAGCAGCAGGATCGGCGCGAGCAGGCCGATGGTTTCGTAACCCGGGGTCAGGGTGATGATCAGCGAACCCAGACACATCAACTGCACCGACAGCATCAGCGAGGCCTTGCGGCCGTGGCGGTCGGCGTAGCGGCCGAACACCCAGCCGCCGATCGGACGCATCAGGAAGCCGACCGCGAAGATCGCCGCGGTCTTGAGGTTCTGGCTGAGCTTGTCGCCGCTGGGGAAGAACACGTGCGAGAAGTACAGCGAGAACGAGGTGTAGACGTACCAGTCGTAGTACTCGACCAGGTTGCCGACCGAGCCGGAGAAGATCGATTTCAGGCGTTGCCCGGGGCTCACGCTCGGAGCGCTGGGTGCGGTGTCGGCGAGGGTGACGGCGCTCACGTTATGGCGGCTCCTGGGAAAGCGAATACTGACGATGCGAAGGCGGTTGTGGCGCTGGCGATAACACCGGAACGGGCGTGGACGCTTTGCACGAATGGCTCGCGGCACACGCGGGCAACGGCAAGGCCAGCGCAGGTTCCTGCGTTCGGTGCCGATAGTGGTCCGGGTCGCGGCGGCGACCAATACCACCTTAGGGTTAGGGGCGCCGTTCAGCCGCGCCGCTCCGCCATCAACGCGTCATCTGCGCCGCCCATGCTTCTCCGGATTTTTGCCCGAACGTCCCCCGGAGATTGCAATGAAGTACCCCCTTGCCACGCCCGCGCTCGTGCTGGCGATCTGGACCGCGCTGGCGTCCGCGCCTGTTCACGCCGATCCGCGCGAGGCCGCGCCCGCGCCCGAGACCGCGCTCGACAGCGCTTCGCTCGACGGCGCCTCGCTCGACGGCGGCGCGGGCGAAGCTGGCCGTGACGCGACCACGCTCGACGCGGTGTCGGTGATCGGCATGGGCGAGACCCGCCAGGTCCAGCGGGTCAAACTGGCGGATATCGAAAAGCGCGCGCCGGGCACCAGCCCGCAGAAGATCCTCAACAAACTGCCGGGCATCTCGGTGCAGTCCAACGACGCCTACGGCGCCAACGAGGAATCGCAGACCATCAGCCTGCGCGGCTTCAACCAGCGCCTGCTCGGCTACACCCTCGACGGCATTCCGCTCGGCGACAACAGCTACGGCAATTACAACGGCCTGGGCATCAGCCGCGCCTTGATCGGCGAGAACCTGGCCGGCGCGGAACTCGCCGCGGGCATCGGCTCGCTCGGCACCGCTTCGACCAGCAACCTCGGCGGCACCTTGCAGTATTTCTCCTCCGATCCGCAGACCGAATTCGGCCTGCGCCTGGCCCAGACCTTCGGCAGCGACAGCACCCGTCGCACTTACGCACGACTGGACAGCGGCGATCACGGCGGCTTCTCGATGTATCTGTCCGGCTCGCTGCTCAGCGCCGACATGTGGTCCAAGCCTGGCGACAACCAGGATCAGAACCAGGTCAACCTCAAGGCGCTGTATCAGTTCGGCGACGGCAACCGGATCAGCGCGTTCGTGTCCAGCGCCGAAACCAGTCAGGCCAACTTCGCGTATTTGTCCAAGGGTTTGTTGTCGCGCGGCTCGGGTTGGGACTGGAATCTGTACAAGCCCGACTGGCAGCGCGCGCTCGCCGCCGCCTACTGCGCGCCCAAGCCGTGGCCGGCCAATCAGCACCGCGCCGGCGATCCGCGCTGCGCCTTCAGCGGCCCGGCGGCGACCATCGACGATGCCTACTACGCCAGCCGCGCGCTGCGCACCGACCATTTGGCCGCGCTGGCCGGCGAGTTCAATCTCGGCGAAGGCCTGACGCTGAAATCGCAGGCGTATTACCACGACGACCGCGGCCAGGGCCATTGGTGGTCGCCGGGCAATTACTCGTACCCGAACACGCCCAAGGCGATCCCGATCTCGATCCGCAGCACCAACTACGGCATCAACCGCTACGGCGCGATGAGTTCGCTGACCTGGGAGATCGGCAACCATCGTATCGAAGGCGGGTTCTGGTACGAGAGCAACCACCACGACGTGCAGCGCAATTTCTATTTCATCGAGGGCCCGGTCAACGACGACCGTTTCCTCAACGATCCCGACCGCCGCCTGTTCTTCCAGAAGTACCGCATCAACACCCGCCAGGCGTATCTGCAGGACACGATCAGCCTGCTCGACGGCCGCATGACCGTGGACATCGGTGCCAAGAGCACCCAGGTCGACATGCGCGCGCGCCAGGTCGATCCGCGCGCGATGGAAGTGCCTAACGCGAGCGGGCGCCTGGAAACCAAGGACAGCTTCCTGCCGCAGCTCGGCCTGGGCTACAAACTCGGCGAAGGCCAGGAGCTGTTCGCCGCCTACACCGAAAACGTCGCGGCCTTTGGCGGCGGCGGCGCCGGCGGCCCGCTGGCGATCGGCCAGGCCGCGTTCGACGTGCAGAAGGCCAGCCTCAAGCCCGAATCGTCCAAGACCCTGGAAGCCGGATATCGCCGCGTGGGCGAGACCTACCAGGCGTCTTTCAGCGTCTACAAGGTCAAGTTCGACAATCGCCTGCTGTCTTTGAACCCGTGTTCCAGCATCGAGGCCGGCACGCGCCCGGAATGCGTCACCCAGTTCTTCAACGTCGGTTCGGTCGACAGTTACGGCGGCGAGCTGGTCTTCATCTGGAAGCCCACGGCGCAGTTCGAATGGTACAACGCGCTGTCGTGGAACAAGTCGACCTATCAGGACAATTACATCGACAGCGGCAAGGTCGTGCAGACCCGCGACAAGCGCGTGGTCGACGTGCCGGACAAGATGCTGTCGAGCGAGCTGAGCTATCGCAGTGGGCCGTGGTTGGCGAGCGTGAGCGGCAAGTACACCGGCAAGCGCTATTACACCTACACCAACGACAATGGCTTCGGTGGTTCGACTCAGTTCGACGCAGCGTTGCGCTACACCTTCGAGCCGGTCGGGCCGTTGCGGCAGTGGTCGATCGCGCTCAATGGCAGCAATCTCACGGATAAGCGCACGGCCAGCAATCTGACGGCGTTCAGTGCGTCGGATCCGCAGGGGAAGACGTTCGCGTTTCATGCCAATGCGCCGCGGCAGGTGTTTTTGACGATTGATGCGCAGTTCTGATTTTTGATGGGGGTGTGGCTCGCGAGTGGTGGTTCGAGCGAGTCGTGATCTGCGCGGTGGCCGAGTTGGCGCGGTCGCGGCTTGCGCCGCTCCTACAGGTAGGCCATGCGGCTTTTGCTTGAGGTCGCGCCTGCTTTCCAGCGCTGCGAAGCCATGCATTCGCGAGAACAAAAGCACACCCGAAGGGCGGCGCACAGGGATGTGCGCCGTGCGCCACCGAGACAGGATGTCTCGTGTGGTGCATGCCCGCGGAAGCTCCGCACTTGCGGGCCCTTGATTCACAAAAAAGCGTTTTTCTTTGGTTACCTTTCTTTTGTCGCTTTTGACAAAAGAAAGTAACTCGGCCGCTTGCGGACGAAAGCTGTTGCCTTTGCCTCAAAGGCTCTAGAGCTTTTAAAGCTTCAGAAGCTGCAAGCAAGATCAAAAGCTTCCGCCACTAAAGCGGCGGGTTACTTTCTTTTGTCTAAAGCAACAAAAGAAAGGTAACCAAAGAAAAATGCTTTGTTGTGAATCAAGAGCCCGCGCGTGCGGAGCAGACGCGGGCATGCGCCACACGGGACATCCATGTCCCGGTGGCGCACGGCGTGCATCCTGCACGCCGCCCTTCGGGTGTGCTTTTGCTAACGCGAGTGCCTGGCTTCGCAGCGCTGGATGAACTGCGCGGCTTCAGAGTCGAGCGAAAGCCGCGTCGGCTACCTGTAGGAGCGGCGCAAGCCGCGACCGCGCCACCTCGACTACTGCGCAAGACCCATACCCCAACGCCAACCAGGCAATGATTTCCTCCCGCCCCACAGCCCCGCCGCCGGACTCCCCAATCCGAGCGCCCACCCCAATCCCACCCCATCACACCTTGCCAACACCCCAACCTCTAGACCATGGTCGTAACGCATCCCGCCACAGGCTGGTCTAGCCTGCCGACGGTAGCCCACCGGTTCCACGAGGCAGCCGCATGCGTGACGAGTCCTACCAAGCCTTCCACCGCCGCTCGATCGAGCAGCCCGAAGCGTTCTGGGCCGAGCAGGCGCGGGCGATCCATTGGCATAAGCCGCCCCAGACCATCCTCGATTACTCACGCCCACCGTTCCGCAAGTGGTTCGCCGGCGGCGAAACCAACCTGTGCTACAACGCGATCGACCGCCATCTGGACGAACGCGGCGATCAGCTCGCGCTGGTGGCGATTTCCAGCGAGACCGAGCAGACCGTCGAGCTGAGCTATCGCGAACTGCACCGCGAGGTGAACACCTTCGCCGCCGTGCTCAAGTCGCTGGACGTGGGCCGTGGCGACCGGGTGGTGATCTACATGCCGAACATGGCCGAGGCGGTGTTCGCGATGCTGGCCTGCGCGCGCATCGGCGCGGTGCATTCGGTGGTGTTCGGCGGGTTCGCCGCGCATAACCTGGCGCTGCGCATCGACGACGCCACGCCCAAGCTGCTGATCTGCGCCGATGCCGGCATGCGCGGCGGCAAGGTCATCGCCTACAAGCCGCTGGTCGATGCGGCCTGCGAGGAAGCGCAATCGCCGCCGCCGCATGTGTTGGTCGTCAGCCGCGGGCTGGACCCGGCAATCAACGTCGTCACCGGCCGCGATCTCGATTACGCGACGCTGCGCGCACGGCACGACGGCGAACAGGTCGCGGTCGAGTGGCTCGAATCCAACGAGCCCAGCTACCTGCTGTACACCTCCGGCACCACCGGCAAACCCAAGGGTGTGCAGCGCGATGTCGGCGGCTACGCGGTCGCGCTGGCGCTGTCGATGTGGTCGATCTACGACATCCGCGCCGGTCAGGTGATGTTCTCGACCTCCGACGTGGGCTGGGCGGTCGGCCATTCCTACAACGTCTACGGTCCATTGATCGCCGGCGCCACCTCGGTGCTGTACGAAGGCCTGCCGACGAATCCCGACCCGGGCATCTGGTGGCGCATCTGCGAGCAATACGGCGTGCGCACCATGTTTTCCTCGCCGACCGGCATCCGCGTGCTGAAGAAGCAGGACACCGCGTGGTTGAAGAAACACGATCTGTCGCGGCTGCACTGGCTGTTCCTGGCCGGCGAGCCGCTCGACGAACCGACCGCGCACTGGATCACCGACGGCATCGGCAAGACCATCATCGACAACTACTGGCAGACCGAAACCGGCTGGCCGGTGCTGTCGCTGATGCCGGGGCTGGACCTGCAGCCGGTGAAGTTCGGCTCGCCCGGCCTGCCCACGCCGGGCTATCACCTGCGGGTGATCGACGAAGCCACCGGTCTGGACGCCGGCCCGAACGAGAAGGGCGTGCTGGTGATCGTGCCGCCGCTGCCGCCGGGCTGCATGACCACGGTGTGGAACGACGATGCGCGCTTCCTGTCGAGCTACTTCAGCCATTTCAAGGAACTGCTGTACAGCTCGCTGGACTGGGCGATCCGCGACGACGACGGCTACACCTTCATCCTCGGCCGCACCGACGACGTGATCAACGTCGCCGGCCATCGCCTGGGCACGCGCGAGATCGAGGAATCGGTGGCCAGTTACGGCGGCGTCGCCGAAGCGGCGGTGATCGGCGTGCACGACGAACTCAAGGGTCAGGTGCCGGTGGTGTTCGCCACGCTCAAGCCCAGCGGCGAGCAGAACCCGGCGCTGGCCGCCGCGGCGATGCAGCAATGCGTGGTGCAACAGCTCGGCGCGCTGGCGCGGCCGGCGCGGGTATACGTGGTCAACGCGCTGCCCAAGACCCGCTCGGGCAAGCTGTTGCGACGCTCGATCCAGGCCCTGGCCGAAGACCGCGACCCCGGCGATCTGTCCACCCTCGACGATCCGGCCGCGCTGGACGAAGTGCGCCGCGCGCTCGATCGCGGCGCCGACGCGGGCGGTTGAGCCGCATCGGCGCCCGGCTCACGTCCGATCACCCGATCTGGCGTATTGACGAAATTTTCCCGTGATCGCGTTAGCATCGCCCACGGCATGCGGGCCCGGCCCGCGGTGAAACGGCAGGCGAACACGCGATGCAACACGACACGCAAGACGACGAAGCACCGGGCTGGAGCGCGATCGATCACGCGCTGAAGCGGATCTATTCGCGCCAGGAGCCCAAGCATTACGGCACCGTGATCGGTTTCATGCTCGGCGGCAACGATCCCTTGCCGGGCATCAGCGCCTACAAGCGCATCGCCCCGGTGCCGCACTGGCATTTCGTCACCTATGGTTTCAGCGAGCTGTACGCGAAGGAGTCCGACGACCCCGAACGCAGCGGCTACGGTTTCGAACTGACCTTCCGCCTGGCCGATCCGGAGGACAGCGAGGATCCGCCGAGCTGGGTGCTCAACTTCCTGCAGAACCTCGCGCGTTACGTGTTCAAGACCGGCAACGCCTTCGAGTCCGGGCATTACCTCAACGCCAACGGCCCGATCGCCGCCGATACCGACAGCGCGATCCGCGCGGTCGCCTTCATCGAAGATCCGGAATTGCCGCCGATCGACACGCTCAACGGGCGCGTGGATTTCCTGCAGGTCGTCGGCCTGACCAACGAAGAGGAATTCGCGCTCAAGCGCTGGTCGACCCTGAAGGTGCTGGAGGTCTTCCAGGACTATCTGCCGTTGTGGATCACCGACATCGAACGCGGCTCCCTGCTCGCCGACGCAGACGTGGCGGCGCGGTTGGCGGAGGGATCGGCGCGCGACGGTTCGTCGACCGGCATGCTGTTCACCGATCAGCTCGGCTGGGAGCAGCACAAGCGTTTGCTGCGCTCGCCGACCACCCAGATCACCCTCGGCGCCAATCAGGTCGGCGAACTGCTGGCGCTGCTGCCGTTGCGGCTGCGCTTCGGCGTGGATTTCCAGTTCATCGGCAAGGATCAGCGCATCGTGTTCGAACCCGCGCAGCGCTGCGGCGCGGAAGCGGTCGACGACTCGCTGCATCTGCGGCTCAACGAACCGGCCTTGCGCAGTCTGGTCTCGCGCCTGCGCGCGCAGGCCGGCAGTTACGAGGTCGAAGGATTTCCGGCCTTGCAGGTCGTGGTCAAGCAAACCCATATCCGCGATCAGGACGGCAATATCGTTCGCACCATCGGTTGAAGCGCGCTGAGCCGCGCATGCGATGGCGCAGGGTATCGGCGTCCGCGCGCGACGGCATCGCCGCGATGTGGGGCAGGGCACGGATCGGTCATCCGCCCGCCGTGCGCGTGCTGGCGCGCGTTCGATACTCCACCCGATGGTTCGCGGCCCGAACCGCGGCGTTGTGCCTGATCGGCCGAGTCGCCGGCCGGTCGCCGGCGGTTTTGTCGACGGTTTCGCCGACCCGGTCGCTGTTCGCTTGCCGGCCGGTCGCGTTCAGCCGCCCGCGACCTCATCGGCCGGTGCGCGCCGCGGGTTAAAATATCCGGATCGCCCCCGACCGGGCCCCCGGAGCTTGAAGATGAGCCACCACTCCGCCGGCGCGAAGTTCCGCGCCGCGCTCGCCGAAGAATCGCCGCTGCAGGTCATCGGCGCGATCAACGCCAATCACGCGCTGCTGGCCAAGCGCGCCGGTTACCGCGCCATCTACCTGTCCGGCGGCGGCGTCGCCGCGGGCTCGCTGGGTTTGCCGGACCTGGGCATCAACACGCTCGAGGACGTGCTGGTCGACGTGCGCCGCATCAGCGACGTGTGCGACCTGCCGCTGCTGGTCGATATCGACACCGGCTTCGGCCCGAGCGCGTTCAATATCGAGCGCACGGTCAAGTCGCTGATCAAGGCCGGCGCGGCGGCCTGCCACATCGAGGACCAGGTCGGCGCCAAGCGGTGCGGTCATCGTCCCGGCAAGGAAATCGTCACCGCCGGCGAAATGGCCGATCGGGTCAAGGCCGCGGCCGACGCCAAGACCGATCCGGATTTCTTCCTGATCGCGCGCACCGACGCGATCGCGGTCGACGGCGTGGACGCCGCGATCGAACGCGCCATCGCCTGCGTCGAAGCCGGTGCCGACGGCATCTTCGCCGAAGCCGCCTACGACCTGCCGACCTACCGCCGCTTCGTCGATGCGGTCAAGGTGCCGGTGCTGGCCAACATCACCGAATTCGGCCAGACCCCGTTGTTCACCCGCGACGAACTGGCCTCGGCCGGCGTGGCGATCCAACTGTTCCCGCTGTCGGCGTTCCGCGCGATGAACAAGGCGGCCGAGAACGTGTACCAGTCGATCCGTCGCGACGGGCATCAAAAGAACGTGGTCGACACGATGCAGACGCGCGAGGAGTTGTACGACCGCATTGGATATCACGCGTTCGAAGGAAAATTGGACGCGTTGTTCGCCAAGAAGAGCGGTTGATCTGATTTTTCCTTCTCCCGCGCAGCGGGAGAAGGTGGCCGACAGGCCGGACGCCCCGAAGGAAGCACCTTTGGGGTGTGAGGGGCGCGGAACTTCACGCCAGCGACGCAAGCCGGAATTCGCGCGCCCTCACCCTTGCCCTCTCCCATGCATGGGAGAGGGAAATAGGAATAAAAGACAAATTTATTGAGGAAGGACCATGAGCGACACGCAACAGACCCTGCCCAAGCCCAAGAAATCCGTCGCCCTGAGCGGCACCGCAGCGGGCAATACCGCGCTGTGTACCGTCGGCCGCAGCGGCAACGATCTGCATTACCGCGGCTACGACATCCACGATCTGGCGACCAAGTCGACCTTCGAGGAAGTCTCGCACCTGCTGGTCCACGGCGTGCTGCCGACCGCCTCGCAGCTCAAGGCTTACAAGACCAAGCTCAAGCGCCTGCGCGGTCTGCCGGCGATCGTCACCGACGCGCTGGAACTGGTGCCGGCCAACGCGCATCCGATGGACGTGCTGCGCACCGGCTGCTCGGTGCTCGGCACCGTGCTGCCCGAGCGCGAAGGCCATCCGGCCAGCGAAGCGCGCGACATCGCCGACCGCCTGATCGCCAGCTTCGGTTCGATGCTGCTGTACTGGTGGCACTTCACCCGCAACGGCCGCCGCATCGATTGCGAAACCGACGACGACTCGGTCGCCGCGCACTTCCTGCACCTGCTGCACGGCGAACCGCCGAGCCAGCTGCTGGCCGATTCGCTGGACAAGTCGCTGATCCTGTACGCCGAACACGAGTTCAACGCGAGCACGTTCACCGCGCGCGTCATCGCCGGTACCGGTTCGGACCTGCATTCGTGCATCACCGGCGCGATCGGCGCGCTGCGCGGTCCCAAGCACGGCGGCGCCAACGAAGTCGCGATGGACATCATCTCGCGCTACAACAGCGCCGACGAGGCCGAGGCCGACATCCGCGCGCGCGTGGAGCGCAAGGAAATCGTGATCGGCTTCGGCCATCCGGTCTACACCACCGGCGACCCGCGCAATCCGATCATCAAGGAAATCTCGCGCGCGCTGTGCAAGGACGGCGGCAACCAGGTGCTGTTCGACGTCAGCGAGCGCATCGAGACCTTGATGTGGGACAGCAAGAAGATGTTCCCGAACCTGGATTGGTACTCGGCGTCGGCCTATCACATGATGGGCATTCCGACCCCGATGTTCACTCCGTTGTTCGTGATCGCGCGCACCACCGGCTGGAGCGCGCACGTGATCGAGCAGCGCGAGGACGGCAAGATCATCCGCCCGAGCGCGAACTACACCGGGCCGGAAGATCGCGCCTACGTGCCGATCGAGCAGCGCTGACGGGGTGCCGCTCGACCGCATCGCCACGCGCGATGCGGCGCGGCGGTAAAACGTAGGACGCAAGGTAAAAAGGCCAGGCGATCGCCTGGCCTTTTTCGTGCATCCGACCTTTGCAGGTTGACGTATTTCCGCTTACGACTAACGTCGAATACGACACAGAAACGTCATGGAGTCACATGCCATGATCCGCTGCCAGCCGGGAGCACGACGGCGCTGGCCGAGCGCGCGAGCGTAGCGAAGTCTGCAGTCAACGCAGCCGATGCCTGCGGTCCGCGACGTTCGCAGTGCGGTCGGATTCACTACGAGGGATAGCCATGCGCGACAGCGATCTGCCGGTCAAAACGAACGACGGCCGCGATGAGATCCAGCACCGCTCGCGCAAATTGCCGCCGGTCCTGCGTTCGATCCTGCTGATCGTCGACGGCGAGCGCAGCGTGCGCCATCTGCGCGATCTGATCGCCAGCCTGCACGGTCCGGCCGATGCGCTGGAACAACTCGAAAGCCTGGGGTTGATCGCGTCCTCGGCGGCGGTCGCGGCCACGGCGAGCGCGCATGCGCCGACCCCGGGGGTGGCGTTCGCGTTGCCGACCGGCGCGCCGGTGGACAGCGCGCAGCGGTATCAGACGCTGTATACGCTGATGAGCGAAACCGTGCGCGAGCACCTGGGGCTGCGCGGGTATTTTCTGCAGCTCAAGATCGAACGCTGTTCGAACAGCGAGGAACTCGGCGAGGTGTTGCCGGAGTTGAGCGCGGCGTTGGCGAAGGCGCGCAAGGACGATATCGCGGCGGAGATCGAGGCGCGGTTTTCCGCTGGGACTTGAGGGTGCGCGGTTGCGGCTTGGGGCTTCGCTCTGGTGAGTGAGGCCGGCGCGGTAGGCGAGGTTGCGCGGTCGCAGCTTACGCAGCTCCTACAGGGGCTGTTGCGGATTCGTTTTGATCTTGGGGCGCTGCTTATGCGCTCATCGCGACCGACGACGCTGCGAGGCGGCGAACCGCGCACCTCGCAGCGATCGTGCCGTTCGCTTACTGCAGGCCTTCGGCCTTCAACGCCGCCTGCACGCCGGGATCGGCCTCCATGCGGCGCTTGAACGCGGCCAGATGCGCGTAGCCCGACAGATCGACCTTGACCGAGTCGGCCCAGCGCAGGGTGATGTAGAGATACGGATCGGCGTAGCTGCGGAAACCGGCGAGCCATTCGCGATCGGCGAGACGCTGATCGGCCGTGGCGAACAGCGCGCGCACGCGTTCGCGCGCGTGCTGGCGCACGGTGTCGGCCTGGGCGGGATCGGGATGGAACGCGCCGGGTCCGAAGATCGGCTTGAACGCCGGATGCAGGTCGGAATTGACGAAAGCGAGCCAGCGCGAGGCTTCGGCATGCTGTTGCGCGCTGCCGTCGCCGGTCAGCTGCGCTTGCGGAAACTTGTCCGCGATGTAGCCCATGATCGCGCTGTTCTGGGTCAGCACGAAATCGCCGTCGACCACCGCCGGCACCGCGCCGGCCGGATTGATCGCAAGGAAGGCCGGCGCCTTCATCGTGTCCTTGTCCAGCACTTCGACTTCGAACGCGCCGCCGGTCCACTGCAACGCGATATGGTCGGCGGTCGAACACGCGCCGGGTTTGCTGTAGAGCTTCATGCCTTGCCTCTTCGATGAAGGAGTGTTGGCAGGCGATTATCGACGATCTTTGCGGCTGGGAATCGGGGATGGGGAATGGGGAATCGGAACAGCAAGAGCGGTCTCACCGCTTCTACGATTCCCGACTCTCGATTCCCGATTCCCGGCTCTCAGCCGCGCCGCGACTTGAGCTTCTGCACCTTATAGAAGGTGTGATCGCCGATGGTGGCGACCTGATACGCGTTGCGCCACGACGGGCTGGCGATCGCGTGGGCGGCGAAGTGGCTCGCGCCCGGCACGATTTCCTTGCGCTTGCCCGCGGGCAGCGCCCAGTTGCGTTCGGCCGCCAGCGCGACGTTGACCGATTCGGTCCACGCTTCGCTGTTGCTCAGACGCGTGCCCGGCGACACCAGGGTCGGGGCGAACTGCTTGTTGGCGGTCACCACCGAGCAGACGGTATCGCCCCACAGGCCGCTGTCGCGGCGGCGCAGGGCGACCTCGGCGACGGCTTGCTGACCGCGCAGGGACTGGTCGCGGGCTTCCAGGTACACGGTGGTGCTCAAACACAGCGAATCGGCGGTTTGCGGCGGCAATACGGATGCCAACCACAGGATCCAAGCCAGTTTCATATGACTCCTTGCTCCGTTGCGTCGGCCGCACTGGGTCTTCGATCTCCCGAACGGGAGAGCGGGACAGCGGTGAGCCGACATGGCGTACTGGGGAGGGCAGCGGCTCTAGCGGCGCGCTTTTGCCCCGTCATCGGGCCGGGGGCGAATGGGCGCCCGGAGCGATGGTGGGTGCCGCCTCTGCAGGGGGCGGCGGAAAAGTTGGCGAACGGTAGCGACGCCCAACCAAACAAAACCTGAACGTCTATTTCCAAGTTTCTAATTTAGTTGGAGTTTTTATTCTGAACAGGTGGTAGGTCGTTGGTTCTACAGGGCTTTGTGCCGGCAGGAAGCGTGCCGTGCTTGTCTCAAGCCTGTGTGAGCCGCGTCCGCGAGTGCGCGATTTGGCGTCTCCGGGGCGGGGTGGACTCGGCTCGGGGTGGGATTTGCGGCTGGTTCGGCAAGTCTGAATGGGGGTTTGGGCAGATCGGGCCATGATTGGGCCGGCGAAGGGAGGTTTCGCCGGTCACCGGATGTCGTGGTCGCGGCTCGCGCCGCTCCTACAGGTAGTGATTGAAGGCCGGGAATGGGGAATCGGGAGTCGGGAATCGGTAAAGCGGTCGAACCGCTCTTGCCGTTCCGATTCCCGACTCCCGATTCCCCATTCCCAGCTTCACAGCGACGCAGCAAGCCGACTAGCCTGCGCGATCGCGCGCTTGGCATCGAGCTCCGCGGCGACATCGGCGCCGCCGATCACGTGCACCGATGCGCCGCGCTCGGCCAAGGCGGCGGCCAGCGGCTTGAACGGTTCCTGGCCGGCGCAGATCACGATCTGATCGACCGGCAACACCTGCTCGCTGCCGTCGACGCGGACGTGGAAGCCTTCGTCGTCGACACCTATATATTCGACCCCGCCGATCATCCGCACCTGCTTCGCCTTGAGCGTGGCGCGGTGGATCCAGCCGGTGGTCTTGCCGAGTTTCGCGCCGGGTTTGCCGGGGCTGCGCTGCAGCAGCCAGACCTCGCGCGCGGGCGGTTCGGGCCGCGGCGCGACCAGGCCGCCGCGGTTGTCGCCATAGCCCAGGTCCACGCCCCATTCGGCGCGCCAGCGCGCCGGGTCGGGATGCCGCGGCGCGTCGATCGAATGCGGGCCGTCGTGGACCAGGAACTCGGCCACGTCGAAACCGATGCCGCCCGCGCCGACGATGGCCACGCGCTTGCCCGCGATCACCCGGCCCTTGAGCACGTCGAGATAGGACACGACCTTGGGGTGGTCCGAACCCGGGAACGCGACCTCGCGCGGCTTGATCCCGGTCGCGAGTACGACCTCGTCGAAGTCGGCCAGCATCGTCGCATCGGCGGTGGTGCCCAGGCGCAACTCGACCCCGGTCTGTTCGATTCGCCCGGCGAAATAGCGCAGGGTTTCGAAGAACTCCTCCTTGCCCGGGATGCGCTTGGCCAGATTGAACTGGCCGCCGATCTCGCCGGCGGCATCGAACAAGGTCACGCGGTGGCCGCGCTCGGCCGCGACCGTCGCGCAGGCCAGTCCGGCCGGCCCGGCGCCGACCACCGCCACGCGCTTGGGCGTCTTGGTCGGCAGGTAATTCAGTTCGGTCTCGGCGCAGGCGCGCGGGTTGACCAGGCAGCTGGCGTGCTTGTTCTCGAACACATGGTCCAGGCAGGCCTGGTTGCAGCCGATACAGGTATTGATATCGGCCGCGCGCTGGCGCTGGGCCTTGTCGACCCAGGCCGGGTCGGCCAGCAACGGCCGCGCCATCGACACCATGTCGGCGTCGCCCGCGGCGAGGATGCGTTCGGCCACGTCGGGCATGTTGATGCGGTTGGTGGTGACCAGCGGAATCCGCACCTCGGGTTTCAAGCGCGCGGTGATGCCGGTGAACGCGCCGCGCGGCACCGAGGTGGCGATGGTCGGCACCCGCGCCTCGTGCCAGCCGATGCCGGTGTTGATGATCGTCGCGCCGGCCGCTTCGATCGCCTTGGCCTGGGCGACGACTTCGCTCCAGCTGGAGCCTTCGTCGACCAGATCGATCATCGACAGGCGATAGATGATGATGAAGTCCGGGCCGCAGGCTTCGCGGATGCGGCGGACGATTTCGACGCTGAAGCGGAAGCGCTTGACCGCGTCGCCGCCCCAGGCGTCGTTGCGCTTGTTGGTGCGTGGCGCGGTGAATTCGTTGAGCAGATAGCCTTCCGACCCCATCACTTCGACGCCGTCGTAACCGGCCTCGCGCGCCAGCCGCGCCGAATTGACGAAGGCCTTGATCTGGCGCTCGACCCCGCCGGCCGACAGCGCGCGCGGGGTGAACGGATTGATCGGCGCCTTGAGCTTGCTCGGCGCGACCTGCAGCGGGTGATAGCCGTAGCGGCCGGCGTGCAGGATCTGCATGCAGATGCGGCCGCCGTGCTGGTGGACCGCGGCGGTGACCTGCTTGTGCTTGCCGCTTTCCCACGGCCAGCTGAGCTTGCCGCCGAACGGCTTGAGCCAGCCGACCAGGTTGGGCGCGAAGCCGCCGGTGACGATCAGGCCGACCCCGCCGGCCGCGCGCTCGCCGAAGTAGGCCGCCAGCTTCGGGAAATCGGCGGCCTTGTCCTCCAGCCCGGTGTGCATCGAACCCATCAGCACGCGGTTGGGCAGGGTGCAGAAGCCCAGGTCCAGCGGCGCGAACAGATGCGGGTAGAGCGGGTGCGGAGCGGAGCTGCGGGCGGCCGTGGTCATGCTGGCTAAATACGCTGGCGTATGGATTGGGCACGATGCCGCGAACAGCGCGCCAATTCAAGCGGAATCGGCGCCTGGGGCGGGCCGCGGGCCGAGCGGCGGGCCGGGCCGTCGCGGTCCCGGGTCAAGGCCGGGCGAAGACAGGCACCGAACGCGGCCGAATGCAACGGTTGTCACGGACGCGGCGCATCGCCGAACATGCCCGACCCCCGTAGCCCCGCCTCCATGGACGCCGCCCCCGAAAACAGCCTCCAGGATTACCTGCGCGCCGACATCGTCGCCGCCGACCTGCCCGACCTGCAGCCTCTGCTGGGCGCGCGCGATCTGCTGCGCGCGTTCTCCACCTTGTTCCATGGCGGCGAAGAGTCGGTGATGGTGCGGCTGCTGGTGCTGCGCGCGATCGGCGAACGCGGCCAGGCCCCGGACTGGACCCCGCAGGAACTGCGCGAACACTTCGGCTACCTCGATCCGGTCAAGTTCGACACCGTGATTGGGCGCCTGCGCGAAAACGATCTGCTGCTGTGGGACGGGCAGACCCAGCGCTACCGGATCAGCCCGGTCGGTCGTCAGGCCTTGTCGGCGATCGGCCTGCTGCTGCAGTTCAATCGCGAAGGCGACGAACTGGCCTACGTGACCGCGCAGATCGCCGCGGGTCAGGCGGTCGGCCGGGTGCGTCCGGACGATCTGCAGCATCTGCTGTCGCGGCTCAACGAATTGCGCGAAGACTTCGATCAGGCCGTGCTCAGCGGTTCGGAACATCGCATCCTGCGCGCCGCCGGCACCTTGCAGCAGGCCTGGCGCTGGATCGAGAAGGGCACCCAGATCGTCGAGGAGATTTCCTCGGACCTGGAACTCGACAGCCACACTCACCGCGTCGCCCAGCAGATCGGCCGCGCGCAGAGCGCGATGTTGCGCCAGGCGTCGGTGTTCCAGCGCGCGCTCAGCCAGCTCGATCGCCATCGCGTGCATCTGGGCGCGAGCGGCCTGTCGTCGTCGGACGTCAATCGTTATCTGCGCGGACTCGATGCGAAGGCGCTGGCCGCCCTGGCCGACGACGTGCTCGCGCGTTCGGCGATCCCGGCGTTCATGCTGTCGCCGATCGCGCTCGACGTGGCCGAGTACGAACTGGTCGAACGCGAACGCGAAGCGCACGAAGACCAATCGCTGCCGCCCGCGCAGGCCGCGCCCGACACTGAGGCCTCGCCGGCCGCGGCCACCGATTTCCAGTTCGCCGAGAACTGGCTCGATCAGTTGACCGCGTTGGCCGATGTCGCCGCGGCGTCCGCCGATGCGCCGGCGCAATTGAGCGCGGTGGTGCCGCAGGACAGCTTCGCGCTCAGCGCGTATCGCTTGTCCTTGCTCGGACTGATCGGCGATCCCGGCGCGGAGAATCGCAATGGTGTCAGCGCGTCGATGGCGCGGCTGCCGCTGGCGTGGCGCGTCGATACCGAATTCGAAACCATCGATCGCGCCGGCGTGGCCTATATGAGCCGCGGCCGCCTGGAAGCGCCCGACTACATCACCTTGCACGGCAAGCAGCCGCGCAGGCGCGCCGAAGCGCGCGAGCACGCTGACGAGGCGATCGCATCTGACGCCACGCCCGAAGCGGCCGCGACACCCAAACGCAAACCCAAGAAGAACAGCGCCGACACGCCCGCTGCCGCACCCGCCGGCAAGCGCGTCAAAGCGAGCAAGGACACCGCGGACACCTGATGAACGACCCCATCGCTTCCCTGATCGCGCGCCTGCTGGCCGAACGTTGGCTGCCGCGCGACGACGTCGCGGTCCGCGATCTGCTGACCGACGCCGAGCTGCGCAACGACCTCGACCGCCGTCTCGCCGCAGCCGGCATGCGCCTGCTCGAACATCCTTACGCCGCCAACATCGCGGTCGGCATCGCCCGCCCGCAGGAATCGGCGGTGTTCGGCAGCGCCAAGGCCTGGTCGTCGACCAATCTGCAACTCGACCGCGACGCGATCGCGCTGCTGGTGGTGCTGTGGGCGCTGCTGGTGCTGCCCAAGCGCCAGCGCCAGATCGCGCGCCAGCAGGCCGATCGCGATCAGGACCAGGAGCAGATGTTCGCCGAACTCAAGCCGGTGCCGGTCGGCGCCGAAGTGGTCGAGCCGATCAACGAGCGCACCTTGCTCGCCGATTTCGCCGAGAAACTCGGCGGCAAGACCCGCATCCAGTTCAATCTGGGTTCGTTGGCGCGGCAGGGCTTCATCGTGCGGCGCAAGGAACGGATCCATGAAGGCCCGTTGCTCGACCTCGCCCTGGATTACGAACGCATCGCCGGCCGGGTGATGGATGGCGCCTTGTCGTTCGTGGTCGCCGAAGCGCGGCATTACAGCGCCGACAATCCCGAACTCGAAGGCGAGACCGAAGCCGAGGCGCAGGCCGACGCGGCGTTGCTGGCGGACATCGAGGCGGGGATTTATTCGGATCTGGATACCTATGCGCAGACGCATGGAGAGCCGGGAATGGGGAATGGGGAATCGGGAATCGGCGCGGTGTTCGACGATGGCGACGGCGATGCGATGGATCCGTTGCCGCCGTTGCAGGGCGATGCGGTGGTCGAGGATGCCGAGAATTTCGCGGCAGAAAGCGACGAGGTCGATGTGATCGCGATGAACGACGACGCCGACGCGACCGACGCGACCGACGAAAATTCCGACACTCCACCCAAGCAAAACCAGGAGGCCGCGGCCGATGTTTGAGTTCCGCTCCCTCGAAGTCGTCCATTGGGATTACTGGCAGCGTTTCCAGTTGCCGTTGGACGCGTCCATCGTCACCGTGGTCGGGCCCAACGGTTCGGGCAAAACCACCTTGCTCGACGCGCTGCGCACCTTGCTGGCGATCGAAGACCGCGACACCGCGCGCGACTACAAAACTTATCTGCGCCACAACGGCAAGCCGTACGCGTGGCTGCGCGCGGTGGTCAGCAATCGCCCGGACAAGCGCGGCGGCCGGCCGTTCTTTCCGATCAAGGACGACGTGGTCACCCTGGCCTGCCGCATCCGCAAGCGCGGCGGCGACTGGAGCCGCGATTACCAGATCGTCGCCGGCGACACGCCGGTGGAAACCCTGGAGCAGGGCGGCGATTGGCTCGGCGTGCGCGATTACCGCGTGCGCCTGGCCGGCGCGGGTCTGACCCGCGCGATCTGCCGCGTGCTCACCCTCGAGCAAGGCGCGACCGACAAACTCTGCCAGTACTCGCCGCGCGATCTGCTGCAACTGATCTTCGACGTGTTCGAAGACAAGGCCGTGCTCGACGACTACCAGCGCGCGCGCACCGAGCAGTTCGATGTCGAAAAGGAATTGCAGCAGCTCGGCCAGGATCTGGCCGGCCTGCATCTGCGCCTGGAATCGGCCAAGGCCGACGTGCGTTCGTTCGAGGAAGGCAATGCGCTGCGCAATCAACGCCATCGCCTGGAAAGCGAAATCGCGCCGAAGGTCGAACTGGCCGATCAGCGCGTCGCGATCGAAGGAGCCAAGCCGCGCTTGACCGGCCTGCGCCGCGCGCTGCGCGAACGCGAGCGGATCCTCGACGAGATGCGTGCCGACGACGCCATCGCCGCTAGCGGCCGCGACGTGCTGCAGGAAGCGATGCGCGAAGCGCGCCGGCAGGTCAGCGCGAGCGAGCAGGCCTTCACCCAGGCGCGCGACGCCGCGCGCGATGCCGAGATGCTGGTCAAGCGCCGCGACGAACTGGCGCGCTTGCAGGCCCAGCGCGGCGCGATCGACGTCGAGGCGCTCAGTGCCAGCGTCGAAAGCGGACGCCGCCGCCAGGCCGAGTTGAAACTGGAAGCCGAGCGCGACCGCAAGCGCAGCGGCGAGATTTCCGCGCAGACCGCCGCGCTCAGCGGCGGCGGCCGCATCGTCGAACCGTTCGAACGCGATTTCCGCGCCGGGCTCGAACAGGCCGGGATCAAGCATCAGGTGCTGACCGAACTGGTCGAGATCGCCGATCCGCAGTGGTCGGTCGCGGTCGAAGCGGTGCTGGCGCCGTACCGGCATCTGCTGGTGCTGGAAAATCCCAAGGACGCGCGGATCGCGTGGAAGCTCGGCGAGAGCCAGCAGTACCGTCACTTCATCGTCGCCGAACGCGCGCCGGTGCCGAAGGCCAGTGCTGGCTCCTTGCTGGAAGTGGTGCGCTTCTCGGCCGATCCGCCGGCGTGGTTGCCGCGTCAGCTCGATCGCATCCGCCGCGTCACCGATATCGAACACGGCGCGCGCCTGCCGGCCGGGCAGGACTGGATCACCCAGAAGGGCTATCTGCGCGAAAGCCGCGGCGGCCGCCATATCGGCGGCAACCAGCATCATTTCGGCAGCGGCGCGCGGCAGTCGCATCTGGCCGAACTGCGCGCCGAACTGGCGACGATCACCCAGCGCGCGCAGTCGCGCGAGGCCGAACTGCACGAACTGAGCCAGCGCGTCGACGCGGATCAGTCGCGCTTGATGGGCCTGGACGCGGCGCAGGAACTGGTCACCCGCGCCAACGAATTCGCCGACGCCCAGGTGCGCCTGCCGGAGTTGGCCGAAGCCGCCGGCGAAGCCGCGGCCGCGTTGGCGCAGGCACGCGCCAAGATCGACGAAGCCGCCGAGCAGGACAAGGCCGAAGGCATCGCCGCGGCCAAGCGCCAGGGCCAGATCGACGCGCTCGCGCGCGAGTTGCGCGAGCGCGGGCAGCAGATCAACGGCGAACGCCAGAGCCTGATCCAGCGCATCCTCGATTACCGCCGCAAGCGCGCGCTGATGCCCGATGCCTGGCGCAGTCTGGCCGCGCTCGCGGCCGCGCGCGCCGAGTACGAAAGCACCTCGGCGGTGCGTCGCGAGATCGAGCGCATGGACGATCGGCTGGAGCGGGGCGGTTTCGTTTCCGACGAATCCTGCGTGCCGTTGCGCGACAAGATCGGCGCCGATCACGACGAACTGGAAAGTTCGATCGGCCGCCGCGAAGCGCATCTGGACCGCGCCAAGCGGCTCACCGAGGAAGCGCGCGGCGCCTACATCAACGTGCTGCGGGCGACCGTGCGCCGGTACAAGAAGAACCTCGCCGCGCTCGGCGAACTGGCCGGCATCGGTGTCGACGCCGACATGCCGGAACTCGCCAACGACGACGTGACCTTGGCCCAGGCCGGTTTGTCGGTGCGCTTCGATTTCGACCGCAAGGGCTGGATCGGCCTGGACGACGGCGAGGCCTCGGGCGGCCAGCAGGTGATGAAGTCGCTGCTGTTGCTGGTGGCCTTACTGCGCGACGAAGACCAGCCCGGCGGCTTCGTCTTCATCGACGAACCGTTCGCGCATCTGGACGTGTTCAACATCGAGAAGGTCGGCCGCTTCCTGCGCGCCACCGACGCGCAGTACATCCTGACCACGCCGATCACCCACAACCTCAACGTGTTCGAACCCTCCGACCTGGTGCTGGCGACCAGCAAGCGCCGCGGCGGCAACCCGTGGGCGGAAGCGGTGGCGGTGCTCAAGCGCAAGCGCGAGGACAGCAAGGCGGCGTGAGGGGTTTTGGCTGAAGGTGATTCGGCCTGGCGGCTACGGACGGGTTCCGTGATTTTTCCGGAGCCCGTGTCTTTCTCGGCACAAGAGTTTCCCCAAAACCGAATTCGCTTGCTGTGGCCTTGTGGTTTTGCGGTCTTGCTGCCGCCTTGTTGCGGCCTTTGCCGTTGCTTTTCCCCCCTTTGCAAAAGGGGGGCAGGGGGGATTTGCTTTTGTTTTTGCTTTTGATTTCTCTCCATCGCGCCGTCGACCACGCAAAAGCAAATCCCCCGCGCACCGATCGCCACCCAGCATCGAACCATGCCGGGCGCTCGCCCCCTTTTCCAAAGTGGGCGCCGATTTCAGCCGTCGCTTCGTGCGAAGAAATTGTCGGTTCCGTGATCCACCGAGAGCCATCTGTCTTCGGCATGGGCGCCGATTGCAGCCGCGGCTTCATGCGAATCGGCCGTAGTCGGCCGCGCAGCTTGCCGGCTCAAGCAAGACGACCAACCGCCCGACCCTCATCCAGCCAATGGAACGATACATCCCAACCACCCACGCCCCATCCCCATTGACTCCGGCCGCGCGGCCCTTACTCTATGCACACCCAAAACCGCAGCCGCACCGCGCCCATGAAGCAGTTCCCGCTACTGATATCGCTGCAAGCCCAGCGCGCGAGCGCGGGCCGGGTGCGCCTGCCTCCTGTGATTTTCGCCGCCGCGTCGATGTAAGCGACCGCGCGAAGCCACACAGGAACAAGCACCCGCAAGGGTGCTTTTTTATTGCCCGCGACTTTTCCGAAACGATCCAAACCAGCCGCTCCTCAGAGCGGCCATCCGTTCACCGAAACCCCTGAAAACCAAGGAGAACGTGCCATGAATTCCACGGCCGAAACCCAAACCTAGCCGCGCGCCTTGCAGCCAACAGGGGCGCGCGGCCTCCTGTGTTGGCATCAAGGCTTAGTCATGAACACCACGAACACCACCCTCCGCGCTCTCAACCTCGACAGCTCGCGCTGGCGCAACCTCGGCATCATCGCCCACGTCGACGCCGGCAAGACCACGCTGACCGAACGGCTGCTGTGGAAAACCGGCGCGATCCATCGCGTCGGCGAAGTCCACGACGGCGCCGCCACCACCGACTTCGATCCGATCGAACAACGCCGCGGCATCACCATCGGCGCGGCCGCGGTGCAGACGCACTGGACCCCGCACGGCCAGGCCGAGCATCGGCTGACCATCATCGACACGCCCGGCCACATCGACTTCGCGATCGAAGTCGAGCGTTCGCTGCGCGTGCTCGACGGCGCGGTCGCCGTGTTCAGCGCGGTCGACGGCGTGCAGCCGCAATCGGAAAGCGTGTGGCGCCAGGCACGCCGGCACGGCGTGCCGCTGATCGCGTTCGTCAACAAGATGGACCGCGTCGGCGCCTCGTTCGAGCAGACCCTCGCGCAGATGCGCGACAAGCTCGATGCGACGCCGTGGGCGATCGGCCGGCCGCTGGGCGCGGAAAGCGAACTGCGCGGTTGGGTCGACCTGGTCGCGCGCGAACTCGTGCTGTGGGACGAGGCGGGCGGCATCGCCCGGCGTCCCTGGAACGACGAGGAAACGCGCGAACACGAACCGCTGCGCGAGCGCCTGATCGAGGCCGTCGCCGATCACGACGACGAACTCGCGCAGGCCTTCCTGGAAGCGCGCGCGGTCGACGCCGAACTGCTCAAGGCGGCGCTGCGTCGCGGCACCTTGAAAGGCGCGGGCACGCCGGTGCTGGGCGGTTCCGCGTTCAAGAACAAGGGCGTGGAAACCCTGCTCGACGCCATCGTCGACTACCTGCCGTCGCCGCTCGACCGTCCATGGGTGACGGCCGAAAGCGAAGACGGCGAAGTGGCGCTGGCGCCGGATGCCTCGGGTCCGCTCGGCGGTCTGGTGTTCAAGATCGTGCATCAGGAACACGGTGCGCTGTCGTTCGTGCGCTTGTACTCGGGCACGCTGCGGGTCGGCGATACGGTGTGGGCCTCGCGTCGCGAGCGCGCGCAGCGGGTCGGCCGGCTGGTGGTGGTGCAGGCCGATCACGGCCGCGATGTCGAGGTGGCGTATGCCGGCGAGATCGTCGCGATCCAGGGATGGAAGGACGCGGTCAGCGGCGAAACCCTCAGCGGCGTCGAACGCAAGCTGGTGCTCGATACGATCCAGGCGCAGCCGGCGGTGTTGTCGTGGCGTCTGACCGCGGCCAAGGCCAGCGACCTGATCCGTCTGGGCCAGGGCCTGGCCAGTCTGGCCCAGGAGGATCCGTCGTTCCGGGTCGGCACCGATCCGGAAACCGGCGAAACCCTGGTCTGGGGCATGGGCGAGCTGCATCTGGACGTCATGGTCGAGCGCCTGCGCGAAGGCTGGGGCGTGGACGTGCGCACCGGTTCGCCGCGCGTGGCTTACCAGGAAACCCCGAGCGCCGCGGTTACCGGCATCGAGGGCAAGGTGGTCAAGCGCAACGGCGGGCAAGGCCAGTTCGCGCGGGTGACGATCGATGTCGCGCCGCGCGAGGACGGCCAGTTCGAGTTCGTCGATCGCACCAGCGGCGGCGTGGTGCCCAAGAACTTCGTCAATGCGACGGAGAAGGGCCTGCGCGCGGCGTTGAGCGAAGGCCCGCGCGGGTATCCGCTGGTCGGCCTCACCGTCAGCCTCACCGACGGCGAGACCCACGCGGTGGACTCCAGCGAGCTGGCGTTCCAGCGCGCCGCGAGCGAAGCCTTGAAGGCGGCGTTGGCGGCGACCGGCACGACCTTGCTCGAACCGGTGATGGCGCTGGTCATCGACACCCCCGCCGGCAACGTCGGCGATGTGGTCGGCGATCTGCAACGTCGCTCGGGCCGGGTGCTCGGCATCGAGGACAAGGGCAGCCGCACCGACGTGAGCGCGCGCGCGCCGTTGGCCGCGCTGTCGGGTTACGCGACCGCGCTGCGCTCGTTGACCCAGGGACGGGCCTCGGCATCGGTGGTGTTCAACGGCTACGAGCAAGCGCGGCAGGAGGCCAAGGCCGGGTAAGGCAGGACACGCCGCGGATCGCGGCGTGCAGCAGGACGAGGAGGGCGGCGGCGACGGATGCGATGAATGCTCCGGGGCCGACCGCCCTTCTTTTTGGCCGGCCGGCCGATCGGTCGATCTTCCGGCCGACTCAAAGGGCCGGCTCAACGGGCCGACTCAACGGACCGACTCAACGGACCGACTCAACGGGCCGACTCAACGGGCCGTCCAAGTGCGCCATTTGAGTGACGCGGGGTGGGGTGGCGCGTCCGGATCACGTTAATGATCTGTGAGGACTTGCTTTAATTTATGTGACTGATTGGCTTTCAAAAGTGTGAAACAGGCACGGTCATGTGCCCTGCACAGTCAGTCCATTCACCTCGTTGTGCAAAAACGGTGAAGCAGATCAATGTTGACGGGTGATATCAGTACGGTTAATTTCCTGTGAATCGTTCGTTAACGTTCGATGAAAAAACACCGCCGCCCGACGTGGGGTACGTCCGGCAGGTTCCGGTAACTATCTGAAACACCAATACATTATCCAGGGGGAAGCGATGGCTTCACGTACTTCTGTTGCACCTAAAAGGCACCGTCTGAGTTCGGCGCTGATCGCCGCGCTGATTCTGCCGGTCGCCGGCGCGGCGTTCGCGCAGGACGCCGCCAAGCCGGACGCCGAAGCGCCGGCCACGGAAACCGCGACCGCCGCGACCAGCCTGGAGACGGTCACCGTCACCGGTTCGCGCATCGGCCGCGACACCTTCACCTCGGTCTCGCCGCTGCAGGTCATCACCCGCGAAGAAACCACCCTGGCCGGCTTCAACTCGGCCGCCGGCGCGCTGCAGAGCACCGCCGTCACCGGCGGTTCGGCGCAGATCAACAACGCCTACGGCGGCTTCGTCACCAACGGCGGCCCGGGCGCCAACACCCTCGGCCTGCGCGGCATGGACCCGACCCGCACCCTGATCCTGCTCAACGGCCGCCGCGTGGCGCCGGCGGGTTCGCGCGGTTCGGTCGGTTCGGCCGACCTCAACGTGCTGCCGACCTCGATGATCGACCGGGTGGAAGTGCTCAAGGACGGCGCCTCGTCGATCTACGGCTCCGACGCGGTCGCCGGCGTGGTCAACATCATCACCCGCAAGAACCTCAACGGCTTCTCCGCCGAAGCGCAGTACAACGTGACCGAGGACGGCGGCGGCGACGAAACCCGTTACTCGCTGTCGTGGGGCAAGACCTCCGACCGCTTCAGCATTTCCGGCTCGTTCGAAGCCTACGACCGCGACGAGCTGACCCTCGGCGACCGAGACTGGACCCGCTGCAACACCTATTACCGCCGCACCGTCGATCCGGTGACCGGCGCGACCGGCGCCTGGGGCAGCGCCGATCCGATCGACTACATGACCGGCAAGCCCAAGTGCTACCCGGCCGGCAACAGCGCCGGCGTCAACGGCGTCACCATCAACACCATCGGCACCAACCTGCGTCCCGGCGTCGGCGCGCCCGGCGCGACCGGCACCAGCTTCAACCGCTGGCGCCCGAACGCGGCCATCACCACCGGCCTGCCGGGCTTCGAAGGCGTGGGCGGCGGCGCCACCACCGACCTCAACGTCCGCGACACCTTCGATCCGCGCACGCTCAACCGTTCGCTGATCTCGCCGGTGGAAGTGAAGACCGGCTTCGTCCAGGGCGCGTTCGACCTGCAGGCGCTCGGCAACGCCGAAGCCTATTTCGAAGTCCTGGCCAACCGCCGCGAATCCAGCCAGACCGGCTTCAAGCAGCTGTCGCTGGACTACGCGCGCGGCAGCATCCTGCTGCCGGCCTCGCTGCAGACCGCGCAGTCCCAGGCCGCGCCGACCGAGACCACCAACGGCCGCCCGCTGGGCGTGCGCGCGTTCATCGGCGCCGGCAACGACAAGAATTCGCAGACCGTGGATTTCTGGAAGGCGACCGGCGGTCTGCGCGGCGACTTCGTGTTCACCGACTGGCATTACGACTTCATGGTGAGCAAGTCGCGTTCGGATTCGGACTACACCTTCGAATCGTTCCTGATCGACCGCATGTCGCGCAGCCTCGACGTGGTCGCCGCGCCCGGCGGCGGTTTCGTCTGCCGCGATCCCTCCGGCGGCTGCGTCGCCGCGCCGGCGTTGAGCTCGGCGGTCATCGGCGGCCAGCTGCCGCAGACCTGGCGCAACTACGTCTACCAGCCGGTCACCGGCAACACCCTGTACGAAGAAAGCACGGTCAACTTCAGCATCGACGGCCCGCTGTTCGCGCTGCCGTACGGCGAAGTGCGCGGCGCCTTCGGTCTGGAATACCGCAAGGCCAAGATCGACGACACGCCGCCGCTGGATTCGGTCAACAACAATCTGCTGGGCCTGACCTCGGCGGCGCCGACCCGCGGCACCGACTCGGTCAAGGAAATCTACGGCGAAATCGAAGTGCCGCTGCTGTCCGGCCTGAAGGGCGCCGAGGAACTGGTGCTCAACGCGTCGGCGCGCTACACCGACTACAAGTCCTACGGCGGCGATCACACCTACAAGATCGGCGGCCTGTGGACGCCGGTGAGCTGGCTGACCTTCCGCGCCTCCTACGGCACCTCGTACCGCGCCCCGGCGCTGTTCGAACAGTTCCTGGGCGGCACCTCGGGCTTCATCGCCTCGGGCAACGATCCGTGCAGCGACCTGGCCGCCAACGATCCGTCGATCGCGCTGCTGGCCAACTGCGCGTCCGAAGGTCTGGCGCCGGGCTACCTGTCCACCAACAGCGTCAAGGTCATCACCGCCGGCGGCGCCGAGCAGGGCCTGAAGGCGGAAACCTCGAAGAACTTCACCACCGGCATCATCCTGCAGCCGGAATTCTCGAAGAGCTTCGGCGACCTGTCGTTCGCGGTCGACTACTACAAGATCGAAGTCGAGAACGGCGTGTCGCGCGCCGGCGGCGCCGAGATCCTGCAGCGTTGCTACAACGATCCGGAGTTCCGCAACGGCGGCGGCTTCTGCCGTCTGGTCGATGCGCGCGCCGCGGGCACCAACGCGCTGACCGTGCACGACAGCTACGTCAACCTGGCCACCGACCGCGTGCGCGGCCTGGACTTCACCGTCCGCTACGTCCGCGACATCGGCCCGGGCACCCTGCGCACGACCCTGCAGGCGACCCACTTCCTGGAGCAGTCCAGCAAGCTGTTCGCCGAGGACGAGCTGGACGATTACAACGGCAACGTCGGTTCGCCGTCGTACACCGCCACCCTCGACGCCACCTACGAGTGGAAGAAGTGGAAGGTGCGTTACGGCCTGGAGTGGGTCGACGCGACCCAGAGCTACGGCTTCTACGGCGTCGACCGCGCGACCGCGCCGTACAAGATGCACACCGAGGATTATTTCCTCTCGCATCTGTCGACCCAGTACAAGTGGGACAAGTGGTCGGTCACCGGCGGCGTGCGCAACCTGTTCGGCGCCGACCCGAAGGTGATCTCGCACTCGGGCGCCTACAACCGCGTGGGCAACGCGCCGTTGTACAGCGGCTACGACTACGTCGGACGCACGTTCTTCATGAACGTCCAGGCCGACTTCTGATCGAGGCCAACCGCCGCCGCCCACCCGGGCGGCGGCTTTTTTTTGTCCGCACGAAAGGGGCGTTTCATGGGCAAAATCCAATCATTCCGGCATCTGGCGTCGGGCCTGGCGTTGAGCGCGGGCCTGAGCGCGAGTCTGTGCGCGGGCGTCGCCCAGGCCAAGCCGGCGGCGCCGACGATCGAACAACTGGCGGCGTATCCGGCGGTGTCGAGCTTCAGTCTGTCGCCGGACGGCAAGCACCTGGCGGCGTTGCAGGCGCGCGGCGAGGAGCGGGTGATCCTGGTGTGGGACACCGGCGCGCTCGACAAGGCGCCGACCGTGATCGGCTCGGCCAAGATGAAACTGCAGGGCGTGGCCTTCATCAAGGACGACCTGCTCGCGGTGTCGCTGTGGCAGCCGTACGACATGCGCGCCGACCGCTTGTACAAGACCTTCACCAACAAGTTGATGATCACCGACCTGCAGGGCAAGCAGTGGCGCGAGCCGATGCCGCAGCAGCGCGCCGAAAGCCGCGACGAGCAGGTCCGGCAGGCGCTGTCGGTGCCGTCGATCCTCGACACCTTGCCCAACGATCCCGATCACGTGCTGGTGATCAACCGGGTCGGTTCGACCTCGGGCGACGTGTACAAGGTCGACCTGCGTACGTTCAAGGCCGAGCGCGTGCAGCGCAGCCACGATCGCGTCGCCGGTTACCTGACCGACGCGCAGGGCAACCTGGCCGCGCGCCTGAGCAACGACACCGACGGCAAGGGCGCGTTCGTCGCCGCGCAGTTCCGCAATCCGGGCAGCGGCGAGTGGGAAGAGCACTTCCGTTCCTATGTCAAAAGCCGCGACGAGGTCGAGGTGGTCGGTTTCGCCGACGACCCGAACATCGCCTTCGTGCGCAGCAACGTCGGCCGCGACAAGTCGGTGATCTACGAATACGACATCGCCGCCAAGCGCAAGAAGGAGAATCTGTTCGAGCATCGCTTCTTCGATGCGTCCTCGACCATCGTCAACCGGGTCAAGGGCGTGGACGGGGTCGGTCTCGGCGAAATTCTCGGTCTGAGTTACGAAGGCCCGCGCGGCGCCGACGTGCAGTGGGTGCATCCCAAGCTCAAGGCGCTCGATCAGGCCTTGCGCGCGGCGCTGCAACTCGCGCCGACGGCGACCGAACTGGTCGACCCGGCCAACGGCGAACGCGCCACGGTCGGTTACGACAGCCAGGCCGGTTACCGCCTGGTCGACTACACCGCCGATCTCAACACCGCGGTGGTCGCGGTCGACGGCGCGGCGCGTCCGCCGGAGTACTACCTGCTGCGCGACGGCAAGCTGTCGTCGCTGGGCAAGGCGTATCCGCAGATCGATCGCGCCGCGCTGGGCCAGACCAAGTTGGTCTATTACAAGGCGCGCGACGGCCAGACGATTCCAGCGTTCCTGACCACGCCGAGCAGCGAGCTGTGCGGCGCCGGTCCGTGGCCGTCGGTGGTGCATCCGCACGGCGGGCCGTGGTCGCGCGATCACATGGGCTTCGACGGCTCGATGTGGGTACCGCTGATGGCGTCGCGCTGCATGGCGGTGTTGCAGCCGCAGTACCGCGGCTCGCAGGGCTGGGGCCGGCAGTTGTGGATCGCCGGCGATGCGCAGTGGGGCCAGAAGATGCAGGACGACAAGGACGACGGCGTGCGCTGGTTGATCGAGCAGAAGATCGCCCAGCCCGGCCGCGTGGCGATGTTCGGCTTCTCCTACGGCGGTTATGCCGCGTTCGCCGCGTCGGTGCGTCCGAACGGCCTGTACAAGTGCGTGATCGCCGGCGCCGGCGTGTCCGACATCCGCAAGATCTGGGCGCGCTTCTACACCAACCCGTTCTTCCGCGAAGCGCAGGCGCCGACCGTCGAGGGTCTGAGCCCGATCGACCAGGCCGACAAGATCAAGATTCCGATCATGATCTACCACGGCGACCGCGATCAGACCGTGCCGATCGAACAGTCGGAGTGGTTCGCCGACAAGGCCAAGGCGTCCGGGCAACCGGTCGAGTACCACCCGATCGCCGACTATGCGCACGGCCCGGCGTGGACGCGCGAGATCATGGGCGATCAGTTGCGCTTGATCGAAACCTACCTGCTCAAGGGCTGCGGCGGTTCGGGTTTGTAGTGCGCGGCTTGCTTCACGGGTAAACGAAGGGCGCCGCATCGCTGCGGCGCCCTTCGCGTTTTGGGATGCAGCGACGGTCGCATCGAAGCCGATGCAGCCGTCGCCGCGCGCCGCATCACCAGCCCGCCAGCACCAGCTTGCCGATCGTGCTGCCCGACTCCAGGCGGCGATGGGTTTCGCGCAGGTTGGCCGCGTTGATCGTGCCGATGGTCGCGCTGTGGGTGCCCTTGAGTTCGCCGGCATCGATCAACTGGGCGACGCGATCGAGGATGCGGCCTTGTTCGATCATGTCGGCGGTCTGGAAGCGCGGCCGGGTGAACATCATTTCCCAGTGGATGCCGATGCACTTGGCCTTGTACGGGTCGCCGATCTTGAGCGCGCCCGACGGCTCCACGATCAGGCCGACATGGCCCTGCGGCGCGAGCAATTCGCCCAGCGTCTCCCAGTAGTGATCGGTGTTGACCAGATTCAAGGCGGCGTCGACCTGCTCGAACCCCAGCGTCTTGAGCTGCGGCGCCAACGGCTGGCGATGATCGATCACGTGATCGGCGCCCATCTGCCTGCACCACGCGACGCTTTCCTCGCGCGAGGCGGTGGCGATCACCTGGAAGCCCGCGCGCTTGGCGAGCTGGATCGCGATCGAACCCACGCCGCCGGCGCCGGCGAGAATCAGCAGCGACTTGCCCTGGCCGCCGGTTTCCGGATCGAACGGCATGCGCTGGAACAGCAGTTCCCACGCGGTGATCGCGGTCAGCGGCAACGCCGCGGCCTGCGCCGCGCTCAACGAGGCCGGCGCGGCGCCGACGATGCGTTCGTCGACCAGATGCAGTTCGCTGTTGCTGCCCGGACGGGTGATGTCGCCGGCGTAATAGACGCGGTCGCCGACCTTGAAGCGGGTGACGTTTTCGCCGACCGCTTCGACCGTGCCGGCGGCGTCGTAGCCGAGCACGCGCGGCTGCGCTTCGACCTGCGGCTTGGGCGAACGTACTTTTGTATCGACCGGATTGACCGAGATCGCCTCGACCCGCACGAGCAGGTCGTGGCCGCTCGCGACCGGCGCGGGCAGGTCGACGTCGAGCAGCGATTGCGGGTCGTCGATCGGCAGGTAACGGGTGAGGGCTACGGCTTTCATTGCGGACTCCAGAGTGCTTGGGGAGGTGAGGCCGGCATCGTGGTGGCGAGGCCGGATTGTGCGAAAACTGGGCGAACGGTGGTGCGAAGGCGATTGCATCCGGGCGAGTCGACGCCGTGCATCGGACATCAGCGCGGGCCGAACAGCACGGCCTCGTCGATCGCCGCGGCCATCGCCTGATAGCCCGCGTCGCCCGGGTGCAGACGGTCGCCGGAGTCGTAGGCCGGCAGGAAGCGTTGCGGGTGCGCCGGGTCGCGCGTGATCGCGTCGAAATCGACCACCGCGTCGAACTCGCCGCTGTCGCGGATCCAGGCGTTGACGGCCTGACGCACCTTGTCCTTGTCGGTGTTGTAGTAATCGTGGATCGGCGCATCCGGCAGCGCGCCTTCGAACGGGGTCAGGGTCGCGCCGACGATGCGCACGCCGTGCACGTGCGCGCGCGCGATCAACTGGCGATAACCGGCGATAAGACGCGGCGCGCTCATCGCTTCGCGCTTGGGTTCGAAACTGCTGCCGGGCCAGCCGATGTCGTTGATGCCCAGCAGCACCAACACGGTGTCGGGTTTCAGGCTCAACACGTCGCGTTCGAACCGCGCCAGCGCGCTCACGCCCATGCCGTCGTGCAACACCTGGCCGCCGGAAATGCCGGCGTTGAGCACCGCGATGTCGCGCTTGGCCAGACGCTCGGCGAGAAAATCGGGCCAGCGGTGATTACGGTTCGGCGTGGACGCGGCGCCGTCGGTGATCGAATCGCCGAGGACCACCACGCTGCGCGTCGGCCGCGCCGATTCGACGTAAACGCCGCTGAGGAACGGCCGCGTGTGCAAGGTGTCGGCGCGCGCGAGCTGCGCGTCGGCGGTGCGATCGCCGGCGATCAGGTACGCGTCCTGGCGGCCTTCCCAATGAAAGGTCCGCACCGCGGTGTCGCGCGGCAGGTACAGGCTGACCGCGACTTCGCTGAGCGCGGCGACGTCGAGATCGACCGGATCGCTGAGCACCGGCGCGCCCGGCGGCAACGTCACGCCGGGCTGGCCGCCGAAGCTCAGCACGCGATCGCTGGCCGGGTCGATGCGCGAACCGCCGGTGCTGAGCGCGATCCGGGCCGCGCCGATCGTCACCGGCTGCGCGCCGTAGGCATTCGACAAGGCGATGCGCACGCGTCCGCCGCCGACGCTGACCCGCGCGACCTGGCGCAGGGTCTGGTCGCGCAGGCGCGGCGGGGTGGCGGTGGGCAGCACGAAATCGGCGGCCCAGGTGGCTTGCGGGCTGGCGCTCCAGGTGCCGACCCAGTGCGTGTCGGCCGCCGAGGCGGGCGCCGACAGGGCCACGGCGAGCGCGGCGGCGGCGAGGGGTTTGAGCAGGGCGGAAGCGTTCATGGGCGGAAACCGGGAAGCGTCGGGGATTCGACGGAGCCACGATGCGTTCTTCCGATATCGCCCGGTAGCAGGCAAGATCGCATGGGTATCATTCCATTTCGGAATGAGACGGCGGGAGCCCCATGGACACGCTTCGCGGCATGCGCACCTTCGTGCGCGCGGTCGAACTCGGCAGCCTGTCGGCGGTCGCGCGCGAACTGCAGACCACCCAGCCGACCGTCAGCAAGACCGTCGCCGCGCTGGAACAGGAACTGGGCGTGCGCCTGCTTCAACGCAGCACCACGCACCTCGCGCCGACCGAGCAAGGCCGGCGTTTCTACGAACGCGCGCGGCGGGTGCTGGAGGAATACGGCGAAGCCGTCGCCGACGCGCGCGGGCTGACCGAAACTCCGGCCGGACTGTTGCGGGTGAGTGCGCCGGTCAGCATTGGTGTGTTGCGGCTCAATCGGTTGGTGCAGGAATTCCTGGCGACGTATCCGCAGATCGAGATCGAACTGATCCTCAACGATCGCTATGTCGATCTGGTCGAAGAGGGCATGGACGCGGCGCTGCGGCTCGGCGCGAACCTGCCGCCGAACGCGGTCGCGCGCCGGATCGCGTTGTCGCCGCGCGGGCTGGTCGCCTCGCACGCGTACCTGCGCGCGCATCCGTCGATCCAAACGCCGCGCGACGTGCTGGACCACAACTACCTGCGTTTCGCCTGGGCCAGCGAAAGTGTCGAACTGCAAGGGCCAGACGGCGAAGTGCAGCGCTTGCAGGCGAACGGACGGTATCGGATCAACAACTCGCTGGGGATACGCGAGAGTTTCCTGATCGGCGCGGGCGTGGGCCTCGCGCCGGCGTGGTTGGTGCAGGACCTGATCGACAGCGGCGAACTGAGCTGGGTGCTGCCGCAATGGCGGGCGTCGGCGCATGAGGTGTATCTGCTGTATCCGGCGCGACGGTATCTGCCGTTGCGGACTCGGGTGTTTTTGGAATTCTTGCGTGAGCGGTTGGTGGGGTTGCCGGGGTTTGTCGCTGCGCAGTGACAAGCCGGTTTGTGCTGACACGGCGGCATCGCGTACGCCAAGACCGTCATCCCCGCGAAGGCGGGGATCCAGAGACTTCAGAGTCATGTCGCGATGAAGCCCTGGATGTTCGGCTCCGCCGAAGTAAAAGCGGAGCCCGCCTTCGCGGGGATGACGAGCAAAAGCAAAGGCGTGCATGCGTGCCGGTGCCTGTTGAATGCAGCTGTCTGTGCAGGAATCGGTCATCGGCGAGAGTCGTCGACTCAACGACTCAACCCGCCGCACACGCCGTTGCCGCAGCGGCGTCGTTAGCATCCGATGCAACTGCATCGCCATGCGCCGCCAACCGCCCCGGCCGATCCAACCGCGCCGCCCACACCGCCAGCACCAAACCCGACAGCGTCACCAACGCCGCTACCCAGGTCACCGCGCCCAGCCCGGGCCCGTGTTCGATCACCGCGCCGCCCAGCCAAGCGCCCAGCGCATTGCCCAGGTTGAACGCGCCGATATTCAAGCTCGACGCGAGGTTCTGCCCGGCCGGATCGGTCTTCTGCAGCACCCACAACTGCAGCGGCGGCACGGTCGCGAACGCGGCCACGCCGAGCAGGCCGACGAAGGCGATCGCGGCGACCGGGTTATGCAAGGCGAACGTCATCACCGCCAACACCACCGCCAGCGCGATCAAGGTGCCGATCAACGCCGGGGTCAGACGCTTGTCGGCCAGACGACCGCCGACGATGTTGCCCAGGATCATGCCGACCCCGAACACCAACAGGATCGGCGACACCGCCGCCTCGCTGAACCCGCTGATGCGGGTCAGGATCGGCTGGATGAAGGTGTAGACCGTGAACACCCCGGCGAAGCCGAGCACCGTCATCGCCAGACCGAGCAGCACCTGCGGATGCACCACCGCCTTGACCTCGCGGCGCAACGCGACCGGCTCGGGTTTCGTCTTGTCTTTCGGTACCAGCGTGGCGATGACGATCGTCGCGATCACGCCGATCGCCGCCACCGCCCAAAACGTCGAACGCCAGCCGTAGTGCAGGCCGAGCCATGCGCCCGCCGGTACTCCGAGCAAGGTCGCCACGGTCAGGCCGGTGAACATGATCGAGATCGCCGAGGCTTTCTTGTCGGCCGGCACCAGCCCGGTCGCGACCACCGCGCCGACGCCGAAGAAGGTGCCGTGGGCGAGCGAGGTGATCACCCGCGCGATCATCAGCACGGTGTAGTTCGGCGCGATCGCGCAGACGATGTTGCCGAGGGTGAAGATGATCATCAGCGCGACCAGCACCGCCTTGCGCGGCATGCGTCCGGTCGCGATGGTCAGCACCGGCGCGCCGACGAACACGCCCAGCGCGTAGCCGGAGATCAGCAGCCCGGCCGCGGCCAGCCCGACCTGCAGGTCGGCGGCGACCTGCAGCAGCAGGCCCATGATCACGAACTCGGTAGTGCCGATGCCGAAGGCGCCGACGGTCAGCGCGTACAGCGCGACGGGCAGCCCCTTGCGGGCGGCGGGAGCGGACGATGAAGCGTGCATGCGGGCGCATCCGTGGAGACGATGCGGCAGTCTGGTCCGTTGCATCTTGTAGAAAAACCGCCAAGATGCGGAATCACTATCAACGATTCGTTGAAAGTCCATGGACCGCGTCGACGACCTCAACCTGTTCCTGCGCGTGCTCGACCTCGGCTCGATCAGCGCCGCCGCGCGCAGCCTGGACCTGTCGGTCGCGGTCGCCAGCCAGCGCCTCAAGCGGCTCGAGCGCGACCTCGGCGTGCGCCTGCTGCACCGGACCACCCGGCAACTGCACCCCACCGCCGAGGGCATGGCCCTGGCCGAACGCGGCCGTGCCCTGATCGAGGACCTCGACGCGCTGACCTCGGACCTGCGCCAGGCCGGCAGCGAACCCTCCGGCCTGCTGCGCGTGACCACCTCGGCCTCGTTCGGTCGCCAGTACATCTCGCCGCTGCTGCCCGAATTCCAGCGTCGTTACCCGTTGGTGCGGTTGAGCGTGAACCTCAACGACGAACGCCTGGACCTGATCGCCTCGGGCATGGACCTGGCGATCCGGATCGGCGCGCTCGACGACTCGACCCTGGTCGCGCGCAAACTCGCCCACAACCGGCGCGTGCTCGCCGCCTCGCCCGAGTACCTGCGCCAGCGCGTGGCGCCGCGGGTGCCGCAGGACCTCAGCGAGCACGAATGCCTGCTGCTGGTCGGCGCGCAGGGGCGGATGGAGTATTGGCGCTTCCTCGACCGCGACGGTCACGCCAGCACGGTGCGGGTCAACGGCCGGCTCGAAAGCAATTTCGGCGAAGTCCTGCGCGACGCCGCGCTCGCCGGCCTGGGCATCGCCCACTTCTCGACCTGGCACGTCCACGAAGACCTGCGCGCCGGGCGCCTGGTGCAGGTGCTGCCCGATTACGAACTGCCCGACACCGCGATCCACGCGGTGATGCCGCAGCGCCGGTTCGTGCCGTCGCGGGTGCGGGCATTCGTGGATTTCGTCGCCGAGTCGTTCGGCGAGGTGCCGCCGTGGGAGCGGGGTGGGTGAGGGCTGTCCTCACCTATCAGTGGTATCAGCCTGACGGCCGCGTGGCGTTTTTGAATCGCGTTTTCTTCGGCTGCAAATCCTATGTTGTACCCAAGTGTCCGGCGCCTGTCCCGCACGAGCGAGTCGCGCTCGCATGGCCTGCCTGTAGGAGCGACGCAAGTCGCGACCGCGCCATCGCGACGACGTCGCAACCTTCGCCGTAGCCGCATTCCCGCGGTCGCGGCTCGCGCCGCTCCTACAGGGAGCCCATTCGGCTTTCGCCTGAAGCCGCGCAGTTCATCCAGCGCTGCGAAGCCATGCACTCGCGTTAGCAAACGCACACCCGAAGGGCGGCGTGCAGGATGCACGCCGTGCGCCACCGGGACATGGATGTCCCGTGTGGCGCATGCCTGCGTCAGCACCGATCGTGCGGGCCCTTGATTCACAACAAAGCATTTTTCTTTGGTTACCTTTCTTTTGTTGCTTTAGACAAAAGAAAGTAACCCGCCGCTTTAGTGGCGGAAGCTTTTGATCCTGCTTGCAGCTTTAAAGCTTCAACGCTTTGAAGCTGTAAAGCTTTTGGAGCCGAAGGCAAGATCAACAGCTTTCGTTCGCAAGCGGCCGAGTTACTTTCTTTTGTCAAAAGCGACAAAAGAAAGGTAACCAAAGAAAAACGCTTTTTTGTGAATCAAGGGCCCGCGCGTGCGGTGCTTACGCGGGCATGCGCCACACGAGACATCCTGTCTCGGTGGCGCACGGCGCACATCCATGTGCGCCGCCCTTCGGGTGTCCGTTTGCTAACGCGAGCTACAAGCCTCGCAGCGCTGGCAGTGATACCTGAAATGAGGCAAAAGCCGCATGGCCTACCTGTAGGAGCGGCGCAAGCCGCGACCGCGAACCGACCCATCGCGTCGAACATCGCAACCGAAGCTTTTGAGGCAAAGGCAACAGCTTTCGTCCGCAAGCGGCCGAGTTACTTTCTTTTGTCAAAAGTGACAAAAGAAAGGTAACCAAAGAAAAACGCTTTTTCTTGAATCAAGAGCCCGCAAGTGCGGAGCAGACGCAGGCATGCGCCACACGAGACATCCTGTCTCGGTGGCGCACGGCGCACATCCATGTGCGCCGCCCTACGGGTGTCCGTTTGCTAACGCGAGCCACAAGCCTCGCAGCGCTGGCAGTGATACCTGAAATGAGGAAAAAGCCGCATGGCCTACCTGTAGGAGCGGCGCAAGCCGCGACCGCGAACCGACCCATCGCGTCGAACATCGCAACCGATACGCCCCCACCAACCGCCAATCAATCAAACGCAAACGCATCCAACGCCAACGACCCCATCTCATGCGACCGATGAATCGTCCGCACCCCCGGCGCCTCGCCGGCCGCGCCCATCGCCACGAACAACGGCATCAGATGCTCCACGGTCGGATGCGCATGTCGCGCGTTGGGCGCCTGCGCTTGCCAATCCAACAGCGCCGCATGATCGCGCGCCGCCAATTTCTGATGCATCCAGGCACTGAACTCCGCCGCCCACGCCGGCATCGGCGCATCGCGGTGCTGCCAGTCCAGATCGCCCAGGTTGTGCACGAACCCGCCCGAGCCGATCACCAACACGCCTTCGTCCCGCAATGCCGCCAAGGCCTGCCCCACGGCGTAGTGCTGCGCCGCCGTCCCATGCGGCATGACCGACAACGGCACCACCGGAATATCCGCCTGCGGGTACATGCGTCGCAGCGGCACCCACACGCCGTGGTCGAGGCCGTGGTTGTCGCGCAGCTTGGCGTTGAGCCCGGCATCGACCAGGCGCTGGGTGATCTGCTCGGCCAGGCGCGCATGCCCCGGCGCCGTGTACTGGATCTGATACAGCGGCTGCGGAAAGCCGCCGAAGTCGTGCACGGTGTGCGGCCGGTCGTGGCCGCCGACCATCGGCCGGTCGGTCATGAAATGAGCCGAGGCGATCACGATCGCGCGCGGCCACGGCAGTTGCTGGCCGAGCTGGTCGAGGAAGCGCCCGGCCGGCGAATCCTCCAGCGCGAGCATCGGCGAACCGTGGGAGAGAAACAGCGTGGGCAGGCGAGTAGGGATGTCCATGCCTAGCAGGGTGATCCTCGCCGGGGCGATTTCCAAGTTGGACGGTTGTGCCTGATCGTTCTGTAATTGCGATCAATTCGCATCAAGTGCGCTGATTGTTGAAGCCCGAGTCGCCGCAGAAACGACGCACGTTCGGCCCGCGCCACGATCGCGCCGGATCCGCCGCCGCCCCGCGTCGCCCGAGTCTGGCAAAATAGCGGGCTAACTCACCCGTCCGCAGGCCCCCGTACCCATGAGCCACTTCGACATCCGTTCGACCGTCCGCCCCGATCCCGACAAGCCGATGGTCGACATCGCCGATTACGTCGCCGATTACCAGATCGATTCGAAGGAAGCCTTTGATACCGCGCGCTACATGCTGCTCGACTCGCTGGCCTGCGCGGCCATGGCGATGGACCACCCCGAGTGCGTCAAGCACCTCGGCCCGCTGGTGCCCGGCGCCGGCATGAGCGGCGGCGCGCGCGTGCCGTACACCGCGCACGAGCTCGACCCGGTCCAGGCCGCCTACAACATCGGCGTGCAGATCCGCTGGCTCGACTTCAACGACACCTGGCTGGCGGCCGAATGGGGCCACCCGTCCGACAACCTCGGCGCCATCCTCGGCGTCGCCGACTACCTGGGCCGCAAGGCCGAGGCCGAAGGCGGCAAGGCCATGACCGTGCGCGACGTGCTCGGTCACGCGATCAAGGCGCACGAAATCCAGGGCGGCTACGCGCTCAAGAATTCGTTCAACCGGGTCGGCCTGGACCACGTGATCCTGGTGCGTCTGGCCTCGACCGCCGTCACCACCCAGATGCTGGGCGGCAATAAGGACGCCATCGTGACCGCCGTGTCGCACTCGTGGATCGACAACGGCGTGCTGCGCACCTACCGCCACGCGCCGAACACCGGCCCGCGCAAGAGCTGGGCCGCCGGCGACGCCTGCCGCCGCGCCGTCACCCACGCGCTCAACGCGGTCAAGGGCGTGGTCGGCTATCCGAGCGCGCTGTCGGTCAAGACCTGGGGCTTCTACGACATCGCCTTCAAGGGCAAGCAGTTCGAGTTCGAGCGCCCGTTCGGCAGCTACGTGATGGAGAACGTGCTGTTCAAGATCAGCTTCCCGGCCGAGTTCCACGCCCAGACCGCGGTCGAGTGCGCGATGCAGCTGCACGATCAGGTCAAGGACAAGCTGGACCAGATCGAACGCGTCGAACTGGAAACCCAGGAAGCCGGCGTGCGCATCATCGACAAGACCGGCCCGCTGGCCAACTACGCCGACCGCGACCACTGCCTGCAGTACATGGTCGCCGTGCCGCTGATCTTCGGCCGCCTGACCGCCGACGATTACGTCGACGCGATCGCCGCCGACCCGCGCATCGACGCCCTGCGCGACAAGATGACGGTCAAGGAGAACGAGCAGTTCACCAAGGACTACTTCGACCCCGACAAGCGCTACATCGGCAACTCGGTGCAGGTGTTCTTCAAGGACGGCACTGCCACCGACAAGGTCTCGATCGATTTCCCGATCGGCCACCGCAAGCGCCGCGCCGAGGGCATCCCGGTGCTGATGGCCAAGTTCGAAGCCGCCGTGCGCGCCAAGCTGCCGGCCGCCCAGGCCGACCGCCTGCTGGCGCTGGCCAACAACCCGGCCGAGCTCGAAGCCCTGCCGGTGACCGAATTCATGGCGCTGTTCAGCCAGGCCGGCAAGTAAGTCCTCAGCGTCGACCGGCCGATTGCACACCTTATATGTGGCAGTTCCGCGCTGAACGGGTCGCCCTCGCGAAACTGAACGCAGGGCGACCCAGTCTCAGAATTCACGGAACTCGGTCGAATGTTAGACGCTTGTTAACACCGCTTTCACGTTGGCAAACCTACTCTGCGCGGGATGGCGTCGTCCAGGCGACCGTCCTGAACGGTAGAAACCTCGCAGACGCGGTTTCCATAATTTTTAGAACCAGGAGCTACAACAATGAATAAGAAACTCCTCTGCGCCGCCCTGCTGGGTGGCCTGAGCCTCGCGCAGGTCGCCAGCGCCCAGGACTTCGACGACCGTTGGTACCTGACCGGCTCGGCCGGCATGAACATCCAGGACAACGACCGTGGCACCCGCAACGCTCCGTTCGGCGCGATCGGCCTGGGCAAGTTCCTGAACAAGAACTGGTCGCTCGACGGTGAGCTGAACTATCAGAACCCGAAGTTCGACGCCAACCAGGACGCCAACTGGAGCCAGTACGGCATCTCGCTGGACCTGCGCCGCCACTTCGTCACCGAAGGCCGCAACTGGAACCCGTACCTGCTGATGGGCCTGGGCTACCAGCGCTCGGAAGAGGAGTACTTCATCCCGTCGCCGCTGTCGCCGGGCAACCGCAAGGACGGCAACTTCGCCGCCAAGGTCGGTCTGGGCGTGCAGGGTGACCTGGGCCGCGTCGGCATCCGCACCGAGCTGGCGTACCGCGCCGACTTCGACGACAGCAGCAAGAACGCGCCGCAGGAAGACTGGTTCGGCGACGTGCTGGCCTCTGTCGGCATCATCGTCCCGCTGGGTCCGGAACCCGTTGCCGCCGTGGCTCCGGCCCCGGAAGTGCAGCCGGGCTGCGCGGACAAGGACGACGACGGCGACGGCGTGAACAACTGCGACGACAAGTGCCCCGGTTCGCAGGCTGGCCAGACCATCGGTCCGGACGGCTGCCCGGTGCCGGTCACCATCGACCTGAAGGGCGTGAACTTCGACTTCGACAAGGCGACCCTGCGTCCTGACGCGGTGGCGATCCTGAGCGAAGCGAGCGAAATCCTGAAGCGTTACCCCGACCTGAAGGTCGAAGTCGCCGGTCACACCGACCTGTGCGGCAAGGACGACTACAACCAGAAGCTGTCGGAGCGTCGCGCGAAGGCTGCGTACGACTACCTGACCAGCAACGGTGTGGACGCGGGCCGTCTGATCGGACCGGTGGGTTACGGCGAAAGCCGTCCGCTGGAGCCGACCGCGCAGACCATGCCGGCGTGCAAGAGCGAGAAGAACCGCCGCACCGAGTTGAACGTTCAGAACTAAGCGACACCCGCGGGTTCTTCGGGACCCGCACTGCGACACGCGAAGCCCGGCCTTGTGCCGGGCTTCGTTTTTTTGGGGCCGGGAATCGGGAATTGGGAGTCGGGAATCGTAAAAGCAGGAGCAAAGCAGGAGCGGTGGTGCTTTGCTGTTCCCGATTCCCGATCCCCCTGAAACTACGACGACCGGCTCACTTTATTGGCGAATATCTACCGTTCGTCGGCGCGGCCACACCTCGGTGGACGTATCGCTTGCGGACGCGTTACACACAAAACGGTTCGGCCCCCGACTGAACTACGTTAAGTGGTATTAACAATCATCTTGACCGTGTATGATCCCCCCGCCAGTGACCGCGGTGCTAGGCCTTGCCAGTGCTGAAAGTGTCTCTGTCATAGAGTCAGCGCCGCAGAAGACTGTTCCGATCACACAGTCCCGATCACCCCCCGTTCCGATCGATCTGAAGGAGTTACAGAATGAAGATCCGTATGTTGAGCACCGCAATGCTGGCGGGCTTGGCTTTTTCGCAGGTGGCCAGCGCCCAGGATTTCGACGACCGCTGGTACCTGACCGGCTCGGCCGGCATGAACGTCCAGGACAACGACCGCGGCACCCGCAACGCTCCGTTCGGCGCGATCGGCCTGGGCAAGTTCCTGAGCAAGAACTGGTCGCTCGACGGTGAGCTGAACTACCAGAACCCGAAGTTCGACGCCAACCAGAACCAGAACTGGAGCCAGTACGGCATCTCGCTGGACCTGCGCCGCCACTTCGTCACCGAAGGCCGCAACTGGAACCCGTACCTGCTGATGGGCCTGGGCTACCAGCGCTCGGAAGAGGAGTACACCATTCCGTCGCCGCTGTCGCCGGCCAACCGCAAGGACGGCAACTTCGCCGCCAAGGTCGGTCTGGGCGTGCAGGGTGACCTGGGCCGCGTCGGTATCCGCACCGAGCTGGCGTACCGCGCCGACTTCGACGACCAGAGCGTGAACGCGCCGCAGGAAGACTGGTTCGGCGACGTGCTGGCCTCGGTCGGCATCATCGTCCCGCTGGGTCCGGAACCCGTTGCCGCCGTGGCTCCGGCCCCGGAAGTGCAGCCGGGCTGCGCGGACAAGGACGACGACGGCGACGGCGTGAACAACTGCGACGACAAGTGCCCCGGTTCGCAGGCTGGCCAGACCATCGGTCCGGACGGCTGCCCGGTGCCGGTCACCATCGACCTGAAGGGCGTGAACTTCGACTTCGACAAGGCGACCCTGCGTCCTGACGCGGTGGCGATCCTGAGCGAAGCGAGCGAAATCCTGAAGCGTTACCCCGACCTGAAGGTCGAAGTCGCCGGTCACACCGACCTGTGCGGCAAGGACGACTACAACCAGAAGCTGTCGGAGCGTCGCGCGAAGGCTGCGTACGACTACCTGACCAGCAACGGTGTGGACGCGGGCCGTCTGATCGGACCGGTGGGCTACGGCGAAAGCCGTCCGCTGGAGCCGACCGCGCAGACCATGCCGGCGTGCAAGAGCGAGAAGAACCGCCGCACCGAGTTGAACGTTCAGAACTAAGCGATACCCGCGGGTTCTTCGGGACCTGCACCGCGACACCCGAAGCCCGGCCTTGTGCCGGGCTTCGTTTTTTTTGGGCCGGGAATCGGGAATTGGGAGTCGGGAATCGTAAAAGCAGTAGCAAAGCAGGAGCGGTGGTGCTTTGCTGTTCCCGATTCCCGATTCCCGATTCCCGATTCCCGATTCCCAGCTCCAAATGTTGTCCGATCCAGCCCTGGCGCCTACACTGGCGCGCACTGTTCAAACGGCGTAGGAATCGTCTTCGCGCCGAATCCAGGAGAAAATCATGCGCCGAGTTATTGCCGGACTGTCGTTGATCTTGATTGCCGGCGCCTCGCAAGCGCAAAGCGCGGCCAATTGCGCGGCGCTGACCGCCTCGCGCGCGCAGCCGGTGCAGCCGACCCTGATCGCGCCGATCGCGCCGGAACTGGTCGCGCCCTCGCATCAGCTCGGCGCACCCACCGGCGTGCTGTCGCAGGCGCTGGACGAAGCGTTGTCGGTCGACCAGGTGCTGCTGCGCATCCGCCTGGACGGCTGCAACGTCGCCAAGGCCACGCCAGCCTCGACCGGCATGCCGTCGGCCAACGATCCGGCCGCGTACAAGCCGCAGACCCAGTACGACAACACGCCGTGGCGCTTCGACATGAGCCAGGGCGGCAAGCGCATGACCGCCGACGAATTCAGCGCCTGGATGAAGGCCAAGGGCGTGCGCGTGGCCAAGGGCAACGGCGCGCCCGCCGCGGCGGCCGCGCCGGCTCCGGCCGTCGACCCGGCGCCCGCGCCGGCGCCGGCCGACGAGAAGAAGAAAAAGAAGTAAGCCTCGCCGCGGCGACGCGAATCCAGCGGCCGCGGGCGATGCTCGCGGCCGTTTTGTTTTGACCGGCGCGGCTTGATCTCGCCGCGATACGCGGCTCGAAGCCATGCGCGGGCGTTCGGCTCAGGCTCGTGGCGAGGCCGGATGCTCGCCCGGGTATCTCGCGAGCGGCCGGTATCGTGCGGCGGATCTGGGTTCGCTCCGCGGTCGCGCTTGACCAGGGCGGATGCGTCCAAATCGCTTCGACCCGATCGCTGTCGGGTTCGTCCCTGCCGCCATGCCGCCCACGTTCCACAGCTTCCAGGACCGCGCTTGAGCACCTCATCCTCATCGCCCCGACATGGCCTGGCCCGCGTGCTGTCCAAGCAGGGCCTGTGTTCGCGCAGCGAAGCGGCGAAATGGATCGCCGCCGGGCGCGTGTCGGTCGACGGCCGCATCGTGCGCGATCCCGAATTTCCGATCGTGCAGGGCCGGCACCGGATCGAAGTCGACGGCAACGCCGCCGACACCGCGCCGCGTTTGTACCTGATGCTCAACAAGCCGCGCGGACTGGTCACCACCGCCCAGGACGAACGCGGCCGCGACACCGTGTACCGCTGCCTCGACGGCGCGCGGCTGGGCGGCGCGCCGTTGCCGTGGCTGGCGCCGGTCGGCCGCCTCGACAAGGCCAGCGAAGGCCTGCTGCTGTTCTGCAACGATCCGCAATGGGCCGCGCGCATCACCGATCCGGACCGCGGGCCGGACAAGACTTATCACGTCCAGATCGACGCGATCCCCGATGCCGCGCGGTTGGCCGCCTTGGGCGAGGGCGTGATCGAGCAGGGCGAGCGCCTGCGCGCGAAGTCGGCGACGCTGCTGCGCGCCGGCGAGAAGAACGCGTGGCTGCAGATCGTGCTCGACGAAGGCCGCAACCGGCAGATCCGGCGCCTACTGGCGGCGTTCGATATCGGCGTGCTGCGGCTGGTGCGGGTCGGGATCGGCGGATTGGCGCTCGGTGAGTTGGGCAAGGGCCAGTGGCGCGAACTCAGTGCGACCGAGGTCACTGCGTTGGTGGCTGGCGACTGATGCGCGGCCGGGTGTCGGAGGTGGCGACAGCTCCGATGCGTTTTGATCACGCGTTTCGGACTATCCGCACTCATTGAAAGAACCGCGTCTGGGCTGAAGCTCTCTCTTGCGAGATCTCGGCCGCAGCGATTGCCGATTGGTGTCGGCATTGCGACGCCACCACAAAGCCCGAAGTCCGACCTGGATACCAGTCGCGCCCGGAATCGCCCGGTAGATTTGCGCCGTCAGGGTTGCGCGTGCGGCGCGGGCGAGGGCGAGGGCGTGCTCGCAACCACAAGGAGGTGCGTTGCCCATCGGACCGGGTCATTGCATCGGGAATATTCAAGGTAGCGCGAAGCGCGCGGTGCCCGCGTCCGCGCACGGCGCCGACGAATCGCTCATTCAAGGAGAGGCAGGATGTCAAGGAGAGGCAGGATGTCCCGTCGAATCAAGTACTGCGGCGCGGGTTTCCGTCAGGCCGTCAGCCTGCATGCGTTGCGCATGCTGTTGCTCTCGCTGTTGATGCTGGTCGCCCATGGCGTCGGGGCCGATCCGGTCCTGGCCGACCACGAATTGCAGACGGTCAAGGATTCCCACGCCCAACTCACCGCGCTGCACGCGTTCGCCAAGTCGCAGTTGCAGGCCGGCCAACCTAGCGGCGCGGCGTTCACTTTCGCCACCGAGCAGGCCAAATCGAAGCTGTTGGCGGCCAGGCTCGCGAAGGTCGAAGGGCAGAACGTCGATAGCCTGCAGCGAGGGCTGTACAGCGATGCCGTCGCTCAGCAGCAGGCGATCGATCATTCGGTGGCCGCCAGGCAACTGGCGACGGCGTTGCAAGGCCAATTCGCCACGCTGGTGGTGCAGCCGACCTCGCAGTCCGAACTCGCGATCGCCGACGCGGCGATGGCGCAGTTGTCGAACCGCTTGATCCAGCTCGAACAGGCGATGATCGCTTCGCAGGAATAAGCGTCGCCTCGCAGCGACGGTGCGTCAGTCGCGCGGCCCGGCGGCGCGCCAGCGCGCCAGGCGCGCATCGAGCAAGGCCGACACCACCTCGCGCGCGCGCTCGTCGCCCGGGCCGCGCGCATCGTGGCTGCAGCCTTTGCCGTGATTGCAGGCGGCGCAGGCCAAGGCGAGGTTGCGCGGGTCGTCGGCATCGTCGCCGACGCGCGCGGTTAATGCGGCGGCCGCGCGTTTGCCGAACCAGGCGCTGGGCACGACATGCTCCAGCGAGGTCGTGCCCAAGGCTTCGCCGTCCTCGCGCAGACTCAGCGCGCGCCGGCAATGCAGGCAGCGGGTTTGCCAGACGCCGCCGTCGAACACGGCCAGCACGTCGGTATGCACGGCCTGCAACAGGCGGCGACGCAGGGCGGCGCGCATGGGGCTAGCGCGATGCGGACACGAGGCCCGCGGCGCGGGCCTGGTCGAAACCGCGGCGGCGCGGCGCAACACCGGCGCGGCCGGTGCTGCGTGCGGGTCGCCGCGTTCGGATCAAGCCTGGATGACCCCGAGCTCGCGGCCGATCTTGGCGAACGCGGCGATCGCGCGGTCGAGGTGTTCGCGCGTGTGCGCGGCCGACATCTGGGTGCGGATGCGCGCCTGGCCCTGCGGCACCACCGGGAAGAAGAAGCCGATCGCGTAGATGCCTTCTTCGAGCAGGCGCGAAGCGAACTTCTGCGCCAGCGGCGCGTCGTACAGCATCACCGGGCTGATCGGATGCACGCCGGGCTTCACGTCGAAACCCAGTTGGGTCATCTGCTCGCGGAAGTAGGCGGTGTTCTGCGCCAGTTGATCGCGCAGGTCGCCGGCGGCCGACAACATTTCGAACGCCTTGATGCCGGCCGCGACCACGTGCGGCGGCAGCGAGTTCGAGAACAGGTACGGACGCGAACGCTGACGCAGCAATTCGACCACTTCCTTCTTCGCCGTGGTGAAACCGCCGAGCGCGCCGCCCATGGCCTTGCCGAGGGTGCCGGTGAAGATGTCGATCTTGTCCATCACGCCCTTGACCTCGGCCGAGCCGCGGCCGTTCGCGCCGAGGAAGCCGGTCGCGTGGCATTCGTCGATATGCACCAGCGCGCCGTATTTTTTCGCCAGCGCGGTGATTTCATCGAGCGGGGCGATGAAGCCGTCCATCGAGAACACGCCGTCGCTGGTGATCAGCTTGGTCTTGCAGCCGGCGGCGTCGGCGGCCTGCAGCTGCTTTTCCAGATCGGCCATGTCGCAGTTGGCGTAGCGGAAGCGCTTGGCCTTGCACAGGCGCACGCCATCGATGATCGAGGCGTGGTTGAGCGCGTCGGAGATGATCGCGTCGTTCTCGCCGAGCAACGGTTCGAACAGGCCGCCGTTGGCATCGAAGCAGGCCGCGTACAGGATCGTGTCTTCGGTGCCGAAGAAATCGGCGATGGTCTTTTCCAGTTGCTTGTGCAGGTCCTGGGTGCCGCAGATGAAGCGCACCGAGGCCATGCCGAAGCCATGCGTGTCGAGCGCGTCCTTCGCCGCCTGGATGATGTCCGGATGATCGGCCAGGCCCAGGTAATTGTTGGCGCAGAAGTTCAGCACCGTGCGCCCGTCTTCCAATTGGATCTCGGCCGACTGCGGGCTGGTGATCACGCGCTCGGACTTGAACAGCCCCTGCGCGCGGATTTCGTCGAGGGTGGCGGCGTAGTGTTGGGTCAGGGACATTTGAAGGCCGGGAATGGGGAATAGGGAATGGGGAATCGGAGAGCGGTGCCCGCGAACTGGATGTAAGCGCTGGGCGAATCGGAAGTGGGGCGGGCGCTCTTGCGATTCCCGACTCCCCATTCCCGATTCCCGGCTCCAATCAGTTCCAGCTGAGGACCACCTTGCCCGCCTTCCCCGCTTCCATCAGGTCGAAACCCTTCTGGAACTCGTCGATCGGCAGTTGGTGGGTGAGCACCTTGCCGAGCGGGAAACCGCTCAACACCAGTTGGGTCATCTTGTACCAGGTCTCGTACATCTTGCGGCCGTACATGCCGTGCAGGGTCAGGCCCTTGAAGATGATCTTGTCCCAGTCGGCGCCGGCGCCCTTGGGCATGATGCCGAGCATGGCGATCTTGCCGCCGTGGTACATGCAGTCGAGCATGTCGTTGAACGCGCGCGGGTTGCCGCTCATTTCCAGGCCGACGTCGAAACCTTCCATGTGCAGGTCGGCCATCACGTCCTTGAGCGACTGGTTGGCGACGTTGACCACGCGGGTGGCGCCCATGTCGGCGGCGAGCTTGAGGCGGAAATCGTTGACGTCGGTGACGACCACGTTGCGCGCGCCGATGTGTTTGCAGATGCCGGCGGCGATGATGCCGATCGGACCGGCGCCGGTGATCAGCACGTCCTCGCCGACCACGTCGAATTCCAGCGCGCAATGCGCGGCGTTGCCGTAGGGGTCGAAGAACGCGGCCAGTTCGCTCGGGATCTGGTCGGGGATCGGCCACAGGTTGCTGGCCGGCATCACGATGTATTCGGCGAACGCGCCGTTGCGGTTGACGCCGATGCCGACCGTGTTCGGGCACAGGTGCTGGCGGCCGCCGCGGCAGTTGCGGCAGTGGCCGCAGACGATGTGGCCTTCGGCCGAAACGCGCTGGCCGGGACGGTAGCCGACCACGCCGGGGCCGACTTCGGCGACGCGGCCGACGAATTCATGGCCGATCACCAGACCGGGCTTGATCGTGCGCTGGCTCCACTCGTCCCACAGGTAGATGTGCAGGTCGGTGCCGCAGATGGCGGTCTTCTCGAGCTTGATCAGGACCTCGTTCGGACCGGGCACCGGCACCGGCACTTCTTCCAGCCAGATGCCCTTGCCGGCTTCGCGCTTGACCAGCGCTTTCATCGTTTGCGTCATTGGATTCGATACCTAGGGGCCACGGCCAGGCCGGGCGGGAGAGAAGCGCGAATTATACGCCGCAGCTCCGCCGGGGTTGGCCCGGTCGGGTTTGCCCGCGGCGGGCGGCTTGGCCTATCGTCGCGGCTTCCTCGCCGTTCCGGAAAGTCCATGCGCCCCCGTGTGTTAGCCCTGTCCCTGGCGCTGTGCGCCACCGCCGCCCAGGCCGATGAAGGCATGTGGATGCCCTCGCAACTGCCCGACCTCGCGCGCCAGCTGCGCGCGGCCGGGTTCAAGGGCGATCCGAGCGATCTGGCCGAACTCACCCGCGCGCCGATGAACGCGGTGGTCAAGGTCGGCGGCGCCACGGGCGCCTTCGTGTCCCCCGATGGCCTGGTGTTGACCAACCACCACGTCGCCTTCGGCGTGATCCAGTACAACTCCAAGCCCGACCGCGACCTGATCGGCAACGGCTTCGTCGCCGCCGACCGCGCCGCCGAGCTGCCGGCCAATCCGGATTTCCGGGTGCTGGTCACGACCGGTTTCGACAAGGTCACCGAGCGCATCCTCGCCGGCGCGCGCGGCAAGCACGGCCGCGCTTACTACGATGCGGTCGACAGCGCGAGCAAGGCGGTGGTCGCCGAATGCGAGCGCGACGCCGGCACCCGCTGCAGCGTCGCCAACATGTACTACGGCACCGACTTCTATCTGATCCGTCAGCTGGAGCTGCGCGATATCCGTCTGGTGTACGCGCCGCCCGACAGCATCGGCAACTACGGCGACGAGGTCGACAACTTCGTATGGCCGCGCCACAGCGGCGATTTCACCCTGCTGCGCGCCTATGTCGGCAAGGACGGCAAGCCGGCCGACTATTCGCCCGACAACGTGCCTTATGCGCCGCCCGGGCATCTGCAGGTGTCGACCGATCCGGTGCGCGAAGGCGATTACGCGATGCTGGCCGGTTATCCGGGCGTGACCTTTCGCCATCGCATGGCGTCCGAATTCACTCAGCAGATCGAATGGCAACTGCCGTCGCGGGTGGCCTTGTACGGCGGCCTGATCAAGACCGTCGAAGCGGCCGGCGCCAACGACGCCGAGGCGAAGGTGCGCTACGCCGCGCAGGTCGCCGGGTTCAAGAACACCCTCAAGCGCGCGCAAGGCGAACTCGACGGCTTGCGCCGCAGCGATGCGGTCAAGGTGCGCGGCGACGACGAGGCGGCGATGCTCGCGTGGCTGGACAAGCAACCCGACGCCAAGGCGATCCGCGCCGACATCGACGCCGCGCAGCAGGTGCTCGCCGCGGGCGCGGCGATGCGCGAGCGCGATCAGCTGTTGACCGCGATCCGCACGCAGACCCAGTTGCTCAACACCGCGCTGACCGTGCAACGCCTGGCGCTGGAACGCGGCAAGCCCGATGCGCAGCGCGAAAGCGGCTATCAGCAGCGCGACGATGCGCTGATCGCCGGCCGCTTCAAGCAGGTGCAGCGACGCTACTGGTTGCCGGTGGAAAAGGAATTGCTGCTGTATCTGCTGAGCCAGTACAAGGCGCTGCCGAAGGCCGCGCGCGTGGCCGAGTTCGATCAGGTATTCGCCGGCGAGGATCGCGCCTCGCTGCAACGCACGCTCGATGCCCTGTACGCCGGCACCCGCCTGGGCGACGAAGCCGCGCGCCTGCAGGCGATGAACAGCGATGCCAAGCAGCTGCAGGCCAGCGACGACAGCCTGCTCAAGGCCGCGGCCACGCTGTTGCCGGCGGTGCTGCGGATCGAGGAAGAAACCAAGGCGCGCGAAGGCGAACTGCTGCGCCTGCGTCCGGCCTATATGCGCGCTCTGATCGCGTATCGTCATTCGCAGGGCCGGGCGGTCTATCCGGATGCGAATTCGACCCTGCGGGTGAGCTACGGCAAGGTTAGCACCATGGACCCGCGCGACGGCGTGCGCTACCGGCCGCTGACCACGGTCCAGGGCATCGTCGAGAAGCACACCGGGGTCAAGCCGTTCGACGCGCCGAAGGCCTTGCGCGATGCGATCGCCAAGGGCGATTTCGGCGGCACGATCGATCCCGAGCTCAAGACCCAGACCGTCGATTTCCTGACCAACCTCGACACCACCGGCGGCAATTCCGGCTCGCCGGTGCTCGACGCCAACGGCAAGCTGATCGGGCTGAACTTCGACAGCAACTGGGAAGCGGTCAGCGCCAGCTGGATGTTCGATCCGCGCTACAAGCGCGCGATCCATGTCGACCTGCGCTATATGCGCTGGTTGCTGGCCAAGGTCTATCCGGCGCCGCATCTGCTCAAGGAAATGAAACTGCCGGCGGAGTGATCCGCGGGCGCGCGCGGCACGTTCGGCGTGCCGCGCGCGACCACGCGAGCTGGATACGGCCCGGCCGTGCGCTCCGACCGGCCGAGGGGAACGCTGTTTTGCCGATGTTGGCGGCTGCCGGCGGCTTCGCCAGGCCGCGACCGGCATCGCACTAATCGGGCGTTTTCGGTGCAGGCGCGGCCCTCGTTCGTGGCGGCCCCGGCCCGATGGGGCTAGACTTTCACACTGTTTTTTCGCACTCAGCAGGGGAATACGATGCGCTACACCGTAATGGCCGCCGCGATCGCGGCAGGGACGCTGGCACTGGGCGCTGCGACTACGGCGAGCGCCGTCGAAGGCATGTGGGTGCCGCAGCAGCTGCCGGAAATCTCCGTGGCGCTGAAGAAGGCCGGGCTCAAGCTCAATGCCAAGCAGCTGGCCGACCTCACCGGCGACCCGATGGGCGCGGTGGTGTCGCTGGGCGGCTGCACCGCGAGTTTCGTCGCCCCGCGCGGGCTGGTGGTGACCAATCACCATTGCGCCTACGGCGCGATCCAGTTGAATTCGACCGCGCAGAAGAACCTGATGCGCGACGGCTTCAACGCCGCGACCATGGAGCAGGAAGTCTCGGCCGGCCCGTCCTCGCGCATCTACGTGCTCGACTCGATCCAGGACGTGACCGCGCAGGTCAAGGCCGTGATCGACGACGCGGTCGAGCCGATCGATCGCACCCATGCGCTGGAAGCGATCGAAAAGAAACTGATCGCCTCGTGCGAAGCCGAAGCCGGTTACAGCTGCGAGCTGTACAGCTTCTTCGGCGGCGGCACCTACCGCCTGTTCCGCACGGTCGAGATCAAGGACGTGCGTCTGGTGTATGCGCCTCCGGGCAGCGTCGGCAACTACGGCGGCGAAGTCGACAACTGGATGTGGCCGCGCCACACCGGCGACTTCTCGTTCTACCGCGCCTATGTCGGCAAGGACGGCAAGCCGGCCGAGTTCTCCAAGGACAACGTCCCTTACCAGCCCAAGCGCTATCTGAAACTCGCCGACAAGCCGCTGGGCGAGGGCGATTTCGTCATGGTCGCCGGTTACCCGGGCCGCACCAACCGGTACGCGCTGGCCAGCGAGTTCGATTCGACCGCGGGCTGGACCTATCCGACCATCGCCGGCCACTACAAGGCGCTGATCGAACTGGTCGGCGAAACCGCGAAGAAAGATCCGGAAATCGCGGTCAAGTACGCCAGCACCGTGCGCGGCTGGCAGAACACCTCGAAGAATTACGACGGCCAGCTGGAAGGCTTCGAGCGCATCGGCGCGGCGCAGAAGAAGAACGCCGACGAAGCGGCCGTGCTCGACTGGCTGCGCAAGCGCGGCGCGCAGGGCGCCGACGCGCTGGCCGCGCACGACAAGCTGGTCGCGGTCAATCAAAGCGCGGTCGCGCACCGTCAGCGCGATCTGGTGTTCAGCCAGTTGCGCCGCGTCGGCGTGATCTCGGCGGCGGGCACGCTGTACCGTTTGTCGGTCGAGCGCGCCAAGCCCGACGCCGAGCGCGAAGCCGGTTATCAGCACCGCGATCTGCCGAGTATCAAGGGCGCGCTGGAGCAGATGGAGCGCCGCTACGACCCGCGCATGGATCGCGAACTGCAGGCCTATTGGCTGCGCGAGTACGTCAAGCTGCCGGCCGGCGAACGCATCGCCGAACTCGACCGCTGGCTCGGCGGCTCCGACGAGAAAGCGATCAAGCGCGGTCTCGACAAGCTGGCCAAGACCAAGCTCGGCACCACCAAGGAACGTCTGGCGCTGATCGACGACGATCGCGCGAGCCTGGACAAGAGCAAGGATCCGGCGATCCAGCTGGCCAAGGCGCTGCTGCCGGCGGTGCTGCGGATCGAGCAGGAAACCAAGACCCGCGAAGGCGAATCGCTGGCGGCGCGTCCGGTGTATCTGCAGGGCGTGATCGATTACCGCAAGAGCAAGAAGCAGTCGGTGTATCCGGACGCGAACTCGACCCTGCGCATCACCTTCGGCAACGTCAAGCCCTACACCAAGCTCGACGGCAGCAAGCAGGCGGCGTTCACCAAGCTCGAAGAGGTCGCGGCCAAGGCCACCGGCCAGGATCCGTTCGACGCGCCCGACAGCTTGCTCGAAGCGATCGCCGACAAGCGCTACGGTGGCTTGGCCGACAAGCGTCTGAAGTCGGTGCCGGTGAATTTCCTGTCCGACCTCGACATCACCGGCGGCAACTCCGGCTCGCCGGTGCTCGACGGCGAAGGCAAGCTGGTCGGCCTGGCGTTCGACGGCAACTGGGAATCGGTGAGTTCGAACTGGCTGTTCGATCCGACCATGACCCGGATGATCGCGGTCGATCAGCGCTATATGCGCTGGATCATGCAGGAGGTGTACCCGGCGCCGCAGTTGCTGGTCGAGCTGGGCGTGCCGGCGAAGAAGTAATCGCGGTTGCATTGCGATGTGCGAAGCGCCAGTCGGGGAACCGGCTGGCGTTTTGTTTTTGGGGGTGTTGTGGTGGGAGCGGGGTGGTGGTGCTTAGAAACGAGTATTGAGTATTGAGGAGTGAGGAACGAGTAGGAGCTTGGAGCGTCAAGCAACATCGGCAGCAGCCAATACTCGATAACCACCGGCTGCACCGCATCGAAGCCGTGCTTTTCCCCCCCTTGGAAAAGGGGGCAGGGGGATTCGCTTTTGCTCCAAAGCACTAACGAAATTTTAGCGTTACCCCGCAAATCCCAGGCAAAACTGAGCGCAAGCTAAAACTCCGCGCGCCATCCGCATGCCGATCCGGTCGTATGCCGCTTCCGCCATGGCGTTCACAGTTTTCCCCGGGCTAGACTCGACCTCCCGCGGACCCAGGACGTTTTTGATGCGATATACGGCGCTGGCCAGAGCGATGGCCATGACAGGGACGTTGGTGTGCGGCGCGGTCTGGGTCGATGCCGCGCAAGCGGTCGAGGGGCTGTGGACGCCGCCGCAATTGCCCGAGCTCGCCTCGCAACTCAAGCAAGCCGGCCTGCGCGCCACCCCCAAGCAACTCGGCCAATGGGCCGATCCCAAGGGCGATCCGCTCGGCGCGGTGGTGCCGCTCGGCGGTTGCACCGCGAGCTTCGTCTCGTCCAAGGGATTGCTGCTGACCAACCAGCACTGCGCGCTCGGCGCGATCAATCTCAATTCCACCCCGCAGCGCAATCTGCTGCGCGACGGCTTCAAGACCGGCACCAACAACGAAGAAGTGTCGGCCGGGCCGAACGCGCGCATCTACGTGCTCGACTCGGTCCAGGACGTGACCGCGAAGGTGCAGTCCGCGCTGACCGCGGCCAGCGACCCGCTCGCGCGCATCGAAGCGCTCGACGCGCTGGAAAAGCAACTGGTCGCCGACTGCGAGAAGACCCCGGGCTACGGCTGCCGTCTGTACAGCTACTCCGGCGGCAACAGCTATCAACTGCAGCGCAGCATCGAGATCCGCGATCTGCGCCTGGTGTATTCGCCGCCCGACAGCATCGGCAACTTCGGCGGCGACAACGACAACTGGCTGTGGCCGCGCCACAGCGGCGATTTCGCTTTTTATCGCGCCTACGTCGGCAAGGACGGCAAGCCGGCGGCGTACGCGATCGACAACGTGCCGTATCAGCCCAAGCGCTGGCTCAAGATCGCCGACAAGCCGCTGGGCGCCGGCGATTTCGTCATGCTCGCCGGCTTTCCGGCGCTGACCAATCGCTACGCGATGGCCGACGATTTCCAGGCCAACGCCGACTGGACCTATCCGACCGTCGCCGCGCATTACCGCAAGCTGGCGGCGCTGATCGAGGCCGAAGGCCGCAAGAATCCCGAGATCGCCAGCAAGTACGCCGGCACCTTGCGCGGCTGGCAGGGCGCGGCCAAGAGCTACGAAGGCCAGGTCGACAGCTTCCGTCGGGCCAATACCGCGCAGCTCAAGCGTGCCGAAGAAACCGCCCTGCTCGAATGGTTGGGCAAGAAGGGCGCGGCCGGCAGCGCCGCGGTGTCGGCGCATGCGCGTCTGGTCGAACTGGGCCAGCAGGCGCGCGCGCAGCGCGATCGCGACCTGGTGATCGGCCAGTTGTACGCGACCGGCGCGTTGGCCACCGCAATGCAGTTGTACCGATCGGCGATCGAACGCGCCAAGCCCGACAGCCTGCGCGAAAACGGCTATCGCCAGCGCGATCAGACCGCGTTCGAAAATCAGCTGCGGCAGATGGACCGGCGCTCGGATCCGCGCATGGACCGGCAGTTGCAGAATTATTGGCTGCGCGAGTACATCAAGCTGCCGAAGGAGCATCGGGTCGAGGCGCTGGACCGCTGGCTGGAAGGCGACGACGACAAATACATCAAGCGCGCGCTCGACCGCATCGCCAAGTCGCGTCTGAACAATCCCGATCAACGCACCAACTGGCTGCGCGCCGATCGCCTCGCGTTCGAGCAAGGCAAGGACGGGGCGAAGGACGGCGCGATCGGCTTCGCGGTCGCGGTGATGCCGACCGTGTTGCAGATGGAGCAGGAAATCCGCAGCCGCGCCGGCGAAACCCTGGCGGTGCGGCCGGTGTATCTCAAGGCGCTGGCCGATTACCGCAAGAGCGTGGGGCAGGTCGCCTACCCCGACGCCAACGGTTCGCTGCGGGTCGGTTACGGCACGGTCACGCCGTACACCAAGGACAACGGCGCGCGGCAATTGCCGTTCACCCGGGTCGAGGAAATCGTCGCGCGCAATAGCGGCGCCGCGCCGTTCAACGCACCGCCGGCGCTGCTCAATGCGGTCTCGGCCAAGCGCTACGGCGGCGCGCTGGTGGACAAGCGACTGGAATCGGTGCCGGTGAATTTTCTGTCGGACCTCGACATCAGCGGCGGCAATTCCGGTTCGCCGGTGCTCGACGCGCAGGGCAAGCTGGTCGGCCTGGTGTTCGACAGCAACTGGGAATCGGTGAGCGCGAGCTGGCTGTTCGATCCGGCCCTGACCCGCACGATCTCGGTCGATCAGCGCTACATGCGCTGGATCCTGCAGGAAGTGTTTCCGGCGCCGCGGCTGCTGGCCGAGATGGGCGTGCCGGCGTCGGGGAAGTGATCGCTTCGGTGTCGCGAATCGACCTTGCTTGAGCTTGCGTCGCAGACTGAGCTAGCGGTTTTTCGCGCGAAGGTTTCGCGGATCGCGCGGTAGTTCACGGCGAGAAAAACAACGGGCCGGCAATGCCGGCCCGTCGCTTATTGCATCGGCGCATCACGCCGCGCCGAACGCCGCATCAATCGCGCGGCGGCGGGCAGATCATATGGCCGGAGCTGTAGTTGGCGGTGCGCACGCCCGACTCGGTGTACACGCCCGAGCAGCTCAGCTGAGCGTGGCCGACTTCGTTGCCGTTGGCGTCGAAGTAGAAATAGAACTCGCCGATTTCGTCCGGACCCGGCGGGCGGGCGAGGGCGACGGTGGCGACGAGGGCGGCGGCGAGGCCGAAGCCGAGGGCAAGGGATTTACGCATGACGAACTCCTGATGTGGCGAAGCGAAGGATGAACGTCCGTTGCGACGCGAATCGCCGCGTGGACGGTGGCGGATCCCTCGAAGGTGCGGCGCGATTCGCGATTGACGTCGCTCACGTCATGCGGGCCGTGCCATGCGCCGATCGCTGGATCGGTACTGCGGATAAGGCGTTGCCGACGGCGACTGCGCGCGCGGACGACGCGGATGGATCGGTCCGGCGATCGCACGCTGCCGCATGCGCCGTTGAAGCAACCGCACGATCGGATCGGCGAACGCCGCGCTCACGCAGGTGGGCGCGCATGCCGATCCGCGACGATCACGGCTCCGGATCGCAAATGTAGTAACCGACGCCGTAATTCTTGGTTGCCTTGCCCCAGAACTCGGGCGTGCCGTCGCAGTGGATCGAGGATTGCCCGACCACCGAACCGTTGGCGTCGTAGTAGGTGTAGATCTGGCCCGGACCGGTGGGACCGATCGCGGCGACCGCGGCGCCGACCGCGGCAAGCGCCGCGAAGCCGAGCGCCAGAGCGAGTTTCTTGCGCATGATGAGGTTCTCTCTTCGTGTGCCGGCAGACGCCGGCGCGTCGAAGCTAGGACGCGGTTCGCGATTACTCAACGTGACAAGTAACACCTTTGTGTAGCTTTGTGATGGGGGTCGGGTTGAATACGGGAATTGGGAATCGGGAATCGGGAATCGTCAGAGCAGGAGCATCGGATTGCCGATCGGCGCGATTGCTTCGGCCGCTCGCCTTTGCCTTTGAACCGATTCCCCATTCCCGATTCCCCATTCCCGCGGCCGCTTGCAAAGCAAGCGCCCGCTACCGTAGGCTGCGCGGGCAGTCGCGGATTCCCATGCCAGCCGGCCCCGTCTCCCGACCCGTGTCAGATGCCGCTTCCACGCGGCGCCGCTTTCGGCGGATTCGTCCCTGTTCAGGGCTGTAATCCGAACCAGAAGCGATCCATCTACCCGTAGTGCCGGCTCGCAGTGTCTCCCGTCTGATCCCTCACGACTTGGAGCTTGCGATGAAAGTACTGGCCTGCGATGGCATTCATGAAGACGGTCTGGCCCTGTTCCGCGATGCGGGCTGGGACGTCGTCGTGTCCGATCCGATCAAGGAACCCGCCGCGCTGGCCGCCGCGCTCAAGGGCGTGGACGCGATCCTGGTGCGCTCGGCGACCAAGGTGCCGGCCGAGGCGCTGGCCGATGCCGGCCAGTTGCGAGTGATCGGCCGCGCCGGCGCCGGCGTCGACACCATCGACGTGGACGCCGCGACCGAGCGCGGCATCGCGGTGATGAACGCGCCTGACGGCAACACCCTGGCCGCGGCCGAACACGCGATCTCGCTGCTGTTCGCGCTGGCCCGCCACATCCCGCGCGCCGACGCCGGCATGAAGGCCGGCGAATGGCCGAAGGCCGGGCTCACCGGGTTCGAACTCGAAGGCAAGCGACTCGGCGTGATCGGCCTGGGCCGCATCGGCGGCACGGTCGCGCGCAAGGCGCAGGGCATCGGCATGGAAGTCGCCGCGCACGATCCCTTCCTGCCCGCTTCGGCCGCCGGCAAGGGCAGCGTGCCGCTGAAGACGCTCGACGAACTGCTGGCCTGGGCCGACGTGGTGACGCTGCATATCCCGCGCACCAAGGAAACCACCAACCTGCTGTCGGAAGCCAGCATGCGCACGATGAAGAAGGGCGCCTACCTGATCAACGCCGCGCGCGGCGGTCTGGTCGACGAGGCCGCTTTGCTGACGCTGATCGAAGAAGGCCATATCGCCGGCGCCGCGCTCGACACCTTCGTCACCGAACCGCTGCCGGCCGATTCGGCGCTGCGCGCGAATCCGAAACTGATCCTGACCCCGCACCTGGGCGCGTCGACCAGCGAAGCGCAGCAGGCGGTCAGCACCATTCTCGCCCGCCAGATCATCGACTTCGTCGCCACCGGCGCGGTCGCCGGGTGCGTCAACCTGCCGCCGCTGACCGCCGAAGCCGCGCGCGAAGTCGGCCCGTGGATGCCGCTGATGTCCTCGCTCGGCCGCCTCGCCGCGCGCCTGGTGCCGGCGCCGACGCGCCTGGAAATCACCTATGCCGGCCGCACCGAAGCGCTGGATACGCGGCCGTTGTCGCGCTTGTTGGTCGCCGCGTTGCTCGGCACCGCGTCGGGTCGGGTCACGCCGGTCAACGCGTTGCAGGAAGCCGCCGCGCGCGGTCTGGTGGTGTCGGAAACCCTCGGCGGCGACGGCGACGGTTTCGATCGCCTGCTGCGCTTGCGCGTGGTCGGCGAGAACCGCACCCGCGAGATCGAGGCGACCTTGCATCGCGGTCCGCGCGTGGTGCGTCTGGACGGCGTGGAAATCGAATTCGATCCGCAGGCGCACGTGCTGCTGCTGCGCAACGAAGACCGGCCCGGCATGATCGGCGTGGTCGGTTCGACCCTCGGCGCGGCCGGCGTCAACATCGTGAATTTCGCCCTCGGCGCGGCCGGCGACGGTCAGGCGCGCGCGGCGATCACGGTCGATCGTCCGGTCAACGACGAACAACTCGCCGCCTTGCGCGCGACCCCCGGCATCCTTTCGCTGGCGCAGGTGTAAGCATGCGCATCTTGCTAGCCCGTCACGGCGAAACCCCGTGGAATGCCGAAGGCCGCTACCAGGGCCAGGAAGACATCGCGCTGTCGCCGGTCGGCGAAACCCAGGCGCGCGCGCTCGGCGCGCGCCTGCGCGAGGTCTCGATCACCCGCGCGGTGGCCTCGCCGCTGTCGCGCGCGCGCTACACCGCGCAGCTCGCGCTCGGCGAGGAACGCGCGTCGATGCTCAAGCTCGATCCGGGCCTGATGGAAATCGCCCACGGCACCTGGGAGGGCCTGCTCGCCAGCGAAATCCGCGAACGCGACGGCGACCGCCTGCGCGCCTGGCGCGACACCCCGCATGAAGTGCTGATGCCGGGCGGCGAATCGATCGTGCACGTGCTCGACCGCGCCTGGCCGGCGTTCGCGCGCGCCTGCGAGGGCCTGCGCGACGACGACACCTTGCTGGTGGTCGCGCACGACGCGGTCAATCGGGTGTTGCTGTGCAAGGTGCTCGGCATCCCGCTGTCGAAGCTGTGGACGTTCCGGCAGGCGCCGACGACGTTGAATCTGCTTGAGGGCGACGATGTGGATCGTCTCGAGGTGGTGCGGCTGAACGATTGCAGCCATCACACGGCGTTGTTCGGGGAGGCGGTGCATCGGGCGCTGTAGCCGGATCGCGGCGCGCGTCGATGGTCGTCGTGCGTCGTCGATGAAGCACGAATCAACGTCGCGGCGTCGTAGCCCCTTGTAGGAGCGACGCAAGTCGCGACCGCGCTATTTCGCATACGTCGATACCCGCGCCGTAGTTGTGTTTTCGCGGTCGCGGCTTACGCCGCTCCTACAGGTAGGTGACCAGTTGTCACCTGAGATGACATTCCATTCCCGGTGCTGTAACGCCGGGATCTCGCGTCACCCCAAAGGCGACGCGGTGGCATCGCAGCCCCTGTAGGAGCGACGCAAGTCGCGACCGCGTCATTTCGCATACGTCGATGCCCTCGCCGTAGTTGTGTTTTCGCGGTCGCGGCTCGCGCCGCTCCTACAGGTAGGCCATGTAATTCGGCTTCCGCTTGAAGCCGCGCAGTTCATCCAGCGCTGCGAGGCTTGTAGCTCGCGTTAGCAAAAGCACACCCGAAGGGCGGCGTGCAGGATGCACGCCGTGCGCCACCGGGACATGGATGTCCCGTGTGGCGCATGCCTGCGTCTGCTCCGCACTTGCGGGCCCTTGATTCACAACAAAGCATTTTTCTTTGGTTACCTTTCTTTTGTTGCTTTAGACAAAAGAAAGTAACCCGCCGCTTTAGTGGCGGAAGCTTTTGATCTTGCTTTAAGCTTTGAAAGCTTTAGAGCCTTTGGGGCAAAGGCAACAGCTTTCGTCCGCAAGCGGCCGAGTTACTTTCTTTTGTCAAAAGCGACAAAAGAAAGGTAACCAAAGAAAAACGCTTTTCTTTGAATCAACGGCCCGCGCGTGCGGTGCTTCCGCAGGCATGCGCCACACGAGACATCCTGTCTCGGTGGCGCACGGCGCACATCCATGTGCGCCGCCCTTCGGGTGTCCCGTTGCTAACGCGAGTTACAAGCGTCGCAGCGCTGGAAGGTAGGCGCGACTTCGGATTCGAGCTAATCCAAAGCGTGGGTTCGCCAGTACCAGCACTGACGCTGAGAGCCATAAGGCAGGACAGACGGCCGATGGGAGCTCGGCTCCGTTTCAGATGGCAGCGCCAAGGCGGGCCTCGCGAGCACACGTCCCCCCTCGCGTCGTATTCGGCCTACAGCCCAAGCAAGCCCCCCGCGCGCTTAGGCTTGTGCTGCAATACGAGCGCCGCGGGAGGCGGTGCTGGAGAGGGGAAAAGCCGTGTCGAAATTCGCAAACAGGTATGCGGCCGTATTGACCGCGCTGATCGCCGCGCCGGTCGCGGCGCAATCGATCAAGCCCGGCGCCGGTGCGCCGATGCCGGCGGGCTGTCCGGTCGGCGGGCCGGCGCAGCCGACGCCGAAGTACCCGATGGAGGTTTACGGCGCCGCCGGCCGGGTGACGTTGGTGCTGGACATCGACCGCTGCGGCCAGGTCGATCAGGTCTGGATCGAGACCGACTCGGGTTACGCGGCAATGGACTACGCCGCGGTCGCGACCGCGAAAGACTGGCGCTTGAGCCCCGAGTATCGCGACGGCGCCGCGGTGCCGTCGCGGGTGCGGCTGCCGGTCGACTTCGCCCGGCCCACGCCGCAGCAGATGGCCGACTACCACGCCCGGGCGCAGGCCGAATGGGACCGGGTCTGGCCCCTCGCCCAGGTGCCGGAAGTGACCGCCGCGCGCGACGGCAGCCTCGACGGCTACCTGCCCGATGCCTTGCCGATGGACGCGGGCAGTGTGACCGAGCTGATGATCAAGGCGCGCCGCGACGGCCGCGAGGCGCCCGGCGGCGAGCTGGGGTGGCCGGCGCTGCGCATCAACGACGAGCGCGGCGCGTTTCAGTGGTTGTTGATCGAAGACAGCCATCCGGCCGCGCCCTCGCTGATCCGCCAGCGTCTGGTCAGCGACGGCAAGAAGTCGTTCTACGCCAGCCGCATGCTGTGCGGCGCGGCGAAGCCCTCGGACTGCGCGAAGCTGGAACGGATGGTGCGTGACTGGCCGCGCCAGTACCCGGGCGCGCCGATGCCGAAGCAGTTGTCGGCGGAGCCGCCGTTGCCGCCGCGACAGACTCCGTCGACGCGCCCGCTCGGCCCCTCGCGGCTGGTCCCGGAGGATCCGGACGCGCCGACCGATCCGGCGGCGCGTCCGGCGTGGCGGCGCGGCTGAGCGATCGGACCGCCGGCGCCGGCGATCGATCCGGTCGGCGGATTCGCGCGTTCTCTGCGAGAATTCGCGGCATGCAACGCACCCTCGCCGACTGGCTCTCCCACATCGAACGCATCCACCCCAAGTCCATCGACATGGGGCTCGAGCGCATCCGCGACGTCCACCAACGCCTGGGCCTCAAGCGCCCGGGCAAGAAAGTGATCACGGTCGGCGGCACCAACGGCAAAGGCTCGACCGTGGCCTTCATCGAGGCGATCGCGCGCGCCGCGGGCCGCTCGGTCGGCGCCTACACTTCGCCGCATCTGCTGGCCTACAACGAGCGCATCCGCATCGACGGGCGCGACGCGGACGATGCCGACATCGTCGCCGCGTTCGAGGCGATCGAGGCCGCGCGCGGCGAGGTCGTGCTGACCTATTTCGAGTACGGCACCCTGGCGGCGCTGTGGCTGTTCGAACGGGCCAGGCTCGATCTGGCGATCCTGGAGGTCGGCCTGGGCGGGCGCCTGGACGCGACCAATATCGTCGACCCCGATGTGGCGGTGATCACCACGGTCGATCTGGACCATCAGGACTACCTGGGCGACGACCGCGAAGCGATCGGGTTCGAAAAGGCCGGGATCGCGCGCGCCTGGAAGCCGCTGGTGCTCGGCGACGACGATCCGCCGTCGAGCGTGCTCGGCCATGCCTATGCGATCGGCGCCTCAGCGGTGCGCGCCGGCTGCGACTTCTTCTTCGAATCCATGCCGGGAACCGATCACTGGCGCTGGCGCGAGGTCGGCTATCGGGTCGAACTGCCGGCGCCTGCGTTGGCGGCGCCGGCGCAGCGGCGCAATGCCGCGGTCGCGATCGCCGCGTTGCGGGCGCTGCGGCCGTCGCCGACCCGCTCACAGTTCGCCGAGGGCGTCGCCGCCGCGCGGGTGCCGGGGCGGTTGCAGCGGTTCGAGCGCGACGGGGCCGAGATCGTGGTCGATGTCGGCCACAACCCGCAGGCCGCGCGCGAACTGGCGGCGTGGTTGCGGGCCGCGCCGGCGGCCGGGCGGGTGCGGGCGGTGTTCGCCGCGCTCGGCGACAAGGACGTGGTGGGCGTGGTCGACGCGCTCGCCGGGCAGGTCGACGACTGGTATCTGGCCGGACTGACCGACAGCGGCCCGCGCGGGATAACGGTGGATGCGTTCGCCGAACGCCTGCGCGGCAGCGCGGCGGGCGAGGGCCAGCGGCACGCCGATGTCGCCACGGCGCTGCAGGCGGCGCGGGCGCAGGCGGGCGAGGGTGATCGGATTCTGGTGTTCGGCTCGTTTCATACCGCGGCGGCGGCGTTGGCGTTGTTGGGGGCGGACTGAGTCCGGCGCTTTCACGAACGACGATTCGGCGAATGCTCCCCTGTAGGAGCGGCGTGAGCCGCGACCAACCGAAGTCACGTACGCAAGCGCCCCGTCCGAAGCCAATTCACTGCGAGCATTCGGAGCGACAGCTTGCCGGGCGCTACGGCTTCGGCGGGTTGAGTGGTATTCGGCCACTTCGGTTGGTCGCGGCTCGCGCCGCTCCTACAGGGCGCTACCGCAGCAGCGCGTCACGGTTAAAAACCACGCCCGGCACGCCCCGTTATCCTGAATACAACGCTCCGACCCGGCCATGTACACCGGACCGATGCCCGCTCGGGGGTATAATTCGCGCCGGCATCCGGCCTTGCGAGTGATCGAGTAGCGATGGAACCTGCCCTGAAACAGCGATTGATCGGTGCGATGGTGTTGGTCGCGCTGGCGGTGATCTTTCTGCCCATGCTGATCAAGGGGCCGGCGCCCGCTAGCGGCGCCTCCGACGTGCCGCTGACCCTGCCTGACCAGCCGCAAGGCAGCGGCGAGCTCGAAACCCGCGAACTGCCGCTGGTCACCCCGGGCGACGCGCCGCAGGGCGGCGTGGTCGGCATGGATCATCCCGCGCCCGCCTCCGAACAGACGCCCGCTGGCGACGGCCAGACCCTGCCGACCGTGGACACCGCGGCCGGCAACCAGGGCATGCTGCCGGCGGCCACCGCCGGTGGCGATTACGCGGTCAGCTTCGGCAGCTACGCCAGCGCCGGCGACGCCGACCGGGTGATCGCCGCGCTGCAGGCCGCGCGCCTGCCGGGCTATCAGGAAACCGTCGCCAGCGCCGCCGGCCGCACCGTGTACCGGGTCCGGATCGGACCGTTCGCGACCCAGGCCGACGCCGAATCCGCGCGCCTGAGTTCGGCGAAAGTCCGCAACGACATCGGCGCCAAGGTCGTGGTCCTGAACGCCGACGCCGCCGATCCGGCGCTGAGCACGCCCGCGGCCGCCGCGTCCAAGCCGGCGGTCAGCGCGCCGCAGCCGCTCGCCGAAAGCACCCCGGCCAAGCCCGCGCCGTTGCCGCCGACGCCGGCCAAGCCCGAACCACCCAAGCCGGTTGCGGCTAAGCCAGCCGAGGTAAAGCCCAAGCCGGCCGAACCGATCAAGCCGGAGACCAAGCCGGCCGCCGCCAAACCCACAGAAACCAAGCCCGCCGAACCGGTCAAGCCCGCTCCGGCCAAGCCCGCCGCCGCGGCCACCGGTTTCGCCGTGCAACTGGGCGCCTTCGGCAACGCCGAGGAAGCCAACAAGCTGCGCGACCGCGCGCGCGCCGCCGGATTCAGCGCTTTCGTCGAACAGGTCCGCACCGACAAGGGCACGCTCAACCGCGTGCGCATCGGTCCGGTGGTCAACCGTGCCGACGCCGACAAGCTCAAGGCCCAGGTCGCGAGCAAGCTCGGGGTCGGCGATGCCCTGGTCAAACCGCATCCGTGATCGGCGATCGCGGCGCGCAGCCAGGGCGGTCGCGGCGGTGAGCCGCGAGCGGAAACACTAAGGAGCGGCACGCTATGACGGCATTGGACTGGGGTTTGTTGTTGATCGTCGGGCTGTCGGCCATTTTGGGCATGGCCCGCGGCCTGATCGGCGTGGCGGTGTCGCTGGCGGCGTGGCTGCTGGCGGGCGTCGGCGCGTTCCTGTTTGGCGGCGAAGTCGGCCGCAGCCTCGGCGACGGCCAGATGGGCTGGGCCTCGTACATGGGCGGTTATGCGCTGGCGTTCGTGGCGATCTGGATCACGGTGGGCCTGATCGGCCTGGTGATTCGCCGGATCGCGCATTCCTACGGCCTGTCGGAGATGGACCGGTTGATGGGCCTGGGCCTGGGCGCGATCCGCGGCCTGATCTTCGCCTGCGCCTTGCTGGTGACCCTGGGCATGACCACGCTGCCGCGCGAACGCGCCTGGCGCGAGTCCAGCCTCGCCGCGCTGCTGATGCCGGGCGCCAAGCTGATGCGCAGCGGCCTGCCGGACGCGATGGCGCGCAAGGTCGACCTGGAAGGGCGCGGCACGTCGTTGCAGGCGACCGTGCAGTCCGAGGCGAAGGGCCTGGAGAAGAGTCTGAAACAGCAGGTGCCACAGGGACTGCCCGGCATGGGCGGTCTCGCGGGTACCGGCGGCGGTGGTCTGGCCGATCTGATTCCGGCCGGCATGAGCGGCGGTCAGAACAACCACGACACCGGCGGCCCGCGCGACATCGCGTTGCCGCAGCCGCTGCCGGAAGAACAAGCGGCCTCGGGCGGCGGTTTGCAGGACCTGCTGCCCGGCGCGATGCGCGATCTGTTGCCGCGCGGCGCCGGCGGCCAGGGCACGGCGACCCGCGCCCAGGGCGATCCGGCCCGGGTCGACGCGCAGAAACAGCAAGACGACAAACGCGTGAATTGAGCCACGCAGCGGCCACGGACGGCGTACGTATCGCAGCACTCGGCGAGGGATGGTTATCGGCCCGCGCCGCCCGCATTTCGCAGTAACCGTTGTTCGCAACCGGCTTCATCAATCGTTCCGCAACGCGCGCCGTTCACGGCAATGTTTCCGGCGCGCCACGCATCATCGACATCTCAGCAGGATTCAAGCGCTATGTGCGGCATTCTCGGTATCGTCGGCAACACGGATGTCGCCGCTCAGCTCTACGACGGTCTTACGGTGCTGCAGCATCGCGGCCAGGACGCGGCCGGCATCGCCACCGCCGACGGCGCGCGTCTGCGCGTGCACAAAGGCAACGGCCTGGTCAGCGACGTGTTCGACGAAAAGGCCATGCGCCTGCTCGAAGGCCGGGTCGGCATCGGCCATTGCCGCTACCCGACCGCCGGCAGCGAAGGCTCGGACGAAGCGCAGCCGTTCTACGTCAACTCGCCGTTCGGCATCGCCCTGGCCCATAACGGCAATCTGATCAATACCGACATGCTGCGGCGCGAGGTGTTCGAACAGGACCGCCGCAACGTCAACACCGAATCCGATTCGGAAGTGCTGTTGAACGTGTTCGCGCACGAACTGGACCGCCAGCGCGTGCTCACCCCCGAGGCCGCGTTCGGCGCGATCGAAGGTGTCAACCGTCGCTGCATCGGCGGCTACGCGGTGGTCGCCACCGTGCTCGGCCTGGGCCTGGTCGCGTTCCGCGATCCGCACGGCATCCGTCCGCTGGTGCTGGGCAAGCGCAACACCGGCGGCCAGGACGAATACGCGATCGCCTCCGAATCGGTGGCGCTGGACCTGCTCGGTTTCGAACGCCTGCGCGACGTGCGTCCGGGCGAGGGCATCGTGATCAACGCGCGCGGCGAGCTGTTCTCGCGTCAGTGCGCGCAGCCGCGCCAGCACGCGCCGTGCATTTTCGAATACGTCTACTTCGCCCGTCCCGACTCGATGATGGACGACGTGTCGGTGCACAAGGCGCGCATGCGCATGGGACAGACCCTCGGCGAGAAGATCCAGCGCCTGCGTCCGGACCACGACATCGACGTGGTGATCCCGATTCCCGACACCTCGCGCGATTCCGCGCTGGAAATCGCCAACACCCTGGGCGTGAAGTACCGCGAAGGCTTCATCAAGAACCGTTACGTCGGCCGCACCTTCATCATGCCGGGGCAGGGCGAGCGGGCGAAATCGGTGCGGCGCAAGCTCAATCCGATTCCGCTGGAATTCCGCAACCGGGTCGTGCTCCTGGTCGACGATTCGATCGTGCGCGGCACCACCTCTCGCCAGATCGTGCAGATGGCGCGCGACGCCGGCGCGCGCAAGGTCTATCTGGCCTCGGCCGCGCCGCCGGTGCGCTTCCCGAACATCTACGGCATCGACATGCCGTCGACCGACGAACTGGTCGCGCACGGCCGCACCGACGAGGAAGTGCAGACCCTGCTGGGCTGCGACTGGCTGATCTATCAGGACCTCGACGCGCTGCAGCAGGCGGTGTCCGGGCCGAAGCACCGCATCGATCATTTCGATTCGTCGTGCTTCAACGGCGAGTACGTCACCGGGGTGGAAGCGGGCTATTTCGAGCGCATCCAGCAACTGCGCTCGGACGACGCCAAGAAGACCCGACGCGCGTCGTAAGCGCGCGCCGGCCATGCTCGACTCGGGTTCGTTGTTCGACGCCGCGCGCGCCTGCCTGGACGCGGCCACGCCGCAGGCCAAGGTCGAACTGACCTTCGCCTGCGCGCAGGCCTACGCGCGCGGCGAACTGACCACGCCGCTCGACGCGCCCGCGCCCGATCCGATCCGCATGCCCGGCCGCCCCGCGCGGCCGGCGCTGGTGCATCCGCGCGAACTGCCCAAGCGCGGCTTCGGCACCGCCGAGGGCCGCGCCGCGTTCGTGCATGCGATCGCGCACATCGAATTCAACGCCATCGACCTGGGCTGGGACGCGGTGTACCGCTTCCGCGGCCTGCCGGCGCAGTTCTATGCCGACTGGGTCGGCGTGGCCAACGACGAAGCGCGTCATTTCAGCCTGCTGCGCGCGCGCTTGCAGGAGCTGGGTTACGACTACGGCGATTTCGACGCGCACAACGGCCTGTGGGAAATGGCCGAGAAGACCGCGCACGACGGCCTGGCGCGGATGGCGCTGGTGCCGCGCGTGCTGGAAGCGCGCGGGCTGGACGTGACCCCGGGCATGATCGTCAAGCTGCGTTCGCTCGGCGACGGCGCGACGGTGGCGATCCTGGAAACGATCCTGCGCGAGGAAGTCGGCCACGTCGCCGCCGGTTCGCGCTGGTACCGCTGGTACTGCGAACGCGCCGGTATCGACCCGGCGCCGCGCTTCCGCGAACTGCTGGGCGAATATGCGCGCGCGGTGCTGTACGGGCCGTTCAACTTCGAAGCGCGCAGCGCGGCGGGCTTCGACGACGAGGAACTGCGCATGCTGGAAGCGTTCGTCGAACGTTAAAGTCCGGATCGTCGCGCCCGGCCTTCCGGTCGGACTGCCTCGCAATGCAAAGCCGGCGCCCTGGCGCCTGTGCCATCGTCGGCCTTCCATCGAAGGGAAGGGGGATGGCATGAGTCGTCATGGAATATGGGCCGCCGCGCTGCTGTGCGCCGCGGCCGGACCGGCGTGGGCGCAGCCCGCGTCGTTGAGCGCGCAAGATTACGCGCGCGCCGAGAAAGTGCTGGACTACAACCTCAAGGGCCAGCTCAAGAACGCGGAGATCGTCCCGCATTGGCTGCACGACGGACGCCTGTGGTATCGCCGCGACGGCGAGCAGGGCGCGCAGTACATGCTGGTCGATCCGGCCGCGCGCAGCCGCGTGCCCTTGTTCGATCCGGCGCGGATGCGCGAGGCGATCCGCGCGGTTCTGCCGGCCGCCGCCGAACGCGTACCCGAGCCGCTTTCGGTCGCCGTCGAAGAGGGCGTATTGCATGCGCGTTTCGCCGGCGACGCGACCCGGCAACTGTCCTGCGATGTCGCCGCCAACCAATGCCGCCTCGTCGCGGCGAACACTCCCGACCCGCTGTGGCTGCCGTCGCCCGACGGCCGCCGCGCGGTGTTCGTGCGCGACCACAACCTATGGCTGCGCGATCTCGACAGCGGCCGCGAGCGCGCCCTGACCCGGGACGGCGAAGCCTTCTACGGCTACGGCGTGCTGCCCGATCTCGCCCTGCACGCGGTGCCGTCGCGGCAGGGACGATGGAAACTGCCGCCGTTCGCGGTCAACTGGTCGCCCGACGGCAAGCGCCTGTTCGGTTCGCGCTTCGACGAACGCAAGGTGCAGCCGTATCCGATGCTGGCGATGGCGCCCGAGCATGGTTATCGGCCGGAGCTGTACAACATCCGCCTCAGCCTGTTCGGCGATGCCGAGCAAGCGCGGGCCGAATGGTTCTCGGTCGATGTCGACGGCGCCGGCACGGTTCAGCGCATCGTCGCCCCTGAAGGCTGGTCGCCGGTGATCGAGGCCGATATTTTCGGCTGGTCGGCCGACAACCGCCGCGTCTATGCCTCCATCGCCAATTACGGCCGTCCCGCGCGCATGCGCCTGGTCGAACTCGATCTGGACAGCGGCGGTTCGCGTGAAGTGCTGGAAGAACAATCCGCCACCCGCGTGCAGGTCAACGACTTTCTCTACAACCGCGCCGCGGTGCGGGTGTTGAATCGCAGCGCTCAGGTCGTGTGGTTTTCCGAGCGCGACGGCTGGGGCCATCTGTACCTGCACGACTTGCGCGACGGCCGCCCGATCCGCCGCCTGACCTCGGGCGAATGGCTGGTGCGCGACCTGATCGGCGTCGACGAAACCCGGCGCGTGGCCTACTTCACCGCCGGCGGACGCGAAGCCGGCGATCCGTATCTGCGCCGTTTGTATCGGGTGTCGCTGGACGGCGGCGACCCGGTGCTGCTGACGCCGGAGGTCGCCGATCATGCGCTGGAAGTCGGCGCGAGCGCGATCCTCGGCGGCGACGGCATCGATCTGCTGTCGCCGTCGGGCGATTACGTGATCGACCACTTCTCCACCCTGGATACCGCCCCGCGCACCGTGTTGCGCTCGACCCGCGACGGCGCGATCGTGCTCGACCTCGAGCGCGCCGACACCTCGAACGTGATCGCCGCCGGTTGGCGCGCGCCGCAACGGGTCGCGCTCAAGGCCGCCGACGGCCGCACCGATCTCTACGCCACGGTGTATTTCCCGCCCGGGTATTCGGCGAAGACCGCCAAGCCCAACCAGTACCCGGTCATCGACGCGTTCTACGGCGGCCCGCAAGTAACCAACGCACCGGTCGGCATGGCCGAGGCGGTGTCGGCGACCAATCCGATCTCGCGATCCAGCCTGGCCGCGTTGGGCTTCGTGGTGGTCACCATCGACGCGCGCGGCACGCCCGGACGGTCGCAGGCCTTCCACGATGCGAGCTTCGGCGCGTTCGCCGATCCGCAGATCGACGATCACGTCGCCGCCATCGGCGAACTGGCGCGGCGTTATCCGGGACTGGACCTGCAGCGGGTCGGCGTCTACGGCCATTCCTTCGGCGGCTACAGTTCGGCGCGCGCGATTCTGCGTCGGCCGGAGTTCTACAAGGTCGCGGTGTCCTCGGCCGGCAGTCACAACTACCAGGGCATGTACTCCAGCCTCAACGGCATGGAACGGCTGCTGGCCGGTCAGGTCGACTACGGCAACGGCCGCAGCGTGCGCCCGACACCCGAGGCGATCCCGCAAAACTACCGCGACCTCGACAACGCCACCCTCGCCAACAACCTGCGCGGCAAGCTGATGCTGGTGTATGGCGACCTGGACGAAAATGCATTGCCGGCGGTGACCGCGCAACTGTCCGAGGCCTTGATCCGCAACAACAAGGACTTCGACCTGTTATACCTGCCGAACCAGAATCACGAATTGTTCCGCAACGACGCGTACTACACCCGGCGCATGTGGGACTACTTCGTCGAGCATCTGATGGGGGCGAAGCCGCCGGTGGGGTACAAACTGGCGCCGCCGCCGAAGCCGGGTGGGGGCGGGTATTAACGGGTGGGGGCGGGTATTAAGATGAGTACTAGGTCGGCTGATGCGAGGGGGCAATGAGTCAGCAGGAATATCCGCATGCGTTGGATTTCGCCTGGATTGCATCCGATGGACAAGAACACGTGGCGGTCTTCATTACCGCCGGTGAGGGACCGATCCTGGCGCAAGCTCTGCGTGGAGACTTTTTTCCCGTCAAGGAAGTGGAACCCAGAGTGCTGCGCCTGAGCATCCGGCCCGACCAAGCGGTGACGTACCTGAGCGATGCGCCCAATCCGAGTTCTTATATAGCGTTGGCGCAACGGGGCGTGTTCGTATACGACTGGACGGATTTCACGAGTGTCCGCGAATCGTTGAACGCATACGAGTTGGTCGCCAGACCGGTGATGCCGATTACCTGCGCCGATCTGCCGACCGATTTGCGTGAGGTGGCGCAGGCCGTGAGGTTTCCCGACCTGTGTTTTGCCGACACGAGGCTGGTTGCGGTGAAATAGTTCCGGCCACCGCGTTACGCCGCAGCGCGTCATGGTGGAGCCAAGGTAAGTAAAGTCCGTGCGTCAGGGGTGTGCGATCTTCCTCTATACAAACCTGGGGAAGGGGATGGCATGAAGCTATGGGCGATCTGGGTCGCGGCCGCATGCGCCGTGATGTCCGCTGTCGGTCAGGCGCAGCCGTTGGCGCTGTCCGATGCCGACTACGCGCGCGCCGAACGCGTGCTGGACTACAACCTCAAGGGCCGGATCAGGAATGCGACGGTCGCGCCGCGGTGGCTCGCCGACGGCCGCTTCTGGTATCGCCGCGATGGCGAGCGCGGGGCCGAATACGTATTGGTCGATCCGGTCCGCGCCGAGCGCCGGCCGCTGTTCGATGCGGCGCGATTGGGCGACGCGATGCGCGCCGCGCTGCCGGCGGCGACCGCGGCGCCCGAACTGCTGTTGCTGCGGGCGGAGGGCGAGGCGTTGCGCGCGCGCTTGCGTGGCGCGGCCGATCGCGAACTGGATTGCGATCTGCGCACGTATCGTTGCGAAGCCGTGGCGGCCACGCCTGTCGATCCGGGTTGGCTGCTGTCGCCCGATAGCAGTCGCGCGGTGTTCGTGCGCGAAAACAATCTGTGGCTGCGCGATCTGCGCAGCGGCGCCGAGCGTGCGTTGACTTCGGATGGCGAAGACCATTACGGCTATGGCGTGCAGCCCGATTTCGCGATGCGCGGCGTGCCGCGTCGGCAGGGCCGCGGCCAGACCCGGCCGTACGCGGTGTCGTGGTCGCCCGACGGTCGCCATCTGTTCGGCCTGCGTTTCGACGAACGCAAGGTGTTGCCGTATCCGTTCGTCGCGCTTGCGCCGGAGCATGGCTTTCGCCCGGTCGCCTACGAATTGCGTCTGACTCTGCCGGGCGATCGCGAGCCGGCGCGCGACGAATGGTTCGCGGTCGAGGTGGAAGCCGGTAATACGCGTCGCATCGCGATCCCGACCGGATGGAATGCGATGCGCGAGGCCGGCGTACTGGGTTGGTCGCAGGACAACGGCCGGGTGTATGCCGCGATCGCCAACGATGGACGGCCGACGCGTGCGCGCATGGTCGAGATCGGGTTGCGCGACGGCGTCGTGCGCGAGGTGCTTGAGGAAACCTCCGACACCCGCGTGCAAGTCAACGATTTCCTGACCCGTCCGGCCGCGGTGCGCGTGCTCGCCGCGAGCGATGAAGCGGTGTGGTACTCCGAGCGCGACGGCTGGGGGCATCTGTATTTGTACGATCTGCGCGACGGCCGATTGATTCGTCGCCTGACCGGCGGCGATTGGGCGGTGCGCGAGGTGATCGGGGTGGACGAACGCCGCCGCCGCGTGTATTTCACCGCGGGCGGCCGCGAGCCGGGCGATCCGTATCAACGTCGCTTGTATCGCGTGTCGCTCGACGGCGGCGAACCGACTTTGCTGACCGTCGAGCGGGCCGATCACGACATCAATGACGCCAGTGGCGGCTTCGCACCGAGCGGCGCGGCCGATCCCTTGTCGCCGTCGCGCGAGTATGTGGTCGATACCTATTCCACCCTCGATCAGGCGCCGCACAGCGTGCTGCGTTCGACCGAAGACGGCGCGGTGATCGCCGAACTTGAACGCGCCGATGTGTCCGCGGTGGCCGAGGCCGGCTGGCTGCCGCCGCAACGGCTTAAATTCAAGGGCGCCGACGGCCGCACCGATGTCTACGCGACGGTCTATTTTCCGCCTGACTACGCGCCCGGACACGCCAAGCCCGGCCAGTACCCGATCATCGACGCGATCTACGGCGGCCCGCAGGTGACCAACGCGCCGGTGGCCTATGTCGAAGCGACCGCGGCGATCAATCCGGTCTCGCGTTCCAGTCTGGCGCGGCTGGGTTTCGTGGTCATCACCATCGACGGACGCGGCACACCGGGCCGTTCGCGCGCGTTCCACGATGTCAGCTACGGGCTCAATCACGACACCCAGATCGACGATCACGTCGCCGCGATCGAGCAACTGGTCGCGCGTTATCCTGGCCTGGATCTGCAGCGCGTCGGCATTTACGGTCATTCTTTCGGAGGTTATTCCTCGACCCGCGCGATCCTCCATCGGCCGGAGTTCTACAAGGTCGCGGTGTCTTCGGCCGGCAATCAGAATTTCCAGGGCATGTATTCGGGAGGCGTGCTGGGTCTGGACCGGCTACTGACCGGTCCGGTGGATTACGGCAACGGTCAGCGTTTTCGGCCCACGCCTGACGCGGTGCCGGCGGTATATCGCGCCTTCGACAACGCCAGTCTCGCTGATCGTCTGCAAGGCAAGTTGCTGTTGGTGTATGGCGATCTCGACGAGAACGCCTATCCCGCCGTGACCGTGCAGCTGACTTCGGCGTTGATTCGCGCCAACAAGGACTTCGATCTGTTGTATCTGCCGAATCAGGATCACGAATTGTTCCGCAACGATCCGTATTACACGCGGCGGATGTGGGACTACTTCGTCGAGCATCTGATGGGCGCCAAGCCGCCGGCGAATTATCGGTTGCAGCCGCCGAAGCAGTTGAGCACTTCGGGGTTTTGAGCGATCGGGTCGCTCGCTCGAGGGAGGCCGCCCAGTCGAGATCCCCACAGCGTACTGTTCGCGACCGCGGCCGGGTTCAATACTCGGCCGCGTGGCTCAATGCCTTCGATATCCCGCCGTGGTGTTCTGCGCTAGATTGGCATGTACGAAATGGCGGCCGGATTCGTCAGGATGTGTTCGACTCGTTCCACGCAGACAGGACGCGAGATCGCAAAGGAGCATGACGGGGATGTATGAGCCTCAGTGATCGTATCGGCTTCGCCGTGTGCGCTGTGGCGGGCCTGTTTTTCGTCGCCTGTGTTCTGGCTAACTTGAGTGTGTTGCTCAGGTGGGCCGTGCGTAGGCAGACGGGCTCGATGATTCCTTTTATCGGTGGTCTTGCCGGTTGCGTTGCGATGGTCGCGCTTCCAAGCCCCGATTTGTCGGCTTACTGGTGGATCGCACTCGTATTGGACGTAAGTTTCGTCATGTGCATTTTCGGTTGTATTCATCGCGCTATTAAGTCTCGGCGATAGGGCCGGGGGTCGAGTCCGTAGACGTCTTTGGTCGAAGTCGCATCAGTGCGACCTCGCGGCGGTAGCGGTTGTCACAGTGATCCTCAGGATGGCTGGTGAGGCATACCCAGGGGGAATGCCGTGCACAGCTGCCGTGCTGAATAGATCAATTGACGCCGATCTGAAATATCCCTTTCACACGTCCCCCACAGACTTCCGGGCTTCGCTCTCAAGCCGCCCAGAGTGATTCACGCAGCGGATTCTGCAACGCGTGCGGCGGCACTCTCTCCCAATGGAAGTTCCCCATGACGACGAAGACGACGCTCCTCGCCGCCTCGATCCTGTTTTGTCTGTACGCCGGCAACGGCCGCGCCGCCGAAGCCGCCAGCCCTGCCGAATCGGCCGACAGCGCCGCCACCAGCGCCAGCGCCGACAGCGGCAAAGACGCCACCACCCTCGACGCGGTGTCGGTCGTCGGCACCGGCCAGACCCGCCAGGTGCAGGCGCTCGGCAAGGCCGATCTGCAACGCGAAGCGGCCGGCACCAGCCCGCTCAAGGTCATGGCCAAGCTACCCGGCGTGCATTTCCAGAGCTCCGATCCGTGGGGCAATTACGAATGGTCGAGCAAGCTGAGCATTCGCGGCTTCTCGCAGCAGCAGCTCGGTTTCACCCTCGACGGCATTCCGCTCGGCGACATGAGCTACGGCAATCACAACGGCCTGCATATCAGCCGCGCGATCACCGCCGAGAACCTGTCCGGCGCCGAACTCTCGCAAGGCAGCGGCGCGATCGATACCGCGTCCTCGGGCAACCTCGGCGGCACCTTGCGTTTCTTCAGTTCCGATCCGTCCGCCGACTTCGGCGTGCGCCTCGCCCAGACCCTCGGCAGCGACGCGACCAGCCGCACCTACGCGCGCCTGGACACCGGCGATCACGACGGCTGGAGTGCCTACCTGAGCGGCGTGTTCCACACCACCGACAAGTGGAAGGGCGAAGGCCCGCAGCGCAACAGCCAGCTCAACGGCAAGTTCGTCTACAGCGGCGAAGACTTCAGGATCACCGGTTTCGCCGACTCCTCGCGCCGCCGCGAAACCGACTACGCCGATCTGTCGCTCGAATCGGCCAAGCGCCTGGGCATGGACTGGGACAACTACGCCAAGGACTGGCAGCGCGCGATCGACGCGGCCAACGGCAGTTTCCGCGGTGGCGTGACCAGCCTGGACGATGCGTACTACATCGCCCGCGGCGTGCGCGACGACGATCTGGCTTATCTGAGCGCGGAGTGGAACCTCAACGCCGACGTCACCCTGGCGGCGACGGCTTACTACCACAACAACGAAGGCCAGGGCCATTGGGCCACGCCGTACGCGGTCTCGCCGACCGTGCCGCTGCGCATGCGCACCACCGAGTACGACATCGAGCGCACCGGCTTCATGCCGAGCCTGAGCTGGCAGATCGGCAACCACCGCCTGCAGGCCGGGCTGTGGCTGGAGAAGAACGATCACCGCGTGCAGCGCAACTTCTACGACCTCAACCGCAACGAGCCGCCGGACGAGATCTTCTTCTACCGCAATCCGTCCGCGCGGGTGTTCCGCCAGCGCTTCGACACCGACACGCGCATGTACTACGTGCTCGATCACATGGAGTTCGCCGACGGCCGTCTGGCCGTGGATGCCGGCTTCAAGGGCTTGAAGGTCGAGACCGACGGCAAGACCTTGATCGGCGGCGCCAGCCGCGCCAGCGGCAAGCTGGTGTCGGAGGACAACTTCCTGCCGCAGCTCGGCGCGCGCTGGCAGTTGGGCGAGCACGAGGAAATCTTCGGCTCCTACAGCGAAAACCTGTCGGCGTTCCGCACCGGCGTCAACGGCCCGCATTCGACTTCGCAGGCCGCGTTCGACGCCGCCGTCGGCACGCTGGAACCGGAAACCTCCAAGACCTTCGAAGCCGGCTTGCGCACCAGCCGCGACCAGATCGAGGCCTCGGTCGCGGTGTACCGGGTCAACTTCGAGAACCGCCTGCTGGCGATCGCGCGTTGCGCCGGCATCGTCGGTTGCGCGTCGAGCTTCGCCAACGTCGGCGACGTGGAAAGCCGCGGCGCCGAGATCACCGTGCTGTGGAAGCCGTTCGCCGGTTTCAGCTGGTATCACTCGCTGGCGTTCAACGATTCGCAGTACGAGTCGGACTATCTCGACGGCACCACCCTGGTGCGGACCAAGGGCAAGCAGGCGGTGGATGCGCCCAAGCGCCTGTACGCGACCGAGCTGCGCTGGGATCACGACTGCCTGCAATTGCAGCTCGGCGCGAAGTACACCGACAAGCGCTATCTGACCTACCTCAACGATTCGCGCGTATCGGGCTTCTGGGTGGTCGATGCGTCGGCATCGTACGAATGGAAGGACATCGCCTGGGCCGATGCGTTCAAGTTGCAGTTGAACCTGACCAACCTGTTCGACAAGGAATACTTCGGCAGCATCGGCACCAACGGCTTCGTCGCCTCGGATCCGAACGGGCTGAACTACACCTTGCAGTCGGGCGCGCCGCGTCAGGCGTTCCTGACTGCGGAGGTTCGGTTCTGATCGATGCAGTCATGATCGATGTGGCGCGATCGGCGCGAACCTGAGCGATGACATCACCCGCGTGCATTGATGGCACGCGGCCGCGAATGGCGAACGCCCGGCACCGTCCGGGCGTTCGTGTGTGTGCCTGCAATACCCCTCGTTCGGCATGGCGAAAACTCGTTAGCATTCGTCCGGGGACGTGAAGGTCGCGGGGCCGTATGGGTATCGGATTTCAGGTCGTCAGCACGCCGTGGAAGCGGCGCATGTGGGCCAAGCCCAGCGTGCCGGCCTTGCTGCGCGAATTTCAGCGGACTTACCTCGAAGCGCTGCCCGAACCGGTGCTGCGCGAGCGCTTGCAGGTGTGGCAGGGCGAGCACGGCGCGACCCTCGCCTGGCATCCGGCCGAGGAAGGCTTGTCGATCGAGTTGCGCGCCGACGGCAGCCTGCTCGCCAGCGCCCGCACCAATACGGTCGGGCCGGGGTATCACGCGTTTCTGCTCGACGTGCTCGATCGCATCGCCACGCAGTGGGGCCTGCGCTGGCTTTGGGACGAGGTCGACGACGACGAGGGTTACGGCGACGAGACCGGTTACGCGAACGGCCGCGATCTGACCCGACTGCAGGCCGAGATGGCGATCTGGCTGCGGCGGGTGGCCGAGCTGTTGCTGCAGCGGCGCGATGCGCAGGATCTGTTCGTATCGATGCCGATCGGGCCGATGCCGCGCATCGGCGGCTTCGTCGGTTCGCCGATGGGGATCTGGAGCGAGGATCGCTTTGAACGCATCGCCGCGAGCGAGGCCGAGGCGCTGGCCGCGGCGAGCGAATTCTTTCCGTGGTGGCAGCCGGGTTTCGGCGCCGATTTCTGGGCCGGGCTGGCGCGCGTGGGCCTGTGGTGCGACGTGAACTGGGTCGGCCCGCGCGATCAGGCCGAACGCGACGTATTGCGGCGCGTACTCGACAGCGATCGCCGCGCGAGCGGGCTCGATCCACGCCGCGCGCTCGAAGCCGAAGTGCGCGACGAACTGCAATGGTTGCTCGAACGCGGCGCGGAGGTCGAACTGCCGCAGCGCGAGGGGCCGGGCTATAAGCGCCTGCCGACCCGGCATGCGCTGTACGGCGGACCGTGGAGCGTCGAGGTGCCGGGGCATTTCAAGGAACAGCAGCTCAACGACGGCAACAATCTGCAATACCTCGGCGACCGGCGCGCGGTCTATGTCAGTTCGTTGAGCATCGCGGCCGCCGACGGCAGCCTGCCGCCCGCGGCGGAACTGCTGGAAACCGCCAATCGCGACGGTCCGGCCGATCTGGCCTGGACCCAGGACGAGATCCTGGCCGCCGCGCGCTGGGAAGAAGACGCCGAAGCGCGGGTGCGGCATCTGTACGCGGCCTGCGCGGTCGATGGCCGGGTGCTGCTGCTGACCATCAGCGACGAACTCGACGCGTCGCGCGAATGGGCCGAGGCGGTCGCGCGGTCGGTGCGTTGGGCGCCGCCTGAAGAGTAGGCGGCGGCCGTCATGGCCTGGCTATCCGACGGCGAACGCGCGGCGCCGGTTTCAGCCCAGCGTCTGCAACTGCATGCCGTCGCGATCCACCCGCAGCACCGAGCCCTGTTCGTACCAGTCGCCGAGCACGATGCGGGTGCATGAGCGCCCGCCGACCTCCAGCGCATGCACGGCCGGCCGATGGGTGTGGCCGTGGATGATCGTGTCGATGCCGTAACGGGCGAAGGTCTCGGCGACCGTGTCCGGGGCGACATCGGTGATGGTTTCCATGCGCCCGTCGTCCTTGAGCCCGGCCTGATGCGCCTTGCTCGCCGCGCGCGCCTGCTGCGCGAACGCCAGCCGCGCCGCCAGCGGCTGCGCCAGGAACTGCGCCTGCCAGGCCGGATGCCGGGTCTGCGCGCGGAACTGCTGGTAGGCGACATCGTCGGTGCACAGCAGATCGCCGTGGCCGATCAACACCGGCTGGCCGTACAGCACGATCACCGACGGATCGGGCAACAGGCGCATGCCGGCGCGCGCGGCGTAGTCGGCGCCGAGCAGGAAATCGCGATTGCCGCGGATGAAGAACACCGGCACGCCGCTGTCGCCGAGCGCCTTGAGTTCGCTGGCGACGAAGGCGCCGGTGTCGGACGGGTCGTCGTCGCCGACCCAGGCTTCGAACAGGTCGCCGAGGATGTACAGCGCGTCGGCCTCGCGCGCCTCGCCGCGGACGAAGCGGCCGAACAGCTCGGTGATCTGCGGACGCTCGGCGTCGAGGTGGAGGTCGGAAATGAAGAGGGTGGTCATGCCGGCTAGTCTAAAACACCGCGCCAGGGCGGCGCGGGTGAGTGCTCACAAGACTCGCTTCGGACGGGCCGAAAGCCTTGCGGGCCGGCGCTTTCGCGACGCCGCGGACGCCCGCTCGCGGCGTCGCGCGGCCGTTGCCGCCATCGCCACCTCCAGTCCGTTAAAATGCGCGATTCCCCGATCCACCCGAGCCCCGCATGACCCGCACCCGTTTCGCCCCCAGCCCCACCGGTTACCTGCACATCGGCGGCGCGCGCACCGCGCTGTACTGCTGGCTGGAAGCGCGCCGCGCGGGCGGCCAGTTCATCCTGCGGATCGAGGACACCGACCGCGAGCGCAGCACCCAGGCCGCGATCGACGCGATCCTGGAGGCGATGCAGTGGCTGGGCCTGGATTACGACGAGGGCCCGATCTACCAGACCCATCGTCTGGAGCGTTACCGCGAGGTCGCCGAGCAGATGGTCGCGGCCGGCACCGCGTACTACGCCTACGAGAGCAAGGACGAGCTGCAGGCCGCGCGCGAAGCGGCCGAGGCCGCGAAGGAGAAGCCGCGCTACAACGGCGCCTACCGCGATCGCAACGAGCCCTATCGCGACGATCCGAACCGGGTGATCCGGTTCAAGAATCCGCTCGACGGCACGGTGGTGCTGGAGGACAAGGTCAAGGGCCGGATCGAGATCGCCAACAGCGAGCTCGACGATCTGGTGATCTTCCGCGCCGACGGCTATCCGACCTACAACTTCGCCGTGGTCGTCGACGATCTGGACATGGGCATCACCGATGTCGTGCGCGGCGACGATCATGTCAACAACACTCCGCGCCAGATCAACATCTACAAGGCGCTGGGCGCGCCGGTGCCGCATTTCGCCCATCTGCCGATGATCCTCGACCACGAGGGCAAGAAGCTGTCCAAGCGCACCGGCGCGGCCGATGTGATGCAGTACCGCGACGAGGGCTATCTGCCGCACGCGCTGCTCAATTACCTGGTCCGCCTCGGCTGGTCGCACGGCGATCAGGAGATCTTCTCGATTCCGGAAATGACCGCGCTGTTCCAGTTGTCCGACGTCAATTCCAGCCCTTCGCGCCTGGACGCGGCCAAGCTGGGCTGGATGAATCAGCAATACCTCAAGAGCGACGATCCGGCCGAGGTCGGCAAGCACCTCGAATGGCATCTGCTCAACAACGGCTACGACCTGAGCAGCGGCCCGGCCGCGGCCGACGTGGTGATCGCGCTGCGCGACCGGGTGCAGACGCTCAAGGACATGGCCGAGCGCGCGGCGGTGTGGTATCGCCCGCTGGAAAACTACGACGAAGCTGCGGTCGCCAAGCACCTCAATGCCGCCGCGCAGGCGCCGCTGAGCGAAGCGCGCGCGCGTCTGGCCGCGTTGAGCGAGTGGAACGCCGACAAGGTTTCGGCGGCGCTGCACGAGGCCGCCGAAGCGCTGGGCCTGGGCATGGGCAAGGTCGCCCAGCCGCTGCGGGTGGCGATCACCGGCACCCAGGTCAGCCCGGATATCTCGCATACGGTGTACCTGGCCGGTCAGGCCGGGGCCTTGCAACGCATCGACGCCGCCCTTACTAAGATCCCTGCGTAGGTTCAACCGCGCCGCGACCACGGAGTCCGCCATGAGCACCAGCCACGCCTGCACCGATCCCCAACACCACGTCCACGACGGCGACGCCTTCGTGCATGAGGTCGAGCGGGCCTGCGAGCAGCGCGGCCTGCGGCTGACTCCGATCCGCGCGCACGCCCTGCGCCTGATCGCCGCGGCCGGCAAGCCGATGAAGGCCTACGATCTGCTCGATCAGATGAAGGCCACCCACGACGCCGCGGCGCCGCCGACGATTTATCGCGCGCTGGATTTCCTGCTCGAACACGGCTTCATCCACAAGCTCGCGTCGATCAACGCCTTCGTCGGCTGCCATCATCCGGGTGGCGCCCAGCACGCGGTGCCGTTCCTGATCTGCGACAACTGCCAGTCGGCGATGGAACTGGAAGACGAACGCATCGTCGACCTGCTCGAAAGCCGCGCGCGCGCGATCGGTTTCGTGCCGCAGGCGCAGACCTTGGAAGTGCATGGGTTGTGCGCGGATTGCGTCGAGGCGAAAGCGGCGCAGGTTTGAGGCGCTGGGTGAGGCGGAGTTTGCGCTAGCCTTGCGCGAGCCTCTTGTCAGTCAGGGCGACGCGAGCGTTCTGGCTTGCTTGAGATTCGCGGGACGCAGCGTCCGGCGGCCAGAGCCACGCTGCTGCCACAATTGCGTCGACACCGTATGCACCGCTGGATTGCTGCTCGCTGCGCGAGTGCGGCAACGCGCTGGTTATCGAATCCCAACGAGAATTCGCCCCCTTTAAAAAAGGGGGCTGCGCCCTGCGTTGCGTGAAATCCGATCGTCGCTAACTGGCGCGGGGGATTTGCTTTTCGCGCCAGTGCGCGGCGATCTGATCGCAAGAGCAAATCCCCCCTGGCCCCCCTTTTTCAAAGGGGGGGAGCGGTAGGAGGGTTCGTCATGGGTGAGGTTCATTGCATGCTCGACATCCAATGCCGAGCATCGAATCATCGCCCCGAATCCCGAATCCCGAATCCCGAATCCCGAATCCCGAATCCCGAATCCCGAATCCCGATTCCCGAATCAAGCCGCCGCCAATCCACCCACCCGCACCGGCCGCGCCTCGCGAATCGGCAGATTCGCTACTGCCGCGATCAGCGCCAACACGATGTCGGCGTACCACATCCAGCTGTAGTCGCCGAACTTCGCCATCGCCACGCCGCCGAGCCAGGCGCCGAAGAAACCGCCGATCTGGTGCGACAGCAAGGTCAGCCCGAACAAGGTGCCCAGGTAGCGCGGTCCGAACAGTTTGCCGACCAGTCCCGCGGTCGGCGGCACCGTCGCCAGCCAAGTCACGCCCAGGCCCGCGGCGAACAAATAGAACGTCAGCGGCGTCGGCGGCGAGATCAGATAGATCGCGATCATCGCGGCGCGACTGGCGTACATCAGCGCGAGCAGATGCTTCATGCGATAGCGCTGGCCGAGCCAGCCCGCGGCCAGACTGCCGGCGACGTTGAACAGACCGATCAAGGCCAGGGCCATCGCCGACACGTTGTCCGACAGCCCGCACAGCGCGATCTCGCCGGGCAGATGGGTGACCAGGAAGGCGATGTGGAAGCCGCAGGTGAAAAAGCCCAGATGCAGCATCCAGTAGCTGCGATCGCGCAAGGCGATGCGCAGTTGCTCGCGCAGGCCGATGCCGGGCGCGGCGGCGGATGCGGTCGCCGACGGCGCGGCCGGCTCGGCGCGGCGGCGCAACGGCCAGGCCAGGGGCAGGGTGGCGACCGCGGCGGCGGCCAGCGTCCACATCGCCGCCATCCAGCCCGCCGCGGCGATCACCGCCTGCACCAGCGGCGCGAACACGAACTGGCCCATCGAGCCGCCGGCGTTGATCACCCCGGCCGCCATCGAACGTTTTTCCGCCGGCAGGCGTTGTGCGGTCGCGCCGATCAGGATCGAGAAACTGCCGGCGCCCGCGCCGGCCGCGCCGAGCAGGCCCAGGGTGACGATCAATCCCCATTGCGAAGACACCAGCGGCGTCAGCGCCATGCCGGCGATCAACAGCACGCCGCCGAACACCAGCACCCGCCCGGGCCCGCGCTGATCGGCGAGCGCGCCGAACACCGGCTGCACCGCGCCCCACACGAACTGCCCGATCGCGAGCGCGAAACTGATCTCGGCGATGCCCAGGCCGGTGCTGTGACCGATCGGCTTGATCAGCAGCCCCTGCGATTGGCGGATGCCCATGGTGATCATCAGCATCGCGGTGGCGGCGAGGAGCAGCGGCCAGTAGGAGGCGGGCTTGGGGCCAAGAGACGCGGTGTGGTCGGGTGACATGGGGATCTCGGCGGTGGCTGGGGCGGGGTGGTGTGGGGGATTTTCAGTGCGGGTTACGAACAACATGTCTCAGTCGTAGTCGCAATCGCAGTTGCGATCGCAGTTGCAATTGCTGCCTCGGCCGCGTGACTGGCGCTTTTGCCGTCATTCCCGCGAACGCGGGAATCCAGTGACTTTCGTGCGAAAGAGCTGGATGTCGAGGCATAAATGCTCTTCGGCTTTTGTGCGTTAAAGCGGACACGCCCAGACTTCAAACGCTCTCGCACGAAAGACACTGGATATTCGGCTACGCCGAAGTAAAGCGGAGCCCGCCTTCGCGGGAATGACGGTAGGTGGGTTGCGCGGGGACTGAAGGTTGCGTCATGCGGGAAGGTTTCTTTGTCCAGTCACGGTTGCAGCTGAAGGCGTATTCGGAGTTGTAGTCTTCGGTGCAGGGCTGTCGCTTTTGCCGTCATTCCCGCGAAGGCGGGAATCCAGGGCCTTTCATGCGAAAGACCTCGATGTCGAGGCATAAATGCTCTTCGGCTCCTGTGCGTTAAAGCGGACACGCCCAAACTTCAAACGCTCTCGCGCGAAAGGCACTGGATTCCCGCCTTCGCGGGAATGACGGTAGGTGGGTTGCGCGGAAGCTGGGGGGTTGCGTAATGCAGAAATACATTGCGCAGGACGCCTTCGTCGCGCAACAAGCTCGCTGGATCTCGTTTGCCCGGGCGCGCCAAATGCAGGGATGAGCAAGCAACCGACTTCATCACCGACCCGCCCCCTGCAACTGCGCAATCGCCGCATCCAACTGCGCATGCAACACAGCGATCCCATCCGGCCCCAGCCCGCGATCGATCTCGTCCTGCGCCACCCGCCACAGCGGCATCGCGCGGTCGATCACCTTGCGCCCGGCGCGGGTGATGCGCAGGCGCCGCTGGCGCGCGTCGGCGCCGGCGACTGCTTCGATCCAGCCCGATTCGATCAACGGCTTGAGGTCGCGGCTCAAGGTGCTGCGGTCCATGCCCAGTTCGTGCGCGATCTCGCCCAGGGGGCGGCCCTGGCCGCCGGTGCGGCGCAGGATCGAGTACTGGTTGAGGTTGACCCCGGCCGGCGCCAGCGCCTGGTCGTAGCGCTGGCTCATCAGGCGCGACAGCTTGCGCATGCGAAAACAGGTGCAGACGCCGGGTACGGGCGCGGAGACTGCGGCGAGGTCGTGGCTGTCGGTCATTATGTGTATATACACCTATTTGCGCCACGACCGCAAACGCCGGCGCGAAGGCCGGCGTTCGGGGCTGCGAGGCGGCGCTACCAGCGACCTGGAGAGAGTCGGTTCAACCCCGCAAACGGTGCATCGGCGGTAAGGGTCAGAAGAACACCCGCACGCCGAAATCGACGCCGCGACCCGGCAGGATCACGCTGTCCTTGAGGAACGAGGTGTGCACCCGCGCGACCTGGTCGGTCAGGTTGGTGCCGTCGAGAAACACTTCGTAACCCAGGTTGCCGGAATCCCAGTGGTAGGCCATGTGCGCGTCGACCAGGGTGTAGCCGTCGGTCGGGGTTTCGTTGAGCGCGACCTTGTCCTGCTTCATGTAGCGGGTCGCGCCGAGCGACGCGCGCCAGCTGTCGGCGTCCCAGCGCAGTTCGCCGCCGATCCGCGACGGCGCGATCCGCGGCAGGTTGCCGCCGCCGTTGTCGAGCTTGGCGCGCACGGTGTCGCCGAACAGGCGAACGTCGAACTTGCCGGCGTCGCCGTCGAACAGATGCGCGATCGCCTCGCCCTCGAACCCGGTGAAGGTGGCGTCGGCCTGGCTCCACTGGCGGATCGGGTTGTTCTCGTCGTCGAAGCCGCCGGTGTCGAGCAGGTAGATGAAGCCGTCGAAACGGGTCTGGTACGCGGCCAGCTTCGCTTCGAACTTCGCGCCGTGGTAATGCAGGCCGAGTTCGAACTGATTGGCGCGCTCCTTGCGCAGATCGGCATCGCCGATCTCGAACGAAGCGGTCGCCGCGTGCAGGCCGTTGGCGAACAGTTCCTCCTCGGCCGGCGCGCGCTCGGCGCGGTCGACGTTGAAGGTCAGGCGCCAGGCGTCGGTGAATTTCCACATCGCGCCGGCCGACAGGCTGAGCGGGCTGAAGTCGCGCTTGGCCGCGCCGCTGGGCGAGCTTTCGACCTTGTCGATGCGCGCGCCCAGTTCGATCTGCAGCTGATCCCACTTGCGCTGCTCGGTCAGGAACAGACCGGCCGCGCGGGTCTTGGTCTTCGGCACGAAGGCCTCTTCGCCGATCGCCTGGAAGGTGCGCTCGTAACCCTGCAGGCCGATCGCGCCGACCCAGCCGGCCAGCGGCTTGTGGGTCAGTTCCAGCCGGCCTTCGGTGGCGTCGCTGAGAAAGCGCGTGCCGACCTCGCTGCCTTCGAATTCGGTGTGCTCGTATTCGGTGTCGGCCACGCTCGCGCGCAGGCCGCTGAAGATGCCGAACTCCTGGTTGATGCCGCCCTTGAGTTCGAACCGGTTCTGGCGCATGTCGATATGCACCGGCGATTCGCCTTCCTCGGCGTTGCCCGGTTCGCCGGGATTGCCGTACTTGTCTTCATAGCGCGCGGCGGAAAAGCCCAGGAAACCGACGTCGCCGACCAGCGACGCGCCGAGCGCGCCGGTCTTGGTGTCGACGAAGCTGTTGCGCTGGCGGCCGAGCGGGGTGTCGTAGTCGTCGTTGTTGCGGTACACGCCGTCGGCGTGCAGCACCAGCGCGCCGTCGGCGCCGCTGGCGTCGACCCGGGCCATGCCGGTGACGCCGTCGCTGACCGAGCTGCGGCGCACTTCGGCGCGGCCGGACACGGTTTCGTCGAGCGGCTTCTCGGCGATGCGGCCGTCGACGATGTTGACCACGCCGCCGATCGCGCCGCTGCCGTACAACAAGGTGGCCGGGCCCTTGAGCACTTCGATCTGGTCGGCCAGGAACGGCTCGACCGCGGCGTTGTGGTCCTGGCTGACGGTCGACACGTCCTGGCTGGCGAGGCCGCCGGTCATCACGCCGACGCGCGGGCCTTCCATGCCGCGGATGATCGGCCGGCCGACGCCGGCGCCGAAGTTGGAACTCTGCACGCCCGGCAGCTTGCCGACGGTTTCGCCGAGGGTGGCGCCGCGCGCTTCGTCGAGCTTCTCGCCCGACAGCACTTCCACCGGCTGCGCCAGCTCCTCGGCGCTGGACTGCAGCGGCGTGGCGGTGACGACGACCGCGTCCAGGCTGGTAGCCTTGTCGTGGCGGGTATCGCTGGGGTTGGACGGGCCGGCGGTATCCTGGGCGACCGCCTGGGTCAGCGGCAGGGCGAGGGTCAGGGCAAGGACGAGCGCGCTGCGGCGAGCTAGCGGAGACGACACGATGGGCTTGGGCATGGCGGACCGACTGGAAAAGATGAGTGGGGGAGGCTGGCGGGCCTGGGTGAAATGTTATAAAGTAACGTTACCGAATTGACAACCATCCCAGAAGTCATCCCCCATGCCTTCATTTCTACGCGGCCTGTTGGACCGTATCGGCGCCGTCGGCTCGCTGGCCTGCGCCGTGCATTGCGCCGCCTTGCCGTTGCTGATCGCGGTGCTGCCTTCGCTGGGCCTGTCCAGCTGGTTCGGCCATCGCTTCGAACTCGCGTTCGTGATCTTCGCCACCTTGCTGGGCGGTTTCAGCGTGTGGTCGGGCTATCGCCGCCATCACGCGGTGCGCGCGCTGTCGCTGCTGATTCCGGGCCTGATCGTGCTGTGGAGCGGGGTGCTGTACCCGCCGCTGCACGGCGCGCTGTTGCCGCATGCGATCGTGATGACCTTCGGCGGCACCCTGGTCGGCCTGGCCCATCTGGCCAATCTGCGGCTCAACCACGGCCACGTCCACGACGCCAGCTGCGCCCACTGAGGCCCTTCGACGCCGGCCGGGAGGCCGAGTCCGGACGCTTGTGCTAGGCTTCGCAGCCTCGCGCGCGGCCGCGCTGCGCCGGTAGCCGGTCCGATCTCTTCATCGAGAGGCGGTCCGGATCTTCCGGCCGACCCGCCTGCAGTCTGCGCGGACCACCATTCGATACAACGTTCAACGTCTTAATTAGGAGCACGACCATGGGTAAAGGCGACCGCAAGACCGCCAAGGGCAAGCGCTACAACTCCAGCTACGGCAACGCCCGCAGCAAGGCCGTGACCAAGGCCGCCGGCACCGCCGCCGCCCCGGCGGTGAAGAAGGCCGCCAAGACCGCCGTCGCCAAGGCGCCGGCCAAGAAGGTCGTGGCGAAGAAGGCCGCGAGCAAGGAATAATCCGGCGCGCCGGTTATTCCGCCTGACGAAAAGCCCCGCCTCGCGGGGCTTTTTTTGCCCGTGAGTCACCGCGATTGCGCATGCGATGTCGATTGCAATGCAGGGGCTTGCATGGAACTTGTGCGTTTGTGTGAGCGCCGTCAAAAAAACTTCACGGGATGTGATTTTTTCATTAAGATGCGCGCCGTTCCCGAGGAAAGGGACGTTTAACCAACTCAAGGATCAAGGGGATCTTTATGAAGAAGCAACTCGCGCTGGCCATTCTTCTCGCCACCGCGTCCTCGGCCGCCGCGGCCGCCGACGGTCTGAGCTATTCCTATGTCGAAGTCGGCGTGTCGCAGAGCAAGGTCGAGCTGCCGACGGTCGACGACGACTTTTCGGTCGACGACATCAAGGCCAACGGCGGCTACATCAAGGGTTCGGTCGCGCTCGGCGATGCGTTCCACCTGTTCGGCGGTTACCGCCAGGGCGACGACGATGTCGCGGTGCGCTTCCAAGACGTCAAGCTGGGCGAAGTCGGCATCGACCTGTCCCAGTACGAATTCGGCTTCGGTTACCACCACACGCTGTCGGACCGCGTCGACTGGACCGGCGAGCTGAGCTATGTGGGCACCGATGTCGAGGTCGATGAAGACGACGAGTTCGATCGCGCCGACGACTTCCGCGCCTCGCTCGGTCTGCGCGGCAAGCTGGCCAGCAACTTCGAAGGCTGGGTCAAGGCCAACTACACCGACGGCGACGCGTACGACAGCGAGTTCAGCGGCACCATCGGCGCCCAGGTCAAGTTCAACCACACCTGGGGCCTGGTCGGCGAAGCCGAATTCGGCGACGACCACAATCAGCTGAGCCTGGGTATCCGCGCCAGCTTCTGATCGTTGCGTTCGTTTGAAACGAAAAAGCCCGGTGCGAACCGGGCTTTTTTGTGCGCGTGCGATTCGTGCGATCGTGGTCGCGATCGCCGAGCCATCGCTTCAGTCGACAATGTTCTGCACGATCACGTACTGCTTGCGATATTCCATATGCCTACCCGGCCAGGTTGCGGCGTAGGCGCGCAAGGCCTCCAGGCCCTGCGGCCATTCCTCGCCGTTGGCGCGGCAGTCGGACTGGCATTCGCCGTCCTCGTCGCGCGAGGCGAACAGGCGCAGGCCGTGCAGCGCTTCGCTCTGAAGCAGCGGTTTGAAGGCGTCGATGGAGTTGGTGAACAGACAACACGGGCAGAAGTCGTGCTCGCTGTCGTCATCGTCGCCGTCTTCATTCACGTCGGCCTCGCGCGGCAGCCGGCCGTAATGCGCGACCGGTCCGAACAGCACGCGTCGCGCGTACGCCGGGCGATCGCCCTCGGCGGCGAAGTCCATGCGCATCTGCATGCAGGCTTCGGCGGTGTCGCGGGTCGCATCGAGCAACACCGGCAAGTCGGTGCGCGCCCATTGGTTGAAACCGAGCGCGGCGGCTTCGTCGAAGGTCTCCTGGACCGCGTACTGGTATTCGAACAGGCCCTGCGGCAGCAAGCTGGCGTGATTGCACTGCATGGTCGTGGCGACGTGGATGTGGCCGTCGGGACGGATATCGAACTCGATCAACTGCGGCAGCAGGTACAGGCCGCTGGCGGGCAATTCGATCCAGTCGCCGTCGACGCGAACCTCGTGGCCGAGTTCACTGAGCATCTTCGCGGCGAGTTCGGTCAAATCGAAAGGCTCGACCCAGCTTTCCTCGCCCTCGGGGGCGAAAGTCAGATGACCGTAACTGGCCGAACCCGGATTGGCCGGGCTCGGCTCGAACGCGTGCGTCTGCGCGTCGGTCGGTTCGCTCATGGAGTCGCTCACGGAGTCGCCAAGGCCTCGACCCGGCCCCACACGCGCAGCAGATTGCCGCCGAGCACCTTGCGGATGGTCTCGTCGGAATGGCCGCGCGCCTTCAGCCCTTCGATCAGGTTCGGATAATCGGCGACCGACTTGAGCCCTTCGGGGAGTGCGCCGCTGACGCCGTCGAAGTCGGAGCCGATGCCGACGTGATCGGCGCCGAGCAGCTTGACGCCGTAGTCGATCTGATCGAGCACCGCGTCGATCTTGACCGTGCGCGGTGGATGCGCCGCCTGCCAGGCGTCGTCGAATTCCTTTTCGCTGCGCGGCTTGTCGCCGCGCGCGCGCGCCGCGGCCTGGTCTTGTTCGAACTTGGCGCTGGCGTCGAAATACGCTTGGGTGTCGGCGGCCGAGGCCGGGTCGACGAAGGCGTTGCCGAACACCACCTGGACCACGCCGCCCTTGGCCGCGACGGCCTTGGCCAGCTCGTCGCTGAGATTGCGTTCGAAGCCGGGGGTGAAATGGCGCAGGCCCGAGTGGCTGGCGATCACCGGCGCCTTGCTGCGCGCGAGCACGTCGCGCACCGCGTCGTCGGACAGATGCGAGACGTCGACCATGATGCCGAGCCGGTTCATTTCGTCGACGACCTTCTCGCCGAACGGGCTCAGGCCCTTCCATTTGCGGTGTTTGTCGTAGGACGAATCGCTGATCCGGTTGTCCTCGCTGTGGGCGAGGGTGATGTAGCGCACGCCGCGCGCATGGAACAGCTTGAGTTTGGACAGGTCGTCGCCGATCGGCGCGCCGTTCTCCATGCCCAGCGCCAGCAGCACGCGCTGGCCGCGCTGGTGCAGGCGTTCGAGGTCCTTCGGGCTGCGCAGCACCGCGAACTGATCGGGGCGGCGCCCGACCATCGCCTCGACCGCGTCGATCTGGGTGTGCGCGGTCTGGCTCGCGGTGCCGGCGGCGTCTTCGGCCGGCGAGGTGTAGATCGACATGAAGGCGACATCCAGCCCTCCCTGGCGCGCGCGCGGGTAGTCGAACTCGACCTTGGGCGTGTCCACGCCGAGGTCGTTCCAGTTGCGCAGCAGCAGGCTGGGCGCGTCGATGTGGGTATCGACGATGATCGCGTCCTGGGCGAAGCGCTGGCCGGCGCTGAGGGGCTGGTCGGCTTGCGCGATCAGCGGCGACGACAGGGCGACAGCGGCGACGGCTAAAGCGAGAACGGCGATGCGCACATGACCTCCGGATCGGGATGACCGCGCGCATGATGCGGCGCGGCGGGCGCTCAGCGTACAACAGCGCGGGGATGGAACCTTGCGGCGGCGCAGCGTCGGTGGGTTCGCCGTTGTCGAGGAGCGCATACGCGAGCGGATGCTCTTTTTAGCGCGTGGCTGCTCGCCAGGTTGTTGCTGTTTCGCCGTTCAAGTCCGCTTAGTTGCCCATGAACCCCGTGCTGTTCCCCCCTTTGGAAAAGGGGGGCAGGGGGGATTTGCTTTTAACCGCAAAGCCCAGCGTAGCCAAAGCGAAAAGCAAATCCCCCCGCGCTATCGGTATGCAGAGGCTTCGTGCCCGCGCCGGGCGCGGCCCCCTTTTTCAAAGGGGGCGATGCTGTTTCGCGGGGCGCTCGAACGTCGGTGTCGATAGACCGGGCTGCCGATGCCTTGGCTGCGCATGCAGCACACAACGCGTAATCGTCACGCCATCGCGCTCCCGCGCATCAATCCTGCTCGCCACGCTCGACCAATACCCGCCCGCCCGCGACCACCCGCCGCGCCAGCCGTCCGCCGAGCCAGTAACACAGCTCGGCCGGATGGCCGATATCCCACTGCACGAAGTCCGCCCGAGCGCCGACCCGCAGCACGCCCGCGTCGTCGAGCCCCAGCGCGCGCGCCGCGTGCACGGTGGCGCCGCGCAGCGCTTCCTCGGGCGTCAGGCGGAAATGCGTGCACGACAACTGCATGGCCTGGCGCAGCGACAGCAAGGGCGAGGTGCCCGGGTTGCAGTCGGTCGCCACGGCCATCGCCACGCCGTGCTCGCGGAACGCCTGCAGCGGCGGCAGCTTGGTTTCGCGCAGCACGTGGAACGCGCCGGGCAGCAACACCGCGACCGTGCCGTGCTCGGCCATCGCGCGCACGCTGTCGAGCGAGGTGTGTTCGACATGATCGGCCGACAGGCCATCGAACGCCGCGGCCAATGCGCCGCCGCCGAGGTCGCTGAGCTGGTCGGCATGCAGCTTGACCGGCAGGCCAAGCGCGCGCGCGGTTTCGAACACGCGCCGGGTCTGCGCCGGACTGAAGCCGATGCCTTCGCAGAACGCATCGACCGCATCGACCAGCGCTTCGGCGTGCAGGCGCGGCATCCATTCGCAGACCGCATCGATGTAGGCGTCGGCGCGCTCGCTGAATTCCGGCGGCAGCGCATGCGCGCCGAGGTAGGTGGTGCGCACCCGCACGCCGAGGAGCTCGCCGATCCGGCGCGCGACCCGCAGCATCTTGCGTTCGTTGTCGAAGTCCAGGCCGTAGCCGGACTTGATCTCCAGGCTGGTGGCGCCGTCGGCCAGCAGCGCGCGCGCGCGCGGCAGCGACTGGCGCAGCAGTTCGTCCTCGCTGGCCTCGCGGGTGGCGCGGACGCTGGAGACGATGCCGCCGCCGGCGCGGGCGATGGCTTCGTAACTCGCGCCCTGCAGGCGCAGCTCGAACTCGCGCGCGCGGTCGCCGGCGAACACCAGGTGGGTGTGGCAGTCGATCAGGCCGGGGGTGATCCAGCCGTCGGCCTGGATCACCGTGGCGGCCAATTCGGCCGGGTCGCCCGCCAGCGCGGCGCGCGTCCCGATGTGGGCGATGCGGCCGTCGCGCCAAGCCAGCGCGGCGTCGGCGATTTCGCCGTAGCCGTCGGCGCAGTCGAGGGTGGCGAGCGAGGCGCCGAGGATCAGGCCGTCGTAGCGGCGACGGTCGGGGGAAGTCGAGGGGCTCATCTTGCCGATTCTAGTCGCTTGCCCGGTCCGCTCGCGCGAAGGTCGCGTTGCGCGGCCGCGCAGGCGAGAATGCGCGCATGACCATTCCCGCCTCTCACCGCATCTGGACCCCCGCCGGCTGGCGCGGCGACGCCGCCGGCGATCGCGTCGTGCCCGGCATCGCTAACCTGCATTCGCACGCCTTCCAGCGCGCGATGGCCGGCATGGCCGAACGCCAGACCAACCCCGCCGACAGCTTCTGGACCTGGCGCGAAACCATGTACCGGTTCGCCGCGCGCTTCACCCCGGAGGCGCTGCACGCGGTCGCGACCCAGCTGTACGTGGAGATGCTCGAGGCCGGCTACACCAGCGTGTGCGAGTTCCACTATCTGCATCACGCGCCCGACGGCCGGCCCTACGCCGACCCGGCGGCGATGTCGCGCGCGCTGATCGCCGCCGCGCGCGAAACCGGCATCCGCATGACCCTGCTGCCGGTGCTGTACATGACCGGCGGCTTCGACGAACGCCCGCTCGGCGAACGCCAGCGCCGTTTCGGTCACGAGGTCGACGCGTATCTCAAATTGCTCGACACCCTGCGCGGCGAAGCCGACGAACTGCTGCGGGTGGGCTGCTGCCTGCACAGCCTGCGCGCGGTACCGCCCGGGCCGATGCGCGAAGTGCTCGCGGCGCTGCCGGCCGACAGCCGGGTGCACGTGCATATCGCCGAACAGGTCGCCGAGGTCGAGGACTGCCTCGCCGTGCGCAAGGCGCGGCCGGTGCAGTGGCTGTTGGACAATGCGCAGGTCGACGAACGTTGGACCCTAGTCCACGCCACCCACCTCGACGAGGCCGAGGTGCAGGGCATCGCCCGCAGCGGCGCGACCGTGGCGATCTGCACCACCACCGAGGCCAATCTGGGCGACGGCTTTTTCCCGCTGCGCGATTACCTCGATGCCGGCGGATTTTGGGGCGTGGGCTCGGACTCGCATATTTCGGTGTCGCCGGTCGAGGAACTGCGCTGGCTGGAATACGGCCAGCGCCTGCTCACGCGCCGGCGCAATATCGCGGTCAGCGAAGCCTCGAGCAGCGTCGGCGAAACCCTGCTGCGCGACGTGGTCGCGAGCGCATCGCGTTCGACCGGGTTCGATCAGGCCAGTCTTGATGGCGACACGCTGACCTTGGACAGCGACGCACCGGCATTGGCCGGCGCGAGCGACGAGGATTGCATCGACCGCTGGTTGTTCAGCGGCAATCGCAGCGTGCTGCGCGAGGTGCATGTCGGCGGCCGCCAGGTCGTGGCCGACGGGCGTCATCGCGAGCATGCGGCGATCGCGGCGCGGTACGGACGGACCTTGCGGGCGTTGCTGGCCGATTGAGTTTTTCTGGATGGGTTCGGCGATCCGCCGCGATCAAATCGCGAACAGATCCGCGATCGGCGCCGGCCGTCCCAGCACGCCTTCGTGGGTCAGCAGGAATTGCTTGGTCGGCAGGCCGCCGCCGAAGCCGGTCAGGCTGCCGTCGGCGCCGATCACGCGGTGGCAGGGCAGCACGATCGGCAAGGGATTACGTCCATTGGCGGCGCCGACCGCGCGGGTCGCAGTCGGCTGGCCCATGTGCCGCGCCATCTGCCCGTAACTCCAGGTCTCGCCCCAGCCGATCAGCGCGAGCGTGCGCCAGCACTGCAACTGGAACGGCGTGCCGTGCGGGGCCAGCGGCAGATCGAAGGTCTTGCGGTTGCCGGCGAAATATTCCGCGAGTTGCCTGCGGGTTTCGGCGAGCACCGCGTCGTCGCCCTCGCGCCAGCCATCGTCCATCGACACCGGATGCCACGGCGCTTCGAATTCGATCAGGCGCAGACCGTCGTCGCCGCTGGCGAGCAGCAGCCGCCCGACCGGGCTGTCGATGTGCTGGTAGGTGACCGCGCCGTCCTTGAGTCGGATGTTCGTGCTCATGCGGCCTTCCTCGCTTTGCGCGTCTTCATCGGCGCTTCGCCCGGCGGCGCGATCGCGGGCGCGGGCTTGACCGCGCTCTTCGCGAGCGGCGTCGACATGCTGTCGCGCCAGATCTGGATCACCGCGTAGGCGCGCCACGGCCGCCATGCTTCGGCGCGCGCGTTCAGCGCCTTCGCGCTCATGCGGATGCCGTCTTCGGGCAGGGCTTTCTGCAGGACCAGATCGTCGGCCGGAAACGCGTCAGGATGGCCGAGCGCGCGCAACGCGATGTAGTGCGCGGTCCACGGCCCGATCCCCGGCAGCGCGACCCAGCGCGCGACGAACTCGTCGAGCGTGCGCTCGGTGCGGAAGTCGACCCGGCCGTCGAGCAATGCGCGCGCCACGGTGCGCACGGTGTCGGCGCGGGCGCGGGTCAGGCCGATTTCGGCCAGATCCGCATCGGCCAGCGCTTCGGGCGTCGGGAACAGATGCTCCAGTCCGGGCCCGAACGCTTTAGGCAGCGGCTGGCCGAAACGTTGCGCGGTGCGCGCAGCGAGCGTGCGCGCGGCGGCGACGCTGACCTGTTGGCCGAGGATCGCGCGCACCGAGATTTCGAAACCGTCCCAGCCGCTGGGCAAACGCAGCCCGGGACGCTTCGCGACCAGCGCGCGCAGCCGCGGATCGACCGACAGCGCGGCGCCGATCGCATTCGGGTCGGCATCCAGATCGAACATCCGCCGCAGGCGATTGATGATTTCCAGCAACCGCGCCGGCGCCGGCCCGTGCAATTCGAGCTTGAGCGCGTGCTGCGGTTCGTTCTTGCTGCTGGGCCAGGCGCTGACCCGCAACCAGCCCGGCGCGTCGATCGGCCCGATCACCCGGCTGTAGCTGTGCTCGTCGACCACTTCCACCCCGGGCAGGGCGCGGCCGCGCAGGAAATCCAGCATCAGCGCGAAATCGTACGGCGGCCGATAGCCCAGCCGCAGCACCAGCGTTTCGCCGTCGCTGTCGGGGGTTTCGTTCGGATGCCGGCGCAGATCGCGCGGCGCCATCCGATAGGCCTCGCGGAACGTGGTGTTGAAGCGGCGTAGGCTGCCGAATCCGGCGGCCATCGCGACTTCGGTGATCGGCAGGCGGGTTTCGGTCAGCAATTGCTTCGCGAACAGCAGGCGGCGGGTGCTGTGCACGCCGATCGGCGGCGCGCCGAGGCGATCGACGAACAATCGCCGCAACTGGCGTTCGCCCAGTCCGACGCGTTCGGCCAGCGCGGCCAGCGGCTGTTCGGCCAGCGCGCCTTCGTCGATCAACTTGAGCGCGCGCGCGATCGCCGCATCGCCGCGGCGCCAGGCGCCTTCGGCCGGCGACAACTCCGGGCGGCAGCGCAGGCACGGCCGAAACCCGGCGGCTTCGGCCGCGGCGGCATGGCCGAAGTATTTGACGTTCTCGCGCTTGGCCGCCGGCGCCGGGCACACCGGCCGGCAATAGATGCCGGTGCTGGTCACCGCGGTGAAGAACAGCCCGTCGAAGCGCGGATCGCGGCTGAGCCGGGCCTGTTCGCACACCTGCCATTGCGGCAGCGAGGCGCTCGGGGCAGGGGTGGCGACGGGGTCGGGTTTGCTGTTCATGGGTGGCAGGCTAGCACCGGGCGGGGTGGGGGACTCGCCGGATTCGGACATCAATGCTGGAGGGGTTCATGGGGATGAATTGGCGGGGTTGTGAGGCTATTCAACCGAGCTTTCTGCTGTCGCGGCGGCAATGGCACCCTCAGCGATAGTGTTGCCTTGGCCGTTGCTATTGATCGGGCCTGATTTCGCATTCCACTCCCAGCGCTGCGAGGCTGTAACTCGCGAGAACAAATGGACACCCGAAGGGCGGCGCACATGGATGTGCGCCGCGCGCCACCGAGACAGGATGTCTCGTGTGGCGCGTGCCTGCGTAAGCCTCGCACTTGCGGGCCTTTGATTCACAAAAAAGCATTTTTCTTTGGTTACCTTTCTTTTGTTGCTTTAGACAAAAGAAAGTAACCCGCCGCTTTAGTGGCGGAAGCTTTTGATCCTGCTTGCAGCTTCTAAGCTCTAAAAGCTTTAGAGCCTTTGAGGCAAAGGCAACAGCTTTCGTCCGCAAGCGGCCGAGTTACTTTCTTTTGTCAAAAGCGACAAAAGAAAGGTAACCAAAGAAAAACGCTTTTTTGTGAATCAAGAGCCCGCAAGTGCGGTGCTTCCGCAGGCATGCGCCACACGAGACATCCTGTCTCGGTGGCGCACGGCGCACATCCATGTGCGCCGCCCTTCGGGTGTCCTTTTGCTAACGCGAGTTACAGGCTTCGCAGCGCTGGTGGAAAACAAGGACTTCAAGCCCAAGCAAAAGCCGCATGGCCTCCCTGTAGGAGCGGCGCAAGCCGCGACATCGTTCGATCAAATCGCGAAGACTCTCGCGGTCGGGCCGAGATTATTGGGGCGCCAAAAGCAACCGCCAGCGAACCGCACCACCAAGAAAAACCCCCGAGACCAATTCGCGACCTCGGGGTGGACCAAACCAGCCATGCCTGCGATGAAACGACTACTGACAGCTCGGCAGCGGCGTCCCGTCGTCCCAGGCATTGCGTAACCACTTCAGCCCCTCGCTGCCGTTGTACGCGATCGTCGGCGAATGATTGGCCGGACTGTTGTTGCCCACGTAACACGCGCTGCCCCATTGCGAATTGCGCACGAACCGCGTGTCGCTGACTTCGATCACCACGCCCGAACCCAATCCGGAATCGTACGGCGCCAGGGTGTAACCGCCGCCGGCGAGCCGGCTTTCGCGGATGGTCAGGGTCGACCCCGCGCCCGGGCGATCGGCCCAGAACACCGCGGCGTTGCCGTAACCGGAGGCGTTGACCGGACGCGCGTCGATATTGCTGTGCAGGATGCTGACGTGACCGACCTGGCCCGGCGAATAGAACTGCACCGCGTCGAGATGATCGTCGGGATAGAAGCAGGTGTTGTGGATCAGGCTGTCCTGGATCAGCACCGGTTCGCCGCCGCCGGTGATCAGCATGTCGTCGCCATTGTGATGCAGGTGGGCGCGGATCAGGGTGTAGCCGTTGTCGCCTGTGATCAGGCGGCGTCCGCCGTTGTTGACCGCGGGACACGCGTCGGGACCGACGTCGACGTCCTTGAGCACCAGGTTGCGGACATTGCGATTGTCGACGAAGCCCTTGATCCGGCTGTTGCTGACCGTGACGTTGTGATGGCGAATGACCAGATCGCCGGTGATCAGCATGGCGTTGATGACCTGCCCGTCGCGGGTGCTGCTCAGATTGCCGTTGATCGTGGTCAGCGCCTGGCCGGCCGGCACGCCGGTGCAGGCCGCGTTCGGGAATGCCGGGAATGGCGGGCAGCTGCGGGTGCTGCTGGTCGGTGGGGTGGTGACGACGATCGCCGGCGAGCGCGCCGATTCGTTGCCGGCGGCGTCGACCGCGCTGACCCGGTAGCTGTAGGTCGTCTGCGGCTGCGCGCTGTCGTGCACGAACGCGGGGACGTCGACTTCGCCGAGCGCGACCGGAGTGGCGTCGACATAGACGCGGTAACGCACCGCGCTGGTGTCGTCGCTGCTGGCGTCCCAGGTCAACGACACCGTGCTCGCATCGCCGACGATCGCGCGCAGGCCGGTCGGCACGCTGGGCGCGGTGGTGTCGCCGTCCAGCGGGGCGAATTCGACATCGACCCAGTAATTCGCCGAGCGCCAGGTCGCGTCCGGGAACGCGCTCTGCGCGCCGTAGCGGTAGTTGCCGTTGCCGCCGTCGCTGCCGTCGCGCAATGCGCGCAAGGGGCCGTTGGCGTAATCGGCGGCGGCGAAGTAGTCGAGGTCGGCCGAGTAATGACCGCCGGGCGCGTAGTACGACACCACATAGGTGGTATCGGCGGCGATCCGCACCGGCGAGGCGAAGGCGACGCGCTGCCAGCCCGAGGCGGTTTCGTCGACGAAGTTCGCGCGCGCCAGCAAGGCGCCGTCGTTGCTCCACAGGTTGCCGACGTGGGCGCCGGTGTTGGCCGCGGCCTTGTAGAAGCGCACGCCCTTGATCCAGCCCGGCTGGACGCTGCGGAATCGCAGGCCCAGTTCGACTCCTCCGCTGTCGGGCGCATCGACCACCGTCGGTACCGCGCTATCGTTCCACAGGCTCATGCGGCCGGCTTCGAACGCGCGCAGTTCGCGGATGTTGGTCCAGTACGAACTGTTGTGGGTGCAGTGTAACTGGCCGGTGATGCGCACCGCGCGCACTTCGCTCGGCGGGCCGCGGAAGGTGTAGGTGACGCCGGCGGTCTGCGAGGAGTCGTATTGATACGCCGGCTCCAGGGTCCAGCCACTGTCGCGCCAGTCGCCGCTGAAGCTGTTGGAGAACTGCAGGCTCAGGCCCGCGCAGAACGCGCCGTCGCCGCTGCTGTTCCAGCTGCCGTGGACGATCTCGACCCGGTCGATGGTGCGCAGTCGATCGCGCCACATCACCCCGGCGGCTTCGTAATTGTTGATCGGTTCGGGCTGGCCGCCGCTGAGATCGACGTCGACCGTGTCGTCGCCGTCGTTGAGCAGCGGCGCGGCGACGCGCACGCTGGTCGGCTCGGTCTCGCTGCGGCCGTCGGCGCCGGGCGTGAGCCCGTGCGCCCAGCGGTAGGCGGTGCCGGCCGGGGCGATGTTCTGCGCGCCGGCCGCGCCGATAAAGAACAACGCGGACAGCGACAGGACGCAGGCCGACAGCAGGCGCACATCGGCGCGGGTTCGGCTGCGTTCGGGAACTGCGAAACAGCGGCGCGCGCGGCGACGCGCAGGCGTGGTGCCTGGGGTGGTGTGCATGGGCGGATCTCGAGAATGGATCGCGATGACGCGGCGCGCCCAGGCGTGGGCGCGCCGTCGCTTGGACGGTGACGGTGCGGGAACCGACTCGCTGAATTCCCGCGGCTAAGCTAGCGCCACGCAGGTCGGCGAAATTCGGGCGGCGGTCACCAAAATCCGCATCGATGACAAACGTCAGCGCGGCGGGCTGTTAGCGATGCCGGCGCAGCGCCGATTCGCGCATCGCGGTTTGCGGGTTGTCATCGCGTGGGTATGACAAGACCCGCATCGCGATGCGTCGCCGATGCGGTTTCTTGGGTAAATGCGCGGCTATGCGCAAAGATCGCCGTCGCCTTGCGTATCGCCGCGGTCGCGGTCGCGCCCGGCGCGCGGCGCAATCGTCAGCGCGGGTCAGGATCGCGCAGCGCCGGCAGCAACGGCGCGATATCTCCGTCGTTCCTGGCCGGACGGATGCCGATCAGGCGCGCCAGCAACGGATACACGTCGACGTTGTCGAACGCGGGAATGGTCGCGCCGCGCTTGAACGCCGGGCCGCGGGCGAGAAAGATCGCGCGCATCGACGGCAGCGCCGGATCAAAGCCGTGCGAACCGCGGGTCTGGGCCTTGCCCGCGCCGCGCAGTTTTTCGCCTTCGATCGCATCCCAGCCTTCGTGCATCTGACACACGATCGGCGGCACCCGCGGATGGGTGCCGTAATGCCAGCGCGCCGGCAATTCGTGCTTGCGCCAGCAGTCGTATTGCTCGTGTGCGCCGAGCAGGCGACGCTCGACCTGGGCTTCGAAGCCGGGGTTGGGGGCGATGCCGATCGACTGGCCGACCGAGGTCACCACGGCCTGCTCGGGCGTGACCATGTCCTCGACCGCGATGCGATGGCCCGGCACGACTTCGGCCATGCCGTGATCGGAGACCACGATCAGATTGACGTGTTCGAGTTGATCGCGCGCGGCCAGGCCGTCGAGCAGACGGCCGATCGCCGCGTCGATGCGCACCATCGCCGCGCGCGCTTCCGGCGAATCCGGCCCGTGATCGTGGCCTTCGTGATCGAGCGCGTCGAAGTACAAGGTCGCCACGTGCGGGCGGGTCGAGGCCGGTTCGCCGAGCCAGCCGAGCACTTCGTCGACTCGCGCGTTTTCGTCGATTTTGGCGTCGAACGGGCGCCAGCGGTTCGGGCGCAGGCCGTGGATCGGCGCTTCGCTGCCCGGCCAGAACAAGGTCGCGCTGCGCAGGCCGGCTTTCTGCGCGCCGATCCAGATCGGTTCGCCGCCGTTCCACCAGCGGGTATCGCCGACCGCATCGCGATCGGCGACCTTGAACTTGCCGATGGCCGCGTCGCTCATGCTGTTGTGGATCACGCCGTGGTGGTCCGGACGCAGGCCGGTGACCAGGGTGTAGTGATTGGGAAAGGTCAGCGACGGATAGGACGGGGTCATCCACTGCGCGCGCACGCCGTCGCTGGCCAGGCGTTCCAGGTTCGGGGTCTGGCCGAGTTCGAAATAACTCGCGCGAAAGCCGTCGATCGAAATCAGCAGCAGGGGCGTGTCGGCCGGCGGCGCCTCGGGGCGGGTCGGCGAAGCGCAGGCGGCGAGGGCGAAGACGAGCAGGGCGGACGTGGCCGCGGAAAGAATCGAGCGCATCGCGACATGATAGCCGGCGCCGATGGCCGGCCTGTGTCACCGCGTCGGCGGCGCGCGCCGCGCGGCGAATCGCCAGGATCGGCACGGGGCGTTCGGCAGGTGGCGGCCGGCATGACTTCCGTCGCTGGCGGGTCAGCGGTTCGGGGCCGATAGTGCTCGCGGGTCCCGTCGCGAGTTACGCCATGCGCCGCATCGTTCGCACCGTCTGCCTGCTGGGCTCGTTGAGCGTATCGGTCGCGGCCGCGCAGACGCCGCCCGCGCCGCCGTCGCCACCATCGCCGCGACTGAGCGCGGACGAATGCGCGGTGTGGGCGCGCGAACTGGGTTTCGCCCGCTCGATCGCCGAGCACGACCGCGAGGCTTTCATCGAGCATGTGCATGAACAGGCCGCGTTCGGCGCCGGCCGTGCCCAGCCCACGCGGGGCCGCGACCGCATCGTCGAAGCGTGGGCGGGTCTGATCGAAGGCAAGCGCCTGCGCCTGCGCCTGCGCTGGTATCCGACCCGGGTCACCATTGCCGGCGCGCCCGATATCGCCTGGTCGACCGGGCCGGCGCTGTATCAGCAACTCGATCCCGGCGCGCAGCCGCGCTACGCGATCGGCGCCTATCAGTCGGTCTGGCAGCGCGGCGCGGACGGGGTGTGGCGGGTGTTGTTCGACGACGGCATCGTGCCGCGGCCGGCGACCGAGGCCGAAGCGATGGCGTTCCAGAGCGGCCGCCGCGAGACCTGTCCACAACGCTGACAACCGGCTAAACGGCGCGCATGACACTCGCGTCATGCCGATGCGGCCGGCGTATGGTGATGGAGCCCTTTCCCAACCCTGTTCGTACAGGAGGCGCTTCATGAAACGTCTGATGCTCGCCACAGCGTTGAGCGCATTCGCGTTCGTCGCCGCGGCGCAAACCCCCAATCCGCAAGCTCCGGCCGACACCGCGGCGGCGCCGGCCGCTCAGGCCGATGCACGCGTCGATGCCCAGGCCAACGCCGACACCCAGGCGCAACCGGCGAAGAAAAAACTCAGCGACGCGCACTGCCTGCGCCAGACCGGCTCGCGCATCCAGTCCAAGGCCAAGCAGGACTGCGCCGCTCACGGCCGCAGCTACAGCCGCGACGATCTCAACGGCACCGGCGAGGTCGATGTGGCCAGTGCGCTGCGCAAGCTCGATCCGGCCGTGCACTGAGGCCGCGCTCGCGCGGTACGCGGTAACCGTTTCGCTTAACTTCTGGTCCGACTCTGGATCGATCGAACGCCCGGCTCGTGCCGGGCGTCTTTTTGTCCGCGGCCGGGCGTGGCCGGCGCGGCCCGCATGCGCGGCGCTCAGCGTTCGAACGTGGCCATGCCGCTCGGATAATCCACGCTGATCTTCAAGTCCGAAAACGCATTGCCGCCGATCGCGCCGTCGACGCGCCGGTCCATCCATTGCGACATGAACTCATGGAAATTCTTGTCCGGCCGCTCGGCGAACCAGACCGGGCCGACGCGGTAGCCGCCGACCTGCACCTGCGGCACCTCGATGATGCGCACGCGTCCGTCGCCATCGGCTTTTTCGATCACCCGCCATCGCGGATGGCGCTCGCGCCAGCGTTGCAACACGTCGCTGGTGATGAAACTGCCGGCGCGCACGGTCGGGCCGCCGTCGAGTTCGCGCGCGGCCTGCGCGCTCAGGCGCAGACTCGCGCCGGTATCGAACAGCAGTTGCAGGGTCTCGCCTTCGATCCGCACCGGGATGCGCGGGAAATGCGTGGTCGCTTTGCCGTCCGCGTCTTTCTGAAATCCCAGTGTGACCCGATGCCTGGCCGCGACCCGCGGCAGCGCGTTCGCGGGCAGCAGGCGCAGTTCGCCGCGCGGGTAATCGAACTGCCAGCTGCGTCCGCCGAACCAATCCGCGCCGAGCATGCCGTCGCCCAGGTGCCGGACCTGATCGGGCGGCGCCTGCATCAGCGGCACGCCGCGTTCGCTGCGCAGCGAGGCGGGAATCCAGGCGCCGGCCTGGAATTGCGGCCAGCTCACCAATTGCGGCTGCTCGCGCGATGCGTTCGGATCGGGCGTCACGCCCAGCGTCTTGGCGCCGGTCTCGGTGAACAGCAGACCGCCGCCGGTGTCGGAAAACAGGCGCAGCGCGCGGCCGTCGGTCAGTTTCGGATGCAGGTAGAACAAGCCGGCTTCGAGCGTCGCCGGCAAGGTCAGCGGTTTGCCGTCGGCGATTGGCGGCGGCGTCTGCGCCAGCGCGGGAGTCAAGGTCGACGCGGCGATCATCATCATCGTCAGCGTGGCGCGCGGACGGGGCTCGGAGCGTGCGGGCATCGTGCAATATCCTGTTCGGGGTTGCCGCGACTTTGGCGTTGCGCGGCCGCGGCAGGCAGTGCCGAATGTAGGCCAACCTTTGACCCAGATCCGGACAGGTTGCGCGGATCGAACCGATGGTCGCGATCGGAGCAGCCAATCGGTACGGACCGGTCAATCCGGAGCCGATGCGAAGTCCGTGATAGCGAGGTGTCGCGGAGAACGGTTCGTCGCGATCCGCATCGGCGCCGCGGCTTCAGACCTCGATGCCCTGCAGCAAGCGCGCCAGCGAGGCCTGATAGAAACGCCGGAACTCGCGCTCGTCGTAACTGAAGCGGCCGGCCCGGTACAGCACGATCAGGCCGTGGGTATGCGCCCACAAGGTCATCGCGATATCCCAGGCGTCGCCCGGACGCAGGCGGCCGGCCTGCTGCGCTTCGATCACCACGTCGGCGACCACGTTCAAGGTCGGCGAGCGGCGCGCGCGAAAATCCTCGGGAAAGCGCCGCGCCTGTTCGCGCGGCATCGAGAAGGCGTGATCGAACAGGTGCGGATGCGCCAATGCGTAGTCGAGGTAGATCTGCTGGATCGCCAGCAGCCGCGCGATCACGTCGCCGCCTTCGTTGCGCGCGCTCCAGTGGCGGGAGATTTCCTGGAAGCTGTCGTCGCTGATCCGCTGCAGCAGCGCTTCGCGATTGGGGAAATGACGATAGATCGCCATCGGCGTCAGCCCAATGGCCTGGGCGATGCGGCGCATGCTGACCGCCTGCGCGCCGCCGCGTTCGAACAGCGCGCGCGCGGCGCGCAGGATGCGATCGGCGGTGGCGGGCGCGCTCATGTATACAGCGTATACATTTTCGCTCCGGCGCGACAGTTTCGGGCGCAAACGCCGCTTTGCCGCCGCTCGTGGCGCGGCCGGCGCTGGCGAGCGGCTGGAACGCGGCGCGATAATTCGCTTCTCTTTCGCGCATCGGAAACCGCCATGTCCGCAGCCACTCGCAACGATCCCACCCGCGTCATCCGCGCCCCGCGCGGCAGCGAGAAGAGCTGCAAGTCCTGGCTCAGCGAAGCCGCGTTCCGGATGATCCAGAACAATCTCGATCCGGACGTGGCCGAGAACCCGGCCGAACTGGTGGTGTACGGCGGCATCGGCCGCGCCGCGCGCGACTGGCCTTCGTTCGATGCGATCCTGAAATCGCTGCGCGAGCTGGAAGACAACGAGACTTTGTTGATCCAGTCGGGCAAGCCGGTCGGTGTGTTTCCGACGCACGTCGACGCGCCGCGGGTGCTGTTGGCGAATTCCAACCTGGTGCCGCATTGGGCGAACTGGGAGCACTTCAACGAGCTCGATAAGAAGGGCTTGATGATGTACGGCCAGATGACCGCCGGCAGCTGGATCTACATCGGCTCGCAGGGCATCGTCCAGGGCACGTACGAAACCTTCGTCGAAATGGGCCGCCAGCACTATGGCGGCGACCTGACCGGCAAGTGGATCCTGACCGCCGGCCTGGGCGGCATGGGCGGCGCGCAGCCGTTGGCCGCGTCGCTGGCCGGCGCGTGTTCGCTCAATATCGAATGCAAGCAGAGCAGCATCGACATGCGTCTGCGCACGCGTTACGTCGATGAGCAGGCCAGCGATCTCGACGATGCGCTCGCGCGCATCGCGAAGTACACCGCCGCCGGCGAAGCCAAGTCGATCGCGCTGCTCGGCAACGCCGCCGAGGTGCTGCCGGAGCTGGTGCGCCGCGGCGTGCGTCCCGATGCGGTCACCGACCAGACCAGCGCGCACGATCCGGTGCACGGCTATCTGCCGATCGGCTGGACGGTCGAGCGCTGGCTGGCCGAGCAGAAGAGCGACCCGCAGGGCGTGCGCGACGCGGCCAAGAAGTCGATGCGGGTGCACGTCGAGGCGATGCTCGCGTTCCAGCAGCAGGGCATTCCGACCTTCGACTACGGCAACAACATCCGCCAGATGGCGCTCGACGAAGGCTGCGAAAACGCCTTCGATTTCCCCGGTTTCGTGCCGGCCTACGTGCGTCCGCTGTTCTGCCGCGGGGTCGGTCCGTTCCGCTGGGTCGCGCTGAGCGGCGATCCGGAGGACATCTACAAGACCGACGCCAAGGTCAAGCAGATCATCGCCGACGACGCGCACCTGCACCGCTGGCTGGACATGGCGCGCGAGCGCATCAGCTTCCAGGGTTTGCCGGCGCGCATCTGCTGGGTCGGCCTGGGCCTGCGCCACAAGCTCGGCCTAGCGTTCAACGAGATGGTGCGCAACGGCGAGTTGAAGGCGCCGATCGTGATCGGCCGCGATCATCTCGACAGCGGTTCGGTGGCCTCGCCCAATCGCGAGACCGAAGCGATGAAGGACGGCAGCGACGCGGTCAGCGACTGGCCCTTGCTCAACGCCATGCTCAATGTCGCCGGCGGCGCGACCTGGGTGTCGCTGCATCACGGCGGCGGCGTCGGCATGGGCTATTCGCAGCACTCCGGCGTGGTCATCGTCTGCGACGGCAGCGAGGAGGCCGACAAGCGCATCGCGCGGGTGCTGTGGAACGATCCCGGCACCGGGGTGATGCGGCATGCCGATGCGGGCTACGAGATCGCGCAGCAGTGCGCGAAGGAACAGGGCTTGAAGCTGCCGATGCTGTAAGCGCGGCGGTTTTTCGAGGATCGGAACGGCCCGGGTTTCCGGGCCGTTTTTTTATCGGGACTTTGCTGTCGGGACTTTGCTGTCGGAACTTTGCTGTCGGGGCAGTGCCGCTGGCGGCGCGACGGCGATGGCGACGGCGACGGCGCAACGACCTCGCGGCCGCTCAGCCCGGCGCGTTTTCCGGCGGCTGTGTCCACTCGATCTCGAGCCGGTTCCATTGCCCCGGAAACAGTTCGCCATCGATCGCCGCTCGGCGGATCTCGCCGTGACGGCGCACGGTCTGCGCCGCGAGCCGGTCGATGGCCTTGTCGAGCAGGGCTTCCAGCTCGTTGTAACGCGGATCGAAATGGCCGTACTTCGGGTGCGAGTCGGCGCTCAGGCGGCCGGCATGGGCCTCGGTTTCCCAGCGCTGCCAGATCCCCCAGTGCTCCTGCGCCCAGACGAACGTTTCCTCGTCGATCGGGGTGATGTCGAACAGGTCGCCGTAGATGCCGAGTTCTTCATCGAACACGCAGGAGAAGTAGTGCGGGCGGCCGTGGTGGTCGGCGATGCCGGTACGCGGGCCGTCCGCGTAATCCCAGATCATGCGCAGGGGTTCGTAGGCCATGGGGCGATCGGTGAGTGGACGCGATGGGCATAGCATGCGCGATCGTCCGGCGCGGTCAAGATGGCGGCGGTTCGAACTCATGCGCCGAAGCGGTCGGGCGTCATGCTCCGCGGCGCCGGTCCAGCGGCTAGGCCGGCGACTGCAGGTAGCGATACGCCATGAACGCGACGGCCGCGAATGCGGCCCAGGCCAGCAGTCCCACCAGCGCGCACCAGCCGTCGCTGGGCTCCTTGTCGCGGTAGAAGGGTTTGAGCAGCAAGCGGCCGGTGCCGTACAGCAACAGTTCGACCACCACGTCGAACAGCATGCGTCCGACTACCCGGAGCACGCCGCCCAGCAATTCGCCTACCGCATCCAGAGCCATCGAGATCGTTCCTTCGCCGATGCGCGGATCCTATGCCGAGCCGGGCGCCGATCGCTGGGGCGATGCGGCGCGGCGACCTCGGATTTATTCCTGAGTCCACACCGCCAGTTCGTAACCGTCCGGATCGGTGAAATGGAAACGCCGGCCGCCGGGAAACTCGTGATTGGCCACGATCGGCGCGCCGGCGTCTTCGACCTTGCGTCGCGCCTTGTCCAGATCGTCGGCGTAGATGATGACCAACGCGCCGCCCGGTTGCGGCCGGCCTTGCGTGGTGAAGCCGCCCTTCATGCGGCCGTCGTTGAACTCGCAGTAGTTCGGGCCGTAGTCGGTGAAGGTCCAGCCGAACGCTTCGCCGTAGAAGGCCTTGGAGGCGGCGATATCGGACACGGTGAATTCGATGTAGTCCAGGCGCAGATTGCGGTCGGAAGGAGGCATGAGCGTGATCCGGTGGCGAGCGGCCTTCCTTTGTACACGCTCGCAGGCATCGCGTCGTGGTGAGACCGCGGTCGCAAGCGTTCGCGACGCGGAACAATGTTTCGCGGCGTCGGATCCGGGCCATTAGCCACCGTGACCTCCGGCGCAGGGTGCGGCGTGCGCGCAGTCGCTAACATCGAGGCGCGGATGACCGCCGGGGAGAGGCTTATGCGACGCAGCACGCAACGAATCGGATTGTTGGCCCTGGCTCTCGCGTTCGCGCTGCCGGCGCTGGCGGCCGCGCCGACGGCCAAGGGCGATGCGCCCAAGCAAGGCGCCGCCGGCAACGATGCATCCGCCCAGGTCGACGCGATCGCCGACGATTATCTGGCCGCGGTGCTCGAATTCGACCCCGGCCCGGCCTATCAGACCGGCCTGCCGTTGCAGCGGCACGACTACCTGCCGCACAACGCCGCCGCCGACCTGCGCGCGTTCGAATGGCGCGAGGACGGCTTGTGGCAGCGTTTCTTGGCGATCGACCGCAGCGCGGTCGGCGACGACGGCGCGCAACTGCTGTACGCGCAATTGCGCGAGATGCTGCAGGCCAGCCGCGGCATGCGCGTGTGCAAGGGCGAGGGCTGGAACGTCAACCATATGGGCGGCTGGCAGAACAACCTCGCCGATCTGGCCGATCGCCAGCCGGTGGCGACCGCGGAGCAGCGCAAGCAGGCGCTGACCCGTTGGCGCGGTTTTCCGGGTTATGTCGACAACGAGATCGCCAACCTGCGCGCCGGTCTCAAGGCCGGGTACTCGGCGCCGAAGACCTTGGGCGCGCGCGTGCTCAAGCAGATCGATGCCTTGCTGGCGATGAAGCCGACCGAGTCGCCGTTCTACGCGCCGGCGCAGCGCAGCGACGACGCCGCGTTCCGCAAGGAATTCGAAGGCCTCGTCGCCGATCAGATCCAGCCGGCGCTGCGTCGCTACCGCGACTTCCTTGCCGACGAATACATCAAGCAAAGCCGCGACAGCATCGGCTTGTCGGCCTTGCCCGACGGCGTCGCCTGCTATCGCGCGCTGCTGCGCCAGTTCACCACCCTGGATCGCGCGCCCGAAGAGGTCTACGCGTTAGGCCAGCGCACCGTCGCCGACAACACCCGCAAGGTGAGCGAACTCGGGCAGAAGCTGTTCGGTGTCAGCGACCTGCCGACCATCGTCAAGCGCATGGACGAAGCCGCCGACAACCGCTTCGCCTCGGCCGACGAGGAACTGGCGTTCTCGCGCGGCCTGCTCGAACGCGCGCGCGAACGCAGCGCGAAGTATTTCGTCGCGATGCCGGCGCAGGCGGCGATCGTCGAACCCTTGAAGGAAGAACAACGCGGCTCGGGCGTGAGTTCGCATTACGAGATGCAGCCCGACGAGACCAAGCCGGGCATCTACCGCGCCAACCTCGACCGGCCCGGCGACGATCGCCGCGGCGCGGCCGAGATCACCCTGGTGCACGAAACGTGGCCCGGCCATCACCTGCAGATCGCGCTCGCGCGCGGCGTGCAGCGCCATCCGTTCTCGGCGCTGGCGTTCAATTCGGCCTATGTCGAGGGCTGGGCGCGTTATGCCGAAGCGCTGAGCGAGGAGGCCGGCATCTACACCACGCCGTATGCGGCGATCGGCCGGCGCGCGTGGCCGGCGCGCGGCATGGTGCTGGACCCGGGCATCCATCTGTACGGCTGGACCCGTCAGCAAGTGATCGACTACATGGTCGAGAGCGGCCGTTTCAGCGCCAAGGTCGCCGAGGAATCGGTCGATCGCTATGCGGCGATGCCGGGCCAGATCACCTCCTACGATTCGGGCGCGCTGGAGATCTTCGCCTTGCGCCGCGAGGCCGAGCAGGCGCTCGGCGAGCGTTTCGACATCCGCCAGTTTCACCAGCAGGTGCTCGGCGACGGCATCGTACCACTGCAGTATCTGCGCGAGCGGGTGCAGGCCTGGATCGCGCGCAGCCGCGAGGCGAAGTAGGGCGACGTCGCGCGCGGGTTCGTTGCGATCGCGCGCGACTCGGCCAACAAAAAGGGCTGCCGTCGCCGGCAGCCCTCTGTTTTTTCGTCTACCGACGATGCGAATGGCGAAGACTTACTTCGACAGCTCCAGCGCCAGCGAAGACACCCAGCCCTTGTTGCCGAGTTCGTCCTCGACTTCCCACATCGCGCCCTGCTTGTTGCCGGTCGGGTACAGAATCATGCCCGGGTCGAGCGGACGCACCGCGGTGCCGGTGCCCTTGGAATTGGCGAACAGGCGCGCGGACTTGACCACGGTGACCGCCTGCTGCGAATTCGACGCCGACGGGTTGCCCGACAGGCCGCCCAGTTCGGCGACCAGGTTGGTGTAGGCCTGCAGATAGGCCATGGTGATGACCTGGCCGACTTCGGTATTGGCATAGCCCGACACGCCGGCGCCGCCCAGGCCGCTGCCGCCGAACAAGGCGCCGCTGCCGCCGAAACCGATGTCGGTCTTCTTGGCGCTGCCCTCGGCCATCGCGACCTGCTCGGAGGAGCGCACGTCGGTCACGGTCAGGACCACGTCGGCGGTCTTCTTGTTGAAGTTGAGGTTGCCGGCGACCGCGCCGGCCTTGCCGCCGATCAGACCGCCGAGCAGGCCGCCGATCGCGTTGCCGCCGGCGTTGCTGTTCTTGGAGATCAGGTCCGGCACCAGCACGTAGTCGGCGGCGCGGATCTGGCCCTTGCCGATGTTGGACTTGTTGCGCAGCTGGCCGTCGGAGGCCAGATCGCGTTCGCGCATTGCCGAGTCCATGCCGGCGCCGCGGTCGACCAGGGTGAAGCAGCGCGACTTCTGCACGAACACCTTGATCAGCTTGCTCGGCGCGGGCAGCTGCTGGCCGCTCCACCAGTTCACCGAGTCTTCCGGCTCGATCACCGAAATCGCGCCGAGGTTCTTGGAGCAGGTCGGGATCTGGGTCATCTTCTCGGCGCGCTGGTCCTGCACGCTCTTGCGCTGGGCCCAGCCCGGTGCGGCGCTGAGCGCGGCGGCCAGCCCGATCACGCAGGCGGCGGTCTGGATTCCCCTGTTTGCGGTCTTCATCGTCATTCGTTCCTTCAAACTGCTTTCCTGAAAGCCGCGGCCGATGCGGACGCAGCGCCTGATTCGAGCCGATCCGCCCATCCGCCGCCTGGCCACGGGTCAGGTCGGTCGGATCCCCAGACGAACGCAGGCACGGGTGTCCGCGCCTGAGGGTGACTCGCTCCGCAATAATAACGTGATCGATGTCCGTTTAAGGACTTTGCCTGTCAGTGTCGACAGGGGCGGCGCCGCCGGGCGGGTTCTGGCAGGCTGGGCGCCCGTCCGCCGCGTTCGACCCGCATGCTCAGCACCCTGGCCATCGCCAATTACCGTTCCCTGCGTGAACTGGTCGTGCCGATGGGCCGGCTCAACGTGGTCACCGGCGCAAACGGCAGCGGCAAGTCGAACCTGTACCGCGCGCTGCGTCTGCTCGCCCAGACCGCGCAGGGCGGGGTGGTGACGGCGCTGGCGCGCGAGGGCGGGCTGGAGTCGACCCTGTGGGCCGGGCCGGAGACGATTTCGGCGCGGATGAAGCGCGGCGAGGTGCCGATCCAGGGCGGGCCGCGCAACGCGCCGGTGTCGCTGCGGCTGGGCTTCGCCGGCGACGAATACGGCTATGCGATCGACCTGGGCCTGCCGATACCGAGCCGGTCGATGTTCGCCCACGACCCGGAGATCAAGCGCGAGGTGATCTGGAGCGGGCCGTTCCTGCGTTCGTCCAATCTGCTGGTCGACCGGCGCGGGCCGATGGCGCGGGTGCGCGAGGGGCGCGGCTGGCGCATCGCCGCCGAACACCTGAGCGCGTTCGACAGCGTGTTCGCCCAGATCGCCGACCCGCGCGCCGCGCCGGAGGTGCTGAGCCTGCGCGAAACCATCCGCGGCTGGCGCTTCTACGATCACTTCCGCAGCGACGCGCAGGCGCCGGCGCGGCAGCCGCAACTGGGCACACGCACGCCGGTGCTGAGCCACGACGGCCGCGACCTGGCCGCGGCCTGGCAGACCATCGTCGAGATCGGCGATCCGCGCGCGCTGGCCGAGGCGGTCGACGATGCGTTTCCGGGCGCGCGGGTCGAGGTCGATGGCGAGGGCGGACGGTTCGCGTTGCGCTTCTTCCAGCACGGCCTGTTGCGGCCGTTGTCGGCGGCGGAATTGTCCGACGGCACCTTGCGTTATCTGCTCTGGATCGCTGCCCTGCACACCCCGCGTCCGCCGCCGTTGATGGTGCTCAACGAGCCCGAAACCAGCCTGCATCCGGACCTGTTGCCGGCGCTGGCGCGGCTGATCGCGCACGCCTCGCGCCGCACCCAGGTATGGGTGGTCTCGCACGCCTCGCGCCTGATCAGCGCGCTGGAGGCGGAGGACGAGTGCAACAGCCTGCATCTGGAAAAACAGTTCAGCCAGACCGGCATCGCCGGGCAGGGGATGCTGGATGCGCCGGCTTGGTATTGGCCGGAGCGTTAGCCTTTGCTGTTCCCCCCTTTGAAAAAGGGGGGCAGGGGGGATTTGCTTTTGCTCTTGCCCATGTCCCATGCAACGTCGTTGCGTGCGGGTAAAAGCAAATCCCCCCTGGCCCCCCTTTTTCAAAGGGGGGAAGCGGTAGGTTGGGGCGCTGCGGATTGAAGGCGGCGTTTGCTTCGCGGGCCGCATCGGATGCCACGTCGCGCATCAGCACACGTCCCTACGCGGCTGACGCTGTTGCTGTTCCCCCTTTTGCAAAAGGGGGCAGGGGGGATTCGCTTTTGCTCTTGCCCATGTCCCATGCAACGTCGTTGCGTGCGGGTAAAAGCAAATCCCCCCTGGCCCCCTTTTTCAAAGGGGGGAAGCGGTAGGTTGGAGCGCTGCGGATTGAAGGCGGCGTTCGCTCCGCGGGTCGCATCGGATGCCACGTCGCGTATCAGCGCACGTCCCTACGCGGCTGACGCTGTTGCTGTTCCCCCCTTTGAAAAAGGGGGGCAGGGGGGATTTGCTTTTGCTCTTGCCCATGTCCCATGCAACGTCGTTGCTTGCGGGTAAAAGCAAATCCCCCCTGGCCCCCTTTTTCAAAGGGGGGAAGCGGTAGGTTGGAGCGCTGCGGATTGAAGGCGGCGTTTGCTCCGCAGGCCGCATCGGATGCTACGTCGCGCATCAGCGCACATCCCTACGCGGCTAACGCTATTGCTGTTCCCCCCCCTTTTTCAAAGGGGGGAAGCGGTAGGTTGGGGCGCTGCGGATTGAAGGTGGCGTTTGCTCCGCGGGTCGCATCGGATGCCACGTCGCGTATCAGCGCACATCACTACGCGGCTGACGCCGTTGCTGTTCCCCCCTTTGAAAAAGGGGGGTAGGGGGGATTTGCTTTTGCTTTTGCTCTTGCCCACGTCCCATGCAACGTCGTTGCTTGCGGGTAAAAGCAAATCCCTCCTGGCCCCCTTTTTCAAAGGGGGGAAGCGTTACGAAGAGACGTGTGAATTGAAGGCGGCGCTTGTTGCGGGTAGCACATCGCGTCGAATGCTACCCAAGCAAACCGATCACTCCATATCGCTCTGCATTGCACAGCTTCTCGCACCGCCAAGCCGCCTCTCTACGCCGCCTCGCGCCACCCCTGCGCCTCCAACCCCACCAACCCCGGAATCCGCTCCACGAGCAGATCGATCGCCGCGCGCGTGCGCAGCGGCAGGTAGTGGGTGTGCGGCCACACCGCGTTGATGCGGCCGCCGACCACGCGGTCGGCGTGCATCACCATCTGCAATTCGCCGGTGCGCACGTACTGGCTCAGCAGCCAGCACGGCAACAAGGCCAGGCCGGCGTCGGCGATCGCGGCGTCGGCGATCGCCTGCAGGTCGTCGAAGCGCAGACGCGCGCGCACCTCGGGTTCGCGCACCTGGCCGTTCGCGTCGCGCAGGCGCCACGGCACGCTCTGGCCGTTGCGGCCGTACAGCACCGCGTCGTGGCCGGCGAAGTCGTCGACCTCGCGCGGCAGTCCGCGCCGCGCCAGGTATGCGGGCGATGCGCAAATGCCAAGGTGTTCGTCGGTCAGCCGGCGCGCCGCGAGGGTCGCGCTGTCGGGCAGGCGGCCGATGCGGATCGCCAGGTCGTAGCCGTCCTCGACCAGATCGACCACGCGGTCGTTGAAGGACAGCTCGATGTCGAGTTTCGGATGCCGGCGCGCGAGTTCCAGCATCACCGGCGCCACGCAATGGCGGCCGAACAGCACCGGCGCGCTGACCCGCAACCGGCCGCCGGGTTCGCGCCGGCCGCTGTCGAGCGCGGCCTGCGCGGCGTCGAGTTCGGCCAGCGCTTTGACGCAGCGTTCGTAATAGGCCTGGCCGTCGTCGGTCAGGCTCTGGCGGCGGGTACTGCGGTGGAACAGGCGCGCGCCGAGCTGCTGTTCGAGCCGGGCGATGCGCTTGCCGATCGCCGAGCGGGTCACGCCCAGGCGCTCGGCGGCGATCGCGAAGCTGCCGGCCTCGGCCGACTGGACGAAGGCGACGATGCCGAGCAGGCGGTCGTTGACGGCCATATTGGTTCCTCTGCGGATACGAAGTGTGGCCTGAAGCTAGCCACTGGGGCGTGTGGGGCGACGCTATCGTAGCGCCACACGGTCGCCGGGCACATCGGGTACGCACACACCCATCCCGCCTGGCCGCCGCACTCCCCCTCATCCCAAGAGAATTCCCATGAAGGCTTATCGCATCCGCGGCGGCGCCGGTATCGGCACGCTGGAATCGTTCGACCGTCCCTCGCTCGCGCTGGCCGCCGGCCAGATCCGGGTCCGGGTCCGCGCGGTGTCGTTGAATTTTCGCGACCTGATGGTCGCCGACGGCCGTTACCCCGCGCGTCCCGACGTGCCGGTGGTGCCGGCCTCGGACGCGGTGGGCGAAGTCGTCGAGGTCGGCGAGGGCGCCGGCCGCTGGCGGGTTGGCGACCGGATCGCGACCAGTTTCTTCCCGCACTGGCATGCCGGCGCGCCCACCGCGCACAACAGCCGCGACCCATTCGGCGCGGTCGCCGACGGCGTGCTGGCCGAGGAAATCGTGGTCTCGGAAGAATCGGTGTTCGCGGTGCCCGCGCACCTCGACGACGCCCAGGCCGCGACCCTGACCTGCGCCGGGGTGACCGCGTGGAACGCGATGTTCGTCGAGGCGCGTCTGCCGCCGGGCGCGAGCGTATTGCTGCTGGGCACCGGCGGCGTATCGATCTGGGGCCTGCAACTGGCCAAGGCGGCCGGGCTGCAGGCGATCATCACCTCGTCCAGCGACGACAAGCTCGCCCGCGCCAGGGCGCTAGGCGCCGATGCGACGGTCAACTACCGCGCCACGCCCGAATGGCAGGACGAAGTGCGCCGGCTCACCGACGGACGCGGCGTGGACGCGGTGCTGGAAGTCGGCGGCCAGGGCACCTTGCATCGTTCGATACACGCCGCCGCGCTCGGCGGTGTGATCTCGATCATCGGCGGGGTCAGCGGTTTCGGCGGCGACTTCGATCCGTTCGCGCTGATCACCGGAGCCAAGCGCCTGTCCGGCATCTTCGTCGGCAACCGCGCCATGGCCGAGGACCTGTCGCGCTTCGTCGCGGTCAATACGATCGTGCCGGTGGTCGATCGGGTGTTCGGGTTCGATCGGGCGCGCGAGGCGTACGAGTATCTGCAAAGCGGCGCGCATTTCGGCAAGGTGGTGATCGAGGTGGGGCGCTGAGCGAACGGTGTGAGGTGGCGCGGGTTTGCATGGGATCGCGTCGTCGGTGCGGTGGCGCGGTCGCGGCTTGCGCCGCTCCTACAGGGGGATGTCGCGGGCTGTGGCGGATGCGTTCGTGCGGCCGGCGTGCGATCTTGATCGGCCCCTTCTGAAGCGTCCCGTCATGAGCGATTCGACCGATGTTGCCGCCGACCTCACCGCCACCCACATCCGCCGCGCTCATGCCGGCGACGCCGGCGCGCTGGCCCTGGCCGGCGCGGCGACGTTCCTGGAAACCTTCGCCGGCATCCTGCACGGCCGCGACATCGTCGAGCATTGCCGCGCGCAGCACGCGGCCGAGGTCTACACCGCCTGGCTCGCCGATCCGGCGACCGCATCGTGGCTGGCCGAAACCGATCGGGGCGACGCTCCGGTCGGTTATGCGGTGGTCGCTCCGGCCAAGTTGCCGCTCGACGACTTGAGCGCGGACGATCTGGAGCTCAAGCGCATCTATCTGCTGTCGCGTTTTCATGGCGGCGGCGTCGGTCGCGAACTGATGCGGCACGCCGTGGCCGAATCGCGCGCGCGCGGCGCGCGGCGTCTGCTGCTCGGTGTCTATGCCGGCAATGCGCGCGCGTTGGCCTTCTATGCGCGCAACGGCTTCCGCCAAGTCGGCGAACGGCGCTTCCAAGTAGGTGGAAACACCTATGGCGATGCGATCCTCGCATTAAATCTGCATGAATGAAGGTTGTGGGCGAATCGATGTGCAACGCGATCGCTTGAATCCGGTCGGCGCCCATATCGCGCAGGAAAATGCGCTCTTTATGTGCATTCTTGACATACAAAGTGAGCGAAAAAATTTAATTGGACAGATCGCGAACACGATCAGTCGGTAACGCGCGCATGCGCTCGCACAAGCCGTCGCGGGCCGCGCGCGAACGCGACCGAAACAGGAAAATAAATTCGCGCGAAATCACATCGGATTGACATGAAACGGCGCGTCGGCACGTTAGCCTGCGCACAGAACACGGCAACATCGCCGTGTTCGTCGACCAGGCAAGGAGGGTGCCGTGAGTATTTTGGTCGTTGACCGTTGGATGGACTTTAAGGGAACTTCGATTCACACACTCGATGCAGGCACTCAGCAGGCATACGCCTACATGAGCCCGCATATTTCGATCACCGCGGACGGCGCGCCCGACGCTTATCATCCACAAAACCTGGGGCTGGCGAACATCCGCCTGAGTGGCTGGCCCGATGGCGACTGGCGCAGCGCGCTGGTCGCCGATCCCAAGCGGCCCGGGCGGCCGCTGGAACAAAGCCGCGGTCGCAACGCCGGCTATTACATCTCGATGACCGCGTTGAGCGATCCCGAGCGACCGCGCACCGATCCGCTGGCCTATGTCGACGCCGCGCGCATTCCGTACCTGACCTTGCCGTCGACATTCCTGGAGATAAACGGCACCGGCGAGCTTGGCGATTTCGTCGTGGCCTATCACCCGCGAACGCGTCGCTGCAGTTACGGCGTGGTCGGCGATATCGGCTGGGACAAACCGCTGGGCGAGGTGTCGATCCGCATGGCCAGCGATCTGTCGGGGCAGACGGTGAACCTGGCCAGCGGCAAGGGCGCGCCGACCGGAGCGACCTTGTACCTGGTGTTTCCCAAGTCGCGGTTGAGTCCGGCCTGGCCGATGGCGCCGGCGGCGATTCGCGCGCGTTGCGCGGCGCTGCTCAAGCCGTTGGGCGGAAGCGCGCGGTTGGAGCAGATCGCCGAAGCGCTGGCCTGAGGCCGGCGCGGCGGCGTAGGCTCACGACCGCGCGACCTCGGGCTGGCCGGCCAGACTGAGGTCCAGCCGCACCAGGCGACCAAGCCGGTCGCGGCGCTGCGCGCGCAGATACCAATGCGCGCGCAGCCGGTCGATGCGCACCGGCGGCAGCACCGGTTCGCCCCACAGGCTCAGTTCGTAATGGCGCTCGTGCAGCCAGTGCAGCAGCGCGTTGAAGCGCTCTTCGTCGTCGGGCAATTGCAGGTCCGCATCGCCGGGCCGGCGCGCGTCCGGATCGCCGTCGTGGGCTAGCCAGTGGGCGAAGCTGCCGTACAGATCGAACGCGAAGCCGGCCTCGCGCATCGCCCGCAGTTCGTCGATGGTGCTGCGCAGGCAGATGGTTTCGGCGGTCTTCTGCATCACCAGCGCGTACTCGTGGCTGCGGTTGCTGGCGCTGGCGCCGGCGGGCAGCGGCGCGGTGTCGCGTTCGTAGCACAGCAGGCGTTCCTCGCGCGCCACGAACATCGCGCCGAGCACCCGGCCCAGATCCCAGGCCAGCGGCAGCATGCGGCCTTCGACCACCAGGTTCTCGGCCATCGCGATGCAATAGCCGCCGTCGGGCAGGGCCGCGCGCACCGCATAGAAAATGTCGCGCAGGCGTTCGAGGTAGGCGGCGTAGTCGCGTTCGAGGTACAACTGATCGCGGTTGCGCGCGTCGTCGCCGGTGGCGGTCTGCGGCCAGCGGCAGCCGAAGTAGGGCACGCTGGTCAGGCACAGGTCGATCGCGCCGGGGATAGCGGTCCGCGGCAGGCTGCCGATCGCGATCGGCGCGTCGACGCCGTGCCGGCGCAACCGTTCGCTCGCGAGCGCGGCGCGGTCGGGATCGATCTCGACGCCGCAACCGGCGCGGCCTTCCAGCGCGGCGGCCAGCAAGGTCGTGCCGAAGCCGCAGAACGGATCGAACACGGTCTGGCCGGGGCGGCTGAAGTGGCGCACGAACGGGCGCATCTGGTTGACCCAGCCGCAGTCGCGGCCGTCGAAGCCGTCGCGGCCGCGCAGGTCCTCGGGCAGGCGATGTTCGGGCGGATCGGGCGACAGCACCCACCAACTACGGTTGTCCATGCATCGCTCCGTGAGTCTTGTCCCAGAGAATGTCGCGGTCGGGCTGCCAGCCGGCGCACAGGCGGCCGTCGGCATGGAACACCAGTTTGTAGATATCGCCGCTTGCGTGGCGGCGGTGCATCGCGCTGTAGTCGGAGGATTCGAACACCACGTCCAGGCCGCTGCTTTCGTCGCGCAGGCGCAGGTTCCAGAAGTAATAGCCCTCGGTGATCTGCAGCGCGCGCAGGCGCGGCCACCAATCGGCGGCCATGCAGTCGCCGAGCACCTGTTCGATCGCGACGCGTTCGCTGTCGACATAACGACGCGTGCCGTTGTCGCGATAGCCCTCGCCCAGGCGCGAGAACTCGCGGAAGATCACCGTACCGGCGCCGCAGTGTTTCGCCCAGTCGAGGTAGGCGGCGACGCCCGCCGCATCGGCCACGCCGTCGCGTTGCAGGATGCAGACCTGGCGCAGCGGCAACGCGGCCGAGATCGCGCGCGCGACCGCTTCGAACGCGGCGTTTTCGGCGACCGCTTCGCCGTCGCGGAAGCGCATGATGCGCTGGTTGCGCAGCGGGTCGGGGTGATGCCGCGACAGTTCGACCCAGGACAGGCCGAAGGCTTGCAAGGCGGCGATCAGTTCCTCGCCGCGACCGCGCGCGAACCCGGCGCCGTTGCTGTACAGCACCCGGTCCTGGGCGATGACGCCGTCGCGCTCGGCCTGTCGCAGGGTCCGCAGCAGCTGCAGGAACCAGTCTTCGTCGTCGCTGGATTCCAGGCCCGACAGCGACCACGACAGCGGCAGGCCGCGCAGTTGCGCCAATGCCTGCGTCAGCGTTTCGAAATAGTCGTCGGCCGGACGCAAGGTCTGCGCCATCGTGCCGCCTTCAAGCGGGCGCAGGGTTTCCGAACAGAAGCGGCAGCGCGCCGAGCACGCGCGCACCGAGGCGTACGGGGTGAAGGTGATCGGTTGGGCGAAGCGGTAGGGTCGGCCGCTCACGCTGTGCGGATGCCAGCGGGTGGCGTCGTGTTCGACCGGCGCGCGGCGCGCGAGTTGCGGCGTGGTCGCGCGCAGGCGTTCGAACAGGGACGAGGCTGCGCTCAGGGGCAGGGTCGCCGGGTCTGCGGCCGCTAGCCCTTCGATGGGGGCTTGCATGGTGGTTTCCGATGATGGGCGGTGAGGCGAAAGCATTCGCGCCGTTGGCGCTCAGGCCCTCACCCTGGCCCTCTCCCGCGAGCGGGAGAGGGAACCGGTTGCGTTGCTATCCGATTAATTGCGTCGTTCCGATCGCGTCGCCCCTTACTTAGCCCTTCTCCCGCTTGCGGGAGAGGGGTTGGGGTGAGGGCCGCGATCAAGATCAAAGCCGGGTAGCGTCAGCCAGCGCGCGCACCTGCGCGAAGGTCCAGTCGTTGACGATCCTGCCGTCCTCCCACACCGTCACCATCGCGTCGTCGAAGCCCAGCGGCTTGTCCGCGGCGTCCAGCGACGCGGCTTCCGGCGGCACCGGCACGGTCTTGAAGTGGCCGTATTCGCGATGGCGCAGCAGGGTCATGCGGCCGCGCTTGCTCGACTTGCCCTTGTCGGTGACCGGGTCCTTGTACACGTCGATCCATTCGCCGTTGACCCGCGCCGCCGAACACTTGAGCGCGAACTTCTGGGTATCGCGATCGAGCCGTTGCAGCAACGCGCCGCCCATGCCGAAGGCGAGGTTGTCGGTGGCGTAGCCGTAGCTGGTGATGCGTTCGAGGATCGCGCGGATGCTGGTCGGGTTGATGCCGTCGCCCTGGATCACGCGGACGTGGTTCAACACCTTGAAGCCCTTGCTGTTGACGGTGTGGCCGAAGGCTTCGTCGAGCATGGTCACGCACTGGTGCACGACGTCGACCGGATCGCCGGAGTCCGGACGCACCACCAAGGTCGCGCCCGAAGCGATCACTTCCTCGCGCAGGGTCTTGCCCCAGTGTTCGCGGATCGCGTGGAAGATGTCGTAGCTGTCGGACACCACCGCGACGATCGCGCCGGGCTTGCCGAACTGGGTCAGCATGTTGCGGTAGGCATCGACCTCGTGCTCGCGGCCCCAGCTGGTGATGGTGCTGTGCTCGGCGGCCGGAATCGAGAAGCCCGCCATCGGTTCGTGGTAATAGCGCTTGGCCAGCAGCAGGCCCGAGACCGTGTCGGTGCCGAGGAAGTTGACCAGGTGCGCGGCGCCGCCGAACGCCGCCGATTCGGTGCTGGATACGCCGCGCGCGCCGAAGTCGTGCAGCTTGAACGGCAACTGGCCTTCCGGATCGTCGCTGGTGCGTTCCAGGAACTGGCGGATCGTCTGCTTGGCATGCCAGCTGATCGTCGCCACCGTCACCGGATACCACAGGCGCAGCAGCAGGGTTTCCAGGTACGACGGCACCCAGTACGCGTCCGGGTCGGTCGATTCGATCGTCACCAGGGCCTGATGGGTCGGTACCACCGTGCCTTCGGGCACGGCGCGGATCCGGATCGGCATCAGCCCGCCATGACGGTCGACGATGTAGCGCCAGCCGGTTTCGTTGAACGGCTCGCCGTGCGCGGCGAACAGGTCGCGCGCTTCGTCGATGTCGGCGTGGGTGATCGGCTTGGCCAGGTATTCCTTGAGGATCGCCTGCAGGCCGAAGAACACGGTGCGGTCGTGCACGCCGCCGCGCGATTCGACGTAGAAGAACGTCGCGTCGGTGCCGGGCGGGTATTGCAGCCAGTGGCTGGCCTTATAGCTGTCGGTGTTGAGCAGCAGGTTGTCGAGGCATTGCATGACGGGAAGCTCCTTCGCGTCTGGGGTAAGCCGGCGGTCTGTCCGCCGGCGGAGGGCCGGGCGGTGCGTGTGCGCTTAGCCGCGGCCGAGAAAGAATTCGAGGATGTGCAGATGGTCTTCGAACAGCTGCGGACCCATTTCCAGCGCCTCGCTGACCGCGATCCAGCGCGCCTTGTCGGCGTCGTCGCCGCCGCGCACCGGCGGCAGTTCGCCGGCCGGGAATTCGAAATGGAAGGCGTGGGTGATGGTGCGTCCGCGCGCGCTGCGTTCGGGATGGTCGAACACGTGCTCGCCCTTGATCGAACCCTTGAGCACCGGCAGCGGCAGCTTGAGCCGGGTTTCCTCGCGCAACTCGCGCAGGCAGGCTTCCAGCAGGCTTTCGTGCTGGCCGACGAAACCGCCCGGCAGCGCCCACAGGCCCTTGCCCGGTTCGGCGCGGCGGCGCACCAGCAGGACGTGGCCGGAATGCACGATCACCGCGTCGGTGGTGACGAAGGTCGGCGGGTAGGGCGCATCGCTCCAGGCCGCGCGGTATTGCTCGATGAATTGGTACTCGGCGACCAACTGGGTGAACGCCGGCGAACTTTTACGGAAGGCTTCGAGCATGTCGAACACCGGCCCGGGCACGTTGGCGCGGATCAGCATCAGCCCGCCGTGGCTGTCGATCTGGTTGGCTTCGAACAGGAAGCGGCGCAGCTCGGTGGCCGACAGGGTGGCGGTGTGGCTGACGTCGACCAGCGGCCACTGCGGAAACTCGCGCAGGTAGTAGCTGGAGGCGTCCTTGTCCATGCCGATCAGGCCGATGCGCGCTTCGGCATCGCCGCCGTCGGCACGCACCGCCTCGGCGACCGCGCGCTGGACGTTGGCGATCCACAGGCTCTCGTTGTAGAGGTGATCGCGCAGCGGACGCACGATCAGGCGCTCGGCGGCATCGCCCAGCGCGGCCTGGATCATCACCGCGCGCTCGGCGACGGTAAACGGGTTCTTGGTGGTACGGGGCGTGTCGGCGGAACCGACCAGGAAGATGACTTTGGACGCCTTGGCCAGAGCGTGGCGGGCGACGGCGGCATGGCCGTTATGGAACGGCTCGAAGCGGCCAATGAAAACCAGGTAATCGAATTCGATTGCCATGAGAATCCCTCACGGAGTAGTTGGTCGCCATCGGTCTGTCCGGTGGCGTATGGCGAATGCTACGCCGATGGGATGCGGCGTCAAGTGCCAACCGCAGTGGCGTACGCGAGCGTCTGAATCCGAAGCTGCGGCGGGGCGGGCTTTGGGTGGCGCAGGCTTTGGATCAACGGCAGCCGGGTTATTTCGCTTCGGTTGGTGGCGTGGTATTCGGCCTCTTCGAGTGGTCGCGGCTCGCGCCGCTCCTACAGGGGCTTGCGTGCGGCATAAATCGCCGGCCGCGACGACGATTGCAATCCCCCTGTAGGAGCGACGCAAGTCGCGACCGCGCCCCAGCCACCGACGGCGATACGATCCGAACGCGACACGACCTCGATGTCCGCAGCTCATCACCGCGGAACATTCGCGCAGGCACCGCTCCCGACCATAGCCCCGACGCATACAATCGGCTGAATCGGGCAGGGAGGCATTACATGGCGATGATCGTTCCGGAATTCTGGGCCGAAGCCCGGATCAGCGAACAGTTCGGCCGCGACCACGCATCCGGGCGACGCGCGCTCACGGTGCGCCGCTTCGGGTGGTCCAACACGAACCTCGCCGACGCCCAGGCCATGGCCGATGCCCGCGCGCGCGAAGCCTTCGATCGCATCCTCGCCGGCGCCAGCCTGCCCAAGCGCGATCCGCGCGTGCCCTACGACGCCGAAGGTCTGCCGATTCGCGAACAGATCGTCGAACGCGACGGCGATGTGGTCATCACCCGCAACAGCTACGGCGCGCGCTGCCTCAACTCGCCGGAGGTGTTGTTCGCCGACGTCGATTTCGACGAGCCGAGATCGGCCTGGAACAAGTACTACTTTGTTTCGTCGCTGGCGGCCGCGCTGATCGTCGGCGCGGTGTCGCGCAATCTGGGCGTGTTCGTGCTGAGCTGGATCTTCGCCACCGGCATCGCCATCGCGCTGGCCCAGGCGCACGGCCGCGCGCGCCATCGCGCTGACGGTGGGCCCGAAGGCCGCGCGCGCCGACGCATCGACGCCTTCATCGCCGCGCACCCGGACTGGCATCTGCGTCTGTACCGCACGCCGAACGGTTTCCGCCTGCTGGCGATGCACCGGGTGTTCGATCCGAACGACCCCGCGGTGATCGGATTCTTCGAAGCGATCGGCGCCGACACGTCCTACGCGCTGCTGTGCCGGCGCCAGCATTGTTTCCGCGCGCGGGTCAGCCCGAAACCGTGGCGCATCGGCGATCGGTCGCGCTCGCACACCCGCGCCGGCGCCGCTGCGAACAGGCCGGACTCGATGCCCAAGGCCGGCGTCTGGCCGATCGCCGCCGATCGCCTGCACGAGCGCGAACGCTGGGTCGAGGACTACGAACGCAAATCGCTGGACTATGCGTCGTGCCGTTTCGTCGAAGCGCTGGGCAGCCGCGACTACGTCATGGCGGCGCAGGCGGTGCAGCGGTTGCATGACGATCTGTGCCGTTCGGATACCACCTTGCCGTTGGCATGAAGCCGGCACTTGCCGCGGCCGTTATGTGCGTAGGATTCTGGTTACGGTCGTGATCGGGGTGGCAGTCATGAAATCGGAACAGAGGTTGTCGAAGCGTCCGTTGAATCCCTCGCGGATTGTCGGGCTGAGCTTGGCCCTCGCCGCCGGTGGTCTGGGCGTGTTGGCGCTTTCGCTGACGCAGGCGCAAGCACGCGAAGCGGTGGACGCGCAGGCTCGTGTACCGGCGGACGATGATCTTCGCGGTGAGCGGATCGGTTCGCAGGTCCAGCGGCGCGGCCAACGTGTGCAGACCGAATTGGCCGGCCTGCATGGCCAGCACGCCTGGGCGGGCGAGTACTACGAAGGCGACGGTTTGGGCATGAATGTGCGTGTGTTGATTGCGCCCTCGGCCGGGGTCAGCACCACTTGGCACGGCTGCACCGGCATGTACGCCCAGAACGAAGGCGACGTGGCGATGCAGGCCGATGGGTCGCTGAAATTAAATTACGCGCACCCGACCGGCGGGACTTTCAAGCTGCCGACTCAACTGCGTCCCGTGCGATGGGGCGAACGGGTCTATCTGATCGCCGCATCCGATATGGCGCAGCTCGTCAACTCGATCAACATGGGCGAGGAGCCGCGCACGACGCCTTACGGCCAGGTCCTGTTGCGCAAGGGCGATGAAGACAAAGCGGTGGTCGGCCTGCCCGATCTGCCCGCGGATCAACTCGCCGCCATCCGCAGTGTCGCCTTGAATCTCAAGGTGACCACGTCCAGGCGCACGTCCAGCGAGTTTCGCTATGGCTATTGCACCGACGCTTACGAGCTGACGTTCGACCGCGGCATCGCCGATGGGATACGACCCGGCGTCGAATTGCGCTTGGTTTCGAAGTCGCCCGTTGGGGAACGCGTCAGGATCGTCAGTGCGCAACCGGAGACATCGGTGGCCCAATGGCAGGACGTGAACCACAAGTGCGGGAAGGATCGCAGCGCCGAACTGCGCCGCTGGGTGTTTTCGACCGGGAGCTATACCACGCAAGCGGCCATGTGAGCAGAGTGAGGCGTCAGTCCGTTGCGACGAACTGAACCCACGGGGACAACGGCGCCGCACTCACGCGTGATCAACGCGAGGACGCGCCGATGAACGCCTGGATCTCGTTCGTCAGAATTCGCCAAATGCCGCCAGGCATCGCCCGGCGGTGTTCGCAACCGCGGCGTATCGCGCGCCGAACCGGCGGCGTCGCTCCGCTGGCGAGGCCCTCAGGTCGTAACCACCTCGATGGTCACGCCCTGGAGCTGCACCGTCTGCCCGACCCGGATCTTGCAGGTCTTGCGCAGTTCCACCTGGCCGTCGACCCGGACCGCGCCGCTGGCGACGATCGCCTTGCCGGCGCCGCCGCTGTCGCACAGGCCGGTCAGTTTCAGCAGCTGGTTGAGCTCTACGTAATCGTGGCCGGGGTCGAGTTCGAAGCGGATCGGTTGCATGGGGCCTAAGGAAGATAAAGGGCCAAGCAGGGTCGCAGCGCTGAGACGTGCGCGCAAGACGTTTGCACCGGGTCCGGCGTACTCTCGCGTATGCAGGCGCGTCGCGGCCGGTCGTCGGTCGTTCGCGCGGTCCCTTGTTCCCGTCCGGTTTGGAGTGACGCCATGAAGAAAGCCCAATACACCCAGCGCGGCCCGGTGCCGCAGGACGTCATCGAGGCGGTGGAGTTCCAGACCCCGCCGCTGAGCGCGGGCCAGGTGCTGATCGAAGTGCTGGCCGCGCCGATCAATCCGTCCGACGTGCTGACCCTGACCGGCGAATACGGCCTGCTGCCGCCGTTGCCGGCGGTCGGTGGCAACGAGGGCGTTGGCCGGATCGCCGAGCTCGGGCCGGAAGTGACCCAGCTCAAGGTCGGCCAGACCGTGCTGCTGCCGATCCAGGGCGGCAGTTGGGCCACGCACATGGTCGGCACCGCCAAGCACCTGATCGCCTTGCCCGACGGCGCCGATCCCAAGCAACTGGCGATGATCACGGTCAATCCGCCGACCGCCCTGCTGATGCTCAGCGAATTCGTCGACCTGCAGCCGGGCGACTGGGTGATTCAGAACGCGGCCAATTCGGCGGTCGGCACCTATCTGATCCAGATCGCCAAGTCGCGCGGGCTGCGCACGATCAACGTGGTGCGGCGCGAATCGGCGGTCGAGGCGGTGCGCGCTGCCGGCGCCGACGTGGTGCTGGTCGACGGCGACGACCTGGGCAAGCGCGCGCGCGAAGCGGCGGACAAGGCGCCGATCAAGCTCGGCATCGATGCGGTCGGCGGCGTATCGACTCAGCACATCGCGCAGTCGCTGGGCGAGGGCGGCATCGTGGTCAACTACGGCGCGATGAGCGGCGAGGCCTGTTCGATTTCGCCGGCCTCGTTCGTGTTCCGCGACGTGAGCCTGCGCGGGTTCTGGCTGTCGCGTTGGTTCCAGCAGGCGAGCCCGGCGCGGCGCGCGGAAGTGTTCGGCGAAATCGCCCAGCGCGTCGCCAGCGGACAGTTGCAGGCACGGGTGCAGGCGACCTATGGGCTCGACCAGATCAAGGAAGCGGTCGCGGCCGCGGCGGCCGGCGAGCGCGACGGCAAGATCCTGATTCTGCCGAACGGGCCGGTGTGAGGGAGCGAGAAGCGCCGAGGTCTCGGGGGAGGGGCTTCGGCCCCGACGCTGTCGGCTCAGGTCGCTCGAAACTTCGAAGTTCGGGCCCGGGTCGATCGAAAAGCATCGGGGCTGAAGCGCCGCACACCAAAGACCTCGCGGCTTCGCGTCATCGCGCTGCATCTTCAAGCTGAAATATCGTCAAGCCGCAACATCTTCGAGGAGCCCCGTCGCCCATGAGCACCGAATTGCAGCTGCTGGCCTGGTCGATCGCACTGGGCATCGTGCACTTGCTGGTCAATGCGAGTTTCATGACCGCCCAGCGCGGCGTGCGCTGGAACGCGAGCGCGCGCGACGGCGCGGTCGAACCCTTGACCGGCGTCGCCGCGCGCATGGACCGTGCCTGGCGCAATTTCCTCGAAACCTTTCCGCTGTTCGCCGCCGCGGTGCTGGCGGTCGCGGTCGCCGGGCGCGGCAACGAGGACACCGCGCTCGGCGCGCAGTTGTACTTCTGGGCGCGGCTGGTCTACGTGCCGGTGTATGCCGCCGGCATCCCCTATCTGCGTTCGGCGGTGTGGGCGGTGGCGCTGTGGGGGCTGCTCAAGCTGCTGTGGGCGTTGTTCTGAGGCTCAGCCCGAGGCGGCTTCGACCGGGGCTTCGATCGAGGCTTCGGCCGGGATCTCGGCGCCGGCTTGCGCGCACAGCCGGCGTTTGGCCGTCGCCGACAGCTGCTTGATCGCATATTCCGCGCGCAGCGCCGACGAACGGTCCGGATGGATGAACCGCGCCAACAGACGCAACGGCGGCCGCGAACGCGTGTAGCGCGCGCCTTTTCCGGCCAGATGCTGGGCGTAGCGGCGCTCCACATCCAGCGCGATGCCGGTGTACAGGCTGCCGTCGCGGCATTCGATGACGTAGACGTACCAAGCGGACATGCCCCTAGCCTAGCGGCCCACGGGCGCAAGGCGTAGTGTGGGAACGCTCGGGGAACCCGCCAGACCGGCCGCGCCGACCGTCAGGTCCGGTGCCCACATCGCCGCCGTTGGCTAGTGCTTTGGCAGGTATTTCCCGAAAGACCGGTCTCGATCACATCCATACGCACGCGCATGTCATTGCCAGGTCTTCGTGCGCTCACCACAATGCGATGTCCTGACTGGAGTTCCCGCTTGAACGCTGACGCCGATTCGCAACCTTCCGTAACCAACCTGCGTCAGCTTTGCGCGCGTTTCGCCAAGCCTCAAACCGGACGGGCGGTGTGGCAACTGATCAACACCCTGGTGCCGTTCGCGGCGATGTGGGTGCTGATGGCCTGGAGCGTGGTCGGCCACTGGGGTTACGGCTGGACCTTGCTGATGGCGATCCCGACCGCCGGCCTGTACGTGCGCACCTTCATCATCCAGCACGACTGCGGGCACGGTTCGTTCTTCGCCAGCAGCCGCGCCAACGACATGGTCGGGCGCTGCCTGGGCCTGGTCACCCTGTTCCCGTACGGGTACTGGAAGAAGACCCACGCCATCCACCACGGCACCTCCGGCAACCTCGACCGCCGCGAGATGGGCGACATCGAGACCCTGACCGTCGCCGAATACCGCGCGCGTTCCTGGCTGGGCCGTCTGAGCTACCGCCTGTACCGCAGCATCCCGGTGCTGCTCGGCGTCGGCCCGGTCTATCAGTTCGTGATCAAGCACCGCTTCCCGTTCGACCTTCCGTTCACCTGGAAGCGCGAGTGGGCGAGCGTGCTGTTCAACAACCTCGCGCTGGCGCTGACCATCATCGCGATGGGTTTCGCGATCGGCTGGCACACGGTGTTCATGGTGCATCTGCCGATCGTGCTGCTGGCCGGCGCCGCCGGCGTGTGGCTGTTCTATGTGCAGCACACCTTCGAAGACGCCTACTGGACCCGCAAGGGCGAGTGGGATTCGCATGAGGCGGCGATCGCCGGCAGCTCGTACTACGACTTGCCGGGCATCGTGCATTGGTTCACCGGCAACATCGGCTACCACCACATCCACCATCTGGCCAGCCGCATCCCCAACTACCGCCTGCGCGAAGCGTTCGAATCCAGCCCGCTGCTGCAGGCCGCGCCGCGCCTGACCCTGTGGTCGAGCCTGAAGTGCGCGCGCATGAAGCTGTGGGACGAGGAATTGCAGCGCATGGTCGGTTTCCCGAAGCGCGCCAGGGCCTGAGGGGCCGGGAATCGGGAATGGGGAGTCGGGAATCGCAAAAGCGGCTCCCGGCGTCCCGACGATCCACCAGCCCCCGCGGCTACGCTCTTCCGATTCCCGATTCCCGGCCTCCAAAACAATTAGCAATTTAGTTAAATAAGCACCACTATAATCGGACCCGCGCCACCCCGGCGCGCGCCCCGACCGCAGCGGTGCTCTCATGATGCAGGACAAGATCTTCGAAGCCCTGGCCTCGTCGCCGCGACGGCAGATCCTGGCCTTCCTGTCCGAGCGCGAGCTCAGCGCCGGCGACATCGCCGCGCGTTTCGAGATGAGCGCGCCGGCGATCTCGCGGCACCTGTCGGTGCTGGTCAACGCCGGCCTGATCAGCAGCGAGCGCCGCGGCCAGTTCGTGGTCTACAAGCTGGTCCCGGACCATCTGGTCAACACCCTGACCCAGTTCGCGTTCGAAATCTGTCCGGTCGGCGGGCCGCTCAAACGCGAAAGCCGGCGCGCCAAGAAGGCGGCCGGCTGAGTTTCGCTGAAGGCTTCGCGCCGGCCGGCCTGATCGCCGGCCGCCGTTGCGGCCGTTACCGATCGGCCCGCGACCTCATTCGCGCTCGAACTGCGCGATTTCGTCGAGCAACGCCTGCGCACGGCGCAGGCTGACGCCGGTGACGCTGTCCTCCATCAGCTTCGCCAGGCGCGGACGGCTGGGCTGGCGCGACCAGTGATAGAAGCCCCAGGTCGCGAGCAGGCCGGCCACTCCGATCGCGCTGCCGGCGACGTACATCGATGGCGCATGCAGGTAGATGTCGGCGCCGAAGAACGTCATGAGCAGCATGCTCACGAACGGCATCCACAACAGCCACCAGACCAGGCCGACCGCGAGGCCGGTGCGGATGTAGGTCTTGCGCAGGCTCGCCAGGCGTTTCTGGATCGTCATCACCGGCGCGGTGTAGTCGGTCTTGGCCAGCAAGGCCTGCATCGCGGCGCCGCAGCCGATCAGGGCGATGCCGTAGACATGCACGATCACGCCGAACACGACCAGATGCGCGCGGTCCAGGTAATGCATCCAGAACAGCGCGCCCCAGACGATGCACACCAGGCCGAACAGCATCTGCAGCGCCTGGCCCCAGACCAGCGGCAGCAGGCCGGATTTCATCCGCTTGCCGCGTTCCTCGCGAAAGCGCAGCAGGTCCATCTTGTATTGGCGATCGAGTTTGCGATCGAGTTCTTTCCAGGCCAGTTTGAAGTCGTCGAGTTCCATCGTGATTGCGCTCATGAGGTCGTGGTGCCGTCGTGGGAATGAGGTTGAACAGGCGTGGCTCAGTCGGCCAGATCGGTGCGGATGCGTTGCTTGAGCCGCGCGATCTTGGTCGCGACATTGGTTTCGCTCAGGCCGAGCACTTCGCCGATCTCGCGGTAGCTGCGCTCTTCCAGGTACAGCAGCAACAGCGCGCGATTGAGCGGCTCCAGCGCGGCGATCAGGCGGTCGAGCGCGCGCAGGCGTTGCGCGGCCTCCGGATCGGCGGCGCGTTCGTCGGCCACATCGTGCAGTTGCTCGTCGAGCGCGACCGCGTTTTGCTGCCGCGGCACATTGCTGCGTACCTGCGAGATCGCCACGTTCAGCGCGATCCGGTACATCCAGGTCGAGAAGCTACGCTGCGGATCGAAGCCCGGGAACGCGCGCCACAGCTGCACCGCGATTTCCTGGGCCAGATCGGCGCGGTCCTCGTCGTTGCGGCAGTAGGTGTTGGCGACCTTGTAGACGATGCCGCGATGGGCCTGCAGCAGCGCTTCGAAGCGCTGCCGCGCGGCCTCGCCCGGCGGGTTGCCGGCGTTGTCGCCCTGTCTGGATTTGACGCCGCTATGGTCCATCGCCTGCCGTTTCCCGTTGCCGTATGCACAGTGATTCGCACGACGGCGGGAATCATCACACCCGCGGCGGGACGCGGGGTGAGGGTGGGGCGGGTGGGGCGATCCGATTCGGTCCGGTCCGGTCGAATCAGATCGGGCCGGGTCGGATGGATCGAATCAGGCCGGCGTCGCGGCGGGCTCGGCGCGGCGGCGGTAGAAATCGAGGATGACCTCGCTGAAATCGCCGATCAGCCAGTTCGCCAGCGGCACCGTGTACCAGTTGAAACCGGTGCTGACCCGGTAGTCCATGCGGATCGTCAATTCGGTCGCGGCGCCGCGCGGGGTCAGGGTGTAGCGGGTGTCGAGCAGATCGAAATAGGGGCCGCCGATGCGGACGTGATCGTCGAGCGCGCCGGCCGGGACCGAATCGTCTTCGAACAGGTATTGCCAGCGCACGTACTGCCGCGGTTTCCAGTCGGCCGACACCTGCTGGAAGTGGATGCCCTTGCCCATGCGCACCTCGCGCACCAGCCCGTTCTCGGTTTCGTGGGTGAGACCGGCCAGCGGCGTGGGCACGCCGATGCGGTACATCCAGGCGCGATCGACTTCGCTGGCCTGGATGTGGTCGGCGTCGAGCAGCACCTTCCACACCTCCGCGGGTGCGGCCTGGATCAGCACGCGACGTTCGACGTGTTCGAAACGCTGCTGCGTGTCCTGACCGACGCCGAGCATTCCCAGCACCAGCGGCAGGGCGACGAAGCTGTAGACCGTCGGGGTTTTCGAGCGTTCGAGCCGGCGGCAGATCGCGCCCATGACCACGCCGCCGAGGCCGCCCATCACCGCGAAGATCGGCATCACCATGACCACGCAGATCGCGCCTTCCAGCAACAGCAGCATGCTGCCGAGCACGCACAGCGAGACGCTGAGCACCGGCATGAAGAAGTGATACGCGGTGCTGCGCGGTCTGATCCGTTCGGCCAGATACACCGTGACCGCGCCGATCGCGAACGGCGCGAGCACGATGAAGATCCACAGCATGGTCGCGAACGCCTGGCCGGGTTGACCGTTGAAGGCCAGGCGCAGCAGCAGGCCGATCAAGGCGCCGCCGAACAGCGGCGAGGCATGCACCAGCAGCCACACGCTCGGATCGCGACGCGGCGGTGCGGCGGCTTGTTCGAGCGGTGGTGGAGACTGCGGCAGTTCGGGCAGTTCGGGCGGTTCGGCAGTCATGGAGAGGCTCGGTTGATGAAGGCAACAGGTTTCGCGCGGCCGGGCATCGGCGATGCGGCGGGCAATGGGTTGGGCGCTGGATCTAGGCGATGCAGTTCCTCGCGCGGCGGCAGGTCTTCAGGCAGGCGCAGATCGCGTACCAGTCCCAGCCGCTCGCAGCCGCGCAGGAACCACCAGCCCGGATCCCATTCGCCGGCATACAGTCCCAGCCGCGCCGAGCCGGGAAACGCATGGTGGTTGTTATGCCAGCACTCACCCATGGTCAGCAGCGACACGAAGCGCACATTGCGGCCCTGCACCGCGGCGCCGCGCACCTCATGGTGCATGCCGCCGTGGTTGTGGGCGAAATACCCGACCAGCCAATGCCCGAACACGCCCGCGGTAACTCGCGCGCACACGCCCCAGAACACCCAGCCCCAACCGCCGATCGCATGGAACGCGAGTGCCCACGGCAGGTGCTGCAACATCCAGGTGCGCTGCAGAAAGCGGTAGAAACGGTCGTCGGCGATGCGCGCTTCGATCTCGATCCGCGGCGGCTGTGCCAGGCGCAGTTCGCAATGCAGCTGCCACCACGCATCGACATGGAAGCGGCGGCGATGGGCGAGGTAATCGTGGCAATCGGGCAGGCGCTGGGCGTAATCGCGCAGGTCGTGGGTGCGCACCAGTCCGATCGGCCCGGCCAGGCCGACCTGCACGCCGCAGTAGACCAACAGGTATTCCATCCACTTCGGGCAGGCGAAGCTGTCGTGGATCAGCTTGCGGTGCATGCCGAGCGAATGGCCGAGCAGCAGCACCGTCGCGGTGGACAGCACGAACAGCGCGAACGCCGCCCACGAGAACGTCGCGATGCCGCCGACCACCGCGGCGATGGCCATGGTCGAGAACCACAGCGAACGCACCGGTTCCCAGACCACGCGGCCGTCGCTGACGCTGCGGATCGATGCGGCGGCTTCGGCCTGCGATTGGACCCGATGCGATTGCAGACTTGCGGGCAATGCGTTCATGACCTCTCCATGGTGGAACTGTAGCTGCGCGCGCGAGACAGGCGCGACCTCCGCGAGCGGTCGGGCGTGGACCGGCATCGCCTTATGTATTCAGCAATTAACTAATTTGCTAAATAATTTGCCTGGAGGGCTGGAGGCGTCAAGCGCGGGCCGACGAGCGGTTGCCGCGCGAGCGCTGGAGACTTCGCCGGTGACAGTGATTGCGCGGCGCTCGGATCGAAAGGCGTCGGGCCTGAAGGCCCTGTCACTGAGACCTCGCGCTTCGTGGCGACCGGAAAAGACGGCGCGATCGGGCGATGACGCCGCAAGCAAGCGACGACGCGGCAAGAGACGTTAGGATTTCACGATTCTATGGCTTCATGGCATGGCCGTGACGATCGCGATGTTCATATGGATGCGGAGGCAGGAGTGAAAGTGAATCTCGAAGTCCTCGACCTCAGGTCCCTGGATGTCGGCGACCTGCCCGCATGGCGCCCCGCGTCCCCCGCGGATGTCTACCTGACGGTCGAGCTGGAGATCGGCGAGGTCGGCGTACGCGGCGGGCATGTCTTTCAACTGCTGGTAGCGACGCCACAGGGCGTGAGCGCGCACCACCACGGCAACGCACTGGCGGCATACACGTCGATGCGCAAACGCGGCAAGACCTTCGACATCGACGCGCTGCTCGTCGTCGACCCGTACGACTGGACCTGCGTGCATGACGCGCTGCTGCAGAGGGTGGCTTCGTGCGAGCGATCGACGTGGGCCGAATCGCTCGACTGCCTGCGCAGGAAATTCTTCTGGGAATACGAAGGCGTCGAATACCGGTAGCGGCGCCGGGATCGTCAGGCGTCGCGATCTGAGCTCAGCCGTACTCGATCGCCAGCACTTCGACCTCGAGATCCCCGGCCGGCCGCTTCCACACCGCGCTGTCGCCGACCCGCGCGCCATGCAGGCTGCGCGCCAGCGGCGAGACCCAGCTGATCAGGCCATGCTCGGGATCGGCCTCGTCTTCGCCGACGATGCGGTAGCGGTGTTCGTTGCCGTCTTCGTCGACCAATTCCACGCGCGCGCCGAACGCGACCCGATCGGCCGGCTGGCGTTCGGGCGCGATGGTGATCGCGCCGAGGATGCGCGCCTGCAGCCAGCGGATCTCGCGATGGATATGCGCGCGTTCGAGCTTGACCCCGACCCGTTCGCCGCCGCCGCCGTGTTCGCTCGCCGCGGCGATTTCCGTGTCGAGCGCGGCCAGCCGGCACGAGGTGTCGTCCAGGCGCGAGCGCAGCAGCGCCATGCCGCGCGGGGTAACGTAGTTGGGATGTTCGCTGATCGGCAGCTCGGGCAGATCGCCGGTGCTGTCGTCGCCATCGCCTTCCTTGACGAAGGCGCGGCTCATGCGGAATCGGTCGGATCGGGCATCGGTCCAATGTAGACGAATCGAGGTTGCATCGGGGTGAGCGATGCGATCGGACCGAATGTGCAAGCTTGTGGATTCCGCGTCTGTTACCTGCGGCGTATCACCGATACCCGTGGACGGATTTCCCCGCAGACATTCATTCGACGAAATCGTAAAGCCGATAGATCCACGACAACTGATACAGCAGGCTGACGATCACGAAGACCCGGTGGAAACGTAGCGAACGGGTGCGCATGGCGATCAGGCACATGACCACATAGGCCAGATTGCGCAACGGGTATTCGATGCCGAACGCGGCGAAATATTCGCGGCCCTTGATCAGGGTATCGCCGAAGTCGATCACGTAGGTCACCGCCATGATCCCGAAGAACCAGGCGCGCCGCGACAGGAAATAATCCTGCCAGCCCTCGTAGTCGCCGATGTCGTCGGGAAACAGCAGGGTGCACAGCACGAACAGGACCACCACGTAGGCGATCAGGAACGCGAACGACACGAAGCTCCACTGCGGCAGATGCACCAGCCGGAACTCCCACCACCAGAAATGCGCGAGCAGGGTGAACATCGAGACCGCCCAGCCGATATGCACCCAGAACACGCGTTCGCGACCGGGGTGCTGGACGAAGCGGGCCAGGCCCTTGAGCAAGGTGGTGATGGCCAGGCCCAGCACGATGCCGAGCAGGACGCGGATATGCAGGAACTGCTCCATGGGACGGCCTCCGGATCGGTGGCGGTGGGAGTTCTGGGGCGCTGCGGCGACAGGATAGGACGATGCGGGACGGGTTGGGGCGATGACGCGGTCCGCCCCGCCGCCGATATCCGGATCCGGGCGCTTCAGGCCCCAGTCCGGGCGCCACCGCGGATGGGGTTGTGGGCGGGTGGCGCCCGAAGCTGCGATCATGGCGCATGACCGATCAACTTCCGCCCGCCGCCGCCGTCGCGGCCGCCACCGCTTTCGATTCCCTCGCCCTGAGCCCGGCCCTGCTGCAGGGCGTGGCCGCGCTGGGCTATACCGTGATGACCCCGGTGCAGGCGCGCGCCTTGCCGGCGATCCTGGAGGGCCGCGATCTGATCGCGCAGGCCCCGACCGGCAGCGGCAAGACCGCGGCGTTCGGCCTGGGCCTGCTGCAACGGCTCGACCCCGCCGCGATCCGCACCCAGGCGCTGGTGCTGTGTCCGACCCGCGAACTCGCCGATCAGGTCGGCAACCAATTGCGCAAACTGGCGTTCGCGATCGCCAATCTGAAAGTCTCGGTGCTGTGCGGCGGCATGCCGCTCGGCCCGCAACTGGCTTCGCTGGAGCATGCGCCGCATGTGGTGGTCGGCACGCCGGGCCGTTTGCAGGAATTGCTGCGCAAGAAGGCGCTCAAGCTCGACGGCGTGCGCACCCTGGTGTTCGACGAAGCCGATCGCATGCTCGACATGGGCTTCGAGGAGCCGATGCGCGAGATCGTCGCCAAGACCCCGAAGACCCGCCAGAGTCTGTTGTTCTCGGCGACCTTTCCCGATGCGATTCGCGACCTCGCGCGCGCGGCGATGCGCGAGCCGCTCGAGGTCACGGTCGAAGGCGAGGCCACCGCGCCGCAGATCGAACAGTATTTCTACGAGGTCGAACCGACCCGCAAGACCCCGCTGCTCGCCGCGTTGCTGCTCGAATACCGGCCCGACTCGTGCGTGGTGTTCTGCAATATGCGCAAGGACACCGAGGAAGTCGTCGGCTCGCTGAGCCATTACGGTTTCACCGCGCTGGCCCTGCACGGCGACATGGAACAGCGCGACCGCGACGAAGTGCTGGTGCGTTTCGCCAACCGCAGCTGCAACGTGCTGGTCGCCAGCGACGTGGCCGCGCGCGGGCTCGACGTCGAGGACCTCGGCGCGGTGGTCAACTACGACCTGCCGACCGACCCGGACGTGTACGTGCACCGCATCGGCCGCACCGGCCGCGCCGGTCGCGGCGGCGTCGCGCTGAGCCTGTGCGGCCCGCGCGAAACCGGTCGCGCCCAGCAGATCGAACAAAACCAGGGCGCGCCGTTGCACTGGCGCCGCGCCGAACCGCTGAGCGGCAAAGCCAAGAACGCACCGGCCGCGCCGATGGCGACCTTGCGCATCGACGCCGGCAAGACCGACAAGCTGCGCCCCGGCGACATCCTCGGCGCCCTGACCGGCGATGCCGGCCTGAAGGCCGAGGCGGTCGGCAAGATCAACGTCTACGCCACGCGCTCCTACGTCGCCGTCGCCACCGGCCAGGCCGGCGCGGCGCTGGCGCGTTTGCGCGAGGGCAAGATCAAGGGGCGCAAGTTTCGGGTCAGTCGGATTTGATCTTTGCGATTGCGATTGCGATTGCGATTGCGTAGCGGCAGCGGTTGCTGGATCGCCGCAGGCCGACTGTAGGAGCGGCGTGAGCCGCGACCTCGCCATCGCGGTTGCGTCGTAAGCGCGATGTCGCGGTCGCAGCTTACGCAGCTCCTAGAGGGCGCGATCGTGGCTACGTCGCACGTGTGATGGCGGTATAGGCAACAGCGGTTGCTGTATCGCCGCAGGCCGACTGTAGGAGCGGCGCGAGCCGCGACCGCGCCACCGCGGATGCGTCGTAAGCGCGATGTCGCGGTCGCAGCTTACGCAGCTCCTAGAGGGCGCGATCGTGGCTACGTCGCACGTGTGATGGCGGTATAGGCAACAGCGGTTGCTGTATCGCCGCAGGCCGACTGTAGGAGCGGCGTGAGCCGCGACCGCGCCACCGCGGTTGCGTCGTAAGCGTGATGTCGCGGTCGCAGCTTGCGCAGCTCCTACAGGGCGCGATCGCGGCTACGTCGCAGGTGTGATGGCGGTATAGGCAACAGCGGTTGCTGTATCGCCGCAGGCCGACTGTAGGAGCGGCGTGAGCCGCGACCGCGCCACTGCGGTTGCGTCGTAAGCCTGATGTCGCGGTCGCAGCTTACGCAGCTCCTACATGGCGCGACCGTGGCTACATCGCACGTGTGATGGCGGTATAGGCAACAGCGGTTGCTGTATCGCCGCAGGCCGACTGTAGGAGCGGCGTGAGCCGCGACCGCGCCACCGCGGTTGCGTCGTAAGCCTGATGTCGCGATCGCAGCTTACGCAGCTCCTACAGCGCGCGATCGTGGCTACGTCGCGAGATGGCTAAAACCGCGATGCGCCGCGCGCCCATGGCGGCGACGCACCGCGACCTTTCACCGCAACGCGCGCACCGTTACCGTCAGCGTGTCCGGGTCGCCCGAACGCGCCGCGCCGCTGAAGTCCTGGCCGCCGCTCGGCGATACGTCGTCGTAGGGGAACGCGTAGCCGCGGTTGTCGGGCAGGCGTTCGTGGACCAGGCGCGCGTAGTGGTTGGTCTGGGCGTTGCGGTAGAAGCGGCTGGCGACTTCGCCCTGCGGCTGGTTGGCGTTGTCGAGCAGGGTGGTGCGATTGAGCGCCGCGGCCAGGCGCGGAATGATCGCCTTGCGCACCTCGCTGGCGCCGGCCAGGCTGAAGGGGCCGCTGTCGCAGCTGAGCACGTCGGCGGTGCTCGGCCGGGCGAAGGTCTCGCCGTTGTTGAAGCGCAGCAGGCCGTCGCCGCCGACCCGCGCGGTCAATACGCCGAAGCCGGACTGGGTGTCGACGGTCAAGGTGTTGGATGCGTACTTGCTCCAGACCGAGTTGATGTAGCCGCTGAGGTAATTCTGGAACCGGCTGGCCTGATAGTGCGCGCTCATCGCGCGCAGGTTGCGGCCGTCGCTGCCGCGCTGGATCAGCGAGTTCCAGGCCGAACCTTCCTGGCTCGCCTGTTGTTGCAGCGCGTAGCAGATCGGATCGAGCGAACCGGCCGGCAGACCCGGAATGGTCTCGACCCGGCCCGACAGCGAGCGCAGCGACAGGCCCAGCGGCGCGGCGACGAAGTCGACGTAGCTGATGTTGGAGAACAGCTCCCACTCGTTGAAGGTGAACTCGGCGAAGGTCCAGTTCTTCTGGAAATTGGTGTCGCTGGTGTTGAGGAAACTCGGGTGGACCACGGCCGGGCCGGGGTTGACGTAGAAGTTGAGCTTGCTGCCGGTGACCACGTAGATGCGCGCGCCGTACATGCGCGGCACCGCGACCCGCGTCGACGAGCCCTGGCCGCCGAGCGGGATCGCGCAGTCCGCGCCGAGCGGAGTGACCGGCGCCGACGGCGAGGGCGGGTAATAGCTGCTGCCGTCGGCGCGCACGAACAGCGGCTGGTTGTTGGAGAAACCGACCACGTAGGCGTAGGCGGTGTTCTGTCCCGAGGCGTTGACGAGGTTGAGGGTGAAGCGTGCGGGCGTGGCGGCGAGGGCCGAGCGCGACACCAATGGACCGGCGACGCCGGCGGCGAGCGCGGCGGCCGAGGCACCGAGGAAGTTGCGGCGAGTGACCATGCGATGGGGCTCCTGAGCGAGGCAAGCCCCTGGGCTTTCCCGAGTCCGGCCACGGGCCGGATCAGTCGGGGCGACGCGCGAGGCGCCGCGAAAAGCAGGAGAGCTTGACGTGGGTGGGCGTGATCGCCCGCGACGCGATCGCCCGCGCGCCTGCGCTCACGGCCCGCACCATGTCCTATAGCTGACAGCGCTGTCAGTGATCGGGGGCGCAGATCGACAAGCGTGAACGGGCGAAGGTCCGGGTGCGATGCGCGATGCTGAACGGCGGTCCGGTTCACGCCGACGCGGCCCGCGTCGAGGGCTTGCCGGATCGGTCCGCTCGCGCGCCATGCCGATGTCGCGTGCTGCTTCATGAACGGCCGGGGTTCAGCCGCGCGCCTACATCGGCGATCATCGACAGCCGGATCGGTCGATATCTGGACCGCGCCGCGCCAGGATGCGCGCCGCGAGGGGTAGAACGGAGTTGATATGCACGATGCACCAAGTTTCATCGCGCCGCGTTGGTCGCGCGCACCACGCCGCGGCGCGGACCGCACATTGCGCCGCCGCGCGGTCGCGGCGCTGGCCTGGGCCGCGCTGGCGCTGAGCTTGCCGGCCGCGGCGCAGATGGCGAGCGAACGCGCCGGCGCCAACCTCGACGTGCTGCATTACACCGCGCGGATCGAACCCGATCTCGCCGCACGCACGCTGCGCGGCGAGGTCGCGATCCGGCTGGCGATGCGCACCAGCGGCGCGCAGTCGATCGAATTCGACGCCGGCGATCTGGACATCGATACGGTGCGCGAACACGGCAAGGCGCTGGGCTTCGAAAAGATCGACAAGCGCGTGCGCATCCGCCTGCCGGCGCCGGCGGTCGCGGGCGAGCGCCGCGAGATCGACATCGCCTACCACGGCGCGCCGCGCCACGGCCTGGAATTCCATCCCGAGCGCAACGAGGTCTATACGATCTTTTCGACCAGCCAGTGGCTGGTGTGCATCGACGCGCCGTCCGAACGCGCGACCCTGGACCTGACCCTGACCGTGCCCAGCGGCCTCAAGGCGGTCGGCAACGGCCGGCTGGTGGCGAAGTCGGCGCTCGGCGGACGCCGCGATTCCTACCGCTGGCGCCAGGACCAAGCGATGCCGAGTTACGTGTACGGCTTCGCCGCCGGCCGCTACAACGAAGCCAGCGGCAGCGGCGAGAACGGCGACCTGCGCTATCTGTCGGGCGATCTCGACAGCGCGCAACTGCGCCGGGTGTTCGCCGACAGCGCCGACATGCTGCGGTTCTTCGGCCGCCGCGCCGGCATCCGTTATCGCGGCCCCTACACCCAGGCGCTGGTGGCCAAGACCATCGGCCAGGAGCTGGACGGGTTTTCGCTGATGTCGGAAGCCTACGGCCGCGAAGTGCTGGACAAGCCCGAGGCGCAATCGCTGATCGCGCACGAGATCGCCCATCAGTGGTGGGGCAACCGCATCACCTGCCGCGAATGGGGCCACTTCTGGCTCAACGAGGCCTTCGCCAATTTCATGGCGGCCGCGTACATGCAGCACCGCTTCGGCGAAGACAGCTACCGCGAGCGGGTCGAACAGTGGAAGCGGCGGCTCGACAAGCTGCGCGCCGACGGCAAGGACCACGCGCTGGTGTACGCCTCGTGGTCGCGGCCCAGCGCCGACGATCGCGCGGTGGTGTACCAGAAGGGTGCCTACGTGCTGCATCTGCTGCGCGAAGAGCTCGGCGAGCGCGCGTTCTGGCGCGGCATCCGCGCCTACACCCGCGCGCATTACGGCCATTCGGTGGTGACCTCGGATTTCCGTCAGGCGATGGAGCGCGCGAGCGGGCGCGATCTGTCGGGGTTTTTCGCGCGCTGGGTGGAGTCGGGCGAGGGGATGGCGAAGTAGCGCATCGGCCTCACCGAAGCGATGCAACCCCACTGTAGGAGCGGCGTGAGCCGCGATCGCGACATCTGGCCTGCGACGCTGGCGAGGGTTCGCGGTCGCGGCTCACGCCGCTCCTACCCTTTGGGACGTGGCGATCGCGAACGTCGTGAGCGCGACACGCAGGCACCCGCCCGCGATCCGCGGGTCCCGTGATCGTGCCTGCATCACACTTCACGTTTTCGGCTCGGACGCTGTGCGCAAACAGGCGTGTTGGCTTTAGGCTAGGCGATCGCCCCAGCCAGACCCGCAAGGACTCACGCCATGACCCAGCCCCGCCTCGCCCCCCGCCGTGCCCGCCTGCACCGCGCCAGCCTTTACAGTGCCTGCGCGCTATCGCTGGCCAGCGGCTTGTTCGCCGGCACCGCACTGGCCCAGGACGCCGCCCCGGCGCCCGCGCCGGCCAGCGAGGCGCGCACCCTGGAGACGGTGTCGGTGCTCGGCTCGCGGCGCAGCCAGCGCTCGTCCGACACCACCTCCATCTCGCCGGTCGACGTGCTGCCGATGGCCAAGAACGCCGAGGAAGGCGCCCAGTTCGACCTCGCCCAGTCGCTGCAATACGCCGCCCCCTCGTTCAACTCGACCCGCCAGAGCGGCGCCGACGGCGCCGACCTGGTCGACTCGGCCGCGCTGCGCGGCCTGGGTTCGGACCAGACCCTGGTGCTGGTCAACGGCAAGCGCCACCACACCACCGCGCTGCTCAATCTGTTCGGCGCGCGCAATCGCGGCAACACCGGCACCGACCTCAACACCATTCCGCTGATGGCGATCGACAGCGTCGAGATCCTGCGCGACGGCGCCGCCGCGCAGTACGGCTCGGACGCGATCGCCGGGGTCATGAACATCTCGCTGAAGAAGCGCAAGGGCTGCGAAGCGGTCGCCGGCTACGGCCAGTATTCCAAGGGCGACGGCGAGAACTGGCTGGCCAGCGCCTACTGCGGCTTCGGCCTGGGCAGCGACGGCAGCCTCGGCATCACCGGCGAGTGGCAGGACCGCGGCCGTTCCGACCGCTCCGAGCCGGCCGGCAGCCCGCGCATCATCGGCGACTCGAAGGTCCGCAACGAAACCCTGTTCCTCAATGGCGACAAGCCGCTGAGCGAGAACCTCGATCTCTACTTCACCCTCGGCGTGCAGAAGCGCGACGCATCGTCGGCCGCGTTCGCGCGCGACGGCCTGGGTTCGGAGGACATTCCCTCGCGCAACTCCGCGGCGATGTACCCCGACGGCTTCGTGCCCTTCATCGACGGCGAACTCGACGACCGCTTCGGCATCCTCGGCCTGCGCGGCAGCCTGGGCGAGTGGAACGCCGACCTGTCCTACACCCACGGCTACAACAAGCTGCGCTACACCATCAACAACACCCTCAACGCTTCGCTGGCCAATCTCGATCTGCTCAACGGCGGCCAGGGCGTGAGCGCGCGCAGCTTCAACGCCGGCGGTTTCTCGTTCGAACAGAACACCGTCAACCTCGACATCAACCGTTTCTACGATCAGGTCTTCAACGGCCTCAACGTGGCCTTCGGCCTGGAGCGCCGCGACGAGAAGTACAAGATCTTCGCCGGCGAGCCGGGGTCCTACATCGACGCCGACGGCGTGGGCGTCGGCGGCAACGCCGGCAGCCAGGGATTCCCGGGCTTCCAGCCCGGCGACGCCGGCAGCCACAGCCGCGACAGCTGGGCCGCGTATGCCGACGTCGAAGCCGACTTCACCGAGCGCTTCACCGCCGGCGTGGCGGTGCGTTACGAGGACTACAGCGATTTCGGCAAGACCACCACCGGCAAGCTCGCCGCCGGTTTCCGCGCCACCGACACCTTGATGTTCCGCGCCTCGGCTAGCACCGGTTTCCGCGCGCCGTCGCTGCAGCAGAAGTACTTCTCCTCGACCATCACCGACTTCGTCAACGGCGAACCGGTCGACGTGGTGATCGCGCCCAACGGCGGCACCATCGCCAACGCCGCCGGCCTGCCTTTGCTGACCAAGGAAAAGTCGCGCAACTACACCCTCGGTCTGACCTGGTCGCCGACCGCCGACACCTCGTTGACGTTGGATGCGTACCGCATCGACATCGACGACCGCATCGTGCTCAGCGGCCGCTTCGACACCACCGATCCGACCATCGGCTCGATCCTCGATTCGCTCGGCGTCGGCCAGGCGCAGTTCTTCGTCAACTCGGTCGACACCCGCACCGAGGGCGTGGACTTCACCTTCAACAACGAACGCGAACTGGGCAACGACTTCAAGCTCGGCACCTTCTTCGCCTTGAACCTCAACCGCACCAAGGTCAACGCGATCCACGCGCCGCCGGCCCTGGTCGGCCGCGAGGACGTGCTGCTGTCCGAGCGCGAGCGCTTGTTCATCGAGCAGGGCGCGCCGAAGTCGAAGGCCGTGCTCGGCTTCGATCTGGCGCGCGGCGCCTGGGACGGCAACCTCAAGCTGATCTATTTCGGCCCGCAGACCTTGGGCACGTTCTCGGGCACCGCCGCCGGCGTGCCGAACGCGCGCTACAAGTCGCGCAGCTCGGCCGACCTGAGCGTGACCTACGCGTTCAGCGAAAACACCAAGCTCACCGTCGGCGCCACCAACCTGTTCAACGTCAAGCCGAGCCGGCAGAACCCGGACGAAACCGACAACGGCCACATCTTCGACAGCGTCCAGTTCGGCTTGAACGGCACCGCCTACTTCGTGCGCCTGTGGCATAAGTTCTGATCGCGCGGCGCTGACGCGGCGGCGATAACGGCGATAAGATCGAAGCCATGAGCGCCGATCTTATCGCCCACCTGCAGGACGTCGCCTCGGACTTCGGCGCGCTCGGCGCGCGCCGGATGTTCGGCGGTTACGGCATCTACCACGACGGGGTGATGATCGGACTGATCTCCGACGAGGTGCTGTATCTGAAGGTCGACGATCAAACCCGCGAACGTTTCCGCGCGGCCGACAGCGGGCCTTTCATGTACACGCGGCGCGGCGAGACGGTGCCGACCAGTTACTGGTCGGTGCCGGAGGCGGCGATGGATTCGCCGCAGGATATGAAGCCGTGGTTGGTTTTGGCTTATGAGGCGGCCTTGCGCAAGGCCAATACGGCGGCGTCGAAGGTGAGGCCGTCGAAAGCTCGGGCGGTAAAAGCCGAGCCGGTGAAAGCCAGATCTGCAAAGGGCGAGCCTGCAAAGGCCAAGCCTGTAAAGGCCGAATCTGTAAAAGCTGGAGCAGGCAAATCTGGCATTGCGAAACCCGATTCCGCGAAAGCCAAATCCGTAAAAACAAAATCTGCGAAGCCCGACGCCAAATCTCGCTGACGGGTTTCTTCCGCGTCGTTCGCCTTTAGCCGCCATCTCCGCGAAGGCGGGGATCCAGAGACTTCAGAGCGATGCATCGGTGAAGCCCTGGATCCCCGCCTTCGCGGGGATGACGGTAGGCGGTGGCGCGAATGAGCAAGTTTCGCTTGGGCGATGAATCTTTGATTCAAAGGCGCCGAATGTGCTGTGGCCTCTGCATTGCTCGTCATCCCCGCGAAGGCGGGGATCCAGAGACTTCAGCGCCATGCATCGGTGAAGCCCTGGATCCCCGCCTTCGCGGGGATGACGGTAGGCGGTGGCGCGAACGAGCAAGGTTCGCTTGGGCGCTGAATCTTTGATTCAAAGGCGCTGAATGTGTTGTGGCCTCTGCATTGCTCGTCATCCCCGCGAAGGCGGGGATCAAGAGACTTCAGAGCGATGCATCGGTGAAGCCCTGGATCCCCGCCTTCGCGGGGATGACTGTAGGCGGTGGCGCGAACGAGCAAGTTTCGCTCGGGCGATGATCTTTGATTCAAAGTCGCTGAATGTGTTCTGGCCTCTGCATTGCTCGTCATCCCCGCGAAGGCGGGGATCCAGAGACTTCAGAGCCGTGCCGCGGTGAAGCCTTGATCCCCGCCTTCGCAGGGATGACGAGCAAAAAATCGTCCAGCAATCCACGGTTATCTAGGGCGCGGTTGACGACGCAATCTCAGCGCTTATCCACCGCCAGCAACCAATCCAGAAACGCCTGCGCCGCCGGCCGCAGCCGCCGGTGCGAGGGGTAGATCGCGTAATAGCCCCAGCGCGCCGGCATCGCCGGGCCGGGCAGGCGGATCAGCTGGCCCGAGCGCAGGTACGGCACCACGATCTGCTCGCGCGCCAGCGCCACGCCGATGCCTTGCGCGGCCGCCATCATCGCGTCGGTGGTGTTGCTGAAGATGTAGCGCTCCTCGAGCTTGCGCCCATGCACGTCGGCGGCGCGGAACCAGTCGTGCCAGCCCTGCCGCGCCTGATCGGCGATCAGCGGCAGTTCGGCGATCTGCGCCGGCTCGGTGATCCGATCGATGCCGGGAAACGTCGGCGAGGCGACCGGGAACAGCGCGTCGTCCATCAGGTGATGCGCGGTCAGTCCCGGCCAGTGGCCGGCGCCGTGGCGCACGCCGAGGTCGGGGCCGCTGTCGTCGAAGCGGGTCAGGGCGATCTCGGTATCGACCCGCAACTGGATATGCGGATGGGCGCGGGTGAACCCGCCCAGGCGCGGCAGCAGCCAGGTGTAGGCCAGCGAGTGCAGGGTGGTGATGCGGACCCGGTCGCGCTCCTCGCGCGCCAGCCGCAGGCTGCGCAGCACGCCGTCCATGTCGGCCAGCGCGGTGCCGGCGGCGTCGGCGAGCTGGCGGCCCTGGTCGGTCAGCGCGACCCCGCGCGCATGGCGCTGGAACAGGCTCAGGCCGAGCCGGCTTTCGAGCTTGCGCACGTGGTGGCTGACCGCGCTGGCGGTCAGGTGCAGCTCCTCGGCGGCGTGGGCGAAATTCTGATGCCGCGCCGCCGCTTCGAACGCCGCCAGGGCCGGCAGCCAGTCCGCTCTGAGCGCCATATCAAGCCTTGAGTAATATTTGTGGCTGGGTTCGAAAGTATGCGCTTGCATGACTTTGGCGGCCAGTCAGAATAGGCGCAAGGGAAAAGCCAGATTGTCGTCGGGGCCGGATCCGGGGCCTGAGCGGAGTCGGCAAGTTGCCCGGATGGATGCGGGGACGGCGACAGGTTTCAATGCGTCCTCATGCCGCTCGGCGGCGGTCCGCGGGCGATCCGGGCGGCCGCGAACCGCACTGGTTCGCGCGCTCGAACGTCACCGCGCGACGCGATGTCGGCGTCGACAATCCGGATATCGCCGCCGCGCCGATCGCTGCACGCTACGCCCAGCCGCACCCAGATTCGCAAGCCGGCGCCCCCACGCCCCGGTACCGTCTTCGTCGCTTCGCGAGGTCTACCATGAGCACGTCTCCATCGCTTCGCCTGCCTGCCGATGCGCAGCCCGCCGCCACGACGTCCAATGACGCCGCCCCCGTGCAGAGCTGGCGCACGCCGCTGGAACTGACCGTCCTCGGCGCGATCTGGGGTTCGTCGTTCCTGTTCATGCGGGTGTCGGCGAAAGACTTCGGCGCGGTGCCGCTGGTGGAAATGCGCCTGGGGCTGGGCGCGCTGATCCTGTTGCCGTTCCTGTGGAAGGCGCGGGCGTCGTTCAAGGGCGCGATCTGGGCCAAGCTGGCGATGATCGGCCTGATCAATTCGGCGATCCCCTTCATCTTGTTCGCCTGGGCCGCGCAGCGCGCGCCGGCCGGGATCGGCGCGATCACCAATTCGATGGCGGTGCTGTTCACCGCATTGGTCGGGTTCCTGTTCTTCGGCGAGAAGATCGGCACCCAGCGCGCGATCGCGTTGTTGGCCGGGTTCGCCGGCGTGGTCGTGCTGGCCAGCGGCAAGACCGCCGGCGCGAGCATCGGCTGGGCGGTCGCGGCCGGCTGTACCGCGGCGTTCCTGTACGGCATCGGCGCCAACCTGGTGCGGCGCCAGCTGACCGGCCTGCCGGCCGCGGCGGTCGCGGCGGCGACTCTGGGCACTTCGGCGTTGTTGATGCTGCCGTTCGCGATCGCCTATTGGCCCGACCATGCGATCCCGGCCAAGTCGTGGTTCTCCGCCTCGATGCTCGGCGTGCTCTGCACCGGCATCGCCTTCGTCATGTACTACCGGCTGATCCAGCGCATCGGCGCCGGCCGCGCGGTCGCGGTGACTTACCTGGTGCCGCTGTTCGGCGTGGCCTGGGGCTGGATGCTGCTGGGCGAACCGCTGACGCTGACGATGCTGGTGGCGGCGGCGTTGATTCTGGGCAGCGTGGCGTTGAGTCAGCGGGCGGCGAAGTAGGTTTCGTCCGTTCGCGCGCGGGACACGGGCTGGCCCGGGTAATTTCAATTCGTCATCCCCGCGCAGGCGGGGATCCAGAGACTTCAGAGTCCTGTCGCGGTGAAGCCCTGGATTCCCGCCTTCGCGGGAATGACGGGCAATAGCATCCATCGCGCCGGCCATCGCAATCGTCCTTCGCGGAGAATCCTTTGACCTCGACCCAACACCGCGTCCAGTTCGACTTCGAAATCGAATTCAGCAACGGCGGCGGCCTGCAAGGCCAGGGCTTCCGCCTCGACATCGACGGCGACGACATCGGCGATGCCGAATTGATCGACTACATCGTGCGCGATCTGCGTCTGCTGATGGTCGGCCCCGCGCGCATCCTCAACAAGACCATCCTGGTCGAGGCGCACAAGCGCACCGCCGGCGCGATCGAAGGCGGCGAAATCCGCTACATCGACCTGAGCCACACCATCGAAGACGGCCTGGTGACCTACCCCGGCATGCCGGCCACGCATATCTGCGACTACCTCAGCCGCGAGCGTTCGCGCGAGCTGTACGAGGAAGGCACCCAGTTCCAGATCGGACGCATCGACATGGTCGCCAACACCGGCACCTACATCGACTGTCCTTCGCATCGCTACGAGGACGGCAAGGACCTGTCGCAGATCCGGCCGGAAGATTGCGCCGACCTGGATGCGATCGTGGTGCGCGTGCCGGCGTCCGTGCGGGCCATCGACGACAATTATTTTCGCGATCTCGAATTGCGCGGCCGCGCGGTGCTGGTGCATACCGGCTGGGACGTGCATTTCGCCACCCCGGCCTATGGGGTCGATCATCCGTTCCTGACCGAAGCGGCGGCGCAGTGGCTGCGCGACTGCGGGGTCAAGCTGGTCGGGATCGACTCGGTGAATATCGACGACACCCGCGGCAAGTCGCGGCCGGTGCATTCGACCTTGCTCGGCGCGGGCATCCTGATCGTCGAACACCTGCGCAATCTGGCGGCGTTGCCGGACAGCGGTTTCAGCTTCAGCGCGGTGCCGCCGAAGGTGAAGGGGATGGGGACATTTCCGGTGCGGGCCTTGGCGAAGATCGCGGGTGCCGCTGCGTCGGTTGGCTGAGCTGGAGGTCCAACCTTTACCGATCGAACGGCGTCGGGGCTGAAGCCCCACCTCGTGGCAGCGAAGTGAGGTTGGTTAGAAGCGGGCAGGGTGGAGGTTCGATTGCATCGGATCGAACGGCGTCGGGGCTGAAGCCCCGCCCACAAACGATCTCGCGGTAGCGAAGTGCAGTTGTTTGGAAGTGGGGCGGTGAAAGTTCGATCGCATCTGATCGAACAGCATCGACGCCGAAGCGCTGCTGCGATTACTGCGAAGCGGCGAGGTCTTTTGTGGGCGGGGCTTCAGCCCCGACGCGTTCCGTGGTCAGCGATCGATCACGACAGCCCACGCCGCGGCGCCGACTACTGCAAATACGCCTGCAACGCCGCGATCGCCATGCGCACCTTCGCCGGTTGCGCATCGCGCTGCGCGGTCACCGCGAACACGCCCAGCGGCGGCATCGACCAGTCCGGCAGCACCCGCACCGCGCGGCCGTCGGCCAGCAGCGGCGTCGCATCGGGTTCGGGCAGGCGCACGATGCCCAGGCCCTGCAGCATCATCTCCATCAAGGTGCGCGAGCTGTTGCTGACGATGCGTCCGCCGACCCGCACCCGCCGCGCGGGCTCGCCGTCGCGATGCATGTCGACGTATTCGGGCTGGTTCATCACGCTCAGGATCAGCATCGGATGCTGCGCGAGTTCCTCCGGCGTCCGCGGCAGGCCATGTTCGCTCGCGTACTCGGGCGCGGCCACCAGCAGGTGCCGCCATTCGGCCATGCGCCGCGCGATCAGGTTGGAATCGGCCAGCCGTCCCACCCGGATCGCCAGATCGATGCGTTCGGCGATCAGGTCGATCTGGCGGTCGTCGGCGAACACCCGCAGCGACAGCGCCGGATAGGCGCGCAGCAACGGCGCCAGCGCCGGCGCCAGGTGCGAGGCGAAGCCGACCGGCACGGCGATGCGCAACTCGCCGCGCGGCTCGTCGCGCAGATCGCCCAGGCGGCCGTCGGCATTGCGCGCGGCGTGCAGCATCGCCGCGCAGTCCTCGTAGTAGGCCTGGCCGATTTCGGTGGTGGTGAGCTTGCGGGTGGAGCGGTGCAGCAGCACCACGCCGGTCTCGGCCTCCAGCTGGCGCAGCTGCTGGCTGACCGCGGACGGGGTCATGTCGAGCTCGCGCGCGGCCGCGCTCATCGAGCCCAGCTCGACCACCCGGGCGAACAGAGCCATGCGCTTGAGGCGGTCTATCGTGAAGTCCAGCTTCATGGTGATAGCGTCCGGGGCCGGATTATCGGCGGGTTTGTTAGCGAGCAGACTATATCCCGTCCCATCCACCCCAGGAGTTCCCCATGAACATCGTTCTGATCGGCGCCACCGGTTACGTCGGCCGCGCCCTGCTGCAGGAAGCGCTGCAGCGCGGCCACCGCGTCACCGCGATCGCCCGCGACACCGCCGGTTTGCCGGCCCACGACGGTTTGAGCGCGACGGCGGCGACCATCGACGGCGGCGACGCGGCCGCGGTAGCGGCCTTGGTACGTGGCAGCGACGCGGTCATCGCCTCGTTCAACGCCGGCGGCTGGAAGAACCCGAACCTCGGCGCCGAGACCGTCGCCGGTTACGCCCAGATCGTCGCGGGCGTGAAGCAGGCCGATGTGCCGCGCCTGCTCGTGGTCGGCGGCGCCGGCAGCCTGGAAATCGCGCCGGGTCAGCAGGTGCTCGACCAGCCCGGTTTCCCGGCCGAATACCGCGACGGCGCCGAGGCGATGCGCAGCGTGCTGAATACCTTGCGCGAGGAGCGCGATCTCGACTGGACCTTCCTGTCGCCGGCCGCGCACCTGGTGCCGGGCGAGCGCACCGGCCGTTACCGCATCGGCGCCGATCAATTGCTGGTCGACGCGCGGGGCGAGAGCAACATCTCGGTGCAGGACTATGCGGTGGCGATGATCGACGAGCTGGAGCAGCCGGCGCATTCGCGCAAGCGGTTTACCGTGGCTTACTGATCCTGCAAGCCGTCATCCCCGCGAAGGCAGGGATCCAGAGACTTCAGCGTCATCCTTCAAGATCGTCATTCCCGCGAACGTGGGAATCCAGTGACTTCAAGCGTTTTCGCACGAAAGGCCCTGGATGTTCGGCTGCGCCGAAGTAAAGCGGAGCCCGCGTTCGCGGGAACGATGGTGGGAGAGGGGGCTGCACTTTAGTTGCTACAAATCAGCTCTATCTCGGCTTGATCGAACATTCAGAGACTTCAGCGTCATCCCGCAAGAACGTCATCCCCGCGAAGGCGGGGATCCAGAGACTTCAGCGCCATCCTTCCAGGACGTCATTCCCGCGAACGCGGGAATCCAGTGACTTCAAGCGTTCTCGTACGAAAGGCTCTGGATGTTCGGCTGCGCCGAAGTAAAGCGGAGCCCGCGTTCGCGGGCATTCAGAGACTTCAGCGTCATCCCGCAAGAACGTCATCCCCGCGAAGGCGGGGATCCAGAGACTTCAGCGCCATCCTTCCAGGACGTCATTCCCGCGAACGCGGGCTTTGCCTTACTTCGGCGGAGCCGAACATCCAGTGACTTCAAACGTTCTCGCACGAAAGGTCCTGGATGTTCGGCTGCGCCGAAGTAAAGCGGAGTCCGCGTTCGCGGGAATGGCGTTCTGGAGAGTGGCGAGATAAGTCCGTTGGTGCGTAGAGTGAGTGCACCTCTCACCCCACCGCCACCACCAACGCCTCGCGCTGCTTGGCATCCAGCATCGCCCCAACCCCAGCCTTCAGATTGTCGCTCTGATTGCGCGGCTTCGACGTCGCCGGGATCACCACCGTCACCGCCGCCTCGCTGAGCACGAATTTCAGCAGCAACTGCGCCCACGAATCCGCGCCGACCTCGCTCGCCCACGCAGGCAGCGGCTTGTCTTTGACCTGGGCGAACAAGCGACCGTCCTCGAACGCGCGATTGACCATCACTGCGATGCCCAGCTCGCGCGCCAGCGGGAAAATCGTCCGCTCCGCGCCACGCGACACCACCGAATAGTTGATCTGCACGAAGTCGGGCTTGAGCGCGCGCATTTCGTCGGCCAGTTCGGCATGCGCCTCGTCGCGGTAATGGGTCAAACCGACCAATCGCACCTTGCCCTGCTGCTTGAGCTCGCGCGCGAGCGCGAACTGGACGCGGGTGTCGCGCAGGTTGTGGACCTGCAACAGGTCGATGCGATCGGTGCGCAGCCGGCGCAGCGATTCACCGAATTGCTGCCGTCCTTGCTCGATGCCGGTGACGCCCGACAACTTGGTCGCCAGGAACAGTCGATCGCGCAGCTTGGCTTCGGCGACCAAGTCGCCCAATGCGTCTTCGGCGCTGGAATAGGTCGGCGCGGTGTCAATGACGCTGCCACCGGCGTCGACGAAGCGCTTGAGCACTTCGCGCAGCGGCGCGCGCGCGGCCTCGTCGCGGCCGACTTCGAAACTGCCCGAGGTGCCCATGCCGATCACCGGGATCGATTCGCCGGTGCTCGGGATCTTGCGCTTGAGCAGTGGGCCGACGAAGGGCGTTTCGGTGGGGGCGGCGGCCGCGGCGGTGGTCGCGGGCGACGGCTCCTGGCTGCAGGCGGCCAATGGCGCCAGCGCGAGACCGGTGGCGGCGAGCGAGGCGGTGCTGAGGAAATCGCGACGAGTGGGCATGGTGGGACTCGTGGAAATCGCAGTGGTTGATGTCGGTAAGCGGGTGGTGCGTGGAAGCGCGATGGCGGGTAGCGCCGGGCGTTGCAGTGGCGCGGTCGCGGCTTGCGCCGCTCCTACAGGGGGCTGACGAGACCGCGTTGCGCGCTGGCCGTTCGCGCCGTTCCCGCATCGCCCCCTGTAGGAGCGGCGCGAGCCGCGACCGCGACACCTCGACCACGACGCAACCGTCCGCAAGCCAGCATGCAATCGAATCCGGCCCGCGAAGGCCGCCCCGTCACCGCGCGCCCAGTTTCTGCAACAACCGCATCGCCGCCGCCGGATTGCGCTCCTTCGCGGCGCTGATGAAATACACATACACCTCGCGCGCCGGCCCGGCGGCAAGCGGCGCGGCGACATGCGGCAGGTCCGGGTTGTCCTCGCCACGCGCCCAGGCCTGCGCGCGCCGCGCCCAGGCGTCGAGCTCGTCGTCGGGATAACCGGTCGGAATCGCCGCGCGCGAACCCATCAGCCGGGCGTAGACGAAATCGCCGGTGATGTCGGCCAGCGACGGGTATTGATCGGAATCGGTGAACACCGTGGCGATGCGCCGCTCGCGCGCCAGCGCCAGGTAGTCGGCTTGCAGGAAGCCGGGATGGCGCACTTCCAGCACGTGCTTGAGCGGGCGGCCTTCGAGCGTGCGCGGCAATGCGTCGAGGAACGCGGCCAGGTCGTCGCGATCGAACACGCGGCTGGGCGCGAGCTGCCACAGGATCGGCCCGAGCCGCTCGCCGAATTCGGCCAGACCGCCTTCAATGAAGGCTTTCGCGCCCGATGCCGCCTTGGCCAGCGCGCCGCCCTGGGTGATGCGGCCGGGCGCCTTAAGCGAGAACACGAAGTGCTGCGGCGTTTCCGCCGCCCACTTGGCGTAGGTCGCCGGTTTCTGCGCGCTGTAGAAGGTGCCGTTGATCTCGATGCTGCTGAGCTGGCGGCTGGCGTATTCCAGCTCGCGCCGCTGCACCAGCTTGTCGGGATAGAAATTGCTGCGCCACGGCACGAAGGTCCAGCCGCCGATGCCGCTGCGGATGCCGTCGATGGGTTTGACCCCGGGGTTGCCGGCGAGCGGATCGGCCGGCGCGGCCGCGGGCGAAGCGAACAGGTCGCCGCCGGGGGCGGCGGTGGCGTCGGATTGGCTGCGTTTGCGATTCATGGGTTCCACGGGTTGTAGGTGCCGAACCACCACAGGCGGCCTTCGAGATCGCGGCAGGTGTAGGCGCGGCCGCCGTAATCCTGGTCGGCGATGTCGACCACGATCCGGGCGCCGGCCGCCCGCGCGCGGGCGTAATGTTCGTCGGCGTCGCTGACGACGACCGAGCAGGCCTGAGTTTCGCGCCCGCCGATCTCATCGGGTTGGACGATGCGCTGACCCCACTCGCCGGAGTTATCGACCGAGCCGAGCATGATCATGCCCGGTCCGTAGGTCAGCTGGGCGTGGTGGACGATCTCGCCGTCGGCGTAGACGGCGTGCTTCTCGAAACCGAAGGCGCGGCACAGCCACTCGATCGCGGCGGGCGCGTCGCGGTAGCGCAGGGACGGGATGATCGTGCTTCCGGCGATGGAATCCATGGGGCGCTCCTGAGGGCGGCGTGGACGGCGCGAAGCGGACGTGACACACGTCAGGCGACGAGGATAACGCCGCGGCGTTATCCTCGCGTCTTCATCGGCGAAGGGAGTTTCCGGCATGACCACGTATTCGGGCGGCTGTCACTGCGGCAAGGTCGCCTACGAGGTCGAGGGCACGATCGACCAGGCGATCGACTGCAATTGTTCGATGTGCCAGCGCCGCGGCGGCCTGCTGTGGTTCGTGCCGCGCGCCAATTTCAGCCTCAAGACCGATCCGGCCGAGTTGGGCACGTATCACTTCAACAAGCATTCGATCGACCATCATTTCTGCAAGCGCTGCGGCATCGCGTCCTTCAGCCAGGGGCAGATGCCAGACGGGACGAAGATGACCGCGATCAACGTGCGGTGTCTGGACGGGATCGATTTGACGTCGGTGAAGGTGGTGCCGGTGGATGGGCGGTCGTTTTAAGAATTGAGAGGCTTCAGCGCCATCCTTCAAAATCGTCATTCCCCCGAACGCGGGAATGGCGATAGGTAGGTTGCGACAGGTTTTACTGGTCGCATGGGAAAGTTGCGATAGCTTTGGCTGTCGCTCGTCATCCCCGCGAAGGCGGGGATCCAGAGACTTCAGCGCCATCCTTCCAGATCGTCATTCCCGCGAACGCGGGAATCCAGCGACTTCGGGCGTTCTCGCACGAAAGGCCCAGGATGTTCGGCTTCGCCGAAGTAAGGCAGAGCCCGCCTTCGCGGGAATGACGATAGGTAGGTTACGAAGCCATGATGACTGCGCGGAATGACTTCTCTAGCGTTGGCTGTCGCTCGTCATCGCCGTGAAGGCGGGGATCAAGCGGCTTCAGCGGGACGTTGCGATATTGGCTTGGTGCCGCGGCTTCGCTGCGACGACGACGGAAACGTCGGGTGTCGCGACTCAGTCCATTCCACTCCGCAACCGCTCCCGCCCCCGCTCAGTCAACACCGCCAGACTGCTCTCCCCATGCGCCTCCACCCGCACCCAGCCCGGCGCAGGGTGATCGCCGATCGCGTCTTCGCCGATCCAGGCCAGTTCGCGCAGCAGCACGCTCATGCGCACGCCCAGCCGCTTGCACAGGCGCGGCAGCGAGACGCCGCCGGGTTCGCCGGCCAGCATCGCCAGCAAGGGCTCAGTCAACTCGGACAAGGTCGATGTCCTTGGCCGATTGCAGGTTGTGGGCCGGCTGCGCGACATGCGGGTACACGATCACCGGGATCGATTTCGAGGTCGGCGTGCGCGCTTCGTCGGCGAAGCTCGACAGCGGCACCAGCGAATTGGTTTCCGGGTAATACGCCGCCAGGCAGCCGCGCGGGATGTTGTACTCGACCAGCAGGAAACGCTTGGCCACGCGCCGCACGCCGTCGTCGCACAGGCTCTCCAGGTCGACCCAGTCGCCGGCCTGCAGTTTCAGTTCGGCGATGTCCTGGGCGTTGATGAACAACACCCGCCGTTCGCCGAACACGCCGCGGTAGCGGTCGTTCATGCCGTAGATGGTGGTGTTGTACTGGTCGTGCGAACGGGTGGTGGCCAGCGTGAACACCGGTTGCTCGCGGCTGGCGCGGGCGCGATGCACGGGCAGGTCGGTCGGCACCGCATGCGGCTTGAACAGCGCCTTGGCTTCGCGATTGAGCCAGCGCCGCTCGGCCGCGGCATTGGTCAGGTGGAAGCCGCCGGGCACGCGCACGCGCCGATTGAAATCGTGGAAGTCGTCGAACACCTCGGCGATCCTGTCGCGGATGCGGTCGTAATCGCCGATCAGCCACAGCCACGGCACCTTGCTGCGCGCGCCGAGGGTCGCCTGCGCCAGGCGCGCGACGATCGCCGGTTCCGACAGCAGCATCGGATCGGCCGGCGCGTTGATGCCGGCCGACAGGTGGACCATGCTCATCGAATCCTCGACCGTCACGCTCTGCGGCCCGGCCTCCTGCATATCGATCTCGGTGCGGCCCAGGCAGGGCAGGATGTAGGCGTCGCGGCCATGCACCAGATGGCTGCGGTTGAGCTTGGTGGTGACGTGCACGGTGAGGTCGCAGCGGCGCAGCGCGCGATGGGTGGCCTCGGTGTCCGGCGTGGCGGTGGCGAAGTTGCCGCCGAGGCCGAAGAAGGTCTTGCAGCGGCCGTCGAGCATCGCCTCGATCGCGCCGACGGTGTCGTGGCCGTGTTCGCGCGGCGGCTCGAACCCGAACACGTCGCGCAGGCGATCGAGAAACGCCGGCGCCGGCTTCTCGTAGATGCCCATGGTGCGGTCGCCCTGCACGTTGCTGTGGCCGCGCACCGGGCACGGCCCGGCGCCGGGACGGCCGATATTGCCGCGCAACAGCATCAGGTTGACGATCATCTGGATGGTCGCGACCGAATGCTTGTGCTGGGTGATGCCCATGCCCCAGCAGCAGATCACGCTCTTGGCCCGCGCGTAGATGTCGCCGGCGCGTTCGAGTTCGGCTCGGGTCAATCCCGATTCGGTGACGATCGTGTCCCAGGATTCGCTCTCGACCTCGGCGACGAAGGCGTCGAAGCCGCGGGTGTGTTCGGCGATGAAGTCCAGATCGATCACGCGTTCGCGCCCGTCGCGCCGCGCCTGCGCATCGAGCTCCAGGGTGCGCTTGATCATGCCTTTGACCGCGGCCAGATCGCCGCCGATGCGCAACTGGAAATAGTCCGAGGAAATGCGGGTCGAGCCGTTGTGCAGCATCTCCAGCTTGTCCTGCGGATCGGCGAATCGCTCCAGCCCGCGCTCACGCAGCGGATTGAACGAGACGATCGCCGCGCCGCGCTTGGACGCCTGGCGCAGTTCGCCGAGCATGCGCGGGTGATTGGTGCCCGGGTTCTGGCCGAAGATGAAGATCGCTTCGGCGATTTCGAAATCGCGCAGCTGCACCGTGCCCTTGCCGATGCCCAATTGCGCCTTCATCGCGGTGCCCGAGGGTTCGTGGCACATGTTCGAACAGTCGGGGAAGTTGTTGGTGCCGTACTCGCGCACGAACAGTTGGTACAGGAACGCGGCCTCGTTGCTGCAGCGGCCGGAGGTGTAGAACAGCGCCTGGTCGGGCGAGACGAGCGCGTTCAAATGCGCGCCGATGCGGTTGAAGGCTTCGTCCCAGGTGATCGGCAGGTATTTGTCGCTGGCCGCGTCCCAGCGCATCGGATGGGTCAGGCGGCCCTGGTTTTCCAGCCAGTGATCGCTGTAGCGGGCGAGGTCGGCGACGGTGTGTTCGGCGAACAGTTCCGGGGTGGCGCGATGCTTGGTCGCTTCGGCGGCGACGGCCTTGGCGCCGTTCTCGCAGAACTCGAAGGTCGAGGTGTGGTCGCGGTCGGGCCAAGCGCAGCCGGGACAGTCGAAACCGTCGGGCTGGTTGGCCGACAGCAGGGTGCGCGCGCCGCTGACCGGGATGTCCTGTTCGATCAGCTGGGTGGCGACGCTGCGCAGCGCGCCCCAGCCGCCGGCGGGGCCGTTGTAGGGGCGAATGGGGTTCTTGCTCATGGGCGCGATTCCAGATTCATGCGGCGGCTTCGCCGCTGGCGTCGACGGGGTCGTCGAGCAGCCGGTATGCGTGGGTGTAGACGGCATGCCCGTCGTCGCGGGCGAAGCCGATCAAGGTCAGGTGGGCCGAGTCGGCCAGGGCGATCGCCAGCGCGGTCGGCGCGGAGATCGCGGCCAACAGCGGAATGCCGGCCTGCGCGGCCTTCATCGCCATCTCGAAACTGGCGCGGCTGGTGACCACGGCGAACCCCGACAACGGATCGATCGCGCGCGTCGACAGCGCGCCGATCAGTTTGTCGAGGGCGTTGTGGCGGCCGACGTCTTCGCGCACGAACGCGAGGCGGCCGTCGCGATCGGCCCAGCCGGCGGCATGGGTGGCGCCGGTCAGCGCGTTGAGCGGTTGCTGCTGGCGCAGTTCGCGCAAGGCGCGTTGCAGCGCGCGCGACTGGATCGGCGCGCTGTCGGGCAAGCGCGGCGGCGGACGCAGCACCGCTTCGATACTTTCGCTGCCGCATACGCCGCAACCGCTGCGGCCCTGCAGATTGCGCCGGCGCTGGTCGAGCGCGGCGGCGCGCGTGTCGGGAATGCTCAGGGCGATGGCGATGCCTTCGAGCGAAGTATCGATGGCGTCTATCTGCAATTCCCGCGCGCTCGCGACGATGCCTTCGCTGAGCGAGAAGCCCAGGGCGAAATCGGCCAAGTCGTCGGGCGTGGCCATCATCACCGCGAACGGCCTGCCGTTGTAGGCCAGCGCGACCGGCACTTCGGCGGCGATCGCGTCGAGCGCTTCGGCCACGCGCTCGCCGCGGCGCCGCTGCACCTTGCGTTGCACCGCGCCGGTCGTGCCGGTCGCGCCGGTGGTGCCGGTCATGGCGGCGGTGGCGGCGGGCGCAGGCGCATCCGCCGAGGGCTCGGTGAGGTGGGGCGGACGCGGTGTCGGCGAGGTTCGGTTCATGGGATGTCGGACGCCGGACGCTGAGTCCGGCGTCCGGCTCGCGGCCTCAGTGGAACAGCACGAAGGCTTTCTGCAAGGTGACCCACACGCCCCAGGCCAGCGGAATGCCGACCGCGGTCCACGCGGCCAGCACCAGCAGCGGATTGCCGCCATGGCCGATCAGGGCCATCTGTTCGGGGCTGTACAAGGCTTCGCCGTTGCTGCCGGTCTTTTCGTGGGCGAGGGCTTTTTTGCGCGCCAGTTCGTCCGGCGTCATGAAATGCTTCTGCGCCACCGGACGCACCAGCAGATTGCACAGCAGCCCGAGCACCAGCATCCCGGCCAGGATATACATGGTGGTGTTGTAGACCTGCGAAGGCGGCAGGCCCAGGCCGAGCTGGTAGTCGCGCATGTAGTTGACCACCACCGGTCCGAGGATGCCCGCGGTCGCCCAGGCGGTGAGCAGGCGGCCGTGGATCGCGCCGACCATCTGGGTGCCGAACATGTCGGCCAGATACGCCGGAATGGTCGCGAAGCCGCCGCCGTACATCGACAGGATCACGCAGAAGATCGCCACGAACGCGGCGATGCTGCCGGCCGAACCCGCGCTCGGCGCCGACGCGTACAGGATGAAGCCGAGCACGAAGAACGCCACGTAGGTCATCTTGCGGCCGATGTAGTCCGAGGTCGACGCCCAGAAGAAGCGGCCGCCGATGTTGAACAGGCTCAGCAAACCGGTGAAGCCCGCGGCGATGCTCGCGATCAAGCCCAACTGGGTCGGATCCAGCGACTTGATGCCGCCGTCCACGCCGATCAGCTTGCCGCCGAACACTTCCTGCAGCATCGGCGAGGCCATGCCGATCACGCCGATGCCGGCCGAGACGTTGAGGCACAACACGCCCCACAGCAGCCAGAACTGCGGGATGCCCCAGACTTTCTTCACGTGCACGTGTTGCTGGGTGATCATCGCGTTGGCGTTGGCCGGCGGCGGTGTCCAACCCTTGGGCTTCCAGCCGGTCGGCGGAATGCGGTAACCGAACGCGCCGCCCATCATGAAGATGAAGTACAGCACCGCCATGGTCAGGAAGGTTTCGTACACGCCGACCGAGCTGGGCGTGGCGAAATACTTCATCAGCTTGTCGGCGAGCGGACTGCCGATCAGCGCGCCGCCGCCGAAGCCCATGATCGCCATGCCGGTGGCCATGCCGCGACGGTCGGGGAACCATTTGATCAGCGTCGACACCGGCGAGATGTAGCCCAGGCCCAGGCCGATGCCGCCGATCACGCCTGAGCCCAGCCACAGCATCCAGATCTGATGCGTCTTGACCCCGATCGCCGAGATCACCAGGCCGCCGCACCAGCACACCGCCGAGACCACGCCGGCCTTGCGCGGACCGGCGCGTTCCAGCCAACCGCCCCAGATCGCCGCCGAACAACCCAGCAGCACGAAGAACAAGGTGTACATCCAACCCAGTTCGCTGACTTTCCAGTCGCAGCCGGTGGCGAACACGCGCGCTAGGAAACCCATGTCCTTCGCGCATTCCATCGGTTGCGCGATGCCGACCGCCTTCGACAGCGGCAGCCAGAACACGCTGAAGCCGTAGGCCATGCCGATGCACAGATGGATCGCCAGCGCGGCCGGCGGGACCAGCCAGCGGTTGAAACCGGGCTTGGCGACGATGCGTTCCTTCGACAGCAGGCCTTCCGTGACCGATGGCGGTGCTGCAATCACAGCGCTCTGATTCGACATGCGTGGACCCCTTTAGTACGTGCCGCCGGCCTGACCTCAAATATGTGCTTCAGGGCATAAGTAGGGGGGATTGCCCGGAATTGTTGGCGAGGCTAACGCGGCCGGGGGCGTGACGTATATCACCGGGTAGTCTAATAATCGGCTTTGAAAAGCCGATTGGGTGCATGAATGCAGGACCTCGTTCATACCGTCGCCGTACTCGATCCACGATGCATCTGCGTAACTGGCACGCAGAGGCTGTCGCCCAGGCCTGCGGTTCGGCTGCCAACGTCGTGTCGCGGCTCAGGGGCCGTTGCCGTCCGGCATCAGCAATGCCATCGGCGCGCAGGCGGCGGCGCTGCAGCCCCAGCGCCGGTAGGTTTCGCCGTCGTGCCAGGTCGCGGTCGCGGCGGCATTGATTTCGAAGTCCCAGGCGCGGCCGTCGGCGATCAGCCGGCCCTTGATCGAGCACGGCAGCCAGTAATAGGCATCGCCCAGGCCGTCGGGGTATTCCTGGGCGAGGGCGAAGAACCGGGCTGCGTCGGCCTTACTCAGGCGCCAGGCCTTGCACGCGCGCGCCAGGCTTTCGCGCTCGGACGCGGAGTCGTTCGAGTCCTGCATCCGCGCCGGCTGGATCTCGGTGATGCGCAGCGTGCCGGGTCGCATCGCATCGGTCGTCGCGTGCGGCGCGGTGCTGCACGCCAGCAGCGCGAACAGCGCGGCGACACCGCACGACACGCGAGCGATGCGTTTGATCGGAGTGATTGCGGTGATCGGCATGGAAGCGGTGTCCTGGTCGGAGTGTGGGCTCGTGCGCGCGTGCGGGATCGCGCGTGCGCTTCTGTCAGTCTGCGAAGCGCTGACGATATGCACGAATGCGATGGTTATCGAGCCCGCGCGTGGATGGATCAAGCGCGCGTCGGACCCGTGCGCCGGATGCGTCATCGTATCGGTTCGACCCGGCCGGCGGCCGCGAACAGTCTTCATGCACGCAAGAATCGAACGGAGCGGCCATGTTCAAAGTCCTGATCGAACCCAAGTGGACCCTGCACGCCGCCGACGGCCGGCCGTTGCCGCCCAAGCTGATCGACCTGCTGCTCGGCGTGCACGCGACCGGTTCGCTGGCCGCGGCCTGCCGCGATCTGGACCTGTCGTACCGCTACGCCTGGGGCCTGCTGCAATCCTCGCGCACGCTGTTCGGCGCGCCGCTGTTGCGCATGACCCGCGGACGCGGCGCCAAGCTGACCGCCTTGGGCGAACGCCTGGTCTGGGCCGACCAACGCATCGCCGCGCGTCTGGCGCCGACCCTCGACAGCCTGGCCTCGGAGGTCGAAGTCGAACTCGAACGTACCCTCAGCGCGCAATCGGCGCCGCAACGGCTGCATGCCGCGCACGGTTTCGCGGTCGAGACCTTGCGCCGCTTTCTCGACGAGGCCGGCACGCCGGTCGACCTGAAATACCGCAGCCCCGGCGAGGCCCTGGCCGCGCTGCGCTCGGGCGATTGCGATCTGGCCGGCGTGCATCTGCCGATCGGTGAATTCGAACACGCCATCCTCGCGCACTACGCCGACCGCATCGATCCGCTCAACGACCGCGTGCTGCATCTGGCGACGCGGCGGATCGGCCTGATCGTCGCGCCCGGCAATCCCAAGCGCATCCGCACCCTGACCGACCTGTTGCGCGACGACGTGCGCTTCATCCATCGCCAGCCCGGATCGGGCGCGCGCCTGCTGCTCGAACACATGCTGGCCAAGCAGGGCCATGGCATCGGCGACATCCGCGGTTGCGGCATCGACGAACTCACCCACGCCGCGGTCGCGACCTATGTCGCCAGCGGCATGGCCGATGCCGGGTTCGGGCTGGAGACGCCGGCGCGGCGCTACGGCCAGGATTTCGTGCCGATCGCCTCGGAGCATTATTTCTTTCTGGCGCGCGCGGAAACGCTGGAATCGCCGGGATTGGCCGAGGTGCTGGCGATCCTGCGCAGCGAGCGGTTCCGCCAGGAACTCGGCCGGCTGCCGGGGTACGACGCCGATCGTTGCGGCACGGCGCAGGATTTGTTCGAGGCGTTTGCGTCCGCGCGGGCGGTGTTTGGGTGAGCGCGGCCCGTCGCGACGCATCGCTGGGGTCGAGGTGAATCCGATCCGCTGTCGCAGTCGGCGGCTGCGTTGGCTGTTTCGCCGTGGTCGAAGTGTCGCGGTCGCGGCTTGCGCCGCTCCTACAGGGATGCAGTGAAAGAGTCGTTCGCGACTGTAGGAGCGGCGCGAGCCGCGACCGTGATGTGGCCGGTCGCGACGTGAATTGTTTCTGCCGTTGTGTCGATAGGGGCGGCCGAAGACGCTCGATCCGGCGCCAAAACGACGAAGGCGCGGTTGCCCGCGCCTTCGTCTACCGCGTTTATCGAGGCCGCCAAGGCAACCCAATCAGCGAATCGGTTCGTCCAGCATCAGCTCGCGCACGAAACGCACCGGCGGGGCGCCGTAGGACAGCACCTGGTCGTGATAAGCCTTGAGGTCGAACTTCGGACCGAGCTGCGCCTCGACCGCCTTGCGCATGTCGAAATGTTCCTGCGCGCCGACGAAATAGGTCGGCAGCTGCGCCGAGGTCAGCTGCGCGCGCACCCACTTGCCGGCGGCTTCGCGTTCCTGCTGGAAGGTCTGCTGGGTCATGAAAGTCATGGCCTGTTCGCGGCTCCAGTCCTCCACCTGCACGCCCTGATCGAGGATCGCGTTGCCGAGCGTGCGCAGGTAGAACTTCAGCTGCACCAGACGGAACAGCGGGTCGTTATCGAGATAGCCCGCGTCGGCCATCATGTCCTCGGTGTAGACCGCCCAGCCTTCGGCGAACACGCCCGAGCGCAGCACCGCGCGCAGGGTCGACGGCGCCTTGGCCGAATGCGCGCCTTCCAGGTAATGGCCCGGCATCGCTTCGTGGATCGACAGCAGATGGACCATGCGCGTGTTGTATTCGCGCAGGAACGAGTTCACCTGATCGTCGCTCCATTCCTTCGGAATCGGCGAGATCGCGTAGTAGGTGTCCAGGCCCTTGTCGAGCGGGCCGGGCGAGTCGCAGTACGCGAGCGCGACGCCGCGCTGGAATTCCGGCATCAGGATCACCTTGACCGGCGCGTCCGGCACGGTCACCAGATTCTTGGCGCGGGCGAACGCGGTCGCATCGCTGAGCGTCTGCTTGGCGAAATCGACGACCTTGTCGCGCGGCGGCTTGTCGGCGTAGGCGAGTTCCAGCGCCGCCTCGATCGCCTTCTGCTGCTGCTCGGGCGTGGGCTTGTCGGGCAGGGCGGGCGCGCCGGGCTTGTCCTTGAGTTCCTTCTGCGCGATCGCGTACATCTCGCCGCGCGCCCGCGCCAGTTCGGCCTTGGCGCGTTCCATGATCTGCGCGCGCGACAGCGAGGAATTGAGCGAGAACTTGAGCTTTTCGTCGTACAGGGTCTGACCGATGCGGAAGTTGCCCTTGGCGTTGGGCACCAGGGTCTTGTCCAGCCATTCCTGCTGCTCGGCCACGGCCTTGCGCAGGCTCGCGACCGCGTCGTCCAGGCGCTTGCGCTCGGCGCCCTTGAGCTGGCCGGCGTTGGGCGTGATGAAGGTGTCGATCAGGCTCAACACGCCGGCGTTCTGCTTGGCCACGGTTTCGGCGTGGATTTTCGGAACCCGGGCCGGATCGAGATTGGTACGGGCCTGGGCGAAGATCTGCGGGATCTTCTCCATGCGCGCGGTCGCCGATTTCAGCCGCTGCGGCAGCGGCGCGTATTCGCGCGCCATCAGGTTGTAGATCGCGTCGCCGGCCAGGCCGCTGTAGACCATCGGGTCCCAGGCCCAGCTCTGCAGGGTCTGGATCGACCACACGTCCGAGCGCAGGCGATTGCGCAGGATCAACGCGTCGACCTGGTTCTCGCGCGACAGCTTGGTGGTGTCGATGGTGTCTAGTTCGGCCAACAGCTTGTTGTTGAAGTCGAGCTGGCGCTGGCGGCCGGCGGCGCTGTAGTCGTCGACCTCGCCGTCGAAGCGGTGGTCGCCGATCTGGGTGGCAGCGATCGGATTGATCTGCATCACCCCGTCGAGCCAGCGCTTGGACAAGGCGGCAAACGCGGTGTCGACCGCCGGGTCGGACGCATTCGCGGCGGCGCCCGCGGCCGGCGGCGCGGCGGCGGCCGGCGGCGTGGCCGGTTCGCGCGGTCCGCAGGCCGACAGGGCGAGGACGAGCAGGGTGGGGCTGAGCAAACAAGCGAGCTGCGTAGGGCGCAACGGGCGCATATCCATTCTCGGGTCGGTGGCGGGCCGGGTTGCGCGCAGGATAGGCCAAGCCGGTCGCGCCCGCATGGGTCATTGGTCGGGTCGCCGCGCTGGCCGTGGCGGCCGGTGTTTTTCGTCGGGCCTTGTCGTGGCGAGCCGATGTGGCGCGGTTTGCGCGGTGTGTGGTTTCGCGGTCAAGGCAGTCGGCAATACGGGCAAACCGTTGGCGGCGAGGTCCGACTGTAGGAGCGGCGTAAGCCGCGACCGCGAAATCTGCTTGCGTCGTATGTGGGAAGTCGCGGTCGCGGCTCGCGCCGCTCCTACAGGGGGCGTCCGAGGATTTACGCGCGGATTGGTTTTTGCGCAGTTGCCGTGTCGGTGGTCGGGTTTCGCCGCTTTCGCCGGCGGTGCCGACATAACGATCGGTAATGCGGTCATGCGCGCGCGTCGGGATTCGCGTCGCGGCGCGATGTCGCCCGCGCGGCGCGAAAACGGCGCGATCGCTTTGCGCTACGGGCGTTGCGACTGAACAGGGCGGTTGCGAGTCGATCCGGCGTGGTCGCGGCGCGCTCGGCCGCTGGCGAAAGATTCACCATTTTCACGTTTCCGCTTCGTTGACATCGTTTTATCGCGATGCAACATAAAGCCGTCGCCGCGTCCCGCGTCCGACCTTCCTTCCGCATCGAACGACACCCCCGTGAACGCAGTTGCCCCGACGAATCCGACCGCCGTTTCGCGCCGCTTCCACGGCGACGGCTGCATGGCCATGTGTTGCCGCTGACCGCCCGTCCGCGCTGCTCCATCCATTGCCCTTCGTCTCCTGTTCCGGTGTTGCCTCATGTCCGTTTCGAATGCCATCTCGCTCTTCAACGCTCCGACCGATCGCCGGCGCGCATCCGCGCCGCGCGACCCGTCGCTGTGTACCCGGCGGGTGATGCCCTGACGGGCTGAACCTGCCGCTTTCTTCGCCCGTCCCGGATCGGCACGCGGCTGACGGCATCGCCGTTTCGCGTCTCTCTCCCCTCTCGTGACCGCGCTGCAACGCGCTGCGTCCGCGCAGCGTCGGCGGCCGCGCGCCGTTCCGGGCGGGCGTTCTTTCTGATTTCAAAAATCCCGCTTCGCTTTCCCTTCCCCACGTCTTGCAGGAATCGTCCATGTCGCTCGTACACGCACCACGCTTCGTGCCCGCTCGCCGCGTGCATTACCGACGTCTCGCCCTGGCCTTGTCGATCGCGCTCGCCGCGCCGCTGGCGCAGGCCGACGACGCCGCGGCGACCGCCGCGCCCGGCGTCACCCTCGATGCGGTCCAGGTCACCGGCAGCAACCTCAAGCGCAGCGACGAAGCCGGGGTCAACCCGGTGCTGGTGATCGATCGCGTGCAGATCGAAAAGAGCGGCAAGGTCACCGTGTCCGACTTGCTGCGCAGCCTCACCGTCAACAGCGGCAACAGCTTCAACGAGCAGTACACCGGCAGCTTCGCCAACGGCTCAGCCGGGGTATCGCTGCGCGGCCTGAGCCAGAAGAACACGCTCGTGTTGGTCAACGGCTACCGCGTGGCGTCGTACGGTTTCGCTCAGAACACCCAGGACAATTTCGTCGATCTCAATGCGCTGCCGCTCGGCGCGATCGAACGGGTGGAAATCCTCAAGGACGGCGCCTCGGCGCTGTACGGCTCCGACGCGATCGCCGGCGTGGTCAATCTGATCCTGCGGCGCAAGATCGAAGGCGTTGAAGTCGATGCGTCCTACGGCGCGGCCACTCAGGGCGGCATCGATCAACACAGCCTGGGTCTGCGCGCCGGTCACGGCGATCCGGACAAGGACGGTTACAGCCTGCGTTTCAGCCTCGACGTGTTCAAGCGCGGACAACTCAACGGCGACGAACGCGGGTTGACCCGCAGTGGAGATTTTCGCGATCAACCCGGCGGGCGCCTGGCCGGCTGGTCGACCCAGGGCGGCGCGTTCCTGGCCAATCCGCGCGCGCCGGTCGCGTTCGCTTGCCAGCCCGGCACTCAGTCGCGTCCGTACAGCGACTTCGGCAGTCCGTTGCCGGGCAACGCTTGCGCGTTCAACACTCAGCCGTACCGCACGTTGATCCCTGACGTGGAGCGTTATCAGGCCTTGGTCGCCGGCGATGTGTGGTTCAACGATAAGGTGCAGGGCTTTGCCGAGATCCTCTACAGCACCAGCAACAACAGCACCTATTTCAGCGCGCCGATGACGGTCGGCGCCGGCCTGCGCGCTTACGATCGCAGCTCCGGTCGTCTGGTCGATATTCCGGCGGTGCTGCCGGTCGGGCATCCGAACAATCCGAATGCGACCCCGACGCCGTTCGAGTACTCCTTCCTCGACCTGGGCGCGCGTTACAAGATCAACAAGTCGGAGTTCTCGCGCATCCTGTTCGGCCTGCGCGGCAAGGGCGAGGTGTGGGACTGGGATGTCGCCGCCAGCCATTCGGAAAGCCAGCAGCGCGAGTACGTGCGCAACTTCCTCAACCGTTACGCGTTCCAACAGGTGCTGGCCGACGGCAGCTACGATTTCCTCAATCCGTCGCGCACGCCCGGCGCGCTCGATGCGCTGCGCCTGTCGACGCGGCGTCCGGGCACCTATCGCCTGAGCACGCTCAGCGGCAAGGTCTCGGGTTTCCCGTGGCAATGGCGCGCGGGCGATGTCGGCGTCGCCGCCGGTGTCGAGTTCCGCGACGAAGCCCAGAACGCGGGCACCAGTCCGCAGGTGCTATCGGGAACCGAGCTGCGTCCGGCGATCAATCTGATCGACGGCGACCGCCGCGTCGCCGCGGCGTTCTTCGAGTTCAGCCTCAAGCCCTGGGAGCAGGTGGAAGTGCAACTCGCCGGTCGCGGCGATCACTACAGCGACTTCGGCAGCGCGTTCTCGCCCAAGCTCGGCATCCGCTGGCAGCTCAGCGACGACTGGCTGCTGCGCTTGAACGCCTCGCGCGGTTTCCGCGCGCCGTCGCTGCCGGAAATCGCCCAGAGCACCACCATCAGCTACGGCAGCGTGATCGATCCGTTCGATCCGGTGCAGCCGGGCGCGTCGCGCGGCGTGACCGTGCTGCGCGCCGGCAATCCCGATCTGAAGGCCGAGCGCTCCAGCAACGTCAACCTGGGCGTGTTGTGGGCGCCCGATGCCGACACCAGCCTCGGCATCGATCTGTACCGCATCCGCCAGGACGATCTGATCGCGCCGGACAACGTGCAGTTCGTGGTGTCGAATCCGCAGAGCAATCCCGGCCGCGTCACCCGCGACGCGCAGGGCCGGCTGCAACTGGTCGAGAACCGCTATGCCAATCAAGGCACGCTGACCACGACCGGCTTCGATATCGAAGGCCGCAAGGTCTGGCATGCCGGCGACGACACCTGGACCCTGGACGGCACCTGGACCCGCTTGTTGAGCTACGAGCAGCCGCAGGTGGCCGGGCAGGGCGCGCTCGAAGGCGCCGGCGGCAACCGCTTCGGCGCATTGCCGAAGTGGCGCGGCATCACCTCGCTGGCGTATGCGCGCGGCGACTGGAACGCGCAGCTGTCGTGGCGCTACATCGGCGGTTACCGGCAGCAGGTGGTCGATGCGCGCAGCAACCCGGGCCTGAGCGACAAGGTCGACGATCATCACCAGTTCGATCTGTACCTGGGCTACGAAGGCTTGCGCGATACGACGTTGTACCTGTCGGTGCAGAACCTGGCCGACAAGGACCCGCCGTTCGATCCGGCCGGCGGCGCGCTGCCGTACGACATCAGTCAGTACGACGCGCTGGGCCGCTTCGTCACCGTGGGGGTCAAGCACAAGTTCTGATAGCCCGTCGCGCGGGCCGGCGCCAACCCCGTTGGCGGCCGGCTTGCGTTGATCCAGTCATCGAGCGCGGCGGACGTAGGCTGTCCGTCGCGCGGGGCGGTGGCATAGTGCTACCCGCCACTGACGGCTGGAGAGAACACCCATGGATACGAACACGATCGCGAACCGGCTGGGCGCGTTGCTGCTGGCCGCCGCGATGCTCGGCGGTTGCGCCAAGCACGCTTACGCGCCGGCCGAGGAATCGGTGCAGATACCCCAAGCCAGCATGGCCAAACCCGCTCCGGGTTCCGACGCCAGCGGCGCCGCGAAGGCCGACCTGGGCGTATTGCTGGCGTACGAACATCAGATCCGCATCCGCATGCCCGGCGAGCGCATCGCGGCGCGGGCCAGCGAGGTCCAGGCCGCCTGCAACGGCGGCAAGTTCGGCGCCTGCGCGGTGTTGGGCATGAACCAGAGCGGCGGCGACGATCCGTCGGCGACCTTGCAGGTGCGGATCGTCCCCGATGGCGTGGACAAGCTGATCGGACTGGCCGGCAAGGGCGAAGAGATCGCCGAGCGCGGCATCCAGGCCGAAGACCTGGCGACCGCGGTGCGCGACAACGGCATGCGCCAGGACCGGCTGCGCAAGGAACACGCGCGCCTGCTCGAATTCCAGGACCGCAAGGACCTCAAGATCGCCGACGTGATGACCTTGTCGAGCCGCATCGCCGAGATCGAATCGCAGCTGCAGGCCGCCGAACAGGAGGCCGCGCAGCAGCAGCGGCGTATTTCCACGCAACTGGTCACGCTGACTTTCCAGACCACGCGCGCGCAGGAGAACACCGGCGAGGTCGGCGAGGCGTTCAAGGACGTCGGCGGCATCGTCACCGGCACCATCGCGTTCCTGATCCGCGCCTTCGCCGCGTTGCTGCCGGTGGCGCTGGTGCTGACCGTGCTCGTGCTGCTGATTCGCCGCATCCGCCGCGCGCGCCGCAAGGGCTGAGTCGCGCGGTGCACGGCCGGGCCGCCTCGCTGCGGCCCGGTCGCGTCGGTGTCAGCCGGCCGCGCGGGTCAGCGTTCTTCCTCGGTCTCGAACTCGACCAGTACGTCCAGGTCGAAGGCCAGCGCTTCCACCGCCTCGCGCACTTTGTTGGCGGTGGAGGCGTTGGGCGCGTCGATCTCCAGTTCGTGCGTGCCGGGGCCTGCGTCGTCGGGCAGGCCGGCCGAACTGGAATCGCTGTCGTCCATGTGCGGCATCAGGTCGGCGACTTCCTCGACGTGTTCGATGCCCTCCAGGCTGGACAACAGATTGCTGATCGCGCGGGCGTCGTCTTCGGTGCCGGTGATGCGAATGCGAAGCTGGGGCATGCGGGCGGCCTGGTAGCGAGGGGAGTGGGCAGGCTAGGCATCGTCCGGCTAAGGTCGTGTGAAACGTCACATCGGCTGCATGCGGCGCGAGTAGGCTAAACGGCATGAACACGACCTCCGATTCGCCACCGTCATCGCCGCCTTCGTCGGTTCCCGCGCCGAGCGTGACCTTGCGTCCGCTGGAGCGCGGCGACCTGCATTTCGTGCACGTGCTCAACAACAATCGCAGCGTGATGGGCTATTGGTTCGAAGAGCCGTACGAGTCCTTCGTCGAACTCGAAGAGCTGTACCGCAAGCACATCCACGATCAGTCCGAGCGCCGCTTCATCGTCCAGGACAGCGGCCAGGAGCGCGTGGGCCTGGTCGAGCTGGTCGAGATCGACCACCTGCACCGGCGCGCGGAATTCCTGATCATGATTTCGCCCGAGCAGCAGCGCCGCGGCTATGCGCGCGCGGCGACGCGGCTGGCGATCAACTACGCGTTCCGGGTGTTGAATCTGTACAAGCTGTACCTGCTGGTCGATGTCGACAATCACCGGGCGATCCAGATCTACGAGGACGCGGGCTTTCAGCGCGAGGGCGTGCTGATCGACGAATTCTTCAGCGACGGGCGCTATCACGATGTGGTGCGGATGTGTCTGTTTCAGCCGCAGGCATTGGGGCAGAGCAGTGCGGGGCGTGGTGCTGGGGTTTAAGGGTCTGCGGCCCTCACCCCAACCCCTCTCCCGCTTTGCGGGAGAGGGGTCTTAGTACGTAGCCGCATTGCTTCCTTCTTCCGCAAGCGGGAGAAGGTGGCCCGCAGGGCCGGATGAGGGCCGCGACCCGCGCTTACTTCTTCTTCGCCACCCGATCCCGCACCGGCAGCGGCACGTTGCAGATATTGATGTAGCCCGCCGGCCGCTTGTAGAAATCGTCCTGGCGATTGCGCCGCGATTCGACCAGTTCGGCGAACAGCGGCGTGTCCGTGCGCAGCACTTCCAGGTCGCTGCGTTCGGCCTTCGGCACCTTCGCCGCCAGCCGGATCGCCTTGATCGGCGCGCGCTCCGCCGCGGTTTCGTAGAAGCCCAGCGCGCCGGTGCCGCGCGGCAGCGAGGACAGCAGTTCCATGCCCTTGACCACGCGGCCGACCGTGGTGATGTTGAGGTCGAGGTGGCGCGGCGATTGGCCGATCACCACGTACAGCTCGGCGCCGTTGCTCGAATCGATGGCCATGTCGCGGCCGGCGCCGACGGTGCCGTAGCAATGCGCGAGCCAGCTCGAACCGTCCGCCGAATCGCGCGCGGCCGGGAAGCCCGCGGCGAAGCCGGCCTGCGGCGCCCAGCCGTCGGGATCGGGCAGCACGGTCATGCTCAGGCCGGCGCTCTTGCGCGAGACCTCGGCCGGCAGCTTCGGCTTGAAACCTGCGCCGAACGGCTTGCGCTTGCTCGCGTCCTCGGCGTTGGCGTCGCCCCACTGCACCACGTAATTGTCCTGCGAGCGGTTGATGCTGAGCCCGTTCCAGTAACCGTTGCTGGCCAGCGCGCGGATGTTGGCGACGTGCGCGGGCGCGAACTGCGGCGCCAGTTCGATCACCACCCGGCCGCGTTCGAGTTCCAGGTACAGCGTGTTGTTCGGATCCAGCGCGCGCCAGTCGGCGGGCCGGCTGGCGTCGAGGATGTCCTGCATGCCGCGCGGCTTGGCCGGCGCGGCGGTCTGCGCGCTCGCGCTGGCGGCGGTGAGGGTCAGGGCGAGGGCCAGCAGCACGGCTTGGGAAAGCGAACGCTTCATGCGGTTTCCTGAAAGAAGGTGGACAGTGGCGATGCGGATAGCGTCGGGAGAGGTAACCCGTCGGCGCGGCGAGGCGTCCCCGCGCCGGCCGTGTTTCAGTCTTGGCGAAGATAGTCGGCGCGGATGAATTCGGCGAACTCGCTCTGGCCGGGGAAGCGGTTCTCGATCACGAAGCGATAGCGGTCGTGGGCGAATTCGTAGCGGTAGCGCGCCTCGCCGCGCGGGGTCGTTTTTTCGAAATGCAGGGTGTCGCCCTGCCAGCGGCCGCGCGCGGGCTCGGGCGGGAAGCCCATCGAATCGAACCACCACCACAGCACGTCGCCGCTGTCGGGTTCGATCAGGAACACGCCGTGGCCGCGGAACACCACCTGGCCGTCCTTTTCCTGGCGGTACTCCTGAATCAGCGCGGTGCCGTCGAGGGCGACGTGGTAGGCGCCGTGGCCGATCGACGCGCCGCCGGGTCCCCAGGGCGAAGGCGAGGCGTGTTCCGGGCCGGACCAGCGGCCGGCGAACCGGTGCAGCCGGGCGAGGTGGGCGGGGTCCGGTCGGGGCGGTTGCATGGCGGATCCTGGCGGCGGCGGTCGCCGAAGCGTAGCCGGTTGCAACCGCCCGCGCAGCCGCCGTGTCCCTCTCGGCACGGCATGCCAGCCACTCACTCCTCACTCCTCCGAACTCACTCCTCCCAACCTCCAGCCGTTAGCCACGATGACTACCGGCACATCCACTATACCGAACTTAGCACTAGCATCAGCTCCAACCTAGAGGAGCCTGCCGTGACCGAGCTCGACAGCCAATTGCGAAAGTTCCAGAAGGAGCTCAGCGCCGGCACCGTCTCACTGGCCTTGTTGGCGGTGCTGGGGTCGGCGCGCGAGCCGATGTACGGCTACCAGATCGCCAAGCGCCTCGAGCGCGAAGGCGAGGGCGTGCTCAGCGGCAAGCAGAGCGCGCTGTACCCGGTGCTGCGCAACCTCGGCGCGGCCGGGTTGCTCGACAGCCACGTCGAGCCGTCCGTGACCGGTCCGCCGCGCCGTTACTACACCATCACCGACGCCGGACAGGCCGCGCTGCGCGAGTGGACAGCCGCCTGGCGCGCGACCCGCGACTCCGTAGATTCCGTACTCCAGGGGCTGAACGCATGAACGCCATCAACGACGCAGGTCGCCACGATTCATCCGCCGACGCGGGCCTGCCGCGTTCGATTCCCGACTACCTCGACCGCCTGCGCGCGGCCTTGCGCGGCGCCGATCCGGCATTGATCCAGGACGCGCTGTACGACGCCGAGGAATACCTGCGCTCGGAACTGGCCGAGAACCCCGACCGCAGCGAGGCCGAAGTGATCGCTGCGGTCGCGGGCAGTTACGGCGCGCCCGACGAAGTCGCCGACATCTACCGCGATACCGAGGTCAAGGTGCAGACCGCGCTGCGGCCGCCGGCGCCGAAGAAGCGCAAGTCGCTGCTCGGCCGCTTCTTCGGCGTCGCGCTGGAACCGCGCACCTACGGCGCGCTGTTCTACATGCTGCTGTCGCTGGCGACCGGAACGTTCTACTTCACCTGGGTCACTACCGGCCTGTCGCTGTCGATCGGCATGCTGATCCTGATCATCGGCATTCCGCTGCTGATCCTGTTCCTGGGGTCGGTGCGGGTGCTGGCGCTGGTGGAAGGCCGCCTGATCGAGGTGATGCTCGGCGAACGCATGCCGCGGCGGCCGCTGTACACCAACCGCGAGCTGTCGGTGATGGAGCGGATCAAGCAGATCTTCGTCGACCCACGCACCTGGGGCACCTTGCTGTACATGCTGCTGATGCTGCCGCTGGGCACGATCTACTTCGTCATCGCGGTGGTCGGCCTGAGCCTGTCGTTGTCGCTGATCCTGATGCCGTTCGCGCACTTGTTCGGCCTGATCGGCCACGGCGTGTATCTGGACGGGATCGAAGTCATCGGCGGCTGGGAGCCGTGGGCGTGGCCGATCTTCGCGGCGATCGGCATCGTGCTGTTGTTCCTGACCCTGCACGCCGCGCGCATGATCGGTTATGCGCATGCCCAGTTGGCCAAGCACCTGCTGGTGCGGTGGGCGCAGCGCGACTGAAACCGCCGCGTCGTCCGCGTCATCCATCGATCAGCCGGCCGCGAGGCCGGCTGATCGTTTTTGCCGTTTGCCCGTTCGATCGTCCGGGCACGAACGCATGCGGCTCGGCTTACCAGCCGTTGAACAGGCACACGGCGAATAGATTGAACCGGTTGTCTTCGATGCCTTGCGCGCTCACGCAGGCGGGATCGCTGGACGAGCCGGCGTCGCGGCAGGTGTCGTGCCGTTGGCCCCATGCCGCGACGTAGGCAGGCGCCGCGCGCTGGCATTCGTAGCGGGTGGCCGGACAGTACTGGATCACCGAAGCCACGAAGTCGAACTCGTAGGCTTCCTGAGCCAGGCAGTCGGGATGGTTGGGGCCATTGATCTCGCAAAGTTCGATGCGCACGCCGCGCAAGCCGATGATTTCGTCCACCAACGGCGCGCACGGGCCCGCGAGCGCGACGGTGGAGAACGGCAGGGACAGAACGAGCAGGGCCAGCGATGCGGTCTTCATGGACGGCTTCGGTGCTTGGTCGTGGGTCGGTCGAGAATCGGGCGATCGGAACAGCGAGCTTGGACGGCGCACCTGCTCGACGCGCCGCCCATGCCGGTCACTGCATGAAACAACTCAGCTTGACCTGAAGAAAGCTCACGTCTTCCTGCTGCATCGCGGCCTGGCAGACCGGTGCGGTCGACGAGCCGGCCTGCTGGCATTTGATCGCGCGCTGCTGCGACACGATGTCGTACAGCTGACGCTGGACCGCGCATTGCGCCGCCGGCGCGGGACACACCGCGTCCATCATCTGCCATTGCAGTTTTTCGACCTGCTCGTTCTGGCGGCACACCGGGCTGTTGGGGCCTTGCGAAGTGCAGGCCTGCACGCGCTGGATATGGTTGACTTCGACTTGCAGGCGCGCGCTGGCGCAGGCGGGCGTGGCGGCGTGGGCCGCGCCGGCGCACGATGCGATGGCGAACAGGCTTGCGCAAAGGGCTTGGAGTTTCATGGCGGTCTTCCTTGTTGGTGGCGATGTGGTGGCGATATGAGCGTTGATGCGGGGCGATGAATGCCGAGCCGCGCGCAGCAATGACTCACCGTGCGAGATGGCGCTGTCGATCAGGGCCGCGAGAGATAGCCGCAGTTCCCCATCACGGCGTAGTACAGGTCCTCGTCGTGCTCGACCGCGGCCACGCAGGCCGGATCGGACGCGCTGCCGGCCGCGTGGCAGATCGCCGAGCGATGCGGCCAGTACTGGTAATGCTGGTAAAGCGCGGACTCGCATTCGAGGCTGGGGATCGGGCAGTTGCGCCGCAGCGATGCCAGGCCAGCGAGTTCGCGGTCTTCGGCGGCCTCGCAGCTCGGGCTGGACGGGCCGTCGGTTGCGCACGCGATCACGCGTTCGAAGCGATCGCGATGCAACTGGGTGGCGGTGAGGAAACACACGCTGGGTGCGGCGTGCAGCGTCGAGACGAAGCCGCAGCACAGCGCAAGCAAAGCGGCGAGGCGAGTGGGCATGAAGGGCTCCCGATTGGGTTTTCGGTCCGAGGGCCGGTGCGGCGGGCCCGAATGCGCGCGTGGCTCAATCGCGCGGCTCAAGCAACGTGGGTCATCAAGTTCGGCTCGACGAAGACGGCCGACGGACCCGCTTCGATCAACGTGCTGTCGTCGAAGTGGATCGACGATGCCGCGATGAAACATGTGACTCCGGCATGGTCGCGTCGTCCGCGTTCGAAATCCGGGCACGGTCGCGCCCGGATCAAAACGTCGTACTCAAGACATCGCGTTCAAAACACCATGCATTCGCGTACGAAGCGCTTGAACTGCTGGAACTCGGCCTGGCGCAGCGCCTGGCATTGCGGATCGAGCGCGGACCCGGCCTGGCGGCATTCGAAACTGCGGGTCGCGGCGGCTTGTTCGTACTGATCGCGGATCACGCTGCAGTACTCGTCCAGCGGCGGGCAACTGCTGCTCATCGTCTGCATGGCCGCGGCCTGTTCGGCTTCGCGCGCATCGCAGCTCGCGCTGTTCGGGCCTTGGTTCGAGCAGGCCACGTCTTTCTCATGGAACGCGGTCATCCAGTCCTGGCCGGCGTAAAAGCAGGACGCATTGGCCGCGGCCGCGCCGCTGCACAGCAATAACACCGACAGCGTTACAGATGCGGCGGCGAATCGCGCGCGGCTTTGGGTAAGCGGCGAAATAAGGGATTTCATGTGGGCTCTCCTTGCGTGGGCGATGCGCGAAATCGTCTGTGGCTTTCGCGCTGAGTGCGCCGACCGCGCCGTCATGGCGCGGGCGGCGTATGCGGTGTCAGATGCGGTCGGTCGAATGCGCGCGCGGCGGCGGCCGCCGATACCGCAGCGGCGTGGCCGGATCGATAAGGGACGGCGACGATCGGTCGCGACGGTTGCGGCCGTGTGCGTGCGCCGTGCGCGCGCTGCCTGCGTGAAGGTTCATCCAGCTCTCCTTAGCTGCGCGGGAATCGTGATCCTGCGATCGCGCGGACCCATCGCCGCGCGGTTGAGGCGACTGTAGCCATCCCGGCGCCGGCCGCCGTCGCGGCGCTGCGTAATTGATGCCGGGTCGACAGTTTTTAGCGGCGCGTGTCGCTGTTTTCGTGCGTCGACACTTCCGGCGCCGGCGTTCCTGCAGTTGCAGCGCATGTAAAACGCAGGCACCGCCTGGCCGCCACTGCCGTTAGCGCGAAGTGCGCGGGCCTTGCGGCGTGATTCGACTTATTGCGACGCGTCTGGCAACGAAGCTGCATGTGCGCGGTCGGTATGTGTATGTGAGCGATGGCGGTCGAAGACGCGCAGTTACGGACAGCCACGATCATGAGTCGGGGTTGGGTCAGAGCGACAACGCCGTGGCGCTTTGGTTTTTCTGCGGGACTTGTTGCTGGTTCAACGGCTCTTCACGTTGCCGTTCGTGCGCGATGGCCTGATTGGCCGCTTGCAGTTTCTGGTCCGACTGCTCGACCGGCGTGTTGATCGCCTGTTCGATGACCACTTTGGCGCGCTTGTGCGCGGGATCGTCCAGTCTGCCTTCGACGGCGAACAGGTTTCCGTTCGCTCCCATCACGATGTGATCCACGCGGCTCAACGCGTTGGCCGACAGCGAGTAATGTTTGCCCGGATGCATGTCGCGATTGTCCTTGCAGGCCGCGAGCGTGGCTCGGCTGAGCCGTTCGCTGGTTTCGTCGTAAGGCTTACCGATACCGTCGTCGATCGCGCGCACGCCGGCGCGTATTTGTTCCAGCATCGCGAGGTCGGCGCCGGAGGGCAGGGCCGGTTCGGCAGGCGCGGGTAGGGCCGGATGGCCGGTTTCTTTGCTCGCGGAGTGATGTATCTCCACCGCTTTGCGGGTGCTCGAGTCGATGAACTCGAATGGATTTTTTTCGTGAAAGCGGCCGAGGTCGATGTCCTGCCGCTTCAAGACCGCCGGATCCAGCTTCAGCCTCGTCAAGTCGATATGGACATCGTTGAAGCTGCGATCCGGGTCGAGCTTGCGCGCCTGAAACTCGGCGTCGGCGACCCAGCCGATGGCGATCGCCTTGCTCGAATCGGCATAGCCGCGGGCGCGTTTTATGTCGTAGAAACAGTCGGCAACGGCTTCGATGTTCTGTGGAGTGGCCGGGAAGGATTGGCTCTTGGGGTCGAAGTTCAGACCCGGGGCGAATTCGAAGCTCCCGCCGGTCGATTTTTTCGTGCATGAGCTGACAGGGTCCGCGCGCCTGGCCAGTGCACTTTCTGACACTTGGCCCTTTCCTTCATGCCGCAGACGATCGGCCAGCATGTTGATCCCGCTCAGTTCAGCACGGGCCTCCTGCTGTCGTTGAATGGCATCGTAACGCTCGACCAATTGGGTGTAATCGCGAGGACGCGCACCGCTGTGAGCGAGCTCGCGCATCTCATTGGCGATGGCTTGTTCGGCTGCGTGGGCTTCGTTGCCTTGCTGGGCGTGGGAGATTTCGTGGCCGAAGGCATAAGTGAGTCGATCGAGGGAATCTCGATCGATGTCGGAGTTGAGTATTTCGGCCTTGAAGCCGATTTCGCGTGTCGTCGGAGCGTACGATGCCAATGCTGGAGACTCGGGCGGCAGGAAGCGCAATCCCTCCACTCTGCCGTTCAGTATGTTTTCGGTCATCGCCCGGTTCAATTCAGGCGAGCCGCGTAGGGAGGCTTCAAGTATGCGCAGCTGATGTTCGCTGGCGCCGCGTTGGGTGAATCCATCGAATACAGCGTTCAGCTCATCCCGATCAGCCATGGCCCAATTCCTTGTCGGTCATGGCGAAGCTCAATCTGACGGTCTGAATGCAACGACCTGCATCTGCTTCGGGAGCGCCGGAATGGTAGTAACCGATCCGCAAAATTTTTCCGTTACGGGAATAGCGCCATTCCTGAAGATGGCCATGCACGCCGCTTTCTCTGAGCTCCCGGAATCCTTGCTGCTTCAGGCGGTCGTTGAATTCCTGGAAGTCGTAGGTGCATTCAGGCGAATTGCCTAAATCGTCAACCTGGTTGGGTGAAGCGAGCATCTCCAGCCGCGTATCGTCGGGCGCATATGTGGCGATATTCACATTCCATCGCCACCACCCTTCGGCGCCATTCCCAGTGATCGTGCGTATGTCGGGTTCGCGAGGATTCGGCGACAGCTTCAATCCGATGATGCGTTCAAGGTTGTCCCGGGTCAGTTTTTCGCGGCTGTCGATGCCGTCGACCACCTTGAAGACCAGCGCCTTGAATTCGTCCCGCGTGAGGGTCGGCCCCTTGATGGTGTCCTGCACGGCTGCTTCTCCCTTCGTGCCGGCGTTCGCGGTCGCGGCTGAAGCTTGAGTTTCACGCGCGCACGCAGTCGCGGCCACGCACGCGAGCAGCGCAACTAACGTCCAGTGTCGTATCGGTTGCATGGGCTGGCGCTCCGTGATGCCGCGATGTTTCCGATGCTCGGCCGCGCACGCGCGCCGGTCAAGAGGCAGCGGAAGTTGCGCATGCGCGCAGGCACGTTCGACACGCACAAATGCAACGGCCCGCCCGACTGGGCGTCGGGCGGGCCGCGATCCGGCACGATTCGGGTTGCGCGCGCCGGTTTACTTCGCCGCGTACTTCGCAATGAAGTTGCGCACCTGCGGATACACCTGATCGCGCCAGCGGCGGCCGCTGAAGATGCCGTAGTGGCCGGCGCCGTCGACGGTGATGTGCTGGCGGTCGGCCTGCGCCACGCCGGTGCACAGCGTGTGCGCGGCGCGGGTCTGGCCCTGGCCGGAGATGTCGTCGAGTTCGCCTTCGATGGTCAGCAGCGCGGTGTTGTTGATCGCGCCCGGATCGACCCGCTCGCCGGCCACGTCCCACAGGCCGCGCGGCAGCAGGTGTTCCTGGAACACGACGCGGATGGTGTCGAGGTAGTACTCGGCCGGCATGTCGAGCACGGCGTTGTATTCGTCGTAGAACCGGCGATGCGAATCGGCGTCTTCCAGGTCGCCCTTGAGCAGGTCCTGGTAGAAATCCCAGTGCGACTGGAAATGCCGCTCCGGGTTCATCGCCACGAAGCCGCTGTGCTGCAGGAAGCCGGGATAGACGCGGCGGCCGCGGCCGGGGAAGTTCGCCGGCACGTGATGGATCACGTTGTTTTCGAACCACCACAGCGGCTTGTGCACGGCCAGGTCGTTGACCTTGGTCGGGCTTTCGCGGGTGTCGATCGGGCCGCCCATCATCACCAGCGAACGCGGGGTGGGTTCGCCGCGCGCGGCCATCAGCGAGACCGCCGCGAGCACCGGCACGGTCGGCTGGCAGACGCTGATCACGTGCAGGGTGTCGGCGCCGATCAGGCGGATGAAGTCCTGGATGTAGCCGATGTAATCGTCGAGGGTGAAGGCGCCGTCCTCGGTCGGCACCATGCGCGCGTCGATCCAGTCGGTGATGTAGACCTTGTGGTCGCGCAGCAGCGTCTTGACCGTGTCGCGCAGCAGGGTGCTGTGATGGCCCGACAGCGGCGCGACCACCAGCACCGGCGGATCGTCCTTGAGCTCGGCGATGTTGTCGGCGTCGTCGGCGTAGCGCTTGAAGCGCAGCAGCCGGCAGAACGGCTTGCGCTGCATCTCGCGCTCGATCACCGGGTAGGTGTTGCCGTCGATCTGGATCGAGTGGATGCCGAACTCGGGCTTCTCGTAGTCCTTGCCGATGCGGTAGAGCAGTTCGTAGCCGGCGGCCAGGCGCGAGGCGCCCGGTACGGTCGACAGCCAGCTGCCGGGCGCGGCGAACATCTTCGCGCCGGCGTCGGCCCAGTAGGTCATCGGGGCCATCCAGGCGCGGCCGAATTCGTGCATCTGATAAAGCAGCATCGGGTCGGGGTCTCTTTGGCGGGCGAACTGGCGCCGGAGCGTAGCGGGTTCCGGCGTCTGCGGTTTGCTGCGGCGCAGCATAGCGGATTGGGACGGCGGTCGCGTGAATGGCGCGGCGGGTGGCGGGTTGCGTTCCACGAGGTGGTGAGACGGGCTGCAGACGCTGCGAATCCACGAAGGCGCCCCTGTAGGAGCGGTGTGAGCCGCGACCGCGCCACCTCGCTCACGGCGCCCTTCTCCGAACCGATGCCGTTGTAACCGCTGGCGCGATGAGCTTGGGGGGATCGGGTCTGCGGTCGGGCGCGTCGTAGGTGCGGCGGCGCGGTCGCGGCTCGCGCCGCTCCTACAGGGGGCTAAGCAACTAACCGGCGGTTTCCAGCGCCGAGGTGCCATAGCGCAAGCGCCGCGCCAGCCACAGGTGCGAGCCCAGCGCGGTGAAGCCCTGCGCGGCGAAGCGTTCGCGATAGAACGCGGCCGGGCGGCGCTTGAAATCGTCGGTGTCGCCTTCGATGCCGTCCTCGCGGGTGAAGGTTTCCAGGAAGGCGACCCCGCCGCACAGCTCGGCCAGGCCGGGCAGGCCGCGGTCGAGTTCGCGGGTGTCCAGGTAATGCAGCACGTCGCTGCAGATCAGCAGGTCGACCGGCGCGCACGGGCGCAGGTATTCGAAATCGCCGAACCGCGCCAGATGCAGGTTGCGGCTGCGACCGAAGCGCGCAGTGGCGTACTCGCTGCTGTCGAATCCCAGATACTGCAGGCGCGGGCGCAGCTTGAGCAGCGGCGCGCGCCACGGGCCTTCGCCGCAGCCGATGTCGAGCACGCTGCGGATCGGGCGCTCGAGGTGGTACTCGGCGGTGGCGACGGTCAGCGCGACCTTGCGCGCCAGCCGCGCGGCGCCGCCGATGGCCTGGTGCTTCAGGGCCGGGTCGCGGTACCAGCGCTGGAAGTAGGCGGCGTCGTACTGTTTGCTCATCGTGGCGGTGGCTCGCGGTGGAGCGTGGCATCCTAACGCGCCTCGGGACCGCTGCGGCGGCGGGTTCGATCGTCGCCGCGCGATGCTGTCGATATCGGCGCCGGCGCCGGCGCCAGCGCGAGTCGGCGTCGGCGGTTCGGCGTTTCGCGGCCGGTCCCCACATTCTTGTATCAACCCGCCAGCCCCAATCAGGAAGCCCGCGATGAATGCCTATCTATGGACCAAGACCTTCCATGTCGTGTTCGTGATCGCCTGGATGGCCTCGGTGTTCTACCTGCCGCGGATCCTGGTCAACATCGCCGAGGCCGGCAACGAACCGGCGGTGCGCGCGCGGCTGGTGCTGATGGGGCGCAAGCTGTATCGCTTCGGCCATGTCATGTTCGGCATCGCGTTCTTGTGCGGGCTGTTGATGTGGCAGGGTTATCGGGTGTTCGGCGACGGGTTGCCGCAGATGTTCGCGGTCGGCGGCTGGCTGCATGTCAAGCTGACCTTGGTCGCGGTGTTGCTGGTGTACTTCATCTTTACCGGGCGCTGGCTCAAGGGCGTGGACAAGGGGCGCGCGCTGCCTTCGTCGCGGACCTTGCGTTTGTTCAATGAACTGCCGTTGCTGGCGTTGATTGCGATTGTCTGGTTGGTGTTGGCCAAGCCGTTTTGAGGGATGGGGTTTAGCTGAAGGCAAGGGCAGAAGCAAAAGCGAATCCCCCTTAATCCCCCTTTTGCAAAGGGGGAGACTGCATTCGGGGCTTCGGTGGGTTGTGCAGCGAGCTGCTGGTTGCGTGGGCTGCTGGTGATTCGAGCCGCTGGTGATTCGAACTGAGCGCTAGCGCTAAGGAAAAGAAAACGGCGACCTCGCGGTCGCCGTTTTCATTCCGAGCCCGTGCTGTTCCCCCCTTTGCAAAAGGGGGGCAGGGGGGATTCGCTTTCCGATCAGCCCACAGCGCCCACTCAGTTCTTGAACCGACCCGCCTCAGGCAACGTCACCGGCACCTGATTCGCATCGCAATCGCCCTTCGCGCACAACGAAGCGCGCAGCTTCGGCATCGACTGCAGCAGGAAGTGATAGATCGTGTTCTGCTCGACGCTGCCGCGCACCGCGCTGCTGCCGGGGCCGCGCGCCCAGATGCCGACGTCGTCGCCGCCGTGGGTTTCGGCGGTGGTCGGGACCAGCGCTTCCTGCATGTAGTCGGGCGCCTGGGTGTCGACGTTGCTCAGGTCCGGGCGGCCCTTTTCGATTTCCTGCATGCCGCTGGCGGTGTGCGGGAATTTGTGCGGGCCTTCGGGCTGCTGTGAGCTGGCGCCGGTGTAGCCCGGGCCGTTGCTGTAGTTGAGCGTGGTGTAGGGCTTGCCGAGCGCGTCGCGGGCGTAGTCGTTCGGGTCGCCGTCTTCGCCGCTGCTGCCGCGCACCTTGCCGAGCATCGGGTTGCCGCGGGTCGGGTAGCCGACGAAGCTCAGGGTGTGCGAGTGATCGGCGGTGACCAGGATCAAGGTGTCGTCGGCCGAGGTCGCCTTGTTCGCCGCTTCCACCGCTGCGCTCAGCGCGATGGTGTCGGTCAAGGCGCGATAGGCGTTGCCCATGTGATGCGCGTGATCGATGCGGCCGCCTTCGACCAGCAGCACGAAGCCGTTGTCGCCCTTGATCGTCTTGAGCCGTTCAATCGCCGCGACCGTCATTTCCGCGAGCGACGGCTCGCCCGCGCCGTCCTGCGGGCGGTCGTGGTCGAACTGCATGTGGTCGGGTTCGAACAGCGCGAACAGCGGCTTGTCCTTGGGCGCGGCGGCGAATTGCTTGGCGTTCCACACGTATTCGCCGCCGGGGTGGCGCTGCTTCCAGGTCGCGATCAGGTCGCGGCCGTCCAGGCGCTGGCCGACCTTGTCGTCGTACTCGGGATCGCGCTGCTCGACGGTCATGAAGTTGCCGCGGCCGCCGCCCATCAGCACGTCCGGGCCGGTGCCGTAGGGCGATTCGATCATCTGCCGGGCGATGTCGATGCAGCCCTCGGACTTGGCCTTGTCGGTCAGGTCCATGTCGTTTTCCCAGTTGCGGTCGGCCGAATGGCTGAAGGTCGCGCCCGGGGTGGCGTGGGTGACGCGGGTGGTGGTGACCACGCCAGTGGCCAGGCCCTGGCTCGCGGCGAGTTCCCACAAGGTCAGCATCGGCGCCTGCAGGGCCGCCGCGCAGTCGCCGCGCAGGCCCTTCTGGCCGATGCTGAGCACACCGGCGCGGGTCTTCACGCCGGTGGCCATGGCGCTCATGGTGCCGGCCGAGTCGGGCGTCTGCGAATCGGTGTTGTAGGTCTTGCTCAGCGCGGTCGAGGGGAAGCGTTCCCAGCTCAGGCGGTTTTCTTCGCCGGGCGCGCCCTTGAGCTGGCCGGCGAGGATGCGCGCGGCGGCGACCGTGGTCAGGCTCATGCCGTCGCCGACGAACAGGATCACGTTCTTGGCCTTGGCCGACGACGCGCCACGCTGCGCGGCCTGGGCGGCGCCGTCGCGGTACCACCAGGCCGGGGTTTCGCCCTGCGGATGCTGGATCGCTGGGACCTCGACCGCCACGCCGGCGCCGGGCGCATCGGGTCGGGTCGGAGCGGCCGCGGCGCAGGCGGTGAGCAGCGCGGGAACGAGCAGAACGGAAACGGAACGCAGCTTGGACATGGGCGGGCCGGGCGTTGGGAATGACGAGCCGGCGATTATGCCTTGGGCGTGTGACCGCGGTTGAGCGGAGGGGGGGCGAGGAACGAGTTCGGAGGAGTGAGAAACGAGTACAGCAGACTGCCTTACTCGTTTCTCGCTCCTCTGAACTCGTTCTCCGCAGCCCCCGCCAATCCACTATTGTTCCCATCCAGCCCGGCTGTTTTGCCGAAGCTGGCCGAAGTAATAATGTTTCGTTGCCGGCTTATGCGCTCTGATCAGGCAGCGCCGCGGCGAAGCTGTTTATCGTGTCATCCCGTCCGCGCGCGTCCGCCATCGGCCGCGCGCGTTCCGCAGCCACCGACGCACTCACCGACGCATTCATTGGATAGCCCGCGATGACCGCTTTGTTCTCGGCCTGGTTCCGCATCCCGTTCTGGCAGCGCGTGGTCGCCGGCTTCGTGCTCGGCGCGCTGGCTGGCTGGGCCTTCGGTCCGGCGGCCGACACCTGGTTCGGGCCGCTCGGCGATCTCTACGTGACCCTGATCAAGATGATCGCGGTGCCGTTGGTGTTTTTCGCGGTGATCAACGCGGTCGCGTCCCTGCACGGACAGAAATCGATCGCCGCGCTCGGCGGCCGCACCTTCGCCTGGTTCGCGATCACCGCGGTGCTCGCGGTCGGCATCGGCCTGGCGGTCGGCACGATCCTGCAGCCCGGCGCCGGCGTGACCGGGCTGGCGATGGATTCGGGCTACAAGCCGCGCGACGTGCCCAGCGTGGTCAAGGTCCTGCTCGACGTAGTGCCGAGCAATCCGTTCTATGCCTTGACCGGCATCGGCGCGACCAAGAACGCGGCCGGCGAAACCGTGCTCGCCGCCGGCAAGGGGTCGATCCTGCCGGTGATCTTCTTCGCCGGGCTGCTCGGCTTCGCCATGGTCAAGCTCGGCGAGAAAGTCGCCGGCGTGCGCAAGCTGGTCGGCGAAGCCAGCGAGCTGATGATCCAGGTGACCCGCTTCGTGCTGGAGGTCACTCCGATCGGCACCTTCGGCCTGATCGCTTCGCTGGTCGGCGCGTACGGGTTCGAGAAGCTGCTGCCGCTGGGCAATTTCGTGCTGGCGCTGTATGTCGCCTGCGCGCTGCACATCGTCGTGGTCTACAGCGGGTTGTTGCTCGCGCACGGGCTGAACCCGCTCAAGTTCTTCCGCGGCGCCGCGCCGGGCATGCAGGTGGCGTTCGTCAGTTCGTCGAGCTTCGCCGCGATGCCGGTGGCGATGCGCTCGATCACCCACAACCTCGGCGTCAACAAGGATTACGCGGCGTTCGCCTCGCCCTTGGGCGCGAGCATCAAGATGGACGGCTGCGGCGCGATCTATCCGGCGCTGTGCGCGGTGTTCATCGCCCAATACACCGGCACGCCGTTGACCGCCGATCAGTATTTCATCGTGATGATCGCCTCCGTGCTGGGCAGCTTCGGCACTGCCGGCGTGCCCGGCACGGCGGTGATCATGGCGACCGTGGTGCTCAGCGCCGCCGGTCTGCCGCTGGAGACGATCGGGTATCTGTACGCGATCGATCGCGTGCTCGACATGATGCGGACCATGACCAACGTGACCGGGCAGATGCTGGTGCCGGTGCTGGTGGCCAAGGAGACCGGCCTGCTCGACAAGGCGGTCTACGATGCGGCGCCGACCAATGTCGGGATCGAGGAAGAAACCCGCGCATGAGTTGGCTGCGGCGATGACGCTCGCGGCGAGGGGGCTCGGTTCGAGGCGGCGCGCATTGATTCGCATGGTGTTGGCTGTCATCGCCGTGGTTTTGTCCGTGTGGACCGCGGGCTGCGCCGCGCCGACGCGTCCCGATGCGGCGGCGGCCGCGCAGGATCGCTTCGTCGGCAGCTATCAGCGCGATCGCGACGACGATGAGCCGGGGCCGTTTCTGCGGATCTCGCGCGATGCGCTGGGTTATCGCCTGGCGATGCGCAGCGATCTCAATACCTGGAGTGAGCCGGTGCGGTTGTATCCGGCCAGTGAGCATCTGCGTCGCGGGATATATGGGTATGGGCGCAGGATTGACGACGCGGGGCTGGTGACCGGGGACAATCTGGTGATTCTGTATGTTCCGCCTGGGGTTGAGCCTTGCATCGACTATCAGGGGGAATGTGTGGCTAATACGACGGGGTATTTTTTTCAGTACTACGGGTTGGTGCGGTTGCGTCGCTTGGGCGACGGGGTGGGGGCTGGGGGCGCGGGTACGGTCGGGTCGGATTTGAAGGCCGACGGTAGGTTGGACGTGGAGCGCTGAATCGGTTTGGCGTTAATGCGCTTTTGAGGTTTTGAGCCAAAGGCCAAGATCAAGGGCTTTCGTCCGCAAGCGGCCGAGTTACTTTCTTTTGTCAAAAGCGACAAAAGAAAGGTAACCAAAGAAAAACGCTTTTTCTTGAATCAAGAGCCCGCGCGTGCGGTGCTTGCGCGGGCATGCGCCACACGAGACATCCTGTCTCGGTGGCGCACGGCGCACATCCATGTGCGCCGCCCTACGGGTGTGCTTTTGCTAACGCGAGCCAGTGGCTTCGCTGCGCTGGAAGCCAAACTTGACCTCGGACGAAAGCCACATGGCCTCCCTGTAGGAGCGGCGCAAGCCGCGACCGCGCCACGACGTCAACGTCGCAACTCACGACGCAGTCGCAAACTCACGACCGGCGATCGAACGAACTTCTCCACGGGACACCTGCCCAGGCGCCAGCGCGCGAGGTGCTCTGGTCGCCCGATCATGGCAAGATCCGCGGCGGTGCCAATGACAAAATCGGGTGTCGATCCGAAGCCGCGTAAGCCGCGAGGCGCGTGTGTTGTCGGGCACGCGGCCAACATGGATCGGCTACCGAGATCATCGCAACAGCACGACGAATACCCACGTGGTCATGGAGACAACGATGCGATTCAAATCATGGATGCTCAGCGGCGTGGTGGCGATGTTGAGCGCTTGCGCCAGCGCGCCGCCGCAGGGCGCGGCGCCGGCGGATTCGCACACTGGCGCGGTCGGTGTGCGCTCGATCGACAAGTTGCTGACCGCGCCCGAGCGCATGCAACTGGGCGATAACGAAACCTTCCAGATGCCGCTGGCCGAACGCGACAACGCCGCGCCGGCTTATCCGCGGGAGTTGCTGGCGCAGCGATTGGCGCCGCAGACGGTTTGCCTGAACGTGGCGATCGGCGCGGACGGGCGGGTCAGCGGCAGCCGTCCGGTCGGTGTGGAGCAGGGTTGTCCGGCGGCGACGGCCGCGGCCCCGCAGTTCGTCGCGGCCGCGCAGGCGGCGGTGCTGCAGTGGCGGTTCGATCCGGCGTTCCGCTGCGTCTATCCGGGAGCCAAGCCGCAGGAAGAAGGCTGCGTGACCGGCAAGGAGGAAGCGGTCGCGGTGAGCCTGGCTTTCAGCTTCGTGTTCGAACAGAAGGAAGGCAAGGGCACGGTGCGCGTCGGTGGTTGAATGGACCGGCATGGCGATCGCCGGCAATAAGCATGCAGCGGCGATGGTGCGTCTACGCGCGTGACTGCGCCGGCGCGCGCCGGCCGCCTCGGTGCTTTACCCGCACCGGGTTTTTGCCGAAAGCACTGGATGCTGTTGGACACACGGAGGTAAGGACATGGTGACGCGGACGACGATGGTGGCGATGACGCAGGACGAGCGCGGCAGGCTCGAGCTGATAGTGCCCCGGGCGAACGAGTTGATGGCGTCGACGGACCCATCGCCCGATCAAGTGCCCTTCCACATACGTCACTGGCGAAGGGAGTGGCTGAAGAGCTGCGCCGCGGTCACCGGGTTTTTTCTGGTCGTGCTGACGATTTCGGTGCTGAGCCTGCGCAGCGGGAGCGCCCTGGCCGGCTGGGTCGCGGTCTATTGGCCGTACCTGCTCGCGGCCTGCCTGTTGCTGGGCATGGTGCATGCCTCGTTCAATGCCTGGAAGTTCGCGCGGCAATGGCGCGCGATCAGGCGCAGCACGCTCGGAGCGTTTCAGATCGATGCCCAGGCCGGCGTGGTGCGCGAGGAACGCCATGCGCTGCGCGATTGCCGCGCCGTGCAAGAACCCGGACAGGGCGGGCGCATTTATCTGCTGCGCACCGAGGACTCGCGTTGTCTGGTGGTGTTCGACTCGCAAAGCTTCGATCTGGCGCAGAGCGGTGGCGATCCGGCGCAAAGTCCGCTGCGGCCGGCGCGCGAGGCGATCCTGCGTTGGGCGCCGGTATCGGGACTATTGTTGAACCTGGAATTTCGCGGTCCGATATTCCCGCACGGGCCGGCCGAGCGCGTGCGCGGTTCGCTGCCGGACTGGGCCTGCCATGGCCGCATGTGGGAATTGGACTGGGGCGAGGTCGAACGGCTTTTATCGAAAGGGTGAGGCGGGCTTGCGGTTGTTCCGACTCGCCGAGTCAATCCGCGAGTTGCGACGCCGGCAAGTCCCCGGCTCAGCCGCTCAAACCCGCGAATACTTCCACGACACCATCCGCCCGTCGCGGTACGGCATCACCCCGTGGAACGCGCGCGGGTCGGCGTCGAACACCAGCGGCAGGAACTCGCGGTCGCCTTCCCACATTGGCAGTTCGTGCAGGCGGTCGAGATCGACCCACTCCAGCGAACCCTCGGGATTGCTCGCGAACGGCACGCCCTCGAACGCGGTGACGGTGAATACGAAACCGAGCCAGTCCTCGCCGCGCTTGCCGAAGCCCGGCCAGCTGATGGTGCCGCGCAACTGCATCGCGGTGCAGTCGATGCCGGCTTCCTCGAAGATCTCGCGGCGCATGCCGGCGACCACGTCCTCGTCGGCCTCGAGCTTGCCGCCCAGGCCGTTGTACTTGCCGAGCTGATGATCGTCGGGACGGGCGTTGCGATGCACCATCAACACTTGGCGGCCATCGGGCGAAAGCACGTAGCCCAGGGTGGCCACGATAGGCGTGTACGGCATCGGCGGGTCGGTGGGGCAAGGACGCGGGGCGCACAGTGTCGGCGATTCGCGCGGCGACGGCCAGCGTCACGCCCCGCGTGCCAGCCCCCTACGTGACTTTCGACCCGCATGCGCGGCCCGCCCGGGCAGGTTAAGGTGCGCGGGCCCGGGGCGCGTCGAGGGGCTCGACGCCATTCGCCAGCCCCGCACCCGCACCCGTACCCGCACACGCAGCATCATCCGACTCATCTCGACAAAGACAGGGAGCCACCCATGCGCACGCGTCATCTGAGCGTACTGCTGGCCGGACTGACCACGATCACGACCGCCGCGTTCGCTCCTGCGTCCGCGGCCGAGAGCGATCGCTGGCAGGTGCCGGTGGCGGTCAAGAAACTCGACAACGGACTGACCGTGGTCGTCTCCGAGGACCACAGCTCGCCGACCGTCGGCGTCAGCGTGGTCTATCACGTCGGCATGCGGCTGGAACCCAAGAACCGCACCGGCTTCGCCCATCTGTTCGAACATCTGATGTTCCAGGGCACGCCGACCGCGCCCAAGGGCGTGTTCGACCAGGTCATCAGCGGCGGCGGCGGCCGCAACAACGGCTCGACCCGCGCCGACTTCACCAACTACATCGAGGTCGCGCCGGTGTCGGCGCTGGACCGCATCCTGTGGCTGGAAGCCGACCGCATGAAGACCCTGGACTTCAACCCGACCACGCTGAAAAACCAGCAGGACGTGGTCAAGGAGGAAATCCGCGTCAACGTGAAGAACCAGCCGTACGGCGGTTTCATGTGGATCGATATCGGCCAGCACGCGTTCCAGAAGTGGGAGAACAACCACGACGGTTACGGCAGCTTCCAGGATCTGGAAAACGCCAGCCTGGCCGACGTGCAGTCGTTCCATCGCGATTACTACGGCCCCAACAACGCCGTGCTCGGCATCGCCGGCGACATCACCCCGGCCGAGGCCTTCAAACTGGCCGACAAATACTTCGGCGCGATTCCCGGCCGTTCCACGCCGACCCCGCCGGATTACAGCGAAGGCCTCAACACCCAGGAAAAACGCGTCAACCAGACCGACGCGCTGGCGCAGGTGCCGGCGATCGCCGCGGCCTGGAAGATGCCCGCGCGCGGCAGCCGCGATCACGCGCCGATGGCGGTGCTCGGCAGCGTGCTGGCCGGCGACGAGGCTTCGCGCCTGTACCAGAGCCTGGTCAAGCGCAAGCAGCTCGCGCTCAGCGTCGACGCGCTGTACGGCCTGACCGATCCGTGGACCTACAACGGCCCGACCCTGTACACCTTGTTCGCGCTGTACAAGCCCGACAGCAGCGCCGACGCGGTGCTCGCGGCGATCGACGAGGAAGTGGCGAAGATCGCCCAGGGCGGCGTCGACGCGGCCACGCTCAAGCGGGTCAAGACCAAGATGCTGGCCGATTGGTACAACGGCCTGGAAAGCTACATCGACCGCGCCGACACCGTCGCGCGCATGCAGACCCTGTGGGGCGACGCCAACGTGGTCAACAAGATTCCCGGCTGGATCGAAGCGGTGACCTCGGCCGATCTGCAGCGCGCGGCCAAGACCTACCTGACCCGCGCCAACCGCACCGTGATCGACCGCCGCCCGACCGCGATGGCCGCGCCCGCCGCCGCCGCGCCGTCCGGCCAGAACTGAGCGAGGAGACGACATGAACATGCATAAGAATCTGCTCGCCGTGGCGACCTCGCTGGCGCTGGTCGCGATCGGCGGCGTCGCGTTCGCCGGTCCTGCCGCCAAGCTGCCTTCGCAACTGCCGCCGCTGGCCGCCGACAAGGCGTTGCCGGTGCCGCAGATCGCGCAGAAGACCCTCGCCAACGGCCTGGAAGTGTGGGTCGTGCCGCGCAAGGGCCTGCCGCGGGTCGACTACGTGCTGGCGGTGCGCAATGCCGGCTACGCCGCCGATGCGGCCGACGCCTCGGGCTTCGCCTCGCTGTATGCGCAGTTGCTGACCCAGGGCACGCCCAAGCGCGACGCCAAGGCGATCGCCGAGGCCGCGCAGGGCTACGGCGGCACGCTCGCCGCCAATGCGCTCAACGACGGTGTGATCCTCAGCGGCTACGCGCTGCCGACCCAGTCCGAGGCGATGCTGCGGTTGCTGGCCGAAGTCGCCCAGCAGGCGAATTTTCCCGACGCCGAGGTCAAGCTCGCCCAGGCCAATGCGTTGCAGGAATTGAAGGTGTCGCAGGCGCAGCCGGGCTTCAAGGCCACCCGCGCCTTGCTCGCGGCGACCTACGGCGATCATCCCTACGGCCACACCCAGCCGACCGAGGCCGCGATCAACGCGGTCAGCGCCGACAAGGTCCGCGCCGAACACGCGCGCCGGTTCCGTCCCGAGCGCGCGTTGTTGATCGTCACCGGCCGGATCAGCGCCGACGAGGGCTTCAAGTACGCCGAAGCCGCGTTCGGTGGCTGGAAGGGCAGCGGCGAGCCGATCGCCGACACCGCGCCGGCGCGGCGCGAGGCCAAGCCGCAACGCCTGTTCGTGCAGCGCGACGGCAGCGTGCAGTCGGCGGTGCGGCTGGGCCGTCCGGCGATCGCCGCCACCGACGCCGACTACATTCCGGCGCAGCTGGCCGGCATCGTGCTCGGCGGCGGTTTCAGCAGCCGTTTGATGCAGAACCTGCGCGAGGACAAGGGCTACACCTACGGCGCGCGCGGCGGACTCAACGCCTTGCGCGCCGGCGGCCTGGTCCAGGCCTCGGCCGACGTGCGCAACGAAGTCACCGGCGCGGCGATCGGCGAATTCATCTACGAATTCGGCAAGCTCAACGATTACCCGGTGCCGGCGCAGGAACTGGAAGACACCAAGCGCTATGTGGCCGGCGGTTATCTGATCGGCAACCAGATGCAGGCGTCGGTGGCCGCGTCGCTGGCGAGCAACTGGCTGTACGGCCTGCCGCCGCAGTTCCTCGGCGAGTACGTGCCGAAGGTGCGCGCGGTCGGCGCCGATCAGGTTCAGGCGGCGGCGAAGAAGTATTACGCGACCAAGGACCAGTCGATCATCGTGGTCGGCGACTACAAGGCCGTGCAGAGCCAGCTCAAGGAGTACGGCGAGTTCAAGCTGGAGAAGTGAGCGCGGCTTGAGCTTGCGCGCGGCCGCTGCTGACCGCCGCATTGCTGAAAACGACAACGCCCCGGCCTCGGCCGGGGCGTTTGCTCTGGCGCGGGCGCTCACCCGGCTGCCCGGCGGCTCGCGCATAATCGGGCGATTCGCCACGGAGCACCGCATGTCCGCCAGCCCGCTCGACCCGTCTCCGCGCCTGCTCGCCTTCGCCGGCAGCCTGCGCGCGGGGTCCTACAACCGCCGCCTGATCCCGGTGCTGGCCGAGGGCGCGCGCGCCGCCGGCGCGCAGGTGACCCTGATCGAACTGCGCGATTACCCGCTGCCGATCTACGACGGCGACATCGAGGCCGAGGGCCTGCCCGAGAACGCGCTGCGCCTGCAGGCCTTGCTCGGCGAACACGATGGCCTGTTGATCAGCACGCCCGAGTACAACGGCTCGATGCCGGCGCTGGTCAAGAACACCCTCGACTGGATCTCGCGGCCGATGCCCGGAGGCCGTTCCGGCACCACGCTGTTCGCCGACAAGGTCGCCGGCATCGTCTCGGCCTCGCCCGGGCCGCTCGGTGGCCTGCGTTCGCTGCTGGTGCTGCGCGACGCGCTGGCCAAGCTCGGCCTGATCGTGGTGCCGCAGCAGGTCGCGGTCGGCCAGGCCGCCGAGAAACTGCACGACTACGGCCAACTCGACGACGAGCGCGCGCGCGAAGCGGTGCATCGGGTCGGCGCGGCGGTGGTGCGGCATCTCAAGGTTTACACGCCCATCGGAGCCAGCGCATGAAAGGCCAGCAACGCGAATTGAACCTGCGCTTCCTCGCCCAGCCCACCGATGTGAACTACGGCGGCAAGGTGCACGGCGGCATGGTGATGAAATGGATCGATCAGGCCGGCTACGCCGCCGCGGTCGGTTGGAGCGGCAAATACAGCGTGACCGTCGCGGTCGGCGGCATCCGCTTCGTCGCCCCGATCCGGATCAGCGATCTGGTCACCGTGCACACCAAGCTGATCCTGACCGGCAACAGCAGCATGCATTTCGCGGTCGACGTGAAAGCGCGCGACCCGGGCCTGGACGACGGCGAGCCGGACGAGCGGCTGTGCACGCACTGCGTGATCGTGTTCGTGGCGATGGACCAGGTCGAAGGCAAACCGACCGCGGTGCCGTCGTGGACGCCGGAAACCGAGGACGACAAGCGTCTGGCCGAATACGCGCTCAAGGTGATGGAGCTGAGCAAGGGCATCGAGGCGACGGTGGAGCGGTATGTGCATGAGGGCGATGCGGGGAAGTGAGTCGCGCGGGTTGAGGTTTGATTGGCTCCAGCGCAGGTCATTTCCGGCGCGCGTTACTCAGACGCAGGCCGCAAGTCGTAGGTAGCAAGTAGTAGGTAGCAGGTAGCAAGTAGCAAGTAGCAAGTAGCAGGTAGCAAGTAGCAGGTAGCAGGTAGCAAGTAGCAGGTAGCAGGTGGCAGGTGGCAGGTGGCACCACCCGCGCACCCTACGTTTGCTCCCGCCCCAGCTTTTGCATTTCCCCCCTTTGGAAAAGGGGGGCAGGGGGGATTCGCTTTTGATCTTGCTCTTGCTCTTGCTTCACCCCACCGCCGGCCGCCTGAAAGCGAATCCCCCGCGCACCAACCGCCACCCAGGATCGAACCACGCCGGGCGCTCGCCCCCTTTTCCAAAGTGGGCGCCGATTTCAGCCGCGGCCTCGCGCGAAAAACGGCCGGCTTCATAATCCATCCGGAGCGACCAGCTTTTCGGCAAACACGACCTGCTTGTTCGCAGCAGCTCATCAGCACCAGTACCAGCATCAGTAAACGCCCCGCCCCCGCACGAGCACCTGCACGAGCACTCGCACGAGTGGCGCGCGAGCAGAGGTGCACGAGCAGAGGTGCACGAGCAGAGAGGTGCACGAGCGGGTGTGCGAGCAGACGCACGAGCAAACGCAGGCGCAGCGCATGCAGGCATGCGCGTGCTCTCGCCTTTGCTTTTGCATTTCCCCCCTTTGCAAAAGGGGGGCAGGGGGGATTCGCTTTTGCTCTTGCTTCACCCCACCGCCGGCCGCCTGAAAGCGAATCCCCCGCGCACCAACCGCCATCCAGGATCGAACCACGCCAGGCGCTCGCCCCCTTTTCCAAAGTGGGCGCCGATTTCAGCCGCGGCCTCGTGCCAAAGATGCATGGCTCCCTGATCCACCCACAGCCGCTGCATCTCGGCAACCGCAGTCTCCTTCCAGACACACCACCGCCGACGCGGCAAGTCAAGCCGCAAAACTCATCCCCCACAACGCAACAGGCCGCCCGAAGGCGGCCTGTCTGCAATCCGTATTGGATCAGCGCGACCTCAGATCCCGTCGACCCGCCGCGCTTCCATGAACTTGCCGCTCCAGTAGCCGCTGTCCAGGCTCGACACGGTCACGTCCTTGCCGGTGCGCGGGGCATGCACGAAGCGGCCTTCGCCGAGGTAGATGCCGACGTGGTCGACGCGGCCGCGGCGGCCGAAGAACACCAGATCACCTTCGGTCATCGAATCGCGGGCGATCACTTCGCCGGTCTTGGCCATCTCGCGCGACACGCGCGGCAGTTCGATGCCCAGGGCGTTGCGGAACACGTAGCCGACCAGGCCGCTGCAATCGAAGCCCTGGTCCGGCGAGGTGCCGCCCCAGCGGTAAGGCGTGCCCAGCAGGGCCAGCGCGCGCTGCAGCATGCCCTTGATGCGGCCTTGTTCGGCCACCGGCATATCGGTCTTGCTCAGGGCCACGTCCTGGCCCTGGCCCAGCAGGCGGTTCAGGTCGGTCGCCAGCAGCAGGGCGCGATCGGACAGGGTCATCGCTTCCGGCAGCATGTTGCTGGCCGACGGTTGCGGCGCGTCGGCCGAATCGTTGCGCAGCGAGGTCGCGGACGGGAGGGCGCCGGCGGTCGCGGCCAGCGCGGACGACTGCTGGGCGAAGGCGGGCAGAGCGCAAACCGCCAGCGAGGCGGTCAGCAGAAGTCGTTGGGTGGCCCGGGCCGAGAGGGCGAGGGCGGTAGCGCGCGGTGCTTGGGGGGTGGCAGCCTTGCGGTTGTGGCGAGTGGTTTGGGTCGTCACTTAGTCATCACGAAGTCGTCACCGGTAGGGGATCATGCCCGTGAAGCGCGAGAGGTTGGTTCAAATTTCGTTAGAGGCTCGTTAACAGGTATGTGATTTCGCTCACATTTCTGACGAGTCTGGGAGCCTTCCCGCATTCAGGAAGTGATCTCAGTTCTTCCTGAGAACCCGCTTGGCGCCGCTGTAGTGGTCGCGCCAGTAGGGGCCGTCGAGCCGGTCCAGGCGGACCGTGCCGCCGCTGCTGGGGGCGTGGACGAAGCGGCCTTCGCCGACATAGATGCCGACATGGCTGACGTTGCCCGAGCTGCCGAAGAACACCAGGTCGCCCGAGGCCAGCCGGGTCGGCTCGATCTTCGGGCCTTGGTAGCCGGCCAGGTCGCGCGAGGTGCGCGGCAGGTTGAGCGCCAGCATGTCGCGGTAGACGTAATTGACCAGGCCGCTGCAGTCGAAGCCGCTGTCGGGGGTGTTGCCGCCGTAGCGGTACGGCGTGCCGACCAGGCTGATCGCCCGCATCAGCACCGCGTTGGAGGCGCCGGGGTTTTCCGGCTCGACGTGCGGCCAGACCCGCGCGGGCGGCTGCGGCGCCGGGCCGCGGCGGACGACCTGCTTGCCGCCGCCACAGGCCGCGAGCAGCAGGCACAGGCTCAGCCCCGCGGCCAGCGCCGGCCACGGCAGTGGCCCGCGTGCTGGCGCGGGAGCGGTGTTGCCGGGATAATGCGCGGCCTTCGTCACGGCCGATAGCTTGGCGGCTAACGGCGGCGGCGACAAGACAATAGAGATGACCTTTTGTGGCGGCCCGCTCATTGCGGCACCGCCGTTCCTTTCCTGATCGCCACGGGGCGGTCTTCCCAGCCGGATTTGCCATGAAAATCGAGAAAGATCGCGTCGTTCAATTCCACTACACCGTTTCCGAGCAGGGCAGCGAGCCGCTCGAGAGTTCGGAAGGCCGCGATCCGCTGGCGATCCTGATCGGCCACAACAACATCATCCCGGGCCTGGAAAAGGCGATGGAAGGCCACGAGGCCGGCGACAAGTTCGAAGTCGACGTGGTCGCGGCCGACGCCTATGGCGTGCGCCAGGACGGCCTGACCCAGCGCGTGCCGAAGAAGTATTTCAAGGACACCAAGCTGGAAGTCGGCATGCAGGCGGTGCTGCAGACCAACTTCGGTCCGCGCGCGGTGACCATCCAGAAGATCGGCATGAGCGTGGTCGACGTCGACCTCAACCACCCGATGGCCGGCAAGGACCTGCATTTCGCGGTCGAGATCGTCGAAGTGCGCGAAGCGGCCAAGGAAGAGATCGAGCACGGCCACGTGCACGGCGACGGCGGTCACGCTCACTGATCCCTGCGCGGCGGTCGCCGACCACGCCCAGACCGGACGGCCCGCGCGAGCGGGCCGTTCGTTTTTGCGGCGCGGACGCGGCAGGTTCGCCGCGCGGTATCTTCTTGAGACGGCTTCAGCCTCGATCTGTTCGATCCGCGCACGGCGGGCGCGGATCTCCTGAGCGCCGGCGCGATCCGAAAACCAGGCGCCGGGACCGAAGCTTCGCCCACGGCAACTGCCCGTCATAAACAAACTGTCGCTTTCACCGCGCATGGGTCTGGCGATCACCGCGCAGGCTGATGCCGATCCCCGCTTAACCGAGAAGCCGCGCGAACCGATGCGTCCCGTCCCGAACGAACTCGCGCCGATCCCCGAACGCGACCGCCTGCACGCGCTCGACGCGCTGCGCGGGATCGCGCTGCTCGGCATTCTGCTGAGCAACGTGTCGGGCTTTGCCGGGCCCTTGAACGAATTGCGCGAAGGCATCGATCCGGCCTTGCGCGGTTCCGATCGCGTGCTGTCGGCGTTCGTTTATGTGGTGGTGCGCGACAAGTTCTGGACCTTGTTCGCGCTGCTGTTCGGCATGGGCTTCGCGGTCATGCTCGAACGCGCGCGCGGCGCCGGCCGCGGGTTCGGCGCCGTCTATCTGCGTCGCAGTTTCGGCCTGCTGGCGCTCGGCCTGATTCACGCCTGGCTGATCTGGGGCGGCGACATCCTGGTCACCTATGCGCTGAGCGCGTTCGCGTTGCTGGCGCTGCGGTCGTTGTCGCTGGATTTCTGGCTGAAGCTGGGCCTGACCCTGTACTTGGGCACGATCGGCTACATGCTGATCATCGCCGCGGCGCTGACTCTGCCGGGCGTGGCCGAGGGCGACGCGGCCGATCTGGCCCGCGCGCAGGCGTTGCGCGCGGCGGAGGTGGCCGCGTACGCGCATGGCGATTACGCCGCGGTCACCGAGCAGCGCCTGCAATTCTTTTTCGAGAGCACGATCGCCGGCTGGAGCATGATGCTGCCGCTGTCGCTGGGCCTGTTCCTGATCGGCGCCTCGCTGGTGCGCGGCGGCGTGATCGCCGATCCGGCGCGTTATCGCTGGGTGCTGCGCGCGTTGATCGTGCACGGCCTGCCGGGCGGCATCGTGCTGACCGCGATCAGCGTGGCGATCGACAGCGCGCCGTCGCTGGCGTTGTTCAGCGCGTCGTCGATCTTCGCCCAGGCCCTGCACATGCTCGCCGGCCTGCCGGTGGCGTTGGCGCTGATCGCGGCGGTGGTGCTGCTGTTGCACGGCGGCGCGCGCTGGCCGCGCGCATTCGCGCCGGCCGGGCGGATGGCGTTGAGCAATTACCTGGCGCAGTCGTTGATCGCGACCTGGGTGCTGTATCACCACGGTTTGAATCAATGGGGACGCTGGTCGTACACCACGCTGATCGTGGCGGCGCTGGTCTTGTTCGCGGCGCAGCTCGCGGCGAGCGCGTGGTGGCTGCGGCGGTTCCGCTTCGGACCGGTGGAATGGCTGTGGCGCGCGTTCGCGTACGGCCGCTGGCCGCCGTTGCGGGTGCGCGATCGGGCTTGACGCGCGCTCGCGCGGCGCAAAAAAACGGCCCGCAATGCGGGCCGTTTTCGTGTCGCGGGAGGATGGATCAGTTGACGCCGGCCGCCGACCAGGCGCGGGCCACGGTCTGGTATTCGGTCGAGTTGGCGCCGTACAGGTCGGTCGCGGCCTGCAAGGTGCCGGCACGCGCCTGCGGATAGGTGGTGCTGGAAACGAAGTAACGGGTCAGCGCGCGATACCAGATCGCGCCGGCCTTGGCCCGGCCGATGCCGACGATGGTGGTGTCGTTGTTGCAGACCAGTTGCGCCTTGGTGTAGTTGAAGCCGGTCTGCGGGGTGACGCCTTCGGCGAACAGGAAGAACGCGCGGTTGCCGACGCCGGAGGTGAAGTGAGGATCGTACCTGCCGCCCTGTCCGGTCAACGAAGCGGTGAAGCCGCCGGTGGGATAGCACGAGATCGAACGGCCGTCGGCGTCCTGCTTGAACATCTGGCGCAGCGCCTTGGTCGCGCCCTGCGACGCCGGATAGACCTCTTCGCCGATCAGATAATCGCCCTTGTCGATGGCGTTGCCGACGCTGTATTCGACCAGGGTGCCGAGGATGTCGGAGTTGGCTTCGTTGATGCCGCCGGAATCCTTGATGTTGTAGTAGCCCAGGTTCGCGGTGGCGGTGTTGACGCCGTGCGACATCTCATGGCCCGCCACGTCCAGCGCGACCAGCGGCGTGTTGCCGTTGCTGGAGTCGCCGTCGCCGTAGATCATGTAGCTGCCGTTCCAGCCGGCATTGAAGTAGTTGTTGCCGAAGTGGACGTAGCTCTTGACGCCGCGGCCGTCGTTGAAGATGCCGTTGCGGGCATGCACGGTCTTGAAATAGTCCCAGGTCGCGGCGACGCCGTAGTGGGCGTCGGTCGCGGCGGTGGCGCGATCGCTGGTGGTGTTGTTGCCCCAGACGTTGTCGGTGTCGGTGAACGCGACCGCGCCGGAGGTGCTGGTCCGGTTGCGGTTGTCCAGGGTCTGGCCGCTGCCGCGGCTGGGATCGGTGAGCTGGAAGCCGCCGCTGACCGAATTGGTGACGATGCCGACGTTGCCCAGGGTCAGGGTCTTGCCGGTGCCGTTGGCGGCCGCGGTCTGGAAGTGGTCTTCGGCTTCCAGCAGCGCGCCGGTGCGCGCGTCGAGGAAGTACGACATCACCCCCGGCGCCTGATCGCCGTTGCGCGCGCCCTGCACACCGACCTGATAGGCCAGGGTCGGCTCGGCGCCGCCGCGCGCGTACACCACCAGCTTGGCCGGATCGAGCGAAGCGACGGTGCCGTCGAACTTGGCGCCGGCTTCGATCTGCGCCTGCTCGGCGCTGATGCCGGGCTTGAGCGACGGGCGCATGGTGGTGCGCATGTTCTCGCCCTGGGTGATCGAGGTGAGCTGACCGTTGTGCGAATGCACGACCATGTCGCCGCCGATCACCGGCAGGCCTTCATAGGTGCGTTCCATGCGCACGTGCTCGGTACCGTCGCGGTCGATCATCACGTCGCGCGCGACGAAGCCGTCGGCCGCGGCCAGGTTGACGTCCTTGGCCGCGTTGTTGCGCAGCAACTGGCGCGCGCGTTCGGCCGCCGAGGTGGAATCGGCCTGCGCCGGCGACGTGCTGGAAAACGCCAGTTCGCTGCCTGCGCGCGCGCCGGTGTCGCCGAGCGCCGCCATGTGCGAACTGACGTGCTTCGGGCTGGCGGTGACGTGTGCGTTTTGCGCGACGGCGGAGGCGCTGCCGGCGGCGGCGGCGGTCGCGAGATGAGCGGCCGGGACGTCGGAACGAGCGGAGTGGAACGCCACGCCGGCCAGAGCGGCGACGACGGCGGTGCTCAACAGAGCGGTCTTCAACTGCATATGTGATCCCCTTCAAGAAAGAACGAGCAATGAGTGACGACGGACGCCGCGGAGCAAAGGCGGAGGCGACGGATCGCGCTCGTTGCGCACGCAGCGGACGAATCGCCATGCGCTCTTCATGGTGGAGCGCGCGCGATGCGTCGACACAACCTTAGGCCGTCGTCCAGGCCGGCAGCCGTTCATGCGAAGGCGATAACGGGACGTTAATGCGGGGCTTATCACAGAACCGGAGATTGCCGTTTCGCCCGCGCAATTCGCCGCTTTCCGGCGCCGCGTCGCGCGTCGCCGGGGCGTCAGTACAAGCCGTGCTGACGAGGTGGGATGGATGTGTCTGTCGGTGTTGTGACGGGAATCCGATTACGCGGCGTGGCACGGTGATGATGCGCGCGCATCGCTGTCGGTGTGCGTCGCGTCGAGTCGCGGCGGACCGGCGTGCCGCGCCGCCGGCATATCGATTCCGTTCGCCGCGACGTTCGCCCAATGACGTTCGCCCGATAAGGAACGGCCCGCTTGCGCGGGCCGTCCGGTGTCGCGCCGCGTCCGCCGACGCGGCGATGGGTTGACCTCTTAGTTGACCTTCACCGCCGACCAGGCGCGGGCCACGGTCTGGTACTCGACCGAGCCGGAGCCGTACAGATCGGCCGCGGCCTGCAGGGTGCCGACGCGCGCCTGCGGGTAGTCGGTGCTGGAGACGAAGTACTTGGTCAGCGCGCGATACCAGATCGCGCCGGCCTTGGCGCGGCCGATGCCGACGATCGCGGTGTCGCCGTTGCAGACCAGATCCGACGGCCGGTAGGTGGTGGCGAAGTTGGCCGGCACCTTGGCGCCTTCGGTGAGCAGGTACTGGTACAGGTTGCCCACGCCGGAGGTCTTGTGCGGATCGTAGCGGCCGCCGGCGGCGGTGCCGCTGCCGCTGAAGCCGCCGACCGGATAGCACTTGAACGACGCGCCGTCGGCGTTCTGCTGGAACAGCACGCGCAAGGCGCGCTTGCCGTCCGGGCGCGCATAGACGTTTTCGCCGAGCAGGTAGTCGCCGGTGTCCTTGGCGTTGTTGACGCTGAACTCGACCAGGGTGCCGAAGATATCCGAGCTGGCTTCGTTGATGCCGCCGCTGTCCTTGATGTTGTAGTAACCGAGCTTGGCGGTGGCGTTGTTCACCAGGTGGCCCATCTCGTGCGCGGCCACGTCCAGCGCCACCAGCGGCGTATTGCCGTTGGTGAAGTCGCCGTCGCCGTACACCATGTACATGGTGCCGTCTTCCATGGTGCCGGCGCCGGCGTTGAAATAGTTGCGGCCGTAATGCACGTAGCTGGTGATGCCCTGGCCGTTGTTGGCGACGCCGTCGCGGCCGTGCACGGCCTTGAAATAGTCCCAGGTCGCCGCGACGCCGTAGTTCACGTCGGCGCCGGCGGTGGCGCGGTCGGTCTTGAGGTTGTTGCCCCACACGTTGTCGGCGTCGGTGAAGATCTTGGCCGCGGCCAGTTCGGCTTCGGTCGAACCGGTGGTGTTGAAGATGTCGATGGTCTGAGCGCCGCCGCGCGACACGTCGACCATGCGGTAACCGCTGCCGGTCGAATCGGTGACGATGCCGACATTGCCCAGGGTCAGGGTCTTGCCGGTGCCGTTGGCCGCGGCGGTGTGGAAGTGATCCTCGGCCTGCAGCAGGCTGCCGTTGCGCGCGTCGAGGTAGTACGACATCACGCCGGGATCCTGGCTGCCGTTGCGGGCGCCGCGCAAGCCGACTTGATAGGCCAGGGTCGGTTCCACGCCGTTGCGCGCATACACCACCAGCTTGGCCGGATCGACCCGGGCGACGCGGCCGTCGAACTGCGCGCCGGCCTCGGTCTGCGCCTGCGCGGGGCTGATGCCGGGGGTGAGGTGCGGGCGCGCGGTGGTGCGCATGTTGTTGCCTTGGCTGACCGAGAGCAGTTGGCCGTCGCGCGAATGCACGACCATGTCGCCGCCGATCACCGGCAGGCCTTCGTAGCTGCGTTCCATGCGCACGTGCTCGGTGCCGTCGCGGTCGATCATGACCTCGCGCGCGGCGAAGCCGTCGGCCTGGGCGAGATGGACCTCGCGCGCGCCGACGGTGGCGAGCAGTTCGCGGGCGCGTTCGGCGGCGGCGCTGCGGTCGGCCTGCTCGGGCGAGCGGCTGGCCCAGGCTTGCTGACTGCCGGGGCGCGCGGACGTATCGATCAGCGCGCGCAGCGCGGCGGTGTTCTGCGCGGCGGCGGCGCGAGCGTGGGCCGAGGCGGCCGGCGCGGCGAGCGAGCGACCCTGCGCGCCGGCCACGGCGGCGGTGGTGTCGAGGGCGGAGTCCGAACGCGTGCCGTACACAGCCAAACCGGCGAGTCCGGCGATCACGGCGGTGCTGAGTAGTGCGGTCTTCAACTGCATGGAAGCGATTCCCCTGGAATGGTGCGGAAAGACGGCACTCCCGCGGCCGGCTCGGGGGCGCGGCGTCGAGAGGCCGGTATGACGGTGGCTTGGGCTGCCTCGGTGGCGTCGGGCGGCCCTAAGCGGAGCGTCGGCATCAACGCTAGGGCCCCGCGCCGCGTTTCCGGGCGAAGAAATATTATTTTCTAAAATATAAAATGAGATTTGAGTCACAAAATTATTCGACTCAGACGAGTCAGAAGCCCGGTGTTCGCGATGTCGGGTAGGTCGTCGCGCGCGATGGGTCGCCGGGATGGGCTGCGCCGGTCGCGGTATCGGTTTGCCGGGCCGGTGTGTGCAGGCCTGGCGCGATCGGCGCCTGGCGCCCGGCCGGCGGCACGGCCGTGGGGCCGGTTTCGCTGCGATCCGCTCCGGCCGAAGTCGCGGCGGAAAAAACCGCGCTGCGCTTCGCCGCCGCGCCCAGGCGCAAGCCCACGTCGCCGAAACCCTGCATCCGATCCACATCGCGATCACATCCGCGCATGCTCGTTACTATGTCCGCGGCGCCGCACGAAACGGCCCATGCAATGCCGCGCCGCCGCGCGCGGATCGGTTCGAACCAGATGACGGAGCACAATGGGCGCAGTGCAGGTGGGTGAGGATTCGGCGGCCGCCGTCGCGGGCCGTCGCGAGGACGTGATCGTGGTCGGCGCCGGTGTGATCGGGCTGACCTGCGCGCTGGCGCTGCTCGACAGCGGCCGCGCGGTGCGGGTGATCGACGCGCGCGCCCCCGGCGCCGGCAGTTCGCACGGCAACTGCGGGACCATCACCCCGAGCCACGCCACGCCGCTGGCCGCGCCCGGGGTGATCGCGCAGGCGCTGCGCTGGATGCTGACCCCGGACGCGCCGCTGTACGTGCATCCCAAGCTCGACCCGCAGCTGTGGCGCTGGCTGCTGGGCTTCGCCGCGCGCTGCAATCCGCGCGACTGGCGGGCCAGCGCGCAGGCCAAGGCGGCGTTGTTGAACGACTCGCGCGCTCGTCTGGAGGACTGGGTGACGCGGTATGGGTTGGTCTGCGAATTCGACAGCTCCGGCGTGGACTACGTGTTCCGCGATGCCGCCGCGTTCGCCGCCGGCCAGCACGAACTCGATCTGCTGCGCGAATTCGGCGTCGGCATCGAACTGATCGACGGCGCCGCGTACAACGCCCAGGACCCGGCGTTCAAGCCCGGCGTCGCCGGCGCGATCCGCTTCGATCACGACGCGGTGCTGCGCCCGGACAAATACGTCGACGAACTCGCGCGCAGCGTGCGCGAGCGCGGCGGCGAGATCGTCGAGCAATGCGGCTTGCGCGGCGTGCAGCGCCGCGACAACGCGCTCGAACTCGACACCACGCGCGGGCCGATGCGCGCGCGCGACGCGGTGATCGCGCTGGGCGCGTGGTCGCCGCGGTTGTCCGACGCGATCGGGCTGCCCTCGCTGAAGCGGGTGATGCAGCCGGGCAAGGGCTATTCGATCACTTACGACCGGCCCGCGCTGACGCCGCGCCGGCCGGTGGTGCTGCGCGAACGCAAGGTCTGCGTGACCATGTGGGACAGCGGTTTCCGCCTGGGCAGCACGATGGAATTTTCCGGCTTCGACGACAGCCTCAACCCGCGCCGGCTGGCCGCGCTGGAACGCGGCGCGGCCGAATACCTGCATCAACCCGTCGGCCCGGTCGAGCGCGAGCGCTGGCAAGGCTGGCGGCCGATGAGCCTGGACGACGTGCCGCTGATCGGCCGCGTGCCCGGCCGCGACGGCCTGTGGCTGGCGACCGGCCACGGCATGATGGGCGTGAGCATGAGTGCCGGCACCGGCCAGCTGATCGCCGACCTGATCGCCGGGCGCGCGCCCGCGATCGACCCGCATCCTTATCGACCGGAGCGTTTCGCTTGAACGCAGACGAAGCACAACTCAAGACAGACCCCGCCCACTTCGACCTCATCGTGATCGGCGGCGGCTCCGGCGGCCTGGCCGGCGCGTTTCGCGCGGCCGAATACGGTGCGCGCGTGGCCTTGCTGGAACCGCATCTGCTCGGCGGCACCTGCGTCAACGTCGGCTGCGTGCCGAAGAAGGCGATGTGGCTGGCCGCCGATATCGCCAGCAAGTTGCGCATGGCCCAATCGCTGGGCTTCGCCGTCGACAGCCCGCCGAACAAACCCTGCGAGCTGGACTGGCCGAGCTTCATCGTCCATCGCCAGCGCTACATCGCCAACATCCACGACAGTTACCGGCGGCGCCTGGACGCGGCCGGAATCGTGGTCCAGCCGATGCGCGCGCACCTGATCGACGCCAACACGATCGAATGCGAGAACGGCGTGCGCCTGCGCGCGCCGCGGCTGTTGATCGCGACCGGCGGGCACGCGGTGAAGCCGAAAATCCCCGGCGCCGAGCTCGGCGACACCTCGGACGATTTCTTCAACTGGCGCGCCGCGCCCGAACGCGTGGCGATCGTCGGCGCGGGCTATATCGCGGTCGAACTGGCCGGGGTGTTGCAGGCGCTCGGCAGCCGGGTCGAAGTGTTCGCGCGCGGCCAGCGTTTTCTCGAAGGTTTCGACGAGGAACTGACCAAGCAACTGGCCGACGATTACACCCAGAGCGGCGTGCATCTGCATTTCGGTCATGCGGTCGCCGCGCTGGAAGCCGACGGCGCGCGGGTGCGGTTGCGCGGCGTCGACGGGTCGCTCAGCGAAGCGTTCGACAAGGTGCTGTTCGCGACCGGGCGGCGGCCGAACACGGCGAACATCGGCCTGGAGCGGGTCGGCATGGCGCTCGATCCGCGCGGCCACATTGTCGTCGACGAGCTGCACGCGACCAACGTCGACGGCGTGAACGCGATCGGCGATGTCACCACCGACCTGCCGCTGACCCCGGTCGCGATCGCCGCCGCGCGCCGGCTGATGGATCGCGTCTACGGCAAGCGCGAGGGCCGGCTCGATCCGAACGATATTCCGACCGTGGTGTTCTCGCATCCGCCGATCGGCAAGGTCGGCTTGACCGAGGACGAGGCGCGGGCACGACAGGGTGACAATCTGCACATCTATCGCGCCGGGTTTCGGCCGATGCTGTACGCCCTGGCCGAATCGCCGCAGCGCAGCCTGTTCAAGCTGATCTGCGTCGGCGAGGAACGCCGCGTGGTCGGCATCCATCTGCTCGGCGACGCCGCCGACGAGATGCTGCAGGGCTTCGCGGTCGCGCTCAAGCGCGGCATCACCCTGGACGACCTGCGCGATACGGTCGCCATCCATCCGACCAGCGCCGAAGAAGTGGTGCTGATGCGCTGAACAAACCAGGCCACGGGAGCAGGCGGCATGAAGGGTAGGGATCGCGGGACCACACGGCCATGGCGCTTGCGTGGCGCGGTTCGCGCGGCGCTGGTGTTGGCCTTCGCCTGCGCGGGACTGGTGCACGCCGCCGAAACGCGGGTCGGCCCGGGCGAGTTCGACATCGCCGACCTGCTCAGCGCGCCGCAGCCCGAACAACTCGTGGGCGCCGGCGATGCGCCGGTGATCGCGTGGGTGTCGAACGAGCGCGGCGTGCGCAACCTGTGGTCGGCGCGCGCGCCGCAATTCGCGCCGCGCCGGCTGACCGCGTTCGACGAGGACGACGGGCAGTTGCTCAGCGCGCTGCGGCTCAGCCGCGACGGCCGCTGGTTGGCCTACGTGCGCGGCGGCGGGCCCGACGCGGCCGGCAACAACAGCAATCCCACCGGCGATCCGGACGGGCAGGAACAGGCGGTGTGGCTGGTGGCCAGCGACGGCTCGTCCAAGCCGCGGCGCATCGCCGCCGGGCGCTCGCTGCAGTTCGCGCCGCAGGGCGATGCCCTGATCGTGCAGGGCCGCGGCGTCGGCTGTTATCCGTTGCCGGGCGCGGCCGCGCCGGGGTGGTGCAAGGAAGCGCTGATCAAGACCCGCGGCGCCAATGCCGCGGCCGGGTTCTCGCCCGACGGCACGCTGCTCGCGTTCGCCAGCAACCGCGGCGATCACGGCTTCGTCGGCGTGCTCGACCTGGGCAAGCGCGAAGTGCGCTGGCTCGGCGCGGATTTCTACAACGACAGCAACCCGGTGTTCTCGCCCGACGGACGCCGGGTCGCGTTCCTGCGCAGCGCCGCCAATCGCCCGGGCGAGCAGTTCGACCTGACCAAAGCCAATCCATTCGAAATCTGGACCGCCGACGTCGCCACAGGGCTTGCGCGAAAAGTTTTTCGTTCCAGCGACAAAGCCGGCGGCTACGCCCAGTTCAACGGCGCCGTGCCCTTGCTGTGGAGCCGCGACAACCGCCTGATCTTCGCCTCCGAACAAAGCGGCTGGCTGCATTGGTATGCGATCGCGCCCGAGGGCGGCGAGCCCACGCCGCTGAGTCGCGGCGAATGCGAAGCCGAAACCGTCGCCGTGGCCGACGACGACGGCGCGTTCGTGTTCAGCGGCAACTGCGCGCAGATCGATCACCGCCAGCTCTTCAGCGTCGATGCGAAAGGCGCGGCGCAGACCCTGCTCAGCGCGAAAGACGAAATTTCCACCGAGCCGGTGTTGCTCGGCGGCCAGTGGATCGCGTTCCGCCACGCCGACGCGCGCCGTCCGACCGCGATCGCGGTGATGCCGCGCGGTGGCGGTGAGCCCAAGCGGATTTTCCCGGCGACATTGCCCGCGCTATTCCCGATCGATCGCCTGGTCGTGCCCAAAACCTTGAGCCTGCGCGCCAGCGACGGCGTGACCTCGCATGCGACCGTGTTCGAACCGCCGGCGAGTTTCAAGGGCAAGCGCGCGGCGTTGATTTATGTGCATGGCGGCCCGATCCGGCAGATGCTGCCGGGCTGGCACTACAGCAGCTATTACTACAACGACTACGCCAGCAACCAATGGCTGGCCAGCCGCGGTTACGTGGTGCTGGCCTTGAACTATCGCGACGGCACCGGTTACGGCCAGCGCTTCCGCTTGGCCGACAAACAAGGCCCGCGCGGCGCCAGCGAATACCAGGACGTGCTCGCCGCGCAGGCCTACCTGGCCAAGCGCGACGATGTCGACGCGCGCCGCATCGGCATCTACGGAGGCTCTTACGGCGGGTTCCTGACCGCCTCGGCGCTGTCGCGCAATTCCGATCTGTTCGCGGCCGGGGTCGACCGCCACGGCGTGCATGATTGGCGCGAAAGCGCCAAGGGCGGCGACAACAGCGGCCTGTGGGGGTTGGGGCCGGATGAACTGGACCTGGCGTTCAAATCCTCGCCGGTCGCCTTCGTCGACGGCTGGCGTTCGCCGGTGCTGTTCGTGCACGGCGACGACGACCGCGCGGTCAAGTTCTCGCAGAGCATCGATCTGGTCGAACGCCTGCGCGCGCGCAAGGCGCCGGTGGAAACCCTGGTGATTCCGGACGAAGACCACTTCTTCCTGCGCCACGCGACCTGGCTTCAGGTGCATCGCAGTACCATGGACTTCTTCCGCCGGCATCTGCAGTCCGGCGCCGACTGAGTCGTCGTTATGACCATCCCACACCCGACCGAGCCCGTATTCCAGCTGCATCGCGGCACCGCGCCGCTGCTGATCAGCCTGCCGCACGACGGCGAGGTGATTCCCGAGGCGCTGAAGGCGCGCATGGTCGAATCGGCGCGCCGCGCGCCCGATACCGACTGGCATGTCTCGCGCTTGTACGATTTCGCGCGCGAACTCGGCGCATCGATCCTGGTGCCGCGCTATTCGCGTTACGTGGTCGATCTGAACCGCCCGCCCGACGACACCTCGCTGTACCCGGGACAGAACACCACCGGCCTGTGTCCGGCGGTGCAGTTCAGCGGCGAGGCGGTGTACCTGGACGGCCAGTCGCCGGATGAGGCCGAGGTAGCCGAGCGCGTCGAGCTGTATTGGCGCCCGTACCACCAGACCCTGGTCGCCGAACTCGACCGCATCCGCGGCGAACACGGCCGCGCGGTGCTGTGGGAAGGTCATTCGATCCGCGGCGAAGTGCCGTTCCTGTTCGAAGGCCGCTTGCCCGATCTCAACCTCGGCACCTCCGGCGGCAAGACCTGCCTGCCCGAGTTGCAGGCCGCGCTGGAAGGCCTGCTGGCCGCGCAGAGCGACTACGACTGGATCGCCAACGGCCGCTTCAAGGGCGGCTACATCACCCGCCATTACGGCGATCCGGAGATCGGCGTGCAGGCGGTGCAGTTGGAGCTGAGCCAGCGCAATTACATGGACGAAGACTCGTTCGCCTACGACGAAGCCAAGGCCGCGCGCCTGCAGCCGCTGCTGCGCAAGCTGCTGAGCGCGACCCTGGCCTCGCAGGACGCATGAGCCTGAAGCGCGTGGCCGCTGCCGGCGCCGCGCGCGCGACCGCAGCGCCTGTGACGAGCGCTGCGTCGTCGGGCGAACCGGCCTCGCAAGCGATCGCGCCGGTCTCGCCGGTGTCGCCCATTTCACCGCTCTCGCTGACGCAGGCGCGCGCCCTGCATCTGCACGCGCAGGGCCTGCTGACGCGCCCGCGCAAGCGCGCGACCCGCGCCGATGCGCTGGCCGCGATCGCGCGCATGCAGTTGCTGCAGATCGACACCATCCATGTCGTCGCGCGCAGCCCGTATCTGGTGCTGTTCTCGCGACTGGGCGACTACCCGGCGCCGTGGCTGGAGGAGTTGCTGGCGCAGCGCGCGATCTTCGAGATCTGGGCGCACGAAGCCTGTTTCGCGCCGATGGACGATTACCTGCTGCATCGCAATGCGCTTGAGCAGCGCGCGCACCACTGGGCGATCCGCAACGCGCGTCAGCATCGCCAGAGCCACGGCGAGCAGATCGATCGCCTGCTGGCGCATATCCGCGAACTCGGCCCGGTCAAGTCGTCGGACTTCGAACGCGAACAGCGCGGCAGCGGCGGCGGCTGGTGGGGCTGGAAAGACGAAAAACGCTGGCTGGAGACCGGGTTCGCGCTCGGCGAGCTGATGGTCGCGCGGCGCGAGAATTTCCACCGTGTCTACGATCTGAGCGAACGCGTGGCCGGCGTCGCCGTGCCGGGCTGGGACACGGATGTGCTCGACGCCGCGCAGGTGCGGCGCGAAACCGTGCTCAAATCGATCAAGGCGCTGGGCATCGCCCAGGCGCGCTGGGTCGCCGATTACTACCGCACCAAGCCGCGCCTGCGCGATGCCGATCTCGACGCTTTGGTCGACGAAGGCGCGTTGCTGCGGGTCGCGGTCAAAGGCTGGAACGCGCCCGGTTACGTGCATGCCGATCACGCCGCCGCGCTGGCCCAGGCCGCCGCCGGCCGCCTGCGCGCGAGCCATTCGACCCTGCTGTCGCCGTTCGATCCGGTGGTCTGGGACCGCGAACGCGCCAGCGAACTGTTCGATTTCGATTACACCCTGGAGTGCTACACGCCCGAGCCCAAGCGCCGCTACGGCTATTTCGTGTTGCCGATCCTGGTGCGCGGCCGCCTGGTCGGGCGCCTGGACGCGAAAGCGCATCGCGCCCAGGGCGTGTTCGAGGTCAAGGCGCTGTACCTGCAAGAGGGCCTCGACGGCGATGAAGCGCAGGCCGCCGACATCGCCCGCGCGATCGACGACTGCGCGCGCTGGCATCAGACCCCGACGGTGAAGCTGACCCGTTGCCGGCCGGCGGCGTTCGCCAAACCGCTGCGGGCGGCGTTGGCGGCGCTGGGCTGAGCGGTCGGAACCGAAGCTTCGTCGCTGCGAGTGAAGATCAGCGCGGCCCGCGGACCGCGCACCGGCGTCATGCCCGGCTCAACACGCCATGAAGGCCATCAGCAGAACCACGTCGTCGTCCTGCAGCGGCAGATCGCGATCGTGGCGAGCGCAAAATTCGTCGTCGCCGCGCCGCACGTGGATATCGACCAGATGCTCGTTGCCGCTGTCGAGTTCGAGATAGAGAAAATACCGCCCGTCGTAGCCGACCGCCGGAGCGATCCGCACCGGCAACGCGCGCTGATACGCGTCCAGCGCTTCGCCCAGGGTCGCGGCCTGCACCCGCAGGCTCTGATCGGGGGATCCGAGGAATTCGTCCAGATGGTAGGGGCCGTGTACGACGGGCATGGCGATCGTCTTGGGAAGTGGCGCGGGCGCCGGCTCGCGAGTGTCGTCGCGCGTTGGGACGCGGAGTAAACCGCAAGAAACCTGGCTTATATGCCCTTGGCGATCAGCACATACGCCGCGACCAGCCCCAGCAGCGGAATCATGTTGAGCACCAGCGCCGGCACCGCGATGCCGCGCCGCTCGCCGCGGAACAACGCGGTGATCGCCAGCAGGCTGCCGAACAGCCAGCTGGCCGCGCTGTACATGATCGCCTTGCCGCTGCAGTGCAGGCTCCAGTCGCCGCACTGGTTCTGCGGGGTCAGGCCGAACACGATCGCCCACGCCAGCAACGGCCCGAGCAGCAGGGCGAACCAGGCGAGCACGCCGAACAGGCGGCCGGAGGTGTCGACCGGCGGTTTGCGTCGGATCGCGTCGCTGTCAGTGACCATGGCGGCGGGCCTCGCGAAGGGCTGGGCGTGCGGCCCACGGGTGGGCGGGGTGGCGTCCTGTCATGTCGATCTCCTTTGAAGCCGAATCGATGCGGGAACAGTGCCGCATCGCCACGCTGGGCCGCGTGATTATGCGCCGCGCGGCGCGACGGCGCGAATCGCGGCGGAACGAAGCGCTACCGAGTCGGTCGCCATGCTGCGAGTCGAGACGAAAACGCCGCCCGGAGGCGGCGCTTCGTTGACGGCTGCGGCGACGCCTGGGGGGTCAGACTTCCAACGTCGCCAGATCGCCCTTCGTCTCCAGCCACGCCTTGCGGTCGCTGGCGCGCTTCTTGGCCAGCAGCATGTCCATCAGCGAGTGGGTCTGGGCGTTGTCGTCGATGGTCAGCTGGACCAGGCGGCGGGTGTCGGGGTGGATGGTCGACTCGCGCAGCTGCGAGGCGTTCATCTCGCCCAGGCCCTTGAAGCGGGTGACGTTGACCGCGCCGCTCAGGCCCTTCTTGCGATCGCCTTTCTCGCGCTCGATCTTTTCCAGCAGGATGCGCTTTTCCTCTTCGTCGAGCGCGTAGAACACGGTCTTGCCCACGTCGACGCGGAACAGCGGCGGCATGGCCACGAAGATGTGGCCGGCCGCGACCAGCGCCGGGAAGTGGCGCAGGAACAGGGCGCTGAGCAAGGTCGCGATATGCAGGCCGTCGGAGTCGGCGTCGGCCAGGATCACCACCTTGCCGTAGCGCAGGCCGCCGATGTCTTCCTTGCCCGGATCGCAGCCGATCGCGACCGCGAGGTCGTGCACTTCCTGCGAACCCAGCACGCTGCCCGAGGCGACTTCCCAGGTGTTGAGGATCTTGCCGCGCAGCGGCAGGATCGCCTGGAAATCCTTGTCGCGCGCCTGCCGCGCGCTGCCGCCGGCCGAGTCGCCCTCGACCAGGAACAGTTCGGTGCGCGACAGGTCCTGCGAGGAGCAGTCGGCGAGCTTGCCGGGCAGGGCCGGGCCCTGGGTGATCTTCTTGCGGGTGATCTGCTTCTCGGTCTTCAGGCGCGCGGCGGCGCGCTCGATCGCCAGTTGCGCGATTTTTTCGCCCAGCTCGGTGTGCTGGTTGAGCCACAGCGAGAACGCGTCGTGCGCGGCGCCTTCGACGAAGCCGGCGGCCTGGCGCGAGGACAGGCGTTCCTTGGTCTGACCGCTGAACTGCGGGTCGGTCATCTTGATGCTGAGCACGAACGCGACCCGGTCCCACACGTCTTCCGGCGCCAGCTTCACACCGCGCGGCAGCAGATTGCGGAAGTCGCAGAACTCGCGCAGCGCGTCGGTGAAGCCGGTGCGCAGGCCGTTGACGTGGGTGCCGTGCTGCGCGGTCGGGATCAGGTTGACGTAACTTTCCTGGGTCAGCTCGCCGTCCGGCACCCAGGCCACGGCCCAGTCGGCGACTTCGTTTTCTTTCTTGAGCTGACCGACGAACAGGTCCGGCGGCAGCAGTTCGCGCTGCGGCTGGCCGTCGCGCAGTTCGCTGGACAGGTAGTCGCGCAGGCCGTCCTCGTAATGCCACTCGGTGCGTTCGCCGGTGGCTTCGTCGAACAGCTTGACGTTCAGGCCCGGGCACAGCACCGCCTTGGCGCGCAGGATGTGCTTGATCGAGCGCAGGTTGAACTTGGGCGTGTCGAAGTACTTGGCGTCGGGCCAGAAACGCACGCGGGTGCCGGTGTTCTTCTTGCCGACATTGCCGACCACTTCCAACGGGGTGGCGCGGTCGCCGTTGTTGAAGGTCATGCGGTATTCGTTGCCGTCGCGCTTGATGTGCACTTCGACCAGCTTGGACAGCGCGTTGACCACGCTGACGCCGACGCCGTGCAGGCCGCCGGAGAAGGTGTAGTTCTTGTTGCTGAACTTACCGCCGGCGTGCAGGCGGGTCAGGATCAGCTCGACGCCGGGGACTTTCTCCTCCGGGTGGATGTCGACCGGCATGCCGCGGCCGTCGTCGGAGACCTCGCAGCTGCCGTCGGCGTGCAGGATCACCTCGATGCTGCGGGCGTGGCCGGCCAGGGCCTCGTCGACCGAGTTGTCGATGACTTCCTGGGCCAGGTGGTTCGGCCGGCTGGTGTCGGTGTACATGCCCGGGCGGCGTTTGACCGGGTCCAGGCCGGAAAGGACTTCGATGTCGGCGGCGTTATAGCGACTGCTCATTAACTGTTGGGTCTGGCCGTGGGGTTCGGAGCGGCGAGGATGAAGACGGCGGGCGGGGTGGTCAAGCCGGCCGGGGCGATGGGCGAACGAAAAGCTTGGCCGGTCGGCGTCTCGCCGGTTGCGACATGCAGGCGGGCGGGCCGCGGGCGGGCTGCCGGCGCGCCGCCAAGACGCCGTCGAGGACGCTGCGGTCCCGCTGCGGCGGCCGTCCGGCCGGCTGCGTCCGATCGTCGCAGCCGAACGGGCGACGGGGCGACATTCGTGCGGCGATCGTCGGCCGGGCACGCCGAAATGGGCAGGCAAGGGCGCGAACGTGGCGCCAACGCGCCGTCCGGCCGGCCGTGGCGCGGCCGATCCGCGCGATCCAACGGCGGTTTTCGGCATGCCCGGCGCTGATCTGGCGCAAGGTCGGCCGGGTCGGACGCTGCCATCCTGCGCGCCGTTTTCATCCATGCAGGAGGCACCGTGTCGGTCCAGGATTCCTACGACGATTTGCAGCAAAGCTATGGACGCTGTCTGGTCCGCAAAGGCTTCATCGAGCGGTTCTACGAGATTTTCATGGCCAGCCACCCGGACGTGGCGCCACTGTTCGAACGCACCGATTTCCAGAAACAGCGGCTGGCGCTGCGCCGCGGCATCAGCGTGGCGATCTTCCACGCCGCCGGCAGCGCGGTGGTGCGGCGGACCTGCGAGGAAATGGCCGACGCGCACTGCCGGCGCGGCCGCACCCCGGTCGCGCCGGGCCTGTACCCGTACTGGATAGACAGCCTGCTGCGGGCGGTGCGCGAATACGACGAGCAGGCCGACGATGCCCTGCTGGGGCGCTGGCGCACGGCGATGCAGTCGGTGACGGGGATGTTCAGCGCGCGCTATTGAGGCCCGGTCCGTGGCGATGCCGGCATTGTTGAAGTCGCGCGCAGCCAGCCTCATATCCATACCGGTCCGCGGCACCCCGGGCCGGCCGGACCCCTCATTCAGGCCGCAGCGAGGGTCGCGGGGCTAGGGTTCGCGGCGTCGACGCATGCGTTGCACGCCCCGACCGCCCCGCAACGGGCCAGGCGCGTCCCGCGCCGGTCCGGCGCCGGTTTCACTTGTCAGGAGTCCACCATGAAGATCCGCTCGCTGTTGCTGCCCGCCGTCATCGCCGCCGCCCTGACCGTGCTGATCGCGCCCGCCGCGTTCGCCCAGCAGGACCCGCAGGCCGACAAGAAGGCCGAAGATGCCAAGAAGGCCGAGGACGCGAAGAAGGCCGAAGCCAAGAAGAAGGCCGATGCCGAGAAGAAGAAGTCCGGCGATCGCGGCGTGGAGCCGGAGGAAGAAGGCGACAAGTAGGTCATCGGTCGGCGGCGGTCACCATCGCCGCGAAACCGCAACGCCCCGGCCTCGGTCGGGGCGTTTTCGTTGGCGGCCTGCTATTTTCGCCGGACCATTGGCGGGGTTATCGCTCGTCAGGCCGTGGACAGGAGCGTCCTTGTTGAATCGTCGCGTCGGGATCGGATGCTCACTGGTGCTGGCTTTTTTCTTCAGCCTGCCGGGGTTCGCGCGCGAGCCGCGCTATACCGTGATCCGGATCGACCCACGCACGCAAACCCTCGGGCTTTATCTGCGCGACGCCGGCGGTCGGCCGTTTCATTCGGCAGGCAAGCTGGCGCGCTCGCTCGCCGCGCGCGGACAAACGCTGCGCTATGCCATGAACGCCGGCATGTACGAGCCCGATTATTCGCCGGTCGGCCTGTTGGTCGCCGACGGCGAGGAACTGGCGCCGCTCAATCTGCGCGACGGCGAGGGCAATTTCTATCTCAAGCCCAACGGCGTGTTCCTGCTGTCCGACAGCGGCGCGCGGGTGGTCGAATCCTCGCGTTATCCCGCGCTGTCCAAGGGCGTGCGCCTGGCGACCCAGTCCGGCCCGTTGCTGCTGCAGGACGGACGCATCCACCCCGGCTTCGACCCGCGATCGAAATCGCGGCATATCCGCAACGGCGTGGCGGTCAAGGACGGGATCGTATTGCTGGCGATCAGCGACACGGCGGTGAATCTGTACGAATTCGCCGCCTACTTTCGCGACGAACTGCAATGCCGCGACGCCTTGTACCTGGACGGCACGGTGTCGAGTCTTTATGCGCCGCAGCTGCGCAGGAACGACGCGCGCGCCCGGCTGGGGCCGATGTTCGGCGTGATCGAATAGCGCGATCGGGTGGATAATCGCTTCGGTCGATTCCGAAACGAATGGAGGCGTCATGGATCCGTACAACGCGAACGCAGTGAGAAACGCGGCGAAATCGGCCGTGGTATTGGACCGGACCATGGTGACCACGGCGCTGGAACTGCCGGGTTACCGGGTCGTGCGCAGTCTCGGCATGGTCCGCGGCATCGTCGTGCGTTCGCGCTCGATCGTGGGCAATTTCCTCGGCGGCATCCAGACCCTGTTCGGCGGCAACATCACCATCTATACCGAACTGTGCGAACAGGCCCGGTCCGACACCTATCGCGACATGGTCAAGCACGCCGGCGAGATGGGCGCCAACGCCATCGTCTGCGTTCGTTACGACGCCACCGAACTGATGGCCGGGCTGACCGAGGTGCTGTGCTACGGCACGGCGGTGGTGGTCGAACGCTCCGGCGCGGATTGAGACGGGTCGCGAACCCTCGGTATCTTGTCGGCGGCTTCGGCCCCGGTTTCAGGAGACGGCAATGAGCTTGCGCATCGTCAGACTCGGCAGCCCGCGCGGCGAAGGCGAGGGCACCCGCATCGGCACCGTGCGTCGCCCGCCGCGCGGCGTGCCCAAGGCCGAATTCGCCGCGCGCGACTGGTACGACGTGTGGTTTCCCAACCTCGCGCCGAGCCTGGAAACGATGAAGCAGGCGCAGGCCGCGCAGACGCCGGCGCAGTGGAACGCGTTCGTGCGCAAGTACAAGGCCGAGATGGCGGCGCCCGATGCCGCCCATGCGATCGAGTTGCTGGCGACGCTGTCGCAGCACAGCGATTTCTCGGTCGGTTGCTACTGCGAGGACGAATCGCATTGCCATCGTTCGATTCTGCGCGAGTTGCTGCTGGCGCGCGGGGCGAAGCTGGCCTAGATCGAAGGGGGCCGCGCCGCTGGTCAGGGCGACAGGCCAGGGTGGCAGGAGGCCTGGACGTGGCGGGCCGGATCGGCGCCAGCGCGGCGGTGACCGGCGCCGGTTGTCGCGCCTGCCGCCGGCGCCGGCAGCGGCGGGCGGCTCGCCCCGCGCGACCTGCCCGGTTTCGGCAAAAATCCCGGTAAAACCGCGTCGTTCAAGGCGTCGCCGGGTTCGGCCCGGGTCCGGCGCGGATGTCAAGCAGTCGCGGCTTCACCGGCGAGCCTGTAAACTACGGCTTTCCAGCGGCAGCAAAATCCATGACTCCCCTGATTTTCGTCACCGGCGGCGTGGTGTCCTCCTTGGGCAAGGGCATCGCAGCGGCCTCGTTGGCGGCCATCCTCGAAGCGCGCGGCCTGCGCGTGACGATGATGAAGCTCGACCCCTACATCAACGTCGATCCGGGCACCATGAGCCCGTTCCAGCACGGCGAGGTCTACGTCACCGACGACGGCGCCGAGACCGATCTGGACCTCGGCCACTACGAGCGCTACCTGCGCACGCGCCTGAGCCGCAAGAATTCGATCACCACCGGACGGATCTACGAGAACGTGATCCGCAAGGAACGCCGCGGCGATTACCTCGGCGGCACCGTGCAGGTGATCCCGCACATCACCGACGAGATCAAGCGCTGCATCGTCGAGGCCACCGAAGGCTTCGACGTGGCCCTGGTCGAGGTCGGCGGCACGGTCGGCGACATCGAGTCGCTGCCGTTCCTGGAGGCGATCCGCCAGCTGCGCACCGAGCGCGGCCCCGAGCACGCCTTGTTCATGCACCTCACCCTGGTGCCGTTCATCGCCGCGGCCGGCGAGCTCAAGACCAAGCCGACCCAGCACTCGGTGAAGGAACTGCGCTCCATCGGTATCCAGCCCGACGTGCTGCTGTGCCGCAGCGAACAGCCGCTGCCCGACAGCGACCGCCGCAAGATCGCCTTGTTCACCAACGTGCCGGAAAAAGCCGTCATTTCGGCGGTCGATCTGGACAATATCTATAAGCTGCCGCAGTGGTTCCATGAGCAGGGCCTCGACGCCATCGTGCTCGACCGCCTGCGCATCCAGTGCGGCCCGGCCGAGCTGTCGGAATGGAACGAAGTCGTCGACGCCAGCGAGCATCCGGTCGACGAAGTCACCATCGCCGTGGTCGGCAAGTACATCGATCATCAGGACGCGTACAAGTCGCTGTCGGAGGCGCTCAAGCACGGCGGCCTGCGCCAGCGCACCAAGGTCAAGCTGAAGTGGCTCGAATCCAGTGAGATCGAGCGCGACGGCGTGGAATCGCTCAAGGGCGTCGACGGCATCCTGGTGCCGGGCGGCTTCGGCGACCGCGGCTTCGAAGGCAAGGTCAGCACGGCGAAGTACGCGCGCGAAAACAAGATCCCGTACTTCGGCATCTGCTACGGCATGCAGGCGGCGGTGGTCGATTACGCGCGCCACGTGGTCGGCCTGGACAACGCCAACAGCTCCGAGAACGACAAGCACAGCGCGCACCCGGTGATCGGCCTGATCACCGAATGGCGCACCGCCACCGGCGAAGTCGAGCGCCGCACCGAAACCAGCGACCTCGGCGGCACCATGCGCCTGGGCCTGCAGGACCAGCGGATCAAGCCCGGCACCCTGGCGCGCGAGCTGTACGGCAAGGACGTGGTCGGCGAACGTCATCGTCACCGCTACGAATTCAACAACCGCTACCGCACCCAGCTGGAAGACGCCGGCCTGATCATCTCGGCCAAGTCGATGGACGACCTGCTGGTGGAAATGGTCGAACTGCCGCGCGCCGCGCATCCGTGGTACCTGGCCTGCCAGGCGCATCCGGAATTCCTGTCCACGCCGCGCGACGGCCACCCGCTGTTCATCGGTTTCGTGCGCGCCGCGCGCGAAGCCAAGGCCGGCGGCAAGCTGCTCAAGGAAGTGCGGGGATGACCCCGGCCGCGCAGGCCGCGCCCGCCCGCTCCACGGCGCTGACGCTCGGCGCCTGGCTGGCGGCGGCCTGCCTGGCGGTGCCGCTGTTGAGCGCGATGCTGTATCAGCAGTGGCAGCAAACCACCGGGGCATCCGATGCCTACGCGATGATGGCGATGTGGTTCCTGATCGGCACCGTGGTGATCGAAGTGCCTTTGCTGCTGATCACCGTGGTCGTGCTGGTGATCGCAGCGGTAAACCATCGACGCAGTCGCCGGAGCGCCACCTCGGCGCACGGATCGGCGGCGTGATCCAGCCCCCTGAGCGGCCCCCTGTTCAATTGGAAACACACCATGAAACTCTGCGGTTTTGACGTCGGCCTGGATCAACCGTTCTTCCTGATCGCCGGCCCGTGCGTGATCGAATCGATGCAGTTGCAGCTCGATGTCGCCGGCCAGCTCAAGGAGATCACCTCCGCGCTCGCCATCCCCTTCATCTTCAAGTCCAGCTTCGACAAGGCCAACCGCACCTCGGCGACGAGTTTCCGCGGCCCCGGCGTGGACGAGGGGCTCAAGGTGTTGGCCGAGGTCAAGCGCCAGATCGGCGTGCCGGTGCTGACCGACGTGCACGAGTACACGCCGCTGGCCGAGGTCGCCTCGGTGGTGGACGTGCTGCAGACCCCGGCGTTCCTGTGCCGGCAGACCGATTTCATCCAGAACGTGGCGCGCGCCGGCAAGCCGGTCAACATCAAGAAGGGCCAGTTCCTGTCGCCGTGGGAAATGAAGCACGTCACCGCCAAGGCGCAAGCCGTCGGCAACGAGCAGATCATGGCCTGCGAACGCGGCGCCAGCTTCGGCTACAACAATCTGGTTTCCGACATGCGCTCGCTGTCGGTGATGCGCGACACCGGCTGCCCGGTGGTGTTCGACGCGACCCATTCGGTGCAGTTGCCCGGCGGCATGGACGGCAAGTCCGGCGGCCAGCGCGAGTTCGTGCCGGTGCTGGCGCGCGCGGCGATCGCGGTCGGCGTCTCGGGCGTGTTCATGGAAACCCACCCGCGCCCCGAGGAAGCCCTGTCCGACGGCCCCAACGCGGTGCCGCTGCCGAAGATGCGCGGCCTGCTGGAAACCCTGGTCGAGCTGGACCGGATCACCAAGAAGAACGGGTTTCTGGAACAGGATTTCTGATGACGCGCGGCTGGGGAGTCGGGGTGTCGCGGGTACTCGCGCTGTTTGCGGGCTTGAGTCTGAGCTGCGGCGCGGCCATGGCCTGCAGCACGGCCCCCGCGCATTGGCAGCCGGCCGCGGCCGAGGTGGCCGATACCTCCACATGGATCTTCATCGCCCATGTCGAAACAATCCGCCCGCTGACCCCGGAACAGGCTGAGTCAGCGGTGCGCATCATGACCGGCAACGTGCCCATGAACGTCAGCTTCGCCTTGCCGACGCAATTGGCCGACGCCACCTTGACGCGCGCCCTCAAGGGCGCGGGATCCGGCGCGAACGCGGCCGCCGCGCCCCTCGTATTGCACAGCGGCGTCAGCAACTGCGACTTCCCGCTCAGCGCCGGCGCCGACTACCTGATCCTGGCCAACCCGCCGAAAAATGCGAACGACGGCATACGCCCCTTGGCCGGTTCGTTCAAACTCGACGACACTGCGGCCAGCCGGGCCAAGCTCGCCGATCTGCAAACCCATCTTTCCACTCAGACCTCCTCGACCCCATGACCTCGATCACCCAGATCCACGCCCGCGAAATCCTCGACAGCCGAGGCAACCCGACCCTGGAAGCCGAGGTCACCCTGGCCGACGGCAGCTTCGGCCGGGCCCTGGTCCCGTCCGGCGCCTCCACCGGCAGCAAGGAAGCCGTGGAACTGCGCGACGGCGACAAGACCCGCTACCTCGGCAAGGGCGTGCGCAAGGCGGTGGAGAACGTCAACACCACCATCGCCCAGGCGCTCAAGGGCCTGGACGCGACCGATCAGGCCGGCCTCGACCGCCGCATGATCGATCTGGACGGCACCGAGAACAAAGGCCGCCTGGGCGCCAACGCGCTGCTGGGGGTTTCGCTGGCCAATGCCCACGCGGTGGCCACGTCGAAGAAGCTGCCGCTGTGGAAGTACCTGGCCGGCGACCGCCAGGCGACGCTGCCGGTGCCGATGATGAACATCATCAACGGCGGCGCGCATGCCGATAACAACGTCGACCTGCAGGAATTCATGATCCTGCCGGTCGGCGTGCCGAACTTCGCCGAGGCGCTGCGCGCCGGCGCCGAGGTGTTCCATGCGCTCAAGTCGGTGCTCAAGGGCCGCGGCCTGAGCACCGCGGTCGGCGACGAAGGCGGTTTCGCGCCGGACCTGCGCAGTAATGAAGAGGCGCTGGAAACCATCCTGGAAGCGATCGGCAAGGCCGGTTACAAGGCCGGCGAAGACATCCTGCTGGGTCTGGACGTCGCCTCCACCGAGTTCTACGACAACGGCAAGTACCACCTGGTCGGCGAAGGCAAGCGCCTGACCAGCGAGCAGTTCGTCGATTTCCTCGCCGGCTGGGCCGCGCAGTACCCGATCGTCACCATCGAAGACGGCATGGCCGAGGACGATTGGAACGGCTGGAAGCTGCTGACCGACAAGATCGGCAACAAGGTGCAGTTGGTCGGCGACGATCTGTTCGTGACCAACCCGAAGATCTTCGCCGAAGGCATCGACAAGAAGGTGGCCAACGCGATCCTGATCAAGGTCAACCAGATCGGCACCCTGACCGAAACGCTGGAGGCCATCGCCATGGCCGACCGCGCCCATTACGCGGCGGTGGTTTCGCACCGTTCCGGCGAAACCGAGGACACCACCATCGCCGACATCTCGGTCGCGACCACCGCGACCCAGATCAAGACCGGTTCGCTGTGCCGCAGCGACCGCGTGGCCAAGTACAACCAGTTGCTGCGCATCGAGGAAGCGCTCGGCGCCGGCGCGCGCTACGCCGGCCGCGACGCGTTCGTGTCGCTGCGTCGCTGAGCGCGGCCGGGTTCATCACGATGAGCGAGAAGACGGGCAGGGGCTGGCTGGGCGTGCTGGTACTGGCGCTGCTGGGCCTGCTCGCCTTCCTGCAGTACCGGTTGTGGTGGGCCAGCGGCAACGGCGGCGGCGTGTCGGCCTTGCAGGCGCAGGTCGACGGGCAGGTCCGCGAAAACCAGGGATTGCAGCAGCGCAACGATGCGCTCGCGGCCGAAGTCGAGGACCTCAAGTCCGGCGAGGCCGCGGTCGAGGAACGCGCGCGCAGCGAGCTGGGCATGATCAAGCCGGGCGAGACCTTCTATCGCGTGGTCGAAGCCCGGCCGGCGGCGCCGGGTCCGAATGCGGCCGCAGCGGTCAGCGCGTTGCAGAACGGCCCGGTGCAGGAACTGCCCGACGCGGACGCCGAGCCGGGCCTGGAAGAGCAGGTCGACGAGCCGCCGACCGAACTGCCGCCGGCCGCGCCCGAACCTCATCCCGCGCCGGCTCCCGCGCATTGATCCGATCGACCCCGCCCGTCCGCGGGCGGTTCGATCCGGTCGAGGCGGGCCGTACATGATCTTCTGGAGCGCCGCATGATCTGGGCCGTGATTCCCGCCGCCGGCAGCGGCCGGCGCTTCGGCGGGCCAACCCCGAAGCAATACCTGCAGGCGGCCGGCAAGCCGCTGATCGAACACGCCTTGAGCGCGTTGCTGTCGCATCCGCGCATCGCCGGGGCGATGGTCGCGTTGTCGGCCGACGACGAACGCTGGCCGGGCTGGACCGAGCTGTGCGGCAAACCGGTGCTGCGCTGCGTCGGCGGCGGCGAACGCGCCGACTCGGTGCTGGCGGCCTTGCGCGCCTTGCCGGCGCAGGTCGGCGAGCACGCGCTGGTGCTGGTGCATGACGCGGCGCGGCCCAACCTGCGCGGCGACGATATCGACCGGCTGATCGCCGCGGCCGAGTCCGGCGCCGACGGCGCGATCCTCGGTGCCCCGCTGCGCGACACCCTCAAGCGCGCCGAGTCCGGCCGCATCGCGAGGACCGAACCGCGCGACGGCCTGTGGCGCGCGTTCACCCCGCAGGCGTTCGCGCGCGGCGCGCTGACCGCGGCGCTGAGCGACGCGGCGGCGCGGGGCGTGATCGTGACCGACGAGGCTTCGGCGATGGAGCGGCTCGGCGCGAAGCCGGTGTTGGTCGAGGGACGCGAGGATAATTTGAAGGTGACGACGCCGGCGGATCTGGCGTTGGCGGAGTTTTTGTTGAGGGCGGGGCGGGGGTGATGGGTGGTACTTCGGTTGTCGATCGATCAGTTGGGTGTGGCGCTATTGCCTTTTTCGTGTACCGAGACTTCAGTGCGTTCCAATTAGATCGTCACTCTCGCGAAGGCGGGAATTCAGAGGCTTTAGAGCCATCTTTCCGGGTCGTCATTCCCGCGAACGCGGGAATCCAGCGACTCTCGTGCGAGAACATTTGAAGTCACTGGATTCCCGCGTTCGCGGGAATGACGGTCTTGAAGGATGACGCTGAAGCCTCTGGATTCCCGCCTTCGCGGGAATGACGATAGGTAAGTACGCTGTTCCCGATTCCCGATTCCCGATTCCCGATTCCCGATTCCCGCTCACCGCTCCCCGTTCCCATCTCCACCCCAGAGACCCCAACCATGCGCATAGGCCAAGGCTACGACGTCCACGCATTCGGCGACGGCGACCACGTCATGCTCGGTGGCGTGCGGGTGCCGCACGACCGCGGCGTGCTCGCGCATTCCGACGGCGACGTGGTCCTGCACGCGCTGTGCGATGCGATGCTCGGCGCGCTCGCGCTCGGCGACATCGGTCAGCACTTTCCGCCCAGCGACGAACGCTGGCGCGGCGCCGACAGCCGCGCGTTCCTGCGTCACTGCAATCGCCTGATCGGCGAACGCGGCTACCGCCTCGGCAACGCCGACATCACCGTGGTCTGCGAGCGGCCGAAGGTCGGCCCGCATGCGCTGGCGATGCGCGAGGCGATCGCGGCCGATCTCGGCGTCGAGGTCGATGCGATCAGCGTCAAGGCCACCACCTCGGAACAACTGGGATTCACCGGCCGCCGCGAAGGCATCGCGGCGATGGCGGCATGCCTGCTGCTGCGCGCCTGAGCGCGCCGCGTCGCCAGTGACGCCACGCGATCACGCTACTTCACCGCACTACGCTTCCACGGATCAGCACGACTTGAATTTTCCCGACCAGACCTCGCACGACCCCGCGCACGACGCTCCGACCGCCAACATCGAAGCGGCGTCCGCGCCCGAGCACAGCCTGCCACGCGCCCATGGCGCGCCCGCGCTGCGCGCGCGCATCCGCAACGCGCCCGAGGATTTCCGGGTCGAGGAACTGCCCGGTTTCGCCGCCAGCGGCAGCGGCGAGCATCTGCTGCTGACCATCGAGAAGCGCGGCATGAACACCGCGTTCGCGACCAAGCGGCTGGCGGCCTGGGCCGGCATCGGCGAAGTCGGCATCGGCTATGCCGGGATGAAGGACCGCCACGCGGTCACCGTGCAGCGTTTCAGCGTGCATCTGCCCAAGCGCGTCGCGCCGGATCTGGCCTTGCTGGAAAGCGACGACCTGCGCGTGCTCGAACACCAGTGGCACGCCAAGAAACTGCCGCGCGGCGCGTTGGCCGGCAATCGCTTCGTGTTGACCCTGCGCAACGTCGAAGGTGAGCGCGCGGCAATCGAAGCGCGGCTCGCGCGGATCGCCGCGCACGGCGTGCCGAACTATTTCGGCGAACAACGCTTCGGCCGCGGCGGCGACAACGTCGCCAATGCGCTGGCGATGTTCGCCGGCCGCCGCATGGGCCGCGAACAGCGCAGCATGCTGCTGTCGGCGGCGCGTTCGGAATTGTTTAACCGGGTGCTCGCAGCGCGCGTGCTCGACCGCAGCTGGAGCGGTCTGCGCGAGGGCGCGCCGCTGGCCGGCGAGGTCTGGGCGCTGGCCGGCAGCCGCAGCGTGTTCGGTCCGGAGCCGTGGAACGAGACCCTGGCCCAGCGTCTGGCCGAATTCGATCTGCACCCCAGCGGCCCGTTGTGGGGCCGCGGCGAACTGCGCAGCCAGGACGAAGTACGCGAGCTGGAACTGTCGGCCCTGCACGGCGAACAGGCGGCGGCATTGCGCGCCGGCCTGGAAATAGCCGGCCTGGACCAGGAACGCCGCGCGCTGCGGCTGCGTCCGGACGCGCTGGCGTGGCGCTGGCTCGAGGACGATGTGCTCGAAGTCGGCTTCGCCTTGCCCGCGGGCGCCTACGCGACCGTGGTCCTGGCCGAACTGGGCGAGATCGAATCCGGCGTCCACGCCTGACCACTCCCCAATCCCGAATCCCCAATCCCGGCCTTCAATCGGCCAGCCTGGATCAGAATGCCGCGCGCCGCTGGCTGAGGACGACGCGCCGGAAGCCTGGCCCCGCAGGCAGGCGCCCACGCCCGACCTAATCCCAAATCCCGAATCCCGAATCTCCAATCCCGGCCCCCAACCAACCGCTCGTCGGGTGGTATCGGCCGGCACTGGATCACGGTTTCAGCGGGCGTATAAGCCAAGTAACAGTCGGCAGGGGCCGGCTGCCGCCCGGCTCCGATTTCGGGACCGGGTTCCATGCACGTCAGGGAGCCCAGGTCATGAACGCTCTATCGCGTATTGCCGTCCTGTCGTTGTCCGTTCTGGGGTTGGCCGCCTGCGCCGGCACCCAGGCCCGCAGCAGCTATGTCGAACCCGCCAGCGTCGCGCCGCAGGCATCCACCGAAATGAGCCGCGACGATCGCTACATCGCCACGGTCGAGCGCATCGCCCGTCGCCGCGGCATCGGCGTGGTGTGGGTCAATCCGCCCAATCGCGAACGCGCCGTGGCCCAGCAGGTCGAATAAGCGCGATCGCGCGGGTCGTCGCGCCGCTCAGCGCCGCCGCTGCGGCGGCGCGAGCAACACCAGCACCGCGCCGGTGCCGCCCTGCGCGGGCGGGGCGGAGTGGAAGGCGAGGATGTCCGCGCGCTGGCGCAGCATCCGGTCGACCAGATTCTTGAGCACCGGCGAACCGCGGCTGTCGACATAGTCGCTGCCGCCGTTGCGGCCCTTGCCGTGGATCACCCGCACGCAGCCCAGGCCGTGGTCGCGCGCGTCGTTGAGGAAGGCGCGCAGCAGCGCTTCGGCTTCGCGCGCCGGGCTGCCGTGCAGGTCGAGTTCCTCCTGCGCCGAGATCTCGCCGCGGCGCAGGCGCGCGAACACCCGCGGCGGCAGTTCGTCGCGGCGGTAACTCAGCGCGTCGCCGGCTTCGAGCAGGCTCTCGTCGAGGGCGTGACGGAATTCCTCGCGCGCGAGCGCCTCGTCGCGTTCGGCCATGCGCGCGCGCGGCCGCGGCTTGGGCGCGGTCGGCGGCAGAACCGAATCGGGCAGGCGGCGGACTTCGCCGATCGCGGCGCGGAACAGGGCCGCGTCGTCGCTGTCGTCGTCGGGGCGGTCGGGCGGGGGCGTCATGGCCACAGGATAGTCGGCGCCGGGCCGCGGTGCAGGCAACGGGCGGGTCATCGGGCCGCATCGTCGAAACCGGGCCATCGAACCCGGCGCGATCGGACGCCGCGGCATTAAAAGCCCCGGCCCTTCCTTGGGACTTGCGGACCGTCGGTATCGGGCCGGCACCGGGGAAAACTGCTGCCGCGGTGTCGTCGGCAAGTCCCCTCGCGCAAGCGCGCATGCCTCGACGTGTACCGCGGTGCGAAGTTGAACATGGCGCGCGCGGCACCGATGCGGCGCCTGTAAGAACTGACAGGCGCATGCACGAGCGGGCAGGGCGATGCGACGGCGCCGGCGACGGTGCGGCCGATGCGGTTTCAGCGCGTGGATTCGGGGCGAAAGCGCGATGTGCTCTGGATAACGCGTCGGCCAACCAATCGGGCTGGATGCGGCGCGGACCGCGCGGTCGCGACGCAGGCCATCGCCAGCCGTCGACGAAGCGGCAGATTCGGCAAAGTTTCGGCCGATCGGGTAACCCGGACATCAAGCGCGGCGTGGAGCGCGCGCCGTCACCGCCTCACAGCAGGATCAACCCCAGCGCCACCGCGCGCGCGCAGGCCGCGCGCCGGCCCTTGACGCCCAGCTTGCGCGAGACCTGCTGCAGATGGAAATTCACCGTGCGCTCGCTGATGCGCAGGATCATCGAGATCTCCCACGAGGTCTTGCCGACCGCAGACCAGCGCAGCACTTCGCACTCGCGCTCGCTCAGGCGCGGCGCGCTGCGCGGCCGCCGCAGCAGGCGGTCGATCGCGGCGTGCATGCAGCTGACGAAATACACCGACTCGCCGATCAGCGGGATCAGCTCGCGCGGATCGAGCACGGCCTTATGGGTGAAGGTGGTGAAGGCCCAATGGGTCGACGGCGACCAGCTCGGCACGGTGATGCCGCCGTGCAGGCCGAATTCGCCGGCCTGGATCAGGGTCTTGCGGGTACGCTGGGCCAGCGAGGCGCCCGGCGGTTCGTAGTTGGTGCGGCCGCGCGAATTCCAGGCCGCCGCCGGAAAACCTTCACGCGACATCGCGATGCGCGGATCGGTCTGCTCGGCCTGTGGCGTGAACAGGCGCGGATAGGTCTTGGACCAGTCGCTGTCGAAATCCTCGAAGAACAGGAAGTCCGCGCCGCCGCTCAGCGGTTCGCGCAGTTTCGTCGCATAGCCGTGATGCTCGAAGCCGATGGCCTTGGTATACGCCGCGGTGAACGACTTCACCTCGTCCATCGTGTTGGCGCGCATCACGCGATCGATATGATCCCAATACTCCATGCCGTGCTGTGTACCTGCGTCCCGGCGGTCGTGGGCTCATCATAACGCCGCTCGGCCGCCGCGTGCGGCGCGGGGGCGCCGGCCATATCGGGTATCATCCGGGGCTGGTTTGCCAGCTTTTTACTTGCGGAGTCTCATGCGCGTATTGGTCTCCAACGACGACGGTGTCGACGCCCCCGGCATTCGCATCCTCGCCCAGGGCCTGCGCGACGCCGGTCACGAAGTGCTGGTGGTCGCGCCCGACCGCGACCGTTCCGGCGCGAGCAATTCGCTGACCCTGGACATGCCGGTGCGCGTGAGCAAGCTCGACGACAGCACCTGGCGCGTCTACGGCACGCCGACCGACTGCGTGCATGTGGCGATCACCGGCATGCTCGAGGTCGAGCCCGACATCGTCGTGTCCGGCATCAACAACACCGCCAACATGGGCGACGACGTGATCTATTCGGGCACCGTCGCCGCGGCGATGGAAGGCCGCTTCCTCGGCCTGCCCGCGGTCGCGGTGTCGCTGGCGACCGCCGACCACGTCGGCCATCACTACGAAAGCGCCGCGCGCGCGGCGGTCGAGATCATCGCCCGCCTGCGCACCGACCCGCTGCCGGCCGACACCATCCTCAACGTCAACGTGCCCGATCTGCCGTGGAGCGAGATCGCCGGGTTCGAAGTCAGCCGCCTCGGCAATCGCCATCGCGCCGAAGCCTGCGTGCAACAGCAGGACCCGCGCGGCCGCCAGTGGTGGTGGATCGGCGCGGCCGGCGCCGAAGCCGATGCGGGCCCGGGCACCGATTTCAACGCGGTGCGCACCGGCAATATCTCGATCACCCCGATTCACGTCGACCTGACCCGCTATCAGGCCCTGGAGCAGGTCGCCAGCTGGGTCGGCGGTCTGGCGAGTGCGCTCGATGACGCGGTGGCCGATGTGACTCCGGACGCGGAGCGTTCGCGATGATCCAGCGCATGCGCCTGCAGCCCGAAGCGATCGGCAGCGGGCTGACCTCGCAGCGGGTCCGCGACCGCCTGGTCGAACGCCTGCGCGAATCGGGCCTGCGCGACGAGCGCGTGCTCAACGCGATCCGCACCGTGCCGCGCCATCTGTTCGTCGACGAAGCATTGGCGATGCGCGCCTACGAAGACACCGCGCTGCCGATCGGCCACGGCCAGACCATTTCGCAGCCTTGGGTGGTGGCCAAGATGACCGAGGCCCTGCTCGAGGACGGCATTCCCGGCAAGGTGCTGGAAATCGGCACCGGCTCGGGCTATCAGGCCGCGATCCTGGCCGCGCTGGGTCTGGAAGTGCATACCGTCGAACGCATCGGCGAACTGTTGCGCACCGCGCGCAAGCGCTTCCGCCAGCTCGGCCTCAACGTGCGCAGCAAGCACGACGACGGCCGCATCGGCTGGCCCGAGAACGGCCCGTTCGACGCGATCATCGTCACCGCCGCCGCGCCGGCGCTGGTCGACGCGCTCACCGACCAGCTCGCGCCCAACGGCACCCTGATCGCGCCGGTCGGCGCGGCGTCGTCGCAGTCGCTGCTCAAGCTGCGCAAGGACGCCGACGGCACCATCAGCCAACACACGCTCGCACCGGTGGTGTTCGTGCCGCTGCTGTCGGGCATGATCGACTGACCCCCGCAGCCGACAGGAACGCACGCTTTGAAGATTTTCGGCCCGCTCTACGAGCGCACCATCCTCTGGGCCCGGCATAAGCACGCGCCGGCCTACCTCACCGGCCTGAGCTTCATCGAGGCGATCATCTTTCCGGTGATGCCGGAGGTGATGCTTGCGCCGATGTGCGTCGCTCAGCCGCGGCGCGCGTTCTGGTTCGCGACCTTGAGCCTGGCCGGCTCGATGGTGGGTGCGCTGGTCGGTTATTTCCTCGGCCAATACGCCTTCGAAGCGCTCAAGCCGATGTTCGCCGCGCTGGGCATGCTGCCGGCGATCGAGTCGGGTATCGCGACCGTGCAGGCCAAGATGGCCGAGTCGCCGTGGGCGGTGTTCCTGTTCCTGGTGGTCGGCGGCTTGATGCCGATTCCGATGAAGGTGTTCACCTGGGCGTCGGGCATCGTCGGCGTGCCTATGCTGCAATACGTGCTGAGCATGCTGATCGGCCGCGGCAAGCGCGTGTATGCGCTGGCGCTGGCGATCCGCATCGGCGGCGAACGCGCCGAGCAGGCGCTGCGGCGCTACATCGAGCCGATCGGCTGGATCGCCACCTTGATCGTGGCCGGCGCGATCGCCTGGCTGGTGTGGCGTTCACAGCAATAAGCCGCGCCCGCCGCCAGACTGTTCGCGACGGCTGTACTTAATTCAGGAATTAATCCGGGGCGATCGGCGCGACGATCGCCGCGGCACGAGGACAGGCATGACCCATACGACCCGAACCCCGACCCTGGCGATGGCCGCTTGCGTGCTGGCCGCGCTCGCCCTGATCGGTTGTTCGAGCACGGTGGTGCGCGAGCCCTCGCGCGGCGGCCACAGCCGTCCGGGCTCGTCGGCGCGGCCCGGCGGCTCGCGTCCGTCGACCACGCCGCCCGCGTCCAAGCCCAAGTACGGCGCCACCTACACCGTGCAGCGCGGCGAAGGCCTGTACCGCATCGCCGCCAACAACGGCATCCAACTGGCCGATCTGGCCGCCTGGAACAACCTGTCGCCGCCGTACAACCTGTACCCGGGCCAGCGCCTGCGCCTGTATCCCTCCAACGGCAGCCGCCCGCCGGCGTCCTCGGGTTCGTCCTCGGCCGGCGCCACGCCGCCGCGCGCCAGCACGCCCGCGCCGACGCCGGCTGCGCCGATCAACAGCGGCATCCGCTGGCGCTGGCCGGCCGACGGCCCGCTGCTGGGCCGCTACGTCGCCAACGAGCCGACCAAGCAGGGCGTCGACATCGGCGGCGCCAGCGGCAGCCCGGTGCGCGCCGCGGCCGACGGCGTGGTGGTGTATTCGGGCACCGGTCTGGTCGGTTACGGCGAGCTGATCATCGTCAAGCACAACGAACAATGGCTGTCGGCCTACGGCCACAACCGCAAGCGCCTGGTCAACGAAGGCCAACTGGTCAAGTCCGGCGAGCAGATCGCCGAGATGGGCCGCAGCGGCGCCGCGCGCGACATGCTGCATTTCGAAGTGCGCTACAACGCCAAGCCGGTCGATCCGTTGCTGTACCTGCCGGCGAAGTGAGTCCGGCCGGGGGCGGGCGAGCGTCTTCATAAGCCGGCGAAACCGTCTGAAGGATCAGCATGCCGACATCGCCGGACCAAACCCAGATCGAGCCGCCGCCGGATTCGTTCGAAGAGGGCGATGAGCTTGAATGGGACGTCGCGGACGGCCGCGATGCCATGCCGGGGCAAATCCAGAACCGGCCACTCACTACGCACGACAGAGCGGTGTTGGCCTCCATGCGCGACGGCTGCAGCGGAATCATCGGCTTTCTGGGCGCGATGGCTCTGATCGTCGCGATCTGCTTAGGTCTGGGCGGGATTTACACCCTCGATGTGGGTGTGATCGCGGCCGTCGCGTCGGTCGTCGTCTGCCTTCTGGCCGCAGTAGGTTTCCTGATGTCGAAAGAGGACGGCAAGCTGCAGTCCGATCTGAATGCCGGCATCAAGCTGATCGTCTCCGGCCGCATCGTACGCATTGAATCCGAAGAGACCACCGGTCCGGGCTTCATCACCGTGGTCATCGACGAAACGCCCTCGCGGCAGATCAAGTTCTTCGTGGAAAAGCGCTTGTACCTGCAGGTCAAGGCCGAAGACGTGGTGCGTATGGCCTATGTCCCGCTCAGCAAGACGATCCTTCAGCTGAGGACCGGGGATTGCCGCTATTGCCGGCGTCCAGATCCGGACAAGGTCCGGGCGGGCACCTCGGCATGACGGCATCGTCCGACGAGAACAACACGCAGCCGCTGAGCCAGGACGAGATCGCTCGCCTGGATGCCCTCAAATCCAACGGCGCGTTGGGTGCGATAGCGATCGTCGTGATCACGCTGTTGATGGTGTGGACGACATGGGAGCGTTACGGCGCTTTCTTGAGCGCGGTGGCCGTGGTCCTTGGCCTCGCACTGGCGGCGTTGACGGCGCTGGGCAGCTGGGCCACCAACGCGAACCTTCAGGCCGACATGGACGGCGGGATCAAGCGGCTCGCCGTGGCGACGGTGGCGAAAGTAACTCACGACGGCGAGCGATCGCGCCATCGCATCGAGCTGCGAACCGAGGAAACTCCGCCGTGCACGCTCGAATTCGACCCGCCGGCCCTGGTGTTTTTCGAGGTCGAATACGGCGAGAGAGTCCGGGTCGCCTATGCGCCGGCCAGCAAGACCGTCATCAGCGTCGTCGCGGTGGGGTGCGAGTACGATTTCGCCGCGGCGGACGCGGCTCTGCGGGCCGCGCTGGCGCCCAACAGCTCAGCCGATTCGCGTTTGCAACAGCGCAGGGCGCAACGCGATGCGGCGCGGGCACTGCGGCGGAAAACCTTGTCCGCGCCATCGGATCGCGATCTGCGGCAGGCGTCTGCAGCGCTTCGCCCGGAAGAACCCGCGGCGAGCAGCGAAGACACGCCGCAGCGCCGGACCGGGCCGCTCAACGAACACGAGCGGAAAATCTTGATCGCGAGGCGGACCGGCGGCTGCGGAATTATCGCTTCGCTGGGCGTCGTGGGCCTGGTTTTCGCGGCGGTGCTGGTGTTGGCCGGGGTGAAGGACATGGGCGCGGGCGCGATCTCGGTCGTCGTGATCGCCGCGCTAGTGGCGGTGGCGCTGACGGTGTTCATCACATCGAACGAAGACGACAAGGTGCAGGCCGATCTCGACACGGGGATCAAGCTCAGCGTCCGCGGCCGCATCAGCCACATGCGTACCGAGAGCTCCGAAGGCGGCAGTCCTTATCGCTTCATCACGGTGACGGTCGATGAGTCTCCGCCGCGGACGATCGTGTTCCAGGTGGAAGGCCGCTTGTACAATGCGCTGCTGCCGGAGGACGCGGTGCGCATCGTCTACGCGCCGGTCAGCAAGACCCTTCTGCATCTGCGGACCGACTCGTACAGCTACTCGCTGCGGGAGTCGGATCGGGCGCGATAGCCGGCGTTCGGCGTCGTCGTCTTGCTCGCGACGATCGGTACGCGCATCGCCTGCATCGTTTTATTGAATGTCGACGTTCGGCGCGCTCCCGCTGTGGAGGTCGTCTGTGCTTAAGCGGCGCTGCGATTACGGGCCGGTCGGTTTGTCGCCGGCAATGGCGATGCATTCGCGGTCGCCGTTCACCAGGTTCAACAGCGCGATCTGATGCGGCGTGTAGGCGATACGCACGCGGTCGCCTTGCGCGATCGAGTGATAGCAGGCCGAGGGAACGGCGAAGCTCAGCGGCGACGGCGGGTCGGCATCGATGGCGGAGCCCGCGGCCGGATCGATGGCGATTTCGATCCGGTAATGCGAGCGCCCCGAGTCGCTGTCCTCGCTCACCGTCATCGCCTGCACGCGGCCATCGCGCCAAAGCTTGATGCCGCCGGCCACATCCGCGCGCAGCGCGCGCTGGTCGTTATAGATCGACAGCGTGAACAGCAGCGCGATCAAGAACATCGCGCCGAAGGCGAACAGCGACCAGCCCTCGTGCAGTTCCGGCGAGGCGATCACCATGCCCGCGCCGGCAACGACCGCCATCGTCCCGCCGGTCAGGATCATTCTTGGCGGGATCGCCGACATTCGCGAGCGCAGTTGATCCAGCTCGCGCGCATCCAGCGGGGCGCTGTCGATGGGGGCGGGAGTGGCGGCAACGATCATGCGAACCTTCGCAGCAATGGCCTTGCGCAACGATGTCGCCCTTTATAGTGCGCCGGCTCGGTTCGCGTCACGTTTCAGCTGCGTGCGATCGGCGGAACTGGTCGCCACGAACAGCAACAAACGCCGCGCCGCGACAAACCTCAAGCCCCGCGCGTTCTTTCGCAAGCTCCCTGTAGGAGCGACGCGAGTCGCGACCGCGACCTCGGCGCTTCGACGCAACCGCGAGGTCGCGGTCGCGACTCGCGTCGCTGCTACAGTCGGAATGGTCGGATCCGCATCGGGCGCGGCGTAAGCGGTCCGCATCGTACGGTCCGCGCCCCGGCTCACGCGCCGAGCACGAACCCCGCGACCACTTTGCGGCCTTCGCCGGCCAGCACGTTGAAGGTGCGCGCGGCGGCCGAATTGGTCATGGTCTCCAGGCCGACCCCGCGGCGCAGGCAGGCGGCCAGGGTCGCGGCGGGCGGAAACGCCTGCGCGGCGCCGCCGCCGAGCACGATCAGCTCCGGCTCCAGCGCGAACAGCGGTTCCAGGTCGTCGATTGTCAGCGCGCGCACGTCGTTCACCGCCCAGTCCTCGATCAGCCGGTTCGGGGCGAGCACGAAACTGCGCTGCAGCCGCCGGTCGTTGACCAGCGCGACCTGGCCGTCGGCCCCGCGCAGGAAGAATTCGTGGTCGGGGCGTTCCAGGGTCAGTTGCATTGGGGCGGGAATCGGGAGTGGGGAATCGGGAATCGGCAAAGCCGGAGCGGAGCAGGGCGGGAGCCTTCCGATTCCCTATTCCCTATTCCCCAATCCCGGCCGTCAAGACCGCGGCAACACGATCTGGCGCTTTTCCTTGCTCGGGCGGTACAGCACGGCGGTGTGGCCGATCCGCTGGACCAGGGCCGAGCCGGTCCGTTCAGCTATGTCGGCGATCATGGCGTCGCGGACCTCGCGGTCGTCGGCGCCGACCTTGACCTTGATCAGCTCGTGGTGCTTGAGCGCATGGTCGATTTCGGCCAGCAGCGCATCGGTGATGCCCTTGCCGCCGACCTGCAGCATGGCCTTGAGGTCGTGGGCCTGTCCGCGCAGGAAACGGGTCTGGGCGGAGGTCAACAGGGTGGGCATCGGGTCACACGTACTAAGCGTAAAGGGCGCTCAGGGTATCATGGCGTCCCTAACCCCCACCGGGACGGCCGCCCGCTCATGGCGACCCGAAGCAAATCCAGCCAGCGCTGGCTCAAGGAACACTTCTCCGACCCCTTCGTGAAGAAGGCCAAGGCCGAAGGCTTGCGCTCGCGCGCGGCCTATAAACTCGAGGAACTGGTCGAGCGCGACCGCCTGCTCAAGCCGGGGATGATCGTGGTCGACCTGGGCGCCGCCCCGGGCGGCTGGTCGCAATGGCTGCGCAGCGAGCTGGACCGGCTGAACCCGCGCCAGCCCGGCCGGGTCATCGCCCTGGACATCCTCGACATGCCCGGCCTGGCCGGGGTCGAGTTCATCCTCGGCGATTTCCGTGAAGACGAGGTCCTGGCCCAGCTGGAGACCAGCGTCGGCGGGCAGCCGGTGGACCTTGTTCTGTCCGACATGGCCCCCAATATGAGCGGTGTGGACGCGGTGGACCTGCCGCGAGCGATGCACCTTTCGGAGCTGGCGATGGATTTCGCCGACCGGCACCTGAAGGTCGACGGCACGTTCCTGATCAAGCTGTTCCAGGGCGTGGGCTTCGACGATTACGTGCGCGAACTGCGCCGTCGCTACGCCAAGGTCTCGATCCGCAAGCCGGCGGCGTCGCGCAAGCGCTCGCCGGAGGTGTACGCGCTGGCGCAGGGCAAGAAGGCGGCGATGACCTGATCCATGACGATCGGGTGATTGCGCCGAGGGTGCCACCGGCCGAATCTCGGCAGGTGCGTGGCGCGGCTGTATGGCAATCTGGGCGTTACCGCCGGCGCACAAGGCGCCGGAGGACACGAGACTTCCCACTTCGGGTGGGGTCGCAGGGTAGGAAATACATGAACGATTTGGCCAAGAATCTGCTGCTCTGGGTGATCGTCGCCGTCGTGCTGATGGTGGTGTTCCAGGCGTTCGGTCCGCGTACCGCGGGCTCGGAAGTGCTCGCCTACGACCAGTTCATCAACCAGGTCCAGACCGACCGCATCAAGGAGGTCAAGATCTCCGATGACGGCACGACGATCACCGGCAAGCGCAAGGACGACAGCACGTTCACGACCTACAGCACGCGCGACCCGTACCTGATCAACGACCTGATCAACCACAAGGTCGTCACCGAGCAGACCCCGCCGTCGAGCAGCCCCTCGCTGATCATGATCCTGATCAACGTGCTGCCGTGGCTGCTGTTCATCGGCATCTGGGTCTATTTCATGCGCCAGATGCAGCAGGGCGGCAGCAAGGGCGCGATGAGCTTCGGCCGTTCGCGGGCCAAGCTGCAGGGCGAGGACCAGGTCAAGGTGACCCTGGCCGACGTCGCCGGCTGCGACGAGGCGAAGGAAGAAGTCGGCGAACTCGTCGAATTCCTGCGCGATCCGTCGAAGTTCCAGAAGCTCGGCGGCAAGATTCCGCGCGGCGTGCTGATGGTCGGCCCGCCCGGCACCGGCAAGACCCTGCTGGCCCGCGCCATCGCCGGCGAGGCCAAGGTGCCGTTCTTCTCGATCTCCGGCTCGGACTTCGTCGAAATGTTCGTCGGCGTCGGCGCCAGCCGCGTGCGCGACATGTTCGAGCAGGCCAAGAAGCACGCGCCGTGCATCATCTTCATCGACGAAATCGACGCGGTCGGCCGTCATCGCGGCGCCGGCCTGGGCGGCGGTCACGACGAGCGCGAGCAGACCCTCAACCAGTTGCTGGTCGAGATGGACGGTTTCGAAGGCGGCGAAGGCGTGATCGTGATCGCCGCGACCAACCGTCCCGACGTGCTCGATCCGGCGCTGCTGCGCCCGGGCCGTTTCGACCGCCAGGTCGTGGTCGGCCTGCCCGACGTCAAGGGCAGGGAGCAGATCCTGCGCGTGCACATGCGCAAGCTGCCGCTGGCCGACGACGTCGAGCCGATGACCATCGCTCGCGGCACTCCGGGTTTCTCCGGCGCCGACCTGGCCAATCTGTGCAACGAGGCGGCCCTGTTCGCCGCGCGCGAGAACGGCAAGGAAGTGCGCATGGAGCACTTCGACAAGGCGCGCGACAAGATCCTGATGGGCGCCGAGCGCCGTTCGATGGCGATGAGCGAGGACGAGAAGAAGCTCACCGCGTATCACGAAGCCGGCCACGCCATCGTCGGCCGCGTCGTGCCCGAGCACGACCCGGTCTACAAGGTCACCATCATTCCGCGCGGCCGCGCCCTGGGCGTGACGATGTACCTGCCGGAAGGCGACAAGTACTCGATGAACCGGGTGGCGATCGAATCGCAGCTGTGTTCGCTGTACGGCGGCCGCGTCGCCGAGGAACTGATCTTCGGTGTCGACAAGGTCACCACCGGCGCGTCCAACGACATCGAGCGCGCGACCAAGATGGCCCGCAACATGGTCACCAAGTGGGGCCTGAGCGACGAGATGGGCCCGATCGCTTACGGCGAAGAAGAAGACGAAGTCTTCCTCGGCCGTTCGGTCACCCAGCACAAGAACGTGTCCAACGAGACCGCGCGCAAGATCGACGAAGTGGTGCGCGGCATCCTCGACAAGGCTTACGGCCGCACCTCGGAAATCCTCAAGGACAACCTGGACAAGCTGCACGTGATGGCCGAGGCGCTGCTGCAGTACGAAACCATCGACGCGACCCAGATCGACGCGATCATGGCCGGCCGCGAGCCGGGTCCGCCGGCCGACTGGGCCAAGTCGGGCCGGGTGTCGAAGGACGACAACCGTCCGGGCGCGATCGGCGGGCCTGCGGCGCAGACCTAACCGAAGTTGCGTTCAACGCGCTCCAAAAAAACGCCGGGCACTCCCCGGCGTTTTTGTTTTTCCACGCCGCCGTTTCCCCATTCCCTCCTGTAGGAGCGGCGCAAGCCGCGACCACGCCACCTCACCCAACGACGCAGCCGCGAAGTCCGCCCGTAGGACGGGATCCACCGCCGCATATGCCTGGCTGGCGCCCCCACGACTTGCGCCGCTGCTGCCCAAGTCCGGCCCGACCCACGTCAAGCGGTTAGCATTCGGGATCTCCACGTCCCCCGGAACCGCCCATGTTCGACCTAGCCCCGACCCTGGACTGCAACGGACGCCGCCTGCCGCTCGATCGCCCGCGCGTGCTCGGCATCGTCAACGTCACGCCCGATTCGTTTTCCGACGGCGGCGCGCACGACACCACCGACGCCGCGGTCGCGCACGGCCTCAGGCTGGCCGAAGAGGGCGCCGACGCGCTCGACATCGGCGGCGAATCCACCCGTCCCGGCGCCGACGAGGTGCCGCTCGAAGAAGAACTGCGACGCACCATCCCGGTGATCGAACGCCTGGCGCGCGAAACCGCGCTGCCGATCAGCATCGACACCTCCAAGCCCGAGGTCATGCGCGCCGCGGTCGACGCCGGCGCCGGCATGATCAACGACGTCTACGCCCTGCGCCGCGACGGCGCGCTCGACATGGCCGCCTCGCTGCGCGTCCCGGTGGTGCTCATGCACATGCAGGGCGAGCCGCGCTCGATGCAGCACGAGCCGAGCTACGACGACGTGGTGTCCGAAGTGCACCGCTTCCTGGCCGAGCGCATCTTCGCCGCCGAGATGGCCGGGATCGACAAGAAGCGCATCGTGGTCGATCCCGGATTCGGTTTCGGCAAGACCCTGCAGCACAATTTGACCTTGCTCGCGCAGCTCGAACGCTACGCCGAACTCGGCGTGCCGGTACTGGCCGGGCTTTCGCGCAAACGCAGCATCGGCCAGCTCACCGGCCGCGACGACCCGCGCGACCGCGTAGCGGGCTCGGTGGCCGCGCACCTGATCGCGGCCCAGCGCGGCGCCAAGCTGTTGCGCGTGCACGACGTCGCCGCGACCGTCGATGCGCTCAAGGTGTGGGCCGCCGTGGCCGAGCAACAAACGCCCAAGCGCGCCGCAACGCCTTCGATGCCGAAGTGGCCGGACGACGAATAAGCCGGCGTCGGGAATGCTCGGGCTTGTCGTCGATGAGGTAGGCCGTGGTGATCGATCCCCGCGCGGAGGCGCGCGTCGATGCGCGTGGCTAAAAATTAGCCAATATTGCGCATGCCTTGCGGTGTAACGCGTGGAACCCGATTCAAGGCGTATGTCCGCAGGCTTGTCCACAGGCGTTGTGGACATAGTCCCGGCCCGACAATCGTCGCCAGTCGGACTCGAACGTCGCCTGGCTTGCAAGCAGCCGCGAACCTTTAAGTGTCCCCTGTAGGAGCGGCGTAAGCCGCGACCGCGACCTCACACCTACGTCGCGTGCATGGTTCGCGGTCGCGGCTCACGCCGCTCCTACAAGGAGATACGAAACCCTTGACTGTGCTGGCGGAATTTGGGTTGCGGGTCGATATCGGCGAGTGATCAAAATTTGGCCAAACTTATCCGGCCCTTGCCCCGCAAGGCGTGAAACCCGATTGCAAGGCGTGTATCCGCAGGTTTGCCCACAGGCAATGTGGACATTGCGATGGTCTGAAGACGGCAGATGTCGTACTAGACGCGCCCGGCCTTTGCTTCACACGTATCCGCGGAAACCCGTGAGCTCCCCATGTAGGAGCGGCGTAAGCCGCGACCTCGCACCTGCGTCGCGGGCATGGTTCGCGGTCGCGGCTTACGCCGCTCCTACAGTGAGGTACGAAACGCTTGACTGTGCAGGCGGAATTTGAGTTGCGGTCTGATATCAACGAGTGATCAAAATTTCGCCAAACTTATCCGGCCCTTGCCCTGCAAGGCGTGAAACCCGATTGCAAAGTGTGTATCCGCAGGTTTGCCCACAGGCAATGTGGACATTGCGATGGTCTGATGCCTGTAGTTGTCGGACGAGACGGGCAGCCTTTGCCTAGCACGCATCCGCGAAAGACCGAGCGCCCCCTGTAGGAGCGACGTAAGCCGCGACCGCGACCTCACGCCTACGTCGCGTGCATGTTTTCGCGGTCGCGGCTTACGCCGCTCCTACAAGGAGGTACGGAACGCTTGACTGTACGGGGGAAATTTGAGTTACGACCCGATATCGGCGACTGACCAAAATTTAGCCAAACTTATCCAGCCCTTGCCCCACAAGGCGTGAAACCCGATTGCAAGGCGTGTATCCGCAGGTTTGCCCACAGGCAATGTGGACATTGCGATGGTCTGACGGCGTTAGTCGTCGGACGAGACACACCCAGCCTTTGCCTCACACGTGTCCGTGAAAAACCGAGTGCTCCCTGTAGGAGCGGCGCAAGCCGCGACCGCGACCTCACGCCTACGTCGCGTGCATGTTTCGCGGTCGCGGCTTACGCCGCTCCTACAAGGAGGTACGAAACGCTTGACTGTGCTGACGGGATTTGGGTTGCTACCCGATATCGGCGAGTGATCAAAATTTAGCCAAACTTATACGGCCCTTGTCCCGCAAGGCGTGAAACCCGATTGCAAGGCGTGTATCCGCAGGTTTGCCCACAGGCCATGTGGACATTGCGATGGACTGACGTCGGTAGTTGTCGGACGAGACGGGCTCAGCCTTAGCCTCGCGCGCATCCGCGAAAACCCGAGTGCCCACTGTAGGAGCGGCGCAGCCGCGACCGCGACCTCGCACCTGCGTCGTGGGCACGGTTCGCGGTCGCGGCTTCCGCCGCTCCTACATGGAGATACGAAACGCTTGACTGTGCGGGCGGAATTTGGGTTGCGACCCGATATCGGCGAGTGATCAAAATTTAGCCAAACTTATCCGGCCCTTGCCCCGCAAGGCGTGAAACCCGATTGCAAGGCGTGTATCCGCAGGTTTGCCCACAGGCAATGTGGACATTGCGATGGTCTGAAGACGGTGGTTGTCGGACGAGACGCGCCCGCCTTGGCTCACACCTATCCGCGGAAACCCAGTTGCTCTCTCTAGGAGCGGCGTAAGCCGCGACCTCGCACCAACGTCGCAACCACGACCACGACCTCACGCCAACGTCGCAACCATGATTCGCGGTCGCGGTCGCGGTCCCGCTCCCGCTCCCGGTCGCGGCTCGCGCCGCTCCTACACGAAGCAAAAAACGCTTGACGGAATGGACGAAATTTGAGCCGCGACCCGATATCGGCGAGTGGTCAAAATTTAGCCAAACTTGCCCAGCCCTTGCCACGCAAGGCGTGAAACCCGATTGCAAGCTGTGTGTCCGCAGGTTTGTCCACAGGCGTTGTGGACAGGCGCACGCGACCGCGGGGGCCGATGAATCGCCGGCTCCGGAACGTTCGAAATGCTTGCATTCGCCAAGCGCTTCTGCATCGCGCGCCACCGCCTCGGCGATGCCGATCGGCGCGCCCACGTCAAGCGAAAATCGTTGGCGAAATTTTCGCCAAACCTCTTGCAATGCTTGTACCGCAACGCTTCGAAGGGGGTGATCTGGAAACTGTCCGCAGGCTTGTCCACAGGCTGTGTGGACAACCGTAACGGCACGGTCAAAAAACCGACAAACCGTCTCCGGGCGTTGCGCCGCAAGGGCTCGATGGGCTTATCAACAGCCTGGCACGGGTGGTTCTCCACAGCTTTTGTGGGCAAGCGCGGTGGTCGCCCGCCGCGGTTGTCCACCGCTCGCGCCGGCCGATGCGGCGCTTTCGCCGTGCACCGGGCTGTGCGAGTCTGCCGGCTGATTCCGCCGCCGACCCGTCAGCACCGCGCATGACCCCGCACCGCGAATGAACGTTTCCGCCGATCCCCGCCCGCTCGCCATCGCCCTGATGGGGCCGACCGCCTCGGGCAAGACCGCGCTCGCGCTGGAGTGGGCGCAGCGGCTCGACGCGGAGATCGTCAGCGTCGATTCGGCCCTGGTCTATCGCGGCCTCGACATCGGCGCGGCCAAGCCGTCGGCGCGGGAGCAGGCGGCGGTGCCGCATCACCTGATCGACGTGCGCGAGCCGTGGCAGCCGTATTCGGCCGCCGAGTTCGCGCTCGACGCGCGCCGCGCCATGGACGCGATCGTCGCGCGCGGGCGGATGCCGATCCTGGCCGGCGGCACCGGACTGTACTTTCATGCCTTGTTGCAGGGGCTGTCGGAGATGCCGCAGGCCGATCCGGCGATGCGCGCCCAGCTCGGCATCGAGGCCGAGCAACGCGGCTGGGCCGCGCTGCACGCCGAGCTGGCTCAAATCGACCCGCGCGCCGCCGCGCGCATCCACGCCACCGATGCCCAGCGCATCCAGCGCGCGCTCGAGGTCTATCGCCTGTCCGGCCGCGGCATCAGCCACTGGCGCGAGCAGGCGCCGCCGCCGCGATTGCCGTATCGGGTGCTCAAGCTGGTGTTGGCGCCGGCCGAGCGCGCGCTGCTGCACGGACGCATCGAGCAGCGCTTCGACCGGATGATCGAGCAGGGCTTCCTCGACGAAGTCCGCCGCCTGCGCGCGCTGCCGCGGTTGCACGCCCATCCGCAGCCGCTGGAGCTGCCGGCGATCCGCGCGGTCGGCTATCGCCAGGCCTGGGAGCATCTGGACGGCGCGTATCCGGCGGCCGAGTTCCGCGATCGCGGCATCTACGCCACCCGCCAGCTGGCCAAGCGTCAGTTGACCTGGCTGCGCGGCGAACTTGACGCGCGCTGGTTCGATCCTTTGCGCGACGCGGCCGGACTGGAGCATGCGTTGAGGCTGTTCGCCGGCGCCCGGCTGCGCGGTGCGGGGTACGCCGCTTAGAATGGAGCGCGCAAACCCGGAACCGGGTCGCAATGTTTGCTTGGACTTGCGTTAACATCGGGCGGTCGCCCCTGTGGGGACAACAGCCGGCGATACGGAAGCACCTGCCCTCGGGCCACCGCAAGGGCAGGGCGCGCCGTTCCTAATAACTAGAACATGCTGGGGAACTAGAAGATGTCTAAGGGGCAATCCCTGCAGGATCCTTTCCTGAATGCGCTGCGTCGCGAACGCGTACCGGTGTCGGTCTACCTGGTCAACGGCATCAAGCTGCAGGGCACGATCGAATCGTTCGACCAGTTCGTGGTGCTGTTGCGCAACACCGTCAGTCAGATGGTCTACAAACACGCCATTTCCACCGTCGTCCCCGCGCGCAACGTCCGCGTCGGCCCGGGCGGCGGCTATGTCCAGTCGGCCGACGGCAGCGACGGCGGCGACGAAGCGGAATGATGCGAGCCGCGGGCGGGGAGAATTGAGAAACCGGTGCGTCGCCTCCATCTGCATTAGTTCTCACTCTCCACTCGTTGCCCATACCCGATGTTCGAGCGTTCCAAGAAGGGCGAACACGCCCTGCTGATCCAGCCTCATGCCGGCGGTGCGCCGGATGAGGACCTTCTGGAAGAATTCGCCGATCTGGCGCGATCGGCGGGCGCCACGGTGGCCGCGGTCATCACCGCGCGCATCGACAAGCCCAATGCGGCCATCCTGATCGGCAGCGGCAAGCTCGACGAGGTCAAGGCCGCGGCCGACGCCAGCGGCGCCGACCTGATCCTGGTCAACCACCGGCTGTCGCCGGGCCAGGAGCGCAATCTGGAGAAGCTGCTGGAGCGGCGGGTGGTCGACCGCACCGGCCTGATCCTCGACATTTTCTCCCAGCGCGCGCACAGCGCCGAGGGCAAGCTGCAGGTCGAACTGGCCCAGCTCAAGCACATGTCGACCCGGCTGATCCGCGGCTGGACCCACCTGGAGCGCCAGCGCGGCGGTTCGATCGGCCTGCGCGGCCCGGGTGAAACCCAGCTCGAAACCGATCGCCGGCTGCTGCAAAAACGCCTGGAACAACTGCAAAAGCGCCTCGACAAGGTCGAAGTGCAACGCACCCAGATGCGTCGCGCGCGCATGCGCAGCGAGCTGCCGCGGGTGGCGCTGGTCGGCTACACCAACGCCGGCAAGTCGACCTTGTTCAATGCGATGACCGGCGCCGACGCGTATGCGGCCGACCAGTTGTTCGCGACCCTGGACCCGACCGTGCGCCGGATCGATCTGCCCGGTGGCGGCGCGGTGCTGGCCGATACGGTGGGGTTCGTGCGCGATCTGCCGCACGACCTGGTCGCCGCGTTCCGCTCGACCCTGTCGGAGGCGCGCGAGGCCGATCTGCTGCTGCACGTGATCGACGCCGCCGACCCGCTGCGCGACGAGCGCATCGCCCAGGTCGACGAGGTGCTGGCCGATATCGGCGCCGGCGATTTGCCGCAATTGCTGGTATTCAACAAGATCGACCGGCTCGACGACGTGGCCCCGCGCATCGACCGGCCGGGCGAGGGCAAGAACCGGGTCTGGGTGTCGGCCCGCGACGGCAAGGGCCTGGACCTGCTGCGCGAGGCGCTGGGCGAGGCCCTGCAACTGCGCCACGTCACCGGCAGCGTGCGGATCGCCTCGCAGGACGCGCGTCTGCGCGCGCGCCTGCACGAGCTCGGCGCGGTGCGGTCCGAACAGGCCGACGAGCACGGCTGGGTGGTCGATGTCGACCTCGCGGTGACCGACGCCGAGCGCCTGTTCGCCCAGGCCCATGGCGAGGCATTGCGCCCCTTGCTTGAGACCGTTCAGGCCCCCACCTAGAATCGACAGGTTCGCGCGCGCTTGACCGCGCGCGCATCTCCGTGGCGCCCCACGCCACGGTCCGGTGCCGGCCCCGCCGCGGGCCGGTGCAGCAGGCGGAACATCGGATGTTCCGCCTGGCGTCCACTTCTTTAGGAGCAGGCATGGCCTGGAACACCCCCGGCAGTGACAATTCCGGCGACAACCGACCGTCGCGGCAACGCAAACCCCAAGGCCGCGGCCTCGACGCGCTGATCGATCCGCTGCGCGGGCTGTTCGGCGGCGGAGGCGGCGGCATCCTGCGCTGGGTCGCGTTGCTGGTCGGCCTGTGGCTGGTGTTCAACTGCTTCGTGCTGGTGACCGAGCAGGAACGCGGCGTGGTCCTGCGCTTCGGCGTGTTCTCGCGCGTGCTCCAGCCCGGCCCGCACTTCAAGGCGCCGTGGCCGATCGAGAGCGTGCGCAAGGTCAACGCGACCCAGAGCAAGGCCTACAGCGAGACCGTGCCGGTGCTGACCCGCGACGGCAACATGGTCAACGTCGAGATCAACGTCCAGTACCGGATCGAGTCGCCGTACCAGTACCTGTTCGGTTCGCGCGAGCCCGAGGAAGTGCTCAAGCAGGCCGCGCAGAGCGCGGTGCGCGAGCAGATCGGCCGTTCCGACCTGGACACCGTGCTCGGCGCGCGCAGCGTGCTGACCACCCAGGTGCGCCAGCGTCTGCAGGGTTCGCTCAAGGATTACGAGACCGGCTTGACCGTCACCGAGCTCAATCTGCCGAACGCGCGCCCGCCCGACGAGGTCAAGGACGCGTTCGACGAAGCCCAGCGCGCCAACGCCGACAAGACCACCTCGATCAACGAGGCCCAGGCCTACGCCAAGAAGATCGTCCCGGAAGCGCGCGGTAACGCCCAGCGCATCCGCACCACCGCCGAAGGCTACAAGACCTCGACCGTGGCCCGCGCCGAAGGCGAGGCGACCCACTTCTCGTTGCTGGTCGATCAGTACAAGAACGCGCCCGACGTCACCCGCAAGCGCATGTGGCTGGACACCGTGCAGGAAGTGCTGAGCCAGAACCGCAAGATCGTCGGCGGCGATTCGCGCCAGGTGCTGTACGTGCCGATGGCCGATCGCAACGGCGTGGCGGTCACGCCGGGCCCGGTCAGCGTGCCGCTGACTCAGCCGGAGTTGCTCAACCCGGTGACCGCGACCGAAAGCACCGTGCCCTACGTCGGCCGACCGACGCGCCCGAAGACCCGTGACGAGGTGATGCGATGAGAGTTCCCGCCCTGATTGCCGCGGGCGTCGCCCTGTTGTTGGCCCTGATGGGGTCGATGTTCGTGGTCAACGCCGGCCACAGCGCGATGATCTTCCGCCTGGGCACCGTGGTCCGCAGCGACCTCGGCCCCGGTCTGCACTTCAAGTGGCCGCTGATCGAAAGCCAGCGCGTGTTCGACCTGCGCCTGAAGATCCTGCCGGCCGAGCCCGAGCGTTACCTGACCGCGGATAAGCTCGACGTCAGCGTCGATTTCTTCGCGGTGGGCCAGATCAAGGACATGCGCCGTTTCTTCCAGGCCACCGGTGGCGACGAAAGCGTCGCGGCCGAGCGTCTGGCGCCGATCATCCGCGACTCGCTGCGCAACGAGATCAACTCGCTCAAGCTGCTCGACGTGGTCAAGGGCGATCGCGAAGCGGTGATCGGCAAGCAACTGGTCGCGATCAACAAGGGCGCGGCGACCCTGGGCGTGCAGATCAAGGACATCCGGATCAAGCGCATCGACCTGCCGCAGGACAGCAACGTGCTGGCGTCGGTGTACAACCAGATGAAGTCGCAGCGCCTGCAGGTCGCCAGCCAGTTGCGCGCCGAAGGTTTCGAACTGGCGCAGGCGATCCGCGCCACCGCCGACCGCGACAAGACCGTGATCCTGGCCGAAGCCGAGCGCGACGCCCAGCGTTCGCGCGGCGAGGGCGATGCCGAGGCCACCCGCATCTACGGCCTGGCCGCGAACAAGGACCCGGCGTTCTTCGCGTTTCAGCGCAGCCTGGAAAGCTATCGCAAGTCGTTCGCCGACGGCCAGAGCGTGATCGTGCTGGACCGCGACGATCCGTTCCTGCAATACCTCAAGTCCGATCGCTGATCGGACATGGCCGGTGAACTGATACGAGCGCTGTGCCTGGTCGCAGTGCTCGAAGGCCTGTTCCTGTTCGTCGCGCCCAACGGCTGGAAGCGCGCGGCCGAACAATTGCAGGCGCTGCCCGACAAGCAACTGCGCATCGTCGGCGGCATCGTCGTCGCGGTCGGGGTGACCGCGCTGTGGGTGTTGCGCAGCAGCTGACATCGCCGCGCCGTTTCGATAGCCCCCTGTAGGAGCGGCGCAAGCCGCGACCGCGACAAGCGGGCTACGACGCGAATACCGCGATGCCAGCGCTCGCGCCAAACGCCACGATTCAAGGCTTGCGCCCCAAGCGCGGTGTCGCGGTCGCGGCTTGCGCCGCTCCTACAGGGTGCATCGGGTCGGCGCTCAGGTCGTGAACATTTGGCCGACAGCGTGGTAGCTGCCGCTTGGATCGGTGCGGCAACTGCCGACATCGTTCGGCCAACCCCCTGTAGGAGCGGCGTAAGCCGCGACCGCCACACCGCGGCAACGACGCAAGCACCATGACGCCAGCGCTTGCGCCAGGCTCTGCGATTCAAGGGGCACGTCCCAAGCGTTGTGTCGCGGTCGCGGCTCACGCCGCTCCTACAGGGAGCATCGGGTCGGCGTTTATGCCGTGAATACCCGGCGATTGGCCTGATGGTGGTCGCCTTCGGCTGCCCAGCCAATCGACGTTTGCGCGCTCCACAGCTAGCGCAACTCGCTCACCCCGACTAACCAACTCTCGACGCCGGTCATGCCACCGCCGCGACCGCCATCACCCTAATGCCGCGGCGAAGGCGAAACCTTCCCGCGTTGTCCCGGCTCGATCCCGGTTTCGCCCTGTCGCCATCGCCCGCATGCGCCTAGAACCAGTCGCGGCAGGGATGCGTGCGGCGACGGCAACGGCCGTTCGCGACGCGCGCATCGCGCCGCTTCCGTCGCGGGCGGTGACGTCAGGCCACGCGACCCGCCGCGTCCGCGACGGGTCCCGTCGCCGCGTCGCGACGCATACCCATGCAGCACCTACACGACCATGGAGTCGCGTCATGAAGGAATGCGTACCACTGCGGCGCACCGCGCTCGCGCTCGCCCTGCTGTCGCTGAGCGGATCGGCGCTCGCGGCGACCTGCCCGGCCTACAACCCGTCCAACAAAGCCAACAAGCTGTACCTGGTGTTTCCGACCGCGCCGATCACGTACCCGTCGTTCGGCTTCTCGGCCGGCTCGGTGACCAACCCGGCGGCGGCGTTCAGCGCGGCCGACCTGCCGAGCTACACCGGCACCACCGCGGCCCTGCGCGGCGCGGTCAAGCACGTGGTCGAACTCGACTACTGCGAATTCAACGTCCAGGTGCTCGACACCACGACCCTGCCGCCGGCGACCTTCCCGCGCCGCAATATCGTCGCGGTGACGACCAAGTCCGACATCGCCGACGGCCTGTTCGGCCTGGCCCAGGCGGTCAACACCAACGACACCACCGCGGTCGACTATTCCTATGTCTGGGGCAAGACCTACCAGGACTGGACCGGTGGCCCCGGCGGCGCGCTCAACGGCGCCAACTCGACCCTGGACCGCTGGGCCAACGCGATCGGCGGCACCGCCGCGCACGAGGCCGGGCATAACTACGGCCTGGCCCACAACACCATCGTCGGACCCGGCGAGGACACCTACAAGCACCACGTGATGCCCGCCGGCGGCAGCCTCACCGCCGAGGACCGCGCCGGCTACCGGCGCCATTTCAGCGACAACGAATTCTCGATCCTGGCCGCCAACCTGGGCCTGTCGCTGCAGACCATGTGGAACTGGGATCTGGTCAACCCGAACGCGAATCCGGCCCACAGCCTGGAACTGCGCGTGCTGTACCCGCTCGCCACCGCGCCGACCATCGACTGGTTCTACGGCGGCTGCAACAGCCCGTGGATCAATCCGACGGTGATCGGCCCGATCGGTCCGTCCGAGACCTTCCAGGGCGGCACCTACTATCCCTATACCGTCAAATGGAGCACGCCGAACCCGAACTGGGCCACCGGCGGCTGCGTCGGCCTGCCGGGTCCTCCGGGCCAGGCGCCCGGCGGCGTGCTGTTCCACATCGGCGCTTCGTTCGCCGGGGTGAACTTCAACCTGTCGACCTTGAACCCGATCGTGATCAAGGACATCACCCTGCGCGACAGCGCGAGCAATCCGCTGGCCTTGAACCCGCGCCTGCATGCTTTCGACGCCGGCACCCTCGACACCATCAACGGCAACCTCAACCTGGGCGTGTTCAACGTCGCCGGTCCCGCCGCGGTGCCGCTGCTGCTGCAGAACCTGGAAGTGCGCGAACTGCCGCGCGTGCTGGCGCTGGACCAGATGGTCGCCAACGGCCGCATCGCCGATTTCACCGGCGAACCGTTCGAACCGTGGCCCAACACCACCCGCACCCTGGTGCGCGAAAGCACGCTGTCGCCGGGCAAGGGCCTGAGCGTGCCGATCGCCAAGCTGACCCAGGCGCGCCACGTGTACGAGGTGATCACCGCCGACGACTGCAAGCGCGCGCAGTCCGACAGCTTCCTCAACGGCCCCGACACCGCCGATTGCCGTCCGGGCACCAGCATCGATCTGTTCCCGTCGACCACGGTCTACTTCACCGCCAACACGGTCGACCCGAACGCGACCTATTGGGATCCGGCGAAGCGCGCCTACGTCCGCGGTCCGCTGACCTCGCGCACCTACTACCAGCTCAGCGGCCGTCGCCTGGACCAGAACCAGAACGGCGTGGACGACTACGTCGACGCGCGCGCGCAACCGGCACCGCCGACCCAGGAGAAGTAAACCGGGGCATCGCTTGAGGTCGCCGGGCGCGTCGGACCGCCCGGCGACGGCGGGCCCGGCGCAAGGCCGGGCCCGCGTTTTGCCGAGCGGCCCGGACCGGGACTATCGGATCTGGATAGGGGTGCCGGCCGGGGCTTTGCGCGGCCTGTGCATGAACAAAGCCACGCGGATGCCGCCGATCGGCCAAGATCGGACCGTTTTGGGGTGGCCTTGGCCCCCCGAAGTCCGGATAATGCACAAAAGCCGGACGGGGCCCTCCCCGCCGGCTTTTTTCCGTTCATGGCCCTGTGGCGCGGCATCGGCTGCGACTGGACCGGACGGACCTCGCGGCAACCGCCGCTTCAACAGCAAGCGCAGGAGTTTGGACTCATGGGTCAGTCAGTCGTCGTTCTCGGTGCCCAGTGGGGCGATGAAGGCAAGGGCAAGATCGTCGACCTGCTGACCGAGCGGATCGGGGCGGTGGTGCGTTTCCAGGGCGGCCACAACGCCGGCCACACCCTGGTGATCGGCGGCAAGAAGACCGTGCTGCACCTGATCCCGTCGGGCATCCTGCGCGAAGGCGCGCTGTGCCTGATCGGCAACGGCGTGGTGCTGAGCCCGGCCGCGCTCAAGAAGGAAATCGGCGAGCTCGAGGAAACCGGCGTGGAAGTGCGTTCGCGCCTGAAGATCAGCCCGGCCACGCCGCTGATCATGCCGTACCACATCGCCCTGGATCAGGCCCGCGAGAAGGCCGCGGGCGGCAAGGCCATCGGCACCACCGGCCGCGGCATCGGCCCGGCCTACGAAGACAAGGTCGCGCGCCGCGGCATCCGCGTCGCCGATCTGCACTATCCGACCCAGCTCGCCGAGCTGCTGCGCAGCGCGCTCGACTATCACAACTTCGTGCTGACCAAGTACCTCGGCGTCGACGCGGTGGATTATCAGCAGACGCTCGACGAAGCGCTGGCGTTCGGCGAATACGTCGAGCCGATGAAGTCCGACGTCGCCGGCATCCTTCACGACCTGCGCAAGCAGGGCAAGCGCGTGCTGTTCGAAGGCGCGCAGGGTTCGCTGCTCGATATCGACCACGGCACCTATCCGTACGTGACCTCGTCCAACACCACCGTCGGCGGCGCGCTCGCCGGCACCGGCGTCGGCGCGGATTCGATCGACTACGTGCTCGGCATCGCCAAGGCCTACGCCACCCGCGTCGGCGGCGGCCCGTTCCCGACCGAACTCGACGACGAAGTCGGCCAGGGCATCCGCGATCGCGGCCAGGAATACGGCGCCACCACCGGCCGTCCGCGCCGCTGCGGCTGGATCGACATCGTCGCGCTCAAGCGCGCGGTCGCGATCAACGGCATCACCGGCCTGTGCATCACCAAGCTCGACGTGCTCGACGGCATGAAGACCTTGAAGATCTGCATCGCCTACGAATACCGCGGCAAGCGCACCGAGTACGCGCCGCTGGACGCGGCCGGCTGGGACGAATGCACGCCGGTGTACCTGGAATTCCCGGGCTGGGACGAAAACACCCACGGCATCACCGAGTGGGACAAGCTGCCGCCGGCCGCGCGCGCCTACCTGCGCGCGCTGGAAGAACTGGCCGGTTGCCAGCTGGCGATCGTCTCCACCGGCCCGGACCGCGACCACACCATGGTGCTGCGCGATCCGTGGGCCTGAGTTCGTCGCGATAGCTTTCCGCGATAGGTAGTGCAAAAACCCCGCGAAAGCGGGGTTTTTTGTTGCCGCGCGGGGTGTCGTCCGCGATGCGACGTCAACGAGACATGGAAGTCTGCTGCGAGGGTTCGGCCGGGGTTTGGCGCGCGATTTCATTCCGCGGCATCTGGATCAGACGTGCGATGGCTGCAATCAATCCGTGAAATTCACGGTTCCGTCGCTATGCACCACGAATTTCAGGCGTGGCGCGCGCGCGATACTGCCGTCGTTGCGATCGACGAAACGCAGTTCGATCGAAGCGCCGCTGCCGCTGCAGGTCAGCCACGGACGTTCCTGGTAGGCCTCGGCGGGAATACGCCGATTGATCTCGTCGATCCAGCGCTTGGCGAGCGGCTCGGCGCCGATGCGAACCTCGCTCACTTGCGAGCGATAGCCGTGATCGTCCACCCATTGAGTCGTGCCGGCGATGCGGAACTTGCCGGAAGGCGGGCAATCGAATTCGAATTCGTAGCGGGTCGCGGTTGCCGCGGTGTCTTCGCTCGGATCGGCGCTCGACGAGCGGGCGTCGACCGCCGCGCAAGCGTTGAGCGTCAATAGCGATAGCAGAAGTGCCGATCTTGCTGGAATCGATCCGCGCATGGGCGTGCGTCCTTGGCCGTGCCGCTGGAAGACGCGGCATCTGAAAGTGAACCCCGACCGGCATGGCCCGTCAACGAGACTTGGCCGACTCAAGCCCGCGTCGGCGTTCTCCTCAAGGTCTGGGCACAAGGAGCGCGCCATGGCTGCGCATTCATCATTCGGCGTCAAACGCTGGCTGCCGTTCGCGGCGTTGATCGGGATCTACCTGTCGGCGGTCGCGCCCGCGCGCGGCGCGCAGTGCGACATGCGCCTGTCGTTTCAGCAGGCCGATGGCAACGCGCGCGGCGGACGCACCGCGGTGTGGGCCGATGCGGACGCGGCGTCGCTGTTGTTCGTCGAGGGCTTGAACGTCAACACCGACGGCACGCGGCGTTCGTACAGCGTCGACGATTTCTGGGGCGAGCGGCATGCGCTCAACAACTTGTGCAATGCGATGAGCGACGGCTGCGCCGGCTTGTCCAGCGCGCAACTGCGCGCGCGCCGCATCGCCACCCAGCAGGCCGCCGCCGCGGGTTGGCCGGCCGATCAATTGCGCGCCACCAGGATTTCGTCGTCGATCATTCCGTTCCGCAACGACAAGCCGTGTCCGCCGGTGGACGGTTTCCTGGTATCGGCCACGGCCTTGCATGCGCCGGCCGTCGCCGATGCCTGCGATATCGCCAACTACGTCGATGCATTGGTCACGCCGGCGCTGGTGATTCCGAAGGCTCCGTCGGCGTTCGCCGGCCGCGCCAAGATCGGCGACCTCGCGGTGGCGATGGTGCCGGGCAGTGCGCGACCGGTGTTCGCGGTGATCGGCGATTCGGGCCCGTCGGGGCAACTCGGCGAGGCGTCGATCGCGTTGAACGGTCGCTTGCTCGGGCGCGAGGCTACGCCGCAGAATTATCTGGAGGTGCGCGGCAAAGCGCCGTTCGCGGGGCGCGGGTGGACGGTGCCGAAGGCGGTGGTGTTGATCTTTCCCGGCAGCGGCGATCGCGCCGCGCCGTTCATGACGCCCGAGCGGATCGATCCGGCGGCGATGCGGCGGTTCGAGGCGTGGGGCGGGGTGGAACGGTTGTCGGCGTGCGTGGCCGATTATGAGCGGTGATCAGTTTTAGATTCGCGATTCATGATTGTTGCCGTTGCCGTTGCCGTTGCTTGAGCTTGAAGCAGCGCAGTTCATCCAGCGCTGCGAAGTATCGAACTCGCGTTAGCACCAGCACACCCGAAGGGCGGCGTGCAGGATGCACGCCGTGCGCCACCGGGACATGGATGTCCCGTGTGGCGCATGCCCACGTATGCACCGCACGCGCGGGCCCTTGATTCACAACAAAGCATTTTTCTTTGGTTACCTTTCTTTTGTTGCTTTAGACAAAAGAAAGTGACCCGCCGCTTCAGCGGCGGAAGCCTTTGATCTTGCTTCAAGCTTTGAAAGCTTTAGAGCTTTTGAAGCAAAGACAAGATCAACAGCTTTCGTCCGCAAGCGGCCGAGTTACTTTCTTTTGTCAAAAGCGACAAAAGAAAGGTAACCAAAGAAAAACGCTTTTTTGTGAATCAAGTGCCCGCAAGTGCGGAGCAGACGCAGGCATGCGCCACACGAGACATCCTGTCTCGGTGGCGCACGGCGCACATCCATGTGCGCCGCCCTTCGGGTGTGCTTTTGCTAACGCGAGTTCGTGGATTCGCAGCGCTGGGTGAACTGCGCGGCTTCAAGCGCAAGCAGAACTACATGGCCTACCTGTAGGAGCGACGCGAGTCGCGACCACGAAAACGCAACTACGGCGTAAGCCTCGACGTTGCCTGAATGTCGCGGTCGCGACTTGCGTCGCTCCTACAGGGGGCCATGTGGCCCTGCGCCTCGCGCTGCTGATGCGCGACAAGCGGATTCACCGCAGCCCGGGTCGAGCAATTGCAGATGCGGGCATGCGGCATACGAGACTGTCTCGGTAGCGCACGGCGCACATCCTTGTGCGCCGTCCTACGGGTGTGCGTTTGATAACGCGAGTTCGTGGACTCGCAGCGCTAGATGAATTGCGCGGCTTCAAGCGCAAGCCGAACTAGATGGCCTACCTGTAGGAGCGACGTAAGTCCCGACCGCGAAAACGCAACTACGGCGTAAGCCTCGACGTTGCCGGAATGTCGCGGTCGCGACTTGCGTCGCTCCTACAGGGAGGCCATGCGGCTTGCGTCTCGTGCTCGGACCTGCGCGCGACAGGCGGATCCACGGCGGCCCGAGGTAAGCCACCGCAGCCTTCGGTCCAGGCTCGGCTAAACGGGGGGATTTCGGACCCCGGGCGCCAAATTCCAAAGATGAATGCGGCTTCCAAGGGCCCGAAGCCCCATTCATGTTGCTTCCTTGCAACAAGACCCTCACATCTTGGCTTATAAAATGCGACGTACGGCACATTTTTTCCGTCAGTCACCGCATTAGCGATCCACGCCAACCGTCCGACGGAAGGGGGTTCGTCCGGGCCTGCAGCAGCGGCCGGGGTAGCCGCCGTCGTAGGGGAGCAGAGCGGACGATCGCTGCCTACAGGGGAGTACGTCGTTGATGATCCAGTCTTCCACCCAGCGCACGCCGAGTGGGCGGCGCCGGTTCGGCCTGCTCGCGTTGATGGCTCTGGCCGCGTTGCCGGCGCAGGCGCAGGTCCAGCGCACCTTCGTCAATCTGGGGTTCGAACAGCCCGACCTGGGCACCGCCGCGTGCGTGGGCTTCTTCGCCGGGCCGCAGCAGGTCACCGGCTGGAACACGACCCATCCGTCCGGCATAACCGGCGGCTGCGGCGTGATCGGCGGCCCGGCCACCGGCCCGCTGATCGAGTTGTGGGGCAACAGCTTCGGTTCGGTGCCAGCGCGCGCCGGCAAGCAGCATGCCGAACTGAACGCTTATCAGGCCTCGCGCATCTTCCAGAACATCTGCCTGACCAACGGCGAAGTGATCAGCTGGCGGCTGAGCCATCGCGGTCGCAATTCGGCCACCGTTCCGGACGTGATGAGCTTCGGCATCAACGCGATCGCGAGCACCGCGGTCGCGGTCGACAGTCAGATCGCGCGCATCGGCACCACCAACAACGGCAGCGATCGGGTCGATGCCTCCGGCACCGCGTCGTCGGCGACGCAGGGCACGCTGACCATCGGCGCCAGCAGCAACGGTTGGCGCGATTACAGCGGCAGCTTCACCTACGCCGGCAGCAGCGGGGTGCAGCAGGTCGGTTTCGCCGCCGACAGCAGCAACGGCGGCATTTCGCTGGGTAATTTTCTCGACGAAATCCAGATCACCCTGCGGCCGTATATCGAGTTCGTCGCCACCAACGTCACCACCCGCGAAGGGCAGGCCGCGGTCCTGCCGCAGTTGCGCATCGTCGGCACGGTGCCGGCCGGCGGCATCGTGGTACCGGTGCGGATCACCGGCGGCACCGCGACCCTCGGCGGCGATTTCACCGTGACCTCCGGCAGCGGCACCACCGTCAACGTGGCGATCGCGGCCGGCAGCTACGACAACGCCAGCTTCGCCTTGCCGATCGCGATCGTCGACGATGCGGTGATCGAGAACAACGAAACCGTCGTCTTCACCGTGCAGCCCGATTCGGCGAACTACACCCTGACCTCGACCACCACTTGCTCGGCGGCCGCGGGCCAGACAGTGGCGACGTTGACGATCAGCGACAACGACGTCGACCTAGCGACCACCAAGTCGGTCGCCAACGCCACGCCCGCGCCGGGCGGCGGCACTCAGTTCAGCGTGACCTATCGCAACAACACCGCGCGTCCGACCGTGGGCGACACCACCGCGCACGATGCGATCGCGACGCTGTCCGACGCGGTGCCGGCGGGCCTGAGCTTCACTTCGTGGACCTGCACCGCGAGCGGCGGCGCGACCTGTCTGGCCGCGAGCGGCACCGGCGCGATCGGCGGCAACGCGACGCTGCCGGCCGGCAACGGCGCGGCTGGCGGCAGTCTGAGCTACACCATCAACGCCACGCTCGGCGCCGGGCAATGCGCGGCGATCGCCAACGTGTCGACCATCGCGGCGAACACGCCCCTGGCCGAAGGCAGTTCGGCGCAGAGCGGCTTCGTCACGCCCGCGCCCGGCGGCAACGCCGACAACCGCGCGAGCGCTTCGGTCGATGCGGTGTGCGTGTCGTTGTCGCTGAGCAAGAACGACAACAGCGTGAGCTACACGCCCGGCGGTTTGGCCACCTATCGACTGCGCGCCTGCAATACCAATGGCCCGGACGCGGCCAACGGCGCGAGCGTGAGCGACAACCTGCCGGCGGGCGCGACCCTGAGCGGTCCGTGGACCTGCGCGAGCGCGGGCGGTGGTGGCAGTTGCCCGGCCAGCGGCGGCGCGGCCGGCGGCAACAACGTGCAGATCAGCGGCGCGGTATTGGCGGTCGGCGCCTGCATCGAGGTCGACGTGCCGGTGCGTTTCAGCGCCAATCCGGCCGACTATTGAGGCATGGCCATGGCTGCGATCGGCGGATGTCGACGCAGCCGCGGTCTCTCGGCGTCACTGCGTTGCGATTGGATGCGGCCCGGTCGAAAGCATCAGCACGCAGGCCGCATTCGCCGGATCGGCGAGCCGCAGACAGCCGTAGGCGATGCCGGCCAGGCCGACCATCAAGCCCAACGGCCGTTCGCGCGGCGAGCGACCGCCGCAATGCCAGTGCGGATGGTTCTGCTCGATCAGGGCCGCGCCGAGCGCGCGGCATTCGGCGAGCGCATCGCGATCGCCGCGCAGCGCGGCATGCTGGATCAGCAGATCGAGATTGCCCCATTGGCCATGACACAGGCAGTGACCGCCGCTGAGTCCCGACTCGCGGGTACTGGCGATGCACTCGTTCAAGTCTTCATGCCAGGCCGCATCGCGCAGCGATGGTGGCCATAACAGTCGCGCGAAACCGACGCCGGGCGCGCCGTGACACCACGAGTGGATGTCGCGTGCGACATCGGCCGATGCGTCGGATGCAGCCGCGGGTTCGAACAGATCGTACCAACGCTGCCCGCGCTGCCGGTAAGCATTGCGTTCGTAACGCAGGGCTTCGCGCGCGAGCCGCGACGTGGCCTCATCGCCGGTAAGCGTCGCATGCCCCGCCAACGCGGCGCCGATGCCGGCATTGCCGTGGGCGAAACCGCTCAGTCCGCGGTTGGGCGAAGCGGGGCAGCGCCAGCATGCGCCGTCGTCGCCGTGCTGCGCGTGTTCGATCAAATGCGCAGCGTAGGCATCGATGACAGCCAGCGTCTGCGCGCTCGGGCGCAGACGTTGCAGTTCCAGCAACACCAGCAGCGCGCCGGCGGCGCCGCTGATCAGGTCGAGATCGCGGTCCGCGGCGATGCGTTCGGCGATCCACGGCACCATCGTCGCGGCTTCGTCCAGCAGATCTTCACGCTGCCAGCGCCGGGCCAGCACCAGCAAGGCATACAGCCAGCCGCTGCATCCCGACCACGGTCCGATCGAAGCGAGCGCTTGCGAATCTTCGCGTAACTGGCGCCGACAAGCGGTCAGCACGCTCTCGGCGGCGCGGGTGAAGCGGGGCAGGCCGGTTTGCGCGCCGAGTTCGGCGAACATCAACATCACGCCAGGCAGGCCTTCGTACAAGGTCAGGCCCATCGGCGCGAGCGAGGGCTCGGGACGGTTGCGGTATTCGGGCTGGAACCAGGCGCGTTCGCCGTGGCCGTTGAACGACAAGTTCAACAGTTCGTCGCCGAGGGCGATGGCGGTAGCGAGCGCCAGCGCGCGATTTTCATCGTCGTCGGAGTTGCCGGCCGCTCGCGTCTGCGCCGAGTCGCGTCCGGTTTCGATCGCCGACCACGGCCGCAGGCTTTCCAGCGATTGCGCCAGCGCATACGTCTGCCGTCGGCGATCGCGCTCGGACAGGATCCGCAACCGGCGCCGCGCTTCGTCGCGGCCGCTGCGCGCGAACACCGCATCGATGCGATGGCCGTCGCCGTCCTCCACGCCGGTGCCGTCGACGGCAATGGTGAAGCGCGGCACGTCGCCGCGCAGCAGCGCGTCGCGCTCGGCGGCCCGGGTGCGGGCGAGAAACGGCCACTCTCGCTGTCCGACCTCGAGCCGCGCCAGCACCGCATCGCGTTGCTGCTGCGATTGCAGATGCTGCGGATGCGACAAGGCGTCGAGCAGGCGCGCATAGATGTGGGTCGAGCGCAGCAAGGCGCGCGTCCGCAGCTTGGCGAACGGCGCCAGCAGTCCGTCGTCGAAATCGAGCTTGGGTCTGATCCGCAGCAGCCCGCGATAAGTCCGATCGAAGCCGTCGACGATCGCCTCGCTGTGCAGATGCGGCGCGATCCGGCGGCCGTCGGCGAGACGCGGCAGATTGCGTCCCGGCGGCGCGACCGATTCGGTCGGCGCCAGGCGCAGTTGATCGCTGCCGGCGTCGACCGCGCGGCGCGTGTCGAAGCGGTATTCGGCCCAGGCAAGGCCGCTGAGATCCGGCGCGCCGGCGTCGTTGCGGCCGCCCGGCAGCAGACCGGAAAACACCACCGACGGCGCGTACGGGCCGCTGGATCGGGTGGGCGGTTGCGATGCGGCGGCGCGGGTCATCCACGGCTGCAACACCGTTTCCAGATCGATCACGACCGGATGCTCGCCGCAGGCGATCAGGTTTTCCAGATGCAGGTCGGTGCAGGCCAGCACGTAGGCGATCGCGGTCAGTCCGCCGTAACGGTGGTAATAGCGTTGCGCGGCCTGTTCGTCGGCGAGCGGCCGGTGTTCGACCCAGGCGGCGTAACCGTAGTCGCCGTGGTCCAGGGTCGTGGCCGCGGCTTGCACGGGTTCGATGCCGTGCTCGGTCAGGCGCGCGAGAAAGCCCGCGTACGCGCCGTCCATCGCCAGCGGCCGCGGCTTGTACAGCGCGCGGCCGTGCTCGAAACGCAGATCGATCACGCTGCCGCCGTGATCGTGACGGTCGCCGAGGCCGCAGTCGAAATCGAGCAGGCGACCGGGCGCGTCGTTGCCGTCGAACAGCGGCGCGAGTCGCGCGCGATCTTCGCTCAGGCGTTGCGCGAATCGGTTGAGAAAGGCTTCGCTGCGCAGCGCCTGCGCGGCGATGTCGTCGCTGAGCAGGCGATAGCGCTCGTCGAGTTCGCGCCGGCCCGCGGCGCTGTCGATCCAGTCGAGAAAGTATTCGTGGCGTTGCCGCGGCGTGTCGCCGCGCAGGCTGCCGCGATGGCGCGCGATCGCCAGTTCCAGCAGCAGGCTGCGCTGACTCCAGGCCAATGCCGGCGCGGCGAAGGCTTGCTCGATGCTCGCGCACAGGCGGTCGAAATCGAAGGCATGCCGATTGCGCAGCGCGAGGCCGCGCCACTGTGCCAGGCAGCGCTCGCGCGCCGGCGCGATGATCGGTTCGGCCCAGCGCAGCAGCGGCCGCAGGGCCGGGTCGATGGCGTAGTGTTCGTGCGGAAGGATCGCGGTATCGCCGTAGGCCGGATGCCAAGCGGGCTGCGCCTCGCGGTGCAGCCCGCATCGATCACTGGAACGTCGGCGTCACTCGCGGCAGTTGTGGCAGCTGGTGTAGACGCAGGACAGGCTGAGCAGGTTGCTGGACAGGTCGACCAGCTTGTCGTCGCTCAGATCGGGCGAGCCGATGCTTTCGACCAGCAGACGGTTGAGGACGTCCTGTGAGATTTCCGCATTCATGGGCATGAAACTCTCCTAGCAGTGCGTGGTACGAACCGTTCGCGACGACGCGCGCGGGTTCGCGTGGCGTGGTGGTGCGATGTACCGGACGGCGAGGCTTGCAACATTTCGCGCATCCGTCCGTCTGCGCGAAACGATCGAACGCGCGTTTTTATCACGTTGACACCGGGCATTCGCGCGCGGCATCACAGAACGTCAGGTGTAACGGTTTACGCATGACGTCAGTCATCTTCGTGGGCTGCGGAGTGCATGCGGCGATGGTGTCGCTGGCGCTCGCGACGAACCGCGGCGGACGCTCGGCGCGCAACGAAATCCGATCGCGCCGCACGCGATCGCGCGCCGCATCGCCGCACGCCTGCCATGTTCGGCGGCGATGCTGATGCGCGAGCGACAGGCACGATGTCGGCTCGGCGAAACCCATGATGCCGCCGCATGCCGCCGCGCATTCAGCTTGCCGTCCGTCCAATTTGACCGACGGCGCAGCTGAACTGTGATCGACGTCATCCAGTCAGCACGGCATGTGCCGACGGGTTCTTGCTAGGCTCCCAAAGCCACGGTACGGAACCGTATGTGCTCGTCACTACGGCAGGGGAAAGCACCGTGCGCGTCGCTCGATCTCCCGCCCATCGGCGGGATGCGCGTCACGTCCCGCCTGCCGGCGGGCTTAGGGGTAGTCCAGCAGGTGCTCAGGAGGAGTCCAGAATGGCAGCGGTAGATATTCATGAAGTATTCGCCGATCCGGCGGTGGCCGATCTGGCCGAAGCCGTCGCCGACGGCGAAGTGGCCGACATCCGGCGTCTGGCCGATGGCGTGGATTTGCGCAGCCACGGCGACAAGAACGTCACCTTGCTCGAATGGGCGGTGCTCAACAAAAGTCTCGACGGCTTGAACGCCTTGCTCGATCTGGGCGCCGATCCGGCCGAACCCGGCATCGACGGCAGCACCGTCGTGCATTTGGCGGCGATGGCCAACGATCCGGCCTATCTCGACGCGTTGCTCGCGCACGGCGCCGATCCGGACACCGTGCACGCGCACACCGGCGCGACGCCGTTGAGCGCGGCGCTGATGGGCGAGCGGCCGGAGCAGTTCAAGCGCCTGCTGGCCGCGGGCGCCGACGTCAATCATGCCGACCGCATGGGCAACACCGCGTTGCACGTGGCCGGCAAGATCAATCAGCCCAATCACGCGCTGACGCTGTTGCGGGCCGGCGCCGACGCGCGCGCGCGCAACGCTCAGAACGTCACCTTCCAGCGTTATCTGTTCATGACTCCGGCCAATCTGTTGAACGCGACCACGCGGCAGGACCGCGATGCGCTGATCGCCTGGCTGGGCGAACACGGCGTCGCGGTGGAAGGCTGACAGCGACGCGATATTTTCGAAGCGAGCAGGAATTTCAAGGATTCAGGGAGATCGAAGCATGAGCCAGCAGTCCGTCCCACCCGCCAGTGGCGAGCCCTCGTTCGCGGATCAGGTCCGCGGCCTGGACGCCAAACCGATCGACAAGACGCTCGCCCGGATCATGGACGACCTCTACGATCAGGGCCCCGGCATCGACGGTTTCAAGCCGCTCGACGCCGACCAGTTGCGCGGCGCGGGCATCGATCCGTCGACGCTGGAAAACAAGGATTCGGGTTTTCTCGCCCGCGTCTACGGCGACGACAAGGGCCATTACGTGCTGGCCTATTCGGGCACCGACGAAGGCAAGGACTGGCTGACCAATTTCCGCCAGGGCCTGGGTTTCGAGGATGCGCAGTACAACCAGGCGATCGCGCTGGCGCGCGAGGCCAAGGTCGCGTTCGGCGATGAGGTGGTGATCACCGGTCATTCTCTCGGCGGCGGCCTGGGCGGCGCGGCGTCGATCGCCAGCGGCATTCCGGCGGTGACCTTCAATTCCTCCGGCGTGCACGACAAGACTCTGGAGCGGCTCGGCATCGATGCCGACGCGGCCAAGGACGAGGTCAAGGACAATGGCCAGATCCGACGTTACTCGGTCAAGAATGAAATCCTGACCGAGCTGCAGGAGCACAGCATCCCGTTGAAGTGGGCGATGCCCGACGCGGTCGGCCACAAGATCGAACTGCCCGATCCGGACCCGCAGTCGTTCTGGAAGCGGATGATCCCGGGCAACGGCATCAAGCACGGCATCGACATTCACTACATCGACGCGGTGATCAAGGCGCAGGAGATGGCGTCGCCCGAAACCGCCCGCACTGGCACCGGCATCAGCGCGAGCGATCCGGCGCGGGCCGACGGCGATCGCGGTGTGCGCGGCAACGTCCACGCCGAAGTCGGTATCGCCGCGGCGGCGGGATCGCGCGGCGATGCGCAGACGACGGCGCAGTTGTCGCATCCGTCGCATCCGAACCACGGCCTGTACGACCAGGCGCTGCGCGGCCTGCACGGCATGGATGCCAAGGCGATGGATTTCCGCGGCGAGCAGGGCTATCGCAACGCCGCCACCCATGCGGCCTTGGACGCGCGCGCCAACGGCATGGATCGGATCGATCACGTGGTGCCTGGCCGCGACGGCGGCGGTTTCTTCATCGTCCAGGGCGGCCTGGCCGACCCGGGCAGCCGTCGCGCCTTCGTCGATGAAGCGCGCGCGTTGTCGCCGCCGCCGCAGGTCGCCGCGCCGGCCCAGCCCGCGCCGGCCGAGACGCAACAGCAGCAGGAAACGCGGCGCGCGGTGATGAGTTGATCGGCGTCGATTGATGCGGAACGCACGGCGGCCTTCGGGTTGCCGTCGCGTTGGAATATTGCGACGGCGGTCCTCGTGGCCGCCGTTTTGCATTTGGGTAGTTCAGGTCATGCAATCGCGACCTGTATTGATAGATCGTCGCGTAGATGATCGCCCACTTTGAAAAAGGGGGCGCGCGCCCGATGTTCTGCGATACAGGTGAAGCCAGCGGCGCGGGGGATTTGCTTTTGCTCTCGCAGTTGCCGTCAACAATCAAACCTTCCAAGACCCCACCGGCTGCCGCACCGCCACATTCAACCGGTTCCACACGTTGATGTTGGCGATCGCGACGATCAGCGCCGACAGCGCGGTGTCGCTGTAATGACGCGCGGCCTCGGCCCAGATCGCGTCGGATACCGGCTCGGGGCGGTCGCTGATCCGGGTCAGCGCTTCGGTCAGCGCCAATGCGGCGCGCTCGGCGTCGCTGAAGTAGGGCGCTTCGCGCCAGGCCGCGACCGCGAACAGGCGGTCGTCGGTTTCGCCGTGCTGCTTGCCGATCTTCGCGTGCATGTCCACGCATACGCCGCAGCCGTTGATCTGGCTGGCGCGCAGTTCGATCAGGATCAAGGTGGCGTCGGCCACGCCCTTGTTTTCGACCGAGGCCTTGAGCGCCCACAGCGCCTTCATGGTGTCGGGCAGGATCACAGCGGGGTTGTGCATGCGCGGCGGGTGGTTCATGGCGATGGCTCCGGGGTGGTGGGCGTCGGCGACGCGGGTCGTTATCGGTTCGACGAACGAGCCGGCGCGTGTGTGACATCCGCCAACGATCACCCGCGCTACCCGCGCCACCGGTCGCGCCATCGGGCGACGGCGCGATCCCGGCGACGGCTTACTTGAGCCGCTGCAGCAGCTCCTTCGCCACCGCCACCGCCGAAGCCGGATTCTGCCCGGTGATCAATTCGCGATCGGTCACCACGTTCGGCGTCCACGGCTGGGTGTTGCTGCGATAGCGCACGCCGGCCTGTTCCAGCGCGGTCTGCGGATAGAACTTCATCTCGCCGCCCTTGAGTTGCGGCCGGGCGATGGTTTCTTCCTGATTGCTGATGACGGTGACCTGATAGCCGGCGTAGATCCAGTCCGGCGGCGCGCTCGCCTTGCCGGTCTGCGCCAGTTGCGTGCTGAACTGATGCGCCTGCGGCAAGGTCGACAGTAGCGCGATCGGGCCGTGGCAGACCAGCGCGGTGGTCTTGTTCCTGGCGTGGAAATCGCTCAGCAAGCGTCCGAGCGCGGGACTGTCGAGCAGGTCCTGCATCGGTGCGTGGCCGCCGGGGACATAGACCGCGTCGAAGCGGTCGTAACCCAGTTGCTCGACCCGCGCCAGGCTCATCACCGGCGAAGTATCCGGCGAGGTCAGCGCGAGTTTTTCCAGCAAGGCCTGATGGGTCTGCAACGCGGCCGCGTCGCCGCCGAAGTACATCGCATCGACCGAGCCGCGGTCCAGGGTCGGCGCGCGGCCGAGCGGCGTGGCGAAGCTGACCTGATGGCCGGCGTCGAGCAATAGCTTGACCGGCTGCATCAGTTCGTTGAGGTAGAAGCCGGTGGCGAAGGTCTTGCCGTGCTTGAGTTCGAGCTGGTCGGCATCGGACAGCACCACCAGCACGTGGCCGGCGTGGGCGCTGCCGGCGGCGAGAATCAGCGCCAGCGAAGCGGCGAGGGCGTGAACGGTTTTCATCGTAGATTTCCTGAGTAGCATGCGGGGTTCACGCCGAAGCGTGCGCGAGCAGGCTGTCGCGCAAGGCCGCGCCGACGCCGCTCGCCGATTGCGGGTTCTGTCCGGTGATCAGGCGACCGTCGACCACGACCTGCGCGGTCCAGTCCGGCGCCGGCTGGTGCAGCGCGCCGCGCTGGTTGAGCTTGCTCGCGAGCAGGAACGGCACCTCGTCGGCCAGACCGACCGCGCGCTCTTCGTCGTCGGTGAACGCGCTCACGCGCTTGCCTGCGACTAAGTATTCGCCGTTGGACAACGTCACGTTTACCAACGCTGCCGGCCCATGACACACCGCGGCGACGACGCCGCCGTTCTCATAGATCTCGCGAGTAACCCGTTGCGCCGCGGTGCTGCCAGGAAAGTCCCACATCGCGCCGTGCCCGCCGGCGAAGAAGATCGCCGAGTAGCGCGACGCATCGGCATCGTCCAGCTTCAAGGTCGTGCGCACGGCTTCGCGGAAGCCTTGGTCGTTCCAGTAGCGCGCGTTGATCGCATCGTCCAGGTCCAGCCCGTCGACTGGCGGCTCGCCGCCCTGGATCGAGGCGAACTCGACCGCGATATCGGCGGCGTCCAGTTCGGCCAGCGGGTGGGTGACTTCGCCGAGGTAGTAACCGGTCGGCTGGCCGGTCGCGCCCTTGAGCGCGTGGCTGGTCAGCACGAACAGCACGGGCTTGAACGAGGCGGCGGAATTCGGATTCATGGTCTTGGCCTGCGGGAGTGAGCGGCCACTGTATTGCGCGTGTTGGCGGCGATAAACTCGGGCAACAGCAAATAATTTGTTCTTTGGAGGCAAAGATGAGCCGTCGATTCGACCACCTGGGGGACGTGGAGGCCTTCATCGCGGTGACCGAGCACGGCTCGCTGACCGCGGCGGCGGTGGCGTTGGCGACCACGCCGTCGGTGATCAGCCGGGCGATCGTGCGGTTGGAAACCCGCCTCGGGACGCAGTTGCTGCGACGCACGACCCGGCGCCAGGGCCTGACCGAGGCCGGGCGCCTGTATCAGGAACACGCCCGCGCCGCGTTCGCGCTGATCGACGATGCCGAGCGCGCGATCCAGGGCCAGGACGGCGAACTCAGCGGACGCGTGCGCCTGAGCGTGCCGACCACCTATGGCCATTACCGCTTGCCCGCGGTGCTGCAACGCTATCTGCAGCGCTATCCGGGCGTGCAGGTCGAACTCAATATCGCCAATCGCAATGTCGATCTGGTCGCCGAAGGTTTCGATCTGGCGATCCGGCTCGGCGCCTTGCCCGACAGCGGGTTGGTCGCGCGCAAGCTCGAAGACGCTTCGTTGTGCGTGGTCGCCTCACCTTCGTATCTCGAACGCGCCGGTCTGCCGCGCGATCTCGACGATCTGTCGAAGCACGCCTGCCTGCCGTTCGAGATGCCGAGCACCGGCCGCATCGCGAGCTGGTTGTTCCGCGACGGCGAACGCGACATCGATTGGACGCCGCCGTCGTTGCTGCGCGTGTCCGAGGACGTGCTCGGCGTGGTCTCGCTGGCCGAGCACGGCGCGGGCGTCTGCCAGAGCTACGACTTCATCGTCGAAGAACGCCTGCGCCGCGGCGCGCTGGTCGAACTGTTGCCGCAACTGCGCGGACGCTCGCGGCCGTTCTCGCTGATCTACGCGCCGCACCGGCGTCTGTCGGCGGCATCGCGTGCTTTGATCGACATGCTGACCGGCGAGGCCTGAGCAGGCTGCGTCACGTCGTCGCATCGCTAAGACGATCGCCACGAGCGCGTGCGGCGTCACAGATCCGGACTGAGCATCACGCCGCGGTTGACTCGCACGCGGCATGCATGCGGCCGATACGGGCGATGGATACGCTCACGTGTGGTCGCGCATCCACGTCGTACTTTCCACAACGGCCGCTAAACCCGCGCCCGGTTGCCGGACTTATGGCCGAGCAAGCCGGCGGTTTTTTAAAGAACTCTTAAAGCCCGCTCGCTAGTTTCGCGGGAGTGCGAAGCCGCCGCCGTCGCACTGGATCCTTCCCCCCACATCAGGACTTCCCCCATGCGCCTCGTTCGCGTCGTAACGCCGTTCGTGCTTCTGCTTCCGTTTGCGGTATCGGCCCAGGTGCGGCAGGAGGGCGAGGAGCGCGCGGATGTCGCGCCGTCCAACTGGAGCATCGGCGTCGCCGGCGGCATCCGCACCGAGTTGTACGCGGGCGAGGGCAACCACACCCGCGCGGTTCCGTTCTTCGGCTACGAAGGCGAGCGTTTCTATTTCCGCGGCATCAGCGCCGGCTATCACCTGGTCCAGAGCGAGAGCTTCGTGCTCGACGCGTTCCTGTCCGGCCGCCTGGACGCGATGGACGCCAACGACTTCGGCCGGCGCGAACTGGCCCGCCGCGGCATCGATCGCGACCTGCTCGAAGACCGCGACGACAGCGTCGACGCCGGCGTGTCGGCGAGCTGGCGCGGTTCGGCCGGCGAAGTGCAGCTCGAACTCAAGGGCGATATCGCCGACGTCAGCGGCGGTTACGAGGCCGATCTGAGCTACCGCTATCCGATGAAGACTGCCGGCCTGCTGATCACGCCCACGGTCGGCGTCAGCATGCTGTCCAAGGATCTGGCCAATTACTACTACGGCACCCTGGACGAAGAAGTCGCGCGCGGCGTGGTCAGTTATCGCCCCGGCAGCGTGACCATTCCCTATGTCGGCGTCAGCCTGGCCAAGCCGTTCGCGGAGAAATGGCGCTTCATCGCCAACCTGAGCTATCAGGTGTTGCCCGATGAAATCAGCGACAGCCCGCTGATCGCCGAGGACACCGACGGCGTGGGCCAGGCGTTCTTCGGCGTGTCGCGCAGTTTCTGACCCGGGCGTCGCGGCGGACGCGAGGTTTTCATCAGCGCCGGCTCGGCGGCATTCGTTTCGCGCGATCGAGCACGGACCTGCACGCGGCACGCATGCGCTGCGAATGCACGAGCGGCGCGCATGCACGCGCCGCCTCGGAGGAACGGCGCCGAGCGCGTCGCTCTTAGAAGAACGGCGCCAGCGCGCCGTTCGTCACCGGTATCACCGAACCAGGAGTCATTGCGTATGCGACAAACCGCGGTTTCCCTGTCGTTGCCGCCGGGCGCCGGCCTGATCGAACGCGCCTTCACCCGCCTGCTGATGCGCACGGTGCAGGTCACCGAGGTCCAGGCGCCGCAGCCGGATTTCCGTTTCATCACCCTGCAGGGCGATTCGCTCAGGCACTACGACTGGATGCCCGGCGACAAGGTCCAGATCAAGCTCGACGGCGGTCTGCAGACCCGTACCTACACCCCGTTCGAGTTCGATCCGCACAGCGGCCGCATGCGCATCGTCGGCTATTGCCACGGGCCCGGCCCGGGCGCCGACTGGGTGCGCGGCGCGCGCACCGGCGAGGCGAGGGCGCTGTTCGGTCCGCGCGGCTCGCTGAACTTGCAGAACCTCGCGTCGTGCACGGTGCTGTTCGGCGACGAGACTTCGTTCGGGCTCGCCGCGGCCTTGCGCCGCGACGAACCGGGCCTGCACTGCGTGTTCGAAGTGGTCTCGCCGGAGCAGTCGCGCGCGGTGCTGCACGCGCTGGGCCTGGGCCAGGCGCGCCTGATCGAGCGCCGCGACGACGACAGCCATATGGACGAAGCCATCGATGCGGTGCGGCGCAGCGCCGAGATCCGCACCAGCTTCGTGTTGACCGGACGCGCGCCGGCGATCCAGCGGGTCGGTCGCGCGCTCAAGGCCCACGGCTTCGACGCGACGCAACTGCGCAGCAAGCCGTATTGGGCGCCGGGGCGCAGCGGGCTGGATTGAGCGGCGCGGCCGTTCTCAGTACAGCGGCGTGCCGGACTCGTAGGCGTCCACGAACGCCTGCCAGTCCAGTTGCGTCTGCGCCGCGTAATCGAAGGCGAACGCGCGCAGTTCCGACTTGAAGCCGCCGCGGCTCGTCACCGCCTCGGTGACCTGCTTGTCGATGCTGTAGCCGACCACGCTGGCGTCGTAGTCCTGATCGGCCAAGGCATGCGCGCTCGCCAGAGCTTGACCGACGTACTGCGCGGCGGTGTTGAACTTGCCCGCGCTGTCGAGCTTGGCGACGTCGAAATCCTGCTGGAACGGCGACTTCTCGTGCACGTAGAAGGGCAGGCCGGCGATGCTGGCATGGCCGATCAACACCTCGGCATTGACGACCTGGGCCTTGGCCGTGCGCGCCACCCGCATGCCTTGATGATTTTCGTACGCCGACGACGGCAGCCGCCCGGGCGCGGCGGTCGCCACCGCGCTGACCGCCTGCTGTTTGAGTTCGAGGATCACATCGTCCGAGGCCGACGAGGTCGCACCCTCGATCAGTACGTAATAACGCAGCTTGCCGAGGCTGCCGACCCCCGAACCGAGTTTGCGATGCACGTCCTTCAGCGTGTAATAGCCGCTCGGGTAGCGCTTGGACGCGGCGATCGAACCGACGTAAGCGGGCATCGCCGCGCTCACGTCGCTGTAGGTCGCCGCCGGCACCGCGATCAGGTCCGGCAGGTTCTGGAAACGCCGCGCGCTGCCGCTGAGCGCGGTGTATTTCGCCAGCAGGTTCGCGCGGGTCTTGCCGTCGGCCTGGTCGATGGTGTCGTCGACCACGCCGGTGGTGGCGTCCTTGTCCAGGCGGAAGCCGGCTTCGCCGTTGCTGCCCTTGAACTGCGCCATCTGGTCGAGATAGGCGCCGAGAATGCTGTCGATGGCGTCGCCGATGTCGGCGTCGCCAAGGCCGTTGGCGCGGCCGGCGAGGACCATGCTGGCGGCGAGCCGGCGCAGGTCCCACACGTACTGGCCGAGGTAGCCTTCGTCGAAATCGGCGACCTTGAACACGGCCTTGCCGCTGCTGTCGCGCGCGGCGTCGAAGTTGCCCAGGTGGGTGTCGCCGCCGATCCAGGTAGTGCCGGTCTGCGCGGTCGCATACGCCGAGGCCGGAAGCGTCGCCATGTCCTGGAAGAACAGGTGATCGCTGCCGCGATAGAAGTCGTAAGCGCTGCGCGCCATCGTCGCCAGCTTGGTGTCGAGCTCGCCGCTCGCGGTCGCCGCATACGGATGGTTGTAGTCGCGGATCTGCGCGACCACCCAGCTGTCGCGCGCGCTGGCCGCGTCGGCGTGGCCGGCGGCGGCGCAGGCGGCCAGGGTGAGGGCGAGCAAGGCGATGCGGGGTATCGGCATGAGCGGGTTCCTGGGCATGAGTGGGCCGGCCGAAGCGCGGCCGGCTCGCACAGTCCAGCATCGGCCTGTGTCAGCGATGCGTCGGTGCCGCGGAATCAATCGATGCTGCGTGACCGATGCGGCATCAGCGATCGCGTATCGATCGATTCGGAGTCAATCGAACCGGCATCAATCGATCCGGTACACCCGCGCCTTGGGCATGTCCTCGTCGACCTGCATGAACCAGCGCCCGGCAACGCCCGGAACCACGACGATCTCCGGCGTGACCATCGGCTTCTTCAGTTTCATGCTGCCCTTGAGCACCTTCCACTGCTGGCCGTTTTCCAGTTCGAACACGGTGCCCGGTTCCCAGCCGCTGACATCGTGCTTGAGCCGGCTCTTGATCGGCTCATCGTTGAGGCCGATGAACTGACCGGTACCGGGCGCGCGCAGCGGCGGCGCGCCGGCGCCGACCTGCGGGCCGTCGCCGGCTTGCGGCGTCGGCTCGGCGACCGCCGCCGTGGACTTGGCGTCGGCCTCGCGCAGCATTCGGTTGAGCGTGGCCAGTTGTTCGGCCGACAGGCCGACTTCGCGCAACTGCTCCGGCGTCAGCCGCTGTTCCAGTTCGACGTACGGCGGTCTGGCCTGAAGCGGCGCGGACAGCAGCAGGGTCAGCAGCAGAACCAATTTGAAATAACGCATCGCGGGCAGGGCCTTGATTGAGTGCGCTCGACAGGTCGGATCGCGGACCACGCGCAGCGGGATCGCATCAATTTATGGCTGTTTCGTGACAAATCGGAGACAGCGGGGCCGGGGCCAGTAGTCGGCGTCGCGTCACCGCGCCCGCGCCACGCTCAACGATTCATGCACGTCCCATCGAAAAGCGCCGGGCCGAAGCGCCCTCTCACAAACGATTCCGCGATCGCGCGGATTGTCGTGACAGGGCCTTCAGGCCCGACGCCGTGGTTTCAACTCGCGAATCGGCTTCGATACCGCGCGCTTGGATTGCTTACAGCTTCCAGCCGATCACATTCCACTTCCACATCGCATACGCGGTCAGCAGGAAGATCGCCACCACCAGGGTGTGGCGCAGCCTGCGCCACACGCCGAAGTCCTTCGACCGCCACACCGGCCACAGCAGCGCGGCATCGAGCAGACTCAGCAGCAGCGGCAGCATGCCCAGCCACAAGGCCAAACGCAGCAGCCCGGTCGGGTAGCTATAGATCGCATCGTTGCCGGCCGAGACGATCTGCGCGAACGACGCGCCGAACGCGATCGCGAACACCAGCCACGCCAGCGCGGTGATCGTCAGCCAATGCGCGCCGCGATGCGCCGGCGAGGACGGATGCTTGGGCGATGCGCGCCGCCGCAGCCAGGCGCCGGTCAGCACGCCGAGCGAGGCGAGGACGCTCAATGCCAGCAGGCCGTACAGCGCATTCGCCGTATCGAACACGCCGGCGCGCGCCAGCACATCGTGGCCGTACGGCGACACGAAGCCGGTCACCGCGCCGTTCTCGCGCAGGAACACCAGCCGCCCCGGGCCTTCTACCGCGCGGAACACGTCGGCCTTTTCCTGCACCCAGCGCGAGGTTTCGCCAGCGGCGCTCAAGGTCAGATAGCCGTCCCGGGTCATGCCGACATCGGCGTTGGACGCGGTCAGCAGTTTTTCGAACTGGCGATGGTTGCGGCGCTCGCTCAGGTACTTGCCGAGGTAGGGCGCGAGCGCGGTCGCCGCGTCTTTCGCCGGCTTCGGCAGCGCGGCCGGGCGCGCGCGTTCGAAGTAGTGCTGCAGCAACAGCGCCGGCAATTCCGCGGCCAGGCGCGCGCCGGTGTCGGTGTTGGTCGACACGAACACGCCGAAGCCCAGTTCGGGCACGGCGAGCAGATTGGAATGGAAGTACAGGGTCGCGCCGCCGTGTTCCAGGCCATGCACCTGGCCGTACTGACGGCGGAAGAAACCGTAGGCCACGCCGGTCGCGTCGGGCGCGTTGCGGAACAGCGGCGCGCCTTCCAGCTTGGCGAAGGCTTCGGCCGACACGATGCGGCGGCCGTCGAGTTCGCCGCGATTGAGCAGCATGCGCAGATAGCGGCTCATGTCGGCGGCATTGCTCGACACCGCGCCGGCCGGGCCGACCTGGGCGATGTATTCGAAGCCCTTGGGTTCGAACCCGCCCGCGCTGCGCTGATGGCCGGTCGACCACAGGCCCTTGAACGCAGCGCCCGAATCGCGCGGATCGCCCGCCCCGAGCGGCTCGCGGAAGGTGGTTCGGTTCATGCCCATCGGCGTGAACAGGTCGCGTTCGATCAAGGTTTCGAACGGTACGCCGCTGACCTGAGACAACACTTCGCCGAGCAGGGCGACGCTGTAGTTGGAATAGACCGCGCGGCTGCCGACCTCGCGCACGCGCGCGGGGCGATGCTTTTGCAGGTAGTCGTGCAGGCTCAGCGCCTGCTTCGGGTCCTTGGCGAACAAGTGGCCGAAGGCCGAGTCCTCATAACCGGCGGTGTGGGTGAGCAGATGGCGCAGCAGCACCGGCTTGTAACCGTCGTCGGGCAGTTTCAGCTCGGCCGGCAGGTAGTCGTTGACCGGTGCATCGAGCTTGAGCTTGCCGGCATCGATCAGCTTCAACGTTTCCAGATAAGTGAAGGTCTTGGAGACCGAGCCGATCCGGAACAAGGTGCGATCGGCGCTGACCGCACGCGGCGGGTCCTGCGAGGCGACGCCATAACCGCGCAACAGCAGCGGCCCTTGCGCGTCGACCACCGCGACGGTGACCCCGGCGATGCCGAAGCGGCGCTGGTAGGACTCGACCACGCCGTCGACATAGGCCGCCAATTCCTGCGGGTTGAGCCGCGCGGGCGCGGATTCGGCGACGACGGGCGCGACCGCGGGCGTCGCCGCCGCCGGCAGGACCGGCGGCGCCGGCGACAACGGCGCCGGCTGCGCGTGCAGGGCGCCGATGCCGGCGACCAGCAACAGCGAGCCGGCGAAGGATTTCAGACGCGACAACTTCATGGACGTCCTCCAGTGGAATGAGCGAGGGGCGGCGTCGCGGGCGGCGGACGCAGGCGTCCGCTGCACAACAGCCACAGACCCCAGGTGAGCAACGGCACTACGTAGACGGCGAGCAACAGATAGGACAGGCCGCGGTAACCTTGGGCGATCAGCGCGACTAGGCCGAAGCGGTCGGCGAGGAAGATCGAACCGATCAGCAAGGCCGCGGCGATCGTCAGCCGCGCGCGTTTGGGCAGCGCGTCGCCGCGCCGCGCGCGCCAGACCGTGGCCACGCGTTCGTTGATCGCATGCACCGCGCCGGTTCCGCTTTCCAGCAAGGCCGAGAAGATCATCAATTGGAACACGCCGTGCAGCAAAGGCATTTGCAGGCGTTGCAGCAGGAAGTCCGAGGGCAGGGCCTCGTCGGCGATCCGCGGGTAGTAGGCGATCATGCACACGAAGAACAACAGCGCCGGCAGCATCGCCAGCGGCCCGGCGATCAGACCGGCGGCGAGCGCGTCGCGACGGCCGCGGAAGTGGCGCGCGATCGGCAGGATCACCACCGCGCCGATGATGTTGTAACCGGCGTAGGTCAAGCCGTTGAACGCCCAGCCTTCGCCGCTGTGCGGCAGGGCGAAGTTGGCCGCGATGCGGTCGCCGAAACGCGACAAGGCCAGCAGCACGAACAAAGCATAGATACCGTACAGGAAGAACGAAACCCACTTGAACAGGCGTTCCACCGCCTCGTTACCGAAGCTGACGAACGCGGCGATGCCGACCATCAGGCACAGGCTGCCGGCGAGCGCGGGCCAGCCGAACATGGCCGTGCCGATCGCGCCCGAGGCCGCGCCGAACACCGCCAGCAGCACGATCAGCAGGGCCAGATAGGCGAACTCGAACAGGCCCCACAACGGCCCGAGCAACCGCTTGAAGAAACTGCGGTAGTCGTAAGCGTGAGCGGTGTGGGCGAACACGAAGGTCGCCATGCACACCACGCTCCACAGCGCCATCGCCAGCAGCATGCCGGCGACGCCGCCCCAGGGGCCGCTCGGAAGAAAGAATTCGGCCAGTTCGCGTCCGGTCGCGTAACCGCCGCCGATCACCACCGCCTTGAACGCGAAGCCGGGCAGCAGATAGCGCTGGAACCACGAGGCCGATGGGGTCGGATCGCTCATGATGCGTGGCCCTCGCGCGCGCCGCTCACAGCGACGTGTCCAGGCAGGCGCGCGCCAACGCGCGCAGGGCCGCGCCGCCGCGGATCGGATCGGCCACCGGCAAGCCCAGACGCGCGCTTTCGCTCGCGATCAGCGCCTGCGCGTCGGCTTCGCTCAATTGCGAGGTGTTCAAGCTGACGCCGGCGCAGCGGATCGCCGGATTGGTGCGGCGGCCCAGCGACAGATTCAGTTCGATCGTTTCCTCGATGCTCGGCAGCGGATAACCCGGATAACCGAGCATCTCGCCGCGGCCGGGCTCGTGGCAGACCACGATCGCATCGGGCTGACTGCCGTGCAGCAACGCCAGCGACACGCCGGCATAGGCCGGATGCGACAGCGAGCCCTGGCCTTCGATCACGTCCCAATGCGCGGGGTCGGCGTCGGGGCTGAGCCATTCGGCGGCGCCGGCGGCGAAGTCCGACACCACCGCGTCCATCGGCAGGCCGCGTCCGGCGATCAGGATGCCGGTCTGTCCGCTGGCGCGGAAGTCGGCGTCGACACCGAGTTCGCGCAGCGCGCGCGCCAGGCTCAGCGCGGTGTATTTCTTGCCCAGCGCGCAGTCGGTGCCGACGGTCAGCACGCGCTTGCCGCTGCGCTTGCGACCGCTCGCGGCCGGCAGCGACGGCGGCGGTTCGCGCACGTCGATCAGGCGCCGGCCGTGACGCTGCGCCTGTTCGCGCAAGGCCGCGATGTCGCTCAGCCGCATATGCATGCCGCTGATCAGGTCGAGTCCGTTCGCCAAGGCATCGAGCAGGGCCGGCAGCCAGTGATCGGGAATCACCCCGCCGACATTCGCCACTCCGATCACCAGCGCGCGCGCGCCGGCTTCGCGCGCCTGCGCCGGGCTCATCGCCGGCAGGCCCACGCTGACGCTGTCCTCGTGCAAGCGCTGTTCGCCGACGCAGCGCTCCGGCGCCCAGTCGCGCAGGCCCAAGGCGGTCTTGGCATAGGCCGGGTGACTCACGTCGCCGAGAAACAACAAGTAAGGCTGGGGCAGATCGAGCGATTCGATTGCGGTCGTAGCGGTTGTTGCGGAAATCGACATGCGGACATTCCGTTGTGGGGTCGGGCCGTGGCGGGGGACGGTAGCCGATAAGGCTGCGAACGAAAGCGGCGAACGCCGCCTCGGTTCGATGACTGATGCGCCGCGATCACGGGATGCGCGGTTCGCGGCGCGCGTTGCGTTCAGAACCACACGTCGAATTCCAGCCCGAGCGTGCGCGGCTGGATGCGGTTGGCCTGCCACTCCACGATCGCGCCGGTGGTGGCGCTGGTGACCGGTCCCAATGAAGTGATATCGCGTTCGTTGCTGAGGTTGCGCACGTACAGGCGCAGCGTCCAGTTGTCGCGCGACACGTCGGCGTTGAGGTTGAGCTGTCCGCTCGCCGCCAACGGCGCGGCGTTCGGGTTGTGATCGACATTGGTCTTGCGCTTGCCGATCCACTGGTAACCGGCGCCGACATGGCCGTTGAAACCGGCGCCCCACTCGAAGTCGTAGTCCGCGCTCAACGCCGCGGTCCAGCGCGGAATGCCCGGCAAGGTGTCGCCGGACAACCCTCGCAGCGAAGGCGCATCCTCCATCAGCGACGCATCGGTGAACGACCCGTTGAAGCCCACGCGCAGCTTTGGCGTGAGCTTGAACGCCGAGGTCAGTTCCACGCCGCGACTGCGCGCCTTGCCGCCGTTGGCTGAATAGGTCAGCCCGTCCTGGGTCGACGCGGACAACTGGATATCCTTCCAGTCGATCAGGAACGCGGCCAAGTCGATCGACGCGCGCTGATCGAGGAACAGCGATTTCCAGCCGAATTCGTAATTGACCAGGCTGTCGGAATCGACCGAAGGCGGCACGCCCGGCAAGGCGACGTTGGGGCCGCCGGGACGATAGCCGCTGGCGATGCGCGCATACAGCAGGCTGTCGTCGTCCAGATGCCAGCGTGCGCCGAGCAGGTAGGTGGTGACGTCTTCGGACGATTGGCCGGTGGTGGTGCCCAGTTCGAGCAGGCTGCCGGCGGTGGCGATCTGCTTGAAGTCCTGATCGTTGCTGGCGTAACGCAGGCCGGCGGTGACATCGAAGCGTTCGTTGAATTTATAGGTCAGATTGCCGAACAGCGCGCGTTCCTTGTAGGTCGACGGCAAGTCGACGATCGCCAGCGGGTCGAGCCCGGCGACGGGCACGCCGGCGAAGGAACGCGCGCTGAGCTCCTGATGATTGGCAGAGGTCTCGCGGGTGTAGAACGCGCCGAGCATCCATTCGATGCGTTCGTCGGATTTGGACGCCAGGCGGAATTCCTGGGTCCACTTCTTCAGGTCCAGGCTGAGCGGAAACGTCGACACGCCCTCGGGCGCGCCGAACAGCGGAAACAACGGGCCGTAGGTCTTGCTCTGATCGTTGAGCTGGTAGGTCTTGGTCCGGGAATAACTGGTGGCCGAGACGAAGTCGGCCCACTGCAGGTTCCAGTCGACGGTTGCGGCGAAGAAGTCGACTTTTTTCTCGAAGCGCTCGCTGGCCGGTTTGTCGGTGCCGTCCAGGCCGAAGCGCGGGCGGCGGTTCGCGTCGAGGATGGACAGACTGTTGTCGTCGGCGTCGACGGTCTGGTGCAGGCCGGTGAACTTCACGCTGAGATCGTCGTTGGCCTGCCACAGCAGCGAGACGTGACCGCTGCGTTGGCGCGTGTCGTTGATGTCCTTGTGGCCGGTGAACGCGTTGTCGACCCAGCCCGGGGTGAACTCGTTGGCGAACGAGGCGCGCAGCGCGAGTTTGCCTTCGACCAGCGGCGCGTTGATCCCGGCGCGCAGGTTCCAGCCGTTGCCGCCGGCGCCGTCGATGCTGGACACGCCACCGCCGACCCGGCCTTCGAAGCTGTCCAGGTCGGGATCCTTGAGCACGTACTTGAGCAGGCCGCCCATCGCGCCGGCGCCGTACAGCGTGCCTTGCGGGCCGCGCAGCACTTCCACGCGCTGGATGTCGTACGGCAACAGGTCGAGCACGAAACCGCTGGAGCGGGCGAAGTTGCTGCTCGATCCCAGCGGCGTGTCGTTGAGGTAAGTGCCGACCACCGCGCCCGGGCCGAGGGTCGGAATGCCGCGCAGCGAAACCGCGGTCTGTCCGGGCGTGCCGCGATCGGTGATGGTCATCGCCGGCAGATAGCCGTTCAAATCCGCCAACTGGGTGACGTGCTGGTTTTCCAGTTGCTGCTCGCTGACCACGCTGATCGACGCGGGCACCTTGCGCGCGTTCTCGGTGCGTTTCTGCGCGGTCACGGTGACCGCTTCCAGGGTCGCCGACGGTTGCGCGCCGTGGCGCTCGGGCGTCTTGTCCTCGGGCGCGTCCGCTGTGGTCTGGGCCAGAGCGGCGCACGACCACGAGGTCAGGGCGAAAGCGATCGCCAGGCCCAGGCCATGGCGTGCGGTGTGACGCGTATCGAGCTGCGGCATGGTTCTCTCCCCGAAGGCGGTCGTGACGATGCTTGAACGTGGTGTCGCGTTTTCGATCTCGGCTTATCGCGGCCGATCGGGCCTTGCGTTCAACGCCAGACCTGTCCGAGCAGGCGGCGGAAATTGCCGCCGAGCACCGCTTCGATATCGCCGTCGCTGTAGCCGCGGCGGATCAGCGCTTCGGTGAGCTCAAAGGTCTTGGTCGGGCGATCGAAGCCTTCGATGTCGATGCGCTCGCGAAAGCCGTAGCTGGCCTTGTACGAATCGCGCAGCGCCTTGAGCTGGTCCGGCGGCAGTGCGTCGTAGCCGTACAGGTCCGCGTCCGAACCGATGCCGACATGCTCGATGCCGACGAGCCTGGCGACGTGGTCGATGTGATCGACCATGCTGTCGAGCGTGGTCGGCTCCTTGGCGCTGACGAACATGCGCACACCGGTGATGCCCATCACCCCGCCCTTGGCGGCGAGCTTGCGGATCGCCTCGTCGGTCTTCAGGCGCGGGTGGTCGTTGAGCGCGCGGCAGTTGGAATGGGTGATCGCGATCGGCCCCTTGGCCAGTTCGATCGCGTCCAGGGTGGTGCGATCGCCGCAATGCGAGACGTCGATCAGCAGGCCGACCTTTTCCATTTCGCCCAGCACGCTGACGCCGTAGTCGCTCAACCCGCCATCCTCGCGCTCGGTGCTGCCCGAGCCGATCACGGTCTGGCTGTTGTAGGTCAACTGCGCGCAGCGCAGGCCGAGGCCGTGGAAGAATGCGACGTCGTCCTTGCTGCGGAAGTGCTCGGCGTTCTGCACCCCGGCGATCACCGCGATCTTGCCCGTGGCCTTGGCGCGATCCAGATCGGCGGCCTTGTCGACCAGGCAGAACAGGTCGGCGTGGCGGGCGATCCAGCCGTTCCAGCCGGCCAGATGTTCGGCGACGCGTTCGCGCGCGTCCGCGCCGCCCAGGCCCCACGAGTTATGGAACACGTCGATGCCGCTGGCGCGGAAGTCGGCGAGGTGCTGGTCGCTCAACGGCAGCGCGTACGCGTCGGCGCGCAGGTCCAGGCGCAGCGGCGCGAGCATGTCGATCACCAGCGCGCGTTCGACGATGGCGCGGGCGCGCGGCGAATACTTCGTCGTGGCCGCGCGCGTGTTCGCATTCGGTTTCGCGGCGGGTGCCGCGGTCGGATTGGTCGCCGCCAGCGCCTGCAAGGGCAGGGCCAGGGTCGCGGCGGCGGAGGCCTGAAGCAGACGGCGGCGGCTGAGTCGTGCGGTGTCGAGGGTCATGGTCGCGGGCCTGGTCGGTGCTGCGGTGGAAGGTCGGCGGTGCGGTTCGAAGCGAACTGATTCGAGTCGAATGGGTTCAAGACGCGGGCGCGCGGGTGGCGATATCGGAATCGCGTTCGCGGTCGGCGACGCCGCTGCCCCAGACCTGCGCGGGGCAATCGATACAGCCGTCGCGATAAACGACCGTGTGCGCGCGATCGCCGGCGAGAAACACCGGCCCGTCGAGATCGACCAGATCGCAGGCCTGTGCGAGCACGAACGCCGGCGCGGCGGCCCAACTGGTGCCGAGCATGTTGCCGACCATGGTCTTCATGCCGAGCGCGCGCGCGCGTTCGACGATCAGCAGCGCTTCGGTCAGGCCGCCGCATTTGTCCAGCTTGATGTTGATCACATCGACCCGGCCGCGGAGCGCGTCGACCTCGTCGAGCCCCTGGATGCTTTCGTCGGCGGCGATATCGATCGGGCAATCCAGGGCGTCGAGATCGGCTTCGCGACCGCGCGCGAACGGCTGCTCGAGCAGGCTCACGCCGTGATCGACCAGGGCCGCGATCAGCGGCGCGATGTTGTCCAGGCGATAGGCCTGATTGGCGTCGACGCTCAGCGTGGTGTCGGGACGCGCGCGACGCGCGGCGCGGACGCGTTCGATATCGGTGTCGAGTTCGCCGTCGAGTTTGAGCTTGAGCGCGCGCGCCTGCGTGTAGGCCAGAGCGTTGGCGGCGACGGTCGCCGGATCGTCGGCGCCGAGGGTGAAGGTGGTGATGCGCGGCCGCGGTGGCGGCATTCGCGCCAGCGCCCACACCGGCTGGCCTTCGCGCTGCGCCTGCAGTTCCCACAGCGCGCAGTCGAGCGCGTTGCGCGCGCCGCCCGCGGGCAGCAATGCGCGCAGTTGTTGCCGGTCGATGCCGTCCTCGATCGCATCGCGATGCGCTTGCAGGGTGGCGTGCATCGTGTCGGGCCGATCGTCGAGGTAGTAGACGCCGCAGGCTTCGCCGCGGCCGTAACAATGCGAGTCGCCGAGGATCGCGGTCAGCGCCGGCATCGCATCGAAGCGATGGCCGGCGATGCGGAACGGCGTTTTCAACGGCAGCGGTTCGATCGCCAGTTCGAGTCGCAGACGCGGTGGGGCGGCGAGCTTCGGCATTGCGCACTCCACGAATGAGGGTCGGAACGGATCTCGGCGACTTCGAGCGGCCCGCGTCGCGGCGGGCCGGAAAGCGCGGTCGGACTGGGCGTCAGGTCGGGCTGAGCCGGCTGACGCCAGTTTTCAGAATATGAAAATTAATTTTCAATTTAGTCAAGTTTGCCGGGGCGAGTCGCGGCCGCTGGGTGCGAATAAGGGCAAAAACCCCGGCATTGGCTTGTGCAACGCAGCATTCGCGAGGGCGCGTCTGCGTGCAGGCGGCCTGGAGCGACGCGGCCGCCCACCGTCGGCGACGCCCCGCCGGCCCGTCGAATGACAACGGGATCGGCGTCGCGATCGGCATTGCCCGTCGCGCCGTTGCCACGACATCACCGAGCAACGTGGCGCCGCTTGGCGCCGACTCCATGTCGACTGGCCGCGGCGCGATCGCGATCGCCATCGACGCCGTGCGACCATGCGGGCGCAAATCCCAGTCGGAGTCGTACGCGTGGTCGCTTTGTCGTCGATCCTGTATTTCCTGTCGCACCATCCGTTCTGGTCGTTCCTGCTGATCCTGTTCGGCGGAATCGGCCTGGGCGTCCTGGTGTCGATGTGGCGCGCCGGCAGCGGCTGGGCCTGGTTGAGCCTGGGCGGCCTGTTGTTCGCGCAGGCCAACATCTTCACCGGCTCGTTTCTCAATGCGGCCTTTCTCAATGCCTACGGCACCCGCGGCACCGCGGTGATCGTGCAGGCGAGCCCGACCAATTCCACCCTCAACGACAATCCGGTCTGGGAATACGCGGCGGTGCTCCGGACCGCCGACGGGCGCGACGTGAAGTTCGACTTCGACACCATGTCGGCCAGCACCTATCCGATCCGCAATGCGATCCTGATTCCGCCGCAGGGCGAGACCTTCGTGGTCAAGTACGTGCCCGGCTTCGAACGCAACGTCGCGATCCTGGTCGACGAGTCCGGCTACGGCAAGGCGCGCCTGATCGCGCAGGACCGCGAGCCGGTCGCGCGCGCGCAGGCGCAACTGGCGGTCAGTCCGGACAATCCGGAATTCATCGCCGAGTACCGGCAGGCGGTCGCGGTGTTTCTCGACAAGCATCGCGACCAGCTCGATCCGGCGCAGGTGCGGGCGCTGCAACAGCGCGTCGACGAACTGCAGGCGAAGACGCAGCGGCAGTGATGGCGCGGCTCGCGCCTGCGCGACGCAGTCGAATCCTGCGTCGGGCAAGCACGGCCTGCCGCGTATCGACCTCGGCGCAATCCGGATGCTGACGCGAGGCTGTCATCGGCGCGCGTCAGGCTGACGCGGCAACGCCGCGCCTGCCGGAAACTTCGACACCATGGCCACCTTGTCCGCAGTCGCCTATTTCCTCAGCCGCCATCCGTTCTGGTCGCTGCTGTTGCTTATCGCCGGCTGCAACGGCGTGGCCCTGCTGTTGAGCCATTGGACCGGCAGCAGGCGCTGGTTGTGGCTGTGCGCGATCGGCGTGGCGGCCGGGATCGCCAATCTGCCGGGCGGCCGCCATCTCAATGCGCTGTTCCTACATGCCCACGGAACCGCCGGCAGCGCGACCGTCGTCGGCATCGACGAGGTTCCGATCAGTTACAGCGAGCAGGCCGTGTTCGCGTATCGCGCGGTGCTCAAAACCGCCGACGGCGCCGATGTAAACGTCGACTTCGACAGCTTGAATGTCGCCTTGTACCCGGTGCGCGCGAGCGATCTGTTGCCGCCGCCTGGCGAACCGTTCGTCGTCCGCTATGTGCCGGGTTTCGAGCGCAATATCGCGATCATGGTCGATGAGTCCGAATACGGGCGTCGTCATCGCTTGAACCAGGATCGCGAACCGGTGCGGCACGCCGCGGCGCAACTGGCGGTAAGCCCGCGCAATCCGCGCTTCGCCGCCGAGTATCGCGATGCGGTGCGGACGTTCTTGCGCGCGCATCGCGGTGCGCTCGATCCGGCTGAGGCGCGGGCACTGGAGGATTCAGTGTCGGCGACAGGCCGCTGAGGGTGGCGTTGCCGACGGCTGAGAATGGCCGCGCGCATTGCGCGATCGGCGCAGCGACGGGATGATGGATCGGCCACGCGACGGGCCGTTGCGTGCTCTCGAATTCGAGCCCCACGATGATCGCTCCATTGCAGACCCTGCTCGCCGAACTGGAACGCGATCCGTCGTGGCAGGCGCCGGCGCGATTGCGCGAGCGCGCAGAGGCGCTGGACCGGATCGAGCGCGCGATGCTGTATCTGCCGACGATCGCGCCCGGACAGCTCGATCCCGACCGGGCCTTGATCGATCGCGCCCAGGCCCTGCAGGCCCGGCTGGAAGCCATCGATCGCGATGTCTATCGCGATCTGCGCGAAGATCTGCGCAGCGGCGTCGGCGCGGGCCGGTTGCTGCGGCACGCCTTCGATGGCGCCGGCCTCGATGCGGCAGCCGAATCCGACGGCGACGCCTACGATCACCTCGATGCGCTGCTGAGCGGCGTGTTGCAGTTCGAACCGCCGCAGGCCGACGGCATCGAACCGGCCGCGGAAATGGTGTTCTACCAGCCCACGCCCGCGCGGCATATCTTCGATCTGATCGCGCGGCTGGATCTGGATGCGCGCGATCTGCTGATCGATCTGGGCGCGGGCCTGGGCCACGTGCCGCTCGCGGTCGCCGCGTGCACGCCGGCGCGCAGCCTCGGCATCGAGCTGGAGGCCGACTATGTCGAGATCGCGCGCCGCAGCGCGCGCGGTCTGAATCTGGATCGGGCCGGTTTCGTCCAGGCCGACGCGCGCGAGGCCGATCTGTCCGCGGGCACGGTGTTCTATCTGTATACCCCGTTCACCGGCTCGGTATTGCGCAGCGTGCTCGACAGCTTGCGCGGCGTCGCGCTGGAGCGCCCGATCCGGGTCTGCAGCCTGGGGCCGTGTACCTCGACGATCGCCGCCGAGCCATGGTTGCGCAGCGACGACGATCCGCGCGGCGATCGGATCCTGGTGTGGCGCAGCGTCCGCGTGCACGAGGCTTGAGCCGCGCGTAGCAGAAGGTCGAACAGGCGCGGGGAGGGGGCGACTGCGGCGCGTTCACGCAGTGCAATCTTGCTCTGGATGGCTCGGTCGCGCGCGATATCGCGTTCACCGGCAGCAGAATCATAGCGCAACTCGGCCGGACCGGCGCTGAAGTGCCGCGCGCCGGTCCGCGCCGAAATCGCCTTGATGGCGCTACCATGCCGGCTCGTTTTCGCGTGCCCCGCTCGGGGCGCCTTGATGCGGCCGACTGGGGAGTCCGCCGTTAGCGATTGAATCTGTCTTGCGACCCATGCGGGCCGATCATGCGGGCCGATAAGTCGGCGAGTCCGCGCTTGCCGGTGATCCGCAAATCCGTAAGCCCGCGTCTCCGATGCACGACGCCGATCCGAATCGTGCAACGCAAATGTTTCCCTGCCCACAACGACTGGAGGAACCATGGCCTCGATCAACATGCCCTATGCGCAGTCGAACGATCCGGCGGTACGCCGCTGGTGGTCGCAGTTATCGGACGCCAGCAAGCGCGACTTGTCCAACAGCTGGCATCGCGACGAGCGCGAGGACCCGCTGGCCAGGACCGCCCGGCGCGTGGCCGGGTTCTTGGCCGATCATCTGCGTGAGCGCGCGAAGGAAGATCGGTGCTGGGAGTCGCTGGATTTTTACGAAAACCTGGTGGCGCACGAGGTCGAGCCGTTCTTCGGTGGCGTCCCTGTATTCAGACCTTGGAGCATCCTGGATCACGGCATGCTGTGGCCGGTCGATATCCAGAGCAACGGGCAATTGGGAATCCGCCTGGGCGCGTGCAGCCGCGAGAAGTTGGCGCTGCTGGCGATGCGCGATGGCGGTGAATGACCGTTGCGGGCGGTACTTGCGCTGAGTCGACCCGGTTCGATGCGCCAGTTGTGTTCTGGTGCATCGGCGGGTTAGTGACTACCCGCGGCGGCCCTTGACAAGGCCGCCGCCGACTCACGACGCCGACGGCTTGCAATCGGCTGCCACCGGCGTGTCGTCGGGCCTGACGCAGACCGTGAAGCCCGGCTTCATGTCCAGGGCCGCGCGGATGGTGCCGGCCTTGACCACGAAGCGTTCGACGATGCGATCGGCGCACTCGGGTTTGCCGCTGTCCGGTTTGGTCGCCGCGCTCGCCGGCACATTCGCGGGTTCCACCTTGCCTGGCGCCTGCGGACACACCTTGCGGAACAGACTGTAGTGGCATAGTCCGCTGCGGCTCGCCACGCACTCGAAGCGGGCGCTGCGTTCGTCGATCTTGACCTTGCTGTGGATGATGTCGACGCCGCCGTCGTTCTCGCGATGCACGATGGTGTCGCCGCCGATGTCGCAACCCGTCAGCAGGTACGAGCACCACAGGACTGCGATGAGCTTGCGCATGATCGATCTCGTTCAGATGAAGTCACATCGTACGGAACAGTGCCATGAACGGCTGGCTCACGCTCAGCGTCTCGGGCCGGTTGCGCAGCCGCACCGTGCCCTTGCCGCTTTCGTCGCGGACGATGCCGGCGATGGCCTTGAGATTGACGATGGTCGAACGGTGGATCTGCTTGAAGGTGTTGGTGTCGAGCACTTCCAGCAGTTCGCGGATCGGTTTGCGCAGCAGCGCCTCGCCTTCGGCGGTGACCACGGTGGTGTACTTGTTGTCGGCGCGGAAATAGGCCACGTCGTCGATCAGGATCAGCCGGGTTTCGCGGCCGGCGCTGGCGGTGAGCCAGGTCAGCGGCGGTTTGTCGCTCGCCGTGGCGCGCTGCGCGGCGAGGCGTTGCGAGAGCACCGCGAGCGAATCGGCTTCGCCCTGGCTCCCGGCGAAACCCGCGCCGCGCGCCTGCAAACGTTGCACGGTGACCGCGAGCCGTTCGGGCGTGACCGGCTTGAGCAGGTAATCGATCGCGCCGTGTTCGAACGCATCGATCGCGTATTGATCGTAGGCGGTGACGAACACGACCTGGGTCCGCGGACTGACGTCGGTGGCGGCGACCGCGACGTCCAGGCCGCTCAGGCCGGGCATGCGGATATCGAGGAAGGCGATGTCGGGGCGATGCTCGGCCAGCGCTTCGAGCGCGACCGCGCCGTCCTCGCATTCGGCGACGATGCGCAGGTCCGGCCAGGCGCTGCGCAGCGCATCGATCAAGGCCTGGCGCAACAGCGCTTCGTCTTCGGCGATCACCGCGGTGAGGGGCTTAGGCATGGTCGGTTTCTTCTTGTTGCAGGGACGGAATGGTCAGGGTGGCGGCGACGCCGTTGGGGAAGTTGGCGACGATCGACAACACGGCGCCGCCGCCGTAAACCAGATGCAGACGTTCGCGCAGGTTGCGCAGGCCGATGCCGGTGCCGGCGGTCTGCGCATTGAACCCCAGGCCGTCGTCGGCGACGGTGATCGCGATCGAGTGCTCGCCGCGACGCGCGAGGATCCACACCGTGCCGCCGCCGGGCTTGGGTTCCAGGCCGTGCTTGATCGCGTTCTCGACCAGGGTCTGCAGCATCATCGGCGGCAGCGGCAGGGCGCGCAGTTCCTCGGGCACGTCCAGTTGCAGGCTCAGGCGCTCGCCCATGCGCAGCTTGAGGATTTCCAGATAAGCGCGCGAGCGGTCGAGTTCGTCGCCGAGGGTGGACAGCGAGTCCTCGGTGCGCGGCAGCGAACGGCGCAGGAAATCGATCAGATGGCCGAGCATTTCGTCGGCGCGCGGCGGATCGTTGCGCGCCAGGTACTGCGCGCTGGCCAGGGTGTTGTAGAGGAAATGCGGCTCGACCTGGGCGTGCAGCAGACTCAGCTTGGCGACCGCGAGTTCCTTCTCGACCACGGTGCGGGTGACCGCGGCGCGTTCGTGGCGGCGGCGCTCGGCGACGCGGCGGGTGATCGCGCGCACCAGGGCTTCGGCGTTTTCCAGGTTGGTGCCTTCGTCGACCCGGAACCAGTCGCTCCAGGCGCCGGTATCGGGTTCGCAGATCAGGGTGATGCGGCTGGTGCCTTCACCCGGAGCGACGGTGGCGAGGATCTGGTTGCGGGTGGTGCCGAGCCACCAGTGGTACAGGGTGACCGGGCTGAGCGGGTGGCGTCCGTGCAGGCCGGGGCGATGCACCTTGGCCCGCACCTGCAGGCTGTCGCGCGCGCTTTCCAGTTCGAAGGTGCGCGGCAGTTCGCGCACCGCCGCGTCGAGCAGGTCGAAGGCCTCGTCGGCATCGAACGGCATCTCGATCTGGCGTCGCTGGCGGTTGGACAAGGTGCTGGCGTTGACCTCGCCGGCGATCAGGCGCACCCGGCGCAGGTGCGAGAACGCGTGGGTGATGACGATGCCGACGACGATCAGCGCGAGCAGGAACAGCGGGCCGGTGTCCTCGTGCGCCAATGCCGGCACCGCCGAGGCGAACATCGCCAGCAGCACGAACAGGCCGAACCAGGCGGCGGCGAGACGGGCGACAAAGAAGAAACTCTTGATCACGGTGAAGTCCGGGTGGAGGCGTGGAACGGAGCATAGTGGGCGGCGCGCACGGTGAAAGCGGCTTGCGACCGGGACGACGATACGGCGATGGAGCCGGTGTTGCGCAGTGTGAACCCGGCGCGGCCGCGCGTGGGAGCGGGCGGATTGCGTCGCCGTGGCCGCTGACCCCGGCAACGCCCGCGTTCGCGCCGCTGCCGCGAACCTCGCGGAGATACGGGTAAGCGCGCGCGGCTCGAGGCCGCGCGAGTGACGGCGAGGGCATTTCGATGCCGCGCCGACGCGAATCGCCTTCGCTTGTCGGCAAGCGCGCGCGCCGACTAAGCTCGACGACGATAGGCGGCTTGACGACGTGTCCGGATGCATGGATGCGGCAGGCCGACGACAGCAACCGTCAGGAGACAGCATGGACCGACGTCGATTCTTCGCCCTGGGTGGCTGGGCCGCGGCGCTGCCGATGCTGGCGCATCTGGGCCCGGCGCAGGCCAAGGCCGACGCGTCGCGCACGACGGGCAAGCGCGTGGATTTCACCAGCGACGGCCTGGGCCTGGACCCCGGCGAGTACGCCGGCCTGTTGCACGACACCGTGGCCGCCGGCGCGGTCGGCGCGGACTACTACTCCAACGGTGGCATCGTCGCCGAGCTGGAGCGCAGCTTCGCGCAGATGCTCGGCAAGCAGGCGGCGATCTTCCTGCCGACCGGCACGCTGGCGAACCAGATCGCGATCCGCAAGCTCGCCGGCAACGACCGCCGCGTGCTGGTCCAGGCCGAAAGCCATCTGTACAACGACAGCGGCGATTGCGCCGAAGTGCTGAGCGGCTTGAATCTGATTCCGCTGGCGCCGGGTCGGGCCACGTTCGAGCTGGCGCAGGTGCGCGACTGGGTCGAACGCTCGGCTGGCGGCCGGGTCGCGATGAAGGTCGGCGCGATCTCGATCGAGAATCCGGTGCGGCGCATGGATCACCGCATGTTCGAATTCGCCGAACTCGAACGCATCAGCGCCTACGCGCGCGAGCAGGGCATCCGCCTGCACCTGGACGGCGCGCGCTTGTTCAACCTGCCGCTGCATTCGGGCAAGAGCGTGCGCGAACACGCCGCGCTGTTCGATACCGTGTACGTCTCGCTGTGGAAGCATTTCAATGCCGCGTCCGGTGCGATCCTCGCCGGCGATGCGGCCTTCATCGACGGCCTGTACCACACGCGCCGCATGTTCGGCGGCTCCTTGCCGCAGGCGTGGCCGGAAGTGGCGCTGGTGCCGCGTTACGCGCCGGGCTTCGAAGCCGACTACGCGAACGCCTGGCGCGTGGCCGAGCAATTGATCGCGCTGTTGCAGGCCGACCCACGCTTCAGCGCGCGACGCATCGCCGACGGCACCTGCCGCTTCGTGTTGAAGGTCGCGGGCATGGAGCCGACCGCGCTGGCCGAACGCGCGGCGAAGCGCGGAGTGATCCTGCCGCGCGCTCATCCCGGCAGCGGTGAACTCGCGATGCAGGTCAATCCGACCTTGTTGCGGGTGCCGGCGGCGCAGCTGGCGCGGTGGTTGATCGAGGCGGCGAACGGTTGAGTTCGGGGTCGCCGGGACCGGACGTTCGCATGCCGCCGGCGCGAGCCTGGCCATGCAGCGATTTGCAGCGACTGCCGCACGTATTCTGTGACCGGCTTGGCAAGATCGGGCAATTCGGCTAGTTTGCGCGCACTACGGACGGTTAGGGGGCCGCCTGCATGACGCTGCTATCGAGTGCGATGGCCATGGTTCTGTCCATGGCCGGGGTTTCGTCGACTCAGGAAATGGCCGCGGCCGCGCCTGCCGGCGAGTCGGCGATACCTGCGCAGCAACACGTCGCGCCGCCTGTCATCCAGAACGCGCCGACCGTAGGCGCCAACGTCGCGGTCGACGCAACGGCGCAGCCCGCGCCCGCCGCCGTGCCTGCGCATGTATCCGCGAGTTCTACGCCGTCCACGCATGCGAACGGCGCATCGCATATCCCGGCCAATACCGCGGTGGTTCTTGAAACCCAGCAAGCGCTGAGCTCGCTCACGCTCAAGCACGGCGATCTGTTCGCCTTGCGCCTGGCCGAGCCGTTGCTGATCGACGGTGTACAGGTATTGCCGGCCGGTACGCCCGGTGTCGGCCAGGTCGTGCATGCCGAGCGCGCGCGCGCCGCCGGCAAGGCCGGCGAGCTGTTGCTCGCCGCGCGTTATCTCGAACACGACGGCCGGCGCATCGCGCTGCGCAGCTTCCGTCTGGGCGCGAACGGCGCCGACCGCACCAACGCGACGCTCGGCGTGGCGGTCGCGCTTGGCGTGGTCGCGTTCCTGGTGCGCGGCGGCAATATCGAAATTCCGGCGCAGACCCGCGCGCAGGCATTGACCGCGCAGGACGTGGATCTGTCCGCGCAGGCGGCATCCGTGTCCGCGGCCGCGGCGGTTCAAGCGCCCGCTGCAAGTCCATCATCCGTTCCACCCAACACCCAACCATCAGGGGAAGCCGTCCAATGAAGTCCATGTATTCGCGCGCCGTATTGATCGCCCTGTTGCTACCGGCGACCTCGCTGGCCTGGGCCGGCGAGGTCGATCCGCCCAAGACCGAAGCGACCGCGGAAGCCGCGGTGGCGGCCGATGCTCAGGTCGACGCCAAGGGCGAGGCCGAGGGCAAGGTCGACGCCAACACCAATGCCAATGCCAGCGTCGAAACCAAGGTCGAAACTAAGGTCGAAGCCAACGCCGAAACCGCCGCGCCGGCCGCCGCCGCGCAGGGCGCGATGATCGGCGCGCCGCAGCCCGGCAAGGGCCAGATCGTGTTCTTCCGTCCGGCCAAGTTCGCCGGCGCGATGATCGGCTTCAAGGTGCGCGAAGGCGAAACCGTGCTTGGTCAGTTGAACCCCGGCAAGTACTTCGTCGCGTCGGTCGAGCCGGGCGCGCATCAGTACACCGTGCATTCGGAAGCCAAGGACGTCGTCAACCTGGAAGTCGAAGCCGGCGAAACCCTGTACGTGCAGGGCACCATCACCATGGGCCTGATGGTCGGCCGGCCGAACCTGGCGCCGTCGACGCAGGCGGAGTTCGATGCCGTGGCGAAGAAGCTCAAGCTGGCCGAAGCGAAGAAGTAAGCGTTCGTTCGCGGCGACGATAGTGCCGCCGATGCTATTGCCGCTGTGTCACGTGCGGTTCGCGGTAATCAAAGGGCCTCGCGATTGCGAAGCCCTTTTTTGTTCAAGGCGACGGCGCGAACCGACGCGGGCGATCACGGGCTCAAATCGATTCCGGCGTCGACAGCATTTCGGTTTCATAGCGTTGCAACAGCCGGTTCAAGCGATGGGCGGTGTCGACGATGCCGGCGTCGGTGTAGTACGACGGAAGTTCCGCGATCGGCGTCGGAAAGCTTGCGTTGGTGACCAGCAGGTTGGTCATTTCGCAGCCGTCGTGTTCCAGATCGTACAGCTCCCACTCGTCGGCCTCGATCCGGTTCGGGTCCCAGTAGCGGACCAGTTTCCATTCGCCCGAACGCACGCAGCGCACGTGGTTGGGTTGCCGCACCGGGCCGGGGGCGAGTCGTGGAACGGGGCCGTTGAACGGCAGTTTGCTGTCGCCGTCGCGGACCACGTCGACCATCTCCAGGAAGATCTTGAATTCGCGGTCCGAATGAACCTGATGCGGATCGGCATCGCCGTGCAGGCGTTCGGTGATTTCGTCGTCGGTGACGAACAGGACGCCTTCACGCACCTGGCCGTCGGGCTGCTTCGGTTCGCTCTCGACGCCGCGGATCACCGGGGTCAGGTCGACGCCGGGGAATGGCGGCACCGGTCGGGTCTGACGCAGTTGTTCGCCGATGCGCGCGACGTCCTGTTCGCTGAGGCCGGCGAGGCCGAGCAGGGTCGGCACGATGTCGACATGGCTGGTCAAGGCGTCGATCTGGCGCATGTCGGGCTCGGCGTTGAGCTTCGCCGACTGGATCACCACCGGCACGTGCAGCGCTTCCTGATAGGCGGTATGCCACTTCTCGATCATGTAGTTGTGGGCGCCGCCGTATTCGCCGTGATCGGCCATGAACACCACGATGGTGTTCTCGCGCTGGCCCGATTCGTCGAGCGCGTCGAGCACGCTGCGGATATGGCCGTCGACCAGATGCTGCAGCCAGGCGTAGTACTGCACGAACCGCAGCGCCGCGTTGTGCGGGTCGGCGGTCAGCTGGAACGGGATGCCCGACAGCAGGGCGGCGTTGACCGCATCCAGCCCCGCCTGTTGTTGCGCCGACAGTCCGGTCTTGGACGCGAGCGCGAGGCCCATCTTGTAGGCGTACTCGAATTGGCAGGCCGGTTTGTTGGTCAGCGGATCGTCCAGGCTCGGCGGGACGTTGGCGTTGTCCTGCGGAAACGCGAGCGGATTGAGGTTGAGGCTCAAGCTGCCGGCGGTCGGCGTGTTGCTCCAGGTGCCCTGGGCCGGAACCATCAGCGGGCCGATCGGCTTGGCGTTGGGGACGAGTCCGCGCGGCAGGCCCGGATAGGTCGCGATGTCGTGCGGATTGGCGAACGAGGCGACCGCGAGCCACGGCTTGGGTTCGGTGCTCGGATCCGGCGTCAACGGCTTGGTTTGATCGTGCTGGGCGAGCTGGCGGTTGTACGCCAGCCCGAGGCCCTGACCGCGCAGAAAGCCGCAGACCAGATCGCGGAAACCGACATCGCGGTACGCGCCGAGGTTGTTGATGCTCGAGCCGTGCGGTTCGGGCCAGGACAGTTCCCAATCGTCGAAGCCATATTTTTGCAGTGAATGCTCGGGCGGATTGCTGACGTGCCACTTGCCGAAGTAATGGGTCTTGTAGCCCGCGCCGCGGAACCAGTGGCCGAGGGTCGGGATGCCGTCGGCGGCCAGCCACGGAAACGCCGCGGCGTCGCCGTTCTTGAACAGTCCGTCGGTCTGGGTCACGCCGGTTCGCGCGCCGTATTGGCCGGTCATCAGGGCGCTGCGGCTGGGTATGCAGGCCGAGGAGGCGATGGTGTGTTTGCGCAGCACCACCGAGTGTTTGCGCAGCGACCACAGGCCGGGGAAATACGGGCGGTAGTCGTTGTCGGCGTCGGGTTCGCCCTGGAAGCCGACGATGTCCTTGAGGTCGTCGACGAAGCCGCCTTGGGGGCCGTAGGCGTAGCGCGGGAAGCGCAGTTGGTCGACGAGGATGATCAGGATGTTGGGTTTTGTTGAGGTGTCGGGTTCGGTGGGGGTTTCGGGCTTGGCGGGTGGGTTGGGCGAGGTGGCCATGGGACCCCTTTGGTCGGGTGATGTCGCGTGGCTGCGGCGCGGGTCGCGCGGCGGCGGAGTTGAGGCGTCGGATTCGACATAAGCAATGACGCGGATTGGGCGTCTAGGCGGCCATCTTCGCTATTCGGTCGCGAATTTTTTGGTGTGTGTTCTTTTTGGAGCGAAGGCAACAGCTTCCGCCCGCAAGCGGGCGGGTTACTTTCTTTTGTCTAAAGCAACAAAAGAAAGGTAACCAAAGAAAAATGCTTTGTTGTGAATCAAAGGCCCGCGAGTGCGGGGCTTACGCAGGCATGCGCCACACGGGACATCCTGTCCCGGTGGCGCACGGCGCACATCCATGTGCGCCGCCCTTCGGGTGTGCTTTTGTTCTCGCGAGTTACCTGCCTCGCAGCGCTGGCAGCTGTGACTGAAATGAGGCTCAAGCAGAAGCCGGAGCTAAGCTCAACGGCAACGGCAACGGCAACGGCAACGGCAACGGCAATCGCAACCGAAAAGAAAAAGAGAAGGGAAGGTGCAGGTGCAAGATGCGGCTCTGCTTACAGCAGATTCATGCTCCTCATCCTGATCCACCAGCGCTGCGAGGCATGTAGCTCGCGTTAGCAAAGGGACACCCGAAGGGCGGCGCACAGGGATGTGCGCCGTGCGCCACCGAGACAGGATGTCTCGTGTGGCGCATGCCCGCGTCTGCATCGCACTTGCGGGCCCTTGATTCACAACAAAGCATTTTTCTTTGGTTACCTTTCTTTTGTTGCTTTAGACAAAAGAAAGTAACCCGCCGCTTCAGCGGCGGAAGCTGTTGATCTTGCTCTCAAGAGAACAAAGACATCGACGCCGTAACAAAGAAAGTAATCCGCCGCTTCAGCGGCGGAAGCCGTTGATCTTGCTCTAAAGAGAACTAAGACGAGGACGCCGCAACCGCGCAACGCCAGCGGAAATTATCAGAACCAATCCGCCTGCATCTCGTAGGCACTAGGCTCCGCCTCCCCCACCAACCGAGCCGCCAACTCAATCTGCGGCAACTCCGTAGCAAAGAAAAACCGACAAGCCTGCAGCTTGCCGAGATAAAACGCCGTATCGGCGGCGCTGGCCCCCGCCAGAGCCCGCTGCGCGATCGCAGCCTGACGCAACCACAGCCACCCGATCGTCAGATGCCCGAGCAAGGTCATGTAATGCCCCGCATTGGCCAACGCCAACCGCACCTCGCCCGCCGCCATGCGCCGCCCCACCGCGACCGTCGTCTCTCCGGCCAACTTCGCCCCAGCCTGCAATTGCGCGGCCAACGCAGCCAACTCCGGCAGCGAGCCGGCGTCGGCACAGGTCGCACCGATCTCCCGCAGCAACAACTTCAACGCCGCGCCGTCGTGCATCATCGCCTTGCGCCCCAGCAGGTCCAGCGCCTGGATGCCGTTGGTGCCCTCGTGGATCGGATTGATGCGGTTGTCGCGATAGCACTGCTCGACCGGATACTCGCGGGTATAGCCATAGCCACCGAGAATCTGGATCGCCAGCTCGTTGGCCTTGAGCGAATAGTCCGAGCCCCAGGCCTTGATGATCGGCGTGAGCAGATCCAGCAGCAAATGGCTTTCGTTGCGCACGGTCTCGTCCGGGTCGCGGCCCTGGTCGACCAGCAACGCGGTGTAGAAGCCCAGCGCCTGCGCGCCTTCGACCCAGCACTTCTGCTGCAACAGCATGCGCCGCACATCGGCGTGCTCGATCAACGCCACCGGCGCAGAGCTCGGGTCCTTCTGATCGGGATGGCGGCCCTGATGCCGCTCGCGCGCGTATTTCAACGAATACAGATAGGCCAAGCTGCCTTGCTGCACCGCGCCCAGGCCTACGCTGATGCGTTCCTCGTTCATCATGTGGAACATGTAACTCAGGCCCTGGTGCGGCTGCCCGACCAAATAGCCGTGGCAATCGCCGGCCTCGCCGAACTTGAGGAAGGTGTTGACGCTGCCGCGCTGGCCCATCTTGTGATTGAGCCCGGCCAGGCGCACGTCGTTGCGTTGCGCGCGGATGCCGTCGTCGTCGACGCGCCAGCGCGGCACGATGAACAGGCTGATGCCGCGCACGCCGGCCGGGCCGCCGGGAATCTTCGCCAGCACCAGATGCACGATGTTCTCGCCGAGCTCGTGATCGCCGGCCGAGATCCACATCTTCGCGCCACTGAGCCGATAGCTGCCGTCGGCCTGCGGCTCGGCGATGGTCTTGATGTCGGCTAGCGAGGAACCGGCCTGCGGTTCGGACAGGCACATGGTGCCGTAGTAGCGGCCGTCGACGATCGGTTTCATATACAAGCGTTTCTGCTGTTCGTCGCCATAGGCCTCGAGCAGGTTGGCCGCGCCGCGCGCCAACGCCGGGTACGCCACGGTCGACGGATTGGCCGCGGAGAACATGCAGTCGCAGACCGCGCCGATCACGAACGGCAGTTGCATGCCGCCGTCGTCGTAATCGGCCAGCACCGCCATGAAGCCGGCTTCGTTGAACGCGCGCAGGCCTTCGCCGATCTCGGGGATCAGTTCGACCTTGCCGTCGACCATATGCGGTTCGTGCAGATCGCTCTTGCGGTTGTGCGGCAGGAACTTGCCGACCGCGATCTGGTGCGCCAGCTCGATCGCCGCGTCGAAGGTTTCGCGGCTGTGGTCGGCGTAGCGCGGGTAGGCGGTGAGCGTGTCCACGCGCAGCAATTCGTACAGCATGAAATCGAGGTGGCGACGGTCGATCAGTGGGCTGGAGCTCATGGCGGTGGTCCGGCTGGGAATGAGTCATTTATGCGATACGACTCATATGGCGTCAAGTTGTTGATTCGACTAAGCTGCGGGAATGCCCAAATCAGTAGCGAAACCGGCCCCGTCTAAGCAAGCTCTATCGAAGCAGGCCTCGTCAAAACGGTCTCCGTCGAAGCGGGCCGCTTCAAAACAGCCCGCATCGAAACCGGCCGCCTTGACCCGCCTGGGCCGGGCCCTGCGCGAGCCCGGCGCGGCGCGGGTCACGCCGCTGGACCTGTTCCGGCTGGCGCGGCGCGGCTGGGTCGACGGCGAGCGGCTCGACATCGGCGCATTGGCCGCGCAACTGGGCATCGGCCGCGCCACCGCGTTCCGCTGGGTCGGCAGCCGCGAGCAACTGCTCGGCGAAGTGATCTGGTCGCTGTGCGAACCGCTGCTCGATCAGGCCGCGGCGGCCTCGCACGGACGCGGCGCCCAGCGCGTCGCGGCGACCTGCGAATACGCGATCCGGGCGATGCTGCGCTACCGCCCGCTGCGCCGCTTCATCGAACTCGACGCCGAATTCGCCCTGCGCCTGATGACCTCCAAGCACGGCCCGTTGCAAGCGCGGGTCATCGACAAGGTGCGCGGCCTGCTGCAGTTCGAAAGCGAACGCGGCGCGCTCGAGTTGCCGCTGAACATCGACACGCTCGCTTACCTCGTGGTGCGCCTGGCTGAGTCGTTCATCTACGCCGACGTGATCAGCGACCAGCGCGTCGATCCGGCCGATGCCGGGCTCGCGATCGAGTTGCTGCTGTCGGGGCGGGTCGAGCGACGCGTCGCCGCGCCGGTTGGGAAAAAAAAGCCATTCGCCGGACGCAAACGATAACGCCCCATTACGCGTCATCGGCAGCCTGGCCGTCACCAGCCTCGATCACGTACTCGGCGATTCAGCGGCCGTAGAGACCTTGATCAACGCAGACGGTTTGTTCAGTGACGGCGTCATGCCCGCGACTTCAATGCGCCGAAGACTTCGCAGGAATCCAATCGGCATACGCTGGCTGCAATTCTGAAAGACAGCGGCAAAGAGGCGATGGTCACGGTGCATGGAGTCGGGCCGGAGCGGCTGGATCCCCACGTTCGCGGGAATGATGGATTGAGGATGCCACGTCTTGACGCGGGCGTAGCCGCCGTGTCGTCGGCGAACAACTGAAATCATTGATAACGCAAATGTAGAAGACCCCGCTTGAGCGGGGTCTTCTGGACTAGGGTGGCACTTACCGAGGTATTTACGCCTCGGCTTCCTCTTCCTTGTACGCATCGATCGGAATGCACGCGCACATGACGTTCTTGTCGCCGTAGACGTTGTCCACGCGCGACACCGGCGGCCAGTACTTCTGCAGCTTCAGCGACGGCAGCGGGAAGGCGGCCAGTTCGCGCGGGTAGGCGTGGGTCCATTCGCTCGCGGTGACTTGGGTCGCGGTGTGCGGCGCGTGCTTGAGCGGGTTGTCTTCGCGGTCCAGACGGCCGTCCTCGACCGCGCGGATTTCGTCGCGGATCTGGATCATCGCGTCGATGAAACGGTCCAGTTCGTGCTGCGATTCGCTCTCGGTCGGCTCGACCATCAAGGTGCCGGCGACCGGGAAGCTCAGGGTCGGGGCGTGGAAGCCGAAGTCGATCAGGCGCTTGGCCACGTCCTCGGCGCTGATGCCGGTGGCGTCCTTGAGCGGGCGCAGGTCGAGGATGCACTCGTGCGCGACCAGGCCGTTGCGGCCGGTGTACAGCGTTTCGTAATGCGGTTCCAGGCGCTTGGCGATGTAGTTGGCGTTGAGCAGCGCGACCTGGGTCGCCTTGCGCAGGCCCTGGGTGCCCATCAGGGTGATGTACATCCACGAGATCGGCAGGATGCTCGCCGAGCCGAAGCTCGCCGCGCTGACCATGCCGACGACGCCTTCGCCGTCGACCGTCTTCGGCAGGAACGGCGCGAGGTGCGACTTGACCGCGCACGGGCCGACACCGGGACCGCCGCCGCCGTGCGGAATGCAGAAGGTCTTGTGCAGGTTGAGGTGCGACACGTCCGAGCCCCACTTGCCGGGCTTGGCCACGCCGACCAGGGCGTTCATGTTGGCGCCGTCGGTGTACACCTGACCGCCGTGCTTGTGGATGATCTCGCAGATCTCGACCACTTCCTCCTCGAACACGCCGTGCGTGGACGGGTAGGTCATCATGATCGCGGCCAGGCGGTCGCTGTACTTCTCCGCGGCGCGCTGGATGTCGGCGACATCGACGTTGCCGTTGGCGTCGGTCTTGGTGACCACGACGGTCATGCCGCACATCTGCGCCGAGGCCGGGTTGGTGCCGTGGGCCGAATCGGGAATCAGGCAGATGTCGCGATGGCCTTCGCCGCGCGAGCGGTGATAGGCGCGGATCGCCAGCAGGCCGGCGTATTCGCCCTGCGCGCCGGAGTTCGGCTGCAGGCTGACCGCGTCGTAGCCGGTGCATTCGACCAGCATTGCTTCGAGTTCATCGATCAGTTGCTTGTAGCCGGTGGTCTGTTCGGCCGGGGCGAGCGGATGGATGTTGCCGAACTCGGGCCAAGTCACCGGGATCATTTCGGCGGTGGCGTTGAGCTTCATCGTGCAGCTGCCCAGCGGGATCATGGTGCGATCCATCGCCAGGTCCTTGTCGGCCAGCGAACGCATGTAGCGCAGCAGTTCGTGTTCGCTGTGGTGGGTGTTGAACACCGGGTGCTGCAGGAACGCGGACTTGCGCGCCAGCGCCGACGGGATCGCGTCGGCGGTGGACGCGTCGAGCGCGTCGATATCGAGGCTGGCGCCGAACAGGCCGGCCAGCGCGGTCAGGTCGTCGCGGGCGACGGTTTCGTCCAGGCTCAGGCCCAGGCTGCTCGCGTCGATCGGGCGCAGGTTGATGCCGGTGGCGCGCGCCTTGGCGTGGATCGCATTCGCATCGATGCCGCTGATGTGCAAGGTGTCGAAGAAGCCGTCGGCGACCTGGACGCCGGCGGCGCGCAGCGCGGCGGCGAGGATTGCGGCCTGGCGATGCACGCGGCGGGCGATGCGGGTCAGGCCGTCGGGGCCGTGATAGACCGCGTACATGCTGGCCATGACCGCCAGCAGCACCTGCGCGGTGCAGATGTTCGAAGTCGCCTTCTCGCGGCGGATGTGCTGCTCGCGGGTCTGCAGGGTCAGGCGGTAGGCCGGCTTGCCGTCGGTGTCGACCGACACGCCGATCAGACGGCCCGGCATCGAACGCTTGTACGCGTCGCGGCAGGCCATGAAGCCGGCGTGCGGGCCGCCGAAGCCGAACGGCACGCCGAAGCGCTGGGTGTTGCCGACCACGATGTCGGCGCCGAATTCGCCCGGCGCCTTGAGCAGGGTCAGCGCGAGCAGGTCGCTGGCGACCGCGACGATGCCGCCGCGCGCGTGCACCGCGTCGGAGACGGCCTGGTAGTCGTGCACGCCGCCGAAGGTGTCGGGGTATTGCAGCAGCGCGCCGAACGCGTCGACCGTGGCCGCTTCGGCGTCATCGCCGATGTGCAGCTTGATCTCCAGCGGCTCGGCGCGGGTGCGCAGCACTTCCAGCGTCTGCGGGTGGATGTTCTTCGAGACGAAGAAGGTATCGGACTTGGATTTGGCCGAACGCTTGGCCAGGGTCATCGCTTCGGCGGCGGCGGTGCCTTCGTCGAGCAGGGACGCGTTGGCGATCTCCATCCCGGTCAGGTCGGCGACCATGGTCTGGAAGTTGATCAGCGCTTCCATGCGGCCCTGCGAGATTTCCGCCTGGTACGGCGTGTACGCCGTGTACCACGCCGGGTTCTCCAGGATGTTGCGCAGGATGACGTTGGGGGTGTGGGTGCCGTAGTAGCCGCGGCCGATGAAGCTGCGGAAGACCTTGTTCTGGGTGGCGATGGTGCGGATCTTGGCCAGCGCCTCGACTTCACTGATCGCGGCCGGCAGGGCCAGCGGCTGGGTCGACTTGATCGAGCCGGGCACGATCGCATCGGTCAGCGCTTCGAGCGAGTCGTAGCCGACCTTGCCCAGCATGTGGCCGATTTCGGCGTCGTTGGGGCCGATATGGCGCTCGATGAAGGCGTCGTGGTGCTCGAGGTCGCGCAGGGATACGTTCGTCATGGGCAGGGGGCGTCCGTAGGCAGCGTGCGGTGCCGCACGCGAGGCGCCCCTCTGTCCTTTTGCCTGAGAGTTTGGAAGCGCCGCTGCGGTCAGGCTGCGGTGTGACGGCTGGGGAGGGATGGCCGTTGGGGGCCGCTCCGTTCCGCGCTGGCTTCGTGCCCCTTCGGCGCCGGTTCCGCCCGCCGGATCGCGGGTGGTCGGTCTCTCCAGAGTTTGTACACACGGCGGTATGGGGCCTGAGCGATTACGGGCGTTGCGCCTTCGGCAGCGGTCCGGGCCTGAGGGGCCTGGGCGCTTCTCCCACCGGGTGTTTCAAGCCGGGGATTATAGCCGGGGATGGGGGTTGGGGGCAGGGGCTGGGGGGCGGGTTCAGGGTTGGGGTGGTGGGGTGAGGTTTTGGGTGGGTTCGGGGGCGGGCCGGGGATGCCGCGATGATGGGCGGGGGACACGAAAGCTGTCGCCTTTGCACGAATCTTTCAACTGGTGCGAATCTCGCAATTCGTCATTCCCGCGAAGGCGGGAATCCAGAGACTTCAGCGCGATCCCTCCAGTCCGTCATTCCCGCGAAAGCGGGCTCCGCTTTACTTCGGCGCAGCCGAACATCTAGTGCCTTCAAACGTTCTCGCACGAAAGTCGCTGGATTCCCGCTTTCGCGGGAATGACGTTCGGATGGTATTGCGCTGAAGTCTCTGGATTCCCGCCTTCGCGGGAATGACGGTAGGAGAGATGCTCGCGAGTACGAGTTAAAACCTGGAAATGATGGCGAAAAGGACGACACCGATAGGCTCGCAGCCATCCCCTCAATCAACAAATCAAAACAACTTCCCCACCCGACCGCGCACCCGCGCGGTTGTATGCTGTGAAGTCTCCCCCAAGCCCCCGACGCCGACATGAGCGCGCGACCGTTCCAGCTGATGCAACTCGATCACGTGGTGCTGCGCGTGCGCGACACCGCCGCGATGGTCGCCTTCTACTGCGATGTGCTCGGCTGCACGGTCGAGCGGCGCCAGGACCCGATTGGGTTGGTGCAGTTGCGCGCCGGCGCCTCGCTGATCGATCTGGTCGACGTGGACGGCAAGATCGGCCGCACGGGCGGCGCCGCGCCGGGCGAGGAGGGCCGCAACATGGATCACCTGTGCCTGCGCGCCGAGCCGTTCGACCGCGAGGCGATCGTGGCCCATCTGGACGCGCACGGCGTGCGCCTCGGCGAGTTCGGTTCGCGCTACGGCGCCGAGGGCGAAGGTCCGTCGCAATACTTGTTCGACCCGGAAGGCAATCTGGTCGAACTCAAGGGTCCGCCGGACGAAGTGCCGATCGACACCCAGGCCTCGGGCGCGGCGACCTGATGAACGCTTCCGTCAAGGCGCCGTTGTCGATCCGTCGCCTGGCCCTGCTGCTGGGCGGCCTGGCGATGTTCGGGCCGTTTTCGATCGACACCATCTTTCCGGCGTTTCCGGCGATGGGCGCCGAGCTGGGCGCGGACAAGCTGCAGATGCAGCAGACCATCAGCGTGTATCTGGTCGCGTATGCGCTGATGAGCATCGTGCATGGGCCGCTGTCGGATGCGATCGGGCGGCGCAAGGTGATCATTGGCGGGTTGGGGGTGTTTACCTTGGCTTCGGTGGCGTGTGCTCTGTCCACCGATCTGCCTACTTTGCTTTTCTTTCGCGCGATCCAGGGTCTGTCTGCGGGTGTTGGCCTGATCGTCGGCCGCGCCGTGATCCGCGACGTGCTGCACGGCGACGACGCGCAGCGGCTGATGAGCCAGGTGATGATGATCTTCGGCATCGCCCCGGCGATCGCGCCGATCATCGGCGGCTGGATCCTGGGCTGGGCGCACTGGCCGGCGATCTTCTGGTTCCTGGTCGGGTTCTCGGTGCTGCTGCTGGCGGCGGTGATCGTGCTGCTGCCGGAAACCCATCCGCCGCAGGCGCGGCTGGCGCTCAAGCCCAAGCGTCTGCTGCGCGATTACGTCGCGATCTTCCTCAATCCGCGTTTCCAGCGCCTGACCGCGGCCGGCGCGTTCAACTTCGGCGCGCTGTTCCTGTACATCGCCTCGGCGCCGGCGTTCGTGCTCGACATCCTCAAGCTCAACGAGCGCCAGTTCGCCTGGTTCTTCGTGCCGACCATCGGCGGCATGGTGCTGGGCTCGTTCGTGTCCGGCCGCGCCGCCGGCAAGATCGGCGGCGATCGCCTGGTCAACATCGGCTTCGGTTTCTGCGCGCTCGCCCTGGCGATCAACCTGGGCTACAACCTGTGGACCGACGCGCCGCAGGTGCCGTGGGCGATCGTCCCGATGTGCATCGGCGCGTTCGGCATCGCCCTGGTGTTTCCGATCGTGACCTTGTCGATTCTCGACATGTACCCGCACCAGCGTGGTTCGGCTTCGTCGCTGCAGGCGTTTTCGGGGTTGGTGGTCAATGCGCTGCTGGCCGGGGTGATTTCGCCCTGGCTCAGCGACAGCGCGGTGCATCTGGCGATCGCCGCGTCGGTGTTGACCGCGGTGGCGTTCGGGTTCTGGCGTTGGGAGGCCTTTGTTTCGAAGGCCGCGTGCGCGCGGGTGCCGGAGGATGCGGTGATCGTGGAGCCGCAGGATTCGATGTGAGTCGGGCGCGCGGCGGTCTGGGCGTTTGCGCGTATTCGAAATTACGACGTAGGCGCGGGGGGCGCGGTCGCGGCTTACGCCGCTCCTACACAAAGCAATTCGGCGGGGGGCGATTCGCATGCATCGGCCGCTCCCTGTAGGAGCGGCGCGAGCCGCGACCGCGCCACCTCAACGACGACGCAAGCGCGAGGCCGCGGCGATCGCCGCGGCCCACGCCGTTCCTGCAACCCCGGCGCCTAGATCAACCCCGGATCGGTAATGCCGTGCTCGCCGGTCTCCATGCGTCCGGCCAGGCGACGGTAATACTCCGGATCGTTCGCGTCGGTCAGCACGAAGTCGTACCACTGCTGGCTTTCGTCGAGCTTGATCGGGCGGTAATGCACCGCGGCCGGGCCCAGGCGCTCCAGGCGCGGTTCGTACAGGCCGTATTGGTCGGCGAGGTTGAGCCGCAGCGGTTTGAACGCGGGATTGCGCAAGGCCAGGATCAGCTTGCGTCGACGCAGGCGCAGGTCCGGCACGGTGGTCACGGTCGGGTTGGCGCCGCCGAACGAGCCGCGGAATTCGCGGAAGAATCCGTTCGGCGCGAACACCTGCAAGGCGTAGGCGCGGGCGCCGTCGCGCTGCAGCGTCCAGTCGCCGTGCAGCGCCTTGCCCGGTTCGACCGTGTAGCGGCGCGGGATCGCGTTGGGATTGAGCAGGTCGTAGACATGGAACACCGCGGCGGTGCGGCCGGTGTTGCCGAAGCTCAGGCGCAGCCGCCGCGCGTCGCGATCGAAACGCTCGCCTACCTGCAGATCGTAGGGCAGGGCGCGCGAGGGTTTGATGCCGGGTTGCTGCCGCGGCGCGCTCGCCACCGCGGGCGGTTTCGGCGCGGGCAGGCGGCTTTGTTCGGCGACGATGCGGTCGGCGTCGCCGATGTCCGGCAGCGACGGAATCGGTTCGTGATTGGGGTCGTGGAAGTTGAACGCGGTGGTCAGGTCGCCGCACACCGCGCGCCGCCACGCGCTGATGTTGGGCTCGGCCACGCCGAAACGTTTTTCCAGGAAGCGGATCACCGAGGTGTGGTCGAACACCTGCGAATTGATCCAGCCGCCGCGGCTCCACGGCGAGATCACGTACATCGGCACGCGCGGGCCCAGGCCGTAGGGGCGGTCGTAATAGATCGCCGGATCGCTGGAGCTGCCGTGCGACGGACCGCTGCGGGCGACGTGGTGTTCGCCGCGCAGGTCGACGGTCGAACCGCCGATCAATCGATGATCGGCGTCGAACGACGGCGGCGCCGGCGGCGGCACGTGATCGAAGAAACCGTCGTTCTCGTCGAAGTTGACGATCAGCACCGTGCGCGCCCACACCTCGGGATCGGCGGTGAGCGCTTCGAGCACGCGCGCGGTGTAGTCCGCGCCCCAGATCGGCGCCGACGGGCCGGGGTGTTCGGAGTACTTGGCCGGCGCGACCAGCCACGACACCTGCGGCAGCCGGCCGCTGCGCACGTCGCTGGCGAGATCGTCCAGGGTCCAGGTTTTCAAGGCCTTTTCGGCCAGCGCCGAGCCCGGCGCGGCGGCGCGGAACTGGCGGAAACCTTCGAGCGGGTTGTCGGAGAAGTTGTCGTCCATGTCCTGGTACAGCTTCCAGCTCACCCCGGCCTGTTCCAGGCGCTCGGGGTAGGTGGTCCAGAAATAACCTTCGCTGGCCGGGCCCCCATCGTCGAAGGTGTTGACGATCGCCGGGCCACCGCGATCGGCGGCCGGGTTGTTAGTGCCGGTCCACAAGAACAGGCGATTGGGATTGGTGCCGGTCTGCTGCGAGCAGTGATACGCATCGCACAGGGTGAAGGCGTTGGCGAGCGCGTACTGGAACGGGATGTCGGCTTCCTGGTAATGACCGAGCGAGCGCTCGGTCTTGGCCGGCAGCCACTTGTCCATCAGGCCGTTGTTCCAGGCCGCCTGCGCATCGGGCCAGGTGTGCGGGGTGCCGCCGATGCGCTGCGCGCTCGTGGTCTTGGTGTCGATGTGGTACGGCTGGATTTCGCGGCCTTGCGCGGTGGTCTGCCGCCACACCGGCTTGCCGCTGGGCAGCGGGATCGGGAAGCGGTCGCCGAATCCGCGCACGCCGCGCATCGCGCCGAAGTAATGATCGAACGAGCGGTTCTCCTGCATCAGGATGACCACGTGCTTGACGTCGTGAATGGTGCCGCTGACGCGCGCGGCGGGGATCGCGAGCGCCTTCTGGATCGCGGGCGGGAACAGGTTCAGGGCCAGGCCGGCGGCGGTGGCGCCGGCGGCGCCGCGCAGGAAGCTGCGGCGATGGGAATCGTGCGAGTCGGTCATGACAATCCGGGCATAAATCCGCTCGAAAGCGGGAGGCTGGGGGAGCGGCGGGCGACCGCCATCGCAGGGTGCTGGGCGCAGATGGCAGTGCGGTGACGGTCCGTGGACCGGTGCGCGGACTTGTGCGTGGCTGCGCAGTGCGCCGCGACGGTCGTCGCGGCCGCGCGGCGGGATGCGGGCCTGGGCCGCGGTCCGCGACCGCGCTGAAACCCGACGTATCGCGCCCGCATGCGGCCCGGTCGACGGCGAAACCCGGCGCGCTGTGCCCGCCGTGGTCGCTGTGGCTATACTGCCGAATCGATCCATTCGCCAAGGAATGCCATGAATCAGCCCGTGATCCCCGACGTAGCCCTGGTCGACAACACCGAACAGCGCACGCCGCTGGTGCTGGTGCTGGATTGCTCGGGCAGCATGATGGGGCCGCCGGTGCAGCAGTTGAACGAAGGGCTCAAGCTGCTGGAGACCGAACTCAAGAGCGACGTGATCGCGGCCAAGCGGGTGCGCGTGCTGGTGGTGCGCTACGGCGGCTTCGATCACGCCGAGGTGGTCGGCGACTGGTGCGACGCGATGGATTTCACCGCGCCGGTGCTGGAGGCCGACGGCACCACGCCGACCGGCCGCGCGATCGACCTGGCGTTGACCGAGATCGAGAACGAAAAGCAGCGCTTCAAGGCCGCCGGCATCGCCTACACCCGGCCGTGGCTGTTCCTGATGTCCGACGGCGTGCCGACCGATACCTGGGAAGCGTCGGCCAAGCGCGCGCGCGAAGCCGAGCAGGCCAACAAGGTCGCGATCTTCCCGATCGCGGTCGGCGACGGTTCCCAGGTCGGCGTGATGGGTCAGTTCAGCGGCAAGGGCGAGGGCGGGGTCAAGCGTCTGCAAGGCTTGCAGTTCCGCGAATTGTTCCTGTGGCTAAGCGCGAGCATGCAGGTGGTGTCGCAATCGCGTCCGGGCGGACAGGCGCAACTGCCGTCGACCGACACCTGGTCCTCGGTGCCGACCTGAGCGGCGGGGCGCGGGCCATGGCTTGGCGCATCTACGCCGCATCGGCGACCGGAACTTCGCACCTGAGCAAAGCCATTCCCTGCCAGGACGCGTTCGCGTTTCAGGCCGACGGCGAACGCCTGGTCGCGGTGGTGTGCGACGGCGCCGGCTCGGCGTCGCGCAGCGATCAGGGCTCGCGCGTCGTCGCCGATACGGTGACGCGCGTGCTCAGCGAACGGCTGCGCGGCGATCCGGCCGTGCTGGATGACGAAGACGTTTTCGAAGCGAGCGCGAGCGCGGCGATCGAGACCGCGCGCGCGGCCTTGATCGAGATCGCCGATGCCGACAAGGCCTCGTTGTCGAGTTATGCCGCGACCCTGGTCGGGTTCGCCGGCGACGGACAGCGCGGCTGGTTCTTCCATATCGGCGACGGCATCGGCGTGGCCGAAGCGGTGTCGACGAGCGAGGCCTCGGCGGACGAAGCCAGCGTGGTGTCGGTGCCGGAGAACGGCGAGTACGCCAACGAAACCTATTTCGTCACCGGCGACGCCTGGCGCCAGCACCTGCGCGTGCTCGCGGTGAGCGCGCCGACCGCGCGACTGGCGCTGATGTCCGACGGCGCGATGCCGTTCGCGATGGACAAGGGCAATACCGGCCTGTTCAAGCCGTTCATCGATCCGGTCGCGCGCTATCTGGCCTCGGTCGGCGAAGACGACGGCAGCCGCGCGCTGTTGGGCACGCTCGACGACCCGCGCACGCACGGCATCACCTCCGACGACAAGACCCTGCTGATCGCGTTGCGGGGCTGAGTCCGACCTCATGAGTACGTTGCCATGAGCCCCGACGCGATGCGTTTCCAGGTCGTCAGCGGCGCGGTCGACGCTTTCGCGAGCGCATCGGCGACAACGCATTCGCATGCTCGTCGAACGGGCCCGCGGCATGCGCGCTCGCAGCAAACGCGCCCGCAGCAAACGCGCCCGCGGCAAACGTACGCGCAACAAACGCACGCGCAACAAACGGGCCTGCGTCCATGAGTTTGGTCAGCGGCCAGACCGTCCTGATCGGCTCGCGCCGTTCGCGCCTGGGCAAGCTGATCAAGAGCGGCGGCGCCGGCAGCGTGTACCTGCTGCCGGACGATCCCGACGCGGTGGCGAAGATCTACCACGCGCGGGTCGATCCGCCGAGTTACACCGATCGCATCGAGGCCATGCTCGATCTGCGTCCGCATTTGCCCGACCAGATCGAAGCCGGCAAGCGCTACGTGCAGATCGCCTGGCCCGATGCGGTGGTGCGCGACGAACGCGGCAAGTTCGCCGGCTTCACCATGCCGGCGCTGGACGTGGATTCCACCTCCGAACTCGAACAGGTGCTGCAGGAACGTCAGGCGCGCGCGGCCGGACTGCCGGTCGGGCTGGGCCACAAGATCACCCTCGCGGCCAATCTCGCCGCGGTGCTCGCGGCGCTGCATCAGCAGCATCATTGCGTGGTCGACCTCAAGCCGGTCAACCTGCGTTTCTATCGCGCCTCGCTGTACATCGCGCTGCTCGACTGCGACGGTTTCAGCATCCAGGGCCGTGGCCGGCGTTACTCGGCGCCGCAGTACACGCCCGATTACCTCGCGCCGGAGTACCAGGCGCACAAGCTCGACGAAGCCGGCGAGGAAACGCAGGATCGTTTCGCTCTGGCGGTGGTGATCTTCCAGTTGTTGAACTTCGGCATTCATCCCTACAGCGGCAAGCCGTCGTCGGATCGGGTGCCGACCGATATTCCCGGACGCATCCGCGAACGCTGCTACGCCTACGGGCTGCGCGCGAACCGGATCATGGCGCCCAGTCCGGTCAGCGCGCACGCGAGCATGCCGCGCGAACTGCGCGACCTGTTCGATCGCGCGTTCGGCGATTCGCCGTCGGCGCGGCCGCCGTCGTCGGAGTGGCGCGATGCCTTGCGCGCGTACGCGCAGCCGTCGAGCGGGCGGCTAGTGGTGTGCGGGCGCAATCGCGAACATCAGCATTACGCCGGTCAGCCTTGCGCGTCGTGCATCCGCCTGGATCTGCTCGGCAAGACCGCGCGCAAGGCCAGGCCGCGTCCGGCGACCCTGCCGCAGGATCTGCCGCGCGGCTGGGCGGCGGTGATGCGCGCGCCGGTGGCGACGCCGCAGCCGCGGCCGCAACCGGCGCCGCGCCGGTTCGGCGCGCGGCTGCCGTTGCCGCCTTCGATGCCGCAGCAGCAGATGCCGTCGGCGGCTTCGACTGCGCGCGGCTACCGGATTCAGACCTCGCGCTTGGTCGCGACCGCGCGCGCGGCGATGATCCTGGTGGTGCCGCTGGTGTTCGCCGCGGTCTCGTATCTGCTGCAGGGGTATTACGCCAGCCTGCGCGGCGCTGCCACTTCGCCGCTGGACGGCTGGATGAACCAGATCCTGCTGACCTTGATGGGCATCGGCTTCGTGGTGTTCTGCTACGTGTTCCTGGTGGTGCTGCCGCGGATGATCAAGAACCGATGAGCTGGCAGGGCCGTCCACCGCGCTGGCATCCGCTGCGTTCGCCGCCGACCCGCTTCGCCTTGATCAAGGTGCTGGTGCTGCTGTTCTTCGTGGTGATCTTCCTGGCGCCGCTGACCGGCTGGCTGATGTCGATGCCGATGTGGCTGATGGATTTCATCGGCTATCTGGTCTCGACCTCGCGGCACAGCCCGAGCGAACGCTGGTTCCGCGGCGCGCTGACCGTCGGCGGCGCGGTCTGCACGATCGCGGTGCTGTGGCGCGCGCGCGAGGACGGCGACGACGATCTGAGAAATCGCGCGCTGATCGCCGCGGCGATCCTGGCGGTGTATCTGGCGGCGACCTATCCGGCCTCGCGCGGCTCGCCGGCGCAGCGCGCCGAACGCGCGGCGCCCGGTCGCGGTCAGTCGGCGTCGGCGTCGGCGTCGGCATCGACACCCGCGCCCTCGCGCGCGAGCCGCGCCGCGAACGCAACGAAAACGGTGCCGGCGAAGTGGGGCGAATCGCCGCCGCCGCTGCGTCCGGCCGACTACAACGCGTTGGCCGAACGCCTGGTGCGCGGCGCTGCGCGCAGCGCGGCCGGCGGCGATCCGTTCTTCCGCCAGCAACTGGCGATGCTCGGCGAACTGCGCAAGGAGCGCGCGCCGGCCGAGGCCGACGGCGCGCGCTACGAAACCGCGATGCAACGTTACCGGCGCAGCGTCGAGGCGGCGGCCACGATGCGGCCGGCGGCGGATCGGGGCGCGGCCGAAAGCTATCTGCAGGCCGCGCGCGACGCCGATCCGAATTCGGCGATGGCCGCGCGTGAGCTCGGCGCGTGGCGCGTGCGCGCCTATCTGCGCCAGGTTCAGGACGATGCCGGCGGCGAGCCGGCGCGGGCCGACACGCTGCGCGAAGCCAGCACCGCGGCGCGGGCGATGTTCGTCGATGCCTTGCGCATGAATCCGTCCTACGACGGCGCCTGGCGCGGGCTGGCCTGGAGCTGGCTGTACGACGATCCGGACCTGGCCCAGGGCGCGTTGACCATCGAGGCCGACCAGCACTTCGACGCGGGCGGCGCCAAGGCCGCGTCCATGACCCTAGGCGCGGTCGGCGATGCGGCCGGCGCGGCGGGACGGTTCCGCTTCGAGGTGCTGGAAGCGCGCGCCCGCGCGACTGCGATGGACTTGCGCAATCTGTCGGTGCCCGATGCTGTCCAGGAGGTCGCGCGCTTGCCGTTGCCTAGCGCCGTCGGTCAGGCCACCCGCGCGGCCGCGGTGGCGGCGAGGCAGGCCGATGCGAAGCGCGTGGCTTCGCGCGCCAATGCGAGCGACCGGATCGAACGGCCGTGGCGCGAGGGCAGCCTGAAAGTCGCCGGCGCGGCCGACCTGCGGGCGTGGACCGACGCGGCGCGCGCGCAGGCGGCGAGCTTCGCGCCCGACGCCGAGCTGACGTTGGCGGGTTTGCCGCGTTATCGCGTGATCAGCGGTTTCAAGTGGCCCAAGGGCATGGCCGAGGCGGGCCCAGCGGTGTTCGTGGTGCCCGAGCGGGTCGCGCGGCCCGGCGGCGATCCCGGCAATTCGCTGGTGCTCGACATCGCGCGCGGCGACTGCCAGGGCCATTACTGCGACGGCGTGGTGCGCTTGAATTGAGCCTGCTTCGGTCGAGCCGGCTTTGGTTGAGCCTGCTCCGATTGAGCGTGCTTCAGTTGAGCGTGCGTCAGTTGAGTCTGCTTCGATCGAATCTGTTCCGATCAACTCTGCTCCGATCGAGCCTGCTGCAGTCGAGCAGGCGTCAGCTGCGCGCGCTTCGGATAAGACGGCGTTAGCTGAGTTTGCTCAAGTTGAGTGGGCCTCGGCCAAGTCCCCAAGCCAAGCGTGCTCGAACCAAACCCCACCAGAAACAAAAGTACCGCCGGCCGCGCCCGGCCCGGCCTGCGCCGCCGAGCGAACTCCGGCCGATGCGCGTGGAGGTCCCCACTGACGCGCATCGGCCGGACCGCTGGAACGAGGTACGGAACTTCGACTCCTTTCCGAACGCATCACCCGCGCTTCGGTTTACACCGGCCCGTTCGGCAATTCCGACACGGTCGCGCCGATGATCAGCGCGCGCTCGCTGCTGGTGGTGCCGGTGAAGGTCTGGGTCGCCGGGTCGGCCTTCCAGCCGGCGGCGAGGCTGCCGCCTTCGGCTTCGAAGGTGAACGGTCCGATCCGCAGCCCGGTGGCGGCGCGGAACGGGTCGGCGAAACGGCGGAAGGTCGAGGTGGTGGTGCGGATCGCGAACGAGGGCTTGTAGCCCACGCACATGCCGTTCTTGATCAGGCCGAAGAAACCTTTCTCGCCGAACACCGGCTGGCCGCGCGTCTCCACGGTGTCGCCGCCGAACGGGCTGTAGCCGTGGATGAAGGGGCCGTCGATCATGCCGCGGGCGAACTCGCCGTCGTACCAGCCGCCGGGGCGGATGCCGATGCGGTCGACCGCCTGGAAGTCCAGCGACAGCTCGAGCTTGTTGTCGAATTCGAATTCGTCGATGCGCTCCCAGCGGCCGTTGATGCGCACCTGCCAGAACAACTGGCGGATGCGGCTGCGGCGGCCGGCCCAGGTCTGGCCGAAGTCGTAGGGCGCTTCGCGATTGCTGAAACCCAGGGTCACGCCGCTCGGGCCGTGGCCGGCCTGGACCTTCGCGACCCAGTCGGCGGCCTCCTGATCGACCCGCCAGTCGTGGACCTTCGGCAGCTTGATCAGGTTGAGGTCGGCGAAGCGGACCTGATGCGCTTCGTTGCCGCAGCGCAACTGGGCCTGGCCGAGTTCGGACGATTCGCACTGCGCGACCAGCGCGGCGTAATGGCTCTGGGCCTGGTTCATCGCCACCTCGGCGGCGACGATGCGGGTCTGATAGCCGGCGCCGCCGCGGCTGCCGAGCCATTCGGTGAAGCTCGGGCGGTTGTCGTCGACCTGATTGGCGTAGGCCGAGGCGGCCGAGGTCGTGGCCAGGGTGTAGTGGTTGGTCGCCACCACCAGCGCGTCGTCGGCATCGTGCAGGTGCTGGCGCAGGCTGCGGTATTCGGTCTGCGCCGGGATCACGTTGAGGAATTGCTGGTAGGCCTGGTGGACGGCGTCGCCGCTGGACACATAGGCGCCGATCGCGCTCCATTGCGGCGCGGTCGAGCAGAAGTCGTAGTGGGCCGCGGCGATGAAGCCGGCCTGGGTGCGCGGCCAGTCCCACGGCACCGACGGGTACATCAGCTGGAAGTCGTCGGGCGACAGGCCGATCGAATCGATCAGGGCGCGGTACAGCAGGCCCCAGGGCTTGTCGTCGAAGTCGCTGTTGGCGGCGATGTTGCCGGCGTCGAGGCGGGCGACTTCGAGCAGGCGCCGGTCCTGCGCGCCATGGCGGAATTGCGAGAGCGGACCCACGTCGTCCTGCGAATCGTCGGTGTCGCTGGCGCAGGGGTAGGGATACTCGGAATCGGACATGACGGTACTCCTGACTGCATCGCCGGATCGGCGCGTGGTGCCCGGGCCCCGCGCGCCGGCCGGCGTGTCGGTGTCCGGCCGTGGCACCCGCGGTCCGGATGCCGCGCAGGTTGGTCGTCGCCTCGCCTGCCTGCCTTACGGCAACCTTACGGAGCCGTTTTCCCTTTGCGGTCAGTGGGTTGGTGTCGGGTCCGTCAGGTTCGCGAGGACCGGTTCCGGCCTGTGCGGAACATCGTTTGCGCACGCGGCTCACCGATCCACCACCCTCGATCACCACCGGCGACGGGCGCGATCGGACGCGATTTGGGCGTGGTCGCGGCGGACGGCGACCGTCAGGTTGCGGTAAGGCGGGGCGGGCGGCGGGGCGCGCAGGGTGAGCCTGCGGTCATCGCCGCAGCGCGAGGCAGGTGCATCGGGACGCCCGATGCGGTCGCGTCAAATGCACAACCCAGGAGAACGTCATGAATGCCAACCTCGTGAAGTGGTCGCTGTCCGCCGCGCTGGTCCTCGCCGTCTCGCCGGCCCTGGCGGCCGCGCCGCCGGCCTGCAAGCCGCTGCCCAAGGACGTGGCCAAGATGATCCAGTCGTTCGACACCTGCGCCCGCGCCGACAACCCGACCGTCGCCTGCGAGAAGCTGCAGTTGAACGCGCGGGTCTACGAGAACGACAAGGGTCTGCTGCCGCCGCTCGGCCCGCTCGGCCCGAAGTACTGGCGCGCGACGCCGGCCCTGCTGGGGTCGCCGCAGGGGCTGGTCTATCTGGTCCAGGAGAGCGCCAAGGGCCGGCCGATCAGCCAGCGCTATTACACCCCTGACAACTTCGGCAAGTTCTGCACGATCAAGAAATAAGCGCCGGCTCGTCCGGGCGGATGCGTTGCGCTTCCGCATTCGGGGCCTGATGGCCCAGGACTCGTGTCCGTGTCGAGGCCGGTGTCGGCGTCGACGCGGATGCGCAGGCCCTCGCCGTTGCCTCGTCGTGGCCGGAGCGGCATGCCGCCTAGTCGTACCGGTGTGTCGCTGCGCGGCCGCGCTTCGGACCGCCGCGCGATCTTGCGCGGATCAGTCGAGCGCCGCGACGGCAATTCGCAACCTCGCCGCGTCACCGCATAAGGTGAAGGCGCAGACGGTCACGGCCCGTCTGCGCCATCGGTATCCGCGTCGGATCAGCCGCGCTTCTTGATGCTGCCCGGCGGCACCGTGCGCGGGTCGTTGCCGACCTGCGGATCGCAGGAGATCACCCGCAGGTCGTTGCTCTCTTCATCGCGCACCAGCACGGTGAAGAAGATCAGGGTCTGCACGGTGTTGCGGTTGTGCATGCTCACGCTGCGGCCGTCCTCGGCCACCTGGACCTTGTGGATCTGCTTGAAGGCGTCGGAGTTGAGCACGCTGACGATGCGGAAGCGCTTGGGTACCTGGGTCTCGAACTTGTAGGTGATCACCACCGGGCCGGCGCCCTGCACCGTGACCACGTCCGGCGCGAAGCTGTAGAAGTACTGGCCGAGTCCGGCGTTGCCGCCGAAGCCGACGTAGGCGACGGTCAGTTCGATCTCGATCGGCGCCGGATCGCCCTTCTTGCCCGACTTCTTCTGCTTTTCCGGCGCGGCGGCGGATTTCTTGCTGTCTTTCTTGCTGGCCATGAGCGGTTTCCTGGTGATGGGGTTGCTGCGGAGCGGCTTCGCGGACGCTCAGTAGAACGCGACGAAGCCGGGATGGCGGTAGCCGGCGCGTTGCAGCCAGGCGATCTGGGTGGAGGCTTGCGCGCGCGTGCCCAGGTGGACCTGGGTGCGCACCCAGGCTTCGAGCAGGTTGCGGTCGCGGGTGTCGGTCACGCGCTGGGCGAGCAGTTCGCGCACCCGGTTCCAGTCGGCGCGCGCGCGCGCGGCGTCGCCGGCGCGCTGGTAGCGTTCGCCGCGCCAGACCAGGCTGCGCGCGAGCATCGACAAAATCGGCGGATCGTCCGGGGTTTGTCGGTGCAGCGCGTCGAGATCGGCGACCAGGCGGTCGATCGCGGCCTGCGGCGGCGCCGCGGCGACTTGATCCATGCGCAACCGCACCAGCAGATCGAGCACGCGCCAGTCCGGCAGCGGCTCGGTCTGCTGTAGCAGCGGCGCCAGCACCTGCTGTGCGCGGCGCAGGCGTTCGTCGGCCAGGGCGGAGACGCCGCGCAGATGCGCGACCCAGCCGGCGTGCGCATAGGCATGGCCGAGGTTGCGGCGCCAGTCGCGATTGTCGGGCTGCTGTTCGACCAGCGCGCCGAGCAGGCGGATCGCTTCGGCGATTTCGTTTTCGGCATCGTCGGCCAGGCCGCGATCGAGCGCGAGCACCGAACTGCGTAGCAACGAGGTCGCCAGCTTGCGCCGCCACGCATCCGCCTCGGGTTCGCTGGCGACCAGTTCGCGCAGCATCGCGGTCTGCGCGGCATAACCCTTGGCGGCGTCGGCCAACTGGCCGCGCGCGTCCTGCGCGCTGCTCAGCCACGACAGGCTGTCGACCAGTTCGTAGCGCAGCGGTTTGTCGCCCGGTTTCGCCGCGAGCAGGGCGCGCTTGATCGCGACCGAACGCGCGAACAGTTCGGCCGCCTCGTCGCTGCGCAGGCGCACGAAGGCGAGCGTGCCGAGGTTGTTGAGCGCGTACGACAGCTCCAGTTGCCAGCGCGGATCCTTCGGCGCGCGCGCGACCAGGCCTTCGCTGGCGCGCAGATACGCCTGCCAGTATTTTTCCGCCGGGTCGTACTGGTTCTGTTGATAGGCGTAATACCCGAGCCAGTACGCGGTGGTGCCGGTCTCGGCCAACGCATCGAGCGAGTCGGGCGCGCCGGCCAGCGCGCGCCGCGCCGCGTCGTCGGCGCGTTCGAACGCGGCATGCGCTTCGTCGAAGCGGGCCTGGTTCATCAGCACTTCGCCGACCGTGCGCAATGCGCGCGCGTGGCTGACCAGTTCGCGCGGCTGCATTTGCGTTTCGGGCATGCGTTCCAGATAGGTCAGCGCCTGGCTGCCGACGCTGTCGAGCAGTTTCAGATTGCCGATCGGACGCAGTTGCTCGGCCAGATCGCCGAGCATGAAGCCGACCAGTTGTTGGGCCTGATCGCGGCGTTGCTCGGCTTCGCGCCGCGCCTGCCAGGCCTGCAGGCCCAGGCCGGTCGCGGCGAGGGTCAGCACGCACAGGCCGGCGATCGCGCTCACCCGCAACCACTGCTTGCGCCGTTGCTGGCGCTCGGAGGCTTGCAGGAACTGGCGATCGTCTTCGCCCAGATCGTCGGGCAGGCGGCGCGCGGCCTCGCGCGCTTCGGCCAGCGGCCGGCCGGGATTGAGCAGATGGTCGGCGCGCCGGCCTTCCAATGCCCAGCGCCGGGTCGCGCGTTGCAGGCGTTCGCGCGCCTGCAGCAACTGCCGGTTTTCGTTGGCCCATTCGCGCGCGCGCGGCCATTGCCGCAGCAGCGCTTCGTGGGCGACGCCGAAGCCCGGTTCGCCGCCGCTGAGTTCGCCGACGAACAAACGCGCACGCACGAAAGCTTCGGCGAGTTCCCGCGCGGCCGCATCGTCCAGGGTCGACCACAGCACCCGCCGGCCGGTGACCGCGTCGCTGTCGGGACGCAGCACGATCAGCGCCGCGAGCACCCGTTCCAGGCTGGCCTGCGCGCTCGCCGGCAGCGCGGCGTAGACCTGCTCGGCGCGATGCGCGAGCGCGCCTTCCAGGCCGCCGAGTTCGCGGTAGGTGCTGACGCTGAGCACGCCGCCTTCGTCCTGGCGTTCGTACAGCGCCTGCAGGGTGTGCTGCAGCAGCGGCAGCGAATCGGGATGCTGGGCGGCGGCGTCGCGCAGCAGATCGTCCAGGCGCAGCGAGCTTTCCGGGTCTTCGCCGAAGCTCAGTCCGGCCAGTGCCGCGGGCGCGCGGATGATCTGGCCGATCTCGCCCTCGCGCGGAGTGAGCAGGTCGATGTGGCCGTCGCCGGCCTTGAGTTCGGCCAGGCCGGGCACGCTTTCGATCAGGCGCGGATAGAAATCGCTGCGGGTGATCGCGATCACCGCCACCCGCGGCGACGCGCACAACGAGGTCAATGCGGCGCCGAACTCGGCGCGATCGCGCGCGTCGATGCCGGGCGCGGCGACCGCGGCCTCGGCGTGATCGACCACCAGCAGCAGATGCGCGCGTTCGGCCAGATGCGCGGTGCGGCGCGCGAACGCATCGTCGATGCGCGCATGCACCGCGGCCGGGGTGTCGCGCAGTTGCGTGGCGAGAATCTCGGCTTCGCCCGGCAGGTACAACGGACGGCCGTCCAGCGACCAGTCGCACAAGGTCTGGGCCAGCCGCGCGAGCAGATCGCCGCCGCGGCAGGCGCCCAGGTCGAAGTAAGCGCTGGTCAGCGCATGCAGTCCGTCGAAGCCGCCGTCCTGTTGCAGCAGCGGCATCACCGCCGCGCGCAGCAGCGAGGTCTTGCCGCAGCCGCTGGCGCCGGACACCAGGACGAAGCGGCGCTGGCTGTCGAGTTGCTCGCGCAGGGTCGCCAGCAGTTCGGCGGTGGCGCGGCTGCGGCCGAAGAACACGCCGGCATGGGCCTGATCGAACGAGCGCAGGCCGACGTAGGGACTGCCCTGGGTCCACGCCGCCGCGCGCGGCAGGCCGCTGCGGTAATCGTCGGGAAAGCTCACCCGCGCGACCAGTCGGTAGCCGCGCTTGCGGATGGTTTCGATGTAGTCCGGTTCGCGGCTGCTGTCGCCCAGGCGGCGACGCAACTGGGCGATGGTCTTGTGGACAGGATTGTCGCCGTAGAAGGTGCCGCGCCAGATTTCGATCAGCAGTTGCTCGGCGCTGATGACTTCGCCGGCGCGTTCGGCCAGCGCGATCAGCACTTCCATCATCCGCGGTTCCAGCGCGGTGGTGACGCCGTCGCGCACGATCGCCAGGCGGTCGGGCTGGACCAGCAGCGCGCCGATGCGGAACTGCGATACCGCCGCCAGGTTCTTGATCCGGTCGATGCGTTGGGGCATCGCAATGCACACTCGCGTTAGAGAAAGGTCGTTCGCGTTCGGGGCCGGCGAGCATGGGCGGTCATGCCATCCCGTCGTCCGCGCCGACCGGCGCGGCGAGTCGGCGGGCCGCCGGCGACGTCGCACCCCATCGCGGCATCAGGCAGGCGGGTTTTGCCTCACGCAAACTAACAAACCTGTCGCCATTCGTGTGGTTCTATCGATGAAATTTCGTGCGAGGCGGCTCGGCGCGCGGGCTTGATCGCGGCCTTGGCCGGTGTCGTCGCCGTTTTGCGTGGGTCGCGGCGGCGAGGGGCGATTGCGCGGGCGACGGATCGCGGCACCGTCGTGGATATCGGGCCGGTGCGATCGAGTCGATCCGATCAAACCGATCCTTCAGGCCGATCCGATCAGGCCGTCGCGCGCGACGCGGAATAAAAAAAGCCGGCCGGGGGCCACCCCCCGCGGCCGGCAGACGCTGGCGGCAGAGGGGGATCGGCCGCAGCAATAGCGAAACAAGGGACGGCCTGGGGCATCCGGGCCGACGATTTCATCGAAGCGCGCGCAAGGGCCGCGCCCGGCGGATGCGGCGCGCGATTCGGAAACAGGTATTGCCGCGCCGGAGCAGGGCGTTCGCCATGAGCGCCATCCGGGCCGGCGCCGACACGCGCCGACGCGACGCCGAGCGCGGTTCGCAGCAGACGCTGCGGGTGTCGCGGTCGTGGGCGATTGCAGTCGGGTGGCGTCGACATGCCACGACCCTAGCAGCGCGCGCAGACGCCGAACTTGACGCGGCTCACATTGGCGAGGGCGACGTCGTTGCGGCCTAACAATCGTCATCGCCCGCGTCGCCGCTACAACGCCAACCCCCTGTAGGAGCGGCGCAAGCCGCGACCGCGCCCCCACGACCACGACGAAACCTTCGTCACGACCGCGCCATCACGCCAACCGCGACCAGCCGGCAACAGCGACGAGTCATCCCAGCGCCCGACCGATCAGCCAACTCAGCCCGCGCACTCCCGCGACCGCAACACCGCCGCCGGCTTCTGCCGCAACGCCTGCGCCACCGCCACGCCGAGCAAGGTCAACACCCCGCCGATCCAGTGATAGGCCTGCAACGGCTCGCCGAGCAACAGCACCGCCAACACCGCGGTGAACACCGGCGTGAGGTTCATCAGCACCGCGGTCTTGTCCGCGCCCAGGCGCAGCAGCCCGTGCATCCAGAACCACGGCGCCAGAGTCGAGGCGAGCAGGCCGGCGTACAGCACCAGCGGGAGGTTGTGCGCGGTCAGCGCCACCGACGGCGCCAGCAGGAACCCCGGCAGCAACAACGCCGTGCCGCAGACGATCTGCAGGTACAGCGATTCGCCGTTGGGAATCGGCAACGCCCAGCGCTTGACCAGCACGCCGTACAAGGCATACGAGCACGCCGCCAGCAGCATCATCAATTCGCCGCGGCCCAGGCCCTGCTGCAGCAACTGCGCCGGATGGCCGCCGCTGAGCAGCCAGCTCAGGCCGGCGAACGAGATCAGCGCGCCGATCAGCATGCCCGGCGACGGCCGGGTCTTGAGCACGACCATGCCGATCAGCATCGTCATCGGCGGAATCGCCGCGACGATCAAGCCCATCGACATCGCGCTGACGCTGTGCGCGGCGAAATAGGCCAGCGACTGGTACATCACCATGCCCAGCGTCGACAGCACCACCAGCTTGCGCCAGTACGGACGCACCTGGGCGCGCAGTTTCCAGACCCGCGGCAGCAGGAACGGGGTCAGGGCGAGCAAAGCGACCAGCCAGCGGTAGAACGAGATCGCCGCCGGGTCGATCGCGCCGGCCGACAGTTTGCTGACGATCGTGTTGCCGGCCCAGATCAGCGTGGCCAGGATCGGCAGGAGCAGGTGCATGGGGGACTTCCTGGCTGAAACAGCCGTTACAACGTGGGGCCGCTCATTCTAGAATGTCGGGTAATCGGCAGATGCCGATAACCAGACAGGCCATGACGGGCCCCGGACAAGATGCGTCGCAGCCGCCAGTTCCACTATCCCTATCGCTCGTTGCCGGGCCCGTTGCTGCTGCGCTACGAAGCGCTGGCGGTCGATACCGAGAGCGCCTTGCACCAGCATCCCTGGGGCCAGCTGGCGTTCGTCGAATCCGGCAGCATGGCGTTCGTGGTCGAAGGCCAGCCGTTCTTCGCGCCGCCGGGGTATGCGGTGTGGATTCCGCCGCGGATGGATCACACCTCGCACAACCGGCGCGAAGTGAAGTGCCGGCTGATCAACATCGCCGAGCGCTACACGCCGCAGTTGCCGAAGGCGCCGGGCATCGTGCGCCTGCATGCCTTGTTCATCGCCGGGGTCGAGGATTTGTTCGATCGCGGCATCGAGATCCCCGACACGCCGGGCGATCGGCGTCTGGCGCGGGTGCTGATCGACAAGCTGCTGGCCACGCCGATGCTGCAACGCTTCGTGCCGCAAAGCGAAGACCGCCTGCTGGCGCCGATCCTCGACGCCTTGCAGCACGCGCCGGGCGACAACACCACCCTGGAGCAATGGGCGCAGCGCGTGCATACCACCGAGCGCACCTTGAGCCGTCGTTGTCGCGACGAACTGGGCATGTCCTTCAGCCAGTGGCGGCAGCGCTTGCGCTTCCAGCAATCGATCCCGCTGCTGGAGCAGGGCCGCAGCGTGCAGCAGGTGGCGGCGCAGATGGGTTATGCGAGCGTGTCGGCGTTCATCGCGATGTTCCAGCAGTTCAGTGGGACTACGCCGCAGAAGTTTCGGAAGTGACGACGAGGGGCAAGCACTCCGAGATCGCTACTTCCATCCACGCTCCCGTGCTTTTTCCCCCTTTGGAAAAGGGGGGCAGGGAGGATTCGCTTTTGCTTTGGATGTTGCTTTTGCCGCGAAAGCCGGTCCGGAAGACTTCAAGCCGTCCGGGCTAAAAGCGAATCCCCCCCCCCCCTTTTTCAAAGGGGGGAACAGCAACAGCAGTCCTGCTTTTTTCCGAAGTAGGAACAGCAACAGCAGTCCTGCTTTTTTCCGAAGTAGGAACAGCAACAGCACTCCCGCCTTTTTTCGAAGGGGGGAACAGCAACGGCAGTTCCTAGGCGACGGAGATCAGAAGCACCTACTCCGCCTTCTGCGCCGCCACGCGTTTACGCACCTCTTCCAACATCCCGTCCAGCGCCTTGCGGTCATAGACCTTGCCGCGCAGCACGAAGGTATCGATGCGACGGACCGCGGCGATGTCGCGCAGCGGGTCGGCGTCGAGCAACACGATATCGGCGGCCTTGCCGGCGGCGAGGGTGCCGTGCAGTTTCTCCTGGCCGAGGAAGCGCGCGCCGTTGATCGTCGCCGCCTGCAAGGTCTGCAGCGGGGTCAGGCCGCTTTCGACGAAGCGCTGCATTTCATCGTGCAGCCCCACGCCGGGGTAGTTGAAGGAATTGAGAAAGCCCGCGTCGGTGCCGGCCAGCAAGGTCACGCCCGATTGCTGCAGCAACGGCAGGAGCGCGGCGTTGCGCTCGTAGCGCTGATGGCGGCGCTCGATCGCGGCCGCGTCGTCCTTGGCCGCGCGCTCCACCCGCCACGCATAGGTCGCCTGCAGGCCGGGGCCGATGTACTTCAGATAGTCGTCGCCGCGATGATCGTTGCGATCCAGATACGTGGTCACGAAGCTGCCGTTGAGGGTCGGGGTGACCGCGGTGCCGCGGCGCGCCAGGCGCTTGTAAGCGGCGCGCGCGGTTGTTTCGTCGAAGCTGGATTGGATGCGGTTCCAGCCTTCCTTGCTGTCGATCTCGCCGCGCCGGACCGTCGCGCCGATCTGCGCTTCCTGAGGGGAGCCGGCCTTGTACGCGTAGTCGATGTGCTCGATCGAACTCAGCCCGGCCGCGCTGACCTCGTCGATGGTGAGCGCGAACGGCACGTGCGCCGACACCCGCAGGCCGCGCGCATGCGCCTGCTTGAGCGCGTCCATGAACAACTCGGGCGACAAGGTGTTGTCGGTGATCTTGACGAAGTCGACCTTCCAGCCCTGCAACCGGTCCAGCGCCTTGGCGATCTCTTCATGGCTGCCGACTTCGATATCGCCCGGCCAGATCGACTTGTAGCCTTCGAGCTTCGGACCGGAGGTAAAGATGGTCGGGCCGTCGAGCGAACCGGCCTTGATCGCATCGCGCCACTCGAACACGCTCGGGCTGAGGTCGCCGGCGGCGTCGCGGACCGCTGCGATGCCGTGGGCGAGATACAGCGGCAGCAGGTTCTTGTTCTCCTCGATCAGCTTGTCGCCGCCGCCGAAATGCACGTGCATGTCCCACAGCGCCGGGATCGCGTACTTGCCCTGCGCGTCGATGCTGCGCGCGGCCTCGAAGCGCTTGGCCTTGGCGTCGTCGACGATGGCCAGGATGCGCGCGTCCTTGACCGCGATGGTCTGGTTCGCGCGGGTCTTGCCGCTGCTCACGTCGATCACCGCGGCGTGGCGGATCAGCAGGTCGGCGGTTTCGCCGGCGGCCTGGGCGGTGGTGGCGACGCAGGCGAGGGTGAGCAGGCTCAGCGCCAGAGTATGGCGGCGGTGCGGGGCGATCATGCGGCGATTCCGGTTCGTGGTCCGCAGCGATGATCGGGCGGCGCGGCCGCCCGCGCCAGTCCCGATCGGGCGGGGCAGATGGATCGGATCGGGGGTTTCGCGCCGGGCCCTGCCTGTCGTGCCGATTCAGTGCGGCGCGGCTTGTGCCTGGCTGTCGTCTCCGGGCACCGGCGAGTAGTACCGTGCGACCCGCTTATGTTTCAGCAAGGCCTCGGGCCGGTACGCGTTCTTGCGATCGCGGATCAATACCCGTGAGGCCTCGAAACGCTCCAGCACGGTCGGATCCAGTTCGGCCTCGTCCTGAATCGGACGAGGCGCGCCGGACCACTTGAAGCAGCGCATCCACCACGGACCTTGCTGCCGTGCGAATACCTCGCAATGCTGCGGCCCGAGCGGATCCGGGTGCAGATGCAGTTTGCTCATGTCGAGCAAAATGGGATGCGGGCCGGCCGTCGCTTCGTCGATCATCCAGCGCAGCGAGATGTCCGACAGGCGCGACTCCTCTTCCGCGTAGCTGCCGCCGATGTCGGAATGGTTGCCGGCGAACCAGCGCTGGCGGAAGTGGCCGCGCGCATCGTCCTGCCGGTCTTGATTCACCCGGCTTCCCCAGGTGACGCGCCCGAACGCGATCCGCGTTTCGTCGATGGCCAGCGCGTGGCGCGCGATGGGGATACGTGGGTCCAGGAAACGGTCGTAGTTCTTCGAGCGCCACAGGGCGAAATGCCACGGCCGGGTCTCGCATCGAACATCCTTCGACGCCCATCGAAAGGTGATGCGCGCGTAGGCGAACAGCGCCAGCAAGATACCGATCGAGAACACGGACGTCGCCACCACCCACTGCGTCAAATCGAACCAATAGTGGGCCAATGAACCGAGCGCAATGCTGACCACAGCCAGCGCCAGTGCAGCGACACCCATCAGGGCCAAACGCGCCGGCACGGGCAGACCCAGCGCCGCCACCGAATCGAACACGCCGATGAATTCGGGATGCACATCGCCGCGCGCGGGGTTGTTTCCGGATCCGTACTTCAATCGAAAACGCCGGGCGATCGCCTCGCGCTGGCGTTCGAATCGTTTGCGAGGGTGCCCGGCGCCATGCTCATAGACTTTCACGACCGCCTCGGTGGCGATCGCGCGCAGCGCCCGGCCTGTTCTCGGCAGCGGACCGCCCTGGCCATCGGTGGTCGGCACGCCGCACAGATTCAGAACGTTGGCCAAGGCGCGCACGGTGTAGCCGCCGCGGCTGAATCCGAACAGATAGATCCGGTCGCCCGGTTCGTAGCGCTTGAGGATGGCTTCGTAGCAATCGATAACGTTGGTGCTGAAACCCAGGCCGACCGCCAGCCCGGCCCAGGATTTCAATCGTTCCCACAGGCCCAGACTGACGTTGCCGGCCGCATTGGAGGTTCCCAGGCCCGGCTCGTAATAGGCGACCTGTTTGCTGGGATCGATCGGGCTGTCGGGCCCGACCCGACTCGCGCGGAACAGCTTGTAGATGTTGCTCAATTGCTGGTCCGGCCGAACGCCGCCGATCTGGCCGGTCCCGTCCGCGAATATCAGAATGTTCTTCGGCATGGTCGAATGCGCGCCTGTAGAGACTTGAGCGGTGTGGTCGGGTCGACGACGGGCTTGGCCGGTGCCGGCGATCGCCCGCGCAGGTCCCGAGGAAAACGCGCTCGCCAATCCGGATGCGGACGCAGCCGGATTTCGATGCATCGCTTCACGCCTTCGCCGGATCGCGGTCGCCGATTTCATCCGCAACCCATCCATCCGGCTTGGGCCATCGCAACGGATCGAGCATCCCGGTCGTCGTCGTTGTTTCTCAAGAAACGTCGCGCCGTGGGCCGGCGTGAACTGCGCTAACGCATGGACGGTGTTTCGCGCCGGCGGCGTTTTGCAGCGATCAAATCTTTCAACGAATTAGCCCGCTCGGATCGGCCAACGATCGCCTGCGAAGCATCGAACATTGGCGCTCCGATGCCAGCGCCTGCCGCCAGCCAAATCGCCCCGCCCGCCACCGCCCGAATCCCCAATCCCGAATCCCCAACAACAAACAAGCCGGCATAAGCCGGCCTGTCCGTATCGCTTCAATATTGCGAGCGACGATCGATCAGCCCGCAGGCCCATCGATCGCCGCCGCGCGCGGCTCAACCCTGCGCAGGCTTCGCCTTGGCATCGGTCTTCACCGCCGGCTTGGCCGGCGACACCGGCGCCGGAGCGCCCGCGGCCGAGGCCTGCCAGCCGCAGCTCTTGCCTTCGTTCTGCTGCTTGAGCCAAGTCTGCAGCGGCGCGAAGTATTCCAGCACCGCGGTGGCGTCCATCTTCTCGCCGCCGGTCAGTTCCTTCATCGTCTGCTGCCACGGCTGGCTCGCGCCCTTGCTCAGCATCGCCTCGAACTTCGCGCCCGCGGCCTTGTTGCCGTAGAAGCTGCATTCGTACAGCGGGCCCTTGTAACCGGCCGCGTCGCACAGCGACTTGTAGAACTGGAACTGCAGGATGTGCGAGAGGAAGTAGCGCGTGTACGGCGTATTGCCCGGCACGTGGTACTTCGCGCCGGCGTCGAAGAACTCCTCGCCGCGCGCCTGCACCGGCGCCACGCCCTGGTACTTGGCCTTCAGTTCCCACCACGCCTTGTTGTACGCATCGGGCTTGATCGAGCCGTCGAACACGCCCCAGCGCCAGCGGTCGATCATCAGGCCGAACGGCAGGAACGAGACCTTCGCCAGCGCCATGCGCATCTGCGCGTTGATCAGCGCCTCGTTGCTCTGCTGCTGATTGCCGACCATGCCGATCGACTGCAGGTACTTGGGCGTCATCGCCAGCACGATGGTGTCGCCGATGGCTTCATGGAAACCGTCGTGCGCGCCGGTCTGGAACAGCGGCGGCTGCTTGTTGTAGGCCAGGTAGTAATACACGTGGCCGAGCTCGTGATAGATCGTGGTGAAGTCTTCTTCGTTCGGCTTGATGCACATCTTGGTGCGCACGTCGCCGCCCATGTTCATGTCCCAGGCGCTGGCGTGACAGACCACGTCGCGGTCGCGCGGCTTGATGAACTGAGTCTTCGCCCAGTAGCTGTCGGGCAGCTTGGGCATGCCGAGCGAGACGTAGAAGTCCTGCGCGCGCTCGGTCATCTGCTTGGCGTTGGCCAGGTTGGCGTCGACCTCGAGCTGCGCCTGCTCCAGCGGGCTGCGGTCGCCGCCGGACTTGGCTTGCTGCGCATCGAGCGCCTGCTGGTACTGACGCGCGAGCGCGCCGTTGATGTCGAGGCTGCCGGCCTGCTGCTCGGTGTACGGCGCGAGCACGTCCCACAGGTTGCCCCAGTCCTGCTGCCACATGTTGCCGAGCAGGTGCGCCGGCAGCATGCCGCCGCCGGTCTGACCCTTGTCGACGCCGTACTTCGATTCCAGGCGCGAGCGGGTGTAGCAATGCAACTGTTCGTACAGCGGCTTGACCTGGCCCCACAGGCGATCGGTCTCGGCGGCGAGTTCGGCCGGGCTCATGTCGTAGCCCGAGCGCCACAGCTCGCCGGTGTCGGCGTAGCCGAGGTTCTGCGCGCCTTCGTTGACCAGTTCGACGAAGCGCGTGTAGTCCTTGCGCATCGGCTTGGAAATCGTGTGCCAGCCCTTCCAGGCGTCGAGCTGGGCGTCGTAATCGCGGCTGTTGCGCAGCACGTCTTCGAGATCGCCGAGCTGGCGACAATCGGTGTCGCCAGGGCCGCTGCAATAGCTGCCCGAGCCGTACATGCCTTCCATGCGGGTGGCGATCTGGGTCAGTTCGGCGAGCTTGGCCGGGTCCTTCGGCGCCGGCATCGCGGTGCCGATCTTGAGCAACTGGATCGCGCGCGCGGTGGCCGGCGACATCTGCTTGCCTTCGAACTTCTTCGACTGCTCGATCCAGCTGTTGAGCTGGCTGAGGTAGCGCTCGTTGGCCTTGGCCGACAGCAACTGGCTGTCGTCGTTGATGTAGGTCGACGACAGCCACTGCGCGGCGGTCATCTCCGGATACATCTTCTTGTACTCGTCGTTGACGCGCGCGATGAACTGGTCCGCGGTCTCGCCCTCGGGCGCGGCGGCCGGAGCGGTGGTGGTGCTCGAGGAGGGGACGGGTTCCTTCTTGCAGCCGCTCAGGCCGATCACGGCCGCAGCGACGCCGAGCGCCAACAAGGCGCGGACATGGTTCATAGGTGCTCTCTCCGGAAGAAGTACGGCGCTTGGCGCGCGAGCCAGAAGGCTAGAGGCCGGGTCGGTCCGGCGCAAGCCGGGCTTGATCGGGCCGGCGGGATCGTCCGTCCGGCAGGTGAACGCCGGAGCGACCGTGAGGAACTTTTGCGCAAACTCGGCACAGCCGCCGGACTGAAAACGGTTACGGCGCGGGTAGGGGAGGCCCGGATTTGGCCGATTCAGGCGAATTGCGCATTTTGACCCGCGAACGTCGTCGCGAAATTGAGTAAATAATTCGTTACGTGAAAACGTTTAGATTGTTTTATTTTCGTTATTCACATGCGCTTTACGCAACGGCGAACCGGTTTCCTGTGCGTTTGTTCAGTTTGTGAAACGCCGCAGGCGCGGCCTGGCCCGATCCATGTCACAAAAACAGAATTGATTTGTGACGCGAAAACGGAAAAAGTGACGTCCAACGGCAGCCGTTCGTCGGTTGCACGGTCGGGGCGGGCAGGGCCGATCGGGAGACCTCTTCGGAGGACCCGCTCAGCGCACCCAACGCGGCACGGTCCTGGCTTCAAAAGGTAAGGCATGAAACATACGACGGGCACTGCGAACGGCACGCTGCATACCGCCACTCTGGCCTCGGCCCTGCCGATGCGCGGGCGCGAAGGCGGGGTCTGCCTGTTCTCGGCCGACCTGAGCTGGGCCCGCGAACAAGCGCCGGCGAGCTCGCGCAGCCTGTTCGCACGAATCCAGTTCACCCGTATCGCCCTGTTCGCGTTGCTCGCGCTGGCGGTGGTCGGGGTGGTGATGATGAATGGGCCGGCCGACGCCGGTCCGAACCGTTCGCTCTCCAAGGCGCTGCCCGATCCGGTCAGCGAAGCCGAGGTCGAATCGGTGGTCGCGAACACGGGTCACCCGGCCGCGCGCCTGAAGGCGACGGCCGAACGCACGGCGGCGCGCTGACGCGCGAACCGGCATTACACCCGATACGGAACTCGGTGGGAGTAGGCGCCTGGACGGCGCAATCAGGGGAAGGGAAGCAAGCAGTACGCTTCAGCAGTACAAGTCGGAGTCCGGTTATGGGGATAATCCGTTCCGCGCAGTTTGAATGGCGTCGGCGCCACGGAAGGCGTCGGTGACCGCTGTCCTCCCGGCCCGCACGCGGGCCAGGACCGAGACCGAAACCGACCTGCCGCCGCGCGCGCGAGGCGCCGGCATCACCAGTCCGTCGGCGCGTAATCCTTGAGGAACTGACCCCACACGTGGGTGCCGGTGTTGATGCCGTGGATGATCGGATCGACGATGCGCGCGGCGCCGTCGACGATGTCCAGCGGCGGATGGAAGCGCTCCTCGATCACCTTGCGCGCGGCGATCTCGACCGGATCTTCGTCGGTCACCCAGCCGGTATCGACCGAGTTCATATGAATGCCGTCGCCGTGGTAATCCGCGGCCGAGGTGCGCGTCATCATGTTGAGCGCGGCCTTGGCCATGTTGGTGTGCGGGTGCTTGGTGGTCTTGAAGTTGCGGTAGAACTGGCCCTCGACCGCCGACACGTTGACGATGTGCTTGTCGCGGCGCGGGCTGTCGCCCTCGGGCACGCGCAGCATCAGCGGCTTCAGCCGCGCGTTGATGATGAACGGCGCGATCGCGTTGACCAACTGGGTTTCCAGCAACTCCACCGACGGCACTTCGTCCATCTGCAGGCGCCAGGAATTGCGCCCGCGCAGATCGACCTGCTGCAGGTCCTGATCGAGGCGGCCTTCGGGAAACAGATGCGCCTGGCCGAGCAGTTCGTCGGCCAGCAGCGGCACCTGCGACAGTTCGGCGGCGCGGGTCAGGCCGGTCGCGTCGATCAGCGAGCGCACGTTGCCTTGCGCTTGCAGGGCGCCGTTGTCGGCGGCACCGCTTTCGCTGGCATCGGGCAGCAGATCGTGCGCGCGCAGGCCTTCGTAACGGCCGACCAAGCGGCGCACCTCGTCGGGCATCTCGTGCAGCGCGGAGGTCTCGCCGGCCATCATGTGCGCATAGAACGCCGGCGGGCGGCGCACGGTCTGGCAGGCGTTGTTGATGATGAAATCGAGCCGTTCGCGGGTGGCCAGCAGTTCGCTGCAGAACGCTTCCACGCTCGGGGTGTGGCGCAGGTCCAGGCCGAACACTTCCAGACGATGGCCCCACTGGGCGAAGTCGGGCTCCTGCGCGTAACGCAGCGCCGAGTCGCGCGGAAAGCGGGTGGTGACGATCAACGCGCAACCCGCGCGCAGCAGCTTCAATCCGGCCTGATAACCGATCTTGACCCGGCCGCCGGTCAGCAGCGCGACCCGGCCGCTGAGGTCGGCGGTTTCGGTGCGCTTGAAGAAGTTGAGTTCCGCGCAAGGCGGGCACATCTGGTCGTAGAAGTGATGGACCTGGGTGTATTTCTTCTTGCACACGTAGCAATGCAGCAGCTCGGGCGATTCGCTGTAGGCGATCGGCTCGGGCGTGTTGTTGCTGGGATCGTGCTGGCCGGCGGGCTGCGGCGGAAAATAATTCGGCGTGGTGAACACCGGCTTGCGGCGCAGCGCGCGGATGCCGGTCTGGTTGAGCAGTTCGTCGGCCTTGCGCAGCTTTTCCTGATGACGGTCGCGCGCCTGCTGCTTGAGCTGCTTGCGCCGCGCCTTGGGTTCGGGATGGAAGGCCTGGGCGATCGCCTGGTGCAGGCGCGCGCGCTCGTCGGCGGGCAGCGCGTCGAGCATGCTGCGGTCGGCGTTGAGTTGTTCGAGCACGGCGAGCGCGTCGCGGACGCGATCGAGCAGCGGCGCGCGGTCGGTCTGCGCGGCGGCGTCGGCGCCGTCCGGGGCGTTGTCGGTGGGAGTATTCAAAAGAGAGGGTCCGCGGCGCACGGCTAGGGTGCGCGATTCAAAAAGGGGCTGATCGAAAGGGCGATGCGAAGGCGCGATTCTACAGGGCGCGACCGTGGCCGCTCGCGGACCGCGATGGCGGATGGATCGGGTGGCCGATGATTCGAGCGGCGGCGCCTGGGTCTTAGAACGCCAGAACCCGTTCAGGCAGCCGCACCAGCCCGTGCTCGGCCAGCCATTGCCAGGAGGTTTCCGCGTCCTGCTCGACGTAGGCGCGCGCCGAGCCCATGCGGAAGCTATAGCCCCATTCGTCCATGTCGGCCAGGATGCGGTCGCGGCCGGCGCCCGGCAGGGCGTCGCCGAGCAGGGTCTGCAGCACGCACACCGCGTCTTCTTCCTCGACCGAGTCGGTGGCGTCGGTATGCACCTGGGCGCGGCGTTCGGGCGGCAGCACGATAAGGTGCGCAGCTTCGTGCAGCAGCGAATGCACCGGCGTGTCGCCGCGCGCGTACACGGTGCTGCCGATCAGGCCGGCCTCGTTGTCGCCCCAGTAGCTGCCCGGGATCGCCTCGCCGTCGGCGACCCGCTCCAGGCGCAGGTCGTAGCGCGCGAGCAGGGCGGCGGCGTCGTCGAAGGCGATGTCGGACAGGGTGAGCATGGGGTGGGGTGTTTTTAGAAAAAAGCGGGGCAGGCGCGATTGAGTGCGACGTCCGGGCGGGTGCATAGATTGCGATAGAGGCCCGCACAAAGCCGGTGGTCTTGGCGATGCCGGGCATGGCGCTTTTGAGCGGTCGTCGTAGCGACGCGGTCGCGGCTCGTGCCGCTCCTACAGGGGGATACGGGCAGCGGCGGTCGGCGGGGCCGACCGCTTGCCGTCAGGCTTGCGCCTGGTGCGGGGTTTCCGGCAGGGCGACGGAAATGTCCAGCACCTTGTTGTCGCCTTCGCCGATCAGATCGACCTTGACCGATTCGGCGTCGACGTTGACGTACTTGCGGATCACCTCGAGCAGCTCGCGCTGCAGCATCGGCAGGTAGTCGGGACCGCCGCCGCGGCCGGCGCGCTCGTGCGCGACGATGATCCGCAAACGCTCCTTGGCGACGTTGGCGGTGGGTTTCTTGGCCAGCAGGAAGTCGAACAGACCCATGAGCTCAGCCTCCGAACAGCTTGGTGAAGAAGCCCTTCTTTTCCACTTGCGTGAAGCGCATCGGTCGGGTGTCGCCGAGCAGGCGGGCGACGGCGTCGTCGTAGGCCTGGGCGGCGTCGGATTCGGTTTCCAGGATCACCGGCTCGCCCTTGTTGGAGGCGTTGAGCACGTCGCCGGACTCGGGAATCACGCCGATGGTCTTCAGGCCGAGGATTTCCTCGACGTCGCCGATGCTGAGCATCTCCTGGTCTTCCACGCGCTTGGGGCTGTAGCGGGTCAGCAGCAGGTGCTCCTTGACCTTCTCGCCGTTCTCGGCGCGGCGGGTCTTGGACGCGAGCAGGCCCAGGATGCGGTCGGAGTCGCGCACCGACGACACTTCCGGGTTGACCACGACCACCGCCTGATCGGCGAAGTACATGGCCAGGAACGCGCCCTTCTCGATGCCGGCCGGTGAATCGCAGACGATGTAGTCGAAGCCTTCGGCGGCGATGTCCTCGAGCACCTTCTGCACGCCTTCCTTGGTCAGCGCGTCTTTGTCGCGCGTCTGCGAGGCGGCCAGGATGAACAGGTTCTCGAAGCGCTTGTCCTTGATCAGCGCCTGCTTGAGGTTGGCTTCGCCGTTGACCACGTTGACGAAGTCGTACACCACGCGGCGTTCGCAACCCATGATCAGGTCGAGATTGCGCAGGCCGACGTCGAAGTCGATCACGGCGACCTTGTGGCCGCGACGGGCGAGGCCGCAAGACAGGCTGGCGCTGGTGGTGGTCTTGCCGACGCCACCCTTGCCCGAAGTGACAACAATTATTTCGGTCAAAACACGTTCCTCCAATGGTGCGGCGTCAATCCAGCGCCGCAATTTTGATTTGTTCGTCTTCCAGCCAGATCTGCACGGCCTTGCCGCGCAGGTCCTTCGGGATGTCTTCGAGCACCTTGTAATGGCCCGCGATCGCGACCAGCTCGGCATGGAACTCGCGGCAGAAGATGCGGGCCTTGGTATTGCCTTGCGCGCCGGCCAGCGCGCGTCCGCGCAACGGGCCGTAGATGTGCACCGAGCCGTCGGCGATGACTTCGGCGCCGGCGCCGACCGTGGTCAGCACGGTCAGGTCGCGGTTGTCGGCGTAAATCTGTTGGCCCGAGCGGACCGGGGCGGACTGGATCAGTCCAACCGAAGAGGTCGGCGCCACAGCCGCCGTTGTCGTAGCCGAACGCGACACCTTGGCCGGCTCCGGCGCATTCACCGCCGCGGCCTCGCGTCGAGGCGCGGCAGGCGCCGCCGCTTCCGGCGCGGTGCCGCCGTCGGCACGTTCGTACGAGGCGCGGAATTTCGCCAGCAACGGCAAGCCCAGCGCCTGCGCCAGGCGATCGGTCTCGCTGGTGCCGTAAGCCAGCGCCACCGGCAGCACGCCGGCCGCGCGCAGGCCATCCAGCAACGCCTGCGCGGTGACCGCGTCCGGGGTCTGGCTGAGGCCGCCGAAGTCGATCACCACCGCGGCGCGGCCGAACATGTTCGGCGCGCGCTGCACGCGGCTGCGCATTTCTTCGGTCAGGCGTTCGACGTCGAGGGTGCGGATGCGCAGGTTGGCGATGCCGACTTGGCCGATCTTGAGTTCGCCGGCCTGTTCGTAGTCCACGGCTACGCTCACGGGCACGTCCCGGTCGGCCGCTGCGCGGCCTGGTCGGGCACGCGCCGCACCGGCACCCGCGGACGGGTCAGCCAGCAGGCCTCGGGCAGGGCGTCGCCGTAGGTTTCGCGCACCCAGGCGTAGCTGCACAGCGGCTTCATCAGCATCGCCGCGCGCACGCCGGCTTCCTCCATCACATGCTGGCCGACTTCGCGGAAACCGAAGCTGCCATGGAACAGCAGGGCCGGGTCGTTGCCGCCTTCCAGGAACACCTCGCAGGCCAGCTGCGGATAGCGCAGCTCGGCGTAGCTCTGGGCGTCGGCGTAGAACGCGCGGCCGACACCGCCGCCGCGGCGCCGGCTGGCGACGACGATGCGGTCGATATAGAAGAAATCCGGGTGACGATCGCGAAACCAGCGGAAATTGCTGCTGTCGTGACCGGTATTCGAGCCCATCCCAATCAGGAAACCGGCCAGGGTCCCGTCGCGCTCGGCGACGCGGAAATATTCGGCGCTGTCGAAGAAATGACGCAGACGGGCCGCATCCAGCGGCAGGATCGCGGGGCCGGCGGCGTTGTTGAGGGCAAGGACGGAATCCAGCTCGTGCTCACGCACGTCGCGGACGACGATCGACATTCCACGCTCCAAGTATTCAAAAACCGGCACGCGTTCCGTGCCGGCGTCCCGATTATCGCATGGCCGTCCGCCCGGGGCGAACGGCAAGTGCATGACTTCTGGACGGCTCGGCGGGACCGCCCATGCCGTTAGCATGCATTCATGCTGGCTCGCCTCACTCCTACTCAACTCATGCGGTTCGCCGGGCTGTTCACCTGGGGCATGGCGGGGTGCTGGCTGGTGATCATGTGGCTGGAGCCGGAAGCGGCCGCCACCCTGCCGGGCGGCAGCGAGCACACCTTCTTCCTGTTGATCCTGCGCTGGGTCGCGATCCACCTGGCCTTCGGCGCGGTGTACTGGTGGGCCAGCCGCGGTCTGGGCCAGCGCCGGCCGGGGCCGACCGACTACGCCATGGTCCTGGTCCTGACCGCCTGCGCGATCGGGGTCGGCTACTACTCCAACAGCGGCATCGGCAGCATCCTGCTGATGGTCGTGGCCGGGCTGTTGCCGTGGCTGCTGCCGCTGCGGGTCGGCGCGGCCTGGCTGGTGCTGGGCAATCTGTCGATCATCCCGGTGTTCGTGATCGCCATCGGCCAGCCGCTGCTGGTCGCGATCGTGCAGTCGCTGGCCTATGCCGGCTTCTCCAGCCTGGTGTTCGTCAGCTCGCTGGTGGCGATGCAGCAGGCCCAGGCCCGCGAGGACCAGCGCCGGCTCAACGCCGAACTGCGCGCGACCCGCGCCCTGCTGGCCGAGAGCGCGCGGATCAACGAGCGCACCCGGATCTCGCGCGAACTGCACGACTTGTTGGGCCACCACCTGACCGCGCTGAGCCTGAACCTGGAGGTCGCCGGCCACCTGTCCGAAGGTCGGGTCAAGGAACACGTGCGGCAGGCGCATACTCTGGCCAGACTGCTGCTCACCGACGTGCGCGAGGCGGTCAGCCAATTGCGCGAGAACGGCGCGATCGATCTGGCCCTGGCGCTGCGTCCGTTGGCCGAAAACGTACCGGCGCTGGACATCCGCATCGACATTGAAACGCCCCTGACCCTGGACGATCCCGAGCGCGCCCACGTGCTGCTGCGCTGCACCCAGGAGATCATCACCAACACCGTGCGCCATGCCGGCGCGCAGCACTTGTGGATCGACGTGCGCCGCAACGGCGAACAGATCGTCATGAGCGCGCGCGACGACGGCCACGGCGCCGATCACCTGATCGCCGGCAACGGCTTGCGCGGCATGCGCGAGCGGCTGCAGCAGTACGGCGGACAACTTCTCATCGAAACCCGGGCCGAGGCGGGCTTTTGCCTGCAGCTGACACTCCCCGCCACCGCGGCCGCCATGGCCCGCGAAGGAGCGCTTGCATGATCCCCAACCCCATCCGCGTATTGCTGGTCGACGACCAGACCCTGGTCCGGCAGGGGGTGCGCTCGCTGCTCGCCCTGGCCGAGGGCATCGAGGTCGTGGCCGAGGCCGGCGACGGCCGCCAGGCGGTCGAGATCATTCCGCAGATCCGTCCGGACGTGGTCCTGATGGACATGCGCATGCCGGTGATGTCCGGCCTGGAGGCCCTGCAGGCGCTGTCGCGCGCGGGTTACCTGCCGCCGACCATCATCCTGACCACCTTCGACGACGACCAGCTGGTGTTGGCCGGGCTCAAGGCCGGCGCCAAGGGCTATCTGCTCAAGGACGTGTCGCTGGCGCAGCTGGTCGGCGCGATCCAGGCGGTGGCCGACGGCGGCTCGCTGGTCCAGCCGGCGGTGACCCAGCGCCTGCTGTCGGGGCTGGAGCACATGCGCAACGACTTCGTCAGCCTGGACCGGCCCGACCCGCTGACCGAGCGCGAGACCGAGATCCTGCGGCTGATGGCCGGCGGCTTTTCCAACAAGGAAATCGCCAATTCGCTGGGCGTGGCGGAGGGGACGATCAAGAACCACGTCTCCAACATCCTGTCCAAGCTGGGCGTGCGCGACCGCACCCGCGCGGTGCTCAAGGCGTTCGAGCTGCAACTGGTCTGACGTCGGCGGGCCGAATCGTCGAGTCGGCTTGGACGCTTCCGGCCCGGCGCGGCGCGCCGGGCGTTCGCGATCGCGCGATCCGTTCATCCGGAGCGGCCGCGCATGGGGCGCATCGAAGGCGCCGATCGCGGCCATGTCGCGCACTCTCGGCCCCCGCCGACTTGTCCGAATTTGCGCATCCGCATCCGCGCGGCCGCCGCGTACCGTGGCGAATGCGGGCGACAGGCAAGGAAAAGCCGGTGATTTCCCGGCTTTTCGCGACGCGATGGTGCAAGTGGGCGATTCGGCGAATTTTCTTCGCTGTGACGGCTGTCCTAGCCGGGATTTATCTTGCTACGATTGTGGGTCTGCGCCCCCGGCCCGATCCGGGCCCGGCCCTGGAGAACCTGAATGACCCGTCTGATCGAGATTCTGATTTCACTGGCGATCGTCGCCGTGCTGTTCCTGGTTGTCGGCATCGTGCTGCCGTCGAGCCGCCATCTGTCGCACTCGGTTGAGACCAACCGCAAGCTGACCATCGTGTTCGACACGTTGAACAGCATGCGTCGCTTCAAGGATTGGAACCCGCTGGCCCTGCGCGATCCGAACATGGAGATCAAGCTGGTCGGCAAGGAAGAGGGCGTCGGCGCCCGCCTGGAGTATTCGTCCAAGGAACGCGGCCTGGGCAACGGCAGCTGGGAAATCGTCAAGAGCGAGCCGGGCAAGCTGGTCGGCTACAAGATCAGCAGCGTCGAGCGCGGCGACAACAAGCGCTCCGAGTTCACCCTCAAGCCGACCGGCAAGAACAACCGCAACGTCGAGATCACCCAGACCTACGACGTCGACTACGGTTGGGACCTGCTGGGCCGTTACTCCGGCCTGTACGTGAGCAGCAACGTCGGCGAAGACGTCAAGATGGGCCTGGCGCGGCTGAGCAACCTGCTCGCCACCGTGCCGAACTACGACTATTCCAAGCTGGCCGAAACCGATCCGGCCGGCGCGCCGAAGATCGTCGACCGTCCGGCCGAGAACGTGCTCAGCGTGACCGCCGCGGTCGAGCGCGACAACGACAAGATCAAGGGCCAGATCCACTCCAACATGGAATGGATCAAGAAGGTCATCGCCGCCAACGGCCTCGAGGCGGTCGGTCCGGTCCGCATCGTGACCAACGAGTTCGGCGCCGAAACCTATTCGTTCGACGTGGTCCAGCAGGTGCGCAAGATCGGCGACACCAGCACCGAAGCGACCAAGCTCGACGTCAAGATCGACGGCCCGGGCAACCCGGTCAAGGCCGAGTTGCTGGCGCCGACCAAGGTCGTCGTGTCCTCCAGCAGCGGCCACAACTTCGCGGCGCTGCCGCCGGTGCGCGACGCGGTCCGCGCCTGGGCGCTGACCCGCGGCTACACCACCACCGATCGCCCCTACGAAGCGTGGAAGGCCGGCATCGACGAAAGCTTCGATCCGGCGCTGGGCAAGTTCGACGTGTACTGGCCGGTCAAGTAAGCCGCGCCACATCGCGACGCCGCCGAGGCGGTGTCGCGTGCGAAAACGCGCCGCGGTTTCCGCGGCGCGTTTTTTTTGGGCGCTCGCGTTGCCGCGCGCCGGTCGGTCGATGGATTGCGGGCGATGCCTTGTCTCGCTGGCCTTCGACCGGCCGTGTCGTCGCCCGCATCGCCGCGGGGAGACGGCGGCGTGAACAATGCGATCCGCAGTCGCAAGGAATACGTTGCTCCGGCCGGCGCTGGCGCGGCGGTTGCTCCCGCGATGCATCGATCTCGCCACGTCCTGGCGATTGCATGCGACCGCGGATTGCGACGCGCGCGGGCCGAGGCCCGGCTGCTATCGTGGCGTTCCGCGAATCGCATGGTTTCGACCCGCATGAACCTTCCCGCGCACGACGCCCGCGATGGGCGAGCCGCGTTGTTCCCGCCGACGTTTTCGTCGCGATTGTTGGCCGCCGCCGGGGCCTTGCTGGCCGCGCTCGCGGTCGCCTTGTCGGCGTATGCCGCGCACGTCGCCGATCCGGCCGGGCAGTCGCGTCTGCAGACCGCGGCGATGTATGCCTTCGGCCACGGCATCGCGCTCGCCGCGCTGGCGCCGTTGGCGCGCCGCGCCCTGGGCCGTTATGCCTTGATCGCGGTGTTGATCGGCACGCTGGTGTTCGCCGGCGGCCTGGCCTGCGCGTATTTCCTGCATACCTCGACCGCTCTGCTGCCGTATGGCGGCAGCCTGATGATCCTGGCGTGGCTGGTCTACGCCATCGATGCGCTGAGGCGCTGAGCATGCCGCGCCAAGTTCGCGGTTACGACGCGCAGGCCGCTTACGCGCACTTGAGCAAGCGCGACCGCAAGCTCGGCGCGTGGATGAAGAAAGTCGACGCGCTCGAAGGCGGCCCGATCCCGACCGATCCGCGTTGGCGCAAAACCTTCGATCCGGTCGATGCGCTGGCGCGCGCGATCCTGTTCCAGCAGCTCAGCGGCAAGGCCGCCTCGACCATCGTCGGCCGGGTCGAAGCCGCGATCGGCGCGAGCCGATTGCATTACGACACCCTGGGCCGTTGCGACGATGCGACCCTGCGCGGCTGCGGCGTGTCGGGCAACAAGCTGCTGGCGCTGCGCGATCTGGCCGCGCGCGAATCGCGCGGCGAGATTCCCGATCTGCGGCGCATGGCCGGCATGGACAACGAGGCGATCATCGCCGCGCTGGTGCCGATCCGCGGCATCGGCCGCTGGACCGTGGAGATGATGCTGATGTTCCGGCTCGGCCGGCCCGACATCCTGCCGGTCGACGACTTGGGTATTCGCAAGGGTGCGCAGCGGGTCGACAAGCTCGAGGCGATGCCGGCGCCGAAAGCGCTGGCCGAACTCGGCGAGCGCTGGGGGCCGTATCGCAGCTATGCCAGCTTGTACCTGTGGCGGATCGCCGATATCGCCGAAGGACCGAAGATCGGCAAGGCCAGGACGAATCGTTCGCAGGATTGAGCGACGGTGGGTCGATGCACGTGCTGGATGGGTTTTAGCTGGGCGAGTGCGCGCGATCTGCGACAAGCGCGTCGGGGCTGAAGCCCCGCCCACGAGACTTCGCGGCTATAAGGTCTCGTGCGGGAAAAGTTCTTGCGCATGAAGGCTCCCGCGCAGAGCGACGCCTTTGCCAGGAACCGATGCGGGACGAGGCGTCGGTGCTCCGAGGTCTCGTGGGCGGGGCTTCAGCCCCGACGCTTTTGTCGCGGATAGCGGCGCAATCTGGATGCTTGAGGTGGAGCGCGAGACATTGCGCCCATCCGAACAGGAAGCAAGCAGCTAGCCCGCATCCGCGATCAGCATCAGCGACACCGGTCGCCCGCTCAGCGGATGCACCGGTTCGGCCAGCTCGCGCAAGCGCAGGCCGCTGCGTTCGAGCAGCGCGACCCAGCCGCCGATGGTGCGGAAATACCATGGCGCCGGTTCGCCGAACGCCGCGTCACAACCGGCCCAGCTGCCGTCGCGCCAACCATCGACATAGGGCGCCTCGCCGCAGGCTTGCGGCGGATGCAGGGTCTGGATCAGCACATGGCCGCGCGGGTTCAACAAGCCCGGGATCGCGCCCAGCAGGCCGGCCACGCTGTCGTCGCCGAGCAGCGAGAAATTGCAGATCGCCAGGTCGTAACGCGCGCGCAGGGCGCCGGCGGCGATGTCCTCATAACTCAGGCAGTCGTAGCGCGGCGCGGGCGCGGGCGCGTCGGTGTCGGTTCGCACACCGCGCGCGGCGTCGATCAGGTCCGCTATCGCATCGACGCCATGCACGTCGAGGCCGTGCGCGCACAGCGCGCGGCTCAGCCAGCCTTCGCCGCAACCCAGGTCGAGCACGCTGCGCGGCGCCAGCCGCAGCGCGGCGTCGACGACGGCGCGGTCGGTGACCAGGCGCCGGCTTTCGATCGCCTGCGCGCGCACGGTCTGGGTCCAGGGCGCGGCGTTTTCTTGCCAGGCCTCGAGCACGCGCGCATCGCTGTGGCGGGGTGCAGTGCCGGTCATGGCTCAGACCTCGGCGGCGGCGGGGTCGCCGCGGCGCGAGGTCGAGTAGGCCAGCCACGCCAGGCCGGCCAGGGCCAGCACCGCGATCGACCCGGGCAGGTACAGCACGAACCAGGCGATCGCGGTGTCGACCTTGCCGTAGGTCCAGATGGTGAATGTCGCGAACAGGCCGTCGGCCAGGATCAGGAACGCCAAGGTGGTGGTGCGGCGCACGCTGGCGAGCAGGCAGGTCAGGGCGATCAAGGCCTGCGGCAGGCCGATGTAGAAGAAATTCATCGCGCCGGCGTACAGCGACTGCGACAGGCTCTGGCCGTCGGCGATCCACGACTGGGCGAAGAAATACCCGAACGGCAGCGAGAACAGAATGGCGGCGAGCGGCCAGAACCGGCGGGTGCTCATGCGACGCTCCTTGAGCGGATCGGATCGGATCGGATTGCGATTGGGTTCGACGACCCCGCCTGGTCCCGCGGCGGTACGCATGCGATGCGTACCGTTTTGTAGCCAGTGGTGCCACAACGCCGGCTGAGTGGAATGCGGTGGCACACCCGGTGCCAGGTCGTCGCGGTGGGTTTTCGAAACCGCCGTTCGATCCGGCCGCGCCGAGGCGCTCAGCCTGTCGCCGCCGCCGCGGACATTGCGCTCAGTCTGGCGCGCTCAGGCCGGGATGCTCGGACCGATGCTCCGACCAGCATGCTCAGGTCAGCGTGCTTCGACCAGCACGCTCAGACAGGCATGTAGCGCCAATGCCAGGGCTCATAGACGATCCCGTGCGGATTGCCGCGCGGATAACTCATCGCATAGCCGTAGCCGCCGGCGCGCTCGCGCAGCCAGGCGAAGGCCGCGCTATGTTCGAACGATTCCTCGGCCGGCGGTTCGCCCGGCGTGCCGATGTCCAGCGCCAGGCCGCTGTGGTGTTCGCTGTAGCCCGGCGCGGCGTTGACGGTGAGGATCGCCTCGACACTCAGGCCGCGCGCGAGTTTGCGTTCGAAGATGCCCAGTTGGTAATCGTGGCTGCGATAACCGGAGATCGCGTCGAGCACGATGCCGTCGCGTTGCGCGGCCTCGCGCAGGTGGGTCCAGGCGCGCGCGGCGGCCGGGTGCAGCCACAGCGGGCGGCGGAAGCGGTCGACCCCGGCCAGCGCCAGTCGGTCGGGCTCGGCGACCAGGGTCAGGCCGGTGCGTTGTTCGTAGCCGGCGCCGTCCAGGCCGAGCGCGTCGAGCCGGTGCTCGATCCGGTCCAGCGGCAGCTCATGCACGCGCACCAGGCCTTCGCGGCGGTACTCGACGATGCTGTCCAGCGCGTCGAGCGCGGCGTCGATGCCGTCCTCGCGCATCAGCCGGTGGACCAGCGGCAGCAATCCCTCGGGCAGGTCGGCGGCGAGGAAACGGCCGTCGCGCTTGCGCCGCAGCACATGGCGCGCGCGCGCCAGGGCGCGGGCGTCGTGGTTGCTGCGCGCGCGCAGCAGGCCGCCCGGCCACAGTTCGATCTCGGGCGTGTTGATCAGGACAGTGCCGGGGCCGCGCATGGGCTCAGGTTAACGGCTGCGGCCGCGGCGTGCCACGGGGCGCGGGGCCGGCCGAGCTGACGCGGGCCGGGCTGGTGCTGACCAAGCTGTAGCGGGCCGAGCTAGTGAGCGGCGGGTGGTTCATGCCGGCTGCTTGAAATACAGGCGGGTGCCGAGAATGCCCGGGTCGTGTTCGACCGCGACCAGTTCCCAGCCCTGTTCGCCGCGTTGATCGAGTTCGCGCTGGATGCGCTCGCGCATCGGCGCCTCGAACAACTGGTAAGTGAGTTCGGTGACGTGGTGCTTCCATCGGCTCATGCGTCGTCCTCGGGCGTCGGGGTGTCCTGGCGCGGCAGCCGGCCGCTCTTGCGCAGCGCGTCGCGCAGGACATATTCGATCTGCGCGTTGAGCGAGCGCAACTCGTCGTCGGCCCAGCGCTGCGCGGCGGCGAGCACCTCGGCGTTGATGCGCAGCGGGTAGGCCTTCTTCTCGCTCACCGGCGGCCGGTCCGCTCGCCGCGCGATCCGTTCGCCGTGTCGTTGCGTTGCGAGTCGCGCTCGCGGTAATCGCGCCGCGCCTTGGCCACCGCCAGCATCAGCGCCACCACCAGGCCGTTGACCGCGATCAGCAGGGCCACGGTGACGCCGGTGGTGCGGCTGTCGTTGCCGGCGGCCCAGTAGTACCCCGGTGCGGCCAGCAGGATCGCGATGGCGATCAGCGCGAGCAGTCGCGACAGCCGCGCCGCGGTCGCGGCCGGGTCGCGCAGGCGCGAGGCGTCGAGCCCGTTGACCAGGTGCAGGTTGCCGCGCGCGACCAGCACCGCGGCGACCAGGGTCGGCACCGCGCTGATCAGCATGATCGCCGGCAACATCAAGGCGTGAGTGTTCGTGCTCATGGGCGGGCCTCAGTACAAAGTGCCGGCGTTGACGATCGGCTGGGTGCTGCGGTCGCCGCACAGCACCACCAGCAGATTGCTGACCATCTGCGCCTTGCGCTCCTCGTCGAGCTGCACCACGCCGTTCTTCTGCAATTCGGCCAGGGCCATCTCGACCATGCCGACCGCGCCGGAGACGATGCGGGTGCGCGCGGCGATCACCGCGTTGGCCTGCTGGCGCTGCAGCATGGCGTGGGCGATTTCCGGCGCGTAAGCGAGGTGACTGATGCGCGCGTCGACCACGTGGATGCCGGCGTCGGCGAGGCGTTCCTGCAGTTCGTCGCGCAGGTGCACGGAAATCTCGGCGGCGTGGCTGCGCAGCGAGAGCTGGCCGTCCTCGTGCTGGTCGTAGGGATAGCTGGTGGCCATCGCGCGCACCGCCGACTCGGTCTGGATATGGACGAAGGTTTCGTAGTCGTCGACGTTGTAGACCGCCTCGGCCGAATCGACCACCTGCCAGACGATCACCGAGGCGATCTCGATCGGGCTGCCGTCGAGCTCGTTGACCTTGAGCCGGCCGCTTTCGAAATTGCGCACGCGCTGGCTGACCTTGCGCTTGGCGAACAGCGGGTTGTTCCAGCGCAGGCCGTTTTCCTTGACCGTGCCGATGTACTTGCCGAACAGGCTCAGCACCGCGGCCTGGTTGGGTTCGACCATGTACAGGCCAAGCAGGCAGAACGCGGCGGTCGCGCCGATCAGCGCCGAGGCCACCATGGCCAGGAAGCGGCCGGGCTCGGCGAATCCGGTGAGAAAGCCGTAGGCGCAGACGAGCAGGATCAGCGCCAGGCCGATCAGCGTCGGAATGCCGGGCAGGGAGGTGGTCGGGTTTTCTTTCATGGCGTCGGCTCGGTCGGTGTCTGGGATATTGATATCAGATTGATATCAAATCTGGGTGGCCGTTCGTCGGGGCGGTGCATCGGGCGGTGCGTCGGGCGAGGTGGCACGCCCGGCCTGCCTTGCGCGGTGGCCCGCAATCCCGCGGTCGCGGCTCACGCCGCTCCTACAGGTAGCCCATGTAGGAGCGGCGCGAGCCGCGACCACGCCAATCCGCCCGCCGGCGCAAACCGCCGACAGCGACGCTCCATCCGATTCCCGATTCCCGATTCCCGAATCCCGAATCCCGGCCGTCAAGGCGTAACGCGATAAAGCGGCGCCGGAATGAACTCCCCCGTCGCGTACAGGCTGCGGCCGTCGGCCGACCAGCCCAGCGCCTCGGCCTGCGGCAGCCACGGCAGGTCGCTGACCCGCGGCGTGCCGGCGACCGCCTGGGCCCAGCTCTGCTGCGGCTGGCGCGGGTACTGCAACAGGTAGCGATACGTCATCACCGCCAGGGTCGTGCCGTCGGGCGAGATGTCGGCCGCGGTGACCTGGCCCTGCAGCCTGGCCCGACCGGGATTGGACTTGCGCAGCGCCTCGTCGGCCTGCGGGATGCCGGCCAGTTCGCCCAGCCGGGTCGCGGTCTGCAGCGCGTTGCCGGCCGGCATCAGCGGCAACGCGAACAGTTCCGGCGGTTGGCGCTTCTTCGAAATCAGCAGCACCTGCCGGCGCGCCACGTCGACCGCCACCGCCTCGCAGTCGCGCGCGCCGTCGGGCCAGCGGAACGCGATCGACCAGGCCGGCTTGAGCCGCGCGTTCTCGATCTTGGAAGGCTCCTCGATCACGTGCAGTTGCAGGCTGCGGCGCAGACCGCCGTTGTCGCCGGTGTCGGCGATCAGCAGGTAGGAGCGGCCGTCGAGTTCGAACGCGGCCATGTCCTCCCAATCGGTCTTGGTCACGCCCTCGATCCGCAACGTGGCCAGGCGATCACCATTGCTCGCGACCGCGAACAGGCGTTCGGGGTTGCCGCCGTCGTCGTGCATCCACAGCACGTCCGGATGCCGGCGCGAGGCGGCCAGGCCGCTGATCTCCGACAGCTGCGGGTCCAGCATCATCCCGGCCAGTTCGCTGCTGCCGTGTGCGGGCGGCGTGTCCGAGCCCGAGCACGCGGCCAGCACGGCTGTGCCCAGCACGCCCGCGAGCCACGCCAACCGGCGCCGAACGCCGCCCGGCGCGGTGGCGGCGCGGGCGGTCGGCGGGGCATCCGGCGATGCGAGGGCGACGGCGCGCGCTGCGGGCCGAGGACGGGCAAAGGGCATGGCCACAGCATCGCACGGGCGATGTGTGCCGCCATAGTCCGCGAACGCCGCCTCGACGCGGAAAGTTAGACTAGGCTCATCCCACCCCCACTTGAGGTTTCGTCCATGACCACGCTCGGTACGCCGCTGTCCCCGCATGCCTTTCGCGTGCTTCTGCTCGGTTCGGGCGAGCTGGGCAAGGAGGTGGCGATCGAGCTGCAGCGCTTCGGGGTGGAGGTGATCGCCGCCGACCGCTACGCCGACGCGCCGGCGATGCAGGTAGCCCATCGCAGCCACGTGCTCGACATGCTCGACGGCCAGGCCGTCCGCGCCTTGATCGCGGCCGAGCGGCCGCATCTGATCGTGCCGGAGATCGAGGCGATCCACACCCAGACCCTGGTCGAGCTGGAACGCGAATTCGCCGAGCGCGGCACCGAGACGCAAGTGATCCCGACCGCGCGCGCCGCGCGCCTGACCATGGACCGCGAAGGCATCCGCCGTCTCGCCGCCGAAACCCTGCGACTGCCGACCTCGCCGTACCGCTTCGTCGACACCGTCGAGGACTACCGCGCCGCGGTCGCCGAACTCGGCCTGCCGTGCGTGATCAAGCCGGTGATGTCGTCCTCGGGCAAGGGCCAGAGCCTGGTGCGCGATCCGGGCGAGATCGACAAGGCCTGGAACTACGCCCAGACCGGCGGCCGCGCCGGCGCCGGCCGGGTCATCGTCGAAGGCTTCATCGATTTCGAATACGAAATCACCCTGCTGACCGTGCGCCATGCCGGCGGCGTGACCTACTGCGCGCCGATCGGCCACCTGCAGCGCGACGGCGATTACCGCGAAAGCTGGCAGCCACAGCCGATGAACCCGGTCGCGCTGGCGCGCGCGCAGCAGATCGCCCGCGCCATCACCGACGATCTCGGCGGCTACGGCGTTTTCGGCGTGGAGTTGTTCGTCAAGGGCGACGAAGTCTGGTTCAGCGAAGTCTCGCCGCGGCCGCACGACACCGGCCTGGTCACCCTGATTTCGCAGGATCTGAGCGAATTCGCCCTGCATGCGCGCGCGATCCTCGGCCTGCCGATTCCGACCATCCGCGAACACGGCGCGTCGGCCTCGTGCGCGGTGCTCGCGCAGGGCATCGGCGTGCCGGTGTTCTCCGGCGTCGACGCGGCGCTGGGGCAGGTCGACACGCAGTTGCGTTTGTTCGGCAAGCCGCGGGTGGAAGGCCAGCGCCGGGTCGCGGTGACTCTGGCCTTGGGCGCGGACATCGATCAAGCGCGCGCCAAGGCGCGCGAAGCGGCGGCGCAATTGCAGATCGAATTGCGCTGAGCGCGAGCAGGCGCCGCGAATCCTCGATTCGCGGCGCGACAGCGTCCGCCGCCGCGCGCGTCGGACGACCCGGTACCGAACCATCCAGGGAAGCGACGATGAACGACACGCAGGGCTACGCGGTATTTTTCTTCCCGCAAGCGTTGGAGGTGCTGGGCGATGCGATCCGGCCGTATCTGCTCGACGGGCCGGCCGGCGCGCACGTGCTGTGCAAGGAAATCGACACCGGCGGCGCGTTCACCGAAATGACCCTGGAAGGCCGCACCGCCGACGGACAGTTCTTGTCGCTGGAGTTGATGGTGCCCGGCAGCATGGTGCGCATGATCGTTTCGGCGCACGGCGAGGGCTCGTTCGGGTTCGGCGCCAGCCTGCCCAAGCCCGCGCCGAAAGCCGCGCCGAAGAGCATGCCCGCGACCGCCGCGCCGGCATCGGCGCCGAGTCCCGTGCCGACGCCCGCATCGACGCCAGTACCGACGCCTGCGCCTACGCCTGCGCCGGCGGTGCCGGATGCGCCGGCGACGGTGATCGCGGCGAGCAATCCTGATAAAACCGAATAGTCGCGGAAGCCCGAACGAGCGGTGTCGCAGGCGAGCCGCGATCGCAGCTCGTCGCGCGCGTGCGTCGCTTGCGAGCGCGGTCGACGCAAACACGGTAGATTGCGCCGCTTCGGGCCGGATGATCGATTCGGCCGCATCGCCCGCGGGTCGGGCGCGGACAAGGAGTCCAGCAATGAACGCTGCAAGCAAGCACGAAGACACCGTCACCCTATATCGACCGGTTGGCCCGGAGGAACTGGCGAAGCTGCGCGACAGCGCATTCAAGCGCTGGCCGCCGCGTCTGCCCGAGCAGCCGATCTTCTATCCGGTGACCAACGAGCAGTACGCGGCCGAGATCGCCGAACGCTGGAACATCAAGGACAGCGGCTACGGCGCGGTCACCCGCTTCCAGGTGCGCGCCGCGTTCATGGCCCGCTACCCGATCCAGAAGGTCGGCGGCGCGCATCACACCGAGTGGTGGGTGCCGGCGGAGGAACTGGAAGCGCTCAACGACGAAATCGTCGGGACCATCGAGGTCATCCGCGAATTTCATGGGCCGGCCGAGGGCTGAGTTGCGTGCGGCGACGCGGCGTCGGCGGCTCGCCGATCGCTGCATCGGCGTTGCGTATCGGTTCTAGATATCGCCGGGCTTGAGCGGTTCGTCAGGTTCGCACGGACGGTTGGTTTATTCGTCGTCCGCCGAACTCGGATGCGGCGCGATGTACGGATCGCGACGAGTTGGTCGTGGATGATTGCCGCTGGCGCGGCTGCTAAGCCGGCAACGACCTGCATTCGCGCAACGGTGCTTCAGACCGCGTAAGCCTCAATCCAGCGGACAGCCAGCCTCGAGCCAGCCCGCAAGATCGTCGCCGACCGCGACGAAGTCGTCCTCGCTCATGCTGCCGTGACCTACCACGAACACGGTCGACGGCGTCAGCGCCGCGTGCACCAGGATCGCGCGGCCGCCGCCGTCGTCGCCGACGGTCAGATAGCCGGGGCAATAGACCTGGGTTTCATAGCACTGGTTGCGTTCGATCAGTTCGTCGACCGCGTACAGACGGACCGCGCCGATCTCGCCGCCGCCATGACGGGCGATCGCTTCGCGCAACCCCGTCGCGATCGGCGCGCCGAACCAGCGTTCGACCGCCGCCCAGGAGTCATCCGAGCGCATCGGCTTCGACCGCCGCGGCCGCGCGAGGCGCGACGGCGAAATGCGCGGTCACCGCGGCGACGATCTTCTCGATGTCGTGCGCATAGAATCCCGACGAATTGAAGGTGTTGAATTCGATCACCCTGAGCCCGTCGTCGGTCTGGGCCACGTCCATCACACAGGTGCGGTGCGGCAGCCAGCCGTCGGCGAGCGCCTGCGCCTGCTCGTACAGTTTCGGACGCGCTACCGCATTGGCCATGCGCTGGCCGGCGATGCGGTAGGACGAGCCGTCCACGAGCGTGCCGTCGACGATGAAATAGCGCCACTCGGCGTGGATCTTCCGCGGCGGCGCCACGATCACCTCGGTGTCGCCGTCGAAGCTGAAGTTGCCCGAATCCACGCGGCTCATCCAGCGGCGGATTTCCCTGGCGACCGTGACCGTGCCGTCGAAATGCTTGAGGTCGTGCAGCGGGCGCACGAACCAGAGGCTGTCCTCGGCTTCGTGCTCCATCGCCGCCATGCACTCGCGCACGCTCATCTGCCGTACGTGCTGGTTGAGCATGTCGTCGCGGTTGCGGTTCCAGCAGTCGACGCGGAAGGTGTCGGGATCGAAGCACAGCCCGGTCCAGCCGCGCTGCATCGCCAGCCGGGTCAGCTTGGTCGCGCCGTAGGGAATCACCACGCCGTCGATCTGCGGCACGTGGTTGCCGAGTTCATCCGAGAACGGAACGACCTGGATCTCCTGCATGCGCGCGCCGGCATCTTCGGCGGCGTTCCATACCCGGCGGATCTGCTCGTCGGCGATGAAGTTGGTCTGGATCGCCCAGGTGACGGGAGTGCTCATGCGATGCTGGCCGCTCGGGGTGGCTGCGATGACGCAGGCCCCAATTCTATCGCCCGGATTTCACCGGCGGCGACGGCGAACGGCGATGGCGCATGCGGCGATGGCCATCGCGACAACGCGAAAGACGCAGCCGGCGCGTGCTAGCCGCGCGCGAAGATCAGCAGGTCGCTGCTGGTGGCGATCACCAGGCTCCGTCCGCTGGCGGAGAAGCCGCAGGCGCGCACGGTCGAGTCTTGATGGATCTTGTGCAGCGGCGCGGGCTTGTCGTACAGATCGCCGAACAGGTGCGAGCCCGGTTCGGTCAGCACCAGTTCCTGTCCGGGCCAATCCAGTTCGAGCCGATGCACGGCCCAGCCGTCCGCGGTGGTGGTGGCCAGTCCGCCGCCGCCCGCGCCGGCGATGCGGATCGCGCGCCCTTGCAAGGGACCGATGCCTTGTGCTTCCAGGTGGACATGGTCTTCTTCGTACTCGCCGCGATCGCGCGCCACGCGCTCGCCGCCGAGGCAGTCGAACACGCCGCGTCCGCGGCAGGACACGACCAGCAGCAGGTCCGAATCGCGGTCGAAGCCCACCGAGCTCAATCCGCCGACGGCGACATGCGCGATCGCTTTCCAGGGCGCGGGCGGTGGGGTCGTCGGCAGCGAACGAATGCGTTCGCGCAGTGTTTCAAGACGTGAAGTATTCAAGGTCGACATCGGTCTGGGCGGTGAAATCGTTACGGGTCCGGCGGCGATGGCGGGCATCGGGCCGGGCGCTTCATCGAATCGGGCGGCCGACGCGAAGCGCGGCGTCAGCGTGGCTTGCAGCTGCTGCGTTCTATTACTCGATCGGCGCGTCCGGATCAGGACAGCGACATCAGGACAGCGACCCGGCCTGCACAGCATGCCGGTGTCGCGCGCGGAAATCTGAGGCCTGTGCGTCCGGTTAATGTGATCTTCAGCACCGCGCTCGAGTCGACGCGGTTGCGATGCCGGTTCGCGCCGTGCTCAGTTGCTCAGATCGAGCCACACCAGATGGTGGTCGCTGGCTTCGGAAATCTTCGCGTCGTCGCTGCCGGCCTTCGGCCAGAACACGCCGCTGTCCTCGACCTTCCAACCGCGCGAAGGCAGCACGTAGTCCAGGCGCAGGGTGCCGGCCTTCGGGCCGAAATCGCCGGTGTGCTGGGCGATGTCGCCTTTGCGCGGGAAGCCGTAAAAGCTCGCGCGTTCGGCGGCGCCTTCGCTGTGCGGAGTGTGGCTCGCATCGACCCGCGGGTGGTCGAGCAATTGCCTGATCGAGCCCGGGACGCCGTCGCCGTCGATCGGATCGGCATTCATGTCGCCGACGATGACGAAGCGCGCGTCGCTCGCCAGTCCGCCGCAGCGGCCCTGGTCGTCGCACAGCCAGGTCGGGGTGCCGCCGTCGAGGTAGCGCGCCCACAGCGCGATCTCATCGTGATTGCGCGCGCCGTTGCGATCCTCCGGCCCGTCGAACACCGGCGGGGTCGGATGCGCGGCGAGCAAGTGCAGCACGCCGAGCGGCGTTTTCACCGGCACGTCCCAATGCGATTTGGACGACAGCCGCATCTGCGGCCACACGCTGGCCGAGTACCAGGCTTTGCCGGTGGCCGGATCGCGCGGCTGGCGCGCGCCGGGCAGGCTGCTCCACTTGAAGGTCTGGAAGCTGCGCACCGCGGCGGTGTCGATCGGATAACGCGACAGCACCAGCATGCCGTACTGGCCCGGATGCAGACCGTAGCCCCAGGCGTCGTTGCCGCGCGCGCGGTCGGCGCGTTTGGCATCGCCGGATTGGCCGTCGCCGTCGAGGTCCAGGCCGCTCGGCACGCCGGTGTTGACCGGCGCGAGGTAGCGGTAGGGATAGCGCAAGGCGTCGCCGCCGCCGGGCTGGGCGACTTCCAGGTAATTGCGTTGGAACAGGTCGGCCGCGCGCTGCTGCGGGTCGTAGTCGAATTCGTTGAGCAGGACCAGATCGGGACGCACGCGCTGCAGCACCGCGGCGATCTTGCGTGCGTTGCCGTCGTCGCCTTGCAGGCGCGCGATCAGGCCGCCGTCGGCGTCGTCGTAGAGCGAGGTGTTGTAGGTCGCCACGCGCAGCTGCGCGGTCTCGTTCTGGGCCTTGACCCAGGCCTTGGGATCGCCGTGGACGTTCACTTGCGTGCAGGCCGCGAGCAGGGCCGCGAGGGTCGCGGCGACGTAGGAAAGTGGTCTGGACATGAGCGCATGATGGCACGGCGCGATTCGGGCTTAGTGACAGTTTCGGGCGGTTAGCCGGGCGGGTTGGCGGCGGTTCGGGGCGGCATGGAAACAAACGCGTCGCAGATCAATCTCGCCCGCGAAACATCCGGCCGTGCGCGCGATCGTCCGTGCCGGCGATGCGCCAATCCGGCATCGCAAGCCTCACGCTCGAACCGATTCCCGATTCCCGATTCCCGATTCCCAACCGCGACTGCACAAACAACGACGCCCCGGCAAGCCGGGGCGTCGCGTCGAGCCCGAAGGTTCGAATTACAGGGTGCAGCCGAACGAGGCGTACTGCGCCTTGCTCTGGTCCAGCGCCATCTTGCAGGCGTTGGCCAGCGCTTCCTTGCCCTGCGGCGTGGCGGCGGCCTGCGCCCAGGCATTGCGGCTCTGGTCCAGACCGGTCTGGAACGCGGCGCGCTGGGCTTCCGGCACCTTGTCGGTGAGGCAGGCGCTGACCTTGGCCAGGTAGTCGTCGCACTCGGCGACGCCGACGCTGGCGGCGGCCGGGGCGGCAGCCGGCATGGCCGGGTCCATCGGAGCAGCCGGAGCGGCTTCCGGAGCCGGGGTGGCGGCCGGATCGGCGGCCGGCGCGGCAGCGGCGTCGGCGGCCGGGGCGTCGGCCGGCTTGTCGGCGGGCTTGTTACAGGCGGCCAGGCTCAGGGTGATCGCGGCAGCCAGGAACAGGGTGTTCAATTTCATTGCGGAAACTCCATGTGGCGTTGAGTGATGAGGGTGGCGGCTCCATGCCAGGCCTGAGCGGCGCCTTCCCGCATGTCGTGACTACGACGCGGCTACGAAATACACGACCCGCACGCGCAGAGTGTTACGAATGTGTAAAAACCCGCCAATCGCGACCATCGAATGCCTCTAACGGTCGGAAACGGCGTTTGTAATCCATCTTCGGATGGCCGGCGATCCAGTAGCCCAGGTACAGATGGCCGCGCCGTTCGCGCCGGGCCCATTCGATCTGGCGCAGGATCGCCAGCGTGCCGAGGCTGCGATCGGCCAGGTCGGGGTCGTAGAAGGTGTAGACCGCCGACAGGGCGTTGTCGACCACGTCGGTGACCGCGACCGCGAGCAGCTTGCCGTGGCCGCGCGGCGCCGGTTCGCGCAGCTCGAGGAAGCGGTTCTCGCTCCAACTGCCGATCAGGAACTGGTCGAACTCGAGCGCGCCGTGGCCGTCCATGCCGCCGCCGGCGTGGCGCGAGGCGAGGTAGCGCTTGTACAGCGCGAGTTGTTCCTCGTCGCGTTCGGCCGGGCGCACGCGCATTTCCACCGCGGCGTTGCGCGCCAGGCAGCGGCGCTGGCTGCGGTCGGGCACGAAGCGGTCGACCGGGATGCGCACCGCGACGCAGGCGCGGCAGCCGCTGCAATGCGGGCGGTAGACGATGTCGCCGGAGCGGCGGAACCCCCAGCCCAGCGCATGCGGGTACCACTCGCGCAGGCGCGGATCGCGCGGGTCCAGGACCAGGTCGCGGGCGGTGCGCTCGGGCCAGTAGCCGCAGGCGTGCTCGCCGGTGTGGAACAGGCGGAGATCGTCGCTGTCAGGCTGAGGTTGCGTGCCCATGGACGCAGCATAGCGCCGCGTTCGCCCGATGCGCAGGCCGGCGTCGGAGTTTTGCGCGGTCGACGTCGGCTCGGCGGCGGTTCGACCCGGATCGGCCGGCTGTCGCGCCGATGAATGTCAGCGCCGGCGTGTCAACCGCCTTACGGCGGGGACGTTGATCCGCTCATCGGCGCCACGGTGGCGCCTGCCGCAGGAGTCAACGCATGACCCGTTCCCCCCTCTATGTCGCCGCGTTCGCCGCGGCCATGCTCGCCGGCGCGGCCATCGCCGCGCCCCAGACCGACACCGCCGCGCCGCAGCGCCAGCGGATCAAGCTCGACGCCAACAACGATGGCGTGATCACCCGCGAGGAAGCGTCCAAGCTGCCGCGCCTGGCCGAGAACTTCGACAAGCTCGACAAGAACCGCGACGGCAAGCTCGACGCGAGCGAACGCCCGCAGCGTCGCGGTGGCCGCGAACACGGTGGTCGTGGCGGACACGGCGGTCATGGCGGTCCGGCCGCGCTCGATACCGACGGCGACGGTCGAATCAGTCAGGCCGAAGCGGCGAAGTCGCCGCGCCTGGGCGACAAGTTCGCGCAGATCGATCGCAACCGCGACGGCTACATCGTGCGCAGTGAGCTGCACGCCTACTTCGAAAGCGAGCGGCCCAAGCGCGAAGCCGAACGCGCCAAGCGCTTCGACGAGAAGTTCGCCGCCGCCGATCTCAATCGCGACGGCAAGCTCAGCAAGATCGAGGTCGAGGAAAAGATGCCGCGCCTGACCAAGAGCTTCGCGTTTCTCGACGAGAACCGCGACGGCTTCCTGACCAAGGCCGATCTCAAGCCCACGCCGCATCGTTGAGGCGAACGCGGGTCGCGCCGCATCGGAGCCGGGTTCGGTTCCGATGCGGTGCGTGGCGGCCGGGGCATGGTTCCGGCGCAATGACAGCTGGTTCCAACGCACTGACCAGTGCACTGACCAGCGCACTGAAACGATCGGCCTCGATCGCGCCGCGGATTGATCGCGGCCGGCTCGATGCGCCGGGCGGCGCGGTCCGCGTCCAGGCGCAGGCGCCGGACAAAACGCAGGCAAGATTCGACTGAATTGTTGTGACTATTTTGCCCGGTTTTATGTGTCTGATCGTCGAGCCGGTTGCAAGCGTTTTGCGCAGTCGTCGTTTCGCCCCGGATGAATTGTCCGCATAAAACCAGTAATTTTTTTCGGATGAGTGCTTTCTTAGTGGATTAAAAGTGCCACTTTTAAACACAAATTGCGCGAAATAATTTTATTTTCGCTGAGGCCGCGCGCGGCCTTCTGTTTTCGATTTTTTAGGATTAGTAAGTAGTGCCATGGCATGCGGAAATCGCGATGCCGATACGTCGCATAGGGGAGCGATGCTATGGCGCTATGGCACCTGTTCAATGCACAGCCGATCGGAGTCCGCGCTCAGCCGGGATGGCGCCGCGGCCTCGCGGTCGCGGCTCTCGCGATCGTCGCGACGATGCTGGCGCCGGCCGCGCAGGCCGATCGCGCGTTCGCGCCGCGCTACCAGAACCCGGCCGTCAACGGCGACATCACCGGCATCGGCAATATCAACCTGCATTGCGGCGGCAACATCACCTTGTGCGCGCAGGCGCAGAGCGGCAGCGTCACCGTCGTCAATCAGGACCCGGCCATCGCCATGGTCTATGTCGATGTCGACAGCGATCCGACCACGTTCAATTCCAGCAGCGCCACGCTCGCGCTGCCGGCCGGATCGACCGTGCTGTTCGCCGGCCTGTACTGGAGCGGCGTCAGCGCCTCGCTCGCGCGCAACAGCGTGCGTCTGCGCCCGCCCGCGTCCGCGCTGTACACCTCGCTCAGCGCCGACGAACTGTTGACGAACTCGGCCGGCGCGTTCGGCGATGCCGCCTACCAGGGCTTCGACGACGTCACCGCGCTGGTCCAGGCCGCGGGCAACGGCAGCTACACCGTCGCCAACGTGCAGACCACCCAGCGCGCGCTCGGTTTCTCGGGCAGCAGCTGGGCCGGGTGGGCGCTGGTGATCGCCTACCGCGATCCGGCCCAGACCGCGACTCGCAACCTCAACATCTACGACGGCCTGCTCAGCGCCAGCGACTCGGCCTTGCCGGTCGACATCGCGTTCAGCGGCTTCGTCACCCCGGCCACCGGGCCGGTCAACACCACCCTCGGGCTGCTGGGCTGGGACGGCGACGATACCGTCGACGGCGCGGTCGGGCTGCAGTACGGCCGCAACGCGGCCACGCTCAGCAACGTGTCCAACGCGGCCAATCCGGTCAGCAACTTCTGGAACAGTTCGATCTCCCGCAACGGCGCCAACGTCGGCGCGCGCACGCCGAACTATCTCGACACCTTGGGCATGGACCTGGATTTCACCCCGCCCAACGTGCCCTTGCCCAACAGCGCGACCTCGGCCTTGATCCGCGCCCGCGGCAGCATCGACGAGGTGTTGATCTTCGGCATGATCAGCCGCGCCACCGACGTGGCGCGGCCCAACCTCAAGGACCGGCTGCTCAAGAGTTCGGCCGATCTCAACGGCGGCGGCCTGTTGCCCGGCGAATTGCTCGAATTCACCGTCGGCTCCACCAACGTCGGCAGCGACGCTTCGGTGCAGACCGTGCTGACCGATGCGATCCCGGCCAACACCACTTACGAGCCGGGCAGTCTGGTCATCGTCAGCGGCGCGAATGCCGGCGCGCTCAGCGACGCGGCCGGAGACGATCAGGCCGAATTCGATGCCGGCAACAATCGCGTGGTGTTCCGCCTCGGCACCGGCGCGACCGCCGGCAGCGGCGGCACGGTCGCGCCCGGCGAGAGTTTCAGCCTGCGCTTCCGCGTGCGGGTCAACGCCGGCGTGGCCGCCGGCACGGTGATCAACAACAGCGCGAGCGTGGCGCATCGCGCCGCGACCCTGGGCGAGAACCTGCTCGACGTCAGCGACGCCGATCCGGCCACGCCCGGCGATCAACCGACCCGCAACGTGGTCGCGGCCGTGCCGCGGATCGTGCTCAACAAGACCAGCCTGCGCGGCGTCGGCAGCTTCGGCTTCGCGCTGACCAATACCGCGCAGGCCACTGGCAACGTCACCACCGCGACCGCCGGCACCGCGGTCCAGGTCGACGGCGACGTCAACACCGCCGGTGTGCAGGCCTACACGGTGGTCGCGGCCGGCACCGACGTGACCATCGCCGAGACCGGCCTGCCGGCCGGCTACACGCTGACCTCGGCGCTGTGCCGCAACGCCGCCAACACCGCGGTGGGCGCGCTCGCGGGCACGGTCTACACGATTCCCGGCGCCAGCGTGGTCGCCGACGAGGTGCTGACCTGCGCCTTCACCAACACCCGCAACCAGGCGGCATTGTCGATCGTCAAGAGCGACGCGAGCGCGACCTACACGCCGGGCGGCAGCGCCGTATACACCCTGACCGTGCGCAACGACGGCCCCGATGCGGTGGCCGGCGCGCTGATCGAGGACCTGCTGCCCAACGGCGCGACCCTCGCCGCCGCCTGGAGCTGCGCGATCGGCGCCGGCACCGGCGCGTGCAATCCGGCCAGCGGCGGCGCGGCCGGCGGCGCTGCGGTCAATCTGAGCGTGGATCTGGATAACGGCGCGAGCGCGACGATCACCGTGCCGGTGAATTTCGCCGCCGAGCCGGAGGCGTATGTGCCATGAGCATGCGCGTGGCGCGCGACGCGGCCGGCGATGTCCGCGCGCATGACGCGCGACGCGGGGCGGCAATGCGCGCGCGGATCGCGCGCGATGCGCGGGGACGATGTTGGCGCGGGGGCGCAGCGGAGCCGCGGCGGCGCATTGGGGCGCCGCCGCGGCGATCGCTGGCGATCGTTACCGATAGCGATCAGCCGAAGCGGCCGTCGCGGAACAGCACGTACACCACCGAGGCGAGCATCACCAGCGAACTCCAGACCATCGCCTGCGGCCCGAGCACCCAGCGATAGACCAGGCTGCGCTTGGGATCGCGGCCGGTTTCGCGGCGGATCCGCGCCATCGACGGCGCCAGCGCGCGCGGCACCACGACCAGCCATTGCCACAGGCTCAATGCGATCACCGCCAAGGTCACCGCGAGCGGCGCGATCCAGCCGCGGCTGAGCTCCAGCGTGACCAGGGTGGCGACCGCCAGCAGCGCGCTGGTCACGCTCATGACCGTGATCAGCCGGCCGATCTCGCGCCGCTCCGCCGGCGTGGCGGCGAAACCGAGCATGTAGCGCGCGATCAGCACCGTGGCGATCAGGCCGCCGACGAAACCGCCGATCACCCCGCCCAGGGTGTGCGAACTGATCGTCGTCATCCGGATGGCGATCGAGGCGCTGTCCAGCGGCGCGCCGGTCATCGCCTCGGACACCGGCGACAACACCCGTTCGACCACGAACACCACCACGCTGCCGACCACGCCGCCGGAGGTGCCGGCGGTGCCGAGCCCGCCCAGGCCGAACTTGCCGGCCAGGCCCGAGCCGATCGACCCGGCCGCGATCGCCGCGGTGGTGGTGCCGGCCGGCGCGATCACGCCGAGCGCGCTGGCGACCAGGGTGGTGAAACCGACCGTGGGCGCGCTGGCCCGCGCGAACACCGCGAAACGATCGAGCAACTCGCCGCGCACCGTGCTGCGCGCGCGCGACAGGCGCTTGCGCACGGCCGCGTCGCTGAGGCCGAGCAGGGCGGCGACCTGCTGCGAGCTTTGGCCTTCGCGGTAATACAGCAGCAGGACTTCGCGGCTTTCGTCGGGCAGGGCCGAGATCAGTTCGGCCGCGACGTGCGCGCGCTCGGCTTCGATCAGGCGTTCGACCGCGCTGGGTTCGGGATCGGCCGCGGCGGCGATGGCCGCGTCGAAGTCGTCGCTGCCGCGCGGCAGACGCTGGCGCGCGCGCAGATGATCGTTGGCGAGGTTGCGGGTGATCTGGCGCAGCCACGGCAGGAAGCTGGACGGGTTCTGCAGCTTGCGGATGTTCTGCCAGGCGTTGAGGAAGGCTTCCTGGGCGATGTCCTCGCTGGCGTGGACGTCGCGCACCATCGCCAGGGCGATGGCGGTGACCGAGTTCTGGCAGGCGCCGACGATGCGCGAATACGCGGCGGTATCGCCGCGCGAGGCCGCCGGCAGGTGGTGGTCGATCAGGGAATGCAGGGCTTCGGCGTTCATCGCCGGGCGCTCCGGAAGGCGGGTGCGGGAGGGGCGGGGACGCGGCGGGGCGGTTGGGCGGGTGTCATGCGGGCGGTCTCGGGACGGCGGCATCCGGCGATGCCTGCAAACCTAGACGCAGCCCGCCGGGGAATGTGACCGACCGGCGCGGCGGCGGCAAGGGCACGCCCGAAGAAGGGTTCGGACGGCGCCTCGCGCCTCGGCCGACGGTGTCGCTTGCGCCGATGCGCGGATAGGACGAGTCAGAAAATCGATGCAATGCGATGAGGTCGGTGTAAATCGCGCGGCAATCGAGGATCCGGCGATGCCCGACGGTCCGTGCCCGTATTTCTAATGAGCCGTCCGTGCCGATCGGCGCGGACGGCGCGGGCACCGATGCCCGCGTCTCATTACAGAAGTAACTATGGAGATTTTTCATGATTGCTAAATCGCTCCTCCCCCTGATGGCGCTGTCGGCGATGGCGATGGCCCCGCTGTCGGCGGCGGCCCAGACCGTCGACGATCCGATCGTCAAAACGGTCAAAACCGAATTCTCCACGAACTACGAAGGCCTCTACACGCAGCTTCTGGAGCGGCCCGCAACCGGCCCGTCGGGTCCGTTCACCGACACCCACCTGATCGTCACCGACCATCTGGGGGACTGCCTCGGGCTGGTCGAGTTTCGCGGCGTGCAGGGGTGGATCGCCGCGGAGTCGGCGACCATCTGCGCACCCACGCGCGGTGTGATCACCGAGATGAAAACGCCTCCCGGCGTCTCGACGAACAAGGGCATCTGGATCAGCGGAATCGTCCGCGTAACCGAGCCGGGTCAGACCACGCCGCCGACGAAGGCCCTCGTGGTCAGCAACGACGAGCTCGGCCCCATCAGTTTCATGAATCTCAGGCAACAGATGTCGCTGAAGTGGAAGTACGATGCGAGCCCGGAGGACCTGACGGTGGCGCCAGGCGCGATCAGAGTCCGCAGCACCCTGACCAAGGGGACGATGATGGTCGATCGCCGGCTGATCGGTGAGCACCACTGAGCGGCGACGACATGCAATACGACAGGATGATCGCGGCAGCGCGGAATCGCGCTGAGGCGATACGGTAAACCGCGCAGGATGCGATCGGAGCGGCATGGCCATATAGGCGCCATGCCGTTCCAACATCGGCATGAGTGGCTCGGGTCGGTTGTATTGCGTCGCGATGTGTTCGAGACGCTCAGAGTCGCCGCGCCGCGAACTCCATTCGCGGCGTGCCGCGCTCACCCCATCGCGCGCACGGTCTTGACCGTCTTGACCACCGTCCAGTTGCCGTCGACCCGCTTGACCTCGAGCGTCTTGTACACCGCCTGCGAGCGGCTGAAGTACGCCGAATACTCGACCGTGCCGCCGCTCGCCGAGGTCGGCCGGAACGCATGCACCTGGATCAGTTCGGCCGGCGCGCCGTCGAGCGCTTGGGTGCCTTGTTCCTCGTCGGGCACTTCCACGCATTGGCTCGCCGGCAGCAGGCGCAGGTTCGAACGCGCCAGCGCGGTCAACAGTTTGCGCGAGGCGTCGCCGCGGTCCACGCGCAGGCATTGGGTCGGTTGATCGGCCTCGGACAGCTGTTGCTTGAACACCGCCGCGGCCAGCCCGGCCGGTGATGCGTGGATAGGACGAGTCAGAAAATCGATGCAATGCGATGAGATCGGTGTAAATCGCGCGGCAATCGAGGATCCGGCGATGCCCGACGGTCCGTGCCCGTATTTCTAATGAGCCGTCCGTGCCGATCGGCGCGGACGGCGCGGGCACCGATGCCCGCGTCTCATTACAGAAGTAACTATGGAGATTTTTCATGATTGCTAAATCGCTCCTCCCCCTGATGGCGCTGTCGGCGATGGCGATGGCCCCGCTGTCGGCGGCGGCCCAGACCGTCGACGATCCGATCGTCAGAACGGCGAAAACCTCGTACTCCACCAATCACGAGGGCCCGATTTACACCCAGCTTCTGGAGCGGCCCGGCCTGGTCGATTCCGAGCAGATCGTCGACACCCACCTGGTGGTCGCCAACAACGAACTGGACTGCACCGCCGCGGTGGACGCACTGATCTCGGGGGGATGGGCGTATCCGGCGGAAAAACAGCCGTGGGCGGATGTGTGCGCGCCCTCGCGCGGCGTCATCAATGAAATGGTGCCCCGTTCCCTCCCGCCGGGCACCATGCCGGGCCTGTGGATCAGCGACATCGCCCGCAAGCCCGATCCGGGACAGACCACGTCGACGATCAAGGGCAAGGTGGTGAGCACCCACAATCTGGGCACCACGGATTTCATGTTCAACAATCAAATGTCGTTGAACTGGCAGTACGACGCCCTGCCGGAGGACAAAACGCCGTTCGGGACGAGAATCCGCACCACCCAGACCAAGGGCACGGTGATCGTCGACGGCAGGATAATCGGTCAACGGTTCGTGCTTAATCCCTTGGAGAGATAAGTCCGGAGACACACCGTGCGAGCGGCGACCGCGGATCGCGCCAGGGCGGAACATCGCGCCTGCACAGGACGTACGCCGCGCGGAACGTAAGCGGCGCGGGATGCGCCGAACGGCATGGCGGTGTTGATCGCCATGCCGTTTCTCGATGGCGTGTTCTCGATGGCGTGTTCTCGGTGACGTGTTCTCGGTGGCGTGCGCAACTCCGTCCGCGTGCGCGCAGCCGGATTCCCTTCGCGGCGTGTGCCGCGCTCACCCCATCGCGCGCACGGTCTTGACCGTCTTGACCACCGTCCAGTTGCCGTCGACCCGCTTGACCTCAAGCGTCTTGTACACCGCCTGCGAGCGGCTGAAGTATGCCGAATACTCGACCGTGCCGCTGCTCGCCGAGGTCGGCCGGAACGCATGCACCTGGATCAGTTCGGCCGGCGCGCCGTCGAGCGCGTGGCTGCCTCGTTCCTCGTCGGGCACTTCCACGCACTGGCTCGCCGGCAACAGGCGCAGGTTCGAACGCGCCAGCGCGGTCAGCAATTTGCGCGAGGCGTCGCTGCGGTCCACGCGCAGGCATTGGGTCGGTTGATCGGTCTCGGCCAGCTGTTGCTTGAACACCGCCGCGGCCAGCCCGGCCGGTATCGCCGCGACGCTGCCGTCGAACGGGTGGGTCTGCAGCGCGACCATCGCCGGATCGACCGCGGGCGCGGCCACCGGGCGATTGCGCAGGTTATGGAACATCGCCAGCCCCAGCACCACCGCGATGCACAGCAGCAGGCCGATCTTGATCCGGAACGCGCGCTTCTGCCCCGGCGTGCGGGTCTGGTCGATGCTCGACTGAAAGCGGAACGGGGCGTGATGCGATTCTTCGGCGCGGGTGCTGTCGATCAACCCGGCCTCGCGCAGCAGATCGCGCGCGCGCAACTGATCGCTGGACTGCACCACCCACACCGCCGGACGTTCCTTGGGTTGTTCGGCGTAACTGAAGGTCGAGCGCCGGTTGCCCTTGTAGGAGCGGTCGTTGGTGACCCGCACTTCGATCCCGGCGTCGCGCAACAACTGCGCCACGCCTTCGACGTTTTCCAGTCGCGGACTGCTGAATACCTGCCTCATGTCATTCCTTCGCCGGAACCTGGGCGGCGCTGGCGGCATCCCGCACCACCCGTTGATCCTTGCTTTGATCCGGCGTCACCCGGATCAAGCCTTCCTGCGCGCTGCTGGCGACCAATCGTCCCTGCCGATCGAAGATCTGCCCGCGCGCCAGACCGCGCGCACCTTGCGCGCTGGGACTGTCGATCGAATACAGCAGCCAGTCGTCGGCGCGGAACGGACGGTGGAACCACAAGGCGTGATCCAGCGAAGCCATCTGCACGTTCGGCTGGTAGTAGCTGATGCCGTGCGGAAACGTCGCGGTGCCGAGCAGATGGAAATCGGAGGCGTAGGCGAGCAGGGCGCGATGCAGCTCCGGCGCGTCGCCGACCGGTTCGCTCAGGCGGAACCAGACCTGCTGGAACGGCGGCCGCTTGGGCGGATTGAGTTCGTCGCGCGGATACACATGGCGGAATTCGAACGGCCCCTGCCGCGACAGCCAGCGCTGGACCTTGGTCGGCAACGTGGCCATGACCTCGGCCGGCACCGCGGGCGCCGGGTCGATGTCCTCGGGCTTGGGCACTTCCGGCATCGACAGCTGATGCTCGCCGCCGTCCTGGTCTTCATGGAACGAGGCGGCCAGGAAGAAGATCGGCTGGCCGTGCTGGATCGCGGTGACCCGGCGCACCGAGAAACTGCCGCCGTCGCGGGTGCGGTCGGCCTGATACACGATCGGCGCTTCGATATCGCCGGCCTTGAGGAAATACGCATGCAGCGAATGCGCCGCGCGCGCGGTGTCGAGCGTGGCCTGCGCGGCCGACAACGCCTGGCCGAGCACCTGCCCGCCGAACACGTACTTGGTGCCGATATCGCGGCTCTGGCCGCGAAACAGGTTGTCCTCCAATCGTTCCAGCGACAGCAGTTCGATCAGTTCGGAGACGGGGGAGGAGGTCATCGGCGCGCGGTTTGGGAGGTCGGGTGGAGTATAGCGGGACGCCCGCCACGGTCCGGGGCGGCGCGGCGGGCCGATGGCGTTGCGCGCGGACGCCGCGTGGCGCGCCGGGACCTCAGCCTTGCAACCGCTCCAGCCCGCACGCCGCCAACACCCGCGGCCATGGAAACCACGGGCCCGGATCGAGCTTGCGCTGGACCAGCACCGACGGATCGTCGCTGGCTTCGACCTGAGCCGTGTCCAGGTCCTCGTGCCCGGCGATGTAACGCAGCGACGGCAGGCGCTGGCGCAGGTCGTTCAACAGCGCCGTCAGCGCCTCGATCTGCGCCGAGGTGTAGTCCTCGGGCATGGCCTGACGGCGCGAATCCAGCCAGTCCGGATAACGGCCGATATTGACCAGTTCGATCCCGATCGAGCGCGGGTTGTAGCCGCGCACGTGATGGGCGATGCGGTCCTCGCCGACATAGCGCAGCACCGAGCCGTCGCGGTCGATGTAGTAGTGGCCGCTGTTGCCGGTGCCGGACTGTTCGTACAGCACCCGCTCGCCGTATTCGCGCGCCGTGGCCAGATCGGGCAACTCGGTGCAATGGATCACCACCAGGTCGATCGAGGCCGGATCGCGCGGCGTCAGCCGGGCTTCGTAGGGCAGGGGCGCGGACGTGAGATTCAGGGGCGGCATGCCTGCGGATGCTACCATTCGCCCTCCCACGGAGCCCGCCATGACCCTGCCGCCCGCCGATTCCGCGCTAGGAAAGCTGATGGCCACGTTGCCGCGGCCCGGCCGGGTCGAATGGATCGGCGTGCGTCCGGCGCGGGCGGTGCGGATGCAGGCCCTGGACGAGGTCGTCGCGCAGGCCGGCGCGGGCCTGGCCGGCGACCGCTACAAGGGCGGCAGCGGCAAGCGCGGCGTGACCCTGATTCAGGCCGAGCACTTGCCGGTGATCGCGGCCCTGTCGGGTCACGAATCGCTGGAACCGGCGCTTCTGCGCCGCAATATCGTGATCTCCGGACTGCCTTTGCTGGCCTTGAAGGATCGCCGCTTCCGCCTCGGCGGCGCGTTGCTGGAATGGACCGAGTCCTGCGACCCGTGTTCGATGATGGAAGCCGCGCTCGGCCCGGGCGGTTTCAACGCGATGCGCGGCCACGGTGGTCTGTGCGCGCGGATTCTCGAGGGCGGCACGATCCGACTTGGCGATGCGTTGGTGCCGGTGATCGATGCGGTCGCGGTTTGATCGCGCGATTGGCGCGGATGATCGGGCTTGCGGGTTTCTTTCGCGATCGGTTGCCGCCTCATGATCGCGGGGCGGGCATGACCGTTCCGGCGCGCGCGCCATGATCGCGGGTGTTGGGATGGAGTTCGTGCGCGGTTATCGCCATGTCGTGTTGGTCGCTGGCGCGATGGGCTCCGCGATTGATTCACATGGGTTCTTGGATGATTGCGCCGGGGCTTGCTTGTTCGGACTTTCGCGGTGATCTGCAATCACTCCATCTCGAATCAAAGATGATCGCTCCAGGCCATTGCACCTCCACACTTCCGCAGTGATCTGCTCCTACTACACCCCGGCTCAAAGATGATCGCCCCAGGACATTGCATTCTGTCTCATGGCTTCGAAAGCGGCCCCGACGCGACCAAGGTCACCGCCCTGGCCGAGGCGGCGCAGCGCCATGGCTGGACCCACGAGCGTCCCGATTACACCGACCTGGACGCCAAACGCGAGGTCAGCGAGCTGGGCGATGTCTACGCGCGCATCGAACGCCTGCTCGGGCTGGCGCGCACGGCCGCGCAGCGCGGGCCGGTGGTGCTCGCCGGGTCGAGCCTGGGCGCCTATATTTCCGGCGCGGTGTCGATGCAGGTCCGGCCCGCCGCGCTGTTCCTGATGGCGCCGCCGATCGCGATGGGCCCGGCGCCCACGCTGCAGGCCGCCGATGTACCGATCAGCATCATTCACGGCTGGGACGACGAACTGATCCCGGCCGCCGACGTTGTCGCCTGGGCCCATCCGCGCCGTGCGCGGTTGCTCCTGGTTGACGACAGCCACCGCCTTACGGCGCACGTGCAGGGCAGCGCCGACGCGTTCGCGCGCCTGCTCGAAACATTGTGAGTACCGCGCAAGCATGAGCAAGTTCTACGCAAGCTGCGGCAAGGGTCTGGAATACCTGTTGGCCGACGAACTGATCGCGCTGGGCTGCCAGCGCGCGACCGCCGCCACCGCCGGCGTTAACGTCGAAGGCGAACTCGCCGACGCGCAGCGCGCGGTGTTGTGGTCGCGTCTGGCCAGCCGGGTGTTGTGGCCGATCGCCGAATTCGATTGTCCCGACGAACACGCCCTGTACGCCGGCGTCGCCGCGCTGGACTGGCCCGCGCACATGGAGAGCGTGCATACGCTCGCGGTCGACGCGCACGTGTCGGGCGAGGCGATCACCCACGCGCGCTACGCCGCGCAGCGGGTCAAGGACGGCGTGGTCGACGTGATGCGCGCGCGCACCGGTTCGCGCCCCGATGTCGATACCGATCAGCCCGACCTGCGTTTGAATCTGGTGGTCCGCAAGGGCAAGGCGATCGTCTCGATCGACCTGGGCGGCGGTTCGCTGCACCGCCGCGGCTGGCGCCAGAAGCAGGGCGAAGCGCCGCTCAAGGAAAATCTCGCCGCGGCGGTGTTGCTGCGCGGCGGTTGGCCGAAGGTGTATGCGAACGGCGGCGGCCTGTTCGACCCGATGTGCGGCAGCGGCACCTTGCTGATCGAAGGCGCGCTGATGGCCGCCGACGTCGCGCCGGGCCTGCTGCGTCACGGCGCCTTGCCGCCGACGCGCTGGCGCGGCTTCGATTTCGCGCGCTGGCGCGTGTTGTGCGAGCAGGCGCGCGAACGCGAAGCCGCGGGCCTGGCCGCGCTGCGCCCGGTGTTCGCCGGCAGCGATATCGATCCGCATGCGATCCGCGCCGCGCGCGACAACGAGATCGAGGCTGGGTTGGCGGGAGTGATCGAGTGGAATGTGGCGGCAGTGGAGTCGTTGCAGGTGGCGCCGGCGCGGCTTCAGGCCGGGCAAGCTATCGCCGCGCAGCCGGAAGTCCGTCATCCCCGCGAAGGCGGGGGTCCAGAGACTTCAGAGTCAAACCGCGATAAAGCCCTGGATTCCCGCGTTCGCGGGAATGACGGTTCTGACGATGCGATCCCATCGGGGGCCAGCGTAAACCCGAATACGAACGCGCGCAGCGATACGCAGACTCCAGGCCTGGCCGTCTGCAATCCGCCCTACGACGCCCGCCTCGCCGCCGATCCCGCGCTGTACCGCGCGCTCGGCGAAGCGCTCAAGCGCACCGTGCCGAACTGGCGCGCCAGCCTGTTGTGCGGCGATCCGGCGCTGGCCCAGGCCACGACTCTGCGCGCCAGCAAGAAGTACCAGATCTTCAACGGCGCGATCGAATGCGCCCTGATCGTGTGCGAACCGATCGCGCGCGTCGGCCACGCCGAGCGCAAGGCCCAGGCCGAAGACGCCGCGCCGCCGCCGTTGAGCGAAGGCGCGCAGATGGTCGCCAACCGGTTGCGCAAGAACCTGCGCAAGCTCAAGAACTGGCGCCAGCGCGAAGCGATCGACTGCTTCCGCGCCTACGACGCCGATCTGCCCGAATACTCGGCCGCGATCGACGTCTACACCACCGACGAACCGCAGCCGCGCACCTACCTGCACGTGCAGGAATACGCCGCGCCGTCCGACATCCCCGAAGCCGACCAGCGCCGTCGTCTCAACGAATTGCTCGCGGCCGCGCGCGAGGTGTTCGCGGTGCCGCGCGAGCGGCTCGCGATCAAGACCCGCGCGCGCGGCAAGGGCGGCAGCAAGTACGGCCAGTTCGATCAGCGCGGCGAGTTCATCGTGGTGCGCGAAGGCGCCGCGCGGCTGCGGGTCAATCCGTTCGATTACCTCGACACCGGCCTGTTCCTCGATCATCGGCCGATGCGCCTGCGCATCGCCGAGGAAGCGCGCGGCCGCCGTTTCCTCAACCTGTTCGGTTACACCGGCGCGGCCACCGTGCAGGCGGCCGTGGGCGGCGCCAGCGAGACCACCACGGTCGATCTGTCGGCCACCTACCTGCAATGGTGTTCGGACAATCTGCGCGAGAACGGCATCACCGGCGCGCAGCACCGCCTGGCCCAGGCCGACGCGGTGCAATGGCTGGAAGCCGATCGCGGCCGCTACGACCTGATCTTCTGCGATCCGCCGACCTTCTCCAATTCCGCGCGCGCCGACGACTTCGACATCCAGCGCGAACACGTGCGCCTGCTGCGCGCCGCGGTCGCGCGCCTGGCCGACAACGGCGTGCTGTATTTCTCCAACAACTTCCGCCGGTTCCGTCTGGACGACGAGGCGATCGCCCAGTTCGCCCGCTGCGTGGATATCAGCGCGCAGACGATTCCGCCGGATTTCGAGCGCGACGCCCGGATCCACCGCTGCTGGCGGCTGGAGCCGCGTTGATGGCGTCCCCTTTTGGCCGTAACAGCCTCGCGCGCGCGCGTTGCTCGGAGCATCGCGCATGAAGTCGCACCGCAAGCCCGGTACCTGGACCTTCTTCCGTCAGTGGCTCAAGAACCCGTTGCGGGTGGCGGCGGTGGCGCCGTCGAGCGCCGAACTGGCCGCGGCGATGATTTCCGAACTGCCCGACGACGTGAACCGGGTGATCGAACTCGGCGGCGGCACCGGCGCGATCACCCGCGCCTTGCTCGATGTCGGCATCCGCGACGAAGACCTGCTGGTGCTCGAACTCAACGAAGAATTGCACGCGCATCTTCATCTGCGTTTTCCGCAGGTGCCGGTGGTGCTCGGCGACGCGCGCGAGTTGCCGCAGTTGGCGCGCGACGCCGGTTATCTGCAGGCCGGTCCGGCCGACGCGATCGTCTCGGGCCTTGGGTTGCTGACCATGCCGCACCCGCTGCAGCGCGACATTCTCGGCGCGGCGTTCGGATGCCTGCGCGAGGACGGCGTGTTCGTGCAGTTCACCTACGGCCCGGCCGCGCCGGTGGCCGACCCGGTCGCGCGTTCGCTGGGGTTGCAGGTGCGGCGCGGCGATTTCGTATTGCGCAACGTGCCGCCGGCGACGGTGTATGTGTATACGCGGGTGTAGTGCCGACTTCGACGCGAGCGGTCTCCTGCCGAGCGTCGATTGATGCTTTCCCTCTCCCGCTTGCGGGAGAGGGGAGGGGGAGGGCGCTTCAGCCGCCGCAGTTCAGCGCTATCCCGTTTCCCTCACCCCGGCCCTCTCCCGCAAGCGGGAGAGGGCGGCAGTAAGCGGGATGATGGGTGAAACGTAGCTGGGCAATGGCGGGTTATTGTTCTGTTTATATGATTGATGATTGCATAAAGAACGCTATCGTTCCGAAAATGCAGTGCCATCCTATGCCCATCGCCAATCCGGCATCCGCATAGGACAGGACCATGGACACCGCCACCCCCGCCACCGCTTACGCCCGCGTCGGCCGCAAGCTGCGCGGCCAGCCGACTTCCGACGGCGCCGGGGTCCGCCTGACCCGGGTCATCGGCGGTCCGCAGCTGCCCGATCTCGATCCGTTCCTGCTGCTCGACGAATTCGGCACCGACAAGCCCGAGGACTACCTCGCCGGTTTCCCGGAGCACCCGCACCGCGGCTTCGAAACCGTTACCTACATGCTCGACGGCCGCATGCGCCACAAGGACAACCACGGCAACGAAGGCGTGCTGGTCCCCGGCAGCGTGCAGTGGATGACCGCCGGCCGCGGCCTGGTGCATTCGGAGATGCCCGAGCAGGAACAAGGCCGCATGCGCGGCTTCCAGCTGTGGGTCAACCTGCCGGCGCGCGAGAAGATGACCGAGCCGAAGTATCAGGAGTTCGCGCCCGACCGCATCGTCCAACTGCAGCCGGCCGACGGCGTCCAGGTCAAGCTGATCGCCGGCCGCATCGGCGACCTGCGCGGGCCGATCGCGCAGCCGGCGACCGACCCGGTCTACCTCGACATCGCGCTCGAGGCCGGCGCGGGCTGGGAGTACGAACTGCCCGAAGGCCACAACGCCTTCGTGTACGTCTACGAAGGCGGCGCGCGGATCGGCGACGGCGAGGATGCGCGCGATCTCGATGCGCAGGAACTGGCCGTGCTGGCGGGCGGCAACGTGCTCAAGCTGGGTGACGCGAAGCCGGGCAGCCGGCTGATCGTGATCGCCGGACGGCCGCTGCGCGAACCGGTCGCGCGCTATGGTCCGTTCGTTATGAACACCAAGCAGGAAGTGATGCAGGCCTTCGTCGATTTTCAGGAAGGCAAGTTCTGATCGCGATCCGTGCGTGAAGTGAACACGCGAAAGGCCGCGCGCGAGCGTGGCCTTTTTGTTTTTGCCGCGTCGATATTCGCATGCGCGGCGAGCGTCGTTCTTGCTCGAATGCCGATGTTTCAGCCGCGATACGTCCGCAGCCCGATCGCGCGCGCGTTGGTTTCTATCGGACGCAACATCGACGCAGGTCCGCGTCGATGGGCGCAGACACGCGCGGCCGCGCAGGCGGCGCGCGTCACAAGGAGCGACATCGCATGGCCACCAAGCTCGATCCCAAGCAGATCACCCTCGTCGCCACGTTCGTATCGGCCGGCGTCGCCAACGGCGCAAGCGGCTGGATGATCGTCGGCGGCAAACTCAAGAAGATCCCGCCGCGCGGCATCAAGCAATTGCAGGCGGTATCGCAGATGCTCAACGCCGCCGACGCGGTCGGCAATGCGCGACTGGCCGCGCAGTTGCAGCAGACCGCGATCGAAGTCGCGAACGAGGCGGTGCGTTAGCCGGCGCTGCATCGGCCGGCGACGCGTTGCCGCGTCGACCTCGCGCGCTGTTCGTTGTTTCGCTCGCCTCGTCGCGACGTATTGGCATTCGATCGCGTCCAGACGATCGATGCATGCCCGCGCCGAACGCATCGCAAGCGCCGCGTCGCGCCCAAACGAAAAGCCGCGCGGGTGCGCGGCTTTTCGTTCCCCATCGTGCGCGGCTTCAGTCCTTGCCGAGCCAGCGATACACCGCGCCGCCGAGCAGGCCGCCGACGATCGGCGCGACCCAGAACAGCCACAACTGGCTGATCGCTGCGGCGCCCGCGAACAAGGCCACGCCGGTCGAACGCGCCGGATTGACCGAGGTGTTGGTGACCGGAATGCTGATCAGGTGGATCAAGGTCAGGCCCAGGCCGATCGCGATCGGGGCGAAGCCGGCCGGCGCGTTCTTGTGGGTGGCGCCGAGGATGACGATCAGGAACATCGCGGTCATCACCACTTCGGTCAGCAGCGCCGCGGTCAGCGAATAACCGCCCGGCGACATCAGGTCGTAGCCGTTGCTGGCGAAGGTGCCGGCGGCGTTGGGGTCGATGGCGAAACTGCCGTTGCCGCTGGCGATCTGCAGCAGGATGAAACCGGCGAGGATGCCGCCGAGCACCTGGGCGACGATGTACGGAAACAAGTCCTTGGCCGGGAAGCGGCCGCCGGCCCACAGGCCGAAACTCACCGCCGGATTGAAGTGGCCGCCGGAGATATGGCCGAACGCATACGCGCCGGTCAACACGGTCAGGCCGAACGCCAGCGACACGCCGAGCAGGCCGATGCCGAGCGGATTGCCGGAGCCGCCGAAATTGGCCGCCAGCACGGCGCTGCCGCAACCGCCGAGCACCAGCCAGAACGTACCGATGAACTCCGCACCGAGTCGCTTGATCATGATCGTCATCCTTTGAGGTAGTGGGGCAGGCCCTGCGGATCGACGATCAGCCCTGTTCAGTCTTGGAACGGGGCAGTTCGACCCTGTTCAGCCAGGCCATTCTTATGCTGGCCGATTCCTCAAAAATGAGCAATACATCACAAATATGTAGCGCGGACACAGCAAAGCGACCGCGCTGAGGCCAGCGCGGTCGCTTTGGTGGAACTCACTGCCTGGATTACTTGTTCGCGCTCAGTTGGGTCGTCGGAAATCGCAGGCCCTCGGTCTGGCCGATGACCTCCTTGAGCTGGTCCGGCGACGCCGCCTGCAGCCAGATGTGCGCGACCTTGCCCGAACCGATTTCGATCAGGGTTTCGCGGACCTGGATATCGGGCTTGCCGGCGAGCTCGCCGCGATACCAGTGCATGGCCTTGCCGTCGATCGTGCTGGCTTCGGCGCGATCGCTGCGTTTGGGCGAGAACGGCGATTTGCTGGCGATGTACAGGCCGAAGGCTTCCGAGCCGTCGGCGCGCAGAGCGCGGCAGAAATCAGAATCCGCGCTGGCGCGGTACTCCCAACGCAAGCCGGTGCTGGCAGGCAACGCCGGGCAATTGCCCGGGTCGTCCGCAGCGGCATCCTGGGCTTTGGCGTTGGCACACAATGCGAACAACAACACCAGCCACGGCACGGCGTGCTGGTTCTTCCCCCATGACTTCACGACACTTCCCCCTGCAACCGGTTGTATGGTTAAGCGGTGTTGCGAGTCCTATAGGTTGTGACCTTAGTCCACTTTGCGGGGATTGACAAACGCCAGATTCGGAAAAGTCACCGTTCAGGTAGAGGAATGAATTCGTGCTCGCCCGGGATGTGACCGAATCGTCCCTCGGCCCAGTCCTGCTTGGCCTGTTCGATCCGCTCACGCGAGCTTGAGACGAAGTTCCACCACAGATGGCGCGGCCCATCCAGCGGTTCGCCGCCGAGCAGCATGGCCTTGACCGGGGTCTTCGCGCGCAGCCGCGGCCGGGTGCCGGGATCCAGCACGATCAGGTGTTTTTCCGGCACATCGGCGCCATCCAGTTGCGCCTGGCCTTCGAGCAGATACAGCGCGCGCTCGGCGTGGCTGTCGTCGATCTCGAGTTCCTTGTCCGGGTCCAGATCGATGGCCACGTACAGGGTGTCGGCGAAGACCCGCACCGGCGACTCCTGGCCGAAGCCGCGGCCGGCGACGATGCGCAACCAGGCACCGTCGCGGTGCAGTTGCGGCAGGGTCGCGGCGGGATGATGGTGGAACGCCGGCGCGGTTTCCTCAAACGAGCGCGGCAGCGCGACCCAGGTCTGCATGCCGTGCAGCGGATGGCCGTCGGCGCGCGGTTGTTGCGGCGTGCGTTCGGAGTGGGCGATGCCGCGGCCGGCGGTCATCCAGTTGACGTCGCCCGGATGGATGTCCTGCACGCTGCCCAGGGTGTCGCGATGACCGATCGAACCGGCCCACAGGAAGGTCACCGTGGCCAGGCCGATATGCGGATGCGGACGCACGTCGATGCCGTGGCCGGGTTCGAACGCGGCCGGGCCCATGTGGTCGACGAACACGAACGGACCGACCGAGCGCGCCTGCACGCTCGGCACGGCGCGGCGTACCTGGAACCCGCCCAGGTCGTGGATGCGCGGGGCGATGATCGTGGTCATGGCGGACTCCTGCAGGACTGATACCCGCAGATTGGCATGACTTTTATGCATTCGCGGTGTCGGTGCTGCAACTCGGTGTTGCAGTTGCCGGGCTTGGTCGCGGCAGGCGGCGGGATGCCTGCGCTGCCTGCGCGATGCGGCGCGGTGTCGCGCGATGTGGTACCGATCCGCGGCGGTGCCGCCGGCCTCAGGCCGCTATTAATCCGATCGACGACAAGCCCGCGATCGGTCGGTCACTTCGCCTGGAATTGCAGCGTCGCATGCGGCGGCTCGGCGAAATCCAGCGCCTGCAATTCGAACGTCCACGCGCCCGCGCTCTTGCGCGGCTCGGCCGGCGTATTGAGCGACACGGTGGTCTGAGCGCCGTCGCTGCCGGTCCACAGGAACTCCAGGGTCGCATCGCCGGCCCAGATGCATTGCAGGCCCGGCTTGCAGCGCGAATCGGCGGTGACCGCGACGAAACGCAGGCGCGAGCGATCGGGCAGGGTCACTTCATCGCCGGGCTGCATCGACAACGGCTGACCCGGCCGGGCGCTGTCGCCGCTATTGGGCTTGGTACCGGCGGGATCCGACGGCGCGGCATGCGCGCAGGCGGTCAGGGCGAACACGCACGACAGCATCGAGGCGACCAACGCGGATTTCATGGCGGAACTCCCTGCATGGCGAACGAACGGGCCAGGCCATGCTCGGCGATCCTGGATGGCGCGTCCAGCCGCGCCGAACCGTGCTTACGCGCGCCGCGTCACTGATCGCGCGATTCGCTGTAGCGCGGACGGCCGTCGCGATCGAAGTCGATGCGCATGCGCCGGTCGTATTCGGTTTCCGCCATCGGCGTCACGCTGCACTGGCACAGTGCCGCGGCGATATCCGGCGCGGTGTTGCTGTGGCCGACCACCAGTACCGTGCCGCTGGGATGTTCGCGTCGCAAGGTCGCGGCGAAATCGGCCGCAGGCTGTTTGGCGTCGTAGGTGACGACCTGCAGACGGTGCGATTGCGCGGTCGGCTCGCCGGTCTGCTGAGTGCGGCGATACGCGGTGGCATACACCGCGCGCAACGGCTGGGTTTTCAGCGCGGCGGCGAGGCGTTGCGCGCGCGCGCGACCGGCCTCGCTCAGGCTGGGATCGCGCGGGTCGTCGCTGGATTTTTCGGCGTGACGCACGATCACGAAACTCGCGCCCGGCGTCGGCGTCGGTGTCGGTGACGTGCTTGCGCAGGCGGCGAGCAGGACGCTCAAGCTCAGGGCGGAAAGACGAATGATCGGAGCCATGCTGAAATCCTTGAAGCGCTTCGAGGCGCGGACGGTGCGGCCGGCCTACTTCAACATATCGGCGCCGGCCTGGGCGATCTCGCCGTCCTGCGCGGCCCGCGCGCCGGACACGCCGATGCCGCCGATCACCTGATCGCCGTGCAACAGGCGCACGCCGCCTTCGATCGGGGTGATCGACGGCAGCCCGAGCACGACGTTATTGCCTTCGCTGAGCAGCTTTTCATGAAAGGCGGTATCGCGGCGGTAGTTGACCGCATGCGTGGCCTTGCCGATGGCGACCTCGACGCTGGAGTTCGGCGTGCCGTCCATGCGCTGGAAGTGCAGGAGCCGGCCGGCGTCGTCGACGATCGCGATCGACACGCTCAAGCCCTGCGCGCGCGCCTTGTCCTCGGCGGCCTGGGCGATCTGCTTGACCGCGGCGAGGTTGAGGGTGGTGCGCTGGCTGAGTTCGATCTTCATGGCGGCCGTTGCGGCGAGGGCGGGGCCGGACAGCGCCGGCATCAGCAGCGCGAGGGCGAGGAGGCGTGCGTGGCGAGACGGCATGGGGCGCCCGGGTTGGGAGGGAGCGGGGATGGTAGGGCGGATGCGGGGGGCGGGGGAGTGTGGAATGTCAGGGAGCGGGGGGAGCGAGGAGTGAGTGGAGAGGAGTGAGGAGTGAGTAAAAGCGATGCGGGCGGATGACGCGGGTGCGGGATCGCGTGGGCTGACATGGTGGATATCACCAATCAAATACCCGCGGACGTGAAATCCGCGACGAACCGTTCCCCCCTTTGAAAAAGGGGGGCTAGGGGGGATTTGCTTTTCGCGCACGATCATCGCGTTCAAGCAAAAGCAAATCCCCCGCGCGCCAGATCAACTCGGCATCGACACCTGCGCCGCGCGCTCGCCCCCTTTGTCAAAGGGGGCGATGCAATAGCGCGCGATGTTCGGTGCTCAACCTCAGTGCTTGGTGTCGAGCAAGGTCAACAACCCCTTCGCCGCCGCCAGTCGCGCCAGCGCATCGGGCAGATCCAGCTTGATCTTGAGCTTGTCCGGCCCATCCATCTGATACAGCTTCGGCTGCCCCTGGATCAGCTTGATCACCGACATCGGGTCCACGTTCGGACGTTCGACGAACTGCAAACGCCCGCCCTTGTCGCCCAGGTCGAGTTTGCGGATGCCCAGGTGGGTCGCGATCAACTTCAGTTCGGCCACCGCGAACAAATGCTTGGCCGCGTCGGGCAGCAGGCCGAAGCGGTCGATCATCTCGACCTGCAACTCGCGCAGTTCCTCGCTGTCGCGCGCACCGCTGATGCGCTTATACAAGGTCAGGCGGGTGTGCACGTCGGGCAGGTAATCGTCGGGAATCAGCGCCGGAATATGCAGTTCGACTTCGGCGCCGCGCGACTGCGTGGAATCCAGATCGGGCAGCTTGCCCTGGCGGATCGAGCGCACCGCGCGTTCCAGCAACTCGGTGTAGAGGCTGAAACCGACCTCGGCCATCTGCCCGCTCTGATCCTCACCGAGCAATTCGCCGGCGCCGCGGATTTCCAGATCGTGCGTCGCCAGGGTGAAACCGGCGCCGAGTTCGTCCATCGAGGCGATCGCTTCCAGGCGCTTCTGCGCGTCGGAGGTGATCGAGCGCTTGTCGGGCACCACCAGATACGCATAGGCGCGGTGGTGCGAACGGCCGACCCGGCCGCGCAACTGGTGCAACTGGGCCAGGCCGAACTTGTCGGCGCGGTTCATGATGATGGTGTTGGCGTTCGGGATGTCGATGCCCGACTCGATGATGGTCGTGCACAGCAACACGTTGAAGCGCTGCTTGTGGAAGTCGAGCATGACGCTTTCGAGCTCGCGCTCGGCCATCTGGCCGTGGGCGACGCCGATGCGCGCTTCGGGCACCAGTTCTTCGAGCTGGCGCTTCATGCGGCCGATGCTTTCGACATCGTTGTGCAGGAAGTACACCTGGCCGCCGCGCGACAGCTCGCGCTGGAACGCTTCGCGCAATTGCATGTCGTCCCAGGGCACGACGAAGGTCTGCACGGCGAGACGATGCGCGGGCGGGGTGGCGATGATGCTCAGGTCGCGCAGGCCGGCCATGGCCATGTTGAGCGTGCGCGGGATCGGCGTGGCGGTGAGCGTGAGCAGATGCACGTTGGCGCGCAGGGCCTTCAAGGCTTCCTTCTGGCGCACGCCGAAGCGCTGTTCTTCGTCGACGATGACCAGGCCGAGGTCCTTGAAGCGCACGTCGCCCTGCAACAGGCGATGGGTGCCGACCACGACGTCGATCTTGCCCTCGGTCAGCTTCTCCAGTTCGGCCTTGATTTCCTTGCTGCTCTTGAACCGCGACAGCACCTCGACCTTGAGCGGCCAGTCGGCGAAACGATCGCGGAAATTGCGGTAGTGCTGCTCGGCCAACAACGTGGTCGGCACCAGCACCGCGACCTGCTTGCCGGCGGTGGCGGCGACGAAGGCCGCGCGCACCGCGACTTCGGTCTTGCCGAAACCGACGTCGCCGCAGACCACGCGGTCCATCGGCTGACTGCTGCCGAGGTCGCGGATCACCGCTTCGATCGAGGAGTGCTGATCGGGTGTTTCCTCGAATGGGAAACCGGCCGCGAACGGTTCGTACATCGAACGGTCGATATCCAGCGCGAGGCCGGCGCGGGCCTGGCGCTTGGCCTGGATTTCCAGCAGTTCGGCGGCCACGTCGCGGACTTTTTCCGCGGCCTTGCGCTTGGCCTTGGTCCATTGCTCGCCGCCGAGCGAATGCAGCGGCGCGGTTTCGACCGAGGCGCCGGAGTAGCGGCTGATCAGATGCAGTTGCGCGACCGGCACGTACAGCCGATCGCCCTTGGCGTATTCGATTTCCAGGTATTCGCCGGGCTGGCCGCCGGCTTCGAGCACGATCAGGCCGCGATAACGGCCGACGCCGTGATCCTCGTGCACGATCGGCGCGCCTTCGGACAACTCGCCCAGGTCGCGGATGATCGCTTCGGGTTCGCGGCCGGCGCGCTTGCGCCGGCGCGGTTGCGAGGCGCGTTCGGGAAACAGCTGGCGTTCGGTCAGGATCGCCAGCGCCGGTTCGCTGAGCGCGAAGCCGTCGTCGAGCGGCGCGACCGCGATCGCGAAGCGGCTGGCGCCGTCGCGGAAGGCTTTCCAGTCGGCGACCACATCGGGCTTGAGCGCCGCGGCCTGCAGCACTTCGAGCAAGGCTTCGCGGCGGCCGGCGGTGTCGGCGGCGATCAGCACGCGGCCGGGATAACTGCCCAGGAACGACTTCAGCGCTTCGGCCGGCGCGGCGTCGCGCGCGGCGACCGGCAGGGTCGGCGCGGGCTGGTCGCCCAGCGCCACCGCCTTGCCGCGTTGCGCATGTTGTTCGCCGCACAGTTCGATGCGCGCGCCTTCGTTGAGGCGTTCGCGCAGACCGACTGGGGTCAGGTACAGCGAATCGGGCGGCAGCAGCGGGCGTTCGAGATCGTGGCGGCGCTGTTCGTAACGCTCGCCGGTGTGGCTCCAGAATTGATCGGCCGCGTCCAGCGCGCCGTCGGCGATCACCGGCAGGACCTTGTCGCCGAGGTAGTCGAACAAGGTCGCGGTCTGTTCGAAGAACAGCGGCAGGTAGTACTCGATGCCCGAGGGTGCGATGCCGGCCTTCAGGTCCTGATACAGCGCGCTGCGGCGGGTGTCGAGATCGAAGCGTTCGCGCAACGCATCCAGCGCGCGCTTGAGCGAGGCGTCGTCGAGCGGCACTTCGCGGCCCGGCAACAGGTGCACGCGGTCGATCTTGTCGAGCGAACGCTGCGATTCAGGATCGAACGCGCGGATGGTGTCGATCTCGTCGTCGAGCATCTCGACCCGGAACGGCGTGTCGGCGCCCATCGGGTAGACGTCGAGCAGGCCGCCGCGCACGGCGAAATCGCCCGGATCGAGCACCTGCGGCACGTGCCGGTAACCGGCGGATTCGAGCCGGCGTTTTTCGTTGTCGAGGTCCAGCACCTGGCCGACGCGCACGTCGAAGCTGCCGCCGACGATATGCCGCAACGGCGCCAGCCGCTGCAACAGCGTCTGCACCGGCACCACCACGATGCCGCGCTTGAGCGTGGGCAGCCGGTGCAGGGCCGACAGCCGCTGCGAGACGATGTCCGGGTGCGGGCTGAACAAGTCGTAGGGCAGGGTTTCCCAATCCGGGAAGGTCAGGACCGGCAACGCGCCGTCGTGACCGGCCTCCGCGCCCAGCAGGGTGCGCAGGTCGGATTCGAGCTGATGCGCGCCGTGGTTGTCGCGCGCGACCACCAGCAGCGGACCGTCGTAGTCGGCGCCGGCGCGGGCGATCGCCCAGGCCAGGGCGGACGGCGAGGCCGGCGCGCGCCACCAGGCGCGCTGCTGGCCGGTTTTAGGCAGAAGGGCAGACACGTGATTGGGGGAACTCACAGAGGGCGGCTAGGTTAGCCGCCGGGGGAGATAAGGTCACGTCGCGCGCGCGGGCTTTCGCCTGCATGATGGCGCGGCGCCGAAGGACGAACCGGAACAACTCGTCCGGCGCAGGGGCCGGTGCTCACCGAGTCCGGCTCACGCGGGCCGACGCCGCCATCGCGCGGTATCGGTCTTACGCTCATGAAGATCATGGAGGAAAGTGCAGTCATGAAGCTCGATTCGTTGGTTTCGCGGTACCGCCGGCCGTTGCTGGCGTTGGGTGTGATGGGTGTGGTCGTGGCGTCGGCATCGGTGTGGGCTCAACCGCCGCGTCCGCCGACCGCGGTCTCGGTGACCAGCTACTACACCGACGCCTCGCACGCGTACGTGGCCGGAGTGGTGTTCTACGGCGATTGCCCGGCGATCAGTTCCGGCAGCTTGATCGGCGCGACGACGCCGTATTCGGACACCACCACGGTCATGTGCGACGACGTCGACAGCGTGCCGCTGCCGTTCTGACCGGTGTCGCGGTAGTTTCAATGGGGCCGTGACCGGCCCGCGACAAGGCGCCCGGGAACGGGCGCCTTGTCGTTATTGCGTGGCGGCGGATCAGCGCCGAGCGCGGCGGAGCCGCATCGGGCTGGGTGGGGCCGAACTCAGTTCTGGTTGGCGTTGCAGTTGGCGTAGTGCCAGCTGAACTTCGCGGTCTGCTGGCCCCAGTCCAGCGGCCTCGGGCCGGGGCAGCCGGCGCCTTGATAGCGCATGCCGACGACCTTTTCGATGCCGTCGCGCCCGGCCGGGCCGTAATAGGTATAGACCAGCCAGCCGCTGCCGGACGGCGGCACCGGCAAGGCCGAGCTGGCCACCGAGAACAGTCCGCCGACCACGATCGTGGCCAGCGTGGCGATGCGTTTGAAGCTTGAGCGCTGCGTCGTCGTTTGCATAAGAGACTCCTTGTCGTACGCGGTTGTCGAAGGTGTAACCGACCGGCATTGCGCCGCAAGACGAATCGCGGCGGCATCCGGCCATGGCGACACGAACGCAGCCTAGCAGCCGGACCTTGCCGGTGCGCGCGGGCACGACCTGTCTGGTTTTCCGCGGTGTTTGGCTGCCTGAGCCGCGTGCGGACGACAAGCCGCGGCGATCGCCGCGGCGGCGACGAAGAGGGCGATCGGGCCCGCGCCGAAGCGCGAGCCGGCCGACCTCAGGGGCCGGGCGTGGTCTCGCCGCTGGCGCCGCCGTCGGCGGTGGCCTTGCTGCTGCGCAAGTCCAGCGACACCCGGATCAGGCCCGGCGCGTCCTGCTGGAATTCGCGTTCGAAGCCCAGCGACTGGGCCAGCGACAGCATCGGCGTGTTGTGTTCGAACACGTCGCCGTACAGGCGGTGTACCTTCTTGCCGCGCGCCCACTTCACCAGCCGGGTCATCAGATAACGGCCCAGGCCCATGTTGGCGATGTAGCGGCTGACCAGGATCGCGAACTCGGCGTCCTGGGTGCGTTCGTCGATCGCGACCCGCGCGACCGCGCCGACCAGGGCCTCGCCGGGCGGCAGCGGTTCGGCCGCGACCAGGGCGAATTCGGTGCGCGGATCGATCCGGGTGAAGCGCTCGGCCATGTCCGGGGTGAGTTCCTTGAGCGCATACAGGAAGCGCTGTCGGACTTCGTCGGGCTGAAGCAGGGCGAAGCCGGCCCGCAGGGGCTCGGCATCCTCCGGCCGGACCGGACGGATCAGAACTTCGCGTCCGTTGGGAAGACGCTGGCGTTCGTGCCAGGGAGGCAAACGTTCACGCGTGGCCATGGTTGGGATAGTGGCACATTGTGACGAATTTGGCCCTTCATCTTCGTGAGGGGCGCTCGCCGGCGCGGCCGGCGGCGCTGAGCGCGCTGAATCTCGGCTCATCGGACCTGCGCCGGTGAAGGGTGGGCCGGCGCTGGCTCCAGTACAGCGGTTTCGTTGATGCGATGCACGCTGGAAATGAGAATTGCTCGCATGATGGCTGGGTGATGGCGGCCTGACAATGCCCCGACGGCCGGCCGAAACGCCAGTGCCCCGCGCGCCGGCCTTCAGCCGGGCGGCCGCTTTCGGCCGCGCCCGCTGCCGGGTCCTCGCCCGGGCCTAGGGGTTCTGGGCGGGGGCGGCCGGGGTCCGGCGGCGGGTGGCGTCGCCCCGAGGTGCCGACGGTGAGGCGGCGATCCGACCCGGTCCGCCCGGGTCTGCCGGCCGTGCTGGCGCAGGACGAAGCGGCACCAATGAAGTGGTGGCCGCGTGCGCGGAGTCTGTCGCTGTGCGACCGCCGCGAGACGAATCGGTAGGCCGGGGTTTCGAAACGCAGGCTCGATGGCGTGCGAGGCTCGGCGCAATGCAGGCCGACGAGGTCGGCGCGCGGATGGTGGCGCGGGCGGCGGTGCATGTCTCGGCGAGCAGTGTCCACGCCGTGCGTTCGGCGATGGTTTTGTCGGCGATGGGCGGTGAGTGCGTCAGCGATGTCGTGGCGTTGAGTGCGGGGCTGGGTCGCGCGTCGTTTGCACCGGGGGCGCGGTGGGTGGATTGGCGCGGTCGCGGCTTGCGCCGCTCCTACAGGAGGCCCATGCGGATTACGCGGCCCCTGTAGGAGCGGCGCAAGCCGCGACCGCGCGAGCTCATTCGCGTCGCCGGCCTGTGCGCCTGCGCGGATGCCGCCGCGCTCGCACCGTCGCATCGCTCGCGCTGGCACCCGCCCCGGCCTATCCAAAGGCCAGCATCGGCAATGCTAGACTCCGCCGCTCGACCCGAAGGAGCAGTTCAGTCATGGCAGGTGGTGGCGATTCGACCCGCGCGATTTTGTTCGCACTTGGCGCCAATTTCGCGATCGCGGTGGCCAAGGGCGTAGCCGCGTTCTTCACCGGTTCCAGCGCGATGCTGGCCGAAACCGTGCATTCGCTGGCCGACTGCGGCAATCAGGGGCTGCTGTTGCTGGGGCTCAAGCAGTCCAAGCGGCCGCCGACGCCGGACTACCCGCTCGGGTACGGCAAGGCGATCTACTTCTGGTCGTTCCTGGTCGCGGTGATGCTGTTCACCGTCGGCGGCATGTTCTCGCTGTACGAGGGCATCCATAAATTGCAGCACCCCGAGCCGCTGAAGCAGTGGTGGTGGGCGGCCGGCGTGCTGGCGTTCGGCATCGCCGCCGAATGGGTGTCGATGCGCGCCTGCCTGCAGGAAGTGGCCAAGGCGCGCGGTCAGCGCTCGCTGTGGCAGTGGTTCCGCGAAAGCCGTCAGGCCGAACTGGTGGTGATCTTCGGCGAAGACCTGGCCGCGTTGCTCGGCCTGGTGCTGGCGCTGGGCGCGGTGCTGCTGGCGGTGTTCACCGGCAACCCGATCTGGGACGCGATCGGCACCATCTGCATTGGCGCGCTGCTGATCATCGTCGCGGTGTTCGTCGCGATCGAAGTCAAGGCGATGCTGATCGGACAGAGCGTGGATCCGCTGCGTCAGCAGCAGATCCGCGAGTTCCTCGATTCGCGTCCGGAGATCGCCAAGGTCATCAGCGTGATCACCCTGCAGCTCGGCAACGAGGTGATGGTGTCGGTGCAGGCGCAGATGCGCGAAGAGCACAGCGTCGCCGGCCTGACCGAGCAGATCAACACGGTCGAGCGGGCGATGAAGCAGGCCTTCCCGGAAGTGCGCTGGAGCTTCTTCGAGCCCGACCTCAAGCTCGGCGACTGAGCGTTCGCGCCGTCGCATGTCTAACCGGCCGGGGGAGCGAATGCTCCCCCGGCTTTTTTCTGGGCGGAGTTTTGGGCAAGCAAGGTTCGCGCTCGTGGGTGGTTCTTGGCCATAATCGGCTTGGAGAACCGGCAAGCGAATGGACGGCGGACGATGAATACGGGCAAGGCGGTGTTGGCGTCGGTGGGGATCATCGCGGCGGTGCTCGCGGTCGCCGGCGGCGTGGGCTATTTCGTCTATAGCAAGGTCGACAGCCGCGGCAAGCGGGCCGCCGCGCAGGTCGAAGCCCAAGCCGCGCCAGAAGAAGCCGACCGCAGCGCGCCGCAATGCGGCAGCCAGGACGACGACGAACGCGCCAAGGCGGTGCTGGCGCCGGTCGAACCGGCCTTGCAGAACACCGAGCGGCCGGTGGCGCGGATCGAACTGGAGACGATGAAGGCCGACGACGTCGCGGTCAGCAAGGTCGGCGGCCGCGCGTACTGGGCGGCCGGGCGCGATTACCCGCGCGATCCGCAGGGCCAGCCGCTGTTCCTGCTGGCGCAGATCCAGCTCAGCGAATTGCCGAAGATGCCGGGTTATCCGGAGCGCGGCATGCTGCAGTTCTTCATCTCCGGCGACGATTACTACGGCGCCGCCATCGACGCGGCGCACGGTCCCAAGCGCATGGACGCGTTGGCCGAGCCGAAGGGTTTCCGGGTGGTGTACTGGCCCGACGCGAGCGCGCCGGCCATCGCGCCGCCGGTCGCGACCGCCGGCCTCGACGTGCTGCCGTTCGATCCGGCCAAGCCGCGCCGCATCCGTTTCAGCGCCGACCACGAAACCATGGGCATCCACGATGTCGGCCTGGACAAGGTGCTCGGCACCGATGTCGATGCGCTGGCCGAGCGTTATATCAGCGCCAACGTCGACGATCGCGTCGCCGCCGAGGACCTGAGCGACGAAGTGTCCGACTACCTCGATCGCACCGGCCACAAGCTCGGCGGCTATCCCGATTTCACCCAGGACGATCCGCGCGGCGCCGACGACAAGCGGGTGCTGCTGTTCCAGCTCGACAGCGACGACGAGTTGATGTGGGGCGATTCGGGCATCGCCAATTTCTTCATCGACCCGGCCGATCTGGCGCGCGCGGATTTCAGCCGCGTGTCCTACCACTGGGATTGCTATTGAGCATGCCGATTTGAGCGGGCGGACTTGAGCATGCCGACATGAGCGGGCCCGTCGCGCGCGCGTACCGCGAGGACGACCACGCCGCCTGCGTGGCGCTGTTCGAATCCAACGTGCCCGAGTATTTCGCCGAGGTCGAGCGCGAGGATTTCCTGCAGACCTTGCGTGAGATCGATCGCTATTGGGTGATCGAACTGGCCGGAGAGGGCATCGTCGCCTGCGGCGGTTATGACGGCGTGGACGATCAGCCGGGTGTCGCCGCGCTGTGCTGGGGCATGGTCCGGCGCGACCTGCACCGGCGTGGCCTCGGCGATTTTCTGGTCGGCGAGCGTCTGCGCCGGATCGATGCCGACGAAGATTTCAACGCGGTGGTGATCGAGACCACGCGTTTCAGCTGCGACTTCTACGCGCGCTATGGGTTCGAAGTGATCCGCGAACAGACCGACGGCTTCGCGCCTGGGTACGACCTAGTGGAAATGCGCCGGCCGGTGCCGTGGCCGCGAGTTGTGCGCGGCGGCTAGACCCAGCGTCGAGCCGAATCGATGGCCCGACGCGCGCGCCGCGCGATGCGCGCGCACGCACCGGGAGGTGTCGATCGCGCGGCGCCGTCGCCGGACCGCCCGCTGGCGCAGGGCGATACGGCGACAGCCGACCGACGTCAGGGCACTTCGCAGCCGGCGCGTCCCATGCAGCCCAGGTAGGCGCGCTCGCACACATCGGCCGGGAGGCCGTTCGACAGGCAATTGCGCTGGATGCGTTCGCAATTGACGATCGCCTGCGGCGTGCACAGCGCGGCCAGCGCGGTGGTCGACAGGCCGGCGCTGAACACGAAGGCGCAGGCGAACAGCAGCGCGGTCCTGGATCGTTTGCTCGGACGGGTCATGGGCATTCCTTTGTCGGGGTGGACGGGTTGCAGGCAACGATGTGGGTGATATGCATCGTCGAACGGGGTCGTGGCTATCGCGGCGTCGTGCGCAGGCCGTTGGCGGCGCGGACGCAACGAGGCGGATCGTGGTGCGTGCAGCGGCGGCGTTGCCATGGGATGCGGCGGTGAGAGGCGTCGCGTCGGGTGCTCGCGGCCGCGGAGGTGGCTCCGCGGCCGCGGGTGAATCGTCGCAATCGAATCGCGCGATCAGGGAATGACGCAGCCGCAACTGCGGTAGCAGCGGTTGTAGTTCAGTTCGCAATCGGTGGTGTTGGGATCGCACAGGCTGTAGGCGCGTTCGCAACCCAGCCGGCAGGTGTTGTTGCACGCGGCGATCGCGGTGGTCGCCATGCCGATGCCGAAGGCGAAGGCGCACAGGGCGAGTAGGGTGGATTTCTTCCTGATCATGGGAACTTCCTGTCTGGGCCCGTCATTGGGCACAGGCCGTCATACGCCGAACGCCGGTGTCGCCGCAAGGCGATTTTCTGACAGGTGTGCGATCCGGCCGGACATGAAGCGCTGCGCAAAAATGCCGGTATTCGAGCGGTTTTGCGCTCGCTCGGGCGGCTCGCGACGGCCGCGCGACGGCGATGCGCGAGGGCGAAATGCAATCGGCGATGGCGTTAGGCGGCCATCGCCGCAGGGCGTCTCGCTGCGCTGCAACGCGGTATCGCGGCGATGGTTCTCGCATCGATGCGGCGCGGGATGTGATCGAGTACGCAGTTGGGTTCGCGAGCCATCGAGACGGCGCAGTGGCGGACACGGCTTCGCCCACGAGGCCGGCTCGATGCCGTCAGCACTGAATCGAGTGGCCCGAACCGTGGGCTGGAAGCGTGAATCAGATGGTGCGGAAACCTCCGGCGCGCGAGCCAGCGCCGGAGCGATCGTTCAATCGCCCTGCTTGAGCCAGGTGATCGCGGCGGACGCGTCCGCGGTTTCGCCCAAGGTGCGCGCGAGCACCGGCAGCACCGCGTCGAGGGTGCGGTCGAATTGCCACGGCGCATTGAGCAGCAGCAGGCCGCTGCCGTTCATGCGCAGCGGCGAATCGTCGGCGCGCACCAGCAGTTCGGCGGTCATCACCGACTTGGCCGGCAGGGTCGCGGCGCGGCGGTAGAACGACTGCAGCGAACGCCGGCGCTTGATCGGATACCACAGCACGTAGATGCCTTGCGGCCAGCGCGCCAGCGCGTCGCGCAGCGCGCCCAAAGCGGTGTCGAATTCCTCCAGTTGCGCTTCGTACGGCGGATCGATCAGGACCAGGCCGCGATTGAAGCGGGTCGCGCCGAGCTTGGGCGGCAACAGCGCCTTCATCCCGGTGTAGCCGTCGCGGGCGTGGACCGCGACCCGGGTGTCGTTCTCGAAGTGATGCTTGAGCTGGGCCGCTTCCTCCGGCTGCAGTTCGCAGGCGGCGATGCGGTCGTCGTCGCGCAGGGCGTGCGCGAGCAGCCACGGCGAGCCCGGGTAGGCGGCCGGCCCGTGTTCGGCGCGGCAGGCGCGCACGGCGGTGAGGTAGCGGCCGATCGCCGGCTGCTTGGGCGCCTCGGCGAGCAGCCGGCCGATGCCGCCCTCGGCCTCGCCGGTGCGCTGCGCCGAATTGCCGTCGAGCGGGTACAGCCCGCGCCCGGCATGGGTATCGAGCGCGAACAGCGGCGCCGGCTTGGCGGTCAGCGCGTCGCACAGGGCCAGCACGGCGATGTGTTTGAGCACATCGGCGTGGTTGCCGGCGTGGAAGGCGTGGCGATAGTTCATGGGATTCGGGATTCGGGATTCGAGATTCGGGATTCGGGATTGGGAAAAGCGGGACGCGGCCTTTCGCGGGGCATTATGCGGGTTGGGGCTGCGTTGCGTGCCCGATCGCCGCCGATGAAGCGGTTTTGCGCCGCATCGGGCACCATTGCCGGCATGTCAGTCCCCACCCGAATCCCGAATCCCCAATCTCGAATCCCGGCTTTATGCGCATCCTGCTAGTAGAAGACGAATCCGCCATCGCCGACACCGTGCTGTACGCGCTGCGCGCCGAGGGCTTCGAGACCACCCACTGCCTCACCGGCGGCGAGGCGCTGCGCGAGGCGCAGCGGGTGGCCTACGACCTGGCCGTGCTCGATATCGGCCTGCCCGACATCGGCGGCTTCGCCCTGTGCCGCGAGCTGCGCCGCGATCGCGACCTGCCGGTGATCTTCCTGACCGCGCAGAACGCCGAGGCCGACCGCATCCTCGGCCTGGAGATCGGCGCCGACGATTACGTGACCAAGCCGTTCTCGCCGCGCGAACTCGCCACCCGGGTGCGGGTGGTGCTGCGGCGCAAGGGCGGGACGAACATCCCGGCCGAGTCCGAAGCCGGCTTCGTCCACGACGGCGAGGGCAAGCGCATCCGTTACCGCGGTCAGGCGCTGGACCTGACCCGTTACGAATACGGCCTGCTGGCCGCGCTGCTGCAGCGCCCGGGCGCGGTGCTGTCGCGCGCGCAGCTGATGGACCGGGTCTGGGGCGATGCGCTCGATAGCGGCGACCGCACCGTCGACACCCACATCAAGACCCTGCGCGCCAAGCTGCGCGAAATCGGCCCCGACAGCGACCCGATCCGCACCCATCGCGGCCTGGGGTACTCGTTGGAACTGGGCTGAGGTCGCCGGCATGCGCATCGGGCTGCGGATCTTCCTGGGGTATTTCCTGATCGTCGCGGTCGCCGCGCTGCTGCTGGCGCGGGTGTTCGTCGCCGAGGTCAAGCCCGGCGTGCGCCAGGCGATGGAAGACACTCTGGTCGACACCGCCAACATCCTGGCCGAGCTGGCGGCCGACGATTTCCTCGCCGGCCGCATCGACCACGGCGACTTCGCCAAGCGGGTGCGCGCGCTCGGCGAACGCGACGTCGGCGCGGCGATCTGGGGCTTCCGCAAGCGCGCTACTACTTACCGCGTCTACATCACCGACGCGCGCGGCATCGTCGTGTTCGACAGCGACGGGCGCGATGTCGGCCAGGATTATTCGCGCTGGAACGATGTGTATCTGACCTTGCGCGGCCGCTACGGCGCGCGTTCCAGCCCGGCCACGCAGGACAATCCGGACGAGACGATCATGTACGTGGCCGCGCCGATCCGCGACGACGCGCGGCGGGTCGTGGGGTCCTTGACCGTGGCCAAGCCCAACAGCGCGATCGCGCCGTTCATCGCCCGCAGCCAGTCGGTGGTGATGCGCTGGGGCTTCGTGCTGATGGGCGTGGCCTTGCTGATCGGCGTGTTGGTGTCATGGTGGCTGTCGCGTCAGATCGACCTGCTGCGGCGTTACGCGCACGCGGTCACCGCCGGCGCGCGCGCGCCGCCGCCGGATGCGGCCGGCGAATTCGGCGAACTCGGCCGCGCCCTGGAAACCATGCGCACGCGCCTGGAGGGCAAGCAGTACGTCGAGCAGTACGTGCATACCCTGACCCACGAAATGAAGAGCCCGCTGGCGGCGATCCGCGGCAGCGCGGAACTGCTCGAATCCCCGCCCGGCGACGGCACCATGGCCGACGCCGATCGCGCGCGTTTCGCCGGCAGCATCCGCGGCCAGGCCGAGCGTCTGGCGCAGATGATCGACAAATTGCTCGCGCTGGCCGCGGTCGAACACCGCCAGCGGCTGGAGAAACCCGAGCCGGTGGCGCTGGCCGCGATCGCCCAAGAAGCGGCCGAGCAATGCACGCAGCGGCTGCATAGGACCGGCGCGAAGCTGTTGCTGGACCTGGAGCCGAACCTGCCGGCGGTACTCGGCGATGGTTTTCTGTTGCGTCAGGCCTTGATCAACCTGATCGAGAACGCGGCGGATTTTTCGCCGGCCCAGGGCGAGATCGTGCTGCGTCTGCGCCGCGACGGCGAAACGCAGCGGGTCGAGGTCAGCGACCGCGGGCCGGGCGTGCCGGATTACGCGCTGGGGCGGGTGTTCGAGCGGTTCTATTCGTTGCCGCGCCCGGCCGGCGGCAGCCGCAGCAGCGGGTTGGGCTTGTGCTTCGTGGCCGAGGTGGCGTCGTTGCATGGGGGCGGGGCGGCGCTGGTCAATCGCGATGAGGGTGGGGCGGTGGCCAGTCTGGTGGTGCCGGGGTAGGGCGGTTGGTTGGGTTGTGGGTGCGGCCAATCGCGATTGAGAAGTTGCCCGCCAATCAAGTTCCCCCCTTCTGAAATTCGCCCACTTTGTAAAAGGGGGCTGCGCCCTGCGTTGCATGAAGTCTGTACGTGGCTGATTGGCGCGGGGGATTCGCTTTTGTTTTTGCTACTACTCGGTGGAAGGGCAAAGCAAAAGCGAATCCCCCCTGCCCCCCTTTTACAAAGGGGGAACAGCAACAGCAACAGCAGTAGCAACAGCAAACAAGCCGCCGGCAGCAGCGTTCGCCTCTTTTCGTCAGCCCCGGAAAAATCGCCCCCTTTGCAAAGGGTCTTAGGAAGCAAACGAGCCCTCAGATAGGGTTTGATCGTAGCAACTTGAGCATTGCCAGATAGAGGTTGTCGTGGCGATGGTTGAAGCGAAACTCGGACTCCTTGAGGTG